>Ga0210034_1000004_pt1 | contig 550283 bp, 480 predicted proteins | sample CryGeymeta201505_FD_185466 | JGI IMG/M metagenome (GOLD analysis project Ga0210034, IMG submission 185466) | Groundwater microbial communities from Crystal Geyser aquifers in Utah, USA - Crystal Geyser metaG 2015-05 (SPAdes) (version 2) | ecosystem: Environmental > Aquatic > Deep subsurface >... | reverse complement strand
GTAGGTGAATAATATCTATTAGATCACAGACATCGATACGCCACAAGCTCAAAAAACAACCAATTAACTTTATTTGTTAAAAAACGTTGAAAACGTCTTTCTGGAGAAATTCTACAGCCTCAACGCCCAATTAACAGGCAAAAAATGGTTGGCTAAAATAAGTGAACGTAGTGAACAAAAAGCCAACTGTTTTTTGTCCTTGTTTAATTTCTTGTTAGAAAACGTGTTGCCACGTAGCCCCGATTATAAATGCAGGGATGCTTAAGAAAATACTTAGAACTACAATTGCATTTAGTAAAAACCGTTTAAATTTAGAAAGTTTTCTATATGTAACTTCGGCAGCTTTAACCTTTTGTAGGCTTCGTGTTTGAGTATTAATAAAAGCAATAACTGGAAACCAAGATAACAAACCAATAAATATTGCTATAGCTTCTCCATTGGCAAAAAGATCTAGACCTAAGAATAAAGTTAGATAAATTACTGCCAACCAAGCAGCGAACCAAAACGGAATACTAAGTAAAGTCCTAGCCTTATCATCTCGGGTTTCTTTGTTATGCCATCCTAAGCTATTGCTAAGAGACAAGTGCGCTAATGCTATATTCATTTAAGTTTTCTAACGCCAAGCGCACAGGAAAACGCGAGCGCAATGGCCGAAGGCCAGCGAGTGGTTTTCCTTGTGACGCGTCTTGTTAGTGCTGCGGTGTTGACTAATCATCTGGATACTCTGATAAATACAGTTTAATTCCGAGCTTAGCCATTATTGCCATTGCTCGCACACTTAAAATAGCCCCGCCGCCACACGCGTTGTTCCGCATACTAAATCCTATATCAGCAATATAGTTAGATGGGGGCAATTTGCTTTCATTCTCAATTAACCATTTTTCGAGGTTTAGAATTTGAGATGGCAACTCCCACTCACCTTTAGCAATCCAAGTAATATGCTGGTTGTCTTCTTCCCTTTTTACATAAATTGACAATACATTTCCCTATTAACACTAACGCCCACATTTGCGGCTGGTTTGGAGCGCAGCGGAAAACCAGTCCGACAACATGCGCTTGTTAGTGTTTTTTTGCATACTTGGAAACCCAAACTTTGCAAGCTTCAATAATGCCTTGGTTTATTTCATCAACCGTACAGCAATCAGCGTAGTACCAGCCAATCATTTGCTCTATGCCTAGACTATCTCCGAGATAGTCTTTTGTTTTACTGTAATAATCATAATTATCAATTTCATCGAGTAACTTTCGAAAATGCACAGAGGGTGTTACTTTGCCCGAGGCAATTATTAGCACATGATGTTCGACTAGTTCTCTTGCTGCTTCTTCTAATGTTGGAATTAAAACACCTTTTTCTTTTAGGTATTTTTCGAAAAGCACTGAGATACTTAACCATACTTTTGGCTCGCAATCTAATATTTCAAGAAAGACATCCGACCAAATGCCTTTATCCAATTGAGAGTTAACATACTCAAGGATGTCATTAGTGTGCAGTATTCCTGCTGCATATTTAAGTGCCAAAAATTCTTCTTCGGTGCTCATGGTTTGTAACACTAACGCCTCTAATAAACGGCACAAACTTGTTGGCTATACTTGCGAGGTACGAGCCAAAGCCAGCGAGTTTGTGTCCGGTTGATTGGATTGTTATATGCCGATTTAATCACCCGAACTTGACACTCCGATACTGTCTTGTGAACCGCCGCCAAACGAACCACCACTTGGTTTATTGTTATCAGAATCATGACTACGATTAAACAACCATAAACCAATAGCACCAAAAAAAGGAATCAACCAAACAACTATTACCTGCGCAATTTTCTGGAAACGGTTCAAGTCACTACGTTTAAAAAGATAAATACTCACAGAAAAGTTTAGAGAAACAAGAGCTACAATACTAACGAATAGATAATCCATATTCTTAATAACTCCTTAGGCATATAACGCCAGTAGCAGGCGCAATATTTGTCGCTTGCCTACTTTTGTTATGCATTGCGAAGGCCCACCCAATAAGCCACTTTATTGAACCCATCATTTTCAATTACTTGAGGATGTGTTGAATATTCAAGCATAGCCTCCTTAACCATTTCCTTGCCATAGGTCTTTACACAAGGAAGAATCAGAAACTTGTTAGAGCTAGGGTTTGGCTCCAACATAGAGGCTAAAACCAAGTCTTTTAGTAGCGATTTTGGCAATGGATTTACCTTACTCATCACTTTTGCAACAAACCACTTTTTACGCTTATCTTGAAGAGTGGCTGTAAACCACGCAAGCGCCTCAGGATTATCACGCGGAAAATTGCTTGCAACGAACCTTATGATTTCATTAATTTTGTGATAAGCCGCATTCTTATCTTCGGCATTAATAGCCTCGTCATATTCGGCTGCAAGTTCATCTAAGTTCATAAATTCATTCTGCATAACGCCCGCTTAATGGGCAAATAACGCTTGGCTAAAATACTGAGCGAAGCGAACAAAGCCAAGCTTTATTTGTCCACTTTTTAAAGCGCTTGTTAGAGGTTGTACTCTGAAAAATAAAATGTTTTATCTTTACATTCTTTGCCATCAAGGCAACCTCTTATACTTATGTGTCTATTGCTGACATCAATAGTTTTTCCATTTAAATCAACACCAGGAAGCTCTTCATAAATTAATTTATCTTTAATTGTAATTCGTATTTTAGGGAAACTTTGATAATAAACCGTATCCATATTTGGTCCGAACGTTCGTACAACCTTGTTTCCTTGCAGCTTTATATTAACTAAGCCAAGCTTACATGAATAACCGTTTTCTGAGTATCTACCATAACCCCAACCAAAAACATGTAACCCATACTCTTTTTCTAGCCGCTTCAAACTATCTTCATGCTCTTTCCAGCCTCCATGAGGCCATATAATGTTTCCGATGTTATATTTGCTGATAAAACTTATATGGAGGTATGAAAGTTCTGAATTACAATCTAACTTGTAGAAATCATACCCCTCATCGGCCATTAAATACCTAGCAGGGAAGAAAGCAAATAAAAATAAAAGAGCCCTAACCATTCGAACCTCTAACAGCTTATTGATTAGCAGCAGGATAACCTCCTGCTTTCTTGTAAGTTTCTTCGTCAAAATATCACTTGTAAGTGTTTGTTGTAAATATATTATTTAACAAAAAATACAGGTTAAATATGACAATTTAGCAGATAAAAAAGATGCATAGGTGTTTACGAGGTCTGCATAGCACTTTTATATATATTACAAACTATTGATAATAATGAGTTAATGTTTAACAGTTAGTATTATCGATGCGCCAATCCAACGATTTATGCATCTTTTTCATAGCAATTATCTCAACTTCAACTATAACTGTATATAAACACAGTGCATTGGTAAGGTAACGGTTATGGGGCAATTAACATTTTTGGAGGCTATACGGACAGAGATCAGGGTACGCCATTACAGCTATCAAACAGAAAAATCCTACCTCTATTGGAACCGCTATTTCATTCGACATTGCAATATTCGTCATGGCGCTGATATAACCCCTGCTTTGATTGAACAATTTCTCTGTTTTTTAGCAGTGGAGTGCGAAGTGTCGGCGAGCACCCAGAAACAGGCTCTATGTGCCATTGTATTTGCTTGTCGCCATGTGTTAAAAATTGAGCCCAATGAGTTACAATTTCCCTATGCAAAAGCCCCTAAACGAATACCGCAGGTATTGTCTAACGAAGAAGCAAAACTGATCATCAGCAATTTGTCAGGCTACCACTATTTAATTGGTGCCATCCTATTTGGCTCAGGGCTAAGATTAAAGGAAGCCTTAAAACTTAGGGTAAAAGATATTGATCTAACCACTAAATCTATCTTTGTGTACCGAGGTAAAGGGCAAAAAGATCGAGTTTGTATGCTACCTAACGGATTGATTGATGTTCTAAAGTCACAAATGAAACAGGTAAAAAAGCTCCACGAGGCGGATTTGTCAGATGGCTTTGGACTTGCTTCATTGCCCATCTCTCTCATCAGAAAATACCGCAGTAACGCCTCTAAGTTTCATTGGCAATATCTCTTTCCTGCTAGCCGCCGTTGTATGCACCCAAGTGACAACTATGTGTGCAGACACCATATTCATCCAACGGCTTTTTCACGTGCATTAAGGCAAGCTACCACTAACTGTGGTATAGATAAGCGCGTTACCGCCCATACTTTCCGCCATTCATTTGCAACATCTTTATTACTCAAAGGCCATGACATTCGTACCATCCAAGAGTTATTGGGACACAGTGATGTCAAAACGACCGAGATCTATACCCATGTGATTGGTGGCCATCATACTGGGGTCATAAGTCCTCTTGACAGTCTTTAAGGCATACTACAAAACAAGTTACTAGGGCCTTATCTTTTGCTTTCCGCATTAGTAAATATGAGGAAAACACAGAAACACAAAGTTCGAATGAGTAATTGTTCTAAATCACAATGGGGCATAAATGATTTGCATACCTTACTTGCAATGGGTGTGATTCAACGCTGAACTTGAGGACGTTGCAGAAAATAGCGTGAGCCTGACAGGACGTCAGGCTAGCTTTCGCGGTACAGGATGTACCATCGGAAGCGTTAGCATTTTCGAATAAGTCCGAAGCAGTCTACAAATGCCGATCAAAGTTAAATCTGACCCCATGGCGACCTTTTCGCAGCTGTTGTTTTGTAAATAGCGAAAATGTTGCGGGGCGGCTGGGAGTTCCAAGAGGGAATAGCCGTTGATTTCCTCTTGGTATGGTGTGGGCGAAGCGCCACGACGTTTGTGGCCACAGGCCATATTACAAAATCATTTTGGGGCAAAGAAGTGTTTAAAGGTGGCCTAGTGAATAACCGTAAATTGCACAGAATTACTAAATCTCTACTACGTTCTGCCCCTGATAATGTTAAAATCTCCGCATCAGAATTACCGAGAAACTCAATGTTTATCCATCATGTTAACGGCATCGACTGGCTAGTGATCACAGCTTTTGAAGAACTGAAAACTATGTTTATCGAAGAAGCCGGTACGATACCCTATTGCTTCTCTGCCGCCAGCGAATTGAACCTTGTTGATCAAGCAAAGCGAACTTATAGATATTTGCCTACTCTCAGCGGCGTAATCACCGATATCGGCACATATCAAAGACAGGGTAACGAAGAAGATTTGAACCCACAGCTTGCCTGCTTAGTTGAGGGGCGTGGTCGGGTATTTATCTATCACGGCGGCTTTGTAGCTTTTGTGGATGACGAGAAAACCTTTATTACCCGAATAGACTGAAAATTATTCAGTAAGTTTAAATCGGCTAATTGGCATCCCTAGCAATGAATGGGGCATAAATGATTTGCATACCTTGCTTGCAATTGGTGTGATTCAACTCTGAACTTGAGGGCGCTGAAGACTCTTTATAAAAGAATGCGTGAGTCTGACAGGCCTTTCTCGCACATCCATGTGCTTCAAGGCAGGATGCCTATCAGAGTCAGGCTAGCTTTCGTTGGCTAGGGATGGCCTATCGGAAGCGTTAGCATTTTCACTCCTTATTAAAAGATGGCCGAAGCAGGTTTCAAATGAAGTTAAAAGCTGGATCAATCCCCATGGCGACCTTTTCGCAGCTGTTGTTTTGTAAATAGCGAAAATGTTGCGGGGCGGCTGGGCTAATTCTTTTATAAAGAGTAAAGAGGGAACAGCCGTTGGTTTCCTCTTGGTCTGGTGTGGGCGAAGCGCCACGACCTTTGTGGCCGTAGGCCATATGTATCAGCCCATGTAGGGTGGAACCTTGCGATCTTAATTCAAACGAAGTTTGAAAAAGTCTGCTGTGAGTGAAGCGCCACGACTTTGGTGGCCGCAGGCCATATGTATCAGCCCATATAGGGTGGAACCTTGCGATATTACTTCAAACGAAGTTTGAAAATACCTTAGTGGCCGTAGGCCATATCTAATAAAAAAGGAGGCTTTCGCCTCCTCTCTTTATTCAACTAGCTAACATTACTTACCGTCTTGTGCTCTACGCTTTTTGAAGTCTGAATCTTCAATCCATTTTGGCCAGTCGTTGTTATTGGCGAGCTTTTCAATAATGTCGCTGATCAAGGCTAAGTCTTGCTCTACCCCGCCTAAATTCCAGCTGGCATCGTAATCGTCTGCACCTTGATGGTATTTATGGGCGATGTAGTCTGGATCGGTGTCGCCTAGGCTCATGAACATTAAACCGGGGACGCCTTGTTGGGCTAAGGCAAAATGGTCTGAACGGAACATTAAACCATTTTGTGGGCGAGGATCAGCCTTTACAGTGCGGCCTTGTGCTTTGGCGGCATCATCTAAATAGGTTTCAAGTTGTGATACGCCTTGGCCGTAACGCAAGATGTAATTAACCCCTTTACCCACGTTCATGCCGTCTATGTTTAAAAACGATACCAGTTGTTTAGTCGGTACAGGAGGATTGGCGGCAAAGTATTGCGCGCCAATAAGGCCAGTTTCTTCTGCGGTAAATGCCGTAAATAAAATAGAGCGTTTAGGTGCTTTGTTTTGCTGTTTAAAATGACGCGCAAGTTGCAATACGCCTGCAACCCCAGAGGCATTGTCGACGGCACCGTTTAAAATTACCGCTTTACCGTCTTGCATGGTTTTACCTAAGTGATCCCAGTGGGCATGCATGACTAGCCATTCATCGGCTTGACTGGTGCCTGGTATGAGTCCTGCTACGTTATAGGATGTGGCTAATTCGATGGTATTTTTTACTGCTAAATTGGCTTTGAGTTTAAGTGGTATAGATTTAAAACCCGCTTTTGCTGCACTGAGTTTCACTTTATCAAAGTCTAGGCCTGCTGCTTGAAACACCTTTTGCGCGGTTTGATGTTGCACCCAGCCCATGACACCAATATGTGATTGGTTTTTGTGATCATCAACTAAGGTGTATTTAGTATTGGTGTTGCTGTTTTCTACCACATTCCAGCCGTAGGCTGCAGGTGCAGTTTCATGGACAATAAACACCGCTTTGGCGCCCTGCCTGGCTGCTTCTTCGTACTTGTAGGTCCAACGGCCATAATAAGTCATGGCATTGCCTTTAAAGATAGCGGGATCTTGAGTGGCAAAGCCTGGATCATTAACTAACACAATGACGGTTTTGCCTTTAACATCAATGTTGGCATAGTCATTCCACTGATATTCCGGCGCATTAATACCATAGCCAACAAACACTATATCGCTGTTATCTACACTCACTTGAGGTAGAACTTGCTCAGTACGTGCAGTGAAATCAGTGCCATTATTAAACACTAAATCGCCAATAGTGAGTTGCATGGTTTGATCCGCGGTAATCTTAGCCATCGGCACAGCTTGACGATAACTGTCACCGAAACCTGGAGCGAGTCCCATTGCTTTGTATGCGTTTTCTAAATACTCAACGGTTAGCTTTTCGCCATGAGATAACGGCCCACGGCCCTCAAATTCATCACTGGCTAAGGTTTGGACATCTTGACGATAGGTTTTTTGATCAAATTGAAATGGCGTAGCGTTGACACTTGGCAGAAGCAACACACCAAACACAGCTAATAAACGAAAGGTATTCACGGACAAGGTCCCCTGTTGAGTATTGAGAGCAACCATTGTAACAGCAAGCAGCTAAAGCGAAAGTCGTTAACGCAGCTTAATAAATAACACTAGCTGGCTTTACACAAAAAACACATGGTAGGGATAATTAAGACGCTTTGCATACGGCCACCTCTAACTAAATGCATAGCTATCTGACTAAAAATGATCGGCATGCATTTGTAATACAACAACACCTATTGACATAATATGTCGCAGCGTTCTATAGTGAGACATAAAATGTCATCGAGGGTACGTTTGCCATTTTGATGATTTAACGTGTATGAGCTTGTGTTAATAAAACACCCGAGGTGAATAGTGACAATACCGAAATATAAAGGGAAATATATGAAATTTATCATCGTTGGTGTAATCAGTTTTACACTGGGCATAACTGGCGCGGGTATGATTGCACTTAAATTTTTTGCCTATGGAGGTCAAAGCGTTGCCGCTGCAGAAATTCAAATGTCGGCGAGTACCTTACAACTGCTTGAATCACATCAAACCGATATGGTAGTCAACAAGCTGTGTTCGATACTGCCTATTGCATTAAAAAATAAAGCCGAATTTGACGCCTCATGGTTTGCTATCGAATTTAATTATGGTCATACCCAATCAGACGAAGATATTGAAACAATCGCCAAAAATATGTTGGCAAAGGGCAATATTTGCAACCCGATAACGCATTAACATCAAAGTAAACTAATGCCTTGGTGCCCTGTTTGCGCTAAATAGCGTTTGTCTACCCATAGGCCGATAGCAGCAACTAATACTTCATCATAGAAAACTAACGGAATAAGTTGCCGACGCCAAGGTGGGATATTGCACTCTTGCCATAGTTTTTTTAACTCACGCGGTTTTGGCCGTTGTGAGGTAGCAAATTGTGGTTGGCACTTAATAGAGCCTGCTGCGCCATAGCGAATCGTCACTTTACTGTTAGTTGGCGCTAACGCTAATAGAGGCTTATCAGCAGATATTTGTTGGCTTAAAAGGCATTGATGCTGGCCGATATCTATCTGCAACTCAGTAACATCACCCTTTAATAGACGAATAAAATCAGCGGTTAATGAGAGCGGATCGGGCGTTTTAAGATCACTATTGCTCAGTACATAGGCCACCCCTGCATAGCGTTTTACTTGGTAGCCACCCCATTGGATCGCCATATTAGCATCATCTTTAGCAGCCAGCAGTTGTGACAGTATCTGCTGTAATTGCGCTTGCGAAGGTAAACTAACGCCACAATGGCTTAAATATCCGCGAAATAGTAATGCTTGCCAAGCGGCACTTAATTGGCCAAAACCGCTAAGCTTAAATCCGCTTAATTCGATTATTGATGCATTGTCATCACTGGCTAACATTAGCCATTGAGGTAAGCGATGACTGACTTCATCATCAATAACGTCTTGTTGCTGAGCACACAATGCCGCACTTCTGGCGGCTGTTACTGCGATACTTGGCCAGCGTTGTTTTAAGCGGGGAATAATATCTAAACGCAGAAAGTTACGATCATAACTGTCGTCTTGATTACTTTCATCTTCAATATGAGTTAAACGCTGTTGCAGTGCAAATTGCTCTATTTGCTCTCGGCTGACATCTAATAATGGCCTAACCAACCAAGCGTGATGATAAGCTTGTATGGCGCCCATCGCACCAAGTCCTTTAGGACCTTGGCCACGCTTTAATGCCAGCAATAACGTTTCAAGTTGATCATCCTGATGATGGGCCGTGAGTAAGATATCACCCGGATTAAGGTAGCGGTCAAACGCTTGATAACGGGCGTCACGCGCTTGTGCCTCAAGGCTTTGCCTTGGACCTTTGTCAACATTAACGCGCTCAATTTGCACGGGTAATTGGTAATAACCCGCACGCGTTATACAGTGTTGCACCCAAGTGTCGGCATTAGGACTGAGCCCATGATGAACATGGATAAGTAAACACGCAATATGTGGGTATTTTTGGGCGAACGCACTCAAACCATAAGCTAATACTTCAGAATCAACTCCACCACTGTAAGCCAGCACTAACTTAGGTGTGCGCTCATGTTGCAAACTCGTCTGTTGATAAAGTGGCATTACCGCTTGTTCAAGCAAACTAAGCAATTGTTGGCCGCTGAGTTGAGCTAAAGTCGAGTGTTTCACTGTCATGGTATGTACCTAGAAAACAATTTTAACATTGGTTGACCCGAGCATACTTTCGAGTGCTAACATCAACTCATCACTGGGATTAACTCGCCATTCATCACCTAAAGTAATTTTACCGCTAGCATGGTCTTGTGCATAATTAATGGTCACCGGAACCACACCATTTCGCCAAGGGGTTAAGGTTTGTTCAAAGGTTTCCAGCCATGCTTGGGTAACATCGTTGCCATGAACATTTATTGCAACCGCTTTAGCAAAATGACTACGAGCTTCACCAATTTCGATAATATTACGGGCGTTCATCCGGTTACCACCAGAGAAATCATCAAAACTGACATCACCTTCGCAAATTAAAATACGATCTTTTTCAAGCATGTGGCCAAACTTTTCAAACGGTTCGGTAAACAGCATGACTTCTAAACGGGCACTTTTGTCATCTAAGGTGACTAGGCCCATTTTAGAGCCACGCTTGGTGATCATTACCCGCGTAGCGACCACTAGACCAGCAACTTTAACGGTTTTACCACGTTCTGTTGGGTGAATATCTTTTAAGCGACCGTTTGTGTATTGCTTCAACTCTTTTAAATACTGGTTAATCGGATGACCCGTTAGATACAACCCTAATGTTTCACGCTCCCCTTCAAGCCAAATTTTGTCTGGCCAAGGGGTACACTGAACAAAGTTTTGCTTACTGTCTTCTGGCTCAGAGTTGAGTAAACCAAACATATCATGCTGACCAATGGCTTCGGCTTTAGCATGTTGCGCGGCAGCACTAATAGCCTCTGGCAAAGTGGCCATCATTGAAGCGCGATGTGGGCCTAAGGTATCTAGTGCACCCGCAAGGATCAGTTTTTCAATCACTCGTTTGTTGAGCTTTTTCAAATCAACACGGGCACAGAAATCAAATAAGTCGATAAATGGGCCGTCTTTTCGGGCCTCTAAAATGGACTCAACCGGACCTTCACCTACGCCTTTAATCGCGCCGATACCATAAACAATATTTAAGTCGTCATCGACGGTAAATTTAAATTGGCCTTTGTTCACATCGGGCGGAATTAACGGTAAGCCCATGCGCTCACATTCATCCACTAAGGTGACAATTTTATCAGTGTTGTCCATGTCGGCAGACATTACCGCCGCCATAAACTGCGCAGGAAAATGGGTTTTTAACCACAGGGTTTGGTACGAGACGAGTGCATAAGCGGCTGAGTGAGATTTGTTAAACCCGTAACCGGCAAACTTTTCCACCAAGTCAAAGATCTTCATCGACAAATCGCCATCGATACCGTTGTTAATCGCCCCTTCTTTAAACGTGCCGCGCTGCTTGGCCATTTCTTCGGGTTTTTTCTTACCCATGGCACGACGGAGCATATCCGCACCACCTAGGGTATAACCCGACAATACTTGCGCAATCTGCATCACCTGCTCTTGATACAAGATAATGCCGTAAGTTGGTGACAATAATTCTTTTAACGATTCATGCTGATATTCGGCATCTGGGTATGAGACTTCTTCACGCCCATGCTTACGTTCAATAAAGTTATCCACCATGCCTGATTGCAAAGGGCCTGGGCGGAATAACGCTACAAGCGCAATCATGTCTTCAAAACAGTCTGGTTGCAGACGTTTGATCAAATCTTTCATGCCGCGAGATTCGAGCTGGAATACCGCTGTGGTCTCATAACGTTGCAGTAATCTAAAGCAAGCAGGATCGGCAAGTGGAATGGCTTCAATCAGTACCGGCTCTTTACCTTCTTTGGCTAGGCGCGGATTAATCATCTGCAATGCCCAATCAATGATGGTTAAGGTACGTAAACCCAAGAAGTCGAACTTAACTAAACCCGCGGTTTCAACATCGTTTTTATCAAATTGCGTAACCGGGTTTAGACCTTCTGCATCGCAATACAGTGGCGCGAAATCGGTAATCCGAGTGGGCGCAATAACCACACCACCGGCATGTTTACCCGCGTTACGCGTCACACCTTCTAGGCGCCGACACATGTCGATGAGCTCTTTAACATCTTCGTCGCTGTCATAGGCTTCTGGTAGCGATGGCTCAACTTCAAACGCTTTAGCTAACGTCATTCCAGGCTCTGCTGGGATCATTTTAGTGAGACGTTCAACAAAGCCGTATGGATGACCTAAAACACGGCCAACGTCGCGCACAACCGCTTTAGCTGCCATGGTGCCAAAGGTAATAATTTGCGATACCGCTTCTCGGCCGTACAGCTCTGCTACGTGATCAATGACCTCATCACGTCGGTCCATGCAAAAGTCGACGTCGAAATCGGGCATGGATACGCGTTCAGGGTTCAAGAAACGTTCGAACAGTAAGTCGTATTCGAGTGGATCTAAGTCGGTAATTTTAAGTGCGTATGCCACTAATGAACCGGCACCTGAACCACGACCTGGGCCAACCGGAATACCGTTATCTTTACCCCATTGGATAAACTCCATCACGATAAGGAAGTAGCCAGGAAACCCCATCTGGTTAATGACTTTCAGCTCAATCGCAAGGCGTTCGTCATACTCGCCACGCTTTTCGATACGAACTTGTGGGTCGGGGAATAAAAACGCCAGACGCTCTTCGAGGCCTTTTTCGGAGGCCGCGACTAAGAAGTCTTCAATCGATAAATCACCGGTGGGGAAATTAGGTAAAAAGTATTCATGCAAGCGGATGGTGACATTACAACGTTTAGCAATTTCAACACTGTTTTGAATCGCCGACGGAATATCACTAAACAGCGCAAGCATTTCGTCTTCGGTGCGCAGATATTGTTGATCGCTGTAGGTTTTAGGGCGACGGGGGTCAACTAAAGTATAACCATCATGGATCGCAACACGGATCTCATGAGCTTCAAAGTCGTCTTGCTTTAAAAACACCACTTGGTTAGTGGCCACAACGGGTAAACCTTTAATTGACGCTAGCTCAACCGCCATGTGTAAATAGCGTTCTTCGTGTGCCCGGCCGGTGCGAATAAGTTCGAGGTAATAGCGATCTTCAAAGTGTTGTTGATAAAAAGCAATCAGTGACTCAACTTGATTTTGGTTGCCTTTTAATAAGGCTTTGCCCACATCACCGTCTTTGGCGCCAGAAAGAATGATCAAGCCGCTGTTATATTTGATCAGCCAGTCTTGATCAATCACTACGCGGTTATCGATATGCCCGCGAAGATAAGCTTCGCTGATTAATTGGGTTAGATTTTGATAACCGTCATTGTTCATCGCAATAATGGTTAACGCACAAAACTCTTTTTCAAAACCAGGCGTTTGTACCCAAAAATCGGCACCAATAATAGGTTTAATCCCGACGCCATGACAGGCACCGTAAAACTTGACCAAACCACAAAAGTTGTTTTGATCAGTTAACGCTATAGCTGCCATGCCCTGACTTTCAGCAGCAGCAATAATAGGTTTAACTTTGGCAACGCCATCTGACATTGAATAATCACTGTGGACGCGCAAATGAACAAAACGAGGATCGGACATAGATTATTTTTCTTCGAAAAAGATGAATGAAACAACACGAAAATGCGGGATTTAGACTACCAAACTAAGTGATTTTATCCAATGATAAACTCACTTAGTTTGGTGATTATCACAATGGATCCTGAAGTAAAATACGCTCAGCAACAGGTTTAAAACTTTTACGATGTTCAGGTAACACGCCATATAATGCCAGGGCTTCAAAATGTGCTTTGGTTGGGTAACCTTTGTGCTTAGCAAAGCCATACTGGGGATACTGGCTGTCTAAGGCATCCATCTCGGCATCACGAGTAACTTTAGCAATAATAGATGCTGCGCTGATGGCCGCAACGAGCCCATCACCTTTGATGATAGCATGGCTGGCAATACCAAAATGAGGCACACGATTACCATCAACTAATACTCGCTCAGGTAAAATGGCCAAACCTGCCACAGCGCGTTGCATCGCCAGCATAGTGGCATGCAAAATATTAAGCTCATCGATTTCAAGTGGACTGGCACGGCCAATACTGACACTTAACGCGTTATCCATAATTTGTTGATATAAAGCGTTACGGCGCTTCTCACTGAGTTTCTTCGAATCATTAAGGCCAACAATTGGTTTACTCGGATCTAAGATCACCGCGGCGGTGACCACATCACCAATCAATGGACCACGGCCGACTTCATCAACACCGGCAACCACACCTTGTGAAATCATGGCGACGTGTTCTGGGGTAATATTTTTAATCACCACAGGAAGAGAATCAAGAGATGTCATCTGTTTTATCCTGTAAACCTAAGACGCATGTAACAATGCCACTACAGCATCTGCAGCTCGTTCGCTGGCGTTACATTTAAGTAAACCATGTAATTGCTCAAAACGGGCATTTAGCGGTGCAAAATCTTGATTGAGTTGGTTAATTACCGCGTCTGCAATTAACTGAGGCTGGCAATTTGCTTGCATGAGCTCAGGCACTATGGTCTCGTTTGCTAACAGATTAGGCAACGAATAGTTCTTAATTTTCATCATACGAATCGCAATGGCGTAAGTAATAGGGCTAACACGATAAGACACCACCATCGGGCGTTTTACCAGCATTGCCTCTAAAGTTGCAGTGCCTGACGCTAACAAAATACAATCAGCAGCAGCCATCACCTCACGAGATTGACCTTCAATAAGAGTGACCTCTAAATCGGGCGCAAACTCCTCAAGCGCAGTTAGAAATTGTTGCCGACGAGCATCATTAACCACAGGCGTGACAAATTTGATGTCCGGATAAGCTTGTTTAACCAACTGGGCTGCTTTGATAAAAGGTTCAGCTAATTGCTTTAACTCACCGCCACGAGACCCTGGTAATACCGCCAAGTATTCAGCATCGGCATCTAATCCTAATAATTGACGCGCAGCCTGCTTGTCGCTGTACATAGGTATGTCATCAGCAAGTGTATGACCGACAAAGGTACAGGGTACTTGATACTGGTCGTAAAAGGCTTTCTCAAATGGCAGTAACGACAACACCATATTAGTGGCTTTGGCAATTTTGAAAATACGCTTTGGACGCCAAGCCCAGACCGACGGGCTAACATAATGGACCGTTTTTATTCCTTTAGCTTTTAACTTAAGCTCTAAGCCAATGTTAAAGTCAGGTGCATCAATACCGATAAAGCAATCTGGAGCTAATTCAGTAATCTGTTTCACTAAACTGGAACGAATATGCATAAGCCGCGGTAAACACGAAAGCACCTCAACTAACCCCATCACTGAAAGCTCTTCCATTGAGAATAAACTTTCAAATCCTAGGGCTTGCATGCGCGGGCCACCAATACCGATAAATCGCGCATCAGGGTAGCGTTGTTTGAGTGAATGAACTAAACCGGCACCTAAAATATCGCCGGAGATTTCTCCGGCGACAATGGCAAATACTTTTGAAGAAGAGTTGGTCATCGTTTCCGTCTATCGAATAATGCCACGAGCAGAGTGGTTTACAAAATCTACTAACATTTTTACATTGGCGTCATTTTTAGCAGACTCAGCCAGTTCAGCATTGGCTTCTTCAATGGTTAAGCTTTTACGAAATATAGCTTTATACGCATTCAAGATTGCACGCTGGCTTTCTTTAGTAAAACCACGGCGTTTTAAACCTTCTAAATTTAATCCACGTGGTGCAGCAGGAGATCCCGAAGCCATCACAAATGGAGGTACATCTTTTAAAATCAGCGAAGCACCGGCAGTGAATGCATGGTCACCAATATGAACAAACTGATGTACACCTGTCATGCCACCTAAAATAACCCAATCACCAACATGCACATGGCCAGCGATAGATGCATTGTTAGCCATAATGACGTTATTACCCACAACACAGTCATGGGCGATGTGAACATAAGCCATAAATAGATTATTTGAACCTATGCGTGTTTCACCATGATCTTGGGTAGTGCCTCGGTGAATCGTGACTGACTCACGGATAATATTATTGTCACCAATAATTAACCGAGTTTGCTCACCGGCATACTTTTTATCTTGGCACTCTTCACCGACTGAAGAGAATTGAAAAATACGGTTACCTTTACCAATAACCGTTGGACCTTTAACCACAACATGCGAGCTTATCCATGTGTCGTCGCCAATTTCAACATTTTCACCGATATAAGTCCAAGGACCAATAGTGACATTATGGCCAATTTTGGCTGTTGGGTGAACAAATGCTAATTTATCTATCACTTTTCAATCTCTCTACGTGCACACATGATTTCAGCAGAACAAACCAGTTCGCCATCAACCAGGGCTTCACCAATAAACACACCAATGCCACGACGCTCTTTAATCATTTTAACGTGAAAATGTATTTGATCGCCCGGTACAACTACACGTCTAAAACGCGCTTTATCAATACCCGCAAAATAATACAATACGTCAGGAGACGGCTCTGTACTCATGGTTTTAAATGCAAGTAAGCCTGTGGCTTGTGCCATAGCTTCTAAAATTAGTACACCTGGCATCACAGGTTGTATTGGAAAATGTCCCTGAAAAAATGGTTCATTAATAGTGACATTTTTAATCGCATGTAGTTGCTCACCTACAGTAAAGTCTAATACACGATCGATTAACAAAAATGGATATCTATGGGGTAGATATTTAAGTATCTCTTGAATATCCATGGTGTTTAATTGGTTTGACACACTACATTCCTTTAATAAGGCAGAATTACAATTATTCTGTGCCCTTAGCACTTTTCTCGAGATTTTTCACTCGACTAAATAAATCATCTAGTTGGCGGAAACGCACAGTATTTCGGCGCCAAAGTTTGTTTTCCATGGCAACTGTAGCAGATGAATACACGCCTTTCTCGCGAATAATACTCGTTATATTGGTACCGCCAGAGACATGGACACCATCCACAATACTAAGGTGTCCTGCAACAGCACTACCACCACCAATAATGCAGTATTTACCGATAGTAGAACTACCTGCAATGATGGAACCACCCGCCATCGCGGTGTTTTGTCCAATAACAACATTATGGGCAATTTGAACTTGATTGTCGATAATCACACCATCATGAATCTCGGTATGCGACAGCGCGCCACGGTCAATACTGGTACATGCGCCAATTTCCACATGATTGCCAATACGTACACCACCTGTTTGAGGGATTTTAATCCAATTACCACGTTCATTGGCATAACCAAAACCATCAGAACCAATAACAGAGCCTGAATGAACGATACAGTGGTGACCAATATGCACATCATGATAAATCGTTACATTCGCCCAAAGACGTGTATCTGAACCAATAATACTGGTTTCACCGATCACACAACCTGGACCAATCTGGACATTTTCACCTAAAATAACATTGGCACCAATCACCGCATTTGCACCAATAGCAACTCCGTCACCAATAATGGCTGAGGCTTCTATTTGGGCTGAAGGATGGATACCAAGGCTCTCTTTTGGTGTGGTATCAAGTAATTGCGCCACGCGAGCGAACCCAACATAAGGGTCACTGACAATTAGGGCATTACCTTGATAATTGCTTGCTTCTTTTTCGCTAAGTAAAACCGCGCTAGCTTGAGTTGCCTCAAGCATTGCACGGTATTTACTATTGGCTAAAAAAGAGAGTTGGCCTTGGACTGCATCTTCAAGAGTAGCCACACTGGTAATTTCCAGCGTATCGTCACCTTTGACTGTTGCACCCAATAATTGGCTAAGCTCTTTTAAAGTCACTTTTTGCATACTTATTATTTGCCTTTGCTTAAGGCTTCTACCACTTTGCTGCTGATATCAGCTTCTGGCTTAACAAAGATTACCGCGCCACGTTGAAGAACCATGTCGTAGTTTTCTTTACCAGCAATGGTATTAATTGCTTTTTGCACTTGAACTAATAGCTTGTTCTGCTCTTCACCTTGACGGCGACGCATGTCTTCGTCTAAAGCTTTGCCTTTCAGTTGGAATTCAGATTTCAATGATTCCATTTTACGGACTAATTCAGTTTTTTGTGTGTCGCTCATTAACGCGCCATCACGTTGTTGCTTTTCAACCATAGAACGCATGTCTTCTTGCATTTTTTGGACTTCAGCAACACGATCACCAAACTCAGCTTTTAACGATTTAGAAATTTGTTCGCGCTGTGGCAACTGCTCGAACACTTGACCCATATCCACTACAGCAAGCTTTTCTGCTTGAACTAGCATAGGGGTAGCAAACAATGCCAATGTAATTAATGCGCGATTTACCATCTTTTTCAAAGTAGACTCCTTGTTGAACTTGTTGTTGTCAGCAAAACTTGCCGAGTGTATTTGTTTTAGAACGTTTTGCCAATATTGAACGAGAAAATCTCTGTCTCATCATCTGCGTATTCTTTCAGCGGCCAAGCTAAACTGAATACCATAGGACCCATTGGCGATAGCCACTGAACGCTCATACCCCATGAGGCACGTAAACGAGCTGGATCACTGTAATCTTCTAACTTAGAGAACTGATCCGCAGGCAGATTTCGATAAGATTCATAATCAAACTCTGTATCCCACACGTTACCGGCATCCACGAAGAAACTGGTCCGCACTGAGTTGGTGTAAGCTTCATCAAGGAATGGCGTTGGAACGATCATTTCAAAGCTTGCGGTTGCAATAGCATTACCACCAATTGAGCGACCTGAACTGACCTGAATCGTATTTGGGTCACCAGGTAAGCTACAACCATCACCAGAAACATCAGGCCCACATTGCTCACTACCACGTAGTAAATAGAACGAGCGTGGACCGACAGAATTTGACTTGAAGCCACGTAACGAACTGCTACCACCTGAATAGTAGTTTTCCCAGAACGGTAAGATTTGGTCATTGTCATTATATTGACCATAACCGTTCGAGTAACCTAAACGGGCGCGAGCCAATAATACAAACCCATGCTGAGGTGTCAGCGGGAAGTAGAAATTGGTATCAAAATCCGTTTTAAAGTACTGCAAGTCAGAACCCGGAACCGTCATTTTACCGCTTAAACGTTGCGATGAACCATCTGTAGGGAACGTACCACGGTTAAGTGTGCTGCGGTACCAACCAGCATTCAATTCAAAGTTATCAAAACTTAAGTCTGAATTTGGATCGTCCGTTTCACGATACACATTGTAGAAACGCAATGCTTGTTCATAAGCAGAGATTTCTGAAATGGTATTATGACGATAACCAATACCACCGTTCAAACGGTTATATTCGTTGATCGGGAAGCCTGAGTTTAACGCCACACCATAAGATTTATTCTTATAGCGTTCAAGGTTAGCCTGGTTAGCATCAAACTCGTTCCAGTAAACGCTACCACCTAAACTAACACCATCTTTGGTGAAATAAGGGTCAGTGAAAGACAAGTTAGCGCTACGGGAATATTTATTAGTGTTAATACTAATACCCGCTTGGTTACCGGTGCCAAGGAAGTTGTTTTGCTCAACGCCAAACTGCAAACTCACGCCAGATTCAGTACCATAACCGACACCCGCGTTAAACGAACCCGACGGCTGTTCTTTTACAGTTACTGCAACATCAACTAAATCGTCACTGCCCGGCACTTGAATCGTTTCTGCATCAACCGTTTCAAAATAACCTAAACGGTTAAGGCGAAGTTTAGACTGCTCAATTTGGGCTGAGTTTAACCATGCCCCTTCCATTTGACGAAGTTCACGACGCATAACTTCATCTTTGGTAACCGTGTTACCGGTGAAGTTAATTGAGCGAACATAGACGCGTTTACCCGGTTTAACATTAATGTTAAGCACCACTTCTTTGGTGTCATCATTAATTTCAGGGTAAGTTTTCACTTCCGGATAAGCATAACCGAAACGGCCCAGGTATTTACTGTACATTTCTTCGGTGAATGTGACATCGGCACCGTTGTACATATTACCCGCTTTGATAGGTAAAATAGATTTCATTAACTCTTCGCGGCCCATAAGGTCACCAATTAAGTTAACTTCTTTTACTTTATACTTTTCACCTTCATTAACATTGATAGTGATGTACAAACCTTTACGGTCCGGTGTCATCGCCACTTGTGTTGAGGTGACTTCAAAACGAATATAACCTTGGTTATGGTAATAGGTTTTGATGGTTTCTAAGTCGGCTTGTAGCTTTTGCTTTTGGTAGCGACGCTCACCAAACAAATCCCACCAAGCCACATAATCTTTGAGCTCCAGCATACTGATGATCTCAGAATCTGAGAACACAGTATTACCTACTACGTTGATTTGACGGATTTCAGCCGCTAACCCTTCGGTAAATTTAAACTTAAGTTCAACACGGTTACGCGGCAAGTTGATGATTTGCGCTTCAACTTTAGCCCCATACTTACCCACACCGTAATAGAAATCTTGCAGGCCTTTTTCAATGCCTGTCAACATGGTTCTATCAAGTGACTCGCCCGCTTTAACACCAGAACCGTCAAGACTTTCTTGTAACTGTTCGTCTTTAATATCTTTATTACCTTCAAACGAGATAATACTGATAGTTGGACGCTCTTTAACCGTTACAAAAAGTATACCGTCTTCGTGACTGACACTGATGTTTTCAAAATTGGTTGAACCGTATAGGCTCTTAATCGCTTGCTGTAATTTAACTTCATCTACCGTGTCACCTACTTTCACAGGTAAACTCAATAGTGCTGCACCGAGAGCAACTCGTTGCAAACCTTCTACTTGGATGTCGGTCACTTCAAAAGGTTGGAAAGACTCTGCCCAACCATTCCCTGAAAAAGACGCGCCGACGAATAACATCGAGGCAAAAATTTTATTAAATCTCATAGAGCACTTCTAATTATTAGTCTGTCCTTGCTCAGAGTCGGGCAAAATCATTGAATAAGGCTACGCCCATCAACATTAGCAGCAAAGCTGCGCCAAACCTGAAACCTATTTCCTGAACCTTTTCGGGTACAGGCTTACCAGTAATCACTTCAATAAAGTAATACAGCAAGTGTCCACCATCGAGCACTGGCAAAGGCATTAAGTTGATAATGCCTAAGTTAACGCTGATGAGCGCGATAAATCCTAGAAAGTACACTAAACCGTAACTCGCACTGGCGCCTGCGCCCTGTGCAATAGAAATAGGACCACTAAGATTTTTCACCGACACATCGCCGGTAAATAATTTTCCAATCATCTTGAAGCTGACCACAACAAGTTGCGATGTTTTATCAGCTGCAGCGACAACAGAATCTACTATGCCATACTCAAGTTCAAAGCGCATATTATCAGGCCATGGAGCTTGAGTTGGGCTAATTCCGACAATCCCGATAGTCTTACCTTCAGGATCTTGTTGTGCTTTTGGCACAACATCAACATTGATAAGTTCGCCTTGGCGCAGCAATGTCATATTAATATTTTTGTTAGCAGAGCTTTGTATCACATCAACAAACGCATTCCAATCGCTGTATTGTGTACCGTTAATGTTGACCAGTTTATCGCCAGCAATAATGCCTGCTTGCTCAGCTGCGCTGTCTTTGCTCACTGCAGCTATAGTTGGATCAATACCTGGGCGAAAAATGCCTAATCCAAGAGCCGTAATCGGTGATTCTTTTTCAGGATCAAATACCCAGTTACGCGTATCGAGCTTGAACGTGCGAACTGGCATGTCCATCCCAGATAACTCAGGTAGTGACGCCAAGGTTAATTCAATACTGTCATCACCAATATGCCCCACTAGGGCCAAGTTAACCTCTTCCCAAGTGCGCACTTTTTGTCCTGACACCGCGATAATCTGTTGCGGCTCAACCAATTGAATAACACTGGCAGGACTGTCTAATTTAGTAGTATCAATCACAGGCTTAATCGACGGAGTGCCAATAAGGTACATGAGATACAAGGCTGCAAAAGCAAAAATAAAGTTAGCGATAGGGCCGGCTGACACAATCGCAATCCGTTGCCATACAGTTTTACGGTTAAACGCTTGATCAACTAACTCGGCGGGGACCTCTTCAACACGCTCATCGAGCATTTTGACATAGCCACCCAGTGGTATCATCGCAACCACATATTCAGTTCCGTCTTTACCGACTTTTCGCCAAATTGCTTTACCAAAGCCAATAGAGAAGCGCTCTACTTTGACACCACAGCGACGGGCAACCCAAAAGTGTCCGTACTCATGTGCGGTAATCAAAATACCTAATGCAACAATAAAAGAGCCTAGGCTCCACAAAAAATCTATCATTATTTCCCTGAACTAATTAAGTGCTTTAATGGCAGACATTGCTGTCGCACGGGTTTGAGCATCGAGCTGTAATATATCGTCAATACTCGCTAAGCGCGTCTGTTGTACCAGTTCTAAACAGCGAGCATTTACATTGGCAATATCAGTGAAGCGGAGCTGGCCTTTTAAAAATGCATCAACAGCAACTTCATTCGCTGCGTTCAGCACAGTAGTGGCTTCTTGCCCTTGCTCGCAAGCCTGCATCGCTAAGCGTAAACAGGGAAAACGGTCAAAGTCAGGTTCACAAAAGCTTAATTGTCCGACTTTGAAAAAATCCAAAGGTTCAACGCCAGCGTCAATTCTTTGCGGATAGCTCATACAATGAGCAATCGGCGTACGCATATCGGGGTTGCCCATTTGCGCAATAACTGAGCCATCTTGGTATTGCACCATAGAATGAATGATACTTTGAGGATGAATCACCACTTTCAGTTGCTCAGCTTGAGTATTAAACAACCAGCGAGCTTCAATAAACTCTAAGCCTTTGTTCATCATAGTGGCGGAATCAACAGAGATTTTAGGGCCCATAGACCAGTTGGGGTGATTACACGCCTGAGTCGGCGTCATCGCACTTAACGTGGTTAAATCGGTGTTTAGAAATGGCCCACCGGAACCTGTTAATAAAATATGAGCAATACCTGAAGCGGCTAAATCACAGTAACCTAATTGGGCTTGAACCTGTGTGGGTAAACACTGGAAAATTGCATTGTGTTCGCTGTCGACAGGTAACACAATTGCGCCCGATGTTTTTGCCGTGTGCATAAATAACTCACCCGACATCACTAAGGCTTCTTTGTTGGCTAACAACACCCTTTTGCCAGCTTTAACAGCATCAAATGTTGGCACTAAACCCGCCGCACCAACAATGGCCGCCATCACGGTATCGGTTCGACTGTCGGTCACTAAAGCGTTTAACGCCTCAGCACCGGTTGTCACTTGAGTAATACAGTTGCTCGGCAATAACGACTTAAGCTCCATAGCGGCGCGCTCATCGACCATGTGAGCATATTCAGGTTGATGGCTGATACACAAAGCCAGCATGTTATGCACGCTGGTATTAGCCACTAACCCATAGACATGAAAATCAGCAGGATTGTTTGCCACCACATTTAAGGTGCTTGCACCAATCGAGCCTGTCGCCCCTAAAATCACCATATTTTGCATTGGCATCACATCCACATAGCTATGTAGATAAACGTAAATACAGGTAATGCAGCCGTTAGACTGTCGATGCGATCTAAAATCCCACCGTGTCCGGGTAGGATAGTGCCTGAGTCTTTAATATTGGCAGCACGTTTAAACATACTTTCAGACAAGTCACCAAATGCAGATGCAAGTGCTGTAATTAAGGTAACCACAACAAGTAAACCTAGTTCTTGCTCTGGGGCAACATACATAATACCCGCGACCACAACCATAGTGGTCACCAAGCCACCAACTAAACCCTCAAGGGTTTTAGCAGGACTGACACTTGGCATTAATTTACGCTTACCTAACTTACGGCCAGCGAAATAAGCTCCAGTATCGGTAGCCCACACCACTAACATGACGATAAACACTAAAGCACCGCCATAATACGGATGCACATTGCTGCTTAACGATTTGAGGGCAATCAATGAAGCAAAGCACGGAATAAGCGTTAACTGACCAAACATGGATTTCAGCATTGGACTGTCTTTCCATATTTTGGCGCTTTTGGGGAAACTGAACACCAATGCACTGCTCACTATCCACCAAAATACTCCAATGGTGATGATGGCGAGGTACATAGGGTGTAATTGCCCTTTAAACCACAACACATCAATTGGTACCGCCAAATTAAGCGCGATAAGTAACAAGCCCAGTGTTGCAGTAAAAGACCACTGCGTAACGTTACAGCTTGGGTCAATAAAACTGCCCCACTCTTTTGCTGCAATTAAAAACACTGGGACTAACACCCAAGCAAAAATATTTGCTGGGAGTAAAAATATTGCCCCGAGTACAATTGGGATTAACCACAATGCTGTTATTATTCGTTGTTTTAGCAAAAACTAATCCTCTTAATATTTATATTGCGCGTATCTCTTCAATTTGACTCCCGGTCAAACCAAAACGGCGCTGCCGACTGGCAAAAATGGCAATAGCATCGCGAAATGCTCGCTCATCAAAATCAGGCCATAAGGTGTCAGTAAACACCAATTCGGCATAAGCGGCCTGCCATAAAACAAAATTACTAATGCGGTAATCACCGCCAGTACGGATCATTAAATCAACTTCGCTCTGATTTTGCATGCACAAATGTTCATTTAAGGCCTCTTCGGTCATCTGACTGCTGCTGATTTCACCACTTTCCACTTTTTCGGCTAATTTCTGTGCAGCTTGTAAGATATCCCAACGGCCACCATAGTTCGCCGCCACATTTAATATCAATCCAGTATTGTTGGTGGTTTTCTCTTGGGCTGCGGCAATTTGTTTCTGCAAACGAGTCGAGAAGCGACTCGTGTCACCAATAATATTGAGCCTAACTTGGTTTTTGTCGAGCAATTTTAATTCACGATGTAACACGGTAAAAAACAGTTCCATCAACAAACTGACTTCTTTATCTGGTCGGCGCCAATTTTCACTGGAGAAGGCAAACAAGGTTAATGATTCAATACCCAGTTGACTTGCTGTGCTAACTGCACGGCGCACCGCTTTAACACCTGCTTTGTGACCAAAAACCCGAGCTTTACCCTGCAGTTGCGCCCAGCGGCCATTACCATCCATAATAATCGCAACATGCTTGGGCAGAGATTGTTTTACTACATCAGATAATTGTCCCGGCAAAACTTGCGAAGTCATATGCTCCGAATCGGCTTTAGGGTCTGATCCAAACTCAACTGTAGACGACATCTACGACAATCCTTTATAAAAACAAACGCCGTGTAGTATACCCTTACACGGCGTGTTAACTCTAGCGTCTAAATTAACAGATTATACTTCCATCAACTCTTTTTCTTTCGCTGCTAAGATCTGATCAATATTTTTGATTGATGCATCAGTATGCTTTTGCACCTCATCTTCACTACGACGTACATCATCTTCTGTGCATTCTTTGGCTTTTTCAAGCTTCTTAACTTCACTAATAGCATCACGACGAACGTTACGAATCGCAATTCGGCCATTTTCAGCTTCGTTACGTACCACTTTGATGAAGTCTTTACGACGTTCTTCAGTTAACGAAGGTAATGGAATACGCAAAGTAGCACCCGCTGTCATTGGGTTTAAGCCCAAGTCAGAGCTCATAATAGCTTTCTCTACCGCTTGAACCATAGTTCTATCGAACACACTAACCGTTAAGGTACGAGAATCTTCTACGCCTACGTTTGCCACTTGCTTAAGCGGTGACATAGAGCCGTAACAAGACACTTGGATAGAATCTAATAAACTTGGGTGTGCGCGACCGGTGCGAACTTTCGCCATTTGATTTTTAGTCGCATCTACACATTTACCCATGCGCTCTTGCGCATCTAACATAATAGTATCAATCACAATAGTTTCCTTTTTGTCACAAATTCACGTGTGTTTGAGCATTAGCCTAAGAATGACACATGCAATAAAACCGCTCAAACAGTTAAATGATATAATGTAAATATTTTCTGTGTCTGTGATTAAGCAGATTGTTTACTGCTAATAATCGTACCTTCTCTCTCACCCATAATCACGCGGCGAAGTGCTCCTGGCTTATTCATATTGAATACCAGAATAGGCATATTATGATCACGAGCCATAGTAAATGCAGCAAGATCCATTACTTTAAATTCTGATTCAAGAACTTCAGCATAACTAAGTGCGTCATATTTAACCGCTTCAGGATCTTTCATTGGGTCAGCAGAGTATACACCATCGACTTTAGTGCCTTTTAATACCACTTCAGCTTCAATCTCAATACCACGTAAACAGGCTGCAGAATCAGTTGTACAAAAAGGATTACCCGTACCCGCAGCAAAAATCACTACTCGGCCAGACTTTAATAAACTAATTGCTTCTGTCCAGGTGTAATCATCACACACACCTTTAAGCGGGATAGCAGACATAAGACGAGCATTAACATATGCACGGTGCAAGGCATCACGCATGGCTAAGCCATTCATTACGGTTGCTAACATACCCATGTGATCGCCCACCACGCGGTTCATACCAGCTTTTGCTAAGCCTTCACCACGAAACAGATTACCACCACCAATAACCACGCCAACTTGGATACCAAGTTCAACAAGCTCTTTCACTTCTTGAGCCATACGATCAAGTACTTTAGGGTCAATGCCGAAGCCTTCTTCACCCATTAATGCTTCACCGCTTAATTTAAGCAGAATGCGTCTAAACGCTGGTTTTGGATTGGTGCTCATAATTTTCATCCTGATCATAACAAAACCGCAGCGGTTGCTGCGGTCTTAGGGTATTTAGATAAAAGCGATTACGCTTTTTTAGTAGCAGCAATTTGCGCAGCTACTTCAGCAGCAAAATCTTCTGCCTTCTTCTCGATACCTTCACCAACTTCTAAACGTACGAAGTTAGTTACTGTTGCGCCTTTAGATTTCAGTACTTCGCCAACAGTTTTCTTTGGTTCCATGATGAAAGCTTGACCAGTAAGAGAGATCTCACCAGTGAACTTCTTCATACGACCAACAACCATCTTCTCAGCGATGTCAGCAGGCTTGCCTTCATTCATCGCGATTTCGATTTGAAGTGCTTGCTCTCTTTCTACAAGTTCAGCAGGAACATCTTCAGGGTTGACGAAATCTGGCTTAGAAGCAGCAACATGCATTGCGATGTGCTTCAATGTTTCTTCATCAGCTTCACCGGCTACAACAACACCAATGCGCTCACCGTGGCGGTAAGAAGCTAGGTTTGCACCGTCGATGTACTCAACGCGACGAACGTTGATGTTTTCGCCGATTTTAGTCACTAGAGCAACACGAGTTTCTTCAAACTGTGTTTTTAACTCTTCAATAGTCACTTTAGATGCAGCAGCAACGTCTAACACTGCGTTAGCAAATGCTAAGAAGTTTGAATCTTTTGCAACGAAGTCAGTTTGGCAGTTAACTTCTAATAGTGCAGCGAAACCTTCGCCATTCTTGATTAGAATTGTACCGTCAGCAGCGATGTTACCTGCTTTTTTAGCAGCCTTCGCAGCGCCGCTTTTACGCATGTTATCAATCGCTAGTTCGATGTCACCGTCAGTTTCAGTCAGTGCATTCTTACAGTCCATCATGCCAGCGCCAGTGCGGTCACGAAGTTCTTTAACTTGGGCAGCAGTAATCGCCATTGTTAAATCCTCTAATTTAATTCGTCTAATATTGCATTTATAAAACAGGGGCCAATAGGCCCCTGTTCACCAATTATCTTATTGGCAAATAAGGGGGATGCTAAGCATCACGCCTTATTAAACAGCTTCTACGAAACCGTCTTGCTCTGCTTGAACAGCTAAATCTTGACCACGGCCAGCGTTAGCAGCTGCAGCAACAGAAGAAGTGTACAAACGGATAGCACGCATAGCGTCATCGTTACCAGGAACGATATAGTTAACACCGTCTGGTGCAGAGTTGGTATCAACAACTGCAACAACTGGGATACCTAGGTTGTTAGCTTCTTTAATAGCAATATGCTCATGGTCAGCACCGATAACGAATAATACGTCAGGTAAACCGCCCATGTTTTTAATTCCGCCTAAAGACTTTTCTAATTTGTCTAATTCGCGTGAACGCATTAACGCTTCTTTCTTAGTTAACTTGTCGAAAGTACCGTCTACAGACTGGCTTTCTAGCTCTTTAAGACGCTTGATTGACTGACGAACAGTTTTCCAGTTGGTTAACATGCCGCCTAACCAACGGTGATCAACATAATACTGATCACAAGAAAGTGCAGATGCTTTGATGGCTTCGCCAGCAGCGCGCTTAGTACCTACGAATAATACTTTACCTTTCTTAGAAGCAATGTTGCTAATGAAAGCTAGAGCTTCGTTGAACATTGGTACTGTATGCTCAAGGTTAATGATGTGTACACCATTACGAGCACCGAAGATGAAAGGCTTCATCTTTGGGTTCCAGTAACGAGTTTGGTGACCGAAGTGAACACCAGCTTGTAGCATTTCGCGCATTGTAACAGTAGTCATTGTATATACCTTAATGTAAGGGGTTAGACCTCCACGCATCCCATGTTTTCGACTTTCTAACTTCCGTTAAGAATGAGAAAGCACCCCGAAAAATGTGTCGATACGTGTGTGATTTAGTATTTAAGTTAATTGCCATGTATAATAGCCGCCATATTTTACGATTTGCCGAACATGATGTACATCTCGCTTAAAAAGCGTCGATTGACATTATATTTACTCGAACCGTACAACAACGAACTTACACATAACGGCGCGCTTTATACCATAAACGGCAAGTAAATACAAATTTTTGCCGTAAAATCCTTGGATAAAACATGCCTATTTTGACCGTCAAAAGATAGAGAGTTTTCATGAGTATAGTGATCAAAAATGCAGACGAAATAGAAAAAATGCGCGCAGCGGGTAAATTAGCAGCGCAAGTCTTAGAAATAGTCGCTCCATATGTTAAGGCTGGAGTCACCACAAATGAATTAAATGACATTTGTGCTAAATATACCGAAGAGCAAGGTGCTATCTCTGCACCACTGAATTATCACGGATTTCCAAAGTCTATTTGTACCTCGGTAAACGAAGTCGTCTGCCACGGTATTCCTTCTGACTACGTGTTAAAAGAAGGCGACATGATTAACCTCGATATTACGGTTATTAAAGACGGTTATCATGGTGATACCTCTAAAATGTTTCTGATTGGTGAAGTGTCAGCAAAAGACAAACGTTTAAGCCGCATTGCCCAAGAAAGCTTATATTTAGCCATTCGCAAAGTGCGTCCTGGGTTAAAATTAGGCGAAATTGGCACGACTATCGAAAAATTCATCAAAACAAGCAAAACAGGGCTTGATAAGTATTCCATCGTGCAAGATTATTGTGGTCATGGTATTGGCACTGGATTCCACGAAGAGCCTCAAGTTGTTCATTATAAAAATAATGATAAAACCGTGCTAAGACCAGGGATGTGCTTTACGATTGAACCAATGATCAATGCGGGTCGTCATACCACCGTATTGAATAAAAGTGATAATTGGACCGTCACCACCTCAGATAGTAAAAATTCGGCACAGTGGGAACACACGCTTTTAGTGACCCAAACTGGTGTAGAAGTGTTAACTTTGCGTGAAGAAGAAGACTTTCCTCGTATTATTAATCACTAAAAATTAAAAGAGTAAGGACATCAATGAATACTGCGCTGGCCGCCAAAAACACATTAATTGACCTAAACCAGCGCTTAGTTGAGCAGTACACTGCAAAACACCCAATTGCTGATATTGTTAAACACCGTAGTCAATTTGTTGATGCTTTACTCATACAAACTTGGCAAGATTTTGGCCTCAATAATGGCCACATTGCCTTGGTTGCTGTTGGCGGTTATGGTCGCGGCGAGCTGCACCCTCATTCAGACGTAGACTTACTGTTTTTGGTCGACGATGAACCATTATCGCCAGAAACTGAAACTCTGCTGAGTCAATTTATTACCTACCTTTGGGATACAGGGCTTGAAATAGGCCACAGTGTTCGCACCATAGCGCAAACTATTGAACAAGGTAAGTCAGACATCACCATTGCCACGAATCTGATTGAAGCCAGATTGCTTACCGGCAATGAATTTCTGTTTGACGTGTTATATGACGCCATTCGTCAACAAGACTTTTGGCCCTCATATGACTTTTATAACGCCAAAAAAGATGAACAATCGGCACGCCACAGCAAAGCCAGTGCCTTTGATTTAGAACCTAACATCAAAACTTGCCCTGGCGGATTACGCGATATTCAGACCATAGCCTGGGTCGCGATGCGCCACTTTGACGCGGCGACATTAGAAGAACTGGTCGAATACGATTTTTTGTCACCGGCAGAGTTAGCCGAACTCATTGAGTGCCAAAATTTTCTGTGGGAAATTCGCTTTGCCCTGCACATCACAGCTAATCGCAACGAAAACCGCCTACTATTTGACTTGCAACGCCAAATAGCCAGTTTATTAGGTTACGAAGATGCCACTCAATTAGCTGTTGAGCAAATGATGAAACGCTATTATCGCACGGTGCGCCGCGTGATGGAGCTCAATCAAATGCTGTTGCAATTGTTTAAGCGCGCGACTTTGGGCCATACAAAAGCGCTTGAGATACAGCCTATTAGCGATGTTTACCAACGTCGCGGGCGTTACATCGAAGTATTGAATGATGATTTATTTAGTCTCCACAACGAAGAGATATTACGTTTATTTCTGTTGGTGGCTAAAAACTCTAATATTCAAGAAATCTACGCGCCCACTCTCAGGTTGTTACGCAATGCCCGTAGAGCCTTAACGACACCGTTACAAGAAAACCCTGCCTGTCGTAAAGTGTTTATGGAGATCTTAAAACATCCTCGCGGCATAGCGGCATTTTCATTAATGCATCGACACGGCATTTTATCGTCTTACCTACCTGCTTGGCGCAAAATTGAAGGCCAGATGCAGTTTGATTTATTTCATGCCTATACCGTTGATGAGCACACCCACAGATTACTGCTCAATATTGAACGTTTCTCACAAGCAGAACAAAAAGATGAATTCCCACTGGGCGCCATCTTAATTAATCAATTACCGAAAAAAGGCTTATTGGTACTCGGGGCCATTTTTCATGATATCGCCAAAGGCCGCGGCGGTGACCACAGTAAACTGGGCTCCAAAGATGCAATCGATTTTTGCAAATTGCATGGCATGAATGATCACGACGGACGTTTGGTGGCATGGTTAGTTGAAAATCATCTAGTAATGTCGATCACTGCGCAACGAAGAGATATTTCAGATCCAGAGGTCATAGCACTGTTTGCTGAAAAAGTGCGCGATGCCGCGCATTTAAGTTATTTATACTGCCTTACCGTTGCCGACATTTGCGCCACCAATGAAAAAACATGGAATAATTGGAAAGGATCATTGCTGCGGGATTTGTATTTTGCCACCCAACGGGTATTAGCTCGGGGTAAAGAAAAACCTATCGACGTAAAAGCGCGAGTACAAGAGATCCAAGCCAAAGCGAAAAAAGAACTGATCCGCCGCGGGTTGAAAGAAAAAGACATGGATACGCTGTGGTCACGGTTTAAGTCGGAGTATTTTTTACGTCATCAACCAACCCAAGTTGCTTGGCATGCAGAAGCGATTTTAAAACATCATCACGATGATCCATTAGTGTTAATGTCAAAACATACTACTCGTGGTGGCACTGAACTGTTCGTCTACAGTAAAGATAAACCAAAACTTTTTGCTACTGTAATGACCGTTTTAGACAATAAAAACATTAATGTTCATGACGCCAACATCATGACATCAAAAGATAATTATGCACTCGACACCTTTGTTATTTTAGAACAAGATGGCGAACCTATTGTGCAATTATCTCGCATTCAAAGTATCCGCAAGGCGCTCGAAAAAGCCCTAGCCAGTGAAAACCCTAAATTACCAAAATTTAGAAAATTAGCGCGGATCATGAAACCTTTTAATGTTGCGACTCATGTGAGTTTCTTACCCAGTGCCCGTCATGGTACAAGTATGATGGAATTAATTACCTTAGATACGCCAGGTCTGCTGGCCAAAGTCGGTGATACCTTTTATCGTTGTAACGTTACACTGTTAGCGGCAAAAATTACCACTATCGGTGAACGTGCAGAAGACTTCTTTATTTTACAAAACCAAAATGCGACAGCCCTAGATGAGCAACAGCAGCAACAATTATCTGATGCGCTTACACTGGCGCTAAAATCATCTAACTAATTTTTTTAACCTTAATTTTTACGCTACTAATCATTTAATACCGGGAGAAAACAATGGAGGCTTTACGCCAACGCATTGAAGCAGCATTCGAAACACGTCAAGACATCTCACCTTCAAGTGTTGAACCTAGTGTTCGCGCCGATGTGGAGACAGTGATCAGTATGCTCGATAAAGGCCAAGCACGTGTTGCAGAGAAAATTGATGGCGAATGGCATGTGCATCAATGGCTAAAAAAAGCGGTGCTACTGTCTTTCCGCATTTTTGATAATGGCGTGATTGAAGGCGGCGAAACTAAGTATTTCGACAAAGTCCCACAAAAATTTGCCGATTATGATCAAGCTCGTTTTCAAGCTGAAGGTATTCGCGTTGTGCCACCAGCCACCGTTCGTAAAGGGTCATTTATCGGTAAAAATACCGTATTAATGCCATCTTACGTTAACTTAGGTGCCTATGTTGATGAAGGCACTATGGTTGATACATGGGCAACGGTAGGTTCGTGTGCGCAGATAGGTAAGAACGTTCATCTATCAGGTGGTGTGGGTATTGGTGGTGTATTAGAGCCATTACAAGCCGGACCAACCATTATTGAAGATAACTGCTTTATTGGAGCTCGCAGCGAAATCGTTGAGGGTGTGGTGGTTGAAGAAGGCAGTGTGATTTCAATGGGCGTTTACATTGGCCAAAGCACACGGATTTTCGACCGTGAAACTGGTGAAGTACATTATGGTCGAGTGCCAGCAGGTTCGGTTGTAGTATCAGGTAATTTACCATCAGCTTGCGGCACATACAGTTTATATGCAGCCATTATTGTTAAAAAAGTCGATGCTAAAACCCGTGGTAAAGTGGGTATTAATGAACTATTACGTATCGTTGATTAATCTTGCTCAACAGCGATAAATAGATAAAAGGCTCCTAGGAGCCTTTTTTATTGTGTTGATAATATTTACTGAACAAATTCACTTAACCAGTCAAATTGACAAAAAGCATCGACTCTCATCAATAACCTAGATTAATTAAATCTGTAATAAGCTAATGCATCGGCGTATTAGGCGTTAACCAATAATGCATTAGCTAATATTTTCCAGGTGAGCATACCGATAACCTGATGCTTGTCATTGTGAACAATCAAATAGTTTGCATTGGTTGTTTCCATCATGAGTTTGGCATCATTCAAAATCGTACTGTCAGATATCATATCGACCTTATGCATCATTACCTGATGCACACGCTTATTAAGCAGGCTTCTATCCACTGCGCGCTCTGCTGCGGTATCTAAAAAAGGGCTGTGCCAAAATGCCAAGGTATTGTTATCGATGACACCAATGGGCGTACGATGTTGTTCTGACAGTACCACAGCCACATCCATTTTAGCCTTTTTCATCATTGCTTCTGCATGCTCAAGAGTATGGTACTCCTCAAGAAATACAACCGGAGCTAATAGCAAACCGCTCACGACTCCCGCGTCTTTAAAGTCTTTACTCGCTAAAATATCCAAGCATGCATCAACAACAACCTCATCGTATATTTTACCTCTGCCCTTTAGTAAATCTTGGGTTAGCACTGCCATGCCAAGGGCGGGACGATAAGGTCGATGGCTAAGTATTGATTCGGCAACGTCGGCTACGGCAATAATCTTAGCCTCAAGTATAATATCATCAGCTTTTAATCCTTTAGGGTAACCAGAGCCATCTAAACGTTCATGATGCTGGAGGATCATTTGTTTGATCGGCCATGGGAAATCGACTTCACTAACAATCAGCGCCCCTTGCTCGGGATGCTGTTTAACCAAGCCAAATTCAGCATCACTCAGTTTTGATGTTTTAGACAGGATCTGACTAGGGATGGCCAATTTACCAATATCATGGATCAATGAGCCCAGTTTAAGTCCTTCTAAACGATCTGGAGGTAAACTCATTTTCTCACCAATAAGATAACTTAATTGTGCCACTGACTTTTGATGCCCTGCGGTGTAAGCATCTTTAAGCTCTAGCGCCTCGGAAATAGCACCTATAAGTTGGACTAAAATCGAGGTCATCTTTTCTTTTTGGATTTTAATGATGCTCGACTGCCGAGAGACGGCCTTCATGGTGCGAGGTAATTCGATACAGTGCCATAAAATTGTAGCAAAAATACTCAAGGATTTTGCATCAACTTGGGTATAGGTGGTGTCCCGATTACCCACCCCAATAATACCGACTAATTTTTTGCGATAATGAATAGGGACGCATAAATGGTTTTTAAAGGCAAAAAAGCCATCTTCTTGGGTGTTATTTTTAGACAACACAGTTAAATCATTATGAATAACGGGTTTGCCAGAACGAATGGTTTCGGCCCAAATACCAGAATTGGCTTTATACTCTTGGCCCTTGGAGAGTGTAAAATAATCAGCTACCGCTTCATTCCACGCAGTGCTAACGATTTGATTCTTTTTTTCATCAAATTTGTGTAAGTAACCCACTTTAGAATGGGTTAACGACAAGCCTTGGTTTATCGCAGTGGTAAATACCAAATCAGGACGAGCATTAATAACTTCTTCTATTTGATTAAGCCAATCATCACTTGAAAGTATCGCTTGATGATAATCAGGATGGAGCTGTGACAACCACGCTTTGTCTAACTCGATTACAATCACAGTTATACACCAATGCTGATCACTTTCTTCTATAGGAGTCATGGTAGCTTGAAGTGCATTGCCTTTATCATCAACAAAATTGATAACATGATCGATATGGCGATTGTTAAAATCGATGTTGTCTAATGTAAGAGCGGAAAAGGCATGCGAAAGCGGTTGTTTTAAAATAGCCGCTATAGGTTTATTGACTAATTTATACAATGGCTCACTCAGTTTAATTAACTCAAGCCTGTCATTAAAAATACCCCAACACAGTTTGGCTGTTTTAGGCAATTCAGATGGTTTTAAGAATAAGTCAGCTTTGTGTAGCATGGTGGGCCCTATTTAATATTTTCAATCGGCATAGGAAGTGGTTTAACTTAGCGAGGTCGAGGATTTCAATATTTCTCCCTAAAATTGACCTTACACTATGACGCATATTGTTTACAAAGCGTATCGCCCTTCAACACCAAATAGATACAACATCGACAGGAATTACGACAGCATACCATTGATAATATTAAACAATCCTAACGATTATCTTTGACGAGTTCAAAGCGTGTTACTCGCTTAAACTGAATAACTGCAACATCCATGTTCCGCTCTGTAAGACCAACACTCAAGTAAGGCTACACAGTTTATGTAACGCCTTACTTGGGCGCTTTTTTGTAGTATATGACCGATAAATAACGACGTTAAAAGACTACCGTTTTATTACCGTACACCACAACTTGTTCATTTAATACTAATTGTAGCGCTTTGCTTAATACGCTTTTTTCAACATCACGACCGTTATGTGCTAACTCTTCAGCACTGTAACTATGATCAACTGAAATCACATCTTGTTTGATAATCGGCCCTTCATCTAAAAGATTATTCACAAAGTGTGCTGTTGCACCAATAATTTTGACGCCGCGATCCCAAGCCTGCTTGTACGGAGATGCTCCAATAAAAGCCGGCAAGAATGAATGATGAATGTTAATGATCTTATCTGGAAATGCTGACACAAATTCAGGCGTTAACACTCGCATATATTTAGCCAACACTAAAAAGTCAGTCTCATAAGGCTGAATTACCGCCAACATCGCCTGCTCATGTTCCTGACGATTTAACCCTTCGTGGCTAACATAATGAAATGGAATATCAAATTTTTCAGTCAATGGCTGCAGCACATCATAATTCCCCACTACAGCAGCAATCTCAACGTCTAAGCCGCCGTAATAGGATTTCATTAAAATATCACCTAAACAATGGGCTTCTTTTGTCACCATGATCACGATACGTTTTTTACCCATATCGACCAATTTCATCCGATTCTGGGTAGGCAATACCGCGCGTAACTCACTTAATAGCCGTTCATCATCAAACTGACCTTCAAGTTCTGCGCGCATAAAAAAGCGCCCTTGTGTGTGGTCTACAAATTCGGTGTTTTTAATAATGTTTAATTGATGAGCGAAACATACACTGGTAATTTTGGCAATCAAGCCTTGGGCATCGGCACAATCGGTTATCAGCACTTTTCGCTGTAAAACAGGTGGGTTAATAATGGTATGATCTTGTTGGCTCACGCTTACAACTCCTCTTTAAAGACTGTTCAACAGTGTGCCATTTAAAAAGATTTTTGGGTGAGGTTTTTAGTGATAAATTTTCATAAAATGAAAATTATCTCCTTTTTAATCTCATGTTCTAAACAATGGCCGCCAAATTAAGCCAAAATTCAACACAACTACATATAACGGCTGTCATTAGCGTCGAGAATCTAAATATTTTTGCAGTAATTTACGCAGAGTTTCCGCTTTAGTCCCATAGACAACTTGAACACCTTTACCCATTACCACCACGCCTTTAGCGCCCAAGCGCATCAGTCTGGCTTTATCAATTAAATGCGCTTGGTTAACACTAATACGTAAGCGGGTTAAACAAGCGTTAATTTCAACTATATTATCGCGCCCACCTAATGCCGAAATCATCGCTCTTAAGCTCTCTTTGGGTTTTGCGGGTATATCGCTTTGTTCTATTCGCCCTGGGGTTTTTAAGTTAAATGCTAAAATGCTGGCCCTAAAAATAGCGTAATAGATCACAGCTGTGAGCGGACCTAGTACCACAATCCAATGCGTATTGGCAGAGCGAGAAAACAATAACGTAAAATCCACCAATCCATGAGAAAACACAATACTGTGATGAATGTCGAGCAAAATGCACACGCTATAGGCAATACCAGTGAGTAATGCATGGACAATAAATAAGATAGGCGCAACAAACATAAAGGCAAATTCAATCGGCTCTGTCACCCCAGTTAGCCAGCTGGCCGTAGCAGCGGATAACATAATACCTGCCACTCTGTTGCGCTCAGCTTTATCAGCACAACGCCAGATAGCTAATGCGGCGGCAGGTAAGCCCCACATTTTTATCAAATAGCCGCCTGCGAGATTTCCAGCTAATGGGTCACCAGCGAGATAGCGAGCCACCTCACCTCGTACAACTGTTCCTTGGTTAATGTATTGGCCTATTTCAAGATAAAATGGCGCATTCCAAATATGATGTAACCCAAGCGGAATTAATAAACGTTCAACCGTACCGTAGACCCCAAAAGCAATGGCAGGATCTTGATACACGGACCAATCAGAAAGATGTTCGATAACACGAGATAACGGTGGCCATACATGGATTAAAAGATAAGCCAACGCCATAGAGAGAGGAATAACAATGATGGGCGCACTGCGGCGACCTTCAAAAAATGAAAAAATAGCTGGTAATTTAACATGATGACTAATGTTTACCGCTAAACAAGTGATCGCACCAACTAACATACCGCCAGCGATGCCAGTATCAATGGTTTGCATCCCCCACAATGGCCGTGAAACCAGGCCATAAATATCTGTGAGGGCCCCCATGGTAGATAGAAAAACACCAAAACCAAAGACTGCAGAAAAAGCAGCAATACCTTGATCACGGCAAAATCCAATGGCTACTGCGACGCTAAACAACAATGGCATCATGGTAAACACTAAGTTACCGACTGCAGACAAGACAGTATTTAATTCTGTTGGGATAAATGGCAGCGGATTAAACGTCAACCCTAACATCACCCCCGCAGCGGGTAAAATAGCAATTGGAATCAGCAGAGCTTGACTAAGACGCTGGGCAAATTTAAACCATTGTTGCGTAATAAAACTTACGCTACGTTTACCGATATAACGGTGCTGTGCCAAGTGGCTATCCATGTTTTAGCTTCTATTTCGGGTTCCATCGTTTCACAGGCATCGATCTCTAACCGTTCAGTCAGGGGTTTTGCACCTAATTCAGTAAATAATTCATCAAATTGTTTTATCGCACCACAATAGGTTTCGTAGCTTGAATCACCTAAGCCAATAAGGCTGTATTGCAATGAGGGCAGATACGGTGCGTTGGATTTAAGTTCATTAAACCAAGGCGCAATATCTTCAGGTAAGTCACCTTGTCCAGTAGTGGACGATACGACTATTAGTAGCTCATTCTGTGGTGGCACAAAACCTAATAATTCATTAGGTTGCCAAAGTTTAGCGGTAAAACCTAATTTTGCAATCTCCTTAGTCACTGTTTCAGCAGTAAATTGTGCACTACCATAAACGGTACCAAAAACAATATTGACCATTTTCATGGTATACTTTCCCCTTAAATTAAATACTATGTAAAATACCTTGAGTGTTAATAACTTACCTTACTGTATTCTTTTAGTCTCTCGCAAGTGTCTTTATGCTGCTAAGGTTAAATCAATAGGGTCAAAGCGGGTTGGCTCAAAGTGAAATAACGCCACAATGGAATCTAGACCATGCGACAAGTGAGCCGAAAGCGAAAACTCAAACTCCAGCATAAATCTGCCCACATACGCCGTAATTACTATTTTCATATTGAACAACAAAATCATAAGCTTATTCCCCCTATTGCTGAGTTCGAAAAGCTCAAAAAAGCGATTGCCGATCACATAGAATAAATCAGCGTCTTAGGGTGTTAACTAAGTAACATACTTGGCATAGATGATAATTGATCATCATCCCAGCCAAATGCAGCGAAAATATCTAGCCATTCTGCTTCTAACTCAGTTTCTATATGCATCGGTTGCTGTGTCACCGGATGGGTAAACTGCAAACTTTTTGCTATCAACCATAAACGATTAATACCGAAATGCTCACGAAAAAACTTATTTTGTTTACCATCACCATGGGTAGTATCACCAATGATGGGATGACGTAAATGCGCCATATGACGGCGTAATTGATGCTTACGCCCAGTATGAGGACTTAATCTTACTAATCCGAAACGGCTAGAAGGATAACGACCTGAGCTAAAGGGTATTTCAGCATTCAATAGTGGTTGGTAATCCGTCACCGCTTGTTGTGCTGCTTTATTGGGATCGACATGCTTGTCCCCCAAATCATCAAATTCTTGTTTCAAGGCATAATCTAACCTGTCAGACTCGTGCATATTGCCACGAATAATGGCTAAGTATTGCTTCTTAATACTGTGATCGGCAAATTGCTCACATAATGCCCGAGCCACCTCACTCGATTTAGCAAACAGCAATACGCCAGATGTCGGACGGTCTAAGCGATGCACTGGAAACACATGACAACCCACTAAATCACGGGTCATCTGCATCGCAAAAAAACGCTCTCTTCGAGCTAAATAACTGCGATGAACTAATAAACCTGCGGGTTTATGTATTGCAACAATATGCTCGTCTTCAAATAATATCTCGACATGAGGAGGCTGTACGTCGTCTAAGTCAGTGTCTTCAGCACTATAATTCATGTCATCAGAGCTTATTTGCCCAAATAAATCATCATTATCCAATGAGTATTCAGCATCGTTATCTTTTGTCATCTTTATCACTTTACTTATTTTGTATTGGGCTAAGCCTATTCGGTCAAGCTTTGTTGGCATAGGGTATATAGGATTAATGTGGCTGACGTTATTTTCGCTTAACGCTGGCTGAGCAATATATCAAATTGCCGTAACAGGGCAATCATCACCTCACCATGGGGCTTACTTTGCCATACGTGCTCAGCCATAGGGGCTAACGCCATATTGCTTGGCAAAGGATGTCGTTGTACAACAAGCTCGGTCATCTTTGGAATAAAAATAAACTGCAACCATTGCTCAAATGCCATTACATCACAGCAAAATGGTGCCGCACTGGTCATTGCTGATACTGGAGGTAAAATATCAGACCACAGCTGAAACTCCTTAAGCAATTGTTCTAATTTAATTAAATGATTTTGGCTGGTTAAATAAAGCATAAAAGTGAACGACAACATCAAGGCTAAGTCGGAATATGATATCATTTAGCGCATTGAATACCCATCCAACATATGTGATTTAGTGACAACACCCATGACCGAGATAACTACCCTAAGCCAGTTTCTGACGACAGCAAATACTCAATTCCAAATATACGATTTAGGTCGCCGAGTGCAACATATCGATATGTTAGCCTTTCAGCAAATTGACTCTTTATTGGCGCCGTATCCTTATCCCATTCAAGGCCATGCGCAGTTTGCAATCGTATTTTGGCAACAAGCACAATTACCCTATATCTGGTTTGTAAAATTACCTTTAGATGAGCAAGGTTTATTATCACCTGCGCCGCGAACTCAGTTTATTAAAATGATTTTAGAGGCCTTGGGTCGTAACCCAACCCAAGCATTAACTGATGAACAGCAAGAGCAATTAGCCAATCATCCATTTAGCTTTAAGCCAAATCAACATAAACTGGCATTATTTAATGCCTTAGTGAGGCTTCAGCTTAATCAACCGGCATCGAGTCAATACGAATTTGCCGCACAGTATTTGTCTGGACAAGCAGCGCATGACACATGGCCACAACTGGGTGTTCAAGGTTTAGCAGATCTTTGCGTTCGCGCACACCAATTTAACCATCTTGATGACATAATCAACGCCCTTGATAATGCTCCTATTGAAGTAAAAGCTGCACTTTGCCAAAGCTTGGAGCACATTAATCTTGATAAGCGCCTTGCTGAACACTTGTTTAGTCAATTACAACAAGCTGAAGATCATCTAAAGGTCATGTATTTAGCGGCATTAGCGTCCAATGTGCACTACAGCATGGCAGCGATTAATCAGTTAAATGACCAGCAAGCTCTGGATGAAAACACCTTAATCACCATTGCGGCTCGTAACTGGTTAGCCCTAAAAGATGATGACACTCGTAAACACTATTTAGAAGCACTTGCAAAGCAGCCGCAGCACTTCTTTAATCAAGTATTTGCTGATATCGTGGCAATACCCAGCTTGCGTCCTGGATTATTAGCTGACTTAAGGCATCCAGACAGAAGCATTCAACTAGCGACCGCTATCGGCGGATTATTTAGGGCAACCAGCCTATGATGAGTGATTTTTTAATATTTGTTGCTTTAATTGTTGTTGGCGCTTTTTTTTGGCAATTAAGACAAATGGCCGAACTTAGCCGAACTGTCGTAGAGCAGTCGTGTAAAAAACAGAACGTACAATTGCTCGCCATTGCAATGGAATCGGCTCGTCCGAGTATTGGTGGCACGACAGGCATTTGTTGGAAAGCAACTTTTATGTTCGAATTTAGCACCGACGGTTTAAACCAATATCGTGGACACATCATGATGCATGGTAATCGTGCGACTAAGATTGAATGGCCTATTTTCCCGGAGCCAGAATGGATGGATGCCCCTATGGCCAGTGGTAAATTTGGCGGATGCGGCAGCAGTAAAAGTTGCGATTCAGGCAAATGCCATTAATGAGGTTAACTTGACGCTATTTTGCACTCTTGAGCAAAATAGCGTTTTATTGTTGTTCAATGCCCGAGAACTAAACATTACTGTTCATCTATTTGTTAATAGCATTGCTCTTACCATCATTAAGCTTGAGGTTTGTTAATCATTTTATAATCGTGATAAGTCACCGTTTGGATACTATCAAGCGATTTAAAAATTGCCGCCGTTCCTTCGATAGTGGTTGATGTATGTTCTGGCATCGCTAAACCTTCGAACACAGCAAACCCTAATTCTAATTCAAATTTTGTCAAGGTGACTGAAAATGCCGGATTCAGATCATCGGTATTACTGATCAGAATTTTTTTCAGCTGTTTGGATGCTTTATCTAAATAAAGCATTCCAGTAAGAGCAGCATTATCAAGTTCTTCAATATTAGGAACAAATTTAAACGCTACACTCGTTTCATCTTCAGCCACCAAAACAAGTGTGGTTAAATCAATAAGATCAGAAAATGCTAACTCATGGCTGTTCTCATCTTTATCCTCTTTAAGATCTTGTTGATGTTGCTGATATTTGTCTGTGCGCTTTTTATCAGGTTTTTCACCATTTTCAGACACCAAGGTCCATCGCTGCATTTCAGGCTGTGACGCATCAAATCGTTCAACTCGTGTTAAGTCAGGCATAACAGTATGCTGAACATATTGCCAACGTACATTTGCATCATCTGTGTTATGGTTAATCTCACTTAATGCCTGCTCAACCCATTGCAGCTCCTCAGGAGTCACCTCGGCATTAGCTTTGTAACATGTAAAAGCAATACTGATCACTAAAGCCAACGTAAACACATTCATACTATTCCCTCTTATACTAAACTCACATCAACTGTTTACAATTTGACAACATTACCAAGATAAGTTCCGATTATAGCGAAAAAAACACAAAAGAAAGGCCGCGACATTAACTGCCGCGGCCTCTTGATCTCTTGTTAAGCTTTCCAGCTATAAATGTGCTCCCTGCACCATCCATGCGTATCGCTTGCTTCCTGCTATGTCCTTGTTCAATCCTTGATGTTCCTTGTACAATTAAGTACTTTCCATCTTACTCGATTATCCTTTTACCGAGCCTGCTCCATCCTGAGCGTGTCCTTATATCATCCATGAAATTCTTAACATATCCTGTCGCAAATCATTTGCGTAGCATCTTGCATCCACTGCACATTATCATCCTGATAATGTTATAAAACCTGCTTAATCCGCTAGTGCGTCCATTGAGCAAGCTTAGCGTTTCATCCTGAAACTTAATATCGTCCGTTATGTCCGTATAGTCATGGTCTTCCTAGACCTATTTACTACCTTGTAATGTCCCCTTCCTAGGTACGAGATAAATAATAGTTCATTTACCTCAACCTAAACAGGTACCTCTAAATGATTAAAATATCCCGCGGATAATAAAAAATAAACTTTATAACAAAATCATAAGCTTAGATTTAAAAAAGAAATAATCACCATTAATTAGGTGATTCATCTCACATGCTTTGTGAGATATATCTCACAAAAATGCAGGCTAAAAAGGTAAACACCAGGTTAACGTTTAACACTAATCAAACATTTATTCTGAGTAAATAGCACGAATACTCGCCTCAACTCGCTTTTATGGTCATTTTACCCAAATAGCTTCATTTCAAGACTCGCAGATAACACCCGAATAGTTCTATACATAAATAACCACACTGACACTGGCTCATGCCAATTTATGAGCAATATTAGCCAATCCCAATAAATAGGTTTTAAGCATGAGTGGATTAAACCTAAATTTTAAGATCCTATTTAGATTTTGCTTATATAGGCTGTTTGTATGTTGAACGGTGACAGTTTTACTACCTAAATAATCTTTAAGCCCAATGACATCATTCTCGCCCCGAGTAAATTGATACTCACTATCAATTTTTATTTTTTGTGTATAGCAAGGCTTAAACGACCATACGGCCTGCACCTCATAATGGCACAGCGTGTCATATGTAAAGGACAAAAAGCGGTTCTAATCAGCCTAAAACGGCTAAAAAAGTACGCTCATCTACGACAAGCAAGCTATCAATTTAATTGATAGCTTGCTTAAAAAAGTCTCAATATTATTTATGCGATTTATTGTGTAATTTAAATTTGCACTCACGACACAATAAACACATTCAAGGAGTTATCGATGTATATAGCATATTTAAGTCCACCTCGATTTGGAGTCCGTAACACATTACGGAAGACATCATGAGGGAGGATCACGCCCCAGAGGCGAACCCATACTTATTAACAGCCAAGCAAAAAAACCATTTCTGCGTGGTAGATGAACATATTGTAATCAGCCCTTTTGAAAAGGCTGCGGAATATGGACACGCTAAAGTCACTAAGCACTTTGGGCAATCATTTGGTCTATCTGTATTTGCAGGCGCCTTCATTGCTCTGGCATTTGTATTTTATCTTACGGTAACGACTGGTTCATCAGCGGATTCATGGGGCTTAGTCAGATTTAGTGGTGGTATCGCTTTTAGCTTAGGACTCATTCTCGTAGTTGTTCTGGGTGGAGAACTGTTTACCAGCACGGTATTGAGTGCGATTGCTTGGGCACAAAAACGGGTCTCGACCAAACAATTACTGGGCTGTTGGACGCGCGTCTATTTAGGCAACCTATGTGGCGCAATGTTGATACTGCTACTGGTAATGATGTCAAAAATGTACGCCATGGACAGTAATCAATGGGGACTTAATGCACTGCATGTTTCACAACACAAGATCCACCATGATTGGAGCCAGGCTTTTGCTCTTGGGATACTGTGTAATTTGTTAGTTTGCCTAGGTGTGTGGATGACCTTTAGCTGCAAAGATGCTTTAGCTAAATCGTTACTGCTCATATTACCAGTTGCTATGTTCGTCTCAAGCGGTTTTGAACATAGCATTGCCAACTTATTCATGGTGCCACTGGGTATTGCCATTCAACACTTTGCTGGAAATGAATACTTCAGTGCATTGGGAGTAATGCGACAAACTTTTGCAGACCTTACCTTAAGTAACTTCCTGTTTAACAACCTTATTCCGGTAACGCTGGGCAATATAGTCGGTGGTGCAGTGTTTGTGGGTCTTGGTTATTACTGGATAGATAATACCGCGATGAAAGTCCCTGGCGAAGCTGCATCACGACACATTAGCACCATCACAAAAACTCCGATGCAAATTTCAAAAAAGTACCAAGATTCAAATATTGCTCAACAAACTCAATATCAACCAAGTCAAGAGGACTTAGCCATGAAAAATAAAATCCAAAAACTTATTGTCAGTGAACTAATGGACACTAAACCGACCACTCTTTCAGTTGATACAAGTATTTATCAAGCGCTTACCCTGCTAGCAAAAAATAATGTCCGCAGTGCACCTGTGATCGATAAAGATAATCAGCTATTAGGCTTTGTATCAGAGCAAGATCTTATGCGCTCACTTTGGTCTGAGGAGTTTGCATCTACATTGCCTATTTCAGTCAAAGATATTATGCAAACTAAAATGCTCACTGTCGCACCAACAGAGAAAATTGTTCAATTGCTAGAGTTTATGGTGGTTGATAAAAACAAACTATTCCCTGTGACAGATTCAGGTATGTACATTAGCGGTGGCTATCAAAGCTATGAAGAACGTCTGCGTGATGCATCTGCAACTGTACCAAGTACTTATCCAGTTGTTGAAAACGGTCGTTTATGTGGGGTTATTCGTCGTGAAACCTTCATGCAAATGTTCGCTAAGCTTTATAGTCCAGAGCACGATGGCATTACCCATCCGGTTGAACAGCAATCAGTAGCATAATCCCGAAGACACAATGCCGATGCAAATACTGATTTCATAGTCAGCTCGCAAACACTCTGCTTAAGTTGATATCACCGGGAACAAGTTAACAATATTGCTAACTTGTTCCCATACAAGATTGACTCTCTAGGTTTATGCGCAGGGTAATGCTGTCTATAATAGTGCGAAACAGTTTGTCAGCCGATTAAGCTTATTATTCATCAACAACATCCATAAACCATATTGATTGTCATTTATACAACCAAGGCTGACAAATTCATCACACTAGATTATTCACCAAAGTGAAGCTAGCGTTATATTTCTTTTCACATTCAAGTCCCATTAAACAAACATTCGTATTGAGAGCTTTTGAGATATAGAGCGTTACAACGAGCCTTCCATGAACCAAGCAATAAAGCTAACTTTACTCGTAGTCGCAGATTTTTTATATACACTCGTTAACTGATTGCGTACGGTTTTATCTGAAGCGTTTCTAAAATTAGCGATTTCCTTAGCGCTATATCCCTTGAGAGTAAACAAAGCAATGTCAGACTCGCTATCAGTTAACCCCCATCTAGAAAATTGTTTTACTATTTCCTCGCCAAAATGTCGCTTGGCACTTATCAATTCTTTCGATGCCTGCATTGAGTAAATGATCGCTTGATCACGCTCTTTGAGCAACTGTGCGTTTCTTCGTGTGGTCACTTTCGCATTCCATAGCAACATCAACAGTAAAGATAGCGAAAAAACAGAAACTGTAGCTTCTTGTAATATATGCAATATATTAGCCCCCCGCCCCATATCGGCAAAAAAATCCGAAATACTGGTGATGATAACGATCAAAAAAAATAGCATAGTCAGAAATTTTAACTTTCCAGCGTCAATCATCACATTTCGAATATAGTGCATCATTACTTCCCTAAAATTAGTTCCTTGTTAATTGTCTCACTCATTGCTTTTTTGGGTATGCGACATATGTCCTACGTACTGAAAATTAACCCTTATTTTTATACAGAAACAGAGCTCGGGACATTACGCCCATATAACAATGATTCAACCAGGCCTATCATCGGCGTTACCTGAGGTGATGATGACTTGAGTTCATCTTTGCATATTGACTCAAGCCTAACGGATCCCAATCGACACTTGCTGTTAATAATATAAATGGAAACATCGATGAAAAATCTTAACTATTTACCCGCAATCATTCTGACATCAATCGCCCTTTCATTATCTTTTACTGGGCAAGCTGTAGCTCAAAATGTTGATTTTGGTCCACTTCAGCCGTTAATTGGATCGTGGAAAACGGTTAGTCCCGGCGTTGACATCGCACCTGGAAGAACAGGGTCAAATGTTGGTGAAGGTGGCACAGCTGTAGAAGCTTTCTATGAAATAAGAACATATGAAGCCGCTGCCGACGCTGTTAATGCCAGTGATCAATCTCTGGTCGCTATCTATTACAAACTAGAGGTGTTTAGACAAAGAGACGATGCCAAGTTTCATGATCAGCGTGGTTATATGATTTACGACCAAAAGAATCAAATGGTATATAACTCATTCTGTGTGCCAAGAGCGGTATGTGTGACCGCAGAAGGAAAAGCAGGCAAAAAAATGACCCTGACAGCGCCAAGTAGAGGTATAGGTGAATCGACATATATGACCGAGAATGCGACGACCCAAGGATTCTCTATGACAATGGAAATTAGTGAAAAAACCCTGTCCTACTCACAAACCACCAAACTCAATATCTACGGTAAAGATTTCTCTCATACCGATGCTGCGACGTTAGAAAAAGTGAATGAGTAAGTTAATACGACTTCTCGCGCTTAAATAAAACAATGGCAAAGAGTAGGTTATTGATTAGACGCTGCAAATAACAGCGTCCTTCTACTCAGATAACGAGAAGGCATCAGCAACGCATGGGCAATCTAGGCATAAAGGGCATCAGTCATAAACTTGGCTTATTAACGGCTTAAATCAGCTGATGTCCGCCTATTACTCCAAACTATATTTTTTGATAGTAAAATTAAACAAATAAACAGAGCAGGTTATCGCCAAAAGAAGCTAAACAATCATCGACCGCCGAACACAATAAAGCACTTATCCTAATAAAGGAAACAGTTGCAAATGGGGTAAATCAACTTGTGACTAATGGTTATTGATTTTCAAATAATTAATCGTCTCAATAGCCACAGTCAAATAATCCACTTTATTTAATAGTTACAATTTTTACGGCATTAACATCAACCAATACCCACTAAAAATCGTTACTTTATTCTAAATATAAGCAGTGAATAGCTGATTCACTTTCAATCTCATATGTGTTGTGCCAAACAACCTGATTAATGTGTCGCTTTATCTCCCCAAATTTCCTCTAACCTTTGGTCACGACCGCAATTCCAGCGATAAGCATGGTAGCGAATAGGATTGTTCTTATAGTAATCTTGATGGTAACTTTCATCGCCTTTGATAGGGTAAAAAACACTCGATGCTAAAATTGGCGTAACCACTTTCTGGTTAGGAAATTGTTTTTCAATATCGCTTTTAGACTGTTCGGCAATTTGCCTTTCTTTATCATTTGCCACAAATATTGCGCTTAAATAGCTAGTACCTTTGTCACAGAACTGCCCTCTTGCATCAAAGGGATCAATATTTACCCAGTAATAATCTAATAACTCTTTGTAGCTCACTTTATTAGGATCATAGGTTATCTGTACCGCTTCAAAATGACCTGCATGGTTACCGTTATAGGTGGGATCTTTTAAGCTTCCACCAGTAAACCCTGATATCACATCGCTAACACCATCAAGCTTTTCAAAATCGGACTCCATACACCAAAAACATCCTCCGGCTAAAATGGTCTTATCTGCCGTGGCGTTAGAAGCATAGGACAATAAGCTTGCTGCCAATATTGTTAGCATTAATATACTTTTCATAACACCCTCCTTATTTTTCGAGATGATGGCCTGCTTGTATCAAACATATGTGCACTACGAAGTTAATAATATGAAGGTTCACTATGGCAGAAAGCTGTCACTATTACATTGAGTTTATTATTTAGACAAAAGGTCATTGAGATAATCATCAGCATTTTCAGAGTATCAATGACATGCTTGAACATGCCCTCGGGATAAATTGAGAGTATCAATATAGGCATTAGCAGATTCAGTTGATATTGGGTCATATTGGCGAACATTAGTGTCACAAAGATGACGAGATAATCGTTCAAATAAGTGTTCAATTACATCACAGGATTATAAAAACATCGCGAAAACTGAACGATATCGATAGGACTTATTATGAATATTGAGATTAGCGATTTAGATAGGCTAAAGCTAGTTAACCTAGCACATCATCAACCCAGTCCGACCATAGAATTCCGCAGCGACTCAAATATGAGTTTTAGATGCAAAAAGGCACAACCTTAAGTTATAAGGTTGTGCCCGTTAACACTTTTGTCAGCATCCTGCTGAATATTTGCTCCCTGCACACCATCCATGTAAACATGCTTCCTGCAGTCCTTTTCCCTGTTCTCATTTCCTTGTCTATTTGTGTAATACAAACAAACCCATGAGTGTCATTCCTTTGAACAGCCTATCCATTGACTGAGCGGTAAATCTATTCAATCCGTTGAATCTATCCATGCTGCATCCTGCAGCCCTATCCTTGTTATCCTTGTGTCAACAGCATGACTGTTTTCACTCATCCTTGATTCGGCTATCCATTTGCCGAGCTTATGCTCAATCCGTGAGCGTGTCCTAATAACATCCATGATATTCTTAAGCATTAATTGTCTTATTTCTCATCCTAAGAAAACCAACAAATAACTCGCTTTCGATAACTACATTCTAATCAAAACCAGCTCGATGAAAAGTCACTCAACATCATTGAAATAGATGCTTAACATACCGACACTCAAGAAAAACATGTAATACTATGATTTTTATATATTAAATATAATTAATAACGTTAAACGCTGACAACTTTAGATAAGATCCCTTACATGCTTGTAGGATATGGCTTACAAAAGCATGAGCAGGTTATTACTATCGGATTGATTTTCGCCACAGGCGCATTATCATCTGCCCAAACATGACCCAATCAGCCCACAAACTATAAAGCGGATAAGTGAATGTAGCAGGCCTATTTTTTTCAAATAGAAAATGCCCTAACCATGCAAAGCCATAACCCACAACGGGCAGCCACAATAATTGCCACCAATGCTGATTAATCAAGGTATTCACAATAATAACCAAAATAATGCTACTGCCAATATAATGCAGCCTTCGACAAATAGGGTTTTGATGTTGCGACAGATAAAATGGGTAAAATTCTGTAAATGAAGAATAACGTTTAGGTTCCACTATTCACTCCTTAATTGATATTCCGCAAATGATATGGCCCGATGAGTATTCAATTATTTTACGCTGGCGTTACACTTTACTGTAAAACAGAATTTCACCTTCTATATTACCGATGCTAACGTTAGCAATACTGCTAAACCCTTGTGTTACCAAAGCCCGATGATGTGATGGATTACTAACAAACACGCCTACTCCATCGAGATCAGGTTGTTCATCACACCAACTCAATACCGCTTGAATTAACTTAGCCCCATAACCTTTTTGCTGCTCATTTGGTGATATAGCAATAAATTGTAAAACACCACACTTTTGAGAAGGCAGATGTTCAAGAATGCAGGTTTCTTTTTGCATTAATCCTTGGGTCGATTTCCATCCGGTACCCAGCATCATTTTGAAACGCCAGTGCCAATATCGTCCCTCACCCAGAGGAATGAGATGAGAAATGACACACGCAATTCCGATTAAACGCTCACCATCAAATAAACCGATTAAAGCTTGTTCTTGTTGCCATAACTCATTTAACTCTTCACGGATGGCTGCCCGAAGCTTTTGCTCATATTGTTGTTCATCATCTTGAGCAAGCACGCCAATAAAATAGGGGTCATCATGATATGCGTTGTAGAGAATGGAAGCTGCGACTCTCAGGTCTTCTGCGGTCAAATACACTGCACGAATAGTTTCCAAGGTGTGATTGTCCATTTTTATTCCTTGTTATTGACTCTCTAAACTCAATCTAACTTAACAAGTTTGAAACATTCTACAAGTTTTGTTTACGCATTTAGCCTGTTCGCGGTTGTCATTGCCAGTTGTTTGCTATTTACCTCATCAACGCTGATACTGAATTTGTTTACCACACCATTACAAGGAATCCTTTAAATGGACACTACATCAAATGATCTTAGCCATTTATTTATGCAACTAGGTTTACCGCATGATCAAGTGGGTATCGATGACTTTGTTATGCAAAACAAGCTTGCTAAGCATACGTTAATAACCGATGCAGATTGCTGGAATCCAGGCCAAAAAGCATTTTTAAAAGAGGCATTACGAGAAGACGCCCAATGGTCAGAAGTGATTGACCAATTGGACGTAATGATGCGCGCTGAAATGTAATTAATTTTTGACCTTATAACAGCGCCATTATCTCATCAGATTTGTTTGTAGGCGGTGTTACCCCAACCGACTAAAACATCATCGCGAAACACAATGGGCGTGCATTCATCTTTGGTTGTTTTACCATCGCCTTGCGCCCATTGCGTTCGGTAAAACATGACCTTGATAGACTGTTCCCCTTGGTTTTCAGTCGGCTTAATATAAGCTTCGCTGAAATCGGCGGTGCCCATTAGAGTTATCACTTGATCACTCGTCATCCCCATAGACAGTTTGCTCAACAGTTCACGATTCTTATCTTGTTGAACTTGCCAATAGTCAGCACTTTTAGCCGATTCATGATCACCGACACTGATAACACAACCACTTAGCCCTACTGATGTGGCGATAATTAATCCTGCTGTGATAAGTTTTAATTTCATGTTGCATCCTTTTTGTTAAAATAAAATCCGCATTGTATTTACAGTTCCTTTAAGCCAGAATCGTGCCAAAAATTAAAACGCTGATTTATATATCTTTATTTTTATATTTAATAAGAATTAGTTAATCTCACACCACCGAATTAAGGAATTTAACCAACAATGAGTCCAATTGAGCAAGTACTTGCCGCGGCTAAATCGATTGCTAACAATGGAAATACTCCCTGTTTGGCACTGATTAAAAGCCGTTTAGGAAATAGCATTCCAATGCCTACCCTAATCCAAGGTTTACAACAGTTTAAGGCGTTGCCAAAATCCGAGTGGCAACACATACCAGAATTAGCCGATATTGCCGCTGTGGCTGACAAACCTGCAGATAATAACGTGGATCTTACCAATGTTATTCAGCAGGTCATGAGTCTGCAACAACACGTCACACTGCTCACTAAGCGAGTCGAACAGCTAGAAAATCAATTACAAGACAATGCCATTCAAAGCAATATCATTATTAATAAGGCAGACCAATAGATGTTTGTTACTGAACTGCGCTTTGAATGTTTTGCCGACACAACAATTGATACCGTAGAAAAAGCCATCAACGCTTTTCTTGAAGCCCTAAGGGCGAATGGACAAATTTTAGGCAGGGAGTTTGCCGTCGCTTTTAATGACGGTGAATTTAGAGTTCGCCTGTTGTTACCCGAAAAAACCAGCCTGGCAAATCGTTATCATAGCCCGTGGGTAAAGGTCACTTTAGCCGGATTAACCGCGGCCAAACTATTGGCTCCTAGAGAAAAGTTCATCGGCCAAGACATTAACTCTGAAGTTAGCAGCACAGAGACACCATCATGGCAGGTGTTGTATACCAGTTATGTTCATATGTGCTCACCGCTACGTAATGGCGATAATCTCTTGCCTATCCCCCTGTATCAATTACCTGCGACCTTCAATGGCGATCATAAACGCATTATAAAATGGCAAACAGAATGGCAAGCATGTGATGAGCTACAAATGGCGGCTGCCACTAAAGCTGAATTTGCCGCATTAGATGAAATCACTCGGGTAGACAGCGACCTATTTAGACGAGGTTGGGATTTACGTGGCAGAATAGAGTTTTTAACGCAAATACCAACTTACTATTATCTGTATCGTGTCGGTGGTGAGTCGTTAGAAAGCGAATTAAACCGAGCTTGCCCACGTTGTGGTTCACATCATTGGAAACTTGAACAGCCTTTGTTAGACATGTTTCACTTTCGCTGCGAGCCATGCCGCATAGTGTCTAATATATCTTGGGACCATCAGTAAATGGAATTACTTCATTGAGTTACAAACAAATTATTTCTTATTACCGAGATTGCTACAAGGAAGATAGTGCCTCCATTAATCTTTGGAACGTCAATAAACTTAAGCAAGAAGACCGTTTAATTCTTCAAGGTAAAGATGAACTAGGCACAGGTTTTTTACCTCGGCTACCTATCCCCGAAGAATTTGCCGCCCCAATGTTAAAACGGGTAGCAATGTATCAAAGAGAAAGAGTATTACTGTATGCACGGTTCTTGTTTGTCGGCAAAGTCACCATAAAAGGCGAGCTTAAAACGGTAGTATCGCCTTTGCTCTTTAGTGAAGCCACCATTGAGCAGGATAATGGTAATTGCTATTTTTCTACCCAAGCCGATGAAACTGAAATCAATGAAGCCTTACTGCAACAATTACTCCCAGAAGATAATGCGCTAGCAGAATCGCTTTTTTCTGAAGAGACTCGCTCCGCATCATTTTGGACCTCATATTTTAGTAATAATCATATTGAAATAAGCTCGCTTGAATTACTCCAATATCCGAAGCTTGCTCAATACAGTGACATCAAAAAAGCGCTGACAAAAAAGATCCCCAGCTTATTACCCATTTCCATGTTAATTTTTGTTGAAAGATCAAAAAGTAGCCGCGGCGTACTTCACGAATTAGACACTATCATCAATGCTAATCAGCTATCAGCCCCTATCGGTAAGCTCTTTAACCATACAATGGCAAAGTCGAACAAGGTTTCCAAACCTGCGAAGCTCAAGTACGACTTTTTGCCTGGACTATTATCAGGCCCACAAAAGAAAGTCATCGCTATCGCCGCTAACAACAGTCTAGGTTGTGTGTCTGGCCCACCCGGCACAGGTAAAAGCTATACTATCGCTGCCGTTGCAGCGGAACATATGGCTCGCGGAGAGTCGGTGTTAATTGTGGCCAATAATGAAGTAGCCCTTGATGTTATTGCAGACAAATTGGCGAGTAACTTTACCTTAGGCGATGTTTCAATTAAGGCCGGACAAAAAGCCTTTTTAAAGCAGCTAAAAGACTATACCGCTGATTTGTTAGCCGGTTACTTTGCAGATGACTTGGACAACAGCCCCAAAGCAAATGAACAAGAAATTAACCAGCTAAATCGATTGCTAGGTAAATTAGAACATCGTTTTATGGCTTTCAGCCAAAAAGCCATCAGCCGAGGCTTGCGGTTGCACCAACTTGAGTTACAACAATCGAAGTGGTTAAAGCGCGCTTATCTGTTTTTTATTCAAGGATCAATAAACCAATGGCACCATCAATGGCATGCATTAGATACCATTAACAAACGCACCATTGAACGTGAAACACTTGCTTCTGACTATCTCAATGCACTTAAAAAAAACAACTTAAAAACATTAGTCAGCCAACACCGAAAGTCTCTTCAAGCATTTAACCAAGCAATACGCAGTCGAACCTCCAGTAAACAACTCGCCCAGTTTGCGAAGATTGAATATGCCAAGTTATTTGCTGCATTTCCCATCTGGTTGGTGAGCTTAAATAGCCTGCACAAAGTATTACCGCTTAACAGTGAAATGTTTGACTTAGTGATTATTGATGAAGCCACGCAATGCAATATTAGCAGCTGTTTACCGGCCTTATATCGTGCAAAACGGGCACTAATTGTTGGCGATACCAAACAATTAAAACACTATTCATTTTTAGCCAGAGCTAAGCAGAATCAATTATTAAGTAAAAATAATGTGCCTGAAAACAACCAGAGCGCCATCAGTTATCGAGATAATTCTATCTTAGATTTAGCCCTAAAAACCTTAAACACCGATAAAGAGCTGGCCTTTCTAGATGAACATTTTAGAAGTAAACCTGAACTCATCCATTTTAGTAATCAGTCTTTTTATCATTCAAGATTAAAAGTCATGCAACACCGACCTTGTACTAGCTCAGGCCATTTGCACCTTCATCGACTAAAGGGGATCCGCGACACATCCGGCGTAAATCATCAAGAAGCACAATGCATCCTAGCTGATATTCAAGCTCAAATAACAACCGACAATAACACTGGCATAGCCCACAGTATCGGAGTCATCTCACCTTTCAGCGCTCAAGCAGAACAGATTGCCGCACTGATTGAAAAGCATATTCCTCAAGCCGATATCATTAAACACAATATTCGCGCTGCTACGCCGTTTGGTTTTCAAGGTGAAGAACGAGATATTATGTTGATTTCGTTTGCAATTGATAATAACAGTAAACATGCAGCAGCCTACCTAAACAAGGCCGATGTATTTAATGTCACCATTACCAGAGCACGTCAAAAACAGTCGTTATACCTGTCAATTGATGACTCACAATTGCCAGAAAATAATCTACTGCGGTGCTATATAGCATCAATGACCACTTTTCATGCCGAGCATAGCGTCACCTCAGAAATAGACGCATTTCAACAACAAATCATTGCAGCATTACAAGAGCAACAAATAGAAACATGGCCGGGTTATGCCATTGTTGGCACAGAAATAGATATTTTATGCCGTTATGCTAACAAGTACCTTGCCATCGATCTTATTGGCTTTCCTGGACCATGGGCTAATTTTTTCGAACTGACAACCTACAGGTTATTTGAAAGAGCAGGAGTTGAAATATTGCCATTAAGCTATGGTCTGTGGGTTGTCGATAAGCAAGCATGTATTGATAAAATAAAGTCTACGCTGTTATTACCATGATAAGAAAAGCTAAGCGGGGATGATTTATAAGATTAAACCACTGTGGATGCATTAAGTATTGAAACACTCAAAAGAGCATTTCAATACTGCTGATGGTTATTTTTTACGTAAAAAATGTCGTCCCATGGTTTTGATCCGCAGCCAGATCCCAGGATGCTCAGCAACAATCTCAGCTTCTTCTATGGGTTTAACTGGTGGGGTTATTAACGGAGAGAGTTGCTGCAGAAATTCTGTTAATGATGGTGCAATCTGAGTAGTTTGTTTTTCGCCTGGTATTTCTATCCATACGCTGCCATCATCATTGTTTACAGTTAGCATTTCGTCACCATCACCTAACACGCCGATAAACCAAGTTGCTGGTTGTTTAAGCTTTTGCTTCATGATCAAATGACCAATTACATTTTGTTGCAAATTTTCAAAGTCAGCTTGATTCCACGCTTGGATTAATTCACCTTCGCCAAACGATGCAGTAAACGCCAATGGCGCTGAAAAATATTGCCCATAAAATGCATGAATATCTTGGTGTAACTGAATATTTAATGCATGCTCTACATTACTAAAGTCGCCTGTATCATCCCGTTTAACAGGTTGCCAGAATACGATTTTATCGTTATTCGCATCAAATGCACCTTGAATACATACCGAATCCTCGCCCAAAGGATAATAGCGCGGAAATTCAGATAGGGTATCTTGATAAGAATTAAGATATTTTTTAATGAAGCAATCTAATGCAGATGAACAAGACACTTAAGCCACTCGTAGTTTATAATAAAACCATATTTTGACACGGAAACCGATTAGATGACACACAATCACGACCCTTATAGTGACGCTGCAGCATTAAAAGGCCTAACATTAGGCCGTGCAACTGCTTATCAAGCTGAGTATGACGCGTCACTGCTGCAAGGGGTTCCTCGTAAACTTAACCGAGATGCTATTGAATTAAGCGGTGAACTGCCTTTTCATGGTACCGATATTTGGACAGGGTATGAATTGTCTTGGCTTAATGCCAAAGGCAAGCCTATTGTTGCTATTTTGGAAGTTCAGTTAGATATCAACAGTGTCAATTTGATTGAATCTAAGTCTTTTAAACTGTACTTGAATAGTTTTAACCAAACTAAATTTGACAGTGTAGAAGCCGTACAAGAAACCTTAAGCCGTGACCTAAGCACTTGCGCCCAAGGTGAGCTAAGCGTAAAAGTCATTGAGCCTAAGTTTTTTAATCTTGAACGTATCATTGATTTACCGGGTAGCTGTATTGATGAGCTAGACATTGAAGTTAATGAGTACGCCTTTAACCCAGATCATTTATTAGACAGCACAGATGCAGATAAGAATGTCGCTGAGACACTAAATTCTAATCTATTAAAATCTAATTGTTTAATCACCTCACAGCCTGATTGGGGCAGCGTGATGATCCGTTATCAAGGCCCTAAAATTGACCGTGAAAAACTGCTGCGCTACTTAATTTCTTTCCGTCAGCATAATGAATTTCATGAACAATGCGTTGAACGTATCTTTGTCGACTTAAAGAAATATTGCCAATGCACTAAGCTAACCGTATATGCACGCTATACCCGCCGTGGCGGCTTAGACATCAATCCTTATCGCAGTGATTTTGAAAATCCACCAGAGTCGAACCGTCTAGCAAGACAGTAATTGCTTTTGAACTGACTGCAAAAAAGCCTTTATCTTTGATAAAGGCTTTTTTAATTAATCTACCGATCTTTTTAAGCCATACGATCATTCTTCGCCATTCTCAGTGAGGTATTAATACTTGCACTAGGTTCTTTTTAATAACACTTTTCGAGCAGTACTCAATGTCATTAAGCCTAGGTTTAAATGAATATAAGGCCTAAATCGATCGGTATATCATGAGCATAATACCTTCTACACACATTGATAATACACATCACAAACATCACTTAATATGGCACAAACTTTTACAATATAGCCTTGTTGTTCGCAACACATTTGAACAATCGCTATGCTAATCTGCAGTCTACTCGACCACAAATGACTAACATAACCAGAGAGTTCTTATGCTCAAATCACTTTTACATACAGGTTTAATCGTGCTTTTTTTACAAAGCGCCTGCATCTCATCAAACGCTTTTGCTAACGATATCAGACAAATACCCATTGATGAAAAAGTAGTGACCGAGCATAAAGCGAAGATCAATGGTAAAACCATCCCCTATAAAGCCACGACAGGAACTCAACCCGTATGGGATGAAGAAGGTCATCCGACCGCGACCTTGTTTTACACTTATTACCAACGTACTGACGTTAAAGACGACACTAAAAGACCGTTAATTATTTCATTTAATGGTGGCCCAGGATCTGCCTCGGTGTGGATGCACATTGCCTATACTGGACCTAGAGTATTAAATGTGGATGACGAAGGTTACCCACTACAACCTTATGGCGTCAAAAATAACGACAGCTCAATACTGGATATTGCCGATATCGTTTACGTTAATCCTGTTAACACCGGTTACTCAAGAGTATTGCCAAATGATGAAGGCAAAATGCCTTCAAAAGATGAGCAACAAAAAATGTTTTTTGGAGTAAAAGCCGATATAAAATACTTAGCAGAATGGGTCACCACATTTGTGTCTAGAAATGAACGCTGGCGCTCACCTAAGTATTTAATTGGTGAAAGTTATGGTACTGCAAGGGTTTCCGGTTTAGCCCTTGAACTGCAGAACAATCAATGGATGTATCCTAATGGGGTTATCTTAGTCTCACCCACAGATCTTGGTATTGAGCGAAATGGCCCTGTAAAGGCAGCTAATCGCTTACCCTATTTTGCCGCTGCAGCTTGGTACCACAAAGCACTTGATACTGATTTACAGCAACAAGATTTAACACCGATTTTAGCTGAGGTAGAGCAATTTACCTTAAATCAATATCTACCAGCACTCGCCAAAGGCAGTTTTATTGATCCAGATGAAAAGCTGCGGATTGCCCAACAAGTTGCTCATTATTCAGGGCTTAGCCTAACGGATGTACTGCAAAGTAATTTAGATATCGACACTGATTACTTTTGGAAATCCTTATTGCGTGACCGCAAGCAAACCATAGGCCGTTTAGATTCACGTTATACCGGTATCGATGAAAAAGTCGTTGGCGCAAGTCCTGACTATAATGCAGAGCTTACCTCTTGGCTTCATAGTTTTACTCCAGCAATTAATGATTACCTGCGTACCGAACTGAACTATAAAACTGATATAAAATACAATATGTTCGGACCAGTTCATCCGTGGGATAGAAGCGGTAATAAAACCGGTGAAAATTTACGCTTGGCAATGGCGCAAAACCCATACCTCAATGTGATGATCCAATCCGGTTATTATGATGGTGCAACTAATTATTTTGATGCTAAATACACCATGTGGCAGCTTGACCGCAGTGGCTTAATGAAAGACAGGTTATCATTTAAAGGCTATCGCAGTGGCCACATGATGTATCTTCGTCACGATGACTTAAAGCAATCAAATCAAGATTTACGCCAATTTATTAACTCCACATTACCAACAGAACAACAAGCGGCAAAATACTAGTCGTGTGAAGAAGGTATTAATTGCGCCAACGAAATTATCGACATCGTTGGCGCTTTTATGTGCAGCAAAGACTGAGATTGCATATCACCAATACACACGCTGAAGCGGTAATATGGGCTCAATCGGCCAAAGTAAAACTGCCATTGCGGCTCGTGATAATCGAGCGCTGAAAAATGGATATAATCACTGGCTGCGATAGTAGGATATTGATCATTAACAGCTTCAAACACGCTATTAGCAGCAAATGTAAACCCAAAAGAGGTTAACGACTGCGCCAGCCCTTTGCCTGTTGCTTTAATAAAGGCCTCTTTCAACGCCCATAAATCAAAAAAACGTTGGCGTTGTAACTCAAGCGGCAATGCCATCAAATCTTCTATTTCAACAGCAGAAAAGTAGTGATTCAAAATAGCTTCTATTTTGGTACTACTGCGTTCACGCTCAATATCAACACCAAATGACAAGGCTGTTTCAGCGGCATATGCTTGCTTATTACTGACAATGCCGATCATTAGCCAATCGCCGCTATGGCTCAAATTAAAATGCAGCCCAGTTTGAACCAATAAGTCTTCGCTAAGCGCCGGTTTACCCTTAGCACCATAGCTAAAACGCCACTCAAAAGGTTTTAGATCACTATGAAGTGACATAATAGCCCGAAGCGCTAAACGCACTTGTAAACCAGTATTGCGCGCCGATTCACTTCTGTAACGACTAACCTTAGCAACCTCGTCATCGGTTAACCAATTTAAGGCTAAACCAGCCTCGTAATCTGCAGCACAAAGCGCACCATCCAGTGGCACAAAATAAATATGTGGCTGAAAAAGCGGCTGAGATGAGTTTATAGGAGATGAAACAGACATTAAAACAAACAAGGCTCTATTAAAGGTTAATACCGTTAAATTACCTCAATAAGCTCGATTCAGCGAGGAATTTGTCAAACTCCTTGTATCACGGCGGTTACAAGTCAGCATAGTTAACCTGATAATCGTTATGTTAACTTTTACTGTTGATGATTAGTGCTAATTCATCAACAATCATCACCATAACCACACCATCGAAAGCTTGAACATTTATGCGCATAGTCAGCCTAGTCATTATATTACTGTTATCGTTATTCAGCTCAAACGCTGCATTTGCCCAATGGCACCATCAGCAAAGTGGCGATTAAATCAAGCGAACTCAATAACCCCAAGTTAGAGCGTCAATTAACCTTAGTGTTGCGTTCAATTAACTTCCCTGCCGAAAGTATCGCTGTAATGACCACCATCTGAGCCATTGATTTCTTTCCAAGTTAATTGGCTTTAAAAACCGATAAAATTGTTCCAAAGCCGGTAATGGGACTGCTCGTTAGCGGCTTTTTACTCAAATAATATACCGTTTAATTGACGGCTAAATAATTGCCAAAATAACGCGGTTTCAGGGCAATTACAGCGACGATGTAAGCATTGAAACATAGCCTTAATAATCGTTTTTACCGCTCAGATCTTGTTTTTAGTCTCGGGTGATTGTATCGGAGTGAAACCTCAGGTAATCTGCTTTGTGCTAAAAAAAGCATAAATGGATATTTGGACTCATTTTTTAGCTTATTTAAGTATGAATTAAGTAAGTATGGGTAAGTTTAAATGCGCTAAAGTCCCAATAGATTATTTGGAATACCGGTCTAGATGACAAAAAAGATAACCACACATTTAGCACCTGAACTATTGAAGAGTAAGCCTCGTCCAAAATCGGTTTATCACCGTAATGCGACTACGACGCCGGAAATGCGTCAATTTATTCAGCAATCCGATTATAGTGTCAGTCAATTATCCAAAATCCTCAATATTAGCGAAGCCACCGTTCGTAAGTGGCGTAAACGTGAATCCATCGATAACACGCCAAATACCCCGCACAAACTCAACACAACACTCTCTCCGATGGAAGAGTACGTGATGCTGGGCTTGCGTTATCAATTAAAAATGCCTTTAGACAGGTTATTAAAAGTTACCCAAGAATTTATCAACCCTAATGTATCCCGGTCTGGCCTAGCTCGCTGTTTAAAGCGCTTTGGAGTATCAAAACTCGACGAGTTTGATACTCCTTTTGTGCCAGAAAAATTTTTCAATCAGCTGCCTATCACTCAGGGAGCCGATATTCAAACCTATACCGTTAACCCGCAAACCTTAGCCGACACTTTAGCCCTGCCAAGTCCAGATCCGGACAACGTCGTGCAAGTGGTGTCGTTAAGTATTCCGCCTCAATTAACAAAGCAGCAAGCCTATTCTGTTTTGCTTGGCGTTGATTTTAAGTCTGACTGGGTTTACCTCGATATTTATCAAGACAGCCATACCCAAGCGAGTAATCGCTATATAACCCATGTCTTAAAGCACGGGCCATTTCATTTACGTAAGTTATTGGTTCGCAACTATCACACTTTTCTTGCTCGTTTTCCTGGAGCAAGTCAACCAGCCGCAGTATCTACTAGCACCATTGATGCAGCTGGATCCCAACACCAGATAACTGAACCTCAGTTATCAAACGGAGACTCATATGAGCCAATCCAGTAATAAAGATAAGCGTTTAAACAAACGCTTAAAAGATATGCCAGTCGCTATTGTCGGCATGGCGAGTATTTTTGCTAACTCACGTTACCTAAACAAGTTTTGGGATTTAATCAGCGAAAAAATTGATGCCATTATCGACGTTCCAGAAACCCATTGGAACGCTGAAGATTACTACAATGCCGATAAATCAATGGCCGATAAAACCTACTGTAAACGCGGTGGTTTTTTACCCGAAGTCGATTTCAATCCAATGGAATTTGGCTTGCCACCGAATATCCTCGAACTGACAGACACCTCACAACTCTTATCTTTAGTGGTCGCCAAAGAAGTGCTGGCCGATGCAGGTATTGATGCGCAGTACGATACCGATCGCATCGGTATTACATTAGGCGTCGGCGGTGGTCAAAAAATCAATCACAGTCTCAGCGGTCGTTTACAGTACCCTATACTCAAAAAAGTATTTAAAAATAGTGGTCTAAGCGACGCAGACACTGAGATGTTGATCAAAAAGTTTCAAGATCAATATATCCACTGGGAAGAAAACTCATTTCCAGGCTCACTTGGTAACGTGATTGCTGGGCGTATTGCTAATCGCTTTGATTTAGGCGGCATGAATTGCGTGGTTGACGCAGCATGTGCAGGTTCTTTAGCGGCGATGCGCATGGCGATAACCGAATTAGTTGAAGGCCGCAGTGACATGATGATCACCGGTGGTGTGTGTACCGATAACTCGCCATCTATGTACATGAGCTTTTCAAAAACACCGGCATTTACCACTAATGACACCATTCAACCTTTCGATATCGATTCTAAAGGCATGATGATAGGTGAAGGCATTGGCATGATGGCGCTTAAACGTCTTGACGATGCTGAGCGCGATGGTGACCGAATTTATGCTGTTATTAAAGGGATTGGCTCATCATCTGATGGTAAGTTTAAAAGTATTTATGCCCCGCGCCCAGAAGGCCAAGCTAAAGCATTAAGACGCGCTTATGATGATGCGGGTTTTGCACCGCACACGGTTGGCTTAATTGAAGCCCATGGAACAGGCACTGCCGCTGGCGATGTGGCAGAGTTCAATGGTTTAAAATCGGTGTTTACCGAAGATAATGATACCCAACAGCACATTGCTCTTGGGTCAGTAAAATCACAAGTCGGCCACACTAAATCGACCGCTGGAACCGCTGGGGTCATTAAAGTTGCTTTGGCTTTGCATCATAAAGTGTTGCCACCGACCATTAACGTCAGTAAGCCCAATCCTAAATTAAACATTCAGGACTCGCCGTTTTATTTAAACACCGAAACCCGTCCATGGTTACCTCGTACAGACAATACGCCGCGCCGCGCGGGTATTAGTGCCTTTGGTTTTGGTGGCACCAACTTCCACATTGTGTTGGAAGAATACCGCCAAGAACATGTTCGAGGCGATAAATATCGTCAACGTTCCGTGCCGCAAAGTCTATTAATCCATGCTGAAAATAAAGCTGCATTACAGGCTCAATTAACTGCCCTGCAAACTGAAATTAGTGCTGTTAATACCACACAGCAAAATCGTCAAGAAATTGTGTTGGCTGATTTTGGTAAACGTTTTGCCTTAACGACCATACCCCCTAAAGCCGCGCGCATAGGCTTAGTGGTGGCATCATTAGCAGACTTAACCATTCAGCTGACTCAAGCGCTGGCGCAATTGAGTTCGAATACTGCCGACAGCTGGCAATTGCCTTCTGGCACCAGTTATCGCTCAGCAGCATTAATTCATCCTGAATCGGCAAGCCATAAAGTGGCGGCATTATTTGCCGGACAAGGGGCGCAGTATCTGAACATGGGCGTCGATTTAGCCTGTTTGTATCCAGAAATGCGTCAACAATTGATGCAAGCAGATAAGGTATTTGCGCAACATAAACAAATGCCACTATCGCAAATAATGTACCCTACCCCGGCTTTTGAAGCCGAAGATATTGCCGCACAACACGCAGCATTAACCAATACTGCCAATGCCCAAAGTGCTATTGGTGCAGTGAGCATGGGCCAATATGCATTATTGACTCAAGCAGGTTTTAAAGCCGATATGGTGGCCGGTCATAGTTTTGGTGAACTGTCAGCATTATGTGCTGCGGGGGTCATTAGCCAAGCTGATTATTATCAATTGGCCTTTGCTCGTGGCCAAGCAATGGCGGCAACGCCTAAAGATCAAGATGCTGGCGTGATGTACGCCATTATTGTCCCCGCTCAAGCTGCTGACCAAGGTGTTGAAAAGCTTGAACAGTGCATTAGTGCTTTTGAGGGCGTCAAAGTGGCTAATTACAATGCACCAACCCAACTGGTTATTGCAGGTCCAACAGCATCATGTACCTTAGCGGCACAAGCAATCACCGCTGAACTTGGTTTTAAAGCAATCGCCCTGCCGGTTTCTGGCGCATTCCACACGCCATTAGTGGCCCATGCGCAACAACCCTTTGCTGCGGCCATCGATAAGGTTAAATTTGCTAAGCCAAAACTAAGCCTTTATGCCAATGGCACAGGTAAAGCACATCCAAATGATCCTAAAGCAATCAAGGCAGCATTTACTGATCATATGCTGCAGTCAGTTCGTTTTAGCGAGCAATTAACCGCTATGTACGACGCTGGCGCACGAGTATTTGTTGAGTTTGGTCCTAAAAACATCCTCCATAAATTGGTTGAGGCGACCTTAGGCAACAAAGCCGAATCAGTCAGCATAGTGAGCTTGAACCCAAATCCTAAAGGCAATAGCGACACTCAACTGCGTCAAGCAGCGTGTCAGCTTGCGGTATTAGGGCTGGCATTAACCGAGGTTGATCCTTATCAAGCGCCCATCGCTGAACTTGCAAAAGTGTCACCGATGAACGTCAAGTTAACTGCGAGTAATTATATTAGCGCCACCACCCAAGCCAAAATGAACAAGTCGCTGCAAACTGGCACAGTTACCAGCAAAACAGTAGAAGTACCGGTCGAGAAAATTGTGGAAAAAATTGTGGAAAAAGAAGTGATTAAAACTGAATACATTGAAGTGCCTGCAACATCAGCACAAGCGCCAGCCTCTGAGGTTGCCGCACCTTTGGCGGCAACGACGGCTGCAGCGGCTAAACCAGTTAGCGCAAATGTGCCTGCGTCGGCCGATAGTATCGGTGCATTTTTTGCTGCGCAGCAACAAACGGCGCAATTACATCAGCAATTTCTAGCCATACCACAGCAATATGGTGACACGTTTGCTCATTTGATGACAGCGCAAGCACAAATGGCATCATCGGGATTAGCCATTCCTGAAAGCTTGCAACGTTCTATGGAGCTGTTCCACCAGCATCAAGCACAAACATTGCAAAGTCACAGTCAATTTTTAACCCTGCAAGCGCAAGCAAGTCAAGCTGCATTAGCCATGTTACAAGGGCAAACACCAATGCCAGCAGCGACGTCAGCACCAGTAGCTGCTGCATCGATGCCGCCTGCATTTGTGCCCCAAAGCCAAGTTGCTCAGGCCACAACGACGCCTTCGACTGTGGTAGCTCCTGTTGCTGCTGCTCAAGTTCAACCAGCTCAAGCGGTTCAATCTCAACAGACTGCCAGTAAACCAGTCCAGGCTCCTGTAGCTCAGCAAGTGAGTTCGCTTGCAGTTTCAGCCCCAACAGCAGGACTATCGCAGCAACAAGTGTTAGACACTATGCTCAATGTGGTCGCAGATAAAACCGGTTACCCAACTGAAATGCTTGAACTTGGCATGGACATGGAAGCCGATTTAGGTATCGACTCTATCAAACGCGTCGAAATTTTAGGCACAGTACAAGATGAGCTACCAGGTTTACCTGAACTAAGCCCAGAAGATTTAGCCGAATGTCGCACCTTAGGTGAAATCGTTAGCTACATGCAAACTAAACTGCCTGCGGCAAACACAACTACTGTAGCGTCAACAGGATCAACATCGGTAGTTACTGCAGCACCAGCATCAACGAGCTTAACCGCTGAAAAGGTTCAGCGCACCATGTTAGCTGTGGTTGCCGATAAAACCGGTTACCCAACTGAAATGCTTGAACTTGGCATGGACATGGAAGCCGATTTAGGTATCGACTCTATCAAACGCGTCGAAATTTTAGGTACAGTACAAGATGAACTGCCAGGCTTACCTGAACTGAGCCCAGAAGATTTAGCCGAATGTCGCACCTTAGGTGAAATCGTTAGCTACATGCAAACCAAATTGCCTGCTGCCAATGCAGTTAGTGTAGCGTCCTCTGCACCAGTCGCTGCAAACACTGCAACTGCATCAACTGGCTTAACAGCTGAAAACGTCCAACGCACCATGCTCGCTGTGGTTGCCGATAAAACCGGTTACCCTACTGAAATGCTCGAACTTGGCATGGACATGGAAGCCGATTTAGGTATCGACTCTATCAAACGCGTTGAAATTCTCGGTACAGTGCAAGATGAGCTGCCAGGTTTACCTGAACTCAGTCCAGAAGATTTAGCCGAGTGTCGCACTTTGGGCGAAATCGTCAGCTACATGCAAACCAAATTGCCTGCGGCCATTACAGTGGCACCAGTAGCAACCGTCTCTTCATCTACAGCACCAACAACGGGCTTGAGTGCTGATACAGTATTAAGCACCATGATGTCAGTTGTCGCCGACAAAACCGGTTACCCAGCTGAAATGCTTGAACTGAGCATGGACATGGAAGCCGATTTAGGCATCGACTCAATCAAACGTGTTGAAATTCTAGGTACAGTGCAAGATGAGCTGCTAGGTTTACCTGAACTCAGCCCAGAAGATTTAGCCGAGTGTCGCACTTTGGGCGAAATCGTCAGCTATATGCAAACCAAACTGCCTGCAGCCATTACAGTGGCACCAGTAGCAACCGTCTCTTCATCTACAGCACCGACAACGGGCTTGAGTGCTGATACAGTATTAAGCACCATGATGTCAGTTGTCGCCGACAAAACCGGTTACCCAGCTGAAATGCTTGAACTGAGCATGGACATGGAAGCGGATTTAGGTATCGACTCAATCAAACGGGTCGAGATTTTAGGCACAGTACAAGATGAGTTGCCTGGCTTACCTGAGCTTAACCCAGAAGATTTAGCCGAATGTCGCACCTTAGGTGAAATCGTCAGCTACATGCAAACCAAATTGCCTGCAGCGACCTCAACCGCGATTGCGGCTGTCGCCCCAGCATCAACGGCAAATAAGGTTGAGGTTAACACCGCAGCATTACCGCCACACAGCGAGGTAGCGCTAAAAAAGTTACCCGCGGCGGATAAACTCGTAGATTGTTATTCAGCGAAAAACTGTATTGTCATCACAGATGATGGCCATAACGCCGGTTTACTCGCTGAAAAACTCACTGCAAAGGGATTAACCGTCGCCGTTATTCGTAACCCACAAACCATCAGCGTAGCGCATTCACCATTAAGCAGTGATATTAAAAGCTACACCTTGAGCAGCATTGATGATGCGAACATTGCTCAGGTGATTGCCGATATTAAAGCCGACTTGGGCGCTGAACATGCCATTGCAGGTTTTGTTCATTTACAGCCGCAAACGCTAGTAAATAATCACCCATTAATGTCGTGTACTCTTGCTGCAAAAGCCGCTGTCGACAACGCGTTCTTATGGGCTAAGCATCTTCACCCAGAATTTGCTAAACCAACGTCTTCGCGTCTGTGCTACTTTACCGTGAGTCGTTTAGACGGTGGATTTGGCTACTTAGATAATGACCAATTAGCCACAGCGGAACTGAATCAAGCGGCCTTGTCTGGGCTGAGCAAAACCTTAAGCCATGAGTGGCCACAAGTATTTTGCCGCGCCTTAGACATTAGCAATAATATTGATGCTACAAGCTTTGCCGACGCCATCGTTGCTGAGTTGTTTGATATCGATGGTGCCAATGCAAGCGTAGATCGCATTAATGAAGTGGGGATTAGTCAGCAAGGTAGAGTAACCTTAGTCGCCGCCAATGCCAGTGAGCAGTTTGCGCCAGCAACGCTTGATGGTAATGACACTATTTTGGTCACCGGCGGCGCAAAAGGGGTAACGTTTGAATGCGCCCTCACCTTAGCCAAACAATGCCAATCACATTTTGTGTTAGCAGGTCGTAGCCAACATTTTGGCAGCGACTTACCGGCTTGGGCACAAGGCAAGCAAGCCTCTGAGTTAAAAGCCGCGGCCATTGCTTATATTCAATCGCAAGGCAATAAACCCACGCCAAAACAAATTGATGCATTAGTGTGGCCAATTAGCAGCAGCCTAGAAATCGATGCTGCATTAGCCGCTTTCAGTAAGGTCGGCGCCAGCGCGCAATATGTCTCAATGGATGTCAGCGACGCCACAGCGGTAGCCGCCTGCCTTAACAGCCTGACGAATGCTAAGGGCGACCCGTTAACCATTAATGGCGTTATTCACGGCGCAGGGGTGTTAGCCGACAAGCATATTCAAGACAAAACCTTGGATGAACTTAACCGCGTTTATCACACTAAAGTGACCGGGCTTGCAAGCATAATTAATGCACTCGACCCACAACAGATCAAGCTGATTGCCTTGTTTTCATCGGCTGCCGGTTTCTACGGAAATACCGGACAAAGCGATTATGCTATGTCGAATGAAATCCTCAATAAAACCGCCCTTAAACTGGCACACACCTTAGCGCATGCTAAAGTAATGAGTTTTAACTGGGGCCCTTGGGATGGCGGAATGGTCAGTTCGGCATTAAAGAAAATGTTTGTTGATCGCGGTGTTTACGTGATTCCATTACAAGCAGGTGCCGAGTTATTTGCCCACAGTTTATTAAGTCAGCAAGGCGCACAATTGCTTATTGGCTCAGATATGCAAGGTTCATCAGATCAGGATAATGCTGTAAAAAAGCTTAATGCGGACGCTTTGCTTATCGCCAAGGGTTCGCTGACGTTTGCAGCCAAGACACAGTCCTCTGATCTTATCAGTATGACGGTGACTCGAGTCTTAACCCCGGCTGAAATGCCTTTTGTTAGCGATCATTGTATTGCTGGTAATCCGGTATTGCCGACAGTATGTGCCATGCAATGGATGCGTGATGCGGCAGAAACCTTATGTCATGTGCCTGTCAGTATTGCTGAATATAAATTGCTTAAAGGGGTTATTTTTGACACCAATGAGCCACATTTGTTGCAACTGGAACTAACGCAAACTGACGCTGGGATCAACGCGCTGATCTCATCTCGTTTGTTAAATGAGCCAAGTGCAGCGATGAAACCGCAATATCAAGCAACATTAGTGATCAATAGCGCCGTCTTGACTGATGATATTGCCAAGCCCGTGATTGATACAGCGAGCCTGACAAAGTGGTCGCATATAGCACCGTTGAGCTCAGGGGTTGAACTGTATCAAAACGGAACCTTGTTTCATGGCCCACGTTTGCAAGGCATTAAGCAAGTGTTGGCATTTGATGATGCTCAGCTCTTGTGCCAAGTGCAATTACCGCAGATTAATACCGCTGACTGTGAACGTTTTATCCCGTCATCGGCATTAGGTGGCAGCCAAGTTTTCGCGGAAGATTTGCTGCTACAAGCCATGCTGGTATGGGCCAGACTTAAATACGGTGCAGCAAGCTTACCGTCATCAACGGCTGAATGTATTACCGCTTGGCCATTTGCCAGTGGTGATAAAGGCTATATTCAACTGGATGTTGTTAAACACAGCGGCAGAATGTTAATCGCTAACGTGAGTTTATACCATCAAGATGGTCGCTTGAGTTGCCAAATGCTCAACGCTAAAGTGACTATCAGTAAAAGTTTGAATGGGGCCTTTATTCCACATCAAGCGGCTACTGGTGTGTCTCACCACAGCAAGGAAACAGTGTGACGGTATTAAGCAACATGGTGCTAAACACGATGAGTGAGCGTATTGCAAAGCAACAAACTAAGCCTATGCGTTTAGCTTTGTTGCTTTGCAAGCCTAATATTGCCTCGATTAATGAACACCTGATCACTGTCGACACTCATAGTGTCGACGGCTTTGCGTTGGCGTTATTGCACGCTTGCGAACACCTATCGTCCACCAGCAATGATATGGTCAACATTGGCGATCGATTGTGGATAATGTCTGGGTTAATTGCGGCTAAAAACGGTATTCATGCGCATGCTTATATCAATGGTATTGCACTGAGTAACAACCAAACTGAAGCGGTAACACTTGCCCTTAAGCATGCAAAACGTCTGCATGCTCAGCCACAGATAGTCGCGCTAGATGGCTGTTATAATTTTAGTGCAAGTTCTGATGGCAATGCCACTAATGATGCAGTGACGGATCCAGCTAATGATTCTAGATCTGAGTCAGCTCCTCATGCAAGTGCGCCCCATACGAATGAGACGGCACAAACAGCACTGACGGCAATGGTCAACCTAGTCGAGTCTATCGCGAGTCGCTGTATACCAGCCCAAGACAAGGCTAACGGTCAATATTGGTTTAGCGCATTTCACCAAAGCCGAGTCGCAGCTTTATGTTATCCAACCGCATCAGGTGTTCAGGCAATCATCCTTACCCAAGGTCGTGCACTTATCGCCGCCAAGCCGTTAATCAGTGCTCAACGTTTATGGCTGCCGCTTAGCGCCGCTTCATTGGCGCAATTGCACACTAAGCTGATGGGCCTTTCTTCGCAGTTACACTCAGCCATTGACGACATAAGCTTACTCGAGCTTATCAAAACCAGTTTATTAGATTATCAAACAGATGCACCGCTAGCCCTAGTCTTAATGGCAGCCGATCGCCGCGCATTAGTACAAGAAGTCAGCGCGATGATGACCATAATCGCCACTCATCAGCAGCATGATGCGAATAGTCATACGCCGATAGAATATAAAACGCCTGCGGGCAGTTGCTTATATTCAGCGCCGCTGGGTCATAATGGCTTGAGCTTTGTTTATCCTGGCGTTGGCACTGTGTACCCAAACATGCTTAGTCAAATAGGCCTGGTTTTCCCAGATTTGTATGCTGAACTTGAAAACCAAGGTGACATGCAATCGATGTTACAAACGGACTTTATCTATGCGGCAGATAAAAATCGTGCCGCACAGATGAGCCTGAGCCAATTAGCCATTGCCGGTGTTGGCGCCAGTTATATTTTAACCAAGCTGTTGCAGCAAGAATTTGCCATTGAGCCTCGTTTTGCTTTGGGTTATTCCATGGGTGAAGCGGCCATGTGGGCGAGTTTAAACGTATGGCAAACACCACACAGCATGATTGCAGCCACGCAAAACAGCAGTATTTTTACCCGAGATATTTCTGGTGAGCTCCGCTGTGTTCGCCAACAATGGCAATTAGCCGATGACGAAAACATTGTATGGAATAGCTTCGTTACTCGAGCCAGCATTGACGAACTCGCGCCCCATTTAGCCAATTACCCACGGGCTTATATTGCTATTATTCAGGGTGATACCTGTGTTGTTGCCGGCTGTGAAAACAGTTGTAAAGCCTTACTAAAGCAAGCTGGTAAACGCGGCATTGCCGCTAATCGCGTCACCGCAATGCACACGCCTGCGGCATTGAACATCAGCGAATCAGTAAGGCAATTTTATCAACAACCATTAGTAGAAAACTTACCAAGCCAATTGCAGTTTATCTCCGCAGCAGAGACTCAGCCTGTTGTATTAACCTCACAAGCCATTGCAAAATCGATTGCCGATACTTTTTGTCATCAGCTCAATTTTACTCAGTTAATTCTTAATGCGCGAGAGCAAGGCTGTCGACTATTTGTTGAAGTAGGTGCCGATCGGCAAACTACCACCCTAATTGACAAAATCAATGCGCAGAGTAGCAATAGCGTCTCAGCGATGGCAATGGCCGTCAATGCTAAAGGTGGCGATGACGTCACCAGTTTACTTAAATGCCTAGGGCAACTAATTGCTCATCGAGTGCCCATGTCATTAAGCCCTTTTATTCGCAGCCTTGACGCTAGCATTAATACATTATCCCAGCAGGCGGCATTAGCCGACGGCTCATCCCTCATTTGTTATAGTGAAACATCATTAGAAGGAGAACCTCATTGAGTTCTCAAGCTACCCCTAAAATAGCCATTGTCGGTTTAGCCAATCAGTATCCAGACGCGGATACTCCCGCTAAATTTTGGCAAAACTTATTAGACAAAAAAGATTCGCGCAGCCAAATCAGTGCCAGCAAACTCAATGCTTCACCGAGTGACTACTTGGGTGTACAAGGCGAATCGGACCGTTTTTATTGCGATAAAGGCGGCTACATTCAAGACTTTCAATTTAATCCTCAAGGTTATCGCATTGAGCCCAGCGCATTTAATGGCTTAGACGATAGCTTCTTGTGGGCAACCGACACTGCACGTAATGCGTTAACAGATGCCGGTATTAGCCTTGACGATAGCTTGCTTAAACGCACCGGTATTGTGATGGGAACCTTATCATTCCCTACGGCTAAATCTAATGAACTGTTTGTACCTCTGTATCACAGCGCGGTCGAAAAAGCCTTACAGACCAAGCTGCAACAGCCAAACTTTAGCCTACACTGTTTCAATAATAGCCTTAACAAGAGTTGTGATCAGCCACAAGCTAATCACGCTGCCACTGCTCAAACGGTTAACTTAGGTAATGGTGCCATTGCCCATAATGCCTCGAAAATTGTTGCCGATGCTTTAGGTTTGGGCGGTACGCAGCTGAGTTTAGATGCAGCCTGTGCTAGCTCTGTTTACGCCTTAAAACTCGCCTGTGATTACTTGCATACTGGTAAGGCAGATATGATGTTAGCTGGCGCTGTGTCTGGCGCAGATCCATTCTTCATCAATATGGGGTTTTCAATATTTCATGCTTATCCAGACCATGGAATTTCAGCGCCCTTTGATCGTAACAGTAAAGGCTTATTCGCCGGCGAAGGTGCGGGGGTATTAGTGCTTAAACGCCTTGAAGACGCTGAACGTGATGGCGACCATATCTATGCTTTAGTCAGTGGTATCGGTTTATCAAACGACGGTAAAGGTCAATTTGTGTTAAGCCCGAATAGCAAGGGCCAAGTACTAGCATTCGAGCGCGCTTATCGCGATGCGGCAGCAATAGACCCAAGTATTACCCCTGCCAGTATTGAAGTGATTGAATGCCATGCCACGGGAACGCCATTAGGCGATAAAGTAGAATTAACCTCAATGGAACGCTTTTTTGAAGATAAACTTCAAGGCAGCGCGACGCCACTGATTGGTTCAGCCAAATCTAATCTAGGCCATTTACTCACCGCGGCAGGCATGCCTGGGATCATGAAAATGATTTTTGCCATGCGCCAAGGCGTGTTGCCACCGAGTATTAATATCAGTGCCCCAATCTCATCACCTAATGGATTATTTGGTCAAGCGACCTTACCCAATGTGGTCTTGCCTTGGCCCGATAAAGTCGGTAATAAAGCCCGCCATGCAGGTGTTTCGGTATTTGGTTTTGGCGGTTGTAACGCCCATTTACTGATCGAGTCCTATCAAGATCAGGCAGGCATAAACCATGCTGACAGTAAACGCTCTCAGCTTAGTCGCAGCAAAATAGTCAGTACAGAAACGCCAATGCACATTACCGGCATGGCAGCCCACTTTGGTCAGTGCAGCAGCATCAATGCATTGGCTGATAAAATCATCAATAAGCAACCACTGTTTAGCCCATTGCCCAATCAACGCTGGAAAGGCTTAGACAAGCACCCTGAGTTATTGGCTCAATATGGCATACATCAGGTGCCACAAGGGGCGTATATTGATCAGTTCGATTTTGATTTTTTACGTTTCAAAGTGCCGCCTAATGAAGATGATCGCCTCATATCGCAACAACTGTTATTAATCAAAATAGCAGATGAAGCCATTGCCAATGCACAGCTAACGCCTGGCAGTAAAGTAGCCGTGTTGGTAGCCATGGAAACCGAACTTGAATTACACCAATTTCGCGGTCGAGTTAACTTACATAGCCAAATAGCGCAAAGCCTTAATGCCCAAGGGATCCAGTTATCCAGTACTGAATATGCCGGCCTTGAAGCAATTGCGATGGACAGTGTTTTAGATGCCGCCAAGCTAAATCAATATACCAGCTTTATTGGTAACATTATGGCGTCACGGATCTCCTCATTATGGGATTTCAATGGCCCGGCATTTACCATTTCAGCTGGTGCACAGTCAGCTAATCGTTGTATCGATGTGGCGCAAAACTTATTTGCTCTTGGTTCGTTACAAGAGCCTTTGGATGCCATCATCATCGCCGCGGTAGATCTCTGTGGCAGCATTGAAAATATGTTATTCAATACTGCCAAGCTTAATGCTAAAGGATTAAGCTCAACCGACTGGAAAGTAGGTGAAGGCGCTGGCGCAATAGTGTTGCAACAAACTAATGCTGCGCATCCAGAGCTTGACAGCTATGCCAGCATAAACAGTATTGATTTTGACTCCTTATCACAACGCCCGGCCAACATTGCAGCAGATCTTATCGAATTAAACCAATCGCCTGAATGCATATTAACAACTCAAGGCCAACAGTTTGTCCAAGGATTAACTGATGCTGCATCGGTCAACTCAGCGCCGTTATTGAGTAAAGCACAAGATATTCTCGGTCACACCTTTGCCGCTTCTGGCATGGCCAGTTTACTGCACGCTTTAGTACAAAGCCGCCATATTGATAAATCGGCCATCAACGCCTGTGTATTCACCAGCAGCGAAACCCAATACTCACAGGTTAATCTGTCTGTTTCGGCGCCGCAGCAACACGCATTGCGTACTCGTCTGAGCAACAATTTGACGCAACAATTAGCCACAGGCAATAAGTTAAGCTTAATTAAGCAAGTTAGTTTAGGTGGCCGAGATATCTATCAACATATTATTGATAGCTCACTTGAAGGTCTCGACAGCATTGTGGCTCAATGCGCCAATATCACAACAATGGCCGACAGCAATCTAGATCACTGTGCTGATACCACTTCAGCAACAGCTAAAACCATTGACATGACTAAGCCAAAAACCACCTGTGACAGCAGCCACTTTAGTGTCAATCATAGCGAGCATATCGCCGAGTCTCTTATGTCAGAAAACACCGTTTCAACAGCAGAGCAACCTAAGGTTGCCAGTGTGACAAGCCCAACCATACCGCCAGCACATTTAAGTGCATTTCAGCAAAATCAATGGTTAGCGCAGCAAGCGCACTTAGCCTACTTATCCAGCCGAGATGCGGGGTTAAAAGTCGCCGACAGTTTATTACGCTCACAATTAGCCGGTTTCACCAGCCAGCAAATCTCTTATGTGTCGCAGGCTTCACAGCCTGCTGTAAATGTAGATCCTATCGCATCAGCTGCTGTACCTGTGGAATTAATTCAACCTAATCATGCTTGTGTGCCAGCTTACACCGCGCCGATCCCAGCGGATAAACCGTGTATTTGGAATTATGCTGATTTAGTCGAGTATGCCGAAGGCAATATCGCTAAGGTATTTGGCCCAGATTATGCCATCATCGACAGCTATTCTCGTCGAGTAAGACTGCCCACCACAGATTACTTGTTGGTGTCGCGCGTCACTAAACTTGATGCGACCATGAATCAATACAAACCTTGTTCAATGACCACAGAATACGACATCCCAGTCGATGCACCGTATTTAGTCGATGGTCAAATCCCTTGGGCTGTAGCAGTAGAATCGGGTCAATGTGATTTAATGTTGATCAGTTACTTAGGCATCGATTTTGAAAACAAAGGCGAACGGGTTTATCGTTTATTAGATTGTACTTTGACTTTCTTAGAAGATTTACCTCGTGGCGGTGACACGCTGCGTTACGATATAAAAATCAATAACTTTGCTAGCAATGGCGATACGTTATTATTCTTTTTCTCTTACGAATGCTTCGTAGGCGACAAGATGATCCTCAAAATGGATGGCGGCTGCGCAGGCTTCTTTACCGACCAAGAACTGGCCGATGGTAAAGGGGTTATTCAAACTGAAGATGAAATAAAACGTCGTCAACAAGTGCTCAACAATCCAAACAAACCGACCTTCACGCCATTACTACACTGTAGCCAAACGGCATTTGATTATGGCCAAATTCATCATTTACTGACCGGCGATATTGGCAGCTGTTTTGGCGGCGAACACGTCGCCCACCAGCTACAAAATGGTATGCAAAAATCGCTTTGTTTTGCCTCCGAAAAGTTCTTAATGATTGAGCGTGTTAGTCAATTACAAACTCAAGGTGGTGCTTGGGGCTTAGGCTTACTCGAAGGTCATAAGCATATTGCGCCAGATCATTGGTATTTCCCTTGTCATTTCCAAGGCGATCAAGTGATGGCCGGCTCGCTAATGGCAGAAGGTTGTGGTCAACTATTACAGTTCTATATGATCCACATTGGCATGCATACTCTCGTCGAGAATGGCCGATTCCAGCCTCTGGAAAACGCCTCACAAAAAGTCCGCTGTCGTGGCCAAGTGTTACCACAAACCGCCGAACTGACTTATCGCATGGAAGTGACTGAAATAGGCATTCATCCTCGCCCTTACGCCAAAGCTAATATTGATATTTTACTTAATGGCAAAGTTGTGGTCGATTTCCAAAACTTAGGCGTGATGATTAAGGAAGAGGCTGAATGTTCGCGTTACCCACTTATCTCGTTAAACGCAGCAAACACTAGCACTGCCGTTGATTCAGACGCTAGCAGTAAAGTGATTGCCAGCAAAGCGCCATTAATGGCGCTAGTTCCAGATTTACATGCCCCGAGTAACAAGGGCGTTATTCCGCTAAAACACCTTGAAGCGCCCATCGTAAGTGCCGATTCAAAGTATGCTAATCGCGTGCCTGATACCGTACCATTTACGCCATACCACATGTTCGAATTTGCCACAGGCGATATCGAAAAGTGCTTTGGCCCAGACTTTAGTATTTACCGCGGATTGATCCCGCCGCGTACACCCTGTGGCGATTTACAGTTAACCACGCGCGTGGTTGAAATTAACGGTAAGCGCGGCGAACTGAAAAAGCCATCATCGTGTATCGCAGAGTACGAAGTGCCGGCAGATGCTTGGTACTTTGCAAAAAACAGTCATCAAGCGGTAATGCCTTACTCAGTGCTAATGGAAATTTCACTACAACCTAACGGTTTTATCTCAGGCTATATGGGCACCACTCTTGGCTTCCCCGGGCAAGAGCTGTTTTTCCGTAATTTAGATGGTAGCGGTAAATTATTGCGCCATGTGGATTTACGCGGTAAAACCATAGTCAATGACTCAAAGCTATTATCAACCGTCATCGCTGGCAGTAACATTATTCAAAGCTTCACCTTTGAATTAAGTGTTGATAACGAGCCATTTTACACTGGTAGTGCGGTATTTGGTTACTTCAAAGGTGATGCGCTAAAGAACCAGCTTGGTATTGATAATGGCAGGATCACCCAGCCTTGGCATATCGATAATAATGTCGAGGCAGACATTAGCGTCAACTTACTGGATAAACAGTCGCGAGTATTTAATGCACCAGCGAGCCAACCGCATTATCGCCTTGCGGGCGGCCAGCTTAACTTTATCGATAAAGCCGAAATTGTTAACACTGGTGGCAAATACGCTAAGGGCTATCTTGCTGCGTCACGCACGATTGACCCAAGTGATTGGTTCTTCCAATTTCACTTCCATCAAGATCCGGTTATGCCGGGTTCATTAGGTGTTGAAGCCGTGATCGAGTTGATGCAAACTTACGCCATCTCTACAGACTTAGGTAAAGGTTTCACTAATCCGAAATTTGGTCAAATATTGTCGGATATTAAGTGGAAATATCGCGGTCAAATTAATCCGCTTAACAAACAAATGTCACTTGATGTGCATATCAGTGCAGTAAAAGATGAAGGCGGTAAGCGCATCATAATAGGCGATGCAAACCTCAGTAAAGATGGTCTACGCATTTATGAAGTCAAAGACATCGCAATCTGTATTGAAGAAGCTTAGGCCCAAAAGGAATAATAATAATGACAACACAAGTGCACAACGAAAAGCTTTCTCCTTGGCCATGGCAAGTTAGCCAGCAACACGTTAGCTTTGATCAAACTGGGATGAACAAAAAGCTCAAAGATTTATCACAAGCGTGTTATTTGGTTAACGACACGCAACAAGGCTTAGGCGTGGCGCAACAAGCTCAAGTGGTGACCGACGCAGTTAATGCACCTAACACTTTACCTGTAAGCGCTTTTGGACCTGCACTGGGTACCCAAAGTTTAGGCGACAGTAATTTTCGCCGCGTGCATGGGGTAAAATATGCCTATTATGCTGGCGCGATGGCTAATGGCATTTCCTCGGAAGAATTGGTTATCGCCTTAGGCCAAGCGGGTATTTTATGTTCGTTTGGCGCAGCTGGGTTAATTCCATCCCGAGTTGAACAAGCGATAAACTGCATCCAAGCCGCGCTGCCCAATGGGCCATATGCGTTTAACTTAATCCACAGCCCAAGTGAGCCAGCGCTTGAGCGTGGCAGTGTTGAGCTATTTTTAAAATATAAAGTGCGCACGGTTGAGGCCTCAGCCTTTTTAGGCTTAACCCCGCAAATAGTCTATTACCGCGCAGCAGGCTTAAGCCGCGATGCTCATGGTGATATTCAAATCGACAATAAAGTGATTGCTAAAATTAGCCGCACCGAAGTCGCGATTAAGTTTATGCAACCAGCACCCGTTAAAATGCTGCAACAACTTGTTGATGATGGCCTCATTAGCGCAGAGCAAATGGAACTGGCACAACTTGTACCAATGGCGGATGATATTACCGCTGAAGCCGACTCTGGTGGTCATACCGACAACCGTCCATTAGTGACGTTACTGCCCACTATTTTGGCGTTAAAAGATGAAGTGCAAGCGCAATACAAATACAAAACACCTATCCGTGTTGGCGCGGGTGGCGGTGTGGGTACACCCGATGCCGCGCTGGCTACGTTTCATATGGGCGCAGCCTATATTGTTACCGGATCAATTAACCAAGCCTGCGTGGAGGCGGGGGCTAGCGAGCATACGCGCAAATTACTGGCAACGACCGAAATGGCCGATGTGACTATGGCACCCGCTGCTGATATGTTCGAAATGGGGGTCAAATTACAAGTGGTCAAGCGTGGCACATTATTCCCGATGCGAGCCAACAAGTTGTATGAAATTTACAGCCGTTATGACTCAATAGAAGCTATTCCAAGTGACGAACGCGAAAAACTTGAAAAACAAGTATTCCGCTCAAGCCTAGATGATATTTGGGCTGGTACTGTCGCGCATTTTAATGAGCGCGACCCAAAGCAAATTGAACGTGCTAAAGACAATCCAAAACGTAAAATGGCCTTGATTTTCCGTTGGTATCTTGGCTTATCAAGCCGCTGGTCAAACTCTGGTGAAGTCGGCCGTGAAATGGATTATCAAATTTGGGCAGGCCCAGCATTAGGCGCATTTAACGCTTGGGCTAAAAATAGTTATTTAGATGACTACAGCCAACGTCATGCAGTAGACTTAGCGAAACATTTAATGCATGGGGCAGCTTATTTGGCCCGAGTGAATTTATTGACGGCGCAAGGCGTTAGCCTTCCAGTAGCATTACAGCGTTGGCGCCCAATTGATCAAATAAAATAGTTGTTCAAGTGGATCTCGGTTCATCGCGAGATCAGCTACAAAGATAGGAACTAAGATGAGCGATACCCAGAAACTCGATTTCTCAGCGATTAATGCCCCTACATTGGCGTCATTTAATCAACAAAAGAATCTGATTAAGCGCATGCTTAAAGGTAATAATGCCACTTGCAGTGATTGCAATAAACCGCTAACACTGCAATTGCCGCCTAACACTAAACAGGCCAAACCTGCAGCTAAAGCCCCTGGGATTTATTGTGCTAAAGGTTGCACCGATATCGAGCTAGACATGGAAGCGGTAGCGTTAATGAAATAGTACGCAGAAAAGCAGTACTCATTGAAAAGATAAATGCGTAAGTACTCGCCAGCAATGACCAATAAAAAATGACCACCTTTAACAAGATGGTCATTTTTTTTCGCGCTTTATCTATTTACATGCAGCACTATCGCCATGTCCAGTACTAAGATTATTGAGCAAGCCACTGCTTGAGGATCATTGGCTTACCACAAAGCTGTTCAAGCGAATGAGCACCCGAGAGTGCAGTCTCAAACTGACTAAATGGCACATTAGGCCATAAACTGATCGTAAATTGCGTATCAGCAGTGACAGCTCCCACACCTTTTGGGGTTCCCGTCATAACAATATCACCATCATTTAAAGTCATAAACTCACTAAGCGCATTAAAAATGGCTCGAGGCTGATACATCATTAATTGCTGATGCCCAAGTTGGGTCACGACGTTATCAATGGTTAACTGAAAACACCAATTATCCATGCCCGGAGTGATTGGAATAAATTGACTAAACAGGGCTGAGCTATCAAAGGCTTTTGCTCTCTCCCACGGTAAGCCTTGTTTTTTTAATTTACCTTGGAGCTCGCGTTTAGTCATATCTAACCCAAGGCCAACTGCACCAAACTGACCATCTGCCACCATAAAACATAACTCCGCTTCATAATGCAACACTTCGTCCTTATAGCTTAATAAGATCTCAGTAATCGCTGAATTAGGCTTAAGAAATACCACCATATCATCGGGTACTTCATTGCCTAATTCATCAATATGCTCAGCATAATTTCGCCCAATACATATCACTTTCGACGGCGTAATATTTTTCTGTTGGCCACTGGCTTGTATTAGCGTTACCGATTGTTGACTCACATTAACCTCGAATGGTTTCAAAATAATGATAAAAAATATCGATTTAGCGATATAAACAACTACACTTTTTAGACTTAAAGCAAAATACTATTGGGTATCTAGTGAACATAAAGATAGCCTATCAATCTTGCTGCTAACTGACGATATAGATGTTGAACAGTAGCCATATAAACTTAACAAGAATATACACATCTTGATTACAAGCTAGGTATTGCTTACTTATAAACAATGAAATACTACTATAAAAACAAAGATATATTTCTATTTTTTGCATAAGTGCATTTACATTTTTTTTACAACGTTCTAGTCTAGAGTCAGTCTTGAACAGACAATAAACAAGCAATAGCACATATAAATATAGTATGAATGACGTCAGGTAAATAACAATAAGAGAGACCAAATGGCCATGTTCGAATTCACTATTAAACAAAAAATAGCGCTAGGTTTTTCCTCAATAGGCTTATTACTGCTTGTTGGAAGTAGTTTTTTCTATGGTTCCCTAAATCAAATTCAAACAGCAAATAATAATATTGAAACCTTAGCCGTCCCGGTACAAAATCAATCGAACGGGTTGCAAATTACCTTATTAAAAATGGCAAAAACAGATAGCCTAGCTTATTCACAAACAGGTAATGACAATATTAATCTCAGCTTTACACAATTTAATCAATTACAGCAAGAATTCGATAACGTATTAAGCACACTATTAGTCAAAGTCGCCGACCAGCCGACGATGCAACAGGCGTTAACCAAAGCCCAAAATGCTTATGAGCAGTACATTAAGCAATCTCGCACTATGTTCAACGCAAAACTCGAAATAGAGCAAACCCGCGCCACTTTCACCACTTTAAAACAACAGTTCGACGATGCGCGCATCAGCGCCAGTAATAACATGATTGATTTAGAGCTTATCGAAGCGCCAGAAAATGAGGCCTCATTATTAGAAGAAGTGGTTGGTGGTGGAGTACGTATCGATGACATGCTATTTACTCTGGGTAATACCATGACAGAACTCGGTCGATTAACCTCTACCGATGCCGTGGACATCCACAAACAAGATGTTGCCATGTTATTAGGTAATATTAGCGTCAATGGCAGCTACTTAACTCAACAAGCTGAACCCTTAGGTGCTACGGCGCTATTTGCAGAATTTAACACTCACTTGCAAGCAATTAAACAATTTACAGATGAGCCTGGTAACTTGTACATCGCGCAACAAAATGTCATCAATAAGCAACTCTTGGCAGAGCAAAGTCACCTGCAAGCTAACACCTTTTTTGATACGACTAATCAGCAGTTAGATCAATTAGTCACACTCGCTAACGAACGGTTCCACCTATTGCAGATGGTGGCCGTTGATGAAGTGACGACAGCACAAACATTAGCCATTTTAATGGCAGTGATATTTGTATCGATGGCGATTTTTATTTATTACTTTACCTCAAAAGCCATGTTAGGCCCTCTACAAGCAATAAACATCGCATTATCGCGAATTGCGGGTGGCGATTTATCGCAACGATTAAGCAAACGAAATAATGATGAATTTGGCGAATTGATAGACAACACTAATAAGTTATCTGATGATTTGACCCAGTTATTACAAGCGATTAATAGTGATGCCCATCAATTAGATGAATCCGCTATTCGCTCACAAGTACAAAGCGAAAAAATATCTCATTCAGCCTCACAACAGATTGATAATATTAGCCAAGCCAAACAGCTTGCCGAACAAATACATCACAGTTCAACTCAGGTTAATCAACAAGCTTCTGAATCAGAGCAATATATCAAATCCGCCTCTGTCCAAGGAGGACAAATAAAAACCATTGCCGATGATAATCGTATCCGTATTGAGACCTTATCAAGTAGCTTGCACGACTCAGTTAAGATCATGACAACGCTTAGTCAGCATAGCAACAATATTGGCGGGATTTTAACAACGATTAGTGCTATTGCAGACCAAACCAATTTACTTGCGTTGAATGCAGCCATTGAAGCAGCCAGAGCGGGTGAGCATGGTCGCGGCTTTGCTGTCGTTGCTGACGAGGTACGTTCATTAGCCTCTAGAACTCAATTATCAACAGCCGAAATTCAAACCATGATAGATGCATTGCAGCAAGAAACCACAAACGCCGTTAAGGCGATCACCCAAGGACAAAACCAAGCCAGTGAATGTGTAGAACAAAGCCAATCTTTACATGATGCGATTGAAAATATAGAAACCGCATTAAATACCATTAGTGGCATGAGCCAAAATATTACTCACGCGGCCAATGAACAGGTTAATTACAGTCAACAAATAGAACAAACAATGACTCAGACTGCAGACTCAGCGCAACAAAATGCCCAAGAATCGGCATCAATGACAGAAAGAAGCCAGCAACTAAACCAATTAGCTCATTCACTGACGACCTCAGTAGAACGCTTTAAACTATAACCATTAAGCGAATAAAAACCTGAGGAAAAGCCAGAGGGACAGTATCAATAACTCAATAAACTATCAGCTAGATCCATGAGCTGATCCACTGACTTCATGTATCAGTGCAGTGGAACGTTTTATACTATAATGAAGCGAATAAAAACCTGAGGAAAAGCCAGAGGGGCGGTATCAATAACTCAATAAACTATCAGCTAGATCCATGAGCTGATCCACTGACTTCATGCTCCAGTACAATGGAACGTTTTATACCATCATGATTAAGCGAATAAAAAGGCCAGAAACATTCAAGTTTCTGGCCTTTTTGACATCTGCTGTTTAATTTATTTCTTGCCTATGGCACCAACGGCAAAACGTCTGATAATTGATCTAACCATCATTACGGATTCACCTAACTCACTACTATTATGTAAGGATTTTTCTGATGATATTTTAGTTATCTCTGCTGAATCAGCAATATCAATAATTTGTTGGTTAATGTGTTCAGCGACAGCGCCTTGCTCTTCTACAGCGGCTGACATATCTAGGGTAAGTTGGGTAATTTGCTCGACTGATTGATTAATCGACGCTAATGCATTACGAGTTTCATCGACAATTTGAACACCTTTACTTGCCGCTTGCTCGCCCCTAAGTGACACTTGGACAGCGTTACTGGCACGTTTGGTTAATACACTGACAATACTGTGAATTTTATCGGTTGATTCGCGAGTTTTAAATGCCAGAGAGCGGACCTCATCAGCAACAACACTAAATCCTCTTCCTTGCTCACCTGCCCTTGCTGCCTCAATGGCCGCATTTAACGCTAGTAGATTAGTTTGATCGGCAATACTGGAGATAATACTGGCGGCTTGACCAATCTCATTGGTGGATTCCGATAACTCGCGAACGGTAGTCGCAATATCAGCAACCGAGAGATTTAATTCATCAATAGACTGTTTGGCTTGATTTGCAAGTAGAGCCCCTGCACTCACATTGTCTAATGCATCTTTAGCACTATCAGCATTACGCTCGACATTAGCAGAGACCTCTTGTATCGCTGTAGACATCTCTGTAATGGCTGAAGCAATTTGTTGTATTGATGCGCTTTGAAGACCGACAGCTTTAGCGGTTGACTCTGCTTCAACTTGGGTATGCTCAACAATACCATCTAAAGATCCTGCTGCATCCTCGATCCTTGTCATAGCGGTACGACATCGAGCAATTTCACAACCAAGAGCTAATTTAGCCTGTGCTTTGGCGCCAAAATCAGCAAAGTAGGTTTCTGCGACAGTGCGATCGGTAAACGAATTAGGATTGAGTGTGACGACTTCTAACCAGTCTTGCTGTTGTTTATAGCCTAACCATGCAGCTGATAGAGTGAGTGTGATTAAACATATCAAGCCAGGGAACAGCCCCCAGAACTCAAAGAGTACCATTGACAAAACAAACATAGGTAACCAAACGGGTAACAACTTAAGTACTTGATGTTTTATTTTAGCGTGCAGTGGCCTTGGGGATTTATTGGCCTTGATCCTGGCATAAGCAGCCTCTGCTCGAGCAATTTCTGCAGGTAATGCCGTTATCCTGACGGACTCATATCCTGCTACTTTATTATTTTCAAACACTGGGGTGACAAATGCGCTAACCCAATAGTAATCGCCATTTTTTCGACGATTCTTAACCAACCCCATCCATACTTTACCAGCTGAAATACAGGCCCACATCTCTTTGAACACTTCACTTGGCATATCGGGATGGCGAACGAGATTATGGGGTTTTCCGATTAACTCGCTTTTTTCAAAGCCGCTGACCTCAACAAAAGCATCATTACAATAAGTGATGTGGCCGCGTAGATCAGTTCCTGAAATTAAACGAACTTCATCGTCGAAGTAATATTGCTTTAGGGTAACGGGTTGATTATTGCGCATGAACACTAAATCCTTTTAAATGTATGGAAAATAAGCATCCATTAAGATTATCTTTGACACCAAGGTGCAAAGATAACAATTTCGTTTAATGAGCTTGTTGATTGATAACATCACTGTACTTAACGAGATATAAACTTATTTTGATAAGTCATTATAAGTTTGGTATGTATCTGAAAATTGTCAATTAATTAATTAACTATCTGTAAAATAATTTTGGTCGATTTATTACCAAGCATTACTCTCGTCGTTTTAAACTTAACCTTGATTGGCTTATCGTGAAGCGAGTTGAAAATGAGCTGAATTCAGGATACTTAGCCTAAAACAGTAAATCCAACATTAGGTTAATCATCCTGTTGCGAGTTTAAAACACATCTCTATCTATAAACTTAACCCGAGCTTCGTCATCACCAAGGGTTAAGTTATCTAATAACATAGTGCTAATAATCGCTTTATACAGCTTGACTAACAATCCAATTAAACTCTCAAAGGGTTTCTATTCAAGAACGTTATTCAGCGTACTCTTGCATAAAATCATCAAGATTATCGTTAATAACTTCTATTTCATCACCACTAAATTGTGCAATGTGAAACAAGCCCTCACCTTCATTGGTGACCGGAATATTGCTGTTGCCAATAATAATCCCATCTGTTGGGGCCTTTAATGGTATCGGCTCGCCGCCCAGAGGGTTAACAATATTGGCTAACACTTGGCCTTTAGATACTCGCTCACCCAGTTTAAATTTAATATTCACCAGCCCATCAGATTCACTGCGTACCCAGTAACTGCGACTTGCATTAACACTGGTGGTTTTAGTGTTAATTTTACCTTTGGTCATACCTAAACAACGCATCACATTGATAACGCCATTTACACCAGACTTAATCGACATATCGCTAAAGCGCAGTGCTTCACCAGCCTCATATAAAATACAAGGAATATTAAGGCTGTTAGCATAACCGCGCATTGAACCTTCACGTGCTTTAGAAGACATTATGACTGGTGCTCCAAAAGCATTAGCCATATCGAGCATCATTGTATCGTCGGTATCACAGCGGATCTGCGGTAAGTTATCGCGATGAATTGCGCCAGTATGTAAATCAATAATATGGGTTGCACGTTTAACTAAAATACTGCTAAATAAATGCGCTAAACGGCTGGCAAGCGCACCTTTAGCTGAGCCCGGAAAACAACGATTTAAGTCACGACGATCGGGTAAATAGCGAGATTGTTGAATAAAACCAAATACGTTAACGATAGGGACAATGAGTAAGGTCCCGGTTAAGGTTTTAGCATTCACACGACCGAGCAAGCGTCGACATATTTCAATGCCATTTAACTCATCACCGTGGATCGCTGCACAAACCAATAAAACAGGTCCCGCTTTAGTGCCATGAAACACTTCAACGTGCAGATCCATCGGTGTATCGTTATACAGTTTTGCTGCGGGCAATTTAACACTTTGCTGCGTGCCTGCCGGTACGCTAACATCACCGATAACAAACGGTTCGTGCTTTCTTGCCATTAACCAACTCCTTTCGTTTTCGAGCTAGTAGATTTAACATTTTTTTCAATAAACTGAATGATCTTTTCCGCAACATCAATACCAGTGGCTTTTTCGATGCCTTCAAGGCCCGGAGATGAGTTAACTTCCATCACTAATGGACCGTGCTTAGAACGTAAAATATCTACGCCCGCAACGTTTAGCCCCATCGTTTTAGCAGCACGTAATGCCGTTGAACGTTCTTCTGGAGTGAGCTTAACAATGCTAGCAGAACCACCGCGGTGTAAATTAGAACGAAACTCACCTGGTAATGCTTGGCGTTTCATCGCCGCAATCACTTTGTCACCAATCACGAAACAACGAATATCAGCGCCACCAGCTTCGGCAATATACTCTTGCACCATGATGTTGGCTTTTAACCCCATGAAGGCTTCAATAACCGATTCAGCAGCTTTACGGGTTTCAGCTAATACCACACCAATACCTTGAGTGCCTTCAAGTAACTTAATCACACAAGGAGCACCACCGACCATGTCCAACAAATCGGGAATATCAGCAGGCTTACTGGCAAAACCGGTCACCGGCAAACCAATATTCTTGCGAGATAACAGTTGCAATGAACGTAATTTGTCCCGAGAACGTGTAATGGCGACAGACTCGTTTAATGGGTGAGTGCCCATCATTTCGAACTGGCGTAATACCGCTGTGCCATAAAAGGTCACTGACGCACCAATTCGCGGAATAACGGCATCGAATTTTGGCAGCTCTTCACCGCGGACATGAATACTAGGTGCATTCATGTTGATGTTCATGTAACACTTTAATGGATCGACAATTTTGATGGTATGACCGCGAGCTTCAGCAGCTTCTCTTAAGCGACTGGTCGAGTATAAATTCTTATTTCTCGACATTATTGCAATATGCATTTGTTATTCTCCTGCTAAAAATGATTCTGCTGAATTAACCAAAAATCGCCCTTCTAACGCGCGACGACCTAATAACATCCTAAATTTCATGTGATCTCTATTGGTCAATGTCAGTTCGATGTCAAAAAGTTGTGTACCGATAAGAATGGGGGTTTTTATCACGTAACGTTTGGTTACATGGCCGCCGGAATCACTGACATCTCGGCGATCAAACACATGAAACTCACACACGACTTCTCGGTCAGAATCCTGGTCAGGATGCAGCCAGACTCGAACCCATTTTTGGTTATTTTTTTGAAACGGTTTTATTTTGAACGCATGCAAACAAGATGTTTTTGCGCCAGTATCCACTTTGATTTTGACTCTTTCGTTGCCAATATCAGGAAAAGTGCCCCACTCACGCCAACCCACAATACCGAGGGAATGTTCAGTCATGGTCAATCCTTTCTTGTAGAGGAATTATTCATTCCAAAGTGTAATCTTTAAATGAATTAGTGTTTGAATAGATAGCAAAATCGGTTTAACGTCTTGCACTAGCCAACCAATATATGTTGTTGATTAAAGATGAACCACAAGGTTTACATCAATAAACTAGCCTTTGAAGCGATTTTAACACCAACACTTTATTTATATCAAATTAACATTTAAAAAATAATGAAAAAAAATTTCTATGTCAGTAAGTTACAATGGATATACGGAAATTTAAAAAGCATCAAAATATTATGTTTACTCTAGATAAAATACCAAAAAACACCGCATTAATATAGAGATGTCAACATAAGGTATTCAATCTTAATAGTTTAAATAAATCCTAGCTATGTCACTTACTACAGACATTGTTTAACATACTAGTAAAATTATAACATTATAATCTGCATCGCTATTGTAAAAAGGTATCGTCATGTTCAGTCAACTTAGTTTCGATTTTTTAAACACTCTAGCAGCCAATAATGATAGAGAATGGTTTAAAGCCAACCAGCAACAATATGAAGATCAGGTTAGAAGCCCTGCATTACAATTTATACAAGCCATGCAAGGACCCATTTTAGGCTTATCACCACGATTTGTTGCTGTGGCTAAAAAAGTCGGGGGTAGCCTAATGCGCCCACAACGCGACAGTCGCTTTAGTAAAAATAAAACGCCTTATAAGACCAATGTGGGTATCCAGTTTAGACACTTTCAGGCAAAAGATGTGCATGCGCCTGGATTTTATGTCCATATTGCCAATGATGAATGCTTTATTGCGGCTGGAATTTGGCATCCTGAATCAAAAACGCTCAATGCAATTCGCCATTGTATTGATGAAAACCCTAACGCGTACCAAAAAGCATTAGCGCAATTGAGGCAGGCTGGATTTGAATTAACAGGCGATAGCTTATCCAGACCGCCACGCGGATTTGATAAACATCATCCCATGATTGACGAGCTAAAGCGTAAAGACTTTATCGCCATAAAATCCATTAGTCCTGAGCAAGTATGCCAGGCTGATTTTGTCGAGTTTTGTGCGCAAGAATATCAGCATACTCGCGCATTAATGGCTTACTTATGCTTTGCCCTAGAGCTAGATTTTTAGTCTTTAAGCACCATAACGACAAGTTAATCATGGTGTTGTTGAAAATATTAACTCATTTTTACGCTGTTATAGTTTTAGCTCATTATTTAGGTAAGCCGTGTTAAACTAGCAAAAAATAGTTTCCGGTGCAGCACTCTGTTAGTTGCTGCACCTATTACCAGGTCAATTCATGAGCCATAATATTTCCGCCATGTCTAACACAACACCATCAATTGAGACATCTGCGTCCGAAATCGCTGCGATCACGCCAGCACAAAAACGTGCCTTAAGTTACTCGACAACGATTGAATCACTCTTCAATCAAGTGATGAACACCGGCATGCCAGCCGATAGAATCATTGGCCAATATTTTCGCGAGCATAAAAAACATGGCTCTAAAGATAGACGAGTGATCCGTGAAAGTTTGTTTGGTTTATTTCGCTGGTGGGGTTGGTTAAGCCAGTTAGAGACCAATCAAAAACACACTACATGGTTCCAACAATTAAGTGCTTGTGCAATGTTAGAACAACACCCATGGCATGATGTCACTGGTGCTTGGAATGATTTTGCTGATTGGCCTCAAACCCGCGCAGATCAAACTACCCTAGATAATCAAGCCACATTAAAAGATAAATTAGCCGCTTATATTGCTTTAAGCGCGATAGAAAGTTGTCAAATCACTCAGTTATTACCCCAATGGTTTTGGCAACTTTGTCCAGTAGATAGCACAGAGCAATATGCGCTTGTTAACGCAATGACGACTCGCCCCCCCATTTGGGCTCGGGCACAAACATTATCAACAGCCAAATTAATTGCGTCACTTAAACAAGCGGGTGTTGAAGCTAAAACCAGCGGCTACTTTGCCGATGCCATTAGTCTAGGGCATAAAAGTATTAATCTAAATGAGATAGAGGTTTATAAACAAGGTCATCTTGAAATTCAGGATTTAGCCTCACAAGTTATTGGCCAAATTTGCCAGCCGAACAATCATGAGAAATGGTGGGATGCGTGCAGTGGTGCTGGCGGTAAATCCCTGCAATTGCATTCATTAATGTCACAGCAAAGCACGGAATTCAGCGGTAGCATTACGGCATCAGATATTCGCCATAAACCTTTAGAAGAACTGCGTAAAAGAGCTAAACGTGCGGGTTTTGAGCATATCAGTGTCGCGCCATGGAAAGGAGAGGTATTGCCTGTCGATGCTAATGCTTTTGACGGTGTATTAGTTGATGCACCCTGCAGCTGCACCGGCACTTGGCGTCGAAATCCTGATATGCGCTGGCTTGATGATGCTAGCGCGATTACAGACAAGCCTATGCTTCAATTAGCAATTTTACGTCGAAGCGCTGCTGCAGTAAAATCGGGCGGTAAGTTGGTTTATGCCACCTGCTCTTTATCACCAAGTGAAAATGAACAGATTGTGAAAGACTTTTTATCAGTAACGTCTGAGTTTGAACTTGAACCAGTCATACATCCTTTTACTGGTGAGCAATTTGATATGTTAACGATTTGGCCTCAACAAGCCGATAGTGATGGGATGTTTGTTGCTAAGATGCGTCGTAAATAGCACGCTGACTCAAACACTAACGCCAAATAATGCTCCACTAAAAAGCCATCTTTCGATGGCTTTTATATTATGGTTCACAGACAACCACTATTGAGCTATTTTCTGTGCAGCCGCAGTATTAATTCCGCTTCTGCTTTTGGCAATTCACACTCTTGCATTAACTCTTCAATACCAGCCCCAAGGCCGACCATTTTAAGCGCACGCGAGTATAATTTAGCTTGTGGGTCTTGCTGACTAGCTTCTTCAAGCATATCAGACTGTTTAGACAGTTTTTTTTCTAGTTCGACAACTCGCCTACCGACACCAATAGTACCACTGCGTAATTCGTGTAACTCACGCTTAACAGCTTCACGCTGACGGTCGCTTTCTTTAACCAACACAGTCAGGGCATCCACTTTAGTTTTTAATTTACTCGACTGTTTTTGCAAGTAAAGTACTAAAACAAGACATGCAATCGCACACACTAAAGCTGCAATTAGAAATTCATCACCCATTAACATACCTATGTTGCTATTACTCAAAAGCACTAAGCCAAACAAAAAAGCCAACAGTGATTCGGTTGGCTTTTCGGATACAACACGACTAGATTTGAGTTAATTCAACCCACTCATCGTCAGATAATAGTTTATCTAAATCAACCAAGATTAATAACTCGTTGTCGCGATTACTCACCCCTTGAATAAATTTAGCACTTTCTTCCGTGCCGACATTAGGAGCGTTATCGATTTCAGAACGGCGCAAGTATACGACTTCAGCCACGCTATCAACTAAGATACCAATAACTTGTTTTTCTGCTTCAATAATCACGATACGAGTCGAGTCGTCTAATTCTGCTGATTGTAAGCCAAAACGTGAACGAGTATCGATAACGGTAACTACGTTTCCGCGAAGGTTAATAATCCCTAACACATAATCAGGAGCACCTGGCACAGGAGCTATTTCGGTATAACGTAATACTTCCTGAACTTGCATTACGTTAATACCATAGGTTTCATTATCTAATTTAAATGTTACCCATTGTAATACTGCATCGTCTTTACTTGCAGCAACCGCTGCTACACTTCTAGAATCGCTCATAGTTAACCTCGGTCAATCGAATCCTGACAACCTAAACCTGCATCAAGCATTTTGATTAATGCTTGAACATGTAAAATGCCACACATTTGTTGTTTTACTACCCCAGCAAGCCAAGGACGCTTACCCGGTTTTTCACGCCAATTGACGTGGGATTTATCTATTTTAACGGCGTTAACTAACGATTCGCACGTTAGTCCCCACTGACTATCTTCTAGCATAACAAGATATTGATAATTTACCGTTTGTGCTAATGCTGGAGAATATTTTTCAGGCATTACCCATGCACATGTATCAACCACATTAATTTTAGTATCTCGGTGGGTTTGCACCCCTTTAAACCAAGAGGGCCTACCAATAAGATGGTTTATCTTGTCAATTTTAATAATCCCCCCCAAGCTCACTAGTGGTACCGCTAACGTTAACCCTGCAACATTAAAGAATAGCACCTGAAACTCATCATCAAGTACTTCTTGTAAATCATGGGTGATACTCGGTGGTTGATGCCCAACCTGAGTTTGTGGTGGCGTTTGCACTTGCTCCGCCGAATTCATCACCAACTCTTCATGCTTAATAATAGCGTCTTTTATAACAGCATGTGAACTTTCGTTATTATTTATATCGACTAACGGCTTGATTTCTTTATCCGTTAGCTCTATTTCTTGTGTTTTTGTATTATTAACGACTGCTTTAGGCTCAATATCACTAATTGCCTGACGAACACGTTCTGCGCTGTTTTTGATCTGTTGCGATAAATCTGTTTCAGCACTAGGTGTAGATACTGCTGATAATAATTTTTCAAGCGCCAGTTTATCTACACTGGTTGTCGGCTGGGCATAATCCCACTGGCTCGCAACAACAGATGAAATCTTAGACAAAGTTGGCGGTGAATAATGAGCTGATGAAGATGCGGCTATTGTGGTGGTATCAGCCAGCTTGTCCTCGATAATATTTAGCGATTTAGTAGTAATATTATTAGCAGGATTCACAGGAATCGACTCTGACGATTCCTGTAGTAAAAGACTGAAATAATCAAAAACAGTTTCATCAACCGATTTTGACATGGTTAAACTCCTGAGAAAATAAAAAATCCAGCAGACGATTGTAAGCTTTTACACCTCGGCTACTGGCTGAATAATGTGATGCTGGTAAATGAGCCAAGCTTGCATCTCTAAATTTAGTGTCCACAGGAATCACATCACTTGGCCAAAGTGATGAACCATATTTATCCTGCAAAAATTGTAGTGCGATAGGTGAGGCTTTAGTTCGCTTGTCATACATAGTCGGTAATACTGTGAAGCTATATCGTGTTTTCTTGGAGCGCCCCATGATTTCCATGGTTTTCACCATACGTTCAAGGCCTTTTATGGCTAAAAACTCAGTCTGAACCGGTATAATAATGTGATGACTTGCAGCTAATGCATTGACCATTAGCACCCCTAAAACAGGTGGGCAATCAATGATAGCCACATCATATTTATCTTCAAGTAGCGCCAATAAATTGCGCAACACCAAGCCCATACCTTCCTGATGACCTAAAGATCTATCCAGTGTTGCTAACGCCATATTAGCAGCAATAATATCCAGTCCCTCTATTTGAGTAGGGATGACATTTTGTAATATAAACTCTTGAGTCAGTGTCTGGTGATTCAAAAAGACATCATAAAGCGAACATGGCACTTCATCTGAATCAATACCTAAGTAATAACCCAATGAAGCATGAGGATCAGTATCAATCATCAGCACTCGTTGACCACGCTTAACCAATGCTCCGGCTAAACTGGCTACTGTGGTTGTTTTACCGACACCACCTTTTTGATTCGCTACCGTCCATACTTTCAAAAAAAGCCTCTCAACTCATTATAATGATGCTGTTATGGAATATTGACTACTGCTTGTGTTGTGTATCATCACGGGTTGTTACACGGATCCCGCCGTTAGGTAAACGGATCACCTTAACCCCTTGAGCATCTTCTGACACTATGATTTCTTGATTATTGCCTTCACTAACAACTTCGGGATGCTTAAGTTTAGTGGGCTGATCATCATCTAAAGCGCCAGGTCCAAACAACACACTTTTAGCTTGCTCTTGTCCTGCGGACGCAACAATTGCTTGAGTTTGTTCAGGATGCTGAGTTAACCAATTAGCAATATTAGCAGCTTGCTCCTCAGGAACCATCAAAAGTACTTGAGAGTCGGTTAAACGAGCTACATCTTGCTTTAATAGTGTTATCTTTTTATTCGCATCAACATACAAACCCGCTAGTACTAAGATGGCAATAAAACACAGAAAAAAACCCAGCATTTGCTTAGTCTGTAAGGAATAACTCGACTTAGCCACGACTAGACTCTTTTAAAATAGCTTCAGCAATATTATCCAACGAAATAGAGTGAGTCGAGATACCAGCAGATGCTACAGCTTGTGGCATACCATAGACAACACAACTCGCTTCATCTTGTGCCCAAATGGTTGCACCAACAGACTTTAACATTCTAGCCCCTTCTCTACCGTCGGCCCCCATCCCAGTCAACACTACAGCCAAAACATCTCCACCAAAAGCTTTAGATGCAGACGCAAAAGTAATATCTACACTTGGCTTATAATTCATTTCAGGGGTACCAGGAACAACTTTAAGTCTGCCTGTAATACCATTTCGCTCAACCATAAGCTGCATACCACCGGGCGCTAAATAAGCGCATCCAGGGCGCATAACATCCCCATTTTCAGCCTCTTTTACATCAATTTGACACAATGTATTTAAACGTGCTGCAAATGCAGGAGTAAATGCTGCAGGCATGTGCTGGATCAATACAATTGGATGAGGATAATTCGCAGGAAAAGCGGTTAATACTTTCTGCAAAGCCACTGGTCCACCAGTTGAAGTCCCGATAAGTAATACTTTGTATTGTTTACCACTAGCCCGAATAGACGATATTGATGAACTCGTGTTATTGGGAGTATGGCGATCGGGAGATGCACTAGAGTAGGTTGCCGCAGGCGTTGGAGTTAAACCGCTGCTAAATGGACGACGAGATGAATAGGTATCCGAAGCGGAAACCGATGTTTTACGAGGTTCAGGTGATGATGAAGTCGATAATGAACTTGATGCTGAACTTGGGCGATATACTCTGCGTCGCCCCAAAGCTTTAATTCGCTGCTGCAGTAACAGTATTGCATCGTCTTTATTGGTCGCAATATCTTCAAAGCGTTTTGGTAAAAAATCTAATGCGCCGGCTTCTAACGCATCAAGTGTCGCTTTGGCACCATCATGAGTTAATGATGAAAACATTAAAATTGGAGTGGGGTTAGTAGCCATGATTTCACGCACAGCAGTAATACCATCCATCACTGGCATTTCAATGTCCATGGTAATGACTTGAGGCTTTAACTTTGCAGCCATTTCAACAGCTTCTTTACCGTTAACAGCAACAGCAACGACTTCGAGATCAGGATCTTTATTAACAATCTCACTGACTCGACGTCGAAAAAAGCTAGAATCATCTACAACTAATACTTTTATGGCCATTGAATTCCTTAAATAATGGAACTTTTTTATTTTTTGCTTTTGGCGTAATGTTTCAGTAGTCCTGGCACATCTAAAATAAGTGCAATACCACCATCTGATGTAATTGTTGCCCCCGCCATTCCTGGCGTACCTTGTAACATACTGCCAAGTGGTTTGATGACAACTTCTTCTTGCCCAATTAATGCATCAACAACGAAACCGATTTGCATCGTACCAAGTTGAACAATCACAACATGGCCATGCTTCTTATCACCATGCTTAAATGTCGATTTCTTACTGTGCAACCAATGTTCTAGATAAAATAATGGCACGGCTTTATTACGGAAAATAACCGTTAATTGACCATCTACAATATTGGTTTTGGTTAAATCTAAATTAAATATCTCATTAACACTCGATAATGGCAGAGCGAAAACTTGATTAGACACATCAACCATCAAGGTTGGCATGATAGCCAAGGTTAACGGCACTTTAATTTCAAGTGTGGTGCCCTTACCTTTCATCGAATCAATGTAGACAGTACCATTGAGTTGATTTATGCGGGTTTTCACCACATCCATACCCACACCACGGCCTGAAATGTCTGAGATTTCAACTTTAGTTGAAAACCCTGGAGCGAAAATCAGATTATACGCTTCGTTATCAGTCATTCTCGAGGCGGCATCTTCATCGAGCACACCACGACTTATCGCAATTTGTTTTAGCTTTTCAGGATCCATGCCAGCGCCATCATCCTCAATTTTCAGCAGGATGTGATCACCTTCTTGGCTAGCCGATAAGGTAATAGTACCGGTTCGGGATTTACCATTTGCTTCACGAGTCACCGGCATTTCAATACCGTGGTCGACTGAGTTTCTCACTAAGTGGACCAAAGGATCTGCTAAAGCTTCAACTAAATTTTTATCAAGATCGGTGTCTTCACCAATCATCACTAAATCAATTTCTTTATTTAATGTACGCGCTAAATCTCGAACAACCCGTGGGAAACGACCAAATACTTTCTTGATAGGTTGCATGCGCGTCTTCATCACCGCACCTTGTAAATCAGCTGTCACCAAATCAAGGTTAGTAAGTGCTTTTGACATTTCCTCGTCTTCACGATTAATGCCTAAGCTCACCAGTCGATTACGGACTAATACCAATTCACCAACCATATTCATGATTTGATCTAAACGAGCGGTATCAACGCGAACTGTGGTTTCACCTTGTGGCACAGACGACGCTTTGACTGGGGCTTTATCTGCTAAGGGTTCAACTTTTGGCACAACGGCTGGAGTCGATGGCATAACTGGCTTAGCAACTGGAGTCGGAGCGGGTTTTGCTGCCTGTGGAGGAGTAACCGCTTTAGCAGATTCTGCAGCAACCGGAGTTGATTGCACTTTCGCTACTGGGGCAGTGCCTTTACCGTGTAATTCATCTAAAAGACGTTCAAACTCATCGTCGGTGATTTCATCTGAGTCTACTGCGGGTTGAGCAACTGGTGTACTTGCAGGCTTAGCGGCAACCACAGGTTCGTCTTTGGCTTTAAATGAACCTGAGCCGTGTAACTCGTCTAAGAGTGCTTCAAATTCGTCATCGGTAATTTCGTCACTGCTTTTTGCTGGTGCTGGTTTTGAGTCAATATTGTCTTGCTTTACTGCAGAAGATTTAGATGCAACAGGACTGTTACCTGAACCGTGTAAGGCATCAAGCAAGGCTTCAAATTCTAACTCATCAATTTCATCGATGCTGCCAGAATCAGACGTTTCTGCCGTAAAAGAACTCACATCCTCAATGACTTCAGGCTCGTTAACCTCAACAACATTTTCGATAGGTTCAAGTTCTGCAGCCGACATCTCTGAGGGTAATGGCGCACCTGAGCTTAATAATTTGAGTTTCGCAAGTAGCATAGGATCTGCAGGGTCTTGTTCTTGTCCCTGTTGAGTTTGAGCAAACATAGTATTAATGGCGTCGACCGCTTGCAAAATAATATCCATTAATTCTGCATTTACGCCACGTTTTCCGGTGCGCAATAAATCGAACGTATTTTCAGCTTCATGACACACGTCAACCATCGGCTTTAAGCTTAAAAAACCAGCTCCGCCTTTGACAGTATGAAATCCACGGAAAATAGCATTAAGTAAATCACTGTCATCAGGATTATTTTCAAGAGCAACTAGCTGCTCTTGTAGAAGCTCTAAAATCTCACCAGCTTCAATTAAAAAGTCCTGGAGTATCTCTTCATCAACATCAAAGGACATTAAATTGACTCCTAATTAGAAACCCAGACTTGATAGCAGATCGTCTACTTCATCCTGACCTGTCACCACATCTTCACGCAGTTCTGCATTCATGATGGGGCCTTCTGCTTCTATTTTATTATCGTTTATCGTTGGCGATGACTCAGTAATATGATCACCAAACACCGTTAGCATTGAAACTAAATTACTTTCTACTTCACGAACTAAATCAATCACTCGACGGATCATTTGGCCAGTTAAGTCTTGGAAGTCTTGCGCCATTAAAATTTGATTTAATAGCTCACGAAGACGATTACAATCATTTTCACTGTGTAACATAAACTGCTGAACATCATGGCAAAGTGATTTAAACTCACCCAACTCGATGTCACGACGCATCAATTTATCCCACATTGGCGTTACTGATTGAATATTACTGATAATGGTATCGGCCAAAGGTAGACATTCTTCAACTGCATCCATGGTTTTGTTAGCAGCTTGCTCTGTCATATCGATAACGTAGTTTAATCTTTCTTTAGCGTCCGGAATTTCGGTATTGGCTAATTCAGATAAACGGTTATCAATTTGGAAATCTTTTAATGCACTATGAAGTTGTCGAGTTAACTTACCCACTTCTTCAAAAAGCTCACGCTGCAATGGTGTAGCAAGCTCCCTGATGACGTCATCAGCTTTATCTTGCTGACCTAAGGTAAGCAATTCAACAAGTTCTTGGGCCTGTTCGAGAGTGATTAACCCCGATATTGATGCCTGCATGACTTATCCTTGCTTATGCGAGTCGTTCAAAGATTTTATCTAACTTTTCTTTTAACGTTGCGGCGGTGAAAGGCTTTACCACATAACCATTTACCCCAGCTTGCGCTGCAGCAATAATTTGTTCACGCTTGGCTTCTGCGGTTACCATCAATACGGGTAAATGCTTTAACGAATCATCTGCACGGATTGCTCTAAGTAAATCAATACCTTGCATTCCAGGCATGTTCCAGTCTGTTACTACAAAATCAAAATCGCCTTTTTGTAACATAGGTAGGGCTGTTGAGCCATCATCTGCTTCTTGGGTATTATTAAATCCCAAATCTCGCAACAAGTTCTTAATGATACGCCTCATTGTTGAAAAATCGTCAACAATAAGAATCTTCATATTCTTGTCCAAGGTTTCCTCCGGTGAGCTGACACTCGTTTGCTCTAAATAAGTTATTATTCTTGTGTCCAATGCTTGAGTTTAGCTTTTAATCTGAGCATTGCCTGACTTAATATCTGGCTTACACGCGATTCACTAACATCAAGGATGGCACCGATTTCTTTTAAATTTAATGCTTCGTTGTAATATAACGACAACACTAACGCATCTCTTTCTGGCAATGTCTTAATTGCTTCAACCAATGCAGATTGGAATTGAATTTCAGCAAGCGAGTCAAAGGCCTCATCTGGCGATTCATTATCTGTGATTAACACATCTTGTGAAACACCAAGATCTTCTATGCCTATGATTTTACCAACAGAAACATCATTTAAGATATGATGGTACTCATCGAGCGACATTTCAAGCTTTTCAGCAATTTCAGTATCATAAGCATCACGACCAAGCTGTTGCTCTAATTCATCAATTACTTGTGCAACTCGACGATTATTACGGTGAACTGAGCGTGGAACCCAGTCACCACGACGAATTTCATCGATCATCGCTCCACGAATTCTAATGCCAGCAAAAGTTTCAAACTTAGCACCTTTGCTGTTATCAAATTTTGATGAGGCCTCAAGCAACCCCATCATTCCAGCTTGTAACAGGTCATCAAGTTGCACCGATGCTGGTAATCTTGCCAGCATATGATGAGCAATTCTTTTTACCAACGGTGCATACTGTTCAATGATAGACGTTTTGTTATCGAACTGAGTATACGCTGCGGCTTTATTCACCCGTTCTTCCTTCTTGTATCGGCTTACGTTGTACAAGACGTTCAACAAAAAATTCTAAATGACCACCGGGTTGCTGTGGCACAGGCCAAGTCATAATTTTATTGGCTAATCCGTGGTAAGCAATGGCTGAAGGTGATTTAGGATACGCTTCAACGACTAGTTTTTGTTTACGAACTGCTTTACGTAAATTCTCATCAAAGGGAATGGTTGCCACCAACTCCAATGCAACATCTAGAAATCTATCAGTCACTTTACTGAGTTTAGCAAATAATTCCATACCTTCTCGTAAACTACGTACCATATTTGCCACAATTTTGAAGTGGAACACACCATGTTCACGACTTAGTATCTTAATTAACGCATAAGCATCAGTAATCGATGTTGGTTCGTCACAAACCACAATTAATACATCTTGTGATGCACGAGAAAAACTCAGCACCATATCTGATATACCGGCAGCAGTATCAACAATTAAAATATCAAACTGAGTCCGCATTTCACTAAATGCACGGATCAAGCCGGCATGTTGTGCTGGTGTCAATTCAACCATCGCTTGTGAACCTGATGTAGCAGGAACAATGCCGATACCTTTGGGTCCGCGAACAATGATGTCATCTAATTCGGCATCACCTGACAAAACATGAGATAAATTTTTCTCAGCACGTATCCCGAGCATCACATCGACATTGGCTAAACCTAAATCGGCATCAAGTACTAATACACGTTTGCCCTTTTCGGCTAATGCTACCGCAGTATTAATTGACACACTTGTTTTACCAACTCCGCCTTTACCACCGGATACGGCAATTACTTTAACTTTATCGTTATTTGGTTGATTCATCATACGTAAACCACTTGCTTGATCCCGAGTCATATCTTTACTCAAATGCATAGGCTGTGTCATTAGACCACACTGTGTCTTGTGATAATTGTTGTTCAGTTTCATTTAACGCCGCGAGAGCTTTCTTGGCTAGCTCTAGTGTATCTGCGACTTTCATGTCCTCAGGAACACGTTGACCGTCAGTAACATAGCTTAATGGTAACTCATTTTGAATCAATACGCTCAATGCACCTGCAATTGATATTGATTCATCTAATTTTGTTAAAATCGCACCCGCTAATGGAATACGTTTAAAATGTTCTACAGCATCTTGTAAGACACGGCGCTGGCCTGTCGCGGACAAGACTAAGTAACTCCGAATGGGGATCCTACTATTTGCCGTCAAATTATCAAGTTGCTGATATAAGCGCATATCTCGCTGCCCCATACCGGCGGTATCGATTAATACTAACTTACGATTCCTAAATTGATAAAGAATTTGTTCTAATTCGGCTAAATCATGTGCTTGTTTCACCGGACAGCCCATTATTTTGCCATAAGTTGCTAATTGCTCATAGGCACCAATACGATAATGATCTGTGGTAATCAATGCCACCTGCTCGGGGCCATGATGGGCAGCAAATCGAGCTGCTATTTTAGCTAAAGAAGTCGTCTTACCTACACCTGTTGGGCCAACAAAAGCGACCACCCCCCCACGTTTGACAATATCATCACCTTGGTTGTCGAGTAAGTTAGCTAAGCTTTGCGGTAGCGCTCTTACTAAGTCGGCTGGCGTATAATGTTGACTCAATCCTGCTAGTTTAGCAGCAACTGCAGGAGAAAACTCTGCGGCAATCAATTTACTTTCAAGCATAGCACCAACTGGATCGGTACGCTTTTTTTGGTCTTTCATTAACGATGACACTTGATGAGTCAATAAGTTACGTAATGAAGCCATTTCTTCACGTAACGCGTCCATATCATCAGATTGATTTCTATTGGTTTTTTTAGCATGTTCAGGCGCGGCTTGCGCTTTTAACGTTGATGTAGGCTTAGCTGACTTTGCCCCTTGTAATTGACGCGCCCACTCAGGTAATTCAGGTTCATCTTGGCGAACAGACATTTGTTGTTTCATGCGATTATGCTGTTTTTCAAGCAATGCTTGAAGAGAATCTGCTTCCGGTGGCGGATTTACCTTAGATTGAGCTTTCATTACAGGCTTAGCGCCTATTGAGACGCGATCCTCACTGACATCCATAAAGCTAGTCGTCGGCGCTTGCGATGCAATAGAGGCCTTAGGTTCATCATAATCGACTGCGGCGACAATTTCGATTCCGCCTGCTACTTTTTTGTTTGACATAATGACAGCGTCAGAGCCTAAGGTCTCTTTTACTTGAGCCAATGCTTCGCGCATATCTTTGGCAAAAAATCGTTTAATTTTCACTTATGCACCTCAATAAACTGACGTTATCACTATTGGCCAACAGCAGAAACAATTCTAATTTGTTTCTCATCGGGTATTTCTTGATAAGAAATCACTCGTAAATTTGGAATAGTGTATTTAACAAATCTGGACAGCGTTGACCTCAACATACCAGAGGTCAATAAAATGGCTGGTTGCCCTACCATTTCTTGCTTCTGTGCAGCATCTAATAATGACTGCTGCATGCGTTCTGCAAGGCCGGGTTCAATATTCGGTCCTTCACCGCCAGTCGCCTGCATAGACTTATGCAACATCTGTTCCAACTCTGGCGCCAATGTAATGACAGGTATTTCAAGTTCAGGCCCAGAGATTTCTTGTACTATCATGCGTTTTAGCGCTATACGCACTGCTGCAGTTAAGACTTCGGTATCATTACTCTTGGTGCCGTACTCTAATAATGTCTGCACTATGGTGCGTAAATCACGAACCGAGACACCTTCGTTAAGTAAGTTTTGCATGACTTTAACAACCGAACCCAACGGCATAATATCGGGTACAAAACCATCGACTAATTTAGGCGAGTTCTTGCTAAGCATATCCATTAACTGCTGCACTTCTTCATAACCTAATAGTTTGGCTGCATTATTACTCAATAACTGACTAATATGCGTTGCCACAACCGTTGCGGTATCAACGACGGTATAACCTAATGTTTGTGCATGTTCACGTTGCTCTGGTGTGATCCACACCGCCTCTAAACCAAAAGCGGGGTCACGGGTGTCAATACCGTCAAGCTTACCGTAAACCTGACCAGGATTGATCGCTAGCTCACAATCATGTCTAACTTCAGCCTCACCTACCACCACACCCATTAAGGAAATACGATATGCATTTGGCGATAAGTCTAGATTGTCACGAATATGCACCGCTGGCACTAAAAAACCTAATTCTTGTGACAATTTTTTACGCACACCTTTAATTCGGCCTAATAACTCACCACCCTGAGACTTATCAACCAATGGAATTAACCGATATCCCACTTCCAGACCGATAGTATCAACATGGCGCACATCATCCCAACTTAACTCTTTAGGTTCTTTATCTCTAGCTTCTACTGGCCCTTTGGTCGCCAGTGTCAGTGCCGCTTGTTTTTTGTCAACATTACGCTTGTAGACAAAATACGCTGCACCAGCAGTAATAAATGCGAAGGTCAAAAATGCCACATGAGGCATTCCAGGGACAACCCCCATGATAAACAGTAACCCAGCAGCAATGGCTAATGATTTGTGACTGTCAAACATCTGACTAAACATCATTTGGCCCATATCACCAGATTCATTTTGACGCGTTACCATTAACGCGGCTGCAATTGATAATAATAAACCGGGAATTTGCGCAACCAAGCCATCACCGATGGTCAGCAAAGTATAAATTTCTACTGCACTAGAAAAATCCAGATCATGCTGAACGATACCAATCACAAAGCCACCGAGTATATTGATGACAAGAATCATAATACCGGCGATAGCATCACCTTTAACGAACTTTGAAGCACCGTCCATCGCACCATAAAAGTCGGCTTCACGAGTCACTTCAGCACGGCGAATACGCGCCTGGTCTTGGGTTAAGGTGCCAGCATTTAAATCAGCATCAATGGCCATTTGCTTACCCGGCATAGCATCCAAGGTAAATCGAGCACTCACCTCAGCAATACGCCCCGCACCTTTAGTTACCACAGCAAAGTTAATGATAATAAGAATAATGAACACCACTAAACCAACCGCATAGTTGCCGCCAATAACCACAGAACCAAAGGCTTCAATCACTTTACCCGCAGCATCACCACCATTATGACCTTCGAGCAATACAATACGGGTGGAGGCAACGTTAAGCGCGAGTCTTAATAAAGTAGCAACCAGTAAGACAGTCGGAAATGCAGCAAAATCAAGGGGTCTGTCTGAATAAATAGCAACAAGTAACACAACTAATGCTAACGCGATATTGAATGAAAATAGGATATCGAGTAAAAATGCAGGAATGGGTAAAACTACCATCCCAAGCGCAGCAAGTACCAATAAAGGTGTACCGATACCTTTAAATGTCGATGGTCTTATTTGTTTAAACTGCCCGAAAGCTGCTTTTGCATCCATAGAGGGGAACCCTTTGTATAGTCTATTGCGAAATACTATGTTTTTATTTGACGCTAATAAATCTACAAAGCAAAAACTAAGCCACTATTAGTTATAGCATCATTCATAACGTCGCGATTTGACTGATATAGGGTTGATTAATGTTTTAAATCATCAGGAATAGGTTGATTAATAGGAATGGGTTTAGGCCGACGACCTTTGCCTTTTTGATATTGTCTTAGCTGAAAAACATACGCGAGTATTTGTGCTACTGCAGTAAATAGGCCTTCTGGAACTTGCTGGTCTATTTTAGTTGTGTGGTAAATAGCACGGGCAAGTGGTGGGGCAGAAACAATAGCAACATTATGTTCACGAGCAATTTCACGTATTTTAAAAGCAACATCGTCGACCCCTTTAGCGATTAAAAAGGGGGCAGAAGAACGACTTACATCGTATTTAACCGCCACAGCATAGTGTTCAGGGTTGACCACGATAACATCAGCATTAGGTACCTCGGTCATCATGCGTCGTTGCGCCAGCTCTTGCTGCATTTGTCTTATGCGGCCTTTAACTTCAGGCTTACCTTCAGTGTCTTTATATTCATCTTTAACTTCTTGCTTGGTCATTTTTAACTGTTTGTTATGATTCCAAATTTGAAATGGCACATCAATAACAACAATCAATAGCATAGAGCTACACAGTAAAATAAACATCCAAATCAACAAATCTAAGGCGTGATAAACATTACCAGGAAGATGATCGCTAGACAGAGTCAAAATATCATAGAAATAAAAACTAAGAAGGAAATATGCAGATAACGCTACCACAGAAAATTTAGCGATACCCTTTGTAAGTTCAACTAAGGCTTGAGTACCAAACATGCGTTTAAAGCCGCTCATTGGGTTCATTTTACTGCCTTTTGGCATAAAGGCTTTGACTGAAAAAGACATGCCGCCTAAGGCAATATTCCCCAGAAAAGACACGAATGCCAATAAAGCAATAAAGCTGATCAACGGCCAAGCAAGCTCATTGCCAACAACGCCCCAAACCCGAAACATGGAATTAGTATCAAAAATTTGATCGCGTTCCATTGAAAAAACTTGCTTCATAATGGTATAGAGACTTTTGGCGATAGCAGGTCCTGTCATCGAAAACCCTATCGATGCAGCAAGCAATACAGCTGCAGTACCTAACTCTTTAGAGCGGGCGACTTGACCTTTTTCACGCGCTTGATCAAGTCGCCTACCTGTAGGTTCCTCGGTGCGTTCTTGACTGCTATCATTTTCTGCCATCTATGCCCCCTAAAAAACCACTGAGCCATCAATTTGACATTGAAGTAGCAGTAGATCACACATGAGCAGCTGTGCAGCTAACCACACCTCATCAAAATGCGCCATGATCGGGGCTAACGTTAACCATAAAATCAATAAACCGCTAACCATAGTGACCGGAAAACCAATCGAAAAAATATTTAATTGCGGCGATGCACGAGTCATCACACCAAAGGATAAATTGATTAGCAACAAGGCAATAATCGCAGAAATCGACATAGTTAAGGCTGAGCCGAACATGAAACTGCCCCAATCAGCAAGGGCACGGTAATTAGCAATTGATATGCCTTGATTTGAAATTGGAATCGTTTCAAAACTGGCTACCAACATCCGCAACATCAATAAATGTCCATCTACGGCTAAAAAAATTAATGTGGCGAGTAATAAAAAAAAGTTACTGACTACGGGTGTTTGCTCACCGGATCCTGGATCGACCATAGAGGCAAAACCTAAACTGGTTTGCATACCAATAATTTGCCCCGTTAACACAAAAGTTTGCATCACCATTAAGGTGACAAAACCCATAGTGACCCCGATCAAAATTTGCTGAGCAATCACAAAAACGGAACCTAATGCCATTAGCTCGATATTTTCAATAGGAGGCAGCATAGGCGCAACGGCCATAGTTATCGCAACAGATAACATCAGCCGAACTCGAGCGGGTGTAGTATTTGCGCCAAACACAGCCATTACCATCAACATGGATGAAATACGAAAAAAAGGCAAAAGATAGGCCGCAATTGTTTGACTGATTTCATCAAACAAAATATCCACAACTTAACCTATAACCTGTGGGATGAGGTTGACCATCTCATAGAAGAAATCCATCATAGTTTGCACTAGCCAGTGGCCTAAAAACATCAATGCAAATAAGGTCACGAGTAAACGTGGTAAAAAACTTAAGGTTTGCTCGTTAATTGAAGTTGCAGCTTGAAAGACCGCCACAATTAAACCAATAAATAAGCCAGGCAAAATAATCGCTGACACTATCAATACAATAATTGACAGTGCTTCTCGAAAGATATCAATGAGCGATTCTGGAGACATAAATACGAGGCCTTATATTCCGAAACTATTCGCTAATGTGCCCATCACAAGACCCCAACCATCAACCAGTACAAACAGCATGATTTTAAAGGGTAACGACACAATCATTGGTGACAACATCATCATCCCCATCGCCATTAAAATACTGGCAACCACTAAGTCTAAGACCAAAAAAGGCACAAACAGCATAAAGCCAATTTGGAATGCCGTTTTAAGCTCACTAGTAATAAATGCAGGAATAACAACGCTCATTGGCGTTTGTTCAGGAGATTGAATGTCTTTATAGCCTGATATTTCAATAAAAGTTTGTAAGTCTGTGGTGCGAACTTGCGACAGCATGAATGTTTTAATTGGCTCTTTGCCAACGTCATAAGCTTGGGTTAAGGTCATGGTTTCATTGATATAAGGCTCTACCGCTTCAGCATAAATCTTGTCAAACACGGGCGCCATAATAAAAAAAGTCATAAACAAGCTAATCCCAATCAATACCTGATTCGACGGTGTTTGTTGTAACCCCAAAGCTTGTCTTAATATCGATAACACCACAATAATACGGGTAAAAGAGGTGAGCATAATCACCATGGCAGGAATAAAGCTCATTGCCGTCATCAGCAATAAAATCTGCATGGTTACCGAATATTCAGTGGTTCCATCAGCACCAGTTGTAACCGTCAACGCAGGTAACACTCCGTCTTGAGCCAGTGCAGAGGGTGATAGAACAACGGCCACTAACGTCAGTATCGCCAACACCAATACTGTTATGTACTTATTCATTATTGCTGTTCCTTGGCTTGTTTTAGGCGACTGGCAAACGAGGAAAGTGGAACGTCGACAGGGGTAGATAACTTATCGATAAGATTAATCTGTTGCGAAGTCACGCCAAGTAAATATTGCTGACCATTGACCTCCACCAATACCACCTTTTCACGCTGTCCAATGGGCGTCACAGCAATCGTTTTAATGATTCCACCATTTGATGGGACTAACTTAAGACGTTTCACAATGTACGCTAACAAGAAAATCAACGCTAAAACGACAATTAATCCCCCAACCATATTCGCTAAGGTTGCAACATTAGAGGTTTCGGCGGGCCGAACTAAGGTGTTACTAGCTAAAGTGCTAGACATTGCAGGGGCGCTTAATGCCTCACTCATGATGCCGAGCATTGGTATCATATTAGCCACTGTGATTCCTTGTGATAGTTAACCCACCAAGCAAAGACTCAATGAATACTGATCTCTGCTTCGTTAGTGTAAATGGTTATTTTAACTTTTTAATACGTTCAGTCTGGCTAATAACATCAGTTAAACGAATACCAAATTTGTCATTAACGACCACCACTTCCCCATGGGCAATCAAGGTGCCATTAACCATAACATCCAGAGGCTCACCTGCGACGCGATCAAGCTCAACAACAGAGCCTTGGTTCAACTGGAGTAAATTTCGAATGCTAATAAAACTTCTTCCAACTTCCATAGAAATGGTCACAGGAATATCTAGGATACCATCCAATTTTGCCGCTTCTTCTTTAGAAATAGGCTTGGACTCGTCGACTAACTCATCTAATTCGACATGTTCCGCTTCTTCTAAAGCCTGTTCAGCCATTGCTGCAGCCCAGTCATCGCCAGTATCTTCTGTACTCATTTACTTCACCTTATAAGTCTGAAATATCACGCGACTTGCCTTTGCGAGTCACTAATTGCAGCTCTGTTTTAACCGTTTCTGGCCGCGGGATTTTCTCACTGATTTTTAATGCTAAGTTATCGCGTGATTTACCCATTTTACAGCGGTAAGTTGGTAAGCCCTCTATTCGCATCATAATATGTTCAGGCAAATCAATCGGAATAATATCACCCGCTTTAAATCCCATCACATCACGTAAAGTCACTTCATGCTCAACCACATTGACATCAAAACCAACTTGCACGTCCATGATCTCATCACGTAATGCTTGCGACCAGCGCATATCGGTATCTTGTTTATCACTTTGAACACCGGCATCGAGTAATTCACGTATTGGTTCAATCATTGAATACGGCATAGTGATGTGGAAGTCTCCCCCCCCACCGTCGACTTCGATGTGGAATGAGTTAATCACCACCACTTCTGTTGGACTGACAATGTTAGCCATGGCAGGGTTCACTTCAGAATCGAGGTATTCAAACTCCACGTCCATTACCGGCGCCCATGCTTCTTTGTAATCTTCAAAAATAATTTTAAGCAGTAACTGGACTATTCGGCGTTCTGTTGGAGTAAATTCACGACCTTCAATTTTGGCATGAAAACGGCCATCACCACCAAAGAAGTTGTCGACGAGAATAAAGACTAGTCTTGCTTCCATGGTAATTAACGCTGTGCCTTTTAGTGGACTAAAACGCACCATATTTAAACTCGTTGGAACAAATAGCGTATGTACATACTCACCAAACTTAAGCATTTGTACGCCATTAATTGACACTTCTGCAGCGCGACGCATCATGTTAAACATACTGATGCGTAAATGCCGAGCAAATCGCTCATTGACGATTTCAAGCGTTGGCATACGACCGCGCACAATACGATCTTGAGATGAGAAATCATACGATCGTGCATCAGCACTATCTTCTACAATGTCATCATCATCATCGTCATCGACACCATGTAATAGCGCATCAATCTCATCTTGGCTTAATAAATCACTCACATCATCGCCTTAGCAGTTAACGCTTTTAGTTATTGCATGACAAAACCAGTAAACAGGACTTTCTCTACCACTTTATTTCCTGTTATTGGTTGCAGCGTATTCTGAACATTGAGTAAGGCTAACTGGCGCAGCTCGTCTTTACCGGCTTGGGTACTAAGCTTTTGCACATCAGCAGCACTAAAGGTCGTTAATAACGCATCTTCAATTAAAGGAATATGTTTTTGGGTCAATACACTATTACTTTCACCACGCACCATTAATTGGACTTTTATTTCAACTAAACGAGCACGGTCAGCGCCTGGTAAATTAAATAAAAAAGGTCTTGGCATACCGACATACTCTGCTTCAGAACTGACTATCGGCGCAGCGGGATCGGCAGATTCATCACCAATGACGTCGGTAGCGGCAGGCTCGTCCGAGCCCATAAAAAACCACAATCCGCCGCCAATAAGCAAAACTAATACTAAACCAATGCCACCAAAGATGAATAGTTTCTTGCTTTTTTTACCGGCGTTAGGGGTTTCGTTTAACTCTAATTCTTGTTCAGGCATTATGGTTCCTAATCAACATTGTGATTAACATTATAACTTAACTGAATAACTCGTTATTCTTGAAAAGATATATTAATGCTATAGGTTACCTGCTTAAGCATAATAATCTATAGCAGAATGTAAACTCCTTGATGGATTTGTCATCAAGCTAGGCTCTTGTGCTGAAATTTCATCCAATTGCGTATCTCCAGCAGCATGATCACCAGATTGTCCTTGCTGATCACGCCCGCCATCGCCTTGAGAAACCTGACTGTCTGTTAGTTGTAATCCTTCTTGGGCAAGCATATCGCGTAATCGAGGCATTGCTTGCTCAACAATATCACGGGTTTGCGACTGAGCAACATGAAACTGTACTTGGGTTTGATCACCATGAATTTGAATTTTAACGGTTAAATGCCCAAGTTCCGGCGGATCTAAACGAATTTCAGCTTGCTGAATACCATTACTGACCATAGTAATTAACTGCTGCTTCATGACCGGAGAAAAGCGCTGGATCATCTCTTGCATTTGCGCACCATGATCGCCTTGCGGTTTCAACGATAACTGAAATTGTGGTACATCACTTTTATGTATCGGAGTAAAACTACTCTGATTTTGTAAAGCCTTAGTGTCGGTATCACCGATATCATTCACTGCGTCTAAACCCAAGTTAGCTGAATTTATATTGGCTGACAGTTCTCCTGATGCACGCTTGGTCGCTAGGGAATCTAGGACCACAGAAAAATCAGCTTTCGCCAGCATTTTGGCATTATCAGTATCTGATTGAATATTGCCATCAATACGAGTGCTATCACCTAAAATCGTCTTAGGGTCGGCAGATATCGCTGAAGAAGATGCAAGAGTGGCGCTAGCCTCCAAAAAATCGGTGCGGTCTAATTTAACAACCGCAGAATTAAGACCCGGAGAGCCGGCTTGACCTGGAACGGTGGTACTGGCGGCAATTGATTTATCAATTTGGTTTTGTTCTTCAGAGCTAAGGATACTTTTTGGGGAATCGTCACTACTGTCCATATCTGCAGACACCATCGCTAAAATGGATTCATCAACAACAGGCGCTTGTAAATTAAAGTCACTAATTAACTCGCTTAAGCCCTTAATGTCTAGTGCTTGTAAATCATTTTCAGATAAATTGGCAAATGCCATTAAGCTGGATATATCTTCAGGGCTAAGCTGAGAAAGAGCTTCTTTGGTAGAAAGAGAGTCAGCGGGTAAATCAATAGCATCAGTGAATAACGCCCCCATCTCTGACTGACTATCGCTATTCAGCTCATCAATAATACTGCTGTCAGGGTCGATCAAAGATATCGCGTCAAAACCAATATCTAATGTATCCACATGCGGCAATTCATTTCCGCCAGAGGAATGACGTTTATTTAATGCATCAGCCATATTAAGCTGAGCAAAAATCAATTCAATATCAGCATTTTCTTCAGTAGCTAAATCAAGGTCATTGGCAGCATCGACTTGATCCACTTCAGCGTCTAACGATACAGGTGCACTATTGGCGTTAGGCCGCGAAGCAAGTTCGGATTCACTCGCTTGATTAAAAGCAGACAAGAATGATGTATTTTCAACACCTTGCATGTTTCCTTTTGTACTAAGATCAGCAGATTTACTGCTATTTCCAAGTAAGATATTGCTCATCTGCTGCATAATCAGCTCCACTCAATCAAACAAAGTTAGGTCATTATCGTCTAACAAACAGCTATCAAATTACCTCGATGAATCATATGTCGATATTAGGTAATATCAATAGAGTCATTACAAACCTCATCATAAGGTTTCCACTGTCGCTTCGCTGACGATTTCTATTCCAATGTAAACTTAAATTTATATTAAGCAATTTAAGTGCCAATAAATATTAGTTGATAAAGTTTAGATAATAAATAGAGTTTGAACACGAACCAATCAAAAGGGATTGCGGTAAAACGAATGTTAGATTTGGAGGCTATGACTTAATTGATTTTTGACGGTAATATTGTTGCATAGCAAACTCATCTGACATTTTTTGTTCACGTTTTGCTTCTACGACCATAGCCTTTTTGGCTTTCTGAGCGAGTAACATTTCTACCGCTTTGCGTTTTTGTTGTTTTTCTTGCCAGTGAACTTGACGATAACCCACTTGTTTTTCGGCATCTTTAACCGCTGCAACTTGTTGGGTAATAGCACTATCAACTTGACGAATAAACTGATGAAACTGATGGTACTGATTAGCACGTAATGTCGTGCCCGTGTGCCCTTCCATCTGCTTCATGTAATCTAAACGGTAATTGTTTAGCGCATCGAGCTGCCCTTGGCGTTTTTGTTTTTCAAATTGAGCCGACTTGAGCTGTAATGCCGCTTGTTCCTCGGCAGCAGTCGCTAGCTTCAATACCGTTAATAATGGGTCTGTGCGAGTCATCTAGGTTATCCCTGACATTGAGCGGCAATTTGAGTCAACATCACTCGGCTTTCTTCAAATGAGACAGGTTCTTTAAACCCTTGACGTAAAAAAGCATTCATTGCAGGTTGTAAACGTATCGCATTATCAATCCGAGGATCACTGCCTTGTGAGTACGCGCCAATTGAAATCAGGTCACGATTTTGCTGATACAAAGAATACATCTGTTTGACTTTACGCATCGCCTCTAAGTGTTCTCCACTTATCACCATTGGCGCAACGCGGCTAATTGATGCTTCCACATCAATCGCGGGATAATGACCCGAATCGGCAAGTTGACGAGATAGCACAATATGGCCGTCTAAAATCGCTCGAGAAGCATCTGCAATCGGATCTTGTTGATCATCACCTTCGGTCAACACAGTATAAAAAGCCGTAATAGAACCTTGTCCAGCGCCGCCATTACCGGCGCGCTCAACTAAACGGGGTAACTTAGCAAACACAGAAGGTGGATAGCCTTTGGTTGCTGGCGGTTCTCCTACCGCAAGCGCCACTTCACGTTGCGCTTGGGCATAACGTGTCAAGCTGTCCATTAACAATAAAACATCGTAGCCTAAATCACGAAAATATTCGGCTATACGAGTCGATGTTTCACAGGCACGTAAACGCATTAATGGCGAAGTATCTGCCGGTGCAGCCACTACAACCGAGCGGGCACGACCTTCTTTACCTAAAATTTCTTCAATAAATTCTTTAACTTCGCGGCCACGCTCGCCGACTAATCCCACCACAATAATGTCGGCTTTAGAACCTCGAGTCATCATGCCTAGGAGCACACTTTTACCTACCCCAGAGCCAGCAAACAGCCCCATTCGCTGACCTTTACCTACGGTTAACATCGAATTAATGGCACGAACACCGACATCTAATGGTTCGGTAATGGCACGTCGAGACAATGGATTAATGTAAGGACCATGACGGGCTGCGTATTGATCCGTATTCAGTGGCCCCAAACCATCTAACGGCATGCCGCTACCGTCTAATACTCTACCTAACAATGCTAATCCGACATTTAATCCAGATTGCTCACCCAAGGGTTGAACCCGTGCGCCAGGCAAGACACCTCGCAGCTCTTCAATAGGCATTAAATACAACAGTTTGTCATCAAAGCCAACCACCTCAGCAACTAACTCACCAACCATGGTTTCAATGGAGCATAAACTGCCCACAGGCGCACGACATCCTGTCGCTTCTAAGGTTAAACCAACAACCCTAACTAACTGGCCGCTAGCGACGGGTCTAAGCGGTAGCACGTGTTTATGATGCACCGACAGTTTATTGAGGAGTTTATGTTGACGGGTGGTCATCGATATTTCCTTGAGATAGCCCTTTGTTCTGTTGCTGATCGTCATCGCCTGCGCCACTACCCGCTGGTGCACTTGTATTGAGCGTTATATCGTTATCGACAGTGGCATTTTTATCATGCTCAACATTGAGTGATGCAGCTGAGCCATCTAGAACATTTTCAGCGACAGATTCAGTCGCATTGGTCTTCTGAGCAACATCTGTTTGTCCAGTCTCGAGCTGATTATCTTGGTCGGGAGCAGTATCTGAAGCGGCTTGATCGTTGACTGCCTCAATCCCATTAGCAGACTCAGAGGCTTGTTGATACTCTGTCAAATTTTCGACTGATGTTGTTTGATATTGTGGATGAGTAGACTTTTGTTGTTGTACATTTTTAGCTATCTGATTCGACTGCGCATCCAATTCACTAAATACTTGATTGATACGTTGCTCGACGCGTAAATCAACGGAGGAGCGTACACTTTCAATAATACAGTCGCCATTTGATAAAGTAGGATCGATATCAATTTGCCAGTTATTTTTTTGTAATTGTTCAGCACTATAGCATTGGCTGACGATTTCAGCATCGGCTTGATTTAAGCGTAATTTAACCAGTTGTTCTTTTAATGGTAGGGCGTCAACACCTTGGCGTAACGCTGATAATATATGCTCTGGATGCGTTTTTAGTTCGTGACCAATTACCGACTTTGCTAAGCTGATTGTCATGGCGAGCAACTCGGCTTCAATTTCGTTATCAACTATTGATAATGGCAACTCAAATTGAGTCATAATGTGATTAAGTTGCTCAACTAACTGATTAACTTTAGTTTGACCAGCCTCATAACCTTGTTGTTCGCCTTGAGCAAAACCTTGCTGATGACCTTGCTCTAATCCTTCTAAACGCCCTTGTTCCAGCCCTTGTTGATGACCTTCTTGTTGACCTTGCTCAAACCCCTCTTGCTCTGCCGCGGCTCGAATATCTTCGATTTGTGCCATCGTAGGCGGCGCCATAGACTTCTCGGGGCCAGAAACGGGGTTTGGCCGATGAGCTTCAGAAAATTGACCAAATAAATTTGAAGGATCGTGACTGCTGTCTTTGGTAATATCAGGTAATTGCCAATGGCTAAACTCATGCTCATTATCGGCATTGGTGACATCTTTAGGCATTTTTGATTCAGACATAATTGGTCACTTGTGTTATTGAAAACATTGGCTCAAAGCAAAATAATAACAGGAGTACAATGTATTAGCTTTACGGACAACAAACGAATTAGGCAAGTAAGTTAGGTATATCTTTCAGACATACCTCATCGTAAGATTACAAGAACTCGTCACCGCCACCGCCGCCTAGCATAATTTCACCACTGTCACTGAGTCGACGTGCAATAGACAGAATTTCTTTTTGTGCGACTTCAACTTCACTGATACGAATAGGCCCCATGGCTTCTAAGTCATCACGCAGTAATTCTGCAGCACGCTTGGACATGTTCCCCAGAATTTTCTCTTTTAAAGCTTCATCAGCACCTTTAAGTGCCTTCATCAAGATATCTTGCTGTACTTCACGTAACAATGCCTGAATACCACGGTCATCAACGTCAATGAGGTTTTCAAATACAAACATCATGTCTTGTATTTGTTGCGCCATCTCTTCGTCAGACTCACGCATAGTTTCCATTATTTGGCTTTCAATACCAGTATCGAGGTAGTTCATAATATTGGCTGCAGCTTTTAAGCCGCCCATTTTGGCTGCTTGCGCACCACCTTGACCCGCAAATTGTTTTTCCATAATGTCGTTTAGTTCTTGCAATGCTGCTGGCTGAACTTCTTCAAGATTGGCAATACGCATCATTAAATCTAAACGAGTATTTTCAGGGAACTGACTAAAAATTTCAGCCGCTTGATCCGGTTCTAAGTAAGACAACACAATGGTTTGAATTTGAGGATGTTCATTTTGAATAATGGTCGCCACTTGGCGGGCATCCATCCACTTTAATGAATCAAGCCCCTTAGCGCCGCTGCCCATAATAATTTGTTCAATTAAGTTACCAGCTTTATCTGCACCCAATGCCGCGGTTAACGCTTTACGGACGAATTCTTCACTGTTAAAACCAATTGAAGAGAATTTTTGAATATCATCTAAAAATAGCTTGTGAACCCCAATGACTTTTTCTTGACCAAAGTCATCCATCGCCGCCATCGCCATACCCACTTTTTGTACCTGCTTAGGCTCTAAGTGTTTCAAAATTGACGCAGCATCCGCTTCACTCAAACTGAGCAACAAAATGGCTGTTTTCTCAACACCTGTAACTAAATCCGGGTCAAATGCCGTTGATTTCTCTGTTTTTTCTACTTTATCTTTAGCCATTGTCTTGTAACCAGTTTTTAACTACTTGAGTGGAAAGTTCAGGCTCGTTAGCCACTAACGCTCTAATTGCTTTAATCATATCATCATCTTTATGCAAATTAGGTATATGAATTGAGCCATCATCAGCATAACTGTATTCCGCCTCTTTAGTATTGAGCATACCTAAGGTATCTGCTGCATACTGATCTTCAATTTCTGCTAACTCATGTCCAGGACGAACATCATCTGGCATGTTGATCCCATTAGGATTGGTTAGCTTCTTAAGCATAGGACGAACCACAGCCAAGATAAGCACTAAAATAACAATCGCACCTAATGCTAGCTTAATTGCACGCCAAAACCATGGTTGTTCCCACATATCAGGTTCAGGTAACTCTTCAATTAGCTGATCCATAAAGGGAACGGTTACCACTTCAAGAGCATCACCACGCTGGGTACTAAACCCAACAGCACCCTCGAGTAAACGACGAATATTAGTTAACTCTTGCTCAGTTCTCGCTACACGAGTGACCTGGCCATTTTCGTCTACTTGCCCTGGTTTAAAGTTAATCGCTACTGACACACTCACACGGCGTACCACACCAATTTGCTGACGAGTATGGCTGATAGTTGTATCTAATTCATAATTACGAGTCGCTTCTTTTGAGGAATCGCCTGATACAGTTGAAGCGGTCGCTTCACCTGCAACTTGCGGAATATCCGACTCCATCGGCGGTTGGTTACTTAGCGCACCAGGAATACCACCAGAACTTCCACCCGTTGAGTTACGTTCAATGGTCATTTCACTTCTAATAGCCGGTAAATCTGGTGAAAAACGTTTTGCGGTTTGCTCTACTGCAGTAAAGTTCATATTAACATCAACCTGAGAAGTAAAGTTCTCTGGGCCTAAGATTGGCATTAGGATTGAGTCAATTTTTTTACGGTATTCAGCTTCTTGTTGCTGCACGAGCTCTTGCTCACGACGTGCTCTTGCTGAGGTACCATCTTGGCTACCTGAATTCAGCAAACGCCCATTTGAATCAGTTACCGTTACACGAGAAGGCTCTAACCCTTGAACAGCCGAACCAACAATATCAACAATCGCATCAATCTCTTCTTGGCCTAAACCACCACGGCGCACACTCACCACTACTGTAGCACTTGGCTTAGAAGCATTGCGGGCAAAAACATTTTCTTTGGGTAACGCTAAAATGACTTTAGCACGGCTAATACTTTTTAGTTCTTCAATAGCTCTGGCTAGGTTTTGTTCTTGGCTTTGTTTTAAGCGCGCTTGTTCCATACGTTGGCTAACACCAAAACCACTGTCTTGGCTTAAATAATCGTTAGCTTGAGTGCTACTTTGAATCCCCGCACGGCTAAGCAGTAATTTTACTTCTTGATATTTATCTTCAGGTACTTTCACCACATCGACGTTGATTTGATACTCGATTTGGTTTTTATCAAGCACATCTAAGACTTGGATCATCTCAGCTGTTTCCATTTTACCAAGTGGTCGATAATCTGGCTCTTGTGCCCACATCATCACAAACACAGCGAGCGCTAGGCATATCGCTAGTGCCAAAATCATGATCACTTGGCGCATCATATCTGCACCACCGATGCCGCCAAGCAGCCCAGATTTATTCTCTTGCTGGACGCCGCCATCAACTGTTGAATCTGAACCTACCATCATGTCTGTGCTCACAATACGTACCTGCTATATCTAATGTTGTTATATTATTTAGTGCTTAACGCTATCTGCAGCTAAACAGGCATACTCATAATTTCTTTATATGCTTCAACGAGTTTATTACGTACCTGCACCGTTGCTTCAAAGGCAACACCGGCTTTCTCACGCGCAATAACCGTATCAGAAAGAGTAACCGTCGTATCGCCCATGTCTAAACGAGTGGCTAAATTGGACGAGTTTTGTTGTAACTCATTGACAGTGCCGACAGCCTGAGACAATAACTGACTGAAATCGACGCCTGTGGTGTTATTCACTTGCTGAGTAAGATTAGGTCGAATAGATGAGCCAATCGAAGGGGCTATTTCGCCACGAAGTGACTGCATTTCTTGCATTAATGGATTTGCGCTAATCTGCATGATGTAACTCCCTTTCGTCGACTTTTTGACGACAATAATAACTAATAAAGAGTTAAAGCAATTTAGATGCCAATATTAGAAGAAATATAATATGAGTAGATAAAATGGCGGGAAACAGAGCAAAAGTAACCGTACCATTAGATAGGACAGGTTACTTTTTGCATCTTGACAGATGTTAGCAATAAATAAGCAAAGTTAATTAGACTATAAATCATAAGGTTAATTAAGCAATTACTGATAACGCTAAGCAGGAAGTTGAATGCCCATATCACGCATTTTGGCCATCTTATAACGTAATGTTCGAGCACTTATACCGAGTTTTTCAGCGACCTTTTTTCGACTCCCCTGACACTGATTCAAGGTTTCTAAAATAATCACATGTTCTTGGGCCTTTAATTCGTCACCTAAACCATCTACTTCAATAGACTGATCTATCTCTGCATATTCTGTGGCAACTAACTTCACATCAGCAGAGTCGATAATAATATCATTGACACCAATGTCATCATTTACTCGTAATATCAAGGCGCGTTGAATAACATTGTCTAACTCTCGCACATTACCCGGCCAGCGATGAGTCAGTAACCGTCGAGTTGCCGCATCATCAAGTTTAGGCACCGACGTCATATTCAATGCTTTAGCATGCTTCGCCAATAAATGACGTGCTAACGGAAGAATATCCGCAGGACGTTGGTTTAGTGCTGGCCACGTCAGTGGAAATACGTTAATGCGGTAATATAAATCTTCTCTGAATTCGCCAGACGTCGCCAACGATTTCAAATCGCGGTTTGACGTTGCGAGAACTCTCACATCTAATTTTATGGTTTTACGGCCACCTAAACGCTCTACTTCGCGCTCTTGTAATACCCGCAATAACTTTGCTTGTAAGCCAAGTTCCATCTCAGAAATCTCGTCAAGCAATATGGTGCCGCCCTGAGCTTGTTCGAACTTGCCTGGACAAGCTTGATAAGCACCAGTAAATGCACCTTTTTCATAACCAAATAAGGTGGCTTCTAACATGTTTTCTGGTATTGCCGCACAATTAATCGCAATAAATGGCTGCTCATTACGTTGGCTATGCTGGTGAATATAGCGTGCCAACACTTCTTTACCTGAACCACTCGGGCCCATGATCATGACCGAAGCATCTGACACCGCAACGCGCTGAGCCAGCGCCAACAATGCTAAACTTTTCTCATCGGCAACCACGGGATTGTCGTGATTTTGTTTTAAAGGCAAATAGCGTGATACCTGATTTAATAACACTTCTGGTGCAAAAGGCTTAGCAAGATAATCTACTGCGCCTAATTTCATCGCACTAACAGCACTGTTAATCGTGGCATATGCGGTCATTAATAACACCGGCACTTTAGGTTGATGTTGTTGTAAATAACTCAGCAAGCCCATACCACCGATGCCATCCATCTGCACATCGCTAATCACCATATCAAAGTGGTTTACTTTTAAGGCCAATATAGCCTCTTCAGCACTGCCAACATCAACACAGTCGTAATGGGCAAGCATCAGTGTATCAAGCAATGCTTCACGTAAATCAGCATCATCTTCAACTAATAGAATATTTGCTTCAGCCACGCGCCACCTCCTGAACACTCATTTTGTTAATGTGCGGAAAGCTCAAACGAATATGGCAACCCATACCGGGTTTACACGACAACTGTATCTGTCCTCCATGGTTTCGTACTACCGACTGCACAACCGCTAAGCCTAAACCTGTACCTTGACTCTTTGTTGTAAAAAACGGCTCAAGTATTTGTTGCTGCATTGACGGTTCAAGCCCTTTGCCATTGTCAATAACATCCAATAATAGGCCATCAGGCGTTTCACTGGCGCTGACTTTTATTTTTGTGGCCCCAGCTTCAATACTGTTCATCACTAAATTATTTACCGCAGAACTGAGCGCATTCGCATTGGCAAGCATCAATGAATGTGAAGTATCTTCAACTACCAGCTGACAATGTTTTTTATCTGCAATCGGTTCGCAACTGGCCATCACTTGACTGATTATCTCATCCATTGAAACAGATTCAGCCATTCCATCTTGGCGTCCTCTAGCCATAAGTAACATGTCATTTACTTGACGCTCGAGTTCATTGAGTCGGTCAACCAACTTAGATTGAAACTTAGACCGTGCAGAATCGGTTAATTTAGGACTAGCAAGATTAGAAGCGTACAGAAGTGCTGCAGATAATGGGGTGCGTACCTGATGTGCTAACGTGGCCACCATCTTCCCTAACGCCGATAATCGTTGTAAATGAGATAGGTTTTTCTGCAGTAAACGGGTTTCGGTAAGATCAGTTAACACAATTAACTGCCCAGGTTCAGGGGCTAACGGTGTAATAGCCAACTTTACCCGTCGGCCATTTTTTAGCGACACTTCGTGTCCATCATCATCTTGAGGTGCAAAAGCACGATGAATAATATCAAACCAACGTAATCCTTGTAGAGGTCGGCCTAATAGCTCTGTTGCAACCGGATTAGCTAACGTCACAACACCATCACCATCAATGATCACCACGCCAGATGGCATAGCTTGAAGAATATGCGCCATTTGATTCGACATATTGGCGGCCTTACTGGAATATGAACTGACGAGAGACGTTGCTATGCCAGTGGCAATGAATGAGCTTGAGTGAACACGTCCCTGATTGGTATGGCTTTGTACATTTGAATTCACGTCAATTGCAGACGTTGGTGTTTCCGCATCAGTGATAGCGAAAGACGAAGCTGACGCAGATAATTCAAAGTATGAATCGTCTGTCTGGGTTAACGCTCGTGCTGAATACATGGTCGCTCCGTCAAAAGAATAACATTTGACTAACCCAATGCATTTACCGTGCCAAGCAATTATTTTGTCGTAGCTGAAACATCGGTGCACGGTTCCTCAGCAAGCTACGCAAACGAAAAAACACACTCTTAGTGTGTTTTCATTACAATATCAATTAATTACAGTTTAATTATTCTTTACTTAAACCATATTTACGCATTTTTTCGACTAATGTGGTACGGCGAATACCTAGCATTTCAGCCGCTCTTGCGACAACATTATCTTGCTGTTCGAGCGCCTGACGGATCATATCGATTTCTAATTCGGCCAGTAAGTCTTTTAAATTAACCCCTTCCGGTGGTAATTCACTTGGAAAGCGAGTTTCGGGTATTTCAACAGGCTCTTCATCACTGAATATCGACGCTAACGCATCACGTTCTAGCTGTTCTTCACTGACTTCAATACAATATTCTGGCACATCAATATAACGATACTTATGCGGTAAATCGTTGACATCAACCAGTCCGCCTGGGTACAAAATCGTTAAGCGCTCAATTAAGTTTGATAATTCACGCACATTACCGGACCAAGGATGCTCTTTTAATGATTCAATGGCTCGTTGAGTAAAGCGAACCTTACCACGGCCTTCATTAAATACTCGGTTAACGAGTTCGTGCAGCAGTAACGGCACATCATCACGTCGCTCACTCAACGCCGGCATTTCGATTGGAAACACATTTAATCGATAAAACAAATCTTCACGAAATTCATTATCTACAATCATGGTTTCAAGGTCGCGATGCGTAGCCGCCACAATACGTACATCTGTGGCAATCGTTTTACTGCCACCAACACGCTCAAAAACCTTTTCTTGCAATACACGCAACAACTTAACTTGCATCTGCAATGGCATGTCACCAATCTCATCGAGAAATAGCGTACCGCCTTCAGCCATTTCAAAACGACCTTTACGTGCAGATATTGCCCCGGTAAAAGAGCCCTTCTCATGGCCAAATAACTCACTTTCAAGTAACTCAGCAGGAATCGCACCACAGTTAACAGGAATAAATGGGCCATCACGTCGTTCAGACAAATAATGAATATTACGTGCAACCACTTCTTTACCAGTGCCAGATTGCCCCAACACTAATACCGTTGCATCAGAACTAGATACTTGACTAATCAAGTGTCTAACGTTAGCAATACCTTCACTGCGCCCCACTAGGCTTCTGAACAACTTGGTCTGATTACCGTTTGTTAAGGTATGCTCGCGTTTCGCTTGACCAAACACTTGGCAAAAATGCAATAACTCAGTAAGTTGCGGATAATTTATCGGTTCTTCGATCAGCCCAAGCACATTTGATAGATGAATCTCAATATCACCCAGCAAGAGTATGGGTTGCCAAGGAGCTGCAGCGATAATATTTTTAATACTATCGACATCGATATTTTCATTCACAATGACAACTGCTCGGTACCGAGAAAGCTCGACTAAGGCTGCTAAAGATTCATTAGAAACAATGTCACATTGCTCGCCTAAGAATTCTAAAATACAGCACAAACGGGTTACGCGCTCTGATGGGGTACCGACAATTAAAATTCGTTGTTCTATTTGCATCATTCAGAAGGCCAAAAGCTCTTGTTATAGGTATTTATTCGGAATGGTTGCGTCGCACACAGCAACAAAAACCAAAGTACATTGCAGCCATAACAGCTGACAACACTGACAGTATTCTAGCATTATTCCTAAAACATGATCGTAAATCCGCAAAATTCTGGGTAGAAAAACGAACTTAGGGATAAATATTGTATTATCAGCTCACCATAAGCAAGCACCAGTTACATTTTATCTACATTGAGCCACATTTTAATAGCAATATGCTGTTTTTTTATTCGAAAAATCTAATGAACCAAGTTTCGTTTGAACTGAGAGGTTAAATATAGACTCGCCATAGCATCATCTCACAGCAATAAATAGATGAAAAATGATGAATTAGATATATGAATTTCATGTAATGAATTGAAGACTAATAGAAAGAAAAAAAGACGCGAAGCGTCTTTTTAGTTGAAATACAGAACACTGTAAGGATTAACTCACTTCAGAGGTTAGCTCGTGCATATCCTGTGGAATAGCATCCCAGCCTTCTTTAATGGTTTTTAAAATCGACACCACGTCGTCAATCGCTTGTGGGTCGTTATTAATATTGGCTTCAGACATTCTACGCAACATGTAGTCGTATAACTGAGTCAAATTAGCGGCAACATCAGCACCTGCATCCATATTCAAGCTGCCATTTAAACCATTAACAATCCCGATAGCTTTGCCAATTAATACGCCTCTGTTGGCTATGTCACCGTTCCCTATAGCTAATTTAGCTTGAGCTAAGCGTTCTAGTGCACCCGCTAATAACATTTGGATAATACGGTGTGGTGTCGCCACTGCCATATTACTGTCTACTGACACCTTACGATATGATTGCATTGAACTGCGCATATTTACACCTACCTATTTGAATCAATTGCTTTATACATATTAATTTGGCGTTTTGTGGTATTGCCAGCCTGTAACAACGATTGTCTAGAATCCATTATTTTTCGACTTTGCTTTATCAATGTCTGAGTCAAATCAAACTGCTGTTCCAGTATTTCTCTATCAGTAAAATTTGTATCAGACACTAAGGCATGCAATAACTTTTGACGCGTCTCAGTAAGTAAATGCAATTCTGATACCAAATCTGAAACAATTTCGTCTTCAGGTTTAGATTTTTCTATTTTATCAATAATAAACATTAACTTACTATTGATACCATTAATTTCAGTCAGGGAGTAATCCAAACTAAACCTCTTATGTAAAACTTAACATATCTGTAGCAAGACCATGAGAGTCAAAAAAACTGCTTGTTCTATATTTATAACTTACTTAATAATTAATTATTATTCCTAACAACACCAGGTAAGGAATCTAAGCGGGACTGTAAATCACTAGCGCTACTGTTTAAATTAGCGACAACTAAATCCATCGCATTATATTGCTTATATAAACGGTCACTGTATGCAGCCATACGGGTATTAAGTTGCTCACGACTATCAGCTATACGAATGAGTTGTTCATCTAAAGAAGAGTCACGGCCATCCATTACACCGCCAGTTTTAATGTAACTATCTAATAGAGATGACATTTTACTTGCTAGACCAGTATTTTCAGCGCTAAACATCTCAGCAATAGTACCTTTATCGTTACTGATAACGTCAGTTAATTTAGTGGAGTCAATCTCAAGTAACCCTTCGCGAGTTGTCGTCACCCCCAAGTTAGCCAACATTTTATCGCCATCAGATGTGCCAAATTGACTCGATAACATATTGCGCATTTGGCTTTGAATGCTACGAGGCAGAGCATCACCTTGTAAAATACCCGCTTTTTCGGTATCAGCATCATAACTCGTTAAATCTTTTATGGTTGTCATCACAGTATTGTAGGCTTCAACAAACCCTTCAATCGCAGCTTTGGTTTTTGCAGTATCTTTGCTGACGGTTAAGGTGGTGGTTTTATCAACATCTGCCGCGGTTAGTGTTAACGACACACCGGTAATCGCTTCACTAATACTGTTTTTTTGCGACACCACTTTAACGCCATCAATATAGGCAATGGCATTTTTAGCGGGCGTCACCTCTGTCATGGTAAAGGTATCTGCCAAGCCAGTATTACCATCAGTATCAATAGCGGTAACGCTAATGGTATTATCTAAACCTGTATTTTTAGCACTAAGGACTAACTGCGGCCCTAATTCACCGTTAATAATCGTTGCGGTAACGTCACTGTTATCATCTGAATCATTAATTTTATTCATGATTTCAGTTAACGTATCGGTCGCTTCAACATCAACACTAAAGCTGTCACCTGTGCCTACGGCAATTGATAGAGAACCAGTACCAATTGCAGTGGCATTATCTGCCACAATTGCAGAACCGACTTTTTGACTTTGGGCTAGTTGCTCAACCTTTACTTGGTAGCTACCAGAAACAGCCGTTTTATCAACGGTAGCAGATAAATAATCTTTCGTAGAAACTGCCACTTTCTGGCTACCAAAAGTAGCAGATTCAGTTAGTGCGGTTAATTTAGTATTAAACTCCGACATAGCGCTTTTCAAGGAGCCAATACCAGATATTTGTGCATTAATCTTACCTTCATTAACATCAAACCTGGCAATTTTACCGGCGCTTTCGGCGTTTACCAGTGCAGTGACAATGCCGCCGATATCAATACCCGAACCAATACCTACTGATGTTAATCCCATAATAACCTCTGCAATTTATAACGTGAAAAACTTACTCACACAATACTAAATCTGCCTTATCACTCACTAGACTTTAGTTTTCATCAACAAGCCAGTGACTTCATTTAATTTCTTAGCAATATCTAAAGCTTCTTCATTGGGTATTTGCCTAATGAGCTCACCTGTAGTCACATCAATCACTTTGACAATCTGAACACCGGATTCTTCATCCACTTTAAAGGCTAAACCTTTTTGCATCATATTCATGCTAGCAGAAATATCATTAACGGCTTGGTTTAACTCTTCGGAGTCAACCTTGACCGCTTGGTTAACTTGCTCAGTAGTGCGACTGCTATCACCCACCTTTTGTATACCGTCTGCAGGCAAGCCTGAATTAACGACGTTAGACTGCTTATCGAGTAAGTTAGCCAAACCATCTTTACGTAAATTACTGCTTGATGCTGTTAGATTAACATCCATGATACACCTCGACCAAATAGATAAAAAAGCAATTATTGTACCAGCATTACCTCTATTTTTTATAAGCAAGAGATATGGCTTAACTTGATTAACAGCCTTGTACAATATAAGTCTTAAAACATAAAAGGGAGAATCGCAAGCGACCCTCCCTATCAATAACCAAAACTTAGTTAATCGCTATTATAGTTGTGACGATTATAATAGTGACAGTGCAGTTTGTGGTAACTGGTTAGCCTGAGCTAACATCGCAGAAGAGGTTTGCGACAAAATCTGCTGCTTAGTTAACTGCGCAGTTTCAGAAGCAAAGTCAACATCTTGAATGCGGCTACGAGCATCTGTTACGTTTGACTGAATATTGCTTAAGTTGCTAATGGTAAAGTTCATTCGATTCTGCACCGCACCTAAGTCTGCGCGTTGGCCATCTATTGATGCTATAGCCGCATCAATAACTGCTAATGCATTTTGAGCGCCATCCGCATCGCCAATATCTACAGTTGAAATAGCATCTAGCGATGAAGCATATGGTGTCGATGCAACTTTAGCCATTGTTGCATCAGCAGAAGATACTGTAAACGAATCTGTAGAATCAAGCTTCACAATACCTGCAAGTGTAGTTGAGTCAGTAGTACTTGCCGCCGCGCCGCTTAGAGTGATAGCAGTATTAGCCACCCCATCATCCCCTAGTACAGCAAATGTTGCTGTTGCTGTTGTAGTTGCACTTGTAGCAAAATCTTCAATCTTGATGTTATTGCCATCTTTATCTGTTAAAATCAACTCTTTGTTATCATTGATTTTAGCTGAAACACCAGTTGTATCATATGACTTATTAATCTCTTCCGCTAGGCCTGACAAATCGGTTATATCAGTAATGTTTTTCGATACTGTTGTACCGTTTATTTTCATACTTACAGTGCCAGCCTCGCCAATAGTCGCTTTAACTTGCGTAATACCACTAGCAGTTACACCTGTTTTACCGGATTCAGTATTAATTTTATCGGCCATAACTTTTGCGCTTGAATCGGCAGCTACCGTCACAGTCTTAGATACTCTACCATTGATAGTGACAGCCCCGCCTGCAACTCCATTACTTGCTGGAGCCACCCCGGCGGCTGCCGTACCAAAACCTAAACCAGCAGTAGCGGCCTCTAGTTTTACACTGTTATTACCAAGTTTTCCTGCTGAAACATCTTTCAAAGTTAATGAAATTGTTTCATTAGCATTTGAGCCTACTTGAAAGTTTTGAGTGCCATAAGTACCATCTAGTAATTTTTGTCCACCAAACGATGTTGTTTCGGCGATTCGAGTCAATTCAGTTTGTAATGCGGTTACTTCTTTTTGCATTGAGGCCCGGTCTTCAGACGAGTTCGAACCGTTAGCTGACTGCAATGACAAGTCACGCATACGCTGCAAAATACTCGTGGATTGCTGCATAGAACCTTCTGCAGTTTGCGCAATCGAAATGCCGTCGTTGGCGTTACGCATGGCAACACCGATACCGTTAATCTGACTAGTCATACGGTTAGAAATCTGCAAGCCTGCAGCATCATCTTTAGCACTATTAATACGCAAACCTGACGATAGACGCTCCATAGATGTTTTAAGACCATTATTGGCACCATTTAAACTATTTTGTGCCTTCATTGATGTGACGTTTGTGTTAACTGAAATAGCCATGATTATTGCCCTCTACCTAACTTGAATAGTGCCTGTCAGTGGTGTCAGGCAAAGTTTATTTTCTACATATACTGTAACGGCACAATATAAAAAATCTTTAGAAAATATTTTCCAATAAAGTAAAAAACATCAAACGAAATTTAAAACCTATAAAAATCAGCAATAAAAAAGCAGATCGTAAAATCTGCTTTTGTTTGAGCTATACGAGCAAGTTTAGCCTAACAGTGACAATGCGGTTTGTGGCAACTGGTTAGCTTGAGCTAACATCGCCGAAGATGTTTGCGACAAAATCTGCTGCTTGGTTAACTCAGCTGTTTCAGATGCGAAATCTACATCTTGAATACGACTACGCGCATCGGTTACGTTAGACTGAATATTGCTTAAGTTGCTAATGGTAAAGTTCATTCGATTCTGTACTGCACCTAAATCAGATCTACTTCCATCAATTGACGCTATTGCGGCATCTATTACCTCCAGAGCGTTTTGAGCACCGTCAGCATCACCGATATCAATTGAAGCTACATCAACCAGTGATGAAGCATATGGTGTCGATGCAACTTTAGCCATTGTTGCATCAGCAGAAGATACTGTAAACGAATCTGTAGAATCAAGCTTCACAATACCTGCAAGTGTAGTTGAGTCAGTAGTACTTGCCGCCGCGCCGCTTAGAGTGATAGCAGTATTAGCCACCCCATCATCCCCTAGTACAGCAAATGTTGCTGTTGCTGTTGTAGTTGCACTTGTAGCAAAATCTTCAATCTTGATGTTATTGCCATCTTTATCTGTTAAAATCAACTCTTTGTTATCATTGATTTTAGCTGAAACACCAGTTGTATCATATGACTTATTAATCTCTTCCGCTAGGCCTGACAAATCGGTTATATCAGTAATGTTTTTCGATACTGTTGTACCGTTTATTTTCATACTTACAGTGCCAGCCTCGCCAATAGTCGCTTTAACTTGCGTAATACCACTAGCAGTTACACCTGTTTTACCGGATTCAGTATTAATTTTATCGGCCATAACTTTTGCGCTTGAATCGGCAGCTACCGTCACAGTCTTAGATACTCTACCATTGATAGTGACAGCCCCGCCTGCAACTCCATTACTTGCTGGAGCCACCCCGGCGGCTGCCGTACCAAAACCTAAACCAGCAGTAGCGGCCTCTAGTTTTACACTGTTATTACCAAGTTTTCCTGCTGAAACATCTTTCAAAGTTAATGAAATTGTTTCATTAGCATTTGAGCCTACTTGAAAGTTTTGAGTGCCATAAGTACCATCTAGTAATTTTTGTCCACCAAACGATGTTGTTTCGGCGATTCGAGTCAATTCAGTTTGTAATGCAGACACCTCTTTTTGCATCGCAGCTCTATCTTCAGATGAGTTCGAACCGTTAGCAGATTGCAATGACAAGTCACGCATACGCTGTAGAATATTAGTCGACTCTTGCATCGCACCCTCAGCGGTTTGCGCAATCGAAATGCCGTCATTAGCGTTACGAATAGCAACACCAATACCATTAATCTGGCTGGTCATGCGATTCGAAATTTGTAAACCTGCGGCGTCATCTTTAGCGCTATTAATGCGAAGGCCTGATGATAAACGCTCCATTGACATGGAAAGTTTGCTGTTAGCGCCATTTAAACTGTTTTGCGCTTTCATTGATGTGACGTTGGTATTAACTGAAATAGCCATATGTAAAATTCCTCTTCTTAGTTGAACGCCAAGACTCGGAGCTTGGCTAAACGGTTAATCATTAAACTGTTTAATGTGTAGTGAAACATGTCTTTTTATAAGAGCGTTTATCAGAGCCTTTGTTATACAAACCAAAATAAGTGCTTAGAAAAACCCTTACAAAAGACCTTATAACGAACTAAATCTACAACGTGTTATATATAGTCAAACAAACTGGTCGAACTTACTTTACTGAACAAACTCGATGCTGCGTTGAGTGCTAGTTGCTGCTTTTCGAATTCGGTAATTGCCGAGGCAAAATCTAAATCTTCTAACTTTGATAATGCCGAGGTGTTAATCAACTTTTCATCAGTATGGTTGTCGCTATACTGCTGCAGCACTTTTAGGCTGTTGCCGGTTAAGCTACGTTGCTGACTCATTTGATTGACGCCACTATCAATGTTATTCAAGAGCTGTGCCAACTCTGACTGCCCAGCAGGTGTTTGTGCATCGTTGCCGCTTTCGAATAATGCGATAGCCTTGCTGAAAGTATCGAATATACTGACTTGTGCGACTTCGTTGATGGTGAAAGTATCGCCAATTGCTGGTTCGCCATCGAGTTGAATCTCTATGCCGTTAACGTTCACCGGCAAAGAAGCGTCAAAAGGGGCAACCGTAGTGACAAGCGTTGCCGCACTGTCACGCACCTCTAAATTCATCACGCCATTACCGTCATCAACAAAATTAAAACTATAGGTATCAGGTGTATAGGTTAATGGTTCAGTGATTTTGGCGCTTGTTACGACAAAATCACCTTGTTGAGTTGACAAATAATTGACGCGATAGTCGCCCATAGCATTGGGCGCGTTCATAAAGGCGGCATCGCCAGGAGTATTGGTATTAACTTGGACTCCTTGGGCAATATTACTTTTACGAATGCCGGCATCACCGCTGTAAACCACATCACCATTATTATCAAACGCAAATGGTGCGCTGTTGGTTTTATTGCCAGCAAAAATATAATTGCCTGATTCGTCTTTGGTGTTGGCAATGGACATTAATTGTTCAAGACTTTGACGCATGTCATCGGCAATCACTTGCCGCTCGGCGGAAGTCATGCTGCCGTTAATGCCGCGAAGCATTGACTCTTTCATGCTGCCAGCCAAGGTATCTGCTTGGCCTAACTGACTTTCGGCTTGTTGAATGTGACTAGTGGCGTAATCGATGTTTTTTACAAATTGGTCCACCAAAGCATTTTTTTGCTTTAAGTTATCAATACCAATAGCCGCAACTGGGTCGTCCCCTGCTGTATTGACTTTTTTACCGCTAGAAATTTGCGCCATTATGGTGTTGGTGGCAGATTGCTTTTCTAATATGCTATTAGTGTTTTGCTGAAACATCTGTCCGGTAGAAATTCTCATGATGTATCTCCTAGCGAACCGAGCTTAATAGAGTGTCGAAAATGGTTTGTGCCGTTGTCATTATTCTGGCGGAGGCTTGATAAGATTGTTGAAAGCGCAATAAGTTTGCTGCTTCTTCATCAAGGTTGACACCAGATTCACTTTGCACACGGTTACTGGCTTGTTGATATATTGCCGTTGCCGAGCCCACTCGCACTTCAGCAGACTTAGTTTGGCTACCAATATCCAATTTAGTATTTTCAAATACGCTGTTTAAGGTACCCGTGCCGTTATTCATCAATTTAGCATCAGACAATTTAGCCATTTCAACTGCATTACTGTTGTCGCCTTCAGCAAATGACAAATCAAACGTAAATGTATCGGTAACACCAGCAGTGGATTGATCGTCAATTTCGAAACTAAAACCAAAACCCGTATTAATTTGTGGTGGAGTAAATGCGGTTGGGCCACCAACGCTCGTGCCAGCGGCATTAAAAACTTCAAAAGTTTTTGTAGCGGTATTGGTATTAACTCGAACCGACAGTTCACTTCCTGTAACCGGGAAGTTAGCGTCGGCACGATTAATGGCATTCACTTTTACCGCTAACTCACCAGAGTTGGTTGTATTTGGCGTAATTTGAGGCCCAGCAGCAGCAATACCTTTGGGATCGGTCATCACCACTTTTAAGCCTGCAGCGGCACCAGCGGTTGGGCGGATTTCAAATTTATCACCATCCGCTACGGCACCACTGGCAATATTAATGCTAAAACCTGCACCACCGGTAAGTTGACTACCCGATACTGTTAATGTGGTTTGCTCTCCAGTTTTAGTATCTTTTAATTGGTAACCATCTGCGATGGTATAGCTCAACTCGTAGCTGCCACCTGATAATGCACCCACATCATCAATATTGACCGACATTGCTGCTGTACCAGTATTGGTAGAATTATTTGCTGCACGGCCTGAAGCCATTAATGGATCGTTAATATCACGAAAGATATCGCTACCGACGTTACCGTTTAAGTCAAAACCTTTGGATTGCATTTCGTTAAAGGTGTCTGCAATACCTAAGGCTAATTGGCCAAGCTCAGTGCTAGCCGGTAATAAAGTGTCATCTCTAAATGAAAATAATGCGCCAAGTTGACCGCCCAATTTAGACGGATCAATGTTAAGGGTTTTATCGCCAATAGAAGCATTAATGCGCGGTTCATTTGGATATGGATCGCCTGGGCTCATGCCAATTGACATCGACACTTCACCTGACACCAACATCACTGAACCGCCCAGCATAATTGATTTTGCGCCAGTATCTAATGGAATAACATTCACCTGAGCATACTGGCTGAGCTCTAAAATGAGTGCGTCTTGCTTGTCTAGCACTTGGCTGTCATCGCCTTGAGATTTCATCAATTCTAAATTGATGCTGCCTAATTCTTTGCTTATCTCATTTATACGAGTGGTAACGGATTCAATTTGGCTATTAGTTTGCTTTACCTGACCATCAAGTTGCGACTGCATTTGATTTAGACCAGCGGCTAACTGCTCTGCAGAGCTGAGACTACTGCCGCGAATACCTAAATCGGTCGGTAAGTCGGCTACATTATTGATGCTAGCAAAAAAATTGTTCAAATTTTCTGGCATCATTTTGCCAATTTGAGAATAAATCTGATCTAACTCACTCAACTTACTGTAAGAGGTTTCAGCCGCACTCATGCTGGTTTGGCCGATGCGTAACTCACGCGCGGCAAATTCGTTATAAACACGCTTAACATCGGACACATAAGTGCCGGTGCCATAAAAATTATTGCCCAAGCGTTGTGATTCTAATGATGACTGGGTAGCAACTTGCCTGTTGTAACCAGCAGTATTTGCATTGGCGATGTTATTACTGGTGACACCTAATTGCGCTTGAGATGCTTGAACGCCTGTGCGAGCGATATTGAGTAAGTCAATCGACATTATTTAGTCTCCACAGGTAATACAGATTTAAGGCCTTCTTTTACCGACTTCATCACATTGATAACTTTATTGGCATATTGAGGGTCGGTGGCATAGCCTGCTTTTTGCAGTGCTTTAATAAACTGAGTCGGCTCTGCAGCAACTTTACGCGCATCTTGATAACGATCACCTTGGCTAATAAACGACACAAAATCGTTAAAGCTCTGTTCAAGGTTGTCATACATTCTGAAATCCGCTTTTTGTTGCACTGCTATGCCCTTTTCAAATTCCAATGTATTGACAGAGGTTTTGTCACCCTGCCAACGTTTATCAGCTTTGATATTAAATAAGTTATTACTCATAGTGCCGTCGTTACGACGTACCACTTTTTGGCCCCAACCGGTTTCGAGTGCTGATTGAGCGATTAACACTTCAGCTGAGGTACCCAAGGATTTAGCCGCTTTTTCAGCGTGGGGATACAACACCGAAATAAAATGTTCTGGACTGGTAAATTGACTTACCGCAATACCTTTGCTTTTTGCCATAGGGGTATCAACTTGCGGCAAACTTTTGCCCATTTGTAACGCTTGGCTGGTTAATTGCTCGCCGCGTAACACACTGTCTAATTGCTCACCAGATAACACCCGAGAAAGCTTGGCCGTCATAGGTTGCATAGACTGCGCATGATCAATAACAGAATGCGATGCCGCTATTTGATCTTTTGGTGCTATAGCATCTAAAGTGTCTTTATCTAACTCTGTTGCTGGCGCAACAAACATGCTCGGGTTTACTTTGTAGTCGCTATTACCGCGTAATACTGATGCCGGAGTAATAGGGCTATTTTCTGGGTCTAATTGCTGCACCATCATTTCAGCCAGCCCTAGCATGCCTTTATTGGATAAATCGACAGACATTTGTTGATCACGCATTTGTTCAAAAAAAGCTGTTGTTTCACTGTTCATTGGATTGTCTGACTTAAACGCGGCATTGGCATCTCGCATGCTTTTCATGAGCATTTGAATAAAGATCCCTTCAAATTGCTTAGCCGCTTCTTTAAGTGCCCCCTTCTCGTCTTTCTGGGCTTGGACACGAAGTGAATCTAGTCCTCCTAGATCCAGAAAGTTCGATGAAGCTGACAACTTTTCCATAGTCATTCCGACAATATTTAGATGATGATAAGTTCACCATGCAAAGCGCCTGCCATTTTTAACGCTTCGAGTATGGCAAGAACATCTGATGGTGCTGCGCCCACTAGATTCACGGCTCTGACAAGCTCATCAAGAGTGGTGCCTGGATTAAACATGAACATACGACGATCTTTTTCTGACACATCAATCGTACTGTTGGTGGTAACAACCGTATTACCACCCGCTAAGGGGTTGGGTTGTGATACTTGCGTAGCTTCGGCAATAGTCACGGTTAATCCACCGTGGGTCACAGCCGCAGGCAGTAACTTGACATTTTGACCAACCACAATGGTGCCGGTACGAGAGTTAACAATGACTTTGGCTGACTCTTCAGCCGGAATAACCTCAATGTTTTCTAATGTCGATAAAAACGATACCCGCTGTGATGCGTCGCGCGGTGCACTGACTTGAATAGAAGTCGCATCAATAGCTTTTGCCATGTCGGGGCCAAGTAAATCGTTAATCGCATCGGCAGTACGTTTAGCGGTAGAAAAATCTGAGCGACGTAAATTAAATGTCAGGTAATCACCACTAGCAAACGGACTGATCACACTGCGTTCAACAATGGCGCCACTTGGAATTCGACCAACCGTTGGTGTATTTTGAATCACCATTGACCCATCAAGGCCTTCAGCACTAAAGCCACTCACAATTAAGCTGCCCTGAGCAATGGCATACACATTGCCGTCAACCCCTTTTAAGAAGGTTTGTAATAAGGTGCCACCACGTAAACTTTTTGCCTCGCCTAAACTAGACACGGTAATGTCAAGATTTTGACCCGGCTTGATAAAGGCCGGCATTTCAGCGTGTACAGCAACAACGGCTACGTTCTTTGAATTAGGACGAACTGATTCAGGTAAATTAATGCCAAAGTTTTTTAGCATGGTTCTAAATGTTTGCTCCGTATATCGGGTTTTCTCCCCGGTACCAGGCAAACCAACAACTAACCCATAACCCACTAGTTGGTTACTTCGTACTCCCTGAATACTGGCGATATCTTTAATCCGCTCTGCATTTGCAGAAGCACTGAGCATTAATATCGACGCAACAAGCGACACGATCAATTTAGTTTTCATGCATTACTCCTTAGAAAGGCCACCAGTCACTCATAAAGAATGAACTCAGCCAACCGACTTTTTGGGAGTCAGCAAACGTACCGGTACCGCTATACTGAAAACGAGCGTTAGCCACTCGTGTAGAATCAATTGTATTATCTGGGTTAATGTCTTCACTGCGGATCATGCCTGTGACGCGAATAAACTCATCACCGTTATTGATCGAAATCCATTTTTCACCACGGATAACTAAATTGCCGTTGCTAAGTACTTGAATGATGTTGGCTGAAATACTGCCATCTAAACTGTTTGATTGATCGGCATCTGATTCTCGCTTGGTATTCATGCTGTCGTTATAACCAAGATCGAGCGGGATACCACTTATAGACACATTTTTGCCACCAGCATAAATTGGCTCGACGGTTAAGTCAGTGCCTTTTTTGATTTGGTTATAGGCACTTTTTTTCGCCTGGGTTGATTCTTTTAAGGTCACAGTGATGATGTCACCGACCCGATGCGCACGAATATCGGAATACAAGCTTGATGCCTGGCTATCAAGATAAATAGATCCCGTTGGCACCACTTGCGTTGGTACAGTATCTGGGTATACCGGCGCATAAAATGGATCATCAGCAATCGGTTTCTTGGGCGTAGAACTGCACCCAGCCAATAACAATACTGACGCTAACGCAATGTATTTAATCATGTTAGCTCCTTAGAGATTCTGATTAATATAAGACAGCATCTGATCAACCGCCGAGATAACTTTGGAGTTCATCTCGTAAATACGTTGACCTTGAATAAGGTTAACCAATTCTTCTGTCACATTAACGTTAGAGGTTTCCAATGCGCCTTGGCGGATAGAACCTAAACCGTCTTGTGATGCAGTACCTTGAATAGGCGTGCCACTCGCACCTGTTTCGGTGTATAAGTTTTGCCCTAATGGATCTAAACCAGCAGGGTTAATAAAATCGGTCATGGTTAACTGGCCAATAATCTGACTGGCAGCTGTACCTGGGGTTTGCACTGACACTTCACCCGAGGCCGACACCGTAATACTGGTGGAGTTTTCTGGAATAGTGATAGGCGGTTGAACCACATAACCAGAACCTGGTGTGACGATTTGGCCGGTATCATCTAAGCTGAACTGGCCGTTACGAGTGTAGGCTGCTGTACCATCTGGCATTTGCACCTCAAAAAAGCCCGAACCTTCAATCATTAAATCTAATGAGTTATCTGTGGTCAGCATGTTGCCTTGGGTAAACATTTTTTGCGTGGCAACCACTTTAGTACCTGCACCAATGTTTAAACCATTAGGTAACTTGCTATTGTCTGAGCTAATGCCACCAGCTTGGTTAACCGTTTGATAAAGAAGGTCTTCAAATACTGCACGACTTTTCTTAAATCCCACGGTACTGGCGTTAGCCACGTTATTTGAAATAACCGCAATATTGGTTTGTTGGGCGTCGACACCGGTTTTACTTATCCATAACGCTGGATGCATAATAATTACTCCTAACTAATTCTCATCAAGGAAGTGGACGCTCGATCAATCTCTTCAGCGTTCTTCATCATTTTGACTTGCATTTCGTATTGACGTTGAATATCAATCATGGCGACCATTTCATGCACAGAATTAACATTACTGCCTTCGACCGCACCACTTTCAACTTGAACGCCAGGGTCGTTTGGCGCATTGCCACCGGCAATAAGACGAAATAAACCATCTTCACCGCGCATAAGGTTTTCGTTACCAGGATTAACTAACTTAATCCTTCCGACCTCTTCTATTACTTCTGCGGTTGCCCCTTGAGGGCGTACAGAAATAATACCGTTGGCCGAAATCTCTATTTTTTCAACTGGAATGGGTAACACAATGGGACCTGAAGCGCCCATAACAGGACGATCACGGCTATTTAATAACAAGCCGGTACTGTCAATTTTTAGACTACCAGCGCGGGTATATGCCTCGGAACCATCAGCCGCCTGCACAGCAAGCCAGCCATCTCCTTTAACCGCAATATCAAGATCGCGACCAGTAGTTTTAATGGGGCCGCTATTAAAGTTACTGCCTGGGCTTTCCAGCATCGAAAATACCCGTGTAGGCAAACCTTCACCAAATGCCTGCATTGAACGGGCTTGGACCATGTCAGCTTTAAATCCATCAGTATTCGCGTTAGCAAGATTGTTCGCACTCACTGCTAGGGCATTCATCCCTTGCTTTGCGCCGCTCATGGCAATATAAAGAAATTTGTCCATTTTTTGCTCCGTCAAACTTTCTGCAAAAACACTATATACACAGAACAAGCAAGCATCATGCCAACGATTTTTAAGTGAGAGGATTGAGATGTAACTGTATGAATCAGTTAATCAATAAAATTAATAGGTAGCGCATGAGTGTCAAAAAAGCTTCTATCGACACGAGGGGTGTAATAACGGGGACAAGTAACGAGGTGGAAAAGGCAAGGTGTTGCCGTAAACGGCAACACCTATATAGCCTAAGGATCATTATAGCCTAAGGATCATTTAGCGGATCTGTAATATCGTTTGGTTCAAGGTATTGTTAACTTCAAGCGTACGTGAGTTAGCTTGGAAGTTACGCTGAGCTGAGATTAAATCGACCAGCTCAGTGGTTAAATCAACGTTTGACTGTTCAAGTGCAGAAGAGCGAATACTACCAAATGTACCACTATTTGCCTCACCAGCTAATGCCGCGCCGGAACCTAAACTGGCTTTCCAAGACGTATTACCCACCTGAGTAAGACCTTGCTCATTAGCAAAACGTACTAATGCAACCCGCGCTAACGGCACAGTTGAACCATTACTATAACTAGCGGTAATCAGACCGTCAGAACCAATACCAACATTGGTTAATCGCCCTACGGTAATACCATCTTGAGTCAATTCAGTGACTTCAAATGGAGAAGCATACTGAGTTGGATTATTAAATTTTATCGTAAGTGTTTGAGTGCCGTCGGCTCCAGGGCCCAAAGCACCTGCACCGCCAGAACCTAATGCTTCAGTGGTAATGTTAGCCGGATCACTGCCAGTATAAGCACCTACAGAGTTAAATTTAAGCACCGCTCCTGACCAGACGCCACCTAATCCATCGGGATTAGCAGCAGATGCTGTACCCGTCGCATCAGCAGTGCCATCACCATTGGTATCTGTTGAATAAGTACCAGCGCCAGCCGCAACATCAACGGGATCGCCATCAACTGCATAAAAGGCAACCCAATTACTTTCACCTGTAAATGAACCATTGGTCGGTTTAATAAAGTAAGTGGTCATAATGTGCGATTCACCTAATGAATCATAAATCGTCACCGAGGTAGAATTATTAAACGTATCAGAATCAGCAGGATTAAAATTAGCTGGGTCTAGTGCGGTTTCACCCACATTAAGGTTCATTTGCAAACCAACATTTCCGGTTTGCACAGGGCTACCTGCAGTGTCAGGAATCTTAATCGGTTGGGTTGTGGTTAAACTCACAGAAGTCGAGTTACCATCTTCATCAACAGGGAAACCTTGTAAAAAGTTACCCGCTGAATCGACCATATAGTTGGCCGAGTCAACTTTAAATGCCCCTGCACGTGTATATGACTGATCTTGCGACCCTAACTCAGACGACGTAACAAAGAAACCACCGCCACTGATCGCCATATCCAGTGAATTACTGGTAAATTGCAAACTACCTTGATGAAATTGCTGTGCCACTTGAGTGGTGGTTGCTCCACCACCGACAGCGGTTTTACTGTTCGAAAAAATAGAATTTGCGTACACATCAGCAAACTCAGCTCGTGATTCTTTGAAACCAATAGTATTCACGTTAGCGATATTATTCGCCGTTGTATTTAAGTCTTTTTGCGCGGCAGCAATACCACTCAGTGCAATGTTAAATGACATAGTTCACCTCTCACAATTAATTCATTTATCAATAAAGCCAATAATTCAATACAGGCCTTACTATGTTTCAGATACTGCGAGTACGTCAGATAACTTAATTCCGCCTACTCCACGCAAATTCAAAATGGCCCCAGTCGCTGCAGTGCCCAATGACACACTTGTCACATGTGCATAAGTTGATACCGCTAAATCTTCCGACGTTCCATCAACTTTACCACTGGCCTTTATCGAGTAATTACCCGCTTTAACGGGTTGGCCATCCTTACCTAAGCCATCCCATGTCACATCAACATTGCCGCCTTTACTGCCATCAACATTAAAGCTCTTGATCAGCTGACCCGACTCATCTTCAATTTTCACCGTAATCGTTTCAATTGCAGATGGCGTACTGATCACGCCTTTAATCTCAGGGCTTTCAGTAGAAATCGCCCCGGTATCAGAAGGGATAAGCACTTTTCGACCTACTAAGCCTGATGCTTGTAACGCTTGGCTAGAACTCATTACCGTATTGAGGTTTAGGATCTCATCATTCAGATTTGAAATACCATCAACCGTCGAAAACGATGCCATTTGGGCAATCATTTGATCATTATCAACCGGTTTAAAAGGATCTTGCATAGACAACTGTTGACTGAGTAAAGCAAAAAAATCTTCTTGCTTTAACATCTGATCTTTTGATTCAGGGATCGCACTTTCTTCAGGTAATCGAATTCCGTCAAGGAAAGGGTTCCCAGTAGTAGTGCTGGTTGTATTTGTCTGTACAGAACTTTTCGTGGTAGCACTTGTATTTGATGTGCTACTGGATTGTTGCGGTAAAGACTGACTGTAAGAATTAACGAGGCTCATTGTTACCTCCTTGAATAATCATACTATTTACCCATCCTTAACGTCTGTTGCAACATAGACTTAGTTGCATCAGCCACCTGAACGTTCATTTGATAAGAGCGTGATGCAGAAATCATATCGGCCATTTCTTCCATCACATTGACATTCGGTTTATAAATAAAACCATCGCCATCTGCCATCGGATGATCTGGCGAGTATTCTTTTATTAATGGTTTATCACTTTCAACAATGCCTTTGACGTTAACACCCGGCGAACTATTTTGCTGGCTATTAGCTTTAAGCATTTCAGCCTCAAAAATGGGATGACGTGCTCGATAAGTTTTATCAACACTGCTTGATACAGAATCCGCATTGGCAATATTACTGGCAGTGGTATTCAAACGCACTGACTGCGCAGACATACCAGATCCAGACACATTGAAAATATTAAATAAACTCATGATTAATCACCTCGCAACGCTTTACGCATGCCATTAAACTTACCTTCAAGGAAGCCTAATGACATTTGATATTCGAGCGCATTTTGCATAAATGCTGATTGTTCTTTCTGCGTATCAACAGTATTACCGTCACCTGTATCGGCTTGATTTGGAACACGATATTGGACATGTTGTTGACTTAACGCTGTTAAATCGAAATGTTTTTCTGTGGTTTGACTCATGCTCAAACCCTTCTGATGTGAGCTTGCTGCTTGCATAGCAGAAGCAAAATTAACATCTCGAGCTTTATAATGAGGAGTATTGGCATTGGCGATGTTACTTGAAATCACTTCAGCTCTTTGAGCTCGTACGCCCAAAGAATATTGGTGAACACCTAATGCATTATCGAAATTAATCGCCATAAAATTGCCTCCATCAGCTAACTGATAGATATAAAGCAAAGGTTATGCCAACAATTTTTATAATGGGAGAATAAAATAAAAAAACTAACATGCCGACGATCGTCGGCATGAGGTGAATCTAATCAACTGTTTTAGCTAGGTTTTTTTCTGGTAATAGATACCGGGATTACAGCGAACCATATTAAACTCTTCGGTTAACCCCGCAAGAGATTCTGACGCACCTAAGAATAAGATACCTTTAGGATTAAGTGCGGCAGCAAATTGCCGCAAAATGGTAGCCTTTGCCTCTGGCGCAAAATAAATCAATACATTACGGCAAAAAATGATATCGAACTTGCCTAATAAGCTATAACTTTCAAGTAGATTGTGTGCTCTGAAGTTCACTAAACGTTTTACGTTATCTTTCACTTTCATATTGCCAGACGGTAAAGCATCAAAAAACTGACGTTTACGCTCTTCAGACAAACCACGAGCCAGAGCTAAACCATCATATTCAGCATTCTTACAACGCTCTAACATAGAAGGTGATAAATCTGTTGCCTGAATTGTCACGCCCCCAGGCAAAGCACCGGGTTTACGCTGTTGATATTCCAACACTGTCATAGCTAAAGAGTAAGGTTCTTGCCCAGATGAGCAAGCAGCAGACCATATTTTTAATGGTCGGCCCAACTTGCTGTATTCAGGCAACAAAGAATTACTCAGCAACTCAAATGGATAACGGTCTCGAAACCATAAGGTTTCGTTAGTAGTCATCGCATCTATCACTTCAGCGCGTAATTGACGCTCTATCGGTTTCATCGACTTTTTAACCACCTCAGATAGAGAAGGCAAATTATGCTTTCCCATCAGTGGCGCTAAGCGGCTACGAACTAAATACTGTTTGTTCTCACCTAACACAATACCGCTATGCTGCTCTAAAAACAGCCTAAATTGATTGTACTCTGCTTCAGCAAGTGATTTATCTGTCACATTATCTTCCTAATATGTTTGCCGATGAGCCGACCGAACGTTCAATATTATTCAATTCTAAACAATTATAAACTCAAATGTTTGTTAACCGCTGCGGCTAATTCATCGGGGTTAAACTTAGCAATAAAATCGTTAGCCCCAACTTTTTGTACCATCGCTTGGTTAAACACACCACTTAACGATGTGTGCAGTACGACTTTTATATTCTTTAACTTTGGATTATCACGAATTTCTGCTGTTAGAGTGTAGCCATCCATTTCAGGCATTTCAATATCAGAAATAATCAACGGAATTTCCACTGATACATCATCCATTTCTTTGGCAATATTTTTCAACATCTCTAACGCTTCTCTACCATCTTTGGCAGTATCGATTTGCAGATTTAAAGACTCTAACGAACGAATAATCTGTTTACGTGCCACTGCAGAATCATCAATAACCATAATGTGATAATGCTGTTCTCTATCAATCGTTAAAGTTTCGTTGAGTTCTTGACTGATCGAAGTCTTAACCGGTGAAATTTCATCAAGAATTTTTTCAACATCCAAAATCTCAACCAACTCGCCTTCTATCTCTGTCACTGCGGTTAAATAGGAAGAACGACCAGAACCTTGTGGAGGCGGCATAATTGCCTCCCAATTCATGTTGATAATACGCTCAACAGAACTCACTAAAAAGCCTTGAATGCTTCGGTTGTATTCGGAAATGATAATAAAGCAATTTTCAGTTGATGTCAGCGGACGACCACCCGTTGCAGCACTTAAATCGATAACAGAAATCGTTGCGCCACGAATATGAGCAACACCTTTAACATAACGATTTAATTTAGGTAAGGTTGTCAGTGGTGGGCATTGTAAAACCTCTTTCACTTTGAACACGTTAATCCCAAACCGTTGGCGGCCGTTAAGCCTAAATAATAGTAACTCGAGTCTGTTTTGCCCGACAAGCTGAGTACGTTTATTGACTGAATCTAAAATGCTCGACATAACACGACCTTGTAGTTAACTGTCACCCAAAAGGATAAAAATTGTTCATTAAAATTATAGTAAACCTAGGTTCAACACAATACGTTAGCTCATTACATCTAGCTCATTTATCGCTAAAGACATATCAACCTTCAGTGTAAACCATCAACAACCCAGCGAATACTTATCTATTCATTAAATTAAAAAAGTGGGCATACAACTTGCTTTAATTTGTATTAATTAACTCACACACGGTGAGCTGACACTTTTTTGACGGGGACATAATGAAATTATTATGTCATCGGTACATATTTTTTAGCTTATTGTGTATGCAGAGATAGCCCGCATATTTTCCGTTTTTAAAAGTATAGGTGTATTCTGGCAAAACAAGCTAGTATCTTCATTATGAAAGTATTTTTTTTATGTTTATTATGTTCAATAACATTTTTTTTGCCAGCATTTGCTAGCGAAGAGATAATAACACCCTCACTATCGACCATTTATGACTTAGCTAAAGAGACGATAGAAAAAAAAATCGAAGCAGACTCAAAAGCTAAGGTCGAAATCACCCCACAAAACCTTGAAGGTCGTGTCAATCCTCCGCGGTGCTATCCACCAATAACGGCTGAAATTGCCAGTGAACGAGCGATTAGTCGCAATAATATGGTAAAACTGAGCTGTGATAGTCCAGACTATGACTACCCATGGCAGATGTATCTCTCAGTTCGAGTTGAAATTCAATACCCCGTTGTCGCGGCAAACCAGATACTGTCACCAGACCAAATTATTGACCAACAACATTTACACATCATGTATATTGATCAATATAGTCTAAAAGGCCAATTTTTTTCAGATATCAACTCATTAATTGGCTCAAGAGTAAAACGTCGGGTTGCGAAAGACTCTCCAGTCTTAAGTAATAACTTGTGTTTTGTTTGCAAAGGAGACACGATTTCTATTTATGCTAAAACCGCTAATATTGAAATTAAAACCCTTGGTGAAGCTTTACGGGACGGTAATCTCAATGACGTTATCAGAGTAAAAAATAGTAATACGAGCAAACAATTTGATGCTGTTGTAATTGGCATTGGCGAAGTTGAAGTAAGAATGTAAAATAGAGTTAAAGTTTTTTCCTGGACTGCCGATAGCCTGTTTGGAAAACCTGATAATTACGCTGGAGCCTCCCATGGCAATTGACATTAAGCATAACACTGCTACTAATACACAACTGCGCACTGCACGTGAAACGCAGTCTAATACCAAATCTGATACTGCAGCTGTGGCGCAAAAAACAGCGACTCCAGTTAAAACTGATTCGGTTAGCATTACCTCTCAAGCTCAACAGCTTCAGGGCGCGCAAACTAAAATGGCATCATTGCCTGAAGTAGACCAAAAAAAGGTCGCTGAAATTAAACTCGCAATCTCTGAAGGACGATATAAAGTCGACCCAGAAAAACTTGCGGCTAATATTGCTAGTTTTGAAGCAGAGCTAGGCAGTCTATCATTTGACAAAGAGTAACCGTTAAACGTTACTCTTTAATTTGCTTTAACAACACTAGAATAATAGGTGCGCATTTGCATCATAGAGAAGTGTTAGTAAAAAAAACAAGAGTAACTTATGACACAAGTAAACGTACAATCCTCAGGACAATCCAACGATCCGCAAAACAAGCAATTACTTACAGAACTGCATACTTTGCTTGATACGCAAAATCAGACGTTAGTTCAACTAAAACAGCTGATTTCAGCAGAGAAAGCTGCGTTAGAAAAGCAAGACGCCGATCAATTACTGGCACTTTCCAAAGATAAAACCCAGTGTTTATTCAATATGAAAACCACTGACGAAAAACTGGCTAATCATCCACACCACACGCTGATCACCACAGATGTTGAACTGGCACAAAAAGTTGCTCAAGCAAAATCGATACTCGCTGAGTGCAAAGACATCAATAGCCAAAATGCCAGTTTAATTGAACTCAATATCGCCAGCCTCAATAGATTCGCACAAGCATTACAAGCTAGCCGCAACGCTTCAAGCTTGACCTACAATGACAAAGGCAAAACGTCGACCATTTCAACGCTAGGGAATGACTTTTCAGCCTAGCGTTAAAATCTTGGTGGCAAGCCATACGAGCGATAACAAGCCAAGTGCCACCGTGAGCGCAGTGCTCGCTTGTTATCGTTTCTTCCTAGCAGGAGATTTATTGAGCGAGCATGGCCTCAAGTAAACTTTGTTGCGCAGGATGTTCACCTAACCAAATCTTAAGTAATGCCTGACGAAATGCTTCACCAGCAATATCCCCCTGAGCCTTGCCATTTTTAATGCTGCTGACGCCCTTGCCTTTTTGAGTCACAAAAGTGAATCGATCACCTTCAACCATCTCGTCAGCAAACAACTGGGTAAAATGTTCAATATCTTTGGCAATAGAATGAGTGTCACCGTCGGTAGCAGCATCAAAACCGTCAGTAATTGCATCACGCATTTTATCTGAGGTAATCATTCCAGAGGTAATGGTTAACTGTATAACCGCAATCGGCTGCGCCAATACATCATCTAAGGTTTGCACTTTTGTCGGTAAATACAAACTGCCCACATATAAGTCAATAAAAAACTTGCTGCGCACTCCTGCGCCATTCAGTATTAATGGTTGCTCAGCAACCGTCATTTGCTCTACCACATCAATATCGCCAATCACTTTAGCGTGTGCGAATGACGGCAGCATCAACACTAAACCCATACCCATTAAAGCTAATAACTTCATATAAACTCTCTAAAAAAACGCCACAAAAATAACCACAGAAAGAATAAAAAGTGGTTTTATGCCTGGCAATATATACCGCAACCAAATCACATACTAAAACTCAGCGATTAACCGTTAATTGCTTATTTGCCGAGTATTGCACTTCGAGGTTGAATAAGGGGTTAACCACGAACACCTAACTTAAATTGGCCATTCTGATTAAACATCAACGCTTGCTTGTGCTTAGGTGAAATTAAAATTGGACCATCATCGAAAAACAAGAAGCACTTCCAATTACGCACAAAGACATCCCAACGCGTTTCAATGATTTGGTACTTTTCATAACAAAAATACACCACCACATCATCAGGCCATTGAATATGTGTACTAACAGCTTCAGGCATCGCGTTGTCCAGTGAGTCCCACGCCGATTGCCAATGTTCTGTTGCCGTCCAAGCGTCTTGCTTTATTGGCCAATCGCCTTTCTCAAATAATTCCGCCCGACTGCTCTTATTGCTTATCCACTTATCCCACACTTCCATGGCACTTTTATCGGTCAGTGGTTTAATCAAGGCCTTATCATCATCTGATACAGGCAAATCTTTATGGTTAAAAATCCACTTACGCTTATAAAGATCAAACGGAATATATGAATGTGACAAACAACTGCTCCTAGCAATAAAAAATGAAGCACAATTATAGCGCTAAAGCCGATCAGACTGCGATAGTGATAAACACAAATGATGAGATGATTTGTTAAAAAGATTAATGCTGTAGTTAAAAATATTGATACGAGTAAATATCTTAATTCTGGTAAGGGACAATGAAATAAATCAGATGATGAGAAAAGATTGAGAATGAGCATAGAAGTAGTTTATATGGTCTCCCCACAGGGACTCGAACCCCGATCGGCCGCTTAGGAGGCGGCTGCTCTATCCTGTTGAGCTATAGAGAGACCCAGTGATTATACTGAGTTTATAATCGAATTAAACCTTTTAAATTTAATTGCTTAATTAACAACCAACTAGTTCTTAATCGCAATGTCATTCACTTGAATATTATAAGCACTGTCGATACCGTCAAAGATTGCCGTTGAACTGTCTTCGGTCACTTGTTCGATAACCACATTAGCCCGACTTTTAGTCGCGATAGCGCGCATAGAGTTGAATCTGTCTGGGATGTTTTTCTGCAGGACGATTTGGAACTTATCACCCATTTTAACGCCATTTTTACGGCCTAAATTGATGATAATGCGATCACCATCTCTTGCCACAATTTGGCCTAGTAATGGTCGGCAATTGAGTTGCTTATCTAACGACATAACGCTTTGTTGTAAAATATCACTGATCGCCTGGCCATAAGATGATCGCCAAAAGCGTTGATTAGCTGGTGAAACTATTTCTTGTCGTTCAAATTCCCAAGGCGCTGATGTCGCAAATGATTCTGACCAGACCACTTCACCGCTAATGCCATGATAAAGAGTTAATTTAAGGATAAATTGCCTCAGTGGATCATCTTCTACAAAGCCCAAATAACTGCTTTGTACTGGTTCAGTTGAAATATCAATAATTTCGGGCTGCAGCAAATATTGGCTGTCGGTAAGTTCACCTAACCAACTGGGTATGCGGTTACCTCTAAAATTGACCAATTGATTGGTATTATCAATTTTCTCATCTGCATGTAGCCTGGCAAAACTGTATCGCGATTGCGCGTTAATCGCTTTGCCTAATTGTTCGGTGATGCGCTCTTCAAAGTGGGCTAATTGACCATAGCGTAATTGTTCACGTTCTTGTAAATAAGCTTGAGGCAGCATAATCGCAGCTTTGAGTGATTGGCTTTTACATTGGGCATCGGGCTCTTGTTCGCTAAGCTCAAGCTGTAAAATGACAGTAATAGTATGCTCGCTGATCATTTCACTCATTAATTCAACATTATTGGCCGAGCCCATACGCTGCATTTGAAAAGTATCTTGAGTAAGCCGTCCTTGATTAATTTGTTGTTCGCTAGAAAAGTTAACTCCCGCTTTTAAACTGGCATAATTTAATGCTTGGCTGATAGCGTCTTCGCGAGCTTTATCAATATCGCCATTAACAATTTTGGCTTTGCCAGTCACTTCAATTTGTTCAGCAAATGCAGACATTGTCACTAGCAAGCCACTTGCACATAATATGGCTATGACAGCAAGATGACTAAAGGGATTAGCTCGGTTAGTAGGGCTGTGTCGGATCAGCATACGATGTCCTAATGTCAAAAAAACGTCTATTTGGCCTAATAAAATGAATTAAGCTTACTCTATATTTTACAAAGCAAAAATTGTGCCTATAACCGCTTTAATAGTTTTTTTTAGATGTAGGGTAATTATAGTAAAGCTTCTAACGCATTTGCCGATATAAAGGAACGAATATTAAAGAGTAAAAAATTGACCTTAGTTACCGATAAATAAGGCGATAAAATGACTCATTTATACCAAGACTTGCGGCATTTTTGTAAGAGGAATTATTATGATTAATAGGCTTGTTGTCCCCACGGTCATACTGGCGTCATTGACGTTAGTTGCATGCACCCAAACGCCTAATGCTGCCAATAATCTTGCCTTTAGTAATAACGGTAAATTTGTCAAAGTGGTCGATGAAGATCAGGTTTATCAGCACAAGCTAGCTTATGATATACAAGCTGTTGGAATATCGCCTAAGGGCCAGGTCAATGTGTGGGCAGAAAAGTTAGTCAACGAATTAGTATTGCAAAATGATGCCCTTCGCCCTGATGAACCACTGCTCATTTCTACGCCGGTAATGGCCAGCAATTTAAATACATCCAATGAGTTAGGCCTTCAATTACAGCAAGGATTGCTTGCTGCATTCCATGCACATGAGTTTAATTTGGTTGATTTAAACGTCGCAACCAATTTACGCGCAACAGAGCAAGGTGAATTTATGTTGAGCCGAAACTGGGAGCTGTTGCGTTCCGATTTACCGGTAGCGCACGTTTTGGTATCAACCATGACCTTAACACCTGAAGGAATCGTCTTTAACGGCCGGATAGTGAATGTGACCAATAATAGAGTGGTTTCTGCGGTGCAATCATTTGTGGCGGCGTCGAGCTTATCGGGATATTTACAACCTTCTGAAATGATTGAATCGCGTAATGGTTTACTGTATCGCCACGAAAATAAGGGCGACAGTCGTTATACTGTATTAGGAGATAAGCTATGAAGTCGTTAATGTTAATTGTGTTGGTACTGTTAACTGGCTGTGTAAGCAAGGATAAATATGTCCAGTGGGAAACCGAAGCTCCAGCCTCGTTCCCTACCCTAACCGCAATTGGTTATGCACCCTTAGCGACTCAGCCAAGCAAAGAACCATCGCATCGTATTTTAATGGCAATGCAAGCATCAAAAATTGCTGCATATCGTGAGTTAGCAGAGCAAGTGTATGGCCAAAAGATTACCGCAAACAGCGACGTGAGTGAGTGGTTATTAACTGACGACAACGTTAAGTCTAGCGTGAGTGGCATTATTCGCGGGGCTAAAGTGGTAAAAACCTACCCAGCCGGTGAGTTTTATGTCACTGAGTTAGCACTTGATTTTAAACAAGTATGGCAGTTATACGAACAACAAAATCGCCCTAAGCGGGTAAAAGAAGTGACTTACTTCTAGGGCCGATTTGCATTAGTAGTTAAGACGATTTTATTAGATAAATGCTGAGTCGCTAGATTAACTTTTACAACAATGCCGCTGATATCAGCGGCATTTTTTATTGTATGGTTTACCACTAATCGTTAAAAGTTCAGTTTAAACACTAAACCGAATGCGGCTTGGTTTTCCATGTCTTCAGTGACATCGGGATAACTTAACTGCATTTCACCGCCAAAATAGTAACCAGCATAAGCATTAAGGCTAACGTTAGTCGTTGCTTGCCAACCTGCGCGAGCAAAGCCTACCCATTCTTCAACTTCAATGGTTTTGTCATCGTCAGCAATTAAAAAACGCTCTGTTCGCATTGAGCTGCCCACGCCAAAATCCCAGTCACGATTATATTGATAACTTAACTCTAATCCTGCCGGGCCACTAAAACCAGCTTGGAACGGGTTAGCAAGTACCCACTTATCGCTTATCTGCCAACGTACGGCTAAATAAGGCAAGGTGCGCACTTCTGAAATATCATTTAAATATGCCACACCGAAACCAAGCATATTACCCGAATCAAAGCGGTACATCCCCGAGGCGACGACACCATAACTTTGTGCATTTGAAGATGATGCCGTATCAGCATAGGCATACTGTAATTTGGGTGCGATGAGAAACATCCAATGATTATCTAAGCGATACGATAGTGACAAACCGGCACTGTACTGATGGATGGTCGACCAAGGTTGAGTACTGCTGCGTAACAGGCTGTTTTGGTTAATATCCCAGTCATAATCGAGATTATCGTAGCCTAAGTTTGCCCCTATAGACCACTGACGATTAAGTGGCATGTTTGCCGAAAAACTGGTTTTCCATGTATCTCGTTGCAACTGATTAGGGTTAGCACTCTCTGCGCCTACATTAGCGGTGCCCGTTGATGTACGAGCAACAGTGAGTGAAAACGGTGAACGTTCTGGTGCCGCTAAAGCATGCTGACTTAACAGCAGACCCGATACGCACAATAATGACCGTACAGATAAATTCAGTGACTTACTCTGTGCCGGAGAAGAAATTACCTTAGTGTTGTAAAGCGTCATACTAATCTGCTTCCCTTCAAATAATGAAATAAACTGAATATTACTTTGGCTTAATTGCTCAAGTAATACTGCTATATGGCCAATTAAGTTCAACTTGAGGTTGAGTTTATTTTACGCCCACTTTATGTGCTCGTAAAAACATGTCGGCGGTATCTTGCAGGTATTGTTGTCTGGTGACGATTAAATCTTCTATTTCTAAGCCTAACTCTAGGCGTAATTTTAGCTCACCAAACAACATTAAACACAATCTAACCGCACTTTCATGAGGGTTTTCAAAAAAGTATTCGTTGTGTTCATTGACTTTTATTAGGTAGTTTCGAACCAATCCTAGTACATGCTTAGGGCCTGCATTATAAAACAATCTAGACACTTCTGGGTGAGTATCGGCTTGAGCAACACAGGTTTTAAACACTGTCATGGCTTCTTTGCTAACAATCATTTCGCCAAACTGCTGTGCAAATAACAAAATAACCTGTTGTGGTTGGCTGGCATCAATTAAGGCATCGTCGGTGAGTTGATGCACAACACATTTCGATTCAATCGCAGACACAAATAAATCGTCTTTAGAACCAAAATGGGAGTAAACAGTTTGTTTTGATACACCGGCATGCTTGGCCACTTCATCCATACTGGTGTTAGGGAAACCATGATGACAAAAAAGATCAATCGCAGACTCGAGCACCTGGGCACGCTTTTGTTCACTGCGGCTGATGTGGTTCTGTCCGCTGGGATTAAGCGCTGTGTGTTGTTTTGTCATGTTGGTTCCATAAATTAGCTCATTAAGCAAATCAAGCCTCTGCATTGCTGATCAGCATTTAGCCTAATAGTAACCAAAAATAGACTGGACAGTCTAGTTTTATAAAATTAGACTATCGAGTCTAGTTAACATTAAAGTTACATTTTATGTTGTGCTGAAAATCTATGCGCTTATTGCCTTTCATGCCAACGGCGAAAAATAAATCAACATTGACACTATTAATTGCTTTGCAAGGAATAAACTTATGAACGCGTCAAAGACATTCACTGCCATCATTCGATACTGGGCGCTAAGTTTAAGCTTAATCGTTTTAAGCGGTTGTGGCTCTGAGGTAAAAGAACACTCGCATACAATTGACTATCAAGCGGTGTTATCACAAAGCTTAGTGTTAAATGACCATTACCAGCATATGCAAACCTATACTGGGACAATTCGCTCAGCCAATACCACAGGTATTGGCTTTGAGCTTGCGGGTAAGCTCAACAATATCTCAGTCGACAGTGGCGATACTGTGACTAAAGGTCAAACATTAGCCCTACTTGATATCGAGTTATTAACGGCCGAACAACAACAACTGCAAGCCAGTTTATTACAAACCCAAGCGGATATCGATTTAGCCAAAAGCACCTTAGTTCGCACTCAAAAACTAAAACAACAAAATTATGTGTCTGAACAGCAGCTTGATGAAACCCAGCAACAAGTCATTAGCTTACAAGCGAATCAAAAGCGCATAGAAGCCAGCTTAAGTGCCACCCATTTAAAAATTGAAAAATCGACATTGTTAGCTCCATTCAATGGCACTATCAGTCAGCGGTTTCATAATGTCGGCGAAGTGATTGCGCTAGGCAGTCCGGTTTTTACCTTAGTGGGTAACAGTGAGCCTTTAGCTTATATTGGGGTACCGATTGATATTGCACAGCAGTTAGCCGCCGAGCAGATGGTAGATGTCCGTGTAGGTAAACAAACCTTTACCGCTAAAATTGCCGGTATTAGTGCCGAGGTCAATACCATTAGTCGCACGGTGCAGTTGCGTATTCATTTGCCCGACTCAGCCAGAGTAATCAATGGCGAAATAGCTTATTTGGCTTATCAACAAGATGTGCCTGCATCTGGTTACTGGGTGCCGATGTCGGCATTAACCGATGGCGTACGCGGGTTATGGAACGTGTTTGCCTTAGTTAAAGCTGAGCAAGGTTTTTATACCATTGAACGTCGCGATGTTGAAATTATCTATACCAATGAACAACAAGCCTATATTCAAGGCGCCATAAAACCAACCGATATCATTGTCTCTCAAGGCTTGCATAAGTTAGTGGTTAATCAAAAAGTCACCCTAGCTCAAGCTGAGAAAACGGGGGCATTATGATTAAAGCATTTTTAGAAAATGGCCGCCTAACCAGTTTATTTATTGCATTATTAATTGTTGCTGGCTTAGGAGCAATTTCAAGCTTACCGCGTACGGAAGACCCACATATTACGAACCGATTTTCATCGGTTATTACTCAATACCCAGGGGCATCAGCAGAACGCGTTGAAGCACTCGTGACCGAAGTACTCGAAAATCAACTTCGCCGTTTAGAAGAGTTGAAGCTAGTCCAGTCAACTTCCCGCCCGGGTATTTCGGTAATCCAGTTAGAATTAAAAGATACTGTTACCGATACTGCTCCAGTATGGTCACGGGCACGAGATCTTATTGCCGACAGTAAATCACTGTTACCCGTTGCAGCACAAAACAGTGTATTAGATGATCAGCTAGGGTATGCCAATACCGCTATTTTAGGACTGGTTTGGGCCGATGACAGCCCAGTAAGAGTCGATATTCTTAATCGGTACGCCAAAGAATTACAAAGTCGCTTAAGATTACTCAGCGGTACTGACTTTGCAAAGTTGTATGGCGCACCTGAAGAAGAGATTTTAGTAGAATTAGATGGTAATAAAATCAGTCAACTGCATTTAACTCCCGCAGGTATCGCGGCAATTTTAAATAATGCCGACAGCAAAATTTCCGCCGGTGAAATTAATAACAACCAGTTTAGAGCCTTGGTTGAGGTTTCTGGTGAATTAGACTCACAAAACCGTATCCGCCAAGTGCCGTTAAAAGTAGACGATTACGGCCAAATTATTCGCTTAGGCGATGTGGCCAATATTAGCCGCCAAGCTAAAACGCCTGCATCGAGTATTGCTTTAATCGACAGTCAACAAGGCGTATTAGTCTCTGCTCGCATGCTCAATAATAACCGCGTCGATGTATGGCAACAGCACGTGAGTAACGCCATTGACGAGTTTTCAGTAAACTTGCCGGCCAATATTAAGGTGCAATGGTTATTTGACCAACAAAGCTATACCAGCGATCGCTTAGGCGACTTGGTCATTAATCTGCTGCAAGGGTTTGTGATTATTTTACTGGTATTAATGCTGACATTAGGCTTACGTAATGCAGTGATTGTAGCAATATCATTACCACTAACCGCACTGTTTACCCTCACCTGCATGAAATATACTGGACTACCGATCCACCAAATGTCGGTAACAGGATTAGTGGTTGCGCTGGGTATTATGGTTGATAACGCAATTGTGATTGTTGATGCCATTGCGCAACGCCGTCAGCAAGGTATGAGCAAACTTGAAGCGGTATCTAAAACTCTGCACCACTTATGGCTGCCATTAGCGGGTTCAACCATTACCACCATGTTAGCTTTTGCACCAATTGTGTTAATGCCAGGCGCTGCGGGTGAGTTTGTGGGTGGTATCGCAATTTCGGTGATGTTTGCATTGCTGGGATCATATATTATTTCGCATACCATTATCGCAGGCCTTGCTGGGCGCTTTAGCCGCAGTGAAAAACCAACGGCTTGGTATCAACAAGGTATGGCATTTCCCAAAATCAGCCAAGCATATACAGCCAGCCTTTACTTTGCATTAACACGGCCAATACTGACGGCGATTGTTATCGGTATATTACCTATTGTCGGTTTTTTTGCCGCGGGAAAAATGACAGAACAATTTTTCCCTCCGTCTGACCGCGATATGTTCCAAATTGAAGTCTACTTAGCGCCGCATGTGAGTATTGAAAACACCCTAGAACAGGTAAAACTGATTGATAATAAACTGCAAAAAATTGAAGATATTGTGGCTGCGACTTGGGTTGTCGGGGGTAACACGCCCTCTTTCTATTACAATTTAACTCAACGACAGCAAGGGGCAACTAACTATGCCCAAGCAATGATTAAAGTGACCGATTTTGCGGCGGCTAATCGATTGATTTTACAATTGCAGAAAGAGTTTGATGTGGAGTTTCCACAAGCCCAAATCTTGGTTCGAAAACTGGAACAAGGCCCTCCTTTTAACGCTCCGGTAGAGTTGCGTATATACGGCCCTAATCTGGACACATTGAAAGCACTGGGTGAACAAGTACGCGGGATTTTAGTTGCAACACCCGATGTGATCCATACTCGCGCAACACTAAGTTCTGGCGCGCCAAAAGTGTGGTTACAAGTCAATGAAGATGCCAGCTTAATGAGCGGCCTGAGCCTTAGCGATATTGCCAATCAAATTCAAATGGCGACTACCGGCATAATTGGTGGCAGCATTTTAGAGCAAACAGAATCACTGCCCATTCGTGTTCGTTTAGGCGACAACAGTCGCGAACAAGCCACACGTTTAGCCGAGATAAATCTGGTATCGCCTTCGGGTTCAGGTATACCGCTAGCGGCATTATCTTATAACGAAATCAATGTGAGTCGCGGCGCAATCCCCCGCAGAAATGGCGAACGCGTCAATACTATTGAAGCTTATATCACCAGTGGAGTACTGCCTGCACAAGTATTAAACGAGGTTAAGGATACCATTGCTAATTTGTCTATTCCGGCGGGATATCATCTTGAAATTGGCGGCGAAAGTGCAAAACGTAATGAGGCAGTGGGTAATTTATTGTCAAATGTAGTGTTAGTTGTCACCTTATTACTAGCCACTGTGGTGCTGTCATTTAACTCATTTAGATTAACGGCAATCATTTTACTGAGTGCATTTCAATCGGCGGGTTTAGGTTTATTATCCGTGTATGTATTTGGCTATCCGTTTGGGTTTACCGTTATTATCGGCTTATTGGGATTAATGGGCTTAGCCATTAATGCTGCAATTGTTATTTTGGCTGAGTTAGAAGATATACCCGAGGCGCGCCATGGTAATATTGAGTTGATCATCAGTACTGTGAGCAGTTGTGGTCGTCATATCGGCTCCACCACCATCACGACTATAGGCGGCTTTTTACCGCTAATTATTGCAGGTGGTGGCTTTTGGCCGCCATTTGCCATAGCCATTGCTGGCGGTACGCTTTTGGCGACCATGTTGTCACTAATTTGGGTGCCTGTAATGTATACCTTGTTAATGAAACCTAAGGTCAACCTTATCAAGAAGCCAATTTCGATTTAATGTTCAATACAAAATAAAGATTTGCCCTAAACTGGCAGTAAAAATCCGCTTTAGGGCAGTAAGCACAAAACTCAAACATAAATTAAACGGTTATCTCTAACAAGAACCAATTGGTGTCGTCTTGGGGGAAATTAATGTCTCTGAGGTAAACAAAGCCATAATCAACCAAGGTTAAATCTGAATACTTGTCGAGCATTTCACCGGCCCAACATACTTTCTCGTCCAGCCTTATAAGCCACATGACTTCCCTAACCTGTACCGTGCAATTAGGTATAAATCGACAATTTGGTCAAATAAACAAGATAATAATTCAAGTCAACTTAATATATTATGATTAGCCCTACCCTCTAAATACTTGCTGGTAGTGGCCTGAGAAAAAAAGGCAGGCGCTAATTTAGACGCTGTTAATGTGAGCATTATTGATTAACCTAAAAAAACAGTCTAAATTTAAAATTCCTAGTCGTGTTATGCGATAAATGTCCTCATAGAACATGAATTTATATTTGTTTCACATTTTTGGCTTCATACCAGACAATCTTTACATTTACGCGGTATATTAAATTGAGCGAACCATATCTATTTAGATTAATCATCACAATAATTATGAGAAAGAGCATATGAACTATAAAAACTGGCCTATTTCAAAACAAATAGGCTCTCTTGTCGTGTTGTCATCCGTTATTATTTTCACCGCTATGTCTTGTTTTTCATATCTAACCGCTTCCACTGTATTACATGATAAAGCGATCAAAGCTATACAATCACAAATGGACAGTAATACTCATTTACTTGAACTGGAATACGACAGTATGTTGTCTTCGGCGAAACGTAGCTCCGATATTCTTCGTACTTTATATCCAGGACAATTTTCGATAGAAAATAAATCCGTTGACGTGTTAGGCGTTAAGACTCCGGTTCTTTTACATGATAATGAACAAGTTAATAATGAAAATAATAATGTAGACCGCTTTTCGCAACTAACTGGCGGCGTAGCGACTATATTTGCTCGTGATAATGATGATTTTGTTCGAGTGTCAACATCACTGAAAAAAACGGATGGTAACCGTGCGCTAGGGACTTATCTGGGGGTTAATCACCCAGGCTATAAGCAATTAATTAGTGGTCAAAAATACGAAGGCTATGCCAAGCTTTTTGGCAAAGATTACATGACAATTTATAGCCCAGTAAAAGACAGCAGCGGCAAAGTTAATGCTATCCTTTTTATCGGTTATGACATTAGCCAATCAATTCTGCAAATCCAGAATGCACTTAAAACACTCACACTCGAAGAGTCAGGATCTTATGCCATTATCCGTAATTCTGATAAACAAGTTATTTCTCATCGCGATTTGAACACTGAAGCGCCTTTTACTGAATCATTGTTTAATGGTTTATCGCTTGAACAGGCACTCACAGATAAAGGCAGCTGGGTTTACACTTCATTATCGGATGAAGAGATGTATGCTTATTCAATAAAGATTGCAGGTTGGAATTGGACCATGGTTGGCTATGTGCCAACCAAAGAATTAAATAATGAAAGTTTAGCTATGCTAAAAATTAACGTGATTTTAGCATTGATAGGCATAGTTCTGATTGCTGTTTTACTGTTTATGGTGATCAATCGTGCGATGAAGCCATTAAAAAATCTACAGCAACAAATCGCTAAATTAGGTCAAGGCGATCTTTCACAAACATTCATGCAGTGCTCTGAAAGCAGTGGTAATGAAGTTGATCACATCACTATCAGTGTGACCCAAATGGCTGCGAGTTTGGCGAGTTTAATTGAATCATTAAAACAGTCGGTTATTAGCTTAGAAAACCAAGCAAATCAAAGCCAACAAACATCAAAGTTAAATGGTCATGAAGCAAAAGCACTGTTAAACCAAACAGAGCAAATTGCGACGGCTATCGAAGAGATGTCTTCTTCGATTAAAGACGTCGCCCAAAATGCTAGTCAAGGAGCACAGCAAGCGCAGGAAATTGATAGTGCATCAGCTCAAGGGCATGCTCAGTTAAGCCAAGAGGTCACCGCGCTGCAATCTTTAAGTGAGCAACTCATCCAAAGTCAAAAAAATATTGAAAGTGTCAGCAGTGAGAGCCAAGCTATTAGTAAAGTAACTGAAGTGATTAATGGCATTGCAGAACAAACTAACTTGCTAGCATTAAACGCTGCTATTGAAGCTGCTAGAGCAGGAGAACAAGGTCGTGGTTTTGCCGTTGTGGCTGATGAGGTGCGCTCTCTTGCGCAAAGAACGCAGCGTTCAATTAGTGAGATTAGCTCGACGATAGCTAAATTACAGCATCAAGTAAAATTTACCGCGACACAAATGGTCGAGTGCCAGCAGTTAGGAGCATCTTCAGCTGAACAAGCTAATATCGTCAATCTCCAACTCAGTCAGATTAATCAGAGTATCGGTGAAATGGCAATATTCTCATCCAGTATAGCCAGTGCAACTAATCAACAAAGCACAGTGGCAGATGAGGTGTCTCATAGCTTGCATACTATAGCGACGTTGGCACAAAATAGTGATGAACGGGCAACAAAAGCGGTCAGTGATGCAGAACAATTAACCGCACTTGCGGTCAGCATCAAACAACAAATTGGAGTATTTAAAGTCGTGTAGTTGACTGGAATTGATAACAGGGATCAGAGCTCAGCGATTGGGTTCTGATCCAATAAAATACTCTTCAGGCCCATGATACCCGATTACCACGCGACTCAAATATCACTAATATTCAAGTAAAGCACAGCGCGATTTATCTCTTCTGCAAGTCTCAATTATCACTATATTGAAAGCATTATTACTGTGGTGTCATCCCACTGTTATGATTGTTTTCAGTTATCGTTTTCAGTTATCTTTCTCAGCCTTCTGCATCAATCCCCCTCATCGGCGTCCTACATCGATTGGGCTCTATCTTTATAGACATCAACATAACGTAAAGTGACTTTATATTTGCTCGTTAAGGTTGGCTATAGGCAGAATGAATAACCAAAATAAGTTGGTAACTGGCTTGATTATTCGACTACTATCAAGCCTGTTTAGAAGTGTGCTTTATTACCTACCAAACAAAAGCCAATAAAAAACCGCCTTGTTACCAAGACGGTTTTTCAATTACAGATGTCGCGATTAGTTGTCGCTGTTACGATCCATATTTTCAGTATTCTCAAGCCATAACGCATTGATAATACCGAATGAACACGCTAACAATACACCAAGAATCCAAGCAAAATACCACATAAATGTTGCTCCTTAATTTAATAAAGTGAGTTTTTATTGTTTTCAATAAACTCACGATTTAAGCGGCCAAACATCTTGTAATAAGTCCAAATGGTATAACTTAGGACAGTCGGTACGAAGATGATAGCGGCAACGGTCATTACTTTAAGTGACATTTGGCTAGCAGTAGCATCCCACATAGTTAAGCTCACATTAGGCTCTAATGATGAAGGCATAACAAATGGGAACATAGCAGCACCACACGTTAAAATCACCCCCGCAACAGCAAGCGAGCTGAAAAAGAATGCAAAACCACTACGATTCAAACGACTGGCTAATACCACTAGTACTGGCATTAACAAACCTAATACAGGAAATAGCATAGTCAAAGGATATTTATCGTAGTTTATCAACCAACCACCGGCTTCAACCGCTACCGTTTTAGTGGTTGGATTTGATGCTCCAGCGACGTCAAGAGCTGAAGTGATCACATAACCATCAATACCATTGACCAACCAAAAGCCTGCTGCACCAAACAGAACCACTAATAGACTGCCACAAATTTGTGATGTCTTAGCACTGCGCACACGAAGCTCGCCGTCCGTCTTCATTTGTAACCATGTAGACCCTTGCATTATCACCATAGTGACACTCACAAGACCGGCTAATAACCCAAACGGATTTAATAAACCGAATAGACCGCCATGGTAGGTAGCACGTAAATATTCATCAAAGTTAAACGGCACACCTTGGAGTAAGTTACCAAATGCAACACCAATGATTAATGGTGGTACGAAACAGCCGACAAATAATGCCTTGTCCCATGTTTTGCGCCATTTTGGATCTTCAATTTTAGAGCGGTAATCAAAGCCAACAGGACGCAAAAAGAGTGCGAACAACACCAGCATCATTGCCACATAAAAACCAGAAAACGCCACTGCGTAAACCATAGGCCAAGCTGCAAATAATGCACCACCAGCAGTGATTAACCAAACTTGGTTACCATCCCAGTGCGGAGCAATTGTGTTGATCATGATACGGCGATCGGTATCGTCTTTACCTATAATAGGTAACAATATCCCCACGCCCAGATCAAAGCCATCTGTCACGGTGAAACCAATCAATAATACACCGATTAACGCCCACCAAATAAATCTTAATACTTCGTAATCAAACATAATCAGGTCCTCAGATTAAGCATCTTGGGTTTCGAAATGGTAACGGCCAGTCTTTAAGCTACTAGGGCCAAGACGAGCAAACTTGAACATTAAGAAAGCCTCTATCACCAGTAAAATGGTATAGAACACCGTAATCGAAATAATACTAAACCAAAGATCCGCCGTGGTTAAACTAGACGCCGACATAAAGGTCGGAAGCACTTCAGAAATAGTCCAAGGTTGGCGACCAAACTCTGACACAAACCAACCGGCTTCAATGGCAATCCAAGGAAGTGGCAAGCTATAAAGTGCTGCACGCAGTACCCATTTCTTCTCAGCGATTTGATGACGAGTGCTTTGCCAGAAAGCGGCTGCAAACACAAACAACATAATCACCCCTGCTGCCACCATAATCCGGAAACTCCAGAACATAGGTGCGACAGTTGGAATAGAATCATAAGAGGCCGCTTTAATCTGCTCTTCGGTAGCATCAACCACTTTGTCGGTATAACGCTTAAGCAAGAAACCATAACCTAAATCGATTTTAGTCGCTTCAAATTGCTCTCTAACCTCTGCTGATTTATCACCAGCACGTAGTTTTTCAAGCAATCCGTAGGCAACCATACCGTTACGAATTCGTACTTCGTGATCTTTAATAAGATCCTTAATACCCGTCACTTCTTCGTCTAATGTTCGCGTTGCAATAATACCCATGGCATAAGGGATTTTAATCGCATAGTCGGTTTCCATGGTTTCTTGATTAGGAAAACCAACGACGGTAAAGGCTGCTGGAGCAGGCTCAGTGTGCCACTCAGCTTCAATAGCTGCTAACTTAACACGTTGAACTTCGCCGACTTTATAACCCGACTCATCGCCTAATACGATAACCGATAAAATCGCTGCCATACCAAAGCTTGCTGCAACAGCAAATGAGCGCCGAGCAAACGGTAAGTCACGCCCTTTTAGTATGTAGTATGAGCTAATAGCTAACACAAACATCGAACCAGCAACATAACCAGAGGCTACAGTATGAACAAACTTAACTTGCGCGACAGGGTTAAACACTACGGCGCCAAAATCAACCATCTCCATGCGCATGGTTTCATAGTTAAATACTGAACCTACTGGATTTTGCATCCAACCATTGGCAATCAAAATCCATAAGGCTGACATATTAGAGCCGATGGCAACAAGCCATGTGACCACTAAATGCTGACGTTTACTAAAACGATCCCAACCGAAAAAGAACATCCCGACTAACGTTGACTCGAGGAAGAAAGCCATTAAGCCTTCAATGGCCAGAGGCGCACCAAAAATGTCACCTACATAGTGAGAATAGTAGGACCAGTTAGTACCAAACTGGAATTCCATTGCTAAACCCGTAGAAACACCTAGAGCAAAGTTAATCCCAAACAACTTACCCCAAAATTTTGTCATGTCTTTATAGATTTGCTTATTCGTCATCACATACAGTGATTCCATAATCGCAAGGATGAAAGCTAAACCTAGGGTGAGTGGAACAAATAGAAAATGATACATGGCTGTCAACGCAAATTGAAAACGCGATAGCTCAACGACCTCTTCGATAATCATTGGCGGCTCCTTACTTCAGTACAACCAAATACTACACAGTAACACGGGGTTACTATAATGATGATGTTATACCTGAAAACGGTCATATTGAAGCAGTGGATAACTCACCAATGAGTAAAAATGATAAATTAATCTGTTTGCCTGTGTTTTCAAGTGCAATCTTAAACGCCTTGTATCTTACGGTATAAATACCTAGGAGATCATATTTTTTAGTCAAAAATGTGATAAACATTAGATTTTTCGAATGGATAATATTTTGATATAAAAAATCAGGCCTTTACAGTGAAAATCACTCTTAAATGATCTCCAGTTGTTGTCAGATGGATCACAATTTATCAAAAAAATGGTCATATTTTCTGTAAAACTTTTTGAACATCTCTCGCATCCCCTCTTGAGGTATTGACAAAAACAAGCCAATTGCTAGGAAGATAAATCGATTAAATATAGGTCGCCATAAAAAACCCAACTCATCGCCATTGTTAAAAGAAAGTATAAAAACCAACAACTCAATAATAATTAATAAATTATTTAAATAATGTTAATTTTAAATTAATTAAATTAAATAATCATAATCAATAACTTATAATTTAAATATAATAAACATAAAAAAACCACGCCAACAAACCATTAGATTAACTAATGACAAGAATCATTTTTTCTCGTTTGAGCCAGCAATAAGGTAACTGTATAATTTCCACACAGTTAAGAAAACGAACAGTGGTTGCGCGATGAGTCGTCGTCTTAATTCCAGTGACCTAACCTAAAGAGAAGTGCTATGACTCAATTATTCGAAAATATTGCCAACTTGTACAAACGCGTTTTTACTGAAATGTTTACTGCTAAAGAAGTGAAGTAAGATCGCTCACTTTTTTATCTATACCCTGTTTAGTAGATGTTTTTGTTAGCGCAGAAATCATATTAAGCGACAATCGTTATTATCTATCTATAACGAAACTAAACCCCCATAGAGCTACTCTATGGGGGTTTTATTTATTCAACGACATCAAAGCCATTAGTTGATAAAACGAATTAACCAATAAAAAAGGCGACTCAAATGAGTCGCCTTTTTACTTTATCTAAACTAGATAGTTAATTTGAAATTAACCGATCTTGACTCGAGCATTACGGAACATGCGCATCCAAGGGCTATCTTCACCCCAGTTATCTGGATGCCATGAATTGGCAACGGTTCTGAATACACGCTCAGGATGCGGCATCATAATTGTCACTCGGCCATCCGTGGTACAAATACCGGTTAGACCATTCGCTGAACCATTAGGGTTCTCAGGGTACTGAGTCGCAATTTGACCATGGCCATCAACATAACGCAGTGCAATAGTGCCCGATGCTTCGGCATTAGCTAACGCTTGAGCATTAGCAAACTCAACTAAGCCTTCACCATGTGATACTGCGATAGGCATACGAGAACCGACCATGCCGTCAAAAAATACCGATGGGTTTTGTTGCACTTCAACCAAACTGAATCGAGCTTCAAAACGCTCAGAGCGGTTACGCACAAAGCGCGGCCAATGCTCACTTCCTGGAATAATGTCTTTCAGGTTAGATAACATCTGACAACCATTACACACACCAAGGGCGATGCTTGAATCACGTTCGAAGAAACGACTAAACTCATCGCGAGCACGATCATTAAACAGAATCGACTTAGCCCAACCTTCACCAGCACCTAATACGTCACCATAAGAGAATCCGCCACAAGCCACTAGGCCTTGGAACTCTTCAAGACTAATACGCCCAGATAAAATGTCCGACATGTGCACGTCGCGGCTTTCAAAACCGGCACGGTCAAAAGCGGCTGCCATCTCGACATGAGAGTTAACGCCCTGCTCACGTAAAATAGCCATTTTAGGTGCGACACCTTTAAGAATATAAGGTGCGGCTACATCTTCACTTGGATTAAAGCCTAATTTAACCGTTAAACCAGGTGCATCAGCTTGTTGTTTAAGCTCATACTCTTCACGTGCACATTCTGGATTATCACGAAGTGCTTGCATGCGATAGGTGGTTTCTGACCACATAGTGCGCAGTGCAGTACGGCTATCAGCAAATATAACTCGCTGGCCATCGTTAATGCTAATCTTGTCAGCGGCTTGTAAACCACCAATGTGATGACAAGCTACGCCTTTAGCCGCAAATTGCGCGACAATGGCTTTAGCATCAGCAACACCAACTTGAATGACAGCACCCAGTTCTTCGTTAAATAAACGTTCTAAATCAGTACCATTCAAGCTGGCTAAATCAATAGTTAACCCAGTATTACCGGCAAAGGCCATTTCCACTAAAGTGGTAAATAAACCACCGTCGCTGCGGTCGTGATATGCCATAACCGCTTGCTCAGCCACTAATTGCTGCATGACTTCAAAGAAGCCCGCTAAGTTAGCGGTAACATCTAATGTCGGTGCAATATCACCTAGCTCACTGTAAACCTGCGCTAAACAAGAACCCCCTAAACGATTTTGGCCATTGCTTAAGTCCAGCATTAATAATGTAGTGTCACCTTTATCACTGCGAAGTTGTGGCGTCACGGTTTTACGTATGTCTTGTACCACGCCAAAAGCGGTGATAACTAATGACATAGGCGATGTTACCGTTTTCTGTACACCACTATCTTCCCATGCGGTTTTCATCGACATAGAGTCTTTACCGACAGGGATAGTGATACCAAGTTCTGGACAAAGGTCTTCGCCAATGGCTTTAACAGCTTGGTATAAACCGGCATCCTCACCAGGGTGACCCGCCGGCGACATCCAGTTAGCCGAAAGCTTAATGCGCTTAAACGAGCCAATATCAGTACCAGCAATGTTCATGATCGATTCAGCAACCGCCATACGCGCAGAAGCATCAAAGTCGAGTAAAGCCAATGGCGTTCGTTCACCCATCGACATCGCTTCACCGCAATAGCTATCATAACTTGATGCGGTTACCGCACAATCAGCAACCGGAACCTGCCATGGACCGACCATTTGGTCGCGGTTAACTAATCCCGTCACTGAACGGTCACCGATGGTGATTAGGAAAGTTTTATCGGCTACGGTTGGCAAAGTTAAAACGCGCTTAACCGCATCTTTTAATTCAATCTTAGATTGATCTAATGCCGGTGATACCGCTTTTACCGACACCACATCACGACTCATTTTAGGCGCTTTACCTAATAAGACTTCGAGCGGTAAATCAATCGGTTTGTTATTAAAGTGACTGTCGGCAAGCGTTAAATGCATCTCTGCAGTCGCTTCACCAACCACGGCAAATGGAGCGCGTTCACGGGCACAAATATCAGCAAACTGCTGTAAATTCTCTGGCGCAACCGATAGCACATAACGTTCTTGAGATTCATTACACCAAATTTCGAGCGGGCTCATGCCTGGCTCGTCAGAGGGAACGTTGCGTAAATTGAACACACCACCGCGATCAGCGTCATTCACTAACTCAGGGAATGCGTTCGATAATCCGCCGGCACCCACATCGTGAATAAATTGAATAGGATTGGTGTCACCTAGCTGCCAGCAACGGTCAATCACTTCCTGACAGCGACGTTCCATTTCTGGATTTTCACGTTGTACAGAAGCAAAATCTAAATCTTCGCTAGACTGACCTGATGCCATAGAAGATGCAGCACCGCCGCCCAAACCTATGTTCATTGCAGGCCCACCAAGCACAATGAGTTTAGCGCCAACCGTGATTTCACCTTTTTGCACATGTTCTTCACGAATATTGCCTAAACCACCGGCAATCATAATCGGCTTATGGTAACCACGAACTTCAACACCGTTATGACTAGACACTAATTGTTCATAAGTGCGGAAATATCCCGTAATCGCAGGACGACCAAATTCATTATTAAATGCAGCGCCACCAAGTGGGCCTTCAAGCATGATCTCAAGTGGAGTCACAATACGATCGGGTTTACCGTAATTCCCTTCCCATGGTTGCACAAATCCAGGAATTTTTAAGTTAGAAACCGTAAAACCAGATAAACCCGCTTTAGGCTTAGAACCTCGACCAGTAGCGCCTTCATCACGAATTTCACCACCAGAACCAGTAGCGGCACCAGGATAAGGACTAATTGCAGTAGGATGATTATGAGTTTCGACTTTCATTAAGATGTGCATTGGTTCAGTGTGATAGTTATAAATACCATCAGGGTCTGGGAAAAAACGTCCCGCAACCGAACCTGTCATCACAGCGGCATTATCTTTATAAGCTGACAACACGTAATCAGGAGTGACTTCAAAAGTATTCTTAATCATTTTAAACAATGATTTTGGCTGCACTTCGCCATCGATTGTCCAATCTGCATTAAAAATTTTGTGACGACAATGCTCTGAGTTTGCTTGAGCAAACATCATTAATTCGATGTCGTTAGGGTTACGCTTTAAACGAACAAAGTTTTCAATTAAATAGTCAATTTCATCATCAGCAAGAGCCAAACCTAACTTAACGTTAGCGACTTCTAAGGCACGACGGCCTTCAGCAAGAATATTAACACTGCTAAATTTTGCCGGTTCTGTGCGGGCAAATAATACCTCAGCCGCTTCAAACTCAGGCAATATGATTTCGACCATACGGTCATGTAATAAACCTTGCAGTTGTTTTTGTTGTTCTGCGGTTAATTCTGAAGCTTCAACATAATAAGCCATACCACGCTCAAGGCGTTTTACTTTGCCCAAACCACAGTTGTGTGCGATGTCGGTTGCTTTAGAAGACCAAGGAGAAATGGTGCCAGGACGTGGAGTAACAAATAATAGAGTACCTTGTGGAGCATGCGACTCAATAGCGGGTCCATAGGTAAGAATAGTTTCTAACTGTAGACGCTCATTATCATCTAGTGACTCACTCAAATTAGCTAAATGAACATATTCAGCATAAATTTGAGATACTGGAAGTGCTGCATTTTCGCAAGCCTCCATGAGTTTTTGAACTCTAAATGCAGATAGTGCTGGGGCTCCGCGAATGATCTCAATCACGTCTATTCACCTTATAAATTATATTGGGTCAGAATTGGCGCTATTATAAGGAATTGCACAGTACAAATCACCTTTAAGCACCCGTGAAAACAGTGTTTCCTGATAGGGAAAATATCCACAATTGTGCTTATGCATATTTATGACACAGCGACTTTACTGTCGTTCAATAAACCGACGTTAAAAGCGGGTTATTTGTCCAACTATAGGCGTTTAGGAAAACTCCTGATAAAGTAACCAAAAACACCTAAACTCCCCTACATATTTAAAGGCTATTCAACCGGAATTATATTCGTTTCTCATGCATTACTCTGGTGACATTAACGAAACAACTTAAGATAACCAATTAATAAATATGATCAAAACCTTATTCATCATCTTACTTTGCGGGATGCTATCCGCCTGTCAACCTGTTGATATTCATGAGGTTGATATTGCAGCGCCTGCCCCAAAACGGACCGTACTCAAGGTTGGGACATTATATGGTCCACAGATTTATTTAAATTCAGATCAGGGTGAAAGCGGATTCGACTTTGAAATGGCCCAGCGCTTTGCCGATTATTTAGCCGTGCCGCTAGAGATGATCCCATACACGAATCGCAAACAATTATTTGCTGCGTTAAAAGAAAACAAGATTGATATTATTGCTGCTGGCATCGCAAAAACTCCCAACCGCAGTCAACAATTTAAACTTGGACCGACCTTATATAAAGTTAATCAAGTATTGGTGTATCGAGAAGGTACTCCAGAACCCAAAGATATTGGCACTCTGTCGGGTGAAATTACCGTGATGGCGAACTCATCTTCGGTCAATACCTTAACTAAGCTGCAAAAAGACTATCCTGAATTGATGTGGAACCAAGTTAATGACAAAGACAATGAAGAACTGTTTGCATTAATCGCCAACGGAGAATTGAACTACACCATTTCAGATTCAAATAGTTTATTGATCAACCAGCGTTTTTTACCTGAGTTACGCGCAGGAATGATTTTAGAAGAAAAAGTTGAAGTTGTGTGGCTGTTACCGCCGAGAAATAGTGACCGCTTAATGAGCCAACTCCTGGCCTTTTGGCATCAAGAAAGACGTGCCGGCACCCTTGAACATTTAAACGAAAAATATTTTGGTCATGTGAAACGTTTTGACTATGTCGACACACGAGCCTTTATTCGTGCCATTGACAATATCCTCCCTGAATACCGTAGTTTTTTTGAGCAGTATTCAGGTGAGTTAGACTGGCGTAAATTAGCCGCTGCCAGTTATCAAGAGTCACATTGGAACCCAAGCGCACGCTCACCAACTGGTGTCCGAGGTATGATGATGTTGACCCAACCGACTGCGGCTTATGTTGGTGTAGATGATCGCTTAGATGCAGAGCAGAGTATTCGTGGTGGTGCATTTTATTTAAAAGATATGATGGACAGATTGCCAGACAGAATTCCTGAAGCTCAACGGATTTGGTTCGCTCTGGCATCTTATAATATCGGTTTAGGTCATGTTGAAGATGCGCGACGGTTAACAGAGTCAATGGGAATGGATCCCAGTGCATGGCGTGACGTCAAAAAAGTATTACCTTTGCTGCAGCAAGCTAAATATTACAAGCAAACTCGCTATGGCTACGCTCGCGGAAGTGAAGCGGTGCATTATGTCGACAGTATTCGTCGTTACTACGACACCTTAGTTTGGATTGATAATCAAACCAAGAAAATTGATGTTATCCAAGATCAAGTTGAAGTGATTGCAGAAGAGGCGGCAGATAAAACCAAGGTATCAGCACAATAATTGTGCTATCGATGGGGTTATCGTCATCAAGCTGACCGACAATCGTCATCAATATAAGGTAGTATGGAACCGAATCTGTCGTTAGAAAGCCTACTGTAAAGTATGCTGTTTATCAGTAACCTCAATGAGGTTACCCAATATGAAAGGATCACGATATGAGAAGAAGAGCGATAAGCAATACCATGTCACGACGTCGTGTCATGCTTAAAGTACACAAAACCCGTATTCAAAATCGTCAACGTGCACATTTTTTGTTGGTACAAACCGAATCATAATCTCACGTTAACCACAGAAAAATATGCCACTCAATCAGTTGAGTTTCTCTCTAACTTTTTGAGTGCTTTTTTTTCTGCCCTCCGCCGCTTAAAAAAAGCGCTTAATTGTGAAGCGCACTCTTCTGCTAACACACCTGATGTCACGTCAAGCTGGTGATTAAAAACAGGGTGTTGCAGCAAATTGATTACACTACCCGCCGCGCCGGTTTTTAAATCATCGGCACCGTACACCACTCTAGCAATACGACTGTGGATCATGGCACCTGCACACATAGTGCAAGGCTCTAAAGTGACATACAAAGTAGTGTCGAGCATACGATAATTTTCTAATACCTTACCCGCTTGGCGAATACACTCCATTTCAGCATGAGCTGTAGGATCATGATTTAAAATACTTAAATTACAGCCACTGGCAATTAACACATCATCTTTTACCAATACGGCACCGACAGGCACCTCACCTTTTAATTCTGCTTGTTCAGCTAGTTGCATGGCTAACCGCATCCACTTTTCATCAATGGCTTGCTGAGTGTCATGCTCAATATCAGTGATGGAGTTGGTGTTGGCAGCAAGGTCTGCCTTTAAAATATTTGTCACTCTACTGCCCTAGGTCATTGTCATACAGGCTTATTATAACCTGAATTTTGCATAGCAAATGGTATCAAACACCCCTTTTTTTACCCCGCTAGAAGGTATCTACTGCCATAAAGTGCTATCACTAAACTAGGATTAGGCAGTCGTTTTGATAGCGCAGGTGCTGCTATAACTCGCCCCCCGCAATCTTGAGTATAAAACACGGCTTAGCGTTGACTAAAGACTCGACGAGTAACTCCCCAGACAATAGCGGCAATGGTGCCAAACAAACCGAGAAACATGACCCAAGCTCCGAGACCAGCTTGTGGCGGCATCTCACCACTCATCGTTGAATTAAATGGCTCTAATACCATAGCGAGCGTGCCAACCACCACCAATACAGCGCAAGCCATAAAGTAAAAACGGCCATGATCTTTTTGTAAAGTCTTGCGGATAGCGAATGTTAAACAACTCAAATACAGTATTGCGAACAGTGCTATGTTAATTAACTCCCCTGTTGTCCATACATTAGGGTCGCTTGCTATATCAGAGGGCATTATTTATCGATTCCTGTTTGCTGTTGTGGGTGAATGATTGCATTAGCAGTATTAAACGTTCCTTCTGCCCAGCTATAAGCTGCAAAACAGGGGCTTAGTCCTTGAAGGTTGCAACTTGTGCCATGGTGCTTGAGCACTAATACTGCCGTACCGCCGAGTGTGATAACCGCACTGTCTTGGGCAAGAAACTGGAATTGTTTATAGCTCTTGTCATCATCCGAAACGAATGCATTAATATAATGTCCGCCTGTTCCACCAACGAACAGCGTGGCAGAACTTGAGCAACTGAATGCGCGGGTGTCGATGATAGGATCACTGATACCGTCTTGATTGAAATCTGCGTAAAATTGAATGCCACCATCCACAACCTCGAATATGCCGTTGTCTAATGCTGCACATTCCGATTTGGCAGCCTCAAGAAAGGCATCTAGAGTAGGTTGAAACCGCTTTGGGATCTCTTGTGCTGATGCCATTGCCGGGATCAGTATGGTTAAAGACACCAAAGTCGCTATTAATTTTTGTTTTATCATTGGTTGCATAAGTCTTAATTTTCCAATTCAGGCCATTGATGGTGACGTTAATTTAGCTAAGCGGGGTGAGATAACCCACACCTAGACTTCGTTCGCAGTGAAGTGATAAATCAAAGCCGTATCCATTGATTGCCGCTTCAGTTTGAGGCTAAAAATAGCTCTATACCAGTGTCAATATTCAAAATAGCTCCCTTTGTTCAGGGGTTCAGCGCGGACCTGAGCAAACCTATGTTTCAAAGCATGACACGTCCCAAAGCGCTGCAAATCCTTGGCAATGTAACACGGGCTGAGTCCATGAGACAGCACTCTATACATAGATTAAATTATATATAGTTCATGTAGATACCATTAATTAAACCTGTCGTAATAAAACTTAATTATGTGTGAAAGGCTAACCGGAAAACCATTATGTTTGGCTGAAAGTCACTGATGGATGATTAGCAAGATGTTGGATATACCACATGAGCAGTAGGACACTGAAGATACCAAGGTAACGAAAAATCATTCCCAGAGTCATATTCTATTAGAGCGGCTTGGTGCGAATAAAAATGTTCAGAAAATAAAAATAAAAATAAAAAAGCCCATAAAAATATGGGCTTAAATATCACTTATTGCAAGTTAGTACTCGCTATTGTGTGAGATGACATTATTCCCACTCAATCGTTGCTGGCGGCTTACCTGATATGTCGTACACCACTCGTGAAATACCATCGACTTCATTGATGATGCGGTTTGAAACGCGACCTAAGAAATCATATGGTAGATGTGCCCAATGCGCGGTCATAAAGTCGATAGTTTCTACCGCTCGTAGCGATACAACCCAATCATATTTACGGCCATCACCCATTACGCCTACCGAGCGAACGGGTAAGAATACGGTAAAGGCTTGGCTCACTTTATTATACAAATCAGCCTTGTGTAGCTCTTCAATAAAGATAGAGTCTGCACTGCGCAATAAATCACAATATTCTTTTTTCACTTCGCCAAGTACACGAACACCTAAACCTGGTCCAGGGAACGGATGACGATAAAGCATGTTGTAAGGTAGGCCTAATTCCAAACCAATCTTACGCACTTCATCTTTAAATAACTCACGCAGTGGCTCAACTAAACCCATCTTCATATCGGCAGGTAGCCCGCCAACATTGTGGTGCGACTTAATCACATGAGCTTTACCGGTTGCACTGCCCGCTGATTCAATCACATCAGGATAAATAGTGCCTTGAGCTAGCCATTTAGCATTCGCGCATTTCTTTGATTCTTCATCAAAAATCTCAACAAACACCCGACCAATAATTTTACGCTTAGCTTCAGGTTCTGCTTCGCCAGCCATGGCATCTAAGAAACGGTTTTCAGCATCAACGTGAATAATATTGAGTCCGAAATGATCGCCAAACATTTCTAACACTTGGTCCGCTTCGTTTAAACGCAATAAGCCGTTATCAACAAACACACACGTTAGCTTGTCACCAATCGCGCGGTGAAGCAGCATCGCCACCACTGATGAGTCAACACCACCTGATAAACCAAGAATAACTTCATCGTCACCGATTTGCTTTTTAAGGCGCTCAATCGCATCTTCAATAATTGATGATGGTTTCCAATTGGCTTTACAGGCACAAATTTCCAACGCGAAATGCTCTAGCATGCGCTGACCTTGACGAGTATGAGTCACTTCAGGGTGGAACTGAACACCGTAAAAACCTTTCTCTTCATTTGCCATCGCGGCAAACGGACACGTAGCTGTTTTAGCAACGGTCACAAAACCTTCAGGAATAGCGGAGACTTTATCACCATGGCTCATCCACACATCAAGCAGTGGTTTGCCTTCAGCACTGACAGCATCTTCAATACTTTTGAATAAGGCTGACGTGGTTTGCAATTCAATTTGAGCATAGCCAAATTCGCCTTCACCCACGCCTTTAATGACTTTACCACCAAGTTGTTCAGACATGGTTTGCATGCCATAACAAATACCTAATACAGGTACTCCAGCAGTAAAGACATATTCTGGAGCTCGAGGAGAATTGTCTTCTGTAACACTTTCTGGGCCGCCGGCTAAAATAATACCATTTGGGGCAAACTCACGAATTTGCGCTTCGCTCACATCCCAGGCCCATAACTCACAATACACACCAATTTCACGGATACGACGCGCAATAAGCTGAGTGTACTGAGAACCAAAATCGAGGATTAGAATCTTATGATCGTGAATATTACTCATGGGTAACCTTTACATATTGATTAAGTGTAATACCCCGTATCACATCGATACGGGCAAATTAACGCTAATAACAGAAGGACGACAAATGTCGTCCTCACAGTAATTATGAACCAGAACGGTAGTTTGGTGCTTCTTTGGTAATGGTCACGTCATGAACATGAGACTCACCCATACCTGCTGAAGTCACTTTTACAAACTGTGCTTTTTCATTTAAATCTTTAATGGTGGCACAACCGGTTAAGCCCATGCATGAACGTAGGCCGCCCATGTGTTGATGAATAATTTCTTTCAACTTACCTTTGTAAGGCACACGACCTTCAATACCTTCAGGGACTAACTTGTCGGCAGCATTGTCGCTTTGGAAGTAACGATCAGATGAACCTTGAGTTTGGCCCATTGCGCCAAGTGAACCCATGCCACGGTATGATTTATATGCACGACCTTGATAAAGTTCGGTTTCACCTGGAGCCTCATCAGTACCAGCGAACATAGAACCGGCCATAATGCATGATGCACCCGCAGCGAGTGCTTTAGCTAAATCGCCAGAGAAACGGATACCGCCATCAGCAATCACAGGAATGCCTAACGCAAGCACAGCTTCAGCTGCATCAGAAACTGCAGTAATCTGCGGAACGCCAACACCTGTCACAATACGAGTCGTACAAATTGATCCAGGACCAATACCAACTTTAACGGCGTTAACACCAGCTTCTACTAACGCAAGTGCGCCTGAAGCGGTTGCAACGTTACCACCAACAATTTGTAAATCTGGGTATTTAGCTCGAGTATCACGAATACGCTGTAATACGCCTTCTGAATGACCATGAGATGAGTCAATCAATAATACGTCTACACCCGCTTTAACAAGGGCATCAACACGCTCTTCGTTACCAGGACCTGCACCAACCGCAGCACCAACACGTAAACGACCTAATTCGTCTTTACATGCATTTGGCTTGCGCTCAGCTTTTTCGAAATCTTTAACAGTGATTAAGCCTTTAAGTTTGAAGTTACCGTCAACCACTAAGACTTTTTCAATACGATGAGAATGCATTAATTTTTGCACTTCATCGAGCTTGGTGCCTTCAGCCACTGTGACCAAACGATCTTTTGGGGTCATCATGTCAGCAACGGTTTTGCTCCAGTCGGTTACAAAACGTACATCACGGCCAGTAATAATACCCACCAGCTCGTGCGCATCATTAACGACGGGATAACCGGCAAAACCATTACGTTCTGTTAATAAGCGTAAATCGGTTAAGGTGGTTGCTGGCGTTACAGTGACGGGATCTTGAACAATACCGGCTTCATAACTTTTAACTCTTCGGACTTCTTCGGCTTGCTGCTCAATACTCATATTTTTATGAATAAAACCTAAACCACCTTCTTGCGCCATCGCGATAGCAAGGCGAGATTCAGTCACAGTGTCCATAGCAGCAGACACAAGTGGAATATTTAATTCGATTTTATTGGTTAAACGAGTTTTAAGAACCGCGGTATTAGGGAGTACAGTCGAGTGGGCAGGAACTAACAATACATCGTCAAAAGTTAGTGCATCTTTCAGTAAACGTAGCATGGCAACATCTCCCTAGTTGAGTAGGATTTGGGTGAAATATTGCGGCGAGATTATACCTTGCATATTGCAGTTGGTAAATGGAAAATAGATTTTTATTAACGTTAGAATGAGAATATTCATGAGTGCCACAAAAAACAATGTTTATAGTGTTTCGCAATTAAATAGCGAAGTGCGGCATATTCTTGAAGGTCAAATAGGTAAAATTTGGCTAAATGGCGAAATTTCAAACTTTTCATCGCCAAGTTCAGGGCATTGGTATCTGACTTTAAAAGACGCTCATTCACAAGTTCGTTGCGCGATGTTTAAGGGCCGTAATCAATCGGTGCGCTTTAAACCCGTCAATGGTCAACAAGTCTTAGTTAAAGGTGCCATTAGTGTCTATGAGCCTCGTGGTGACTATCAATTACTGCTGGAGTCGATGCTCCCGGCGGGTGATGGATTACTGGCGCAAGAATTTGAAGCGTTAAAGCTTAAACTGGCTGCTGAAGGTTTGTTTGCACTAGAAACCAAACGCCCTATTCCAAATAACATTCAACGTATTGGGGTTATCACCTCGGCAACAGGCGCGGCACTGCGAGATATCTTGCATGTGTTAGCACGTCGAGATCCCTCTATTGAAGTGGTTATATACCCAACTCAAGTTCAAGGTGCAACGGCCAGCCACTTAATCTGCCAAGCAATTGTCACTGCCAATCAACGCATGGAAGTTGATGTGCTGTTGCTTACCCGTGGCGGCGGATCATTGGAAGATTTATGGTGTTTTAACAGCGAACATTTAGCCCATGCTATTTATAACAGTGCCTTACCCATTATTAGTGCCGTCGGCCACGAGATTGATACCACTATTAGTGATTATGTTGCCGATGTGCGTGCACCAACCCCGTCAGCTGGTGCCGAGTTATTATCAAAAGACAAAGGTAATAAAACTGAAAAATTAGCCCTGCTGTTATCACGCTTGCAACAGGGTATGAAACATTATCAATTACAGCAGTATGGTCGATTAACGCAGTTATCTCATCATCTACAACGTCATGAGCCACAACGTAAACTGCAACAATTTGAACAGCGATTTGATGAAATGCAAATGCGCCTAGAAAATGCCTTACAGCATAAATTCAGTCGCTTAACATTGCGCCATCAGCAATTGCATAATCGCTTACAACAACGTTCACCTATTAATACCCTAACCTTAGAAAAACAGCGGCTTGGATATTTAATTGAACGTTTTAATGACGCCAGCAAAGACTGCTTTAAACAAGCTGAATTACGGCTTACACAAGCAGCACATAAACTTGATACCGTCAGCCCACTGGCAACACTGAGCCGGGGTTATTCAATCACAAGTACCAATGATCATGTCGTTGAAAATGCCAATCAGTTAAGCAATGGTGATGTGATTCATACTCGGTTAAAGCAAGGAAGTCTCACCTCAACCGTGACAGATATCTCTACCAAATAAACAACATGATCTCGATGAAAAAATGGTGCGCAAGGACATAGCGTGAAACAGATAGATTATCGGCAATACAAGGATGATGAGTTACTCGATGTTGAGCGCAACATTAATAAACAAGCTTTTCCTGAACGATATAAGCAATTATGCGACGAAATATCTCGACGTAAAAAACTTGGCTGTTTTAATCTTAAGCCTCAATTAAAAGAAAATGGGTTCGACCGAGATTACTGGCGAAGAAGCGAAATTATTTTTGAATTTTCCACGATACCAATAGTTTGGCGTATGACTTTTGTCGGAGCTTACTTGTTGGCGAATATAGCGGTATTAGCATGGGTAATGCCTCACTATTGGGTGAGTTCATTAGATAATCTACATCGATATAACATCACAGTTGATCAAATTGAATGTCGTAGGGACGCTGTTGAAAATCAACAAACCGGTGAAATCAATGATTTCTATGACATTGTCATTTCGGCTTATCCCAATACTTTTGTTGCACCAAATTTGCACCGTTCAAAATGCAAACAAATTGCCGCGACATTAACATCGGGGATGCGGGTATCGATTTGGCAACAAGATGAATTGATTTATCAACTGCAAATGAATCAACAAATGTTGTTGTCGTATGATTATATGGCACCAAAGGTGAGAAATTTCCGCACAAGAGGCCAATTGGTATATTTTTTCATCCTATTTGGTCTAGGAATATTGTCATTCAAATCACTTTATAATGCTTTTATTCCAGGTACATTCAAGCAACAATACCGCGGATATGTTGACTGAACCCGTAGCGCATCACATATAAAAATGCCATCTTACGATGGCATTTTTAACGCTTACTAACGGGTTTACTTACCGATTGGCGTTAATACAATTTCTACACGACGATTTTGCGAACGACCTTGCTCGGTAGAGTTGCTCGCAATTGGGCTTGACTCACCCATACCAGTAGAAGATACACGTGAACCACTGACTTTTTGGCTAGTGATATATTGTGCAACTTCACTCGCTCGTACTTGTGACAAACGTAAGTTATAAGAATCTGAACCTGAACTGTCGGTATAACCAATTACATTCAAGCGAGTGTCATCATATTCTTTGGCCACTAATACAACGCTGTTTAATACTGATTTAGCGCGTGCACTTAATACAGTTTGATCAACCGCAAAGGTCACTTCATTAGGCATGTTTAGTACAATGTTGTCACCGTTGCGAGTTACACTCACACCAGTTGATTTTAGCTGTTTACGTAATTCAGCTTCTTGCACATCCATGTAATAACCAATACCACCACCAACAGCAGCGCCAGATGCAGCACCAATTAAAGCACCTTTACCGCGATCACTTTTGCTTGATGAAAGTACACCAATAGCAGCACCAGACAGAGCGCCAATCATAGCACCATTAGTCGCTTTCGTGTTTTCTGATTCGCCGGTATAAGGATTAGGTAATTGGCAACCTGACAACAAGAGCGCCGAACCAATTAATGAACTGCATAATAATGATGTATTTAATTTTACTAACATACTCACTCCTAACGACTTATCCATCATGGATAAGTGAAACTGACACAATAAAAACTAATTAAAATCAAAAAGGTTAAGTATAACTCAGAAAAGCTTAAGGCTTTCGTTATATTTTATTAATAAAACGTCTACGCAAACCTATCACTCCGGCAAGCAACGCAATGCTTAACCAAGATAAGGTCCCGCCAGAATGTTCCGTTTCGATATAGACCTCATCAACATAAACCGCATCTCGATCACTACTTTCAAGCGGCAGAGCATACAATGCATTAGATTGATCACTACTAATCGTTGCGACAGGATCGGCATACCCCAACTCATATAAATCGATCAACACATCATAATGATCGGTTTGATAGCCATTAGCCAATGTCGTCAGCACTTCATAGTCATCATGGCTAGAGTCTGCATGTAAGGTGAATACATCGGTTGAGTAGTAATGAATCCAGGGACCACCATCTTGACTCAAATAGAGTTCTGCAAACACATCGGCCTGAATATCGCCCGCACTGCTATTTATATCTGCATCAAAAGTCACGCTAAAGGTTTGATAAAAACCGTCGTAATCGTAATCTTCCAGTAAATATGAATTGGCACCGTAGAAGGAGAAATCGTAGTAAACCACCTGATTCTGCTGCGCTAATACTCGTTTTTGCTGGTTTTCAGCTGTGGCCGCAGATTTTTTATTTTTAGCCAGCACCTGTTCGCGAGTCATTTTTACCTTGATGTTGCCATCAAGGTTTTGCAACTTAGCTTGTTCATGTAACACCATCATCCTAGCTTGCTTATCGGCATCAGACTCTGGGGTTTTAAGGTTAATGCTCCTTGCTTGGCTGTAAGTCCCAAGGCCTTGTTCAGCTATGCGCTCGGCGCCTTGTGCTACAGGCGAGCTCAACCAAAGCGCACTGGCAACACATAAGCCTAAGCCCCATTTTATTTGGGTATTCATTACCGATATCTGGGCTATGTTAGTTTTATTATGCTTCATGTTCATTCCTCGCTGTCTTGATATTGAGGCCATTAAAACCTAATGGAAATGAACATAAGCTGAACATAGGCTAATCATAACAACCAAAACAATCAGCTATTTATGCGCGACTAGCAAGAAACCTCAAGGTGTCTGTAAATGATTCAGCTAATGTTCATCTGTCAGAACGTATACTACGATGACAAATCAGCTATTTGTGCCTATGGCTATTTTATCGATTAGGTTAAGTAGATGTTTCTATATAGAAAGGGATCTTTTACACTGGCAATACTGAGGTTATTAGGGATCACAATATGCAGCGTATGCTCAACATAAATGCCATCATGTTCGGCCTAATATTAACGATACTGTCACTCACGTCGGTACCGTCTTATGCGGCATGGTATTCATCGCCCCATGCTAGCCACTCTCCCGGCCCTAATAATAATCGCCAAAACAATAATCAGAACAGTAACCTCGTCGTGGCAAGTGCTCAACATGCGGTACAAATAGCGCAAAGTCGTTATTCTGGCAAAGTGTTAAAAGTACAATCGGCTAACGTTAATGGACATGCTGGGTATCGGATTAAACTACTCACCAATGATGGGGTTATTTTCTATGTATTAGTCGATGCCACCAATGGCGCAGTGACAAGGAACTAACCCATGAGATTATTATTAGTCGAAGACGATTTAGCCTTGCAACAGAACATCAAACAACACCTTATCGAAGCGCAATATACTGTTGATGTCGCCAATGATGGCGAAGAAGGGTTATTTCAAGCTCAAGAATATCAATACGATGTCGCCATTATCGACGTCGGTTTACCAAAACTCGATGGCTTGTCATTAATCAGCCAATTACGCGAGCAAGACATTAGCTACCCGATAATCATTTTAACCGCTCGAGACAGTTGGCAAGATAAAGTAGTTGGATTAGATGCCGGTGCCGATGATTATTTAAGTAAGCCATTTCAACTCGAAGAACTGGTTGCTCGCATTAATGCGTTAATTCGCCGTTCGGCAGGTAAAGCAAGCCCTATTATCCAAAATGGTCCCTTTAGTATCAATACTCGCAGTTTAGAAATTAAACAGGGCGAGCAAATCATTAACCTCAGTGGTTCTGAATACAAACTGTTTGAATACCTAATGTTGCATCCAGGTTCAGTGCATTCAAAAAGCCGTTTAATTGAACATATTTATGATCAAGATTTTGATTTAGACTCGAATGTGATTGAGGTTTTCATTCGCCGTTTACGTAAAAAACTCGACCCTGACAATCAGTACCAATTAATTGAAACGCTCCGCGGTCAGGGCTATCGTCTGCGCCAATTAGACCCAAATGCATAATCTACTCAACTCGCTTAAAGTTCGCATTGTTGTCAGCGCCTTATTGTTAATATTGGTGTTGCTGCCGATTATTGGCATGACAGTAAACAATGCCTTTGAGACCCAAGTGAATGTCGCCGCCAAAAATCAATTAAAAGCTTATATTTACTCGGTCTTGGCCATGGCCGAAGTGGAAAATAACCAATTACAAATGCCGTCACATTTACTCGAAAACCAATTTAATGTCATCGGATCAGGTCTTTATGCGTTAATCACCACCAAAGACAATCAGCTATTGTGGACCTCAAATTCATTTTTGGGCCTAAACACGCCCATTAATCTGCCTAAACCAGCAACGGGCAGAAGTACCTTCGACTCGATCATGATTAATGATAAACCTCAGTTGATATATAGCTTTAGCGTGAGTTTTACCACCAGCGAACAGCCTTTTACCATGACGCTACACATTATAAAAAATAAACAGGAATACCTTCAACAAATCCAAAAATTCTCTAATACCTTATGGACTTGGTTACTGATCTTAACGGCCCTATTGTTGATAGTGCAATTGAGCTGGTTATTATGGACTCTAAAACCCTTGGGGAAATTTAGCCAAGAACTGAGTGCAGTAGAGCAAGGGACATCGATGCAGCTAAGCACCCACTACCCTGTTGAGCTGCAAAAAGTCGCTAAGCAATTAAACACCTTATTACAAACCGAACAAAATCAGCGTAAACGCTATCGTAATGCCCTGGCCGATTTAGCCCACAGTTTAAAAACCCCTTTGGCGGTAATGCAAACCCAAGCTAACTTAAGCGAGGCCTCGCTCGAGCAAATTAACCGCATAAATCAAATTATTGCCTATCAGCTTAGGCGCGCACAAAGTGCTGCGGGTAGCGCGTGGCATTTGGGGATCAGTGTTGACAGTATAAGCGTGAGATTAGTTAGAACCTTAACTAAGATATACCAACAGCAACAACTCAGCATTGATTACCAAGGCGATCACAATGCACGTTTCAAAGGTGATGAAGCCGATTTAACAGAAATGCTCGGCAATGTGTTAGACAATGCCTGTAAAGCCGCAAATGCCCAAGTAAAACTAACGGTTAAGCAAGGGCCTAATAGCCTTCTGATTAGTGTGGAAGACGACGGTGCAGGAGTACCTGAAGACAAGCAGCAGCAAATTTTCGAACGAGGCATACGCGCTGATACATACGATCAAGGTCATGGTATTGGCTTAGCGATTGCGCGCGACCTGGTCGATAGTTATCACGGTAAGCTTACCGTAAGTCAATCGACCTCATTGGGCGGCGCCAAATTTGCATTTGAATTTACGCATTAGTGTCTAATAATCTGATGAATAGATAACTCATTTCTAGCTAAACCTGACTATATATTTTAACTCTCTCGGTTAGCCTTCAGCTTATGTTCATCTTCGGCTCGTTATGATTGGCTTAACAGTCATTAATGACACTGGAGATAACATGAAAAAAGCCATTCACGCACCCGCTCAGGCGCTACTTGCCTTAGCTCTGGTTTGTATGCCATTAACAAGTGTGCAAGCGGCGCAGCCAACTAATAACCTCACTTACACAGCTGCAGATGATGCGGTCAGTGATGCTGAGTTGGCACAAATGCTTGCGCCTATTGCGCTATATCCAGACAGCTTATTAACTCACATCCTCATTGCGTCAACATATCCATTAGAAATTGTTCAAGCTAAGCGTTGGTTATCAAACCAAGGCGATCGTGATACTAAGCAAATCATGATAGAGGTCGAGTCACAAGACTGGGATCCAAGCGTCAAAGCCCTAGTGGCATTTCCCAATGTACTGCAACGCTTAAATGATGACTTAGCCTGGACACAAAGCGTAGGAGATGCCTTTTTACAAGACGAAGGCCGCATGCTAGATACCATTCAGTCGCTGAGACAACAAGCCGATAAGGCCAATAACTTAGCCGACCTTGAGCAAGTCAAAGTGTCGCGGGTTGAGCGTCGGATCATTATTGAGTCGGTTCGCCCTGAAATTGTCTATGTACCTTATTACGACAGTCGCATTGTTTATGGTGATTGGCGCTGGAACCGTTACCCGCCCGTTTACTGGAGTGCACCAGCTTATGTGCACTACCGCCCTAACCACAGCGCTATTTACTGGGACACCGGCGTACACATCAGTTTTAACTTCTTTTTTAGTGGTTTTCATTGGCATGACCGCCGCGTTATAGCCGTACCTGTTCATCAAAACTACCGTTACTACACACCACGGAAAATAAGTTACAGCCATGGTGCACAACATTGGCAACATAAGCCTAAACATCGCAAAGGTGTGGCGTACCACAGCCAAGTGATCAGCAAACGTTATAATGGCCATTATGAAAAACGTAACCAGCAAGTAAGTTATTCACGCGAGCCTAAGCGCCAGCTAGCCAATGAGCCACGCCATTACTCAACCAAGGTGAACGATCAACATAATCAAGTCAATTACGCTAAGCAGGACAAGCATAGTGACAAATCAGCGCTTAAAAGTGTCAATCGCAATGATGCTGTTGAACACAGAAGTACCCAACTAAAACGCGAATTAAGTCAGCAACGTCAACCAGTTGCACAGGTAAAATCGTTTGATCGTAAAGGCGAACCAATGAAGTCAAGCTACAGTCGTCAGCGCGATGTGGCCCAAACTGGGCCTAAATATGAGGCAAAACCGGTCGCAAATATGACAAGCAAACCGCGCACTCAAGAGTTACAACAAGCTCAGCGTAATACTCGAGTTGAAAAAGTACGTGAACCGCAGGTTAACACTATGCGCAATCAACAACAGCAAGTGAAACAAATACGCACAAATGAACCAAAGAGACAGCAAGTGCGCGATACATCCCGCTCCACATCTCAGCAAGTTACACGATCGGTTAATCAGCAACGTGATAATTCATCACATCGCACAAGCCAATCAAGGGATATAAAGCCATCAAGAGAAAGAGAGTAAGCACTTAATCGATTGCGAAAAAAACAACATGAGCAAAGTGTGTTTGCCATGTTGTTTTTTAAACTAACGTCATCAAAATTAACGATATTGAACTAAACTCGTGGCAATACGATACACACATCAAGCCCATGAGGATCGACCTGATTAAAGATCAACTCCCCATGATGTAAGCTGATAATGTGCTGGCAAATAGACAAACCTAGACCCGCTCCTTGAGAAGCATTTTCATCAACACGATAAAATCTATTTTTGGCTAAGGCTATCTCCTTAGCAGACATCCCACGACCTTGATCAAGCACACAAATCATTGTGTACTCATCATCCTGAGAAGCCTTAATGGTAATTAATGATTCCGCAGGACTGTATTTGCAGGCATTTTCAATAATATTTTTCAGGACTAACTCAAGGTAAAACGCATCGGCGTTAATGGTCATGTCCGCAGGAATATCAATATGCCATTCATAATCAGCAATCACGTGTAATAACTGATTTATCACGTTATCAATGATGTCTTGTAGCTTACAATCTGTTTGATTTAACGCTTCAATCGCATCAACCCGCGACAACAGCAACAACTGCTCTACCATATGATTAATACGGTTTACGCCCTCACCTATGGCTTCTATATAGGCCAAGGTCGCAAGTTGAACATCAGGGGCTTGGCTTGACAATACATCACTTAAGCCGTCGCTATGTAACTTAATAATCGCTAACGGTGTTTTCAGCTCGTGTGCAGCGTCTGCGCTAAAACGACGCTCACGGATCATCGTCTCGCTAATACGCTGCAAATAACTGTTAAGTGCTTTTTGTGTCGACGCTAACTCTGTTGGTAACGTGAAATTGATTGGGGTTAGGTCTTGGGCAGGACGATTGTCTAAATGACGTTCTAATAATTTTACCGGTTTAAATAGGTAGTAAGTTAACGCCAACATAAAAAACATCATGATCGGCGTAATGATCAATGGCGAGCGCCAAGTATTACTGATGATTAATGATACTAACTCCTGTCTGACATCATCACGCTGTGCGGTAACAATCCATACCTGCTGCGGCAATGAAAAAAAGCTGTATACGTGCCATAAATCATTACCGATACGACGAGTATCATAACCTTGAGTAAAGTTAGTTAATAGTTGATCGCCAGAACTGTCAGAGTAAGCCAGTAACTGCCCGGTGCTAGACAGTAATTGAAATGACAACTTATGCTCATAAGATAAGGTAATAGGGTTAGCTTGTTCGGCAAATGTGTCGACTTTCGAATCATCAACATGGAACAGGATAGGCTTGAGAACAAGCTGAGCCAATTGCGCTTGCGTTAGATGATCAACATAAAACTTTTCTAGCATTTTCGAAGTTTGGATCATCTGCGCATCAAATAACTCTTCAACTTCATGCGTCGCATCACGGGTGCTCAAGATGCTCGAAAACGTCACGGTGAGGACAATCCCCACCAGCATGAGCAAACTTAATAATAATCGTAATGAAAACATAATGTCCTATGGTATTGAATAGCATCATAGCGCAATTTAGGTGTGACGCTGTTTACTGACGACTTGTCACGAAAAAGATTATACCGTTTCCGTTAAAATGTAGCCTATACCACGTACAGTTTTGATTAATTCGGTGGCAGTTTTTTTGCGTAGGTGATGAATATGCACCTCGATCGAATTACTGCCGACTTCATCCCAACCATAAGTTAATTGTTCAAGTTGATTACGGGTTAATACCCGTCCAGCAGATTGAGCAAACTCGAGCAATAATTGATACTCGCGCCGAGAGAGTGACACTAACACGCCGCGAAAATGTACTTCACAGCGGGCAAAATCAATATTAAGCGCGCCATAACTAAATTGATTATTGTCTAGACCATGCTGGCGTCGAATAATAGCGCGTAATCTTGCAATAAGCTCTCTGACATCAAAAGGTTTACTTAAATAATCGTCTGCGCCAATATCTAAACACATCAAACGTGTATCAAAATCAGTATTTGCAGTGAGTACAATAATCGGTAACGAGATACCGTTACGACGCCACAGTTTTAGTAAGTCCGCGCCATTGCCATCAGGCAACCCCAAATCGAGAATAATCGCGCTAAAATCTTCATTATTCAGGGCTACCTCCGCCTGCTTATAGGACGGCAGATGATCAACCTGGATACCTTCTTTGGCCAAACTCAGCATCACGCCTTGGGCGAGTAGTTTATTGTCTTCAACCAGTAACACGCGCATGATGACTTATCCCCTAAATACCTTAAAATCGACACCTTGCTGCTGTAAAAACGCTTCAGCATCTGGCCCTTTTAACATCGACATCGTGGCTAACATTCCCGCCATAACACAATTTGGCGCGAGTACAGTAACCGATAATGGCGCCTGTTCTATCGGATAACCATTTTGAGGATTAATAATATGCCCATAACGCTTACCGTTCACTTCTATATAACGTCGAGTATTGCCGCTGGTCGCGAGAGCACCCTGACGGATAGTTAATAGTGCAGCAGCATTATCAAGCTTCTGCGGGTTTTCAATCCCCACCTGCCAGCCATCCGCTTTGGAGACCGGACAAGCAATATCACCACCAAAATTAACTAATACCGAGGTATCAGGCCAACGTTGAGCCAATATATTTGCGGTGCGATCAACGGCATATTCTTTACCGATACCGCCAAAATCGACACTCATGCCAGCCGGCATATGAACGCTAGTGTTAGTCAATGTAATACGTTCAAAACCAACTTGATCTAAGGCTTTATCAATCTCAGTTTGTAGCGGTACACAATGGCTGCCATCAAAACGCCATAGGGCCATTAATGGGCAAGCGCTGATATCAAATGCTGTCTCGCTTAATTGAAAACATTGTTTAGCAAAGGTAAATAAATGAAGGGTTTCGGCATCAATGACTGTTGTGTCACCTTGAGCATGATTTAACTGCCACACCACATTACCTTCAATAAAACGACTAAATTTATGTTCTATACGCTTAGCTTCATCATAAGCAATATTGAGCATTTGCCGAGCAACATGCTCGTCATTCACCGCCATTAACAATTCGCATGGGCTTGCCATAGCGTTAAATGAACCTAAAAAGCCCCAAGGACGAGTCTGTAAGCTCATCGCCTCTGGGGCTTTTAACACTGTAGTTAGCCGTTTATGCACGTAAAGTGACTCGTTTTATGGATATAACATCCATCTTAAAACGAATAACTCACTTGAGCTACAATTGCCTTCACTGCTGGGAATAAATCATAGTTCTGTAACTGACCCGGTAATTGCGTACCATTATTTTCAGGATTTTGCTGATAATACTCAATACGATAACTTAACTCATGTCCACCGGATAAACGCTGACCAAACTTAAGCCCGATGGTATAAGCCGTCATATCACCAATACGATAATCTGCGCTGGCATACTCAGGTATGGCATCGCCACTCATTAAGAATGGTCGATAAAACTCAGCAGCCTGCTGTTGGTAATAACGTAAATGTAATTGTCCGTAGATGCTTGGGCTAAAGTAATAGCGATAATGGGTTTCTAACGTATGTGATTGAATATCCCAATCGTCAGTACTGTAACGATATGAAAAATCGACTACACCAGAATCTAAAGCACCTTTGGTAAGTAAAAACACACTGTGTTTCAAGCGTGAATCAGGACGATTTTCATAACGGTAAGCTTGTGTTTGGCCATTAGCATCAACTTCACTAAGAATTTTATACGGGTCAGTCATGTAACCAGACACACTGGATAAACCATAGTTAGCCTGCATTAACCAATTACGATTAATAATCTGAGTGACACCGAACATAATATCGCTCGTTTGCTTAGTATCATCACCCGCTAAACGAGTTTGATCAAATGCGGCTTGATAATCGGCATCACTGGCATAATTACCCCGAAACACCATTTGTGACATGGCTACTGGGCGACCGCCAACAGGATCAACCACATCATTACTGAACGCGCCAGACAACGACACCGTCGTGTTGTTTTTATTGAAGCTGCGCTCAAGGCCCGCATTAATCCCCATAGAGAGGTAATCGAACTCTTTAGAGCCGTACACACCGACATTACCCGTCCAATCTTGGTTAAGCACTTCTTGCCAATTAGCGCTTAGCTGTACCCGGGTATCGTGAAAGGTATCGTCAAGCGGCGTTTCACCTGAGCTAACGGTATATTGGCCGTCGCCTGAAGGACGAGTAAAGGTTTGGCTTTCGTCTTGGGCAACCGCACCAGAAGCCGATGCGCCTGTTAAGCTGTCGACTACAATTTTCATGTCTAGGAGTGAAGTTTCGCCAAAGGCTTTTTGCACATTACCAATGGCTTCTGCAGCTTGCACACGGTCTTGCTCACCATAATACATAATGGCAGCATCGACTTTCCAATCATCATTTGCAGGAGTAGCTTCAGCAGCACTCACCTGTTGATTCAGTAGACTGCAGCTTGCTAACGCCAATGCACTGGCAATATTTTGCTTAGATGTTAGTTGCATCCACAACCTCCACCCGCTAATGAACGCCCACCGCTGGTGCCTTCTTTACTGAAATAAATATGGTCATCTAAGGCAAGATCGAGTTTTTCGCTGTTTAAGGCCATGTCAGCTCTGGCTAATTGATCTTTTTCCCAAGGTTGTACACCTAGGCTTGAACATCCAGCCAAACTACTGACAATGGCTAACGCCACTGCCGCCTTGGCTAAGGGTTGATAAAACGCTTTCGTCATGAGTTTACTCCTGTAACAACATTTGGATTTCTTGCTCGTAGGCGGGGGTATTTTCGGTAAAAAATCCCATGTGAGTTTGTACCAGTTCACCTTTACGGTTAAACATAAAACTACTTGGCATTCCTTGTAACTCAAAGGCTCGAGCAATATCGCCCTCAGGGTCAAAGCGAAGATTAAATTTTCCCGGTAGCTTACTCAGAAACTCATGCGCTAATGCGCTGTCAACATCAAGGTTAATCGCTACAACCTCTAGACCTTGCTGTTGATATTTAGCTTGCATGGCATTCATCCAAGGGAATGATTTGCGGCATGGGCCACACCATGAAGCCCAAAAGTCGACATAAACGACCTTACCGGCAAATTGTTGCAAACTGACAGACTGCCCTTGCAGATCCATCACTTTATTATCTAATGACGGAGCAGCATAAGCAGTAACACTGACTCCAAGGCTTAACGCCAAACTTAACGCGGCAATGTTAAACTTACTTAAGCGTGAAAATAACTTTTTTGACATCATATTTTTGCCTACTGACTGAATATAGGACAAAGTAAGTTACCAAGCTTAAGGTTTACTTAAGTAAACAGATCGAACAATTTAAAAAGCTGGCCAAGGCAAATGCTGCCTCGACCAAACAATTGTTAAGGTTAACCACCAATCATCTTCGACACTAAACCTTTCTCATGACCCGATTCAGCCACTAAAATACCCGCTAAATGTAAACTGATAAAAGGAATGAAATACCAAAGTGCCAGTACATGTATTGTTTCAGCCTGTCCTTCTATTGATTCTGGGCCAAATTTAAGCAACAAACCGGTTGTAACTGACAAGGCGACACCCGCATAAAATAGCCAATAGACCCACGCTTGAAACTTTTGTTTAGTGGTTGCTTGGCGCGAAAAAGGTGATGTGTAATGCAGACCAAATTTAGCCATATAAATAAAACGCGCTAACACAAATACACTGACCGCATAGCCGAAATAAATATGCCACTGAAACATAACACCACGAATACTTCTTGCAATGCTCACCGCTTGCTTATCAGTAATGATGACATCAATTTTGGCTAAACCTTGATGAATAATCGCGGCCATATGGTTTTTCTCCATCCAGCCAAGTCGCAATAAAACTGTTAATAGCATGACCATCATAGTCAACGCGAGCCCCCAGTGAATGAGACGATGAAGCAGTGGGAAATTAGTCTGTGTTTGCATATAAACCTCGATAGGATTGCGATAATGCGGCTATTATTACGCCGAAATCTTAACAATTACTTATGAATAACAATAATCGAAAAATATTCTAAAACATGACATTATGACAGCATAAAACATTGAAAGAGGTCACACGTGACAACTATTTTGATTAAATATCGCCAAATAGTGTTATTTCTAGCCGGTCTAGGGACTTCATTAGGTGGACTGTATACTTTGTTTCCCCAATGGGCGCTGGAAAACCTAAACCAACTGCCCTTCTTTGCCAGTGATACAATTTTCATTCAGCATTGGGGCTTTATGGTATTAATGGTGGGATGCAGTTTTTTTATTGCAATGTTTCGCTCAGATTGGGTCAAACCAGTATTTTGCATTGCGCTAATTGAAAAGCTGTTTTTTATTAGCTTAGTATTGAGCAATGCCAATCAACCTTTTGTCGATGGATTTTGGTCATCAATGGTAATGGACATGATTATATGTACTTACATCGCCGCTTACTTATGGTGGTGTCGAACCGCCAGTGAGTTAACGTCTTAAGATAGGCAAACTCAATTTAATCGAGCTTATCTGCCGCTGCCGCGACATCGCATTTTTTACAAATAAGGATCATGCCTAATTGTTGTTGTCGACCTTCTACCGTCGTCACCCAGGGGCGAACAGTCCAAGGTGGATTATGGCGTACATGTTGAAAATGGCCACAGCCTAATTCTGCCACCCAATGCTGCTCTTCATCCAGGTGATAACCGATAATTTGTTGCTGCATCCTCGTTCACCTAATCTTTAATAGCAATGCCAATAGCACGGTTAACACCGACAAAAAAGCCTGAACAAGTCAGGCTTTTTGAGCGATAAATAACTTAAGTCAATACGAGGTTACTTAGTACGATCGCGAATGTGGCTCATTGCACGCTTACGACGACGCTCTTGACCCACGGTTAACTTTTCAGTTCTACCTTCAAACGGGTTAGCACCTTCGTGGAAACGTAACTGAATTGGCGTACCAACTACTTTCAATGAACGACGGAAGTAGTTCATCATATAGCGCTTATACGAATCAGGTAGCTTCTTAACTTGGTTACCATGAATAACCACGATTGGTGGGTTATAACCGCCAGCGTGAGCATATTTCAGTTTCACACGACGACCATTAACCAATGGTGGTTGGTGATCATCTTGCGACATCTGCATAACGCGAGTCAGCATTGAAGTACTCACACGACGTGTAGCACTGTCGTAGGCTTCTTCAATTGACTCATACAAATGGCCAACGCCAGTACCATGTAATGCTGAGATAAAGTGAATACGGGCGAAATCGATAAAGCCTAAACGGCGATCAAGTTCGCTTTTAACACGGTCTTTGACTTTTTGATCAATACCGTCCCACTTGTTTATCGCAATAACCAATGCACGACCAGCGTTTAAGGTAAAACCTAATAAACCAAGATCTTGCTCTGCAATACCTTCGCGCGCATCGATAACCAATAATACTACGTTAGCATCTTCAACTGCTTTTAAGGTTTTAATCACCGAGAATTTCTCGATAACTTCATTCACTTTACTGCGACGACGAACACCAGCAGTATCAATTAATACGTACTCTCTACCTTCACGTGACATTGGAATATAAATACTGTCACGAGTAGTACCGGGTTCGTCATAAACCACCACACGTTCTTCGCCGAGGATACGGTTAATCAGTGTTGATTTACCCACATTAGGCTTACCAATAATGGCGAGCTTAATCGGTAAGTTTTGCAGGCGTTCTTGTTCTGCTTCAGCTTCTTCTTCAGTATATTCACGTTCAACTTGCTCGCCTTCTTCGTCGAGTTCGCGAACGATACCCATAGCTTCAGCATAAGGCGTTAGTGCGTAATCAATCATGTTGGTCACACCACGGCCTTGCGCGGCAGCCATTTGGTATACTTCACCTAGACCTAAAGACCAAAACTCACCACAAGCTGAATCGGCATCAATGCCGTCGACTTTGTTAGCAACCACAAAAGTGACTTTATCACGGCTACGTAAATGCTGAGCAATCGCTAAATCGGCAGCTGTCATACCCGCACGAGCGTCAGTCATAAATAATACGACATCCGCTTCTTCAATCGCGGCCAATGACTGTTCAGCCATTTTAGTTTCGATCCCTTCTTCGCTGCCATCAATACCGCCAGTATCAACAACGATAAACTCGTAGCCAGCTAAAAATGCGCGGCCGTATTTACGGTCACGTGTTAAACCTGGGAAATCAGCGACTAACGCATCACGAGTACGAGTAAGACGGTTAAATAATGTCGATTTGCCGACATTCGGTCGCCCTACAAGGGCCACTACAGGGATCATGATTTTGCCTCTAAAAAACTTTTCAATAAAAAGCCCCCGGAACGCTTCCAGGGGCTCTAGTAAGGATATTATACCTTAATTAACGCAAAAATAGTGCTACGACTTATTCCGCATCAGTTTTGGTATCTTCCTCAGCATTCATTTGCTCTTGCTTGTTCAAGGAAACAATAGCAACTTTACCACTTCGGCCTTGAACATAAATGTTGTCACCCACCACTAAAGGTTGGGCATATAATCCATCACTATCAACTTCAATGCGGCCAACAATGTCACCGCTATTACGGTCAATAAAGTGCAAGTAACCTTCAAAGTCACCAACAACAATGTAATTGTCTATCACGGCTGGAGCGGTTAATTCACGGTTTTTAAGAACCGAATTACTCCATAATTCCAGACCATTACGACGATCAACCGAATAAATACGGCTATGATCATCAACTAAGTACAGGCTAATACCTGCAGCAGCTAAATCATTAAAGCTTGAATATTTACGTGACCAAACAATCCGTCCGCTGCGAAGCTCCATAGACACGAGATTACCGTTGTAACTCGCAACATAAATATTTTCGCCCAAAATTAATGGCGTCATATCAATATCGGCCATCCGGGTAAACTCATTGGAACCCGTTGGGGTAAATACCGCTTGTTCCCATGCTTGTTGGCCATTACTTTTGACCACAACAGCGACTTTGCCATCTGCTGTGCCTAAAAAGAAACCGCCCGCTTCATAAGCGGCTGAACCTGTACCTCGTAAGGTAAGGTTTGGCAGCTGCATTTCATAGGTCCATAACTTTTCACCGTTATCGATATTAAATGCTTCAAATGCACCTTTACTGGTATTTACTGCAACAACATCTTCTGCCACTGTCGGTGCCGATAATAACTCACCATTAGCTTGAGCAGACCACACTACGTCACCCGTAGCCTCATCTAGCGCAACTAATAAGCCAGTTTCACCACCAACAAAGACTTTGTTACGTGCCGCAGTAACGCCGGCAGCTAAACGAATTCCTTTGGTTTTAATTTCAAGCTTATCTTCAAAGACATCATTAAAGTCTTGTTTCCATAGCTCCTTGCCGCTGGTTTCATCAAACGCAACCACAACACCGCTGCGATCGGCGACAAATAATTTGCCATAACGAACCGCTGGACGAAGTTGCGAGTAATAATCACCTACGCCATCGCCAACACTGGTATCCCAAGTCACTTCAGGAAATACAGTTGCTTGTATATCAACTAATTCACTCACTGGCTCTTCTTCAACATCACTTGAAGAACAAGCAGACATAAGAGCAACACTTAACCCGACGGCAAGTAGATTTTTACACCAAGACTTCATTGGCTAAATTCCTTATGCCTTATTTAGATTGTCTAACTTCATGGTCAGCGCAGGACTGGCTATCGCGCCACCATTATCCACGGCTGCTTGATAAGCTAATTTGGCTTTATCCAAATCACCTTGACGCACTAAAAAGTCGCCTTTTAATTCTTCACGTTGCGAAGCAAATGCTTTATCAGTCACTTGTTCTAGTGTGGCTAATGCCATACCAAGATTATTTTGCTCAGCTTGAATACGCGCTAGACGTATCATGGCCACCATGCCTAAACCTGAACCAGGCTCTGCGGCAATTACTTTGGTAAATGAGGCTTCAGCTTTTGCTAAATCACCCGCTTCAACCGCTGATTTAGCGACCATCAACTCGAGTAATGCCTGATAACCTTGCTGATCATGTTCTGATGTAAAGCTTTCTGCCTGAACCAATAACGCTGCAGGGTTAGCTGACTGTGTCACGATAGACTGAAACGATTCGGAAGCTTTTTCGGCTGCCGTCACTTTCATATCAGAATAAGTATTCCAACCATATAGACCACCTAGGCCTACCACGGCACCCACGACAATCGAGGTACCATAATCTTTCCAGAACTGCTTGATAGCATCTACTTGTTGTTCTTCTGTGCTATAAATTTCCACTTGCACTTCCCCTTTGAAATCAATTCTTAAATCAGTTCTGCAATTTTAGTTACGAGTTCACTACGCGTAACCAATTGTTGTTCGTCTTTTGTTCTTAACGGCTTGATAGCCACTTGATTATTCGCTACTTCATTTTCGCCAATGATCAACGCAAATTGAGCACCGCTTTTATCGGCACGCTTCATTTGCTTTTTAAAGTTACCACCACCGCAATGACTCATGACTTTAAGCGTTGGTAACTGTTGACGCAACTCTTGAGCCACTTTAATGGCTTCAACCACACAATTATCACCCATAGCAGTAACATAGATATCTACTTCAGGGGCAATATCACTGGTTAACTCAAGCGTTTCAAGTAATAGTACAATGCGCTCAAGGCCCATTGCAAAGCCAACGGCTGGAGTATCTTTCCCCCCCAGTTGGCCGACTAAACCATCGTAGCGGCCACCCGCCAACACTGTACCTTGAGAGCCCAAACTGGTGGTAACCCATTCGAATACAGTGCGGTTATAATAATCTAAACCACGAACTAAACGTGGATTGATGGTGTATTGGATGCCAACAGCGTCTAAGAGTTCACATAAAGTTGAAAAATGTGTCTTAGTTTCTTCACCCAAGTAATCCATTAATGCTGGTGCGTCAGCTAAAATAGCCTGCACTTGCTGATCTTTAGTGTCCAGTACACGCAATGGATTTGAATACATCCGACGTTTACTATCTTCATCGAGAATGTCTTTATGCTGCTCTAAAAAAGCAATCAACGCATCGCGATAGGCCGCACGTTCAGCGGGATCGCCTAAGGTGTTTAGCTCAAGTGCAACGTGCTCTTTAATCCCTAGCAAGTCCCATAAACGGGCTGATAACATCAATACTTCAGCATCAATATCGGCGCTACCAATGCCATACACTTCAACACCGAACTGGTGGAACTGACGATAACGACCTTTTTGCGGACGCTCATGACGGAACATAGGTCCCATATACCATAAACGTTGTTCTTGGTTGTAAAGCAGACCATGTTCGTTACCCGCACGAACAGTTGAAGCGGTACCTTCAGGACGTAAGGTTAAGCTGTCACTATTACGATCTTCAAAGGTATACATTTCTTTTTCAACAATATCGGTCACTTCACCAATAGAGCGCTTGAAAAGGTCGGTACTTTCTACGATAGGAGTGCGAATTTCGCTATAACCGAATGCACTAACAGATGAACGCAATACTGCTTCGAGTTTTTGCCATATAGGACTTTGGGTAGGCAGAATATCATTCATTCCGCGAATAGCTTGGATTTGCTTTGCCACTGTTAACTTGTCCACTTATTGAATTAGCTTGCGCTAATAAAATGTAAATACACCCTCTGCATCGGCAACTTTAGGTTGTCATGCACAGGATTAAGATTATTCGGTTTTATCGGTTATCGCGATACGGTTGGCCATCATGCTTGCTTTTGCACGGATCTTAGCTTCTAAACCATCGACGATATTGTTATTATCAAAGCGTTCTTTTTGACGCACTCCGCCATCATAATAACCGCTTTTAGCATGGCCACCCGTTAAACCAATATCAGACACTAATGCCTCGCCTGGACCATTAACCACACAACCTATAATGGACACATCCATTGCGGTGGTAATGTCTTCAAGACGACGTTCAAGTTCATTGACTGTGCTAATCACATCAAATTCTTGGCGCGAACAAGAGGGACAAGCAATAAAATTAATTCCACGGCTACGAATGCGCAAAGACTTTAAAATATCAAAGCCCACTTTGATTTCTTCAACGGGATCGGCTGCTAAGGAAATACGTAAAGTATCACCAATACCCTCAGCTAATAACATGCCTAAACCCACAGCTGATTTAACTGAACCGGCACGCATACCGCCTGCTTCAGTAATCCCCAAATGCAGAGGTTGACGTATTTGTTTAGCGAGTAAACGATAAGATGCGACAGCAAGAAATACATCTGAGGCTTTTACACTGACTTTAAATTGATCAAAGTTCAAACGGTCCAAAATATCCACATGACGCATTGCCGACTCAAACAATGCCTCCGGAGTTGGCTCGCGATACTTATCCATTAAGTCTTTTTCAAGCGAACCACCATTGACCCCGATACGGATTGGAATATTTTTATCGCGTGCACATTCAACAACGCTGCGAATACGCTCTTCATTACCAATATTACCAGGATTTATTCGCAGGCAATCTGCACCGTATTCAGCCACTTTAAGTGCAATACGATAATCAAAATGAATGTCGGCAATCAAAGGCACATTCACTGACTGTTTAATGATTTTAAACGCTTCAGCTGCATCCATCGTTGGCACAGAAACACGCACTAGATCAGCGCCCACCTTTTCCAACGCACGAATTTGTGCAACTGTGGCTTCAACATCATTAGTATTGGTATTGGTCATCGACTGGACAGCAATCGGTGCACCATCGCCAATAGGCACATTGCCCACATATATACGTGTTGATGGTCTGCGAATAATTGGGGATTCGTTATACATGTAAATGTACTCTACTGCAGTTGCTAAAGCATTATGACGCTTTAGGCAGGGTTAATCTTGCTACTCGACCATTGGCAAATTCAGCTAAACTGATTTTATTGCCATCGAGGCTGATACTGGCGACTTGAGGTGCACCTAGGATCACTTTAAACGGTTTTGTACCTTGAACTTCAATTCGCTGAGCTGAATTTTTCACGCCATCAACCATGACTTTACCTGTGGCATCAGTCACATTAACCCAACAATCACCTGAAAGTTCAATGGTTAATACACTTGCACCACTCACTAAACTTGAGCTTGTTGATGCTGCTTGTGCATTATCACTTTCAACACTACTAGGTGAAGTACTGGCTGCATCTTGCGCCGTTTGAATAAGCTTATCTTCAGCATCTATTGCAGCTTGGCTAGGAGCCTCTGCCGCACTCGCACTGGCTTCGTTACTTGACTCATTACTACTATACTGTTCAGTTTCGCTTCTAATGAATTGTTGCGGTTGGGCCATGTTACTTCCAGCAGCAATTTCTTCAACGGTTGGTTGAGATAAATCAACACTGGTTATTAACGATGACTTTTGAACCCACCACAATACTAACATGGCGATCAATACGGCAATGATAAGGTAAGTCACAAAATTTAGACGGCTATTACGAGCTTGATGCGTCGTCTTACGTGAAAAACTTTGCATTTCAGGGGCAACAATTTCAGGTAATTGCTGGCTTAAACATAGCTGAATTTTGTTCATATCAGCGCTTACTGCACGAGCATAATTTTTAATATAGCCGCGCACATAAGTGGTAGAGGCAATATTATCAAAGATGTCATTTTCAAGATCATTAATGATCTTGGGGCGTAAATGCAGTTGAGTTGCGACGGTCTCAATTGAGATCCCTTTTGCTTCGCGGGCCGCTTTTAAAATGGCCCCGGCAGTAACAACATTTGTTAACAATGACGCGTTCTCTTCGTCTTGTTCTACTTGTTCGAATTCTTTAGTCATTAATTCAAGTTAGCTCTATAATTTTTGGCTTGTGGAGATGCAGGAAACTTCGCAATTAATAAAATGCCAAATCGTTTTACGGCCTCTACATCATTCGCCGCCCGCTCAATCTTGATCCCTAAGGCTAAACTTTCTGCTGATTCACTAGCAACTCGATGGTATCTTGCGAGTTGTTCGCGCGCATCGCCGTAGTCAGCATCTTCCATGGCTAACTCGGTTAATTCTAATAATGTGACTTTACGTCTTGGATCATACTTTAACGCCATATTAAAATACTGTCGCGCTTTTTCTTTATTGCCGGCTTTGCGACTGCATACACCTAAGTTTTCATAACTTGATGCGGTACGGGTATATTGAGGTGTCTCTATGGCTGCAAGAAACATTTTCTCAGACTCGGCAAACTTATTTTGTTGGCACAAAAACACCCCAAAATTGTTACGCGCATCACCCGTCACATCACTCAAACTAATCGCTTTTTTGTATGACTCTTCCGTTCGCTCAATATCGCCAACGGTTTGATAATAATAAGCCATTGCCATATGAACTTCACTGATGTTCGGCGCATATTCAACAGCTTTATTTAAATTATACTTTGCTTGCTCGCTATTACCACGCTGTAGATAAGTCAGTCCTAGTTGCATACGTTCTCTAGCAGCTCCCTGCTTATCAAACTGACGTTCAGCTACAGGGGTATCAGTACCACTGTAAGTACGCTCAGTAACACAAGCAGTGGCAGACAAAGCCACTAAAGTCATTAAACAAACCTTTTGCATTCCATGCTTCATTTATAAGCCTATTATCTATGCAAACAACGAGTTATTCCATTGTGACTGAAATCTGACTCTGTTGCATTTGTTTTTTTGCTAAACGCTTTGTTCTATCACGAATATCACCGGCTAATTGACCACAAGCAGCATCAATATCGTCACCACGCGTTTTACGCACAATCACGGTTAGACCATGTTCCATTAACACTTTAGAAAAACGGTCAATGCGTGAGTTCGATGAACGGCCATACGGAGAACCAGGATACGGGTTAAACGGAATTAAGTTAATCTTACATGGCGTATCTTTCATTAAGATAGCGAGTTCATGTGCTTGATCTGTGCTGTCATTTATATGATCAAGCATCACATACTCAACCGTGACGCGGCCACGGTTTGCATTAGACTTTTCTAAATAGCGACGAATACCCGCTAAAAACTCTTGCAATGGGTATTTTTTATTCACCGGAACGAGTACGTCACGTAACTTATCGTTAGGCGCATGGATACTGACGGCTAATGCCACATCGATGACATCACCTAATTTATCAAGTGCTGGTACCACACCCGAGGTTGATAATGTCACTCGACGCTTAGATAAACTAAAGCCAAAATCATCTAACATAATGTCCATAGCAGGGATAACGTTAGCAAGGTTAAGCAAAGGCTCGCCCATCCCCATCATCACTACGTTTGAAATTGGTCGATCGCCAGTGTCTTTATGGAAACCTAAAAATTGCGACACTCGCCAAACTTGACCGATGATTTCAGCGACGGTTAAATTACGGTTAAAACCTTGCTGACCAGTAGAGCAAAAAGTACATTCTAAAGCGCAACCAACTTGTGACGACACACATAAGGTCGCTCGGTCTTCTTCTGGAATATAGACGGTTTCGACTTCTTGGCCCTGACCAACATTAATAGCAAATTTAATGGTCCCATCAGCAGACTTTTGGAAATTAGAAATTTCAGGTGCGACAATTTCGCATCGCGCTGCTAATTTACCACGCAATACTTTATTTATATTGTTCATTTCTTCGAAGTCAGTAACGCCAAAGTGATAAATCCACTTCATTAACTGATCGGCACGAAACGGTTTTTCACCCATCTCGCTGAACAATGCTCGCAGTCCTTTACGATCAAGATCTAATAAATTGATTTTCTTTTCACTCATCTGCCTAACCTCAAACACCAAAACCTTTAACAGGGCGGCAAATTATACAGATGCTGGCCAAGATTAGCTAGTAATCAAATAGCCTAGTTATCGCATCAAAAATCAAACATTCACCTGGTTTGGCGCCCAACATGAGTAAAATAATGTTAGAATCGATTTCCAATTAAAGAGGGAAATTATGAAGCAACGCTACACATTAACTTTAGCCCACATTAATGATACCCACTCTAACTTTGAACCCAGCCCCGTTCAGTTTAGCCTCGAGAATCAACAAAAAACATATACCCTCGAAGCACGTTCTGGCGGATACGCACGTTTAGGTTATCAAATTGAACACGCCAGACAACAAGCAGCAATCAAACAGTCGCCTTTTATTTTTTTGCATGGTGGTGATAGTTTTCAAGGGACATTATATTTTAGAGAGTTTAAAGGTGCAGCCAACGCGCATTTACTAAACTTACTCAAACCTGATGCTATGGTAATAGGTAATCACGAAGTCGATGCAGGCAATAGCCCAGTTCAAGCTTTTCTAAACCGTATCGATTTTCCGGTACTTGCTGGCAATATGGACCTCAGCCAAGAAGACCGACATAAATCGGGCCGACTTTATGGCCATCCAATGCTGTACGATTTTGATGACTCAACTGAAACAGCCAAAGTATTAATTAAGCCATTTCATGACACTAAGTTAGCCATTATTGGTATTACATTAGATCAAATGCGCTTAATTGCACGGCCCGATCCTGACACCCACTTTGCCAACGCCATCGACACGACTTTGCGGACAATACAACGCTTACACCAGCAGGGTATCTATCACATCATAGTATTGAGCCATTTAGGCTTAGATCAAGACCGAGAACTTGCTGCAAAAGTTGATGGGATCAGCTTAATTGTTGGCGGTCATTCTCATACACTGCAAGGCCAACTGAGTGATATTGGTTGGAGTAATATTCCTTATGCAGAAACGATTAATTCAACGCCTATTTTACATGCAGGCAAATATGCAGAAACAATTGGCTTGGCTGAAATATGTTTTGATCAACATGGCAAAATAGTTGAATTACAGGGCAATAACTATTTTATGGTCGATGAAAACATCACAGTAACCACCAAAGACGGTCATGCCACAGACAGTAATACTGCCGCAACCTTAGTCAAACAACTTTTTGCTCATCCGAGTATTAAAGACGCACAACATGATGAACATATTCACTCAGTAATCCATACTCAATACAGACCATCATTAGATGCGATAGAAAATCAAATCCTTGGCCATATTCCTCGCGACTTTGTCCATACACGCTTACCAAGCAAACACTTACCTCATGGCAGTGAAATCGCCCCGTGGGTCAGTCGAAGCATGTATAAAGCGGCTAAAAATATTGAACCAACAATAGATTTTGCCTTGCACAATGCCGGTGGGGTAAGACAGTCACTGAACAAAGGCCAATTATCTTTAGCCGATGTTGTGGGGCGCATTTTGCCCTTTGAACTCCCTCTTACCTTATATAAAATTCAAGGTAAATACGTTATCGAAGCATTAGAGTCCGCGATAAACTCCGCGACCAATAACGGCATAATGGGTACAGGCGCAGGCAGTTTCCCCTACCCTTATGGCCTGCGCTACTTTTATGATGGTAAGCAAGCTAAAGGCTTAAGGATAACTCAGATTGATATCTACAAAGACGATCAATGGCAAACACTAGAACCTAATAAGCTGTATTTGGGAGTATCAAGTTCTTATACTGCAGCAGGTAAAGAAGGATACGAGGCATTATTACATGCTCATTGGCAGCAACCCATTAGTAATCAAACACTGCCTGAAGCTTTTATCGATTTTGTAAGCCAGCATGGACACCTTATTACTGGGCAACTATTTGCTAATGTTCACTACATTAGCCATCACGATTAAATCAACTAGTGATAATACCTAGCCACTGGCACACTCAAACGCTGCCAGCGGCTTTTACGACTTTACAAGCCAGCATGGACAGCTTATTACTGTGCAACTATTTGCTAATGTTCACTTCATTAGCCATCACGATTAAATCAACTAGTGATAATACCTAGCCACTGGCACACTCAAACGCTGCCAGCGCCTTTTACGACTTTACAAGCCAGCATGGACAGCTTATTACTGTGCAACTATTTGCTAATGTTCACTACATTAGCCATCACGATTAAATCAACTAGTGATAATACCTAGCCACTGGCACACTCAAACGCTGCCAGCGGCTTTTACGACTTTGTCAGCCGGTATCGACAACTTAAGAGTGGGCAACTATTTGCTAATATTCACTACAGTAGCCTGCACGATTAAACCATCTAGTGGTAATACCTAACCGCTGGCAGATAACAATTATTCGTGCTAGATCACAGACCATAATCAGCTGAGATGGTTAAATAGCATAAAATTGAGCCAATCTCGTTATCCAGTGTCATCTGTAGATAAAATAGGAATACATACATGAAAGCTAAATTAATCGCATTTGCTGCCGCAGCCACTTTGGCTTTAGGTGTTTCCTCTGTGTGGGCACAAGGTGCTTTGCATCAAGCAGAAGTCATCGACACTATGAATGGTGGCGGTTACACCTATGTTCAGCTAAAAGAAGCCGACAAAACATACTGGGCAGCAGGCCCACAAACTGAAGTGAATAAAGGCGATAAAGTTGAAGTGTCTGAGCAAATGTGGATGACCGATTTTAAAAGTTCAAGCCTAAACAGAACATTTGATAAAATCATGTTTGTTGGCAACATTAATAAAAAATAGTACGTTTTATCGCAAAAATCTTACATAATTGACCAATCTTACCGATTGGTCTTTTTTATGAAAAACTCAATAAATCAACCAAGTCAAATCGTTGATTTTTCAGCGTCCTACGCTACTCAAGTAAGCCAGTTATACCATATTGCTGTGCAAGGTATTGAACATCCGAGATACCCGAAACTAAAACTTGATGCATGGTCATTAGCCCCCCGTTCAGCTAAGTTCTGGCAATTACAATACAAGCGAAATAAAGCTTGGATTGCATTAAACAAGCAACAGGTCATCGGTTTTATTAGCCTAGAAACTCATTTTAACCACCAAGGTTATATTGACTGTTTATACGTGCACCCCAGCTTCCAAAATCAAGGTATAGCAAGCTCGCTATACCAACACCTTGAACATTGGGCACAGCAGCAACAATATCCATTTGTCAGTGTGGATGCGTCATATTTATCTAGAGCTTTGTTTGAGACTATGGGTTTTGCCTTACAACAAGTCAGCTACCAACAAAAACGTGGCCAAACTTTCACCGGTTTTTACATGAAAAAAGCGCTCTGAACGCCACGAGAGGCCTCAAAAGGGCGGTAACTAGCGGTAACGGTATAAGTGTTAAAAGCCAAGATGCTAGGATGATAACGAGCGAACGCTTTGGCCGCTTTATTTAGCAGCGTAGCGATCTAGCAGGACGCAGTCCGCCCTAGCCTCTGGGCTGTTACGTTCGATATCGCTTGCCATCGCTTATTACCAAGGTCACCGCTTTAAAAGCGGTTGCAGCATTTCTTCTAATCCATTGAGCTTCACTTCATACATTAATGCAAGCTGCTCACCAAGCTTACCTTCTGGAAAGCCTTTTGAATGAAACCACACTAAATAAGGTTCAGGTAACTGCAGTAACTTACGGCCAGCATATTTACCAAATGGCATGGTTTGATTAATCGCTTCTAATAATTGTTGTTCATTCATGACTTCGGTCCCACAGCTTTGATGGCTAAAACCCAAGTGTAACACGCTGCAAACCGTAAAAAAGTCCCTCATAGCGCCAACTATTACTTATATCAATTTCGAATAACAAAAGTAAAAATAAGATGTAAAAAGTGTATCAACAAGATATGCAAGCATAATATGCCAAATTAGCTGGCCAGTAATAGGGTACATGTTGCTCAGTAAAGTGCTTTAAGTGATTATAAAGTTTAACTTTTAAATAACATTCCTGCGTGCGACACCATGTTGTCAATTTTTTGCCGTACAAGCTAATTTAGTCAATTAAACATCTAGGCGACATTTATAAAAAACTGTCAAAAATCAGCTAATTGACCAAACCTAATTCAGTATTTAAAGTGAGTTTAGAATTATTTTTAGGTAAGTAACAAACTTGGTTGGGAGGGCTGCATAGATGATCATATTAGTAGGTGGTGAGAAAGGCGGCAGCGGTAAAAGCTGTTTAGCGCAAAATATTGCGGTGTTCCTGACCCAAGAGGCAGATGCCTGCGTGATTATGGTCGACTGCGATCCACAAAGAACAACATCAGACTGGATCCAGGCTCGTAACAACAACCCCAAATTATCGGCGATAAACTGCGTACAGCTTTATGGCAAAATCCGTAATGACCTCCTCAGCTTAGAGCAACATTATGACTATGTAATTGTCGATTGTGGTGGTCAAGATAACCTTGCCTTACGAGCATCTATGTCAGTTGCATCACATGTATTAATGCCGTTAAGACCAAAACGTCGCGACTTGAAAACGGTAAGCCACATGGACGATATCGTGTCCACTTGTTTGATGATAAATCCCAAAATGAAAGCATCATTTGTAATCACACAATGCCCAAGCTTACCTAACCAAGCAAGTAGAATCATCGAAGCAAAAGATGTTTGTCGTACTTACGATATTAACGTATTAGATGCAGTTAACTACAGTCGTAACATTTATGACGACAGTGAAGAATCGGGCTTATCAGTATTTGAATTAGAACCCAAAGGTAAAGCAGCTGAAGAGATGCGCAGTATTGCTTGCGAATTACTTGAGATTACCGATGCAAAGCAACTCCTTAAACAGCGCAATACTGCATCGAATGTGACCACATTGGGAGGAAATTATGGGACTAGCCGATCTCAAGAAAAACGCTTCGTCATGTAAGCAAACCAATAACATAGCAGTATCAATTGATGACTTTATTGCAGCTGCAGATCTGTACGCAGCCGGTAAAGGCGGAGCTCGACATGCGGTAACCTCTGAGGTTGTTGGCACAGAGAGTCAAACGAATATAATCGATTTTCTACAGCGTAAATACCCGCAGAAATTGGGGGCAATAAAATCAAATAGCAACAACAAAAAGCAACCTTATAAGCGCTGCACTTATACTTTAAGCGAGACAGCTATCACTCAGTTAGCCTTGCTGAGCCAGCAAGGCGGCATAGCAAAGTCAAAACTGATTAGACAATTGATTTCACAATATTTCAGCTTATCGCCACTACAACAAAAAAGCTTAGAAGCTAATTTTAAAGATTAATCGTTAATTTACTTTGTGATTGGTCAGGATGTTCGCTTTTCTCCCCCCACCCTTTCACTGGCTAATAAATATGAAGGTCATATTTATTAGCCAGTGCTTTTTTCTAAAAAACGCAACCTCTCATACCGCTGCACAAGTTAACATTTGCCCAGCACCTAGAGTTAATTTTTGCTAAAGCTTGAATTTGTTTACAAACAGCCCCATTAATCTCACATAGGGCAAAATTTTATAACAAACACAGCTAAAGCTATCGAATAACATCACGGAGTAGTGCGAAAACTTATCAGCACAGATATAAGCTTGAAATAAAAACCAAAAAAACCTTTTTGACTATTAGGATCCTTCTATGATCGCGATTGTAACATTGCTCATTATATCAATGACCGCTATTGGATGGATTACCAGTAGTCAATGGCGCCGCAATCGTCAACGTAGCATAGTGGCTAGCAAACCATTTCCAACACTATGGCGTAATATATTAAAAAAGCGCTTTCCTTACTTTAAAGCCATGCCAACAGACTTGCAGCTACAGCTTAAAAAGCATATCCAAGTGTTTATTAGTGAGAAACAATTCGTCGGTTGTGACGGATTCGACATAAATGACGAAGTAAAAGTCACCATAGCAGCCCAGGCCTGTTTATTATTGCTCAACCGAAAAACTGATTACTATCCTAAACTGAAACAAATTTTGGTCTACCCAAGTGCATTTATTGTTCATCAAAACCGCACTGATATAGCAGGCGTGTATTCTACTCAGCGTAATGTGTTGCTGGGTGAATCTTGGGAATATGGCAAGGTAGTGTTGTCATGGAACAGCACTGTAGAAGGCGCTGCAGATCCGTTTGATGGCAGCAATGTGGTTATTCATGAATTTGCTCACCAACTTGACCAAGAAGATGGCAGCGCCAATGGTGCGCCTCCTTTACGAGATATCACCTCATATCGTTCTTGGTCTGCTACTCTAGGGCAGGAATTTAAACAACTTCAACATTGCGCTCAACAGCATATCCCGTCATTATTCAATTATTACGGCGCAACCAATCCCGCAGAGTTTTTTGCTGTAATAAGTGAAACATTTTTTGAACGACCTATTGAGTTTTACCAACAACATAATCAATTATATAAAGAATTGAGCCAGTTTTATCAGCTAGATCCAATAAATTGGCATTAGATAAGTCATCAACATAATAATAATTCATAACGTAAAAGGAATACTATGCAATCAATCATTAACAGACTTGGATTTATTGCGGTGTTAATGACCACAGTAGCAGCCTTCGACTTGCATGCAACAGAAGCCGATGACACCTCACTTGGTCAAAGCCAAACCGCACCAAAAAACAAGCAAGTGAGCCAACAAGTAAGCTCCGAAAGCGAAGCCGTGATTAAGAATATTAGCCAGGCAAATGAATTAATTGACAGCCAAGGTTTATCTGCAAAAGACAGCCAAGCCGTCAGCGCTTTATTAAACCAGTTACATGAAAGCGCAGCAGCAGCTGACTGGACGACTTATTTTAGTCTTTATCACCCACAAGCAGTGTTTATTGGTACCGATAAGTCAGAACGATGGGATATGCTTGAGTTTGAACGCTATGCCAAACCCACTCAAGGTTGGCGTTACGATGTAAAGTCTCGCCACTTACTGCAAATTGACGATACCATCGTATTTGACGAACAGCTTTATAGCCCAGAATATGGCATTAGCCGAGGAACAGGTGCATTAGTTCAAACGGTTGATGGTTGGAAAATAGCACAATATCATTTGAGCTTTCCGATACCAAACGACAAAGCTAAACGTATTACTAGCTTAATTATGCAATAATCATCAGTTCATCAGGGTGACCATGTTTATTATCACGGTCACCCTTTTGTTTAATAGCAGATGCTTAATATCCAGTGATAAATCTTTAACCCACCCAATAATAGTCAATAACTAAATAGCCTTGTTATGCCATCGACACCGCAAAACACACATTTGCCAACTCACTAAAGTGAGTAAAACTGTCAAAATCATCTTGTTCAAAATGACGCCCAGAGCCCAACCTATCGGCATAAAACAAGCCTAATACTTTATTTCCAACAGATAATGGTGCTAATAGAAATCCATTTTGGGAAAATCGTTCCACAAGCACATCATCTACTTGTACTTTGCATTCATTGCTGGTTGGTGCATTAACCCAAAAGCTCTTTTTTTGCCCAATGCACTGAGTAAAAACCGATTGAGGATCATCAAGTTCAATCACAAATGCTTGCTTTAATAATTCAGCGCCATCGCCCATCATCACTCTTGGCTGTAATAGTTTACGACTCGGTGATAATAACAATACACCGCATCGGTCTAAACCAACACCGGTTAACATGCCCTCTAATGTCGTGTGCATGATTTGATTAAAATCAGTTTTTACCGCAGCGTAATGGGTTAATTGCCTCAGTTTACTTAATTGATAAGCGTGATTGGTTTCACGTACCTCAGAAGGCACAACTGGAGCATCAATATTGTCTAATACATTAGCGGTATGAGGTAAATAAGACACAATCGCTTTAGCACCGTATTCGATAGCTAGCTTATGGGTTGTTTCACTGCAATCAATAAACTTTTCAGTAAATTTAGCCACACTGATGTCTAACATATCGGCGGCTTGGGATAAGCGCTTATGCAACTCTTCAGCATTAACGTTAGGTTGCGATACTATCTCCGATAACTTATCGGCTAAAAAAATACAACGGATTTCGGGCATACGTTCATCTGGCTGCGTTAACGATTTAATTAACACGTCACCTAACCCCCAGCTTCTGGCAATACTCTGGGTAAGCTGAATAAATGACGTACCAAGTTCAGCTCGTATCAATGAGTTTTGCTCTATTTTATCATCGGTTGATAACAGTTTTTTATCTAGCTGTTCGGTTAGCTCACCGCCCATGCTCCAAAAAGCACTTTCACCGATGCGATACAACAAAGAAGCGATAAAAACTTCTTCACGTAACGATTCTCCTCGATCGCTCATCATCATTCTGGCGAGCATGGCCGCCTGAAAAGATTGCGCCATCAGCTTTAACAAGCGTTGATAAACACTGGCACTCAGATGTTTGTTTTCGAGTAAACTGGTCAGTAGTTTTGCGGTAATGCAAATATTACGAATAGTATCAAATCCGAGTACTACGGCTGCGCGGCTGACAGTCGACACCGGATTAATACCTTTATTGTAGGTAGCACTGTTTGCTACTCGCAAAATTCGCGAGGTAAGTGCGTTGTCGTGCATGACACTTCGACCGAGTAAAGATAATGAAGATACATCGTCTTTAGCCAGCTTTTCTAAATCACGCACTGTGGAACATAATGCAGGCATTTCTTGATCACTGATACGCTTGGTCCAATAATCAGCCCCTTTTTGCTGAGTCATCGCCTTCAAAATTTAACCTAAATGTAACAAACATTGATTTAGTATACTCAATTTCAACACAGTGTCTTGTAGAGATTGTCATTAGAGCAAGCTAGCTCACGTATCAAAGTAAAACAACGATATTTGCTTTCAAATGACGTGGCAATAAACCAATGAATAAGTCGCAATCACTCTCATGGTTAGTAAATGATGTGCTAACTGCGTCACTTTATTTATATTTTAGTGAACGTAATTTGAGTTGAATCTGTTTGATGTGCAGAGTAACAAGCATGAGATAAAAATTAAGCAAAAAAAAACGGCTCACAAGAGCCGCAATCACAAATAATGTGGTTAAAAAGCTTACGGGTAGGAAGTAGCCAAACAATCAGGATTAACAACTAAGTAAAACTTATAATCCAACATCCTTGGATAAAAATCCCGTGCTGCCTGTAGGTGAGCTGCACGGGGTTACAACAGCCACAAAGTGACTAAACTTGTAAAACGGTTGGGACTATAGGTTAAAACTGTTCTTCTTCAGTAGAACCTGTTAGCGCTGTTACTGATGATTTACCACCTTGAATACAGGTTGTGACTTGGTCAAAGTAACCAGTACCCACTTCTTGCTGATGCGATACGAAGGTATAACCTTTCTTAGCCGCAGCAAATTCAAGTTCTTGAACTTTTTCAACATAATGCTTCATGCCTTCACCGCGAGCATAGTCATAGGCTAAATCGAACATGTTGTACCACATGTTATGAATGCCCGCTAACGTGATGAACTGATACTTGTAACCCATGTTAGACAGCTCTTGCTGGAATTTAGCAATCGTGACGTCATCTAGGTTCTTCTTCCAGTTAAATGATGGAGAACAGTTATAAGCTAATAGTTGATCTGGGTACTTAGCATGAATAGCATCAGCAAACTTCTTCGCTTCTTCAAGACAAGGTTTAGCCGTTTCACACCAGATTAAATCAGCATACGGAGCATACGCAAGACCACGAGAAATGGCTTGGTCTAAACCAGCTTTAACACGGTAGAAACCTTCGCTAGTGCGTTCGCCAGTCACAAAGTCACGGTCATATTCATCACAATCTGAAGTCATTAAATCTGCAGCATTGGCATCAGTACGTGCAATAACTAACGTATCAACACCGCTCACATCTGCAGCTAAACGCGCAGCCACAAGCTTTTGTACTGCTTCTTGGGTTGGAACAAGAACTTTACCGCCCATGTGACCACACTTTTTAACCGACGCGAGTTGGTCTTCAAAGTGAACCCCAGCAGCACCAGCATCAATCATCGACTTCATTAGTTCGAAAGCATTCAGTACGCCACCAAAACCGGCTTCAGCATCTGCAACGATTGGTAAAAAATAATCAGTATAATTGTCATCACCAGGATTAACTTCTTTGCCCCATTGAATTTGGTCAGCTCGGCGGAATGAGTTATTAATACGGCTCACAACAGCTGGAACTGAGTTTGCTGGGTAAAGTGATTGATCAGGATACATGGTGCCCGCTAAGTTAGCGTCCGCAGCAACCTGCCAGCCTGATAGGTATATAGCTTCGATACCAGCTTTTGCTTGTTGTACTGCTTGACCACCAGTAAGTGCACCCAGCGAGTTTACGTAGCCTTTTTTAGCGCCGCCGTTAACCAGTTCCCACAATTTTGCAGCACCCATTTTAGCAATCGTGTTTTCTGGTACAACAGATCCACGTAATGCGACAACTTCTTCAGCAGTAAAAGGACGCTTAACAGATTTCCAACGTGGATTTTCAGCCCAATCTTTCTTAATTGCATCAACCTGTTGCTGACGAGTTAGTTGTGTAGTCATAGTGTCGCTCCTTTCTGTGTGAGGGTAGCAAAGTGAATCGTTCAACTTTGCTTAATTCAGTGGTGTTGTAATTAATATTCTGTTACTGGCATTAAGCCGTTAACAGTTCGTATCCGGGTAATGTTAAGAAATCAACTAACTCATCTGAGGTAGTAATTTGTTCAAATAACGTTGATGCTTTAGCGAACTGGCCTGCATTAAAGCGTTCTGCGCCGAGTTCCTTCTTAACGTTGGCCATTTCTTCTTTCAACATATCTTTAAATAATGCTTTAGTGACAAGCTTGCCATTTGATAGACTTTTGCCATGTTGAATCCATTGCCAAATAGAGGTGCGTGATATTTCTGCCGTAGCAGCATCTTCCATCAAACCGTAAATGGGTACGCAACCATTGCCCTGGATCCATGCTTCGATGTACTGCAATGCAATGCGAATATTCAAACGCATGCCCGCTTCGGTTTTTTCACCATCGCAAGGTTCAAGTAACTCACTGGCTAAAATCGGCGCATCAACATCACGAGTAATGTGCAATTGATTGGTTCTATCACCACCAATGTAATCATTGAAAATTTTCATTGCGGTATCAGCTAAACCAGGATGAGCCACCCAAGTACCATCGTGGCCATTGCGAGCTTCTAATTCTTTATCACCACGTACTTTTTGCAGTACCAGCTCGTTAGTCGCTTCATCTTTTGCTGGAATAAATGCCGCCATTCCGCCCATCGCTAATGCACCACGCTTATGGCAGGTTTTAATCAATAAGCGTGAATAGGCACTTAAAAACTTGGTGTCCATGGTGACTGCTTGACGGTCTGGTAAAACACGGTCTGGATAATTTTTTAAGGTTTTTATGTAACTAAAGATATAGTCCCAGCGACCGCAGTTTAGTGCGACTATGTTTGAACGAAGCTCATAAAGAATCTCTTCCATTTCAAACACTGCAGGCAAGGTCTCAATTAAACAGGTACATTTAATCGTGCCAGGTTCTAAGCAGAAACGCTCTTCAACAAACGCAAACACTTTAGCCCACCAACGCGCTTCCACATGACTTTCTAGCTTAGGAATATAAAAATAAGGCCCTGATTTTTTGGCTAAAAGTTGACGGTAGTTGTGATAAAAATACATCGCAAAATCAACTAAACCACCAGGTATAGGTGTGCCTTTGTACTCAACGTGTTTTTCAATAAGGTGTAAACCACGTACTCGAGCAATTAACACTGCTGGATCTGGATTTAACGAGTAATGCTTACCGGTTTCTGGAGCGGTAAAATCAATATCACCACGAACGGCATCGCGAAGGTTAATCTGACCTTCAACAATCTTTTGCCAGCTCGGTGCTAATGAATCTTCAAAATCAGCCATAAACACTTTTACATTGGCGTTTAAGGCATTAATGATCATCTTACGGTCAACCGGGCCGGTAATTTCAACTCGTCTGTCGGTCAAATCATTAGGCATACCACGGATAGTCCAATTGCCATCTCGTATTGCACGGGTTTCAGGTAAAAAGTCTGGTAGTTCGCCATTATCAATACGTGCTTGCTTTTGCTTACGCAGTTTTAGTAGTTCTGGCACTTCATCAACAAACTTGGCACATAACGAATCAAGGAAAGCCACGGCACCAGAATTAAAAACCTCTTCTTGGCAATTAACAGTGGGGCCAATAAAAGTGAGATCGGTTTTAACCGAATCATCAGCATTTGCTGTGGACTTACTGTACTGGGCTACTAGTTGTTCTGCCGTCATAATAATGGCTCCCTAAATGCTGTCTGTTTTGATATTGGTGGTCATGCTTCACTGTATAACGCTATCTACTGCTAACTCATTTATGCCACATTCTTGTATCAACTGAATCACTGTTGTACTTAACGATTGAATGCTTTTTATCGAGCCCAGTAACCGCTTACTCATAAGATTAACTTGAAGCTGACGTTGAAGAAGCTGACGTTGAATCAAAAACTTTCAAATGTCTGTTTCGTACTAAAAACTAACCAAAAACGTTTGTAATTGCAACAGTTATCAGTTTACCAAAACGTGTTAAAAACGACTGTCAACAGCACAGTAAATTGGTAATACCAAACAACAAATCTACACATAAGCACCTGTTTATAAAAAACTTTAATTATTAGAGTTTATACTTTAAATCAATCATTAGAAATTCATCTTACCAATTGACCAATAAATTACTTTGGTAAAAATGGTTGTAATAAAAAACTAACTGTAAATATTATCTTACATAACTTTAGTCTATATTCGTGAATGAAACAATTTGATAACGTTTTTAGCTTACCCGTACGTAATCACTTTTAATTGTTTTAAAACATAAGCTTAAACAAATTCATTTATAACCCAAATGTAAACGACTGTTTTAAATTTACGTTTACGTCAACGTTAAAAAATACGGCGGTAATGTCATTAAAAATGTGAGTTACGTCACCCGATCAACAAGTTCAGCTATATTGGTTTGTTTTAAATAAAGGTGAATTTTTTTTGAAAAAAATTAAAAACAATCACAAATGGGGCAATAGAGAACCAAAATGGTGCAATAGCAGAGATTTATTGCAGTAATAGCCAAACAATGAAAATGGCATTGCAACTCACGATGATAGGAAAAACGGCCAAAATTCAGCTTGAGGTCGGGCAGAAAGTGACTTAAATAGTCGATAATTTACCGATTAACAATAACGAGACACAGAAATGGATCAAAGAGGGAGTGTGCTTGTTCGTCGTAGTCGTAATAACTTGGTAGAGTTGTTTTGAAGCAATTTGGTGCATAGGGTGTTCATTCTTAGCCCCTACTCTACTTAATAGAGATTATCTGTTTGGTAAGATCTTACCCGTTAACGAGCAGCAGAATATATCACTCGCCTCATATTATTCAGAACAGTCGCTCCTTCAAGATAATTTTTGCCGCAATATAGGGCAATTTTATATCTGCCGCAGTTTGTTATACCAAATTATGGTTTATTTGTAAGCGATGACGCTCTAAAAATAAGCCATAAACACCACCAGAAGAGATCCGCTAAATGGTATTTGCTATTTAAATAGAATGTGTTTGTTGTAAGGTATCACTATCGTTTTAGGCACTATACCTATGATTTACAGAGCATTTTTATGTAAAAATGAAGTCGCTACATGGCGTAATAGCGATACAATTACCATAGTTTTTAACAATAAAATGCACAAAGAGTAAGATGACCTGTGGGATGCTGCTAGCAAAACACTAAAAAGTGCTTTTCAATTATACAGAAATTGAGCTTATACACTTCAAAGTAGCCTATTAACAACTATGCCATTTACTGTTGTTGTGTGCATTTAGTCATAGACTGCATTGCTGATAATGTGATGAGGTTGTAGAACGCATGGTCGCTATCGAAGAGCTTGTGTGATGAATTTTGATGATGATCTCAGCTTAGCGATGATTAAGGCTTCATGGTGTCGTCATAAGATATTACGCAGTTTCGACCATTATGTTTGGCTCGGTAAAGGGCTAAATCAGCACGATGAATTAAAGGATCAAGGCTTAAGTCATCTTTAGTAACAGTGCTGACACCACAACTGACTGTGACCGTAAAATCGTGTCCAGAGAAACGAGTGTTAATATTGGCTATCTCACTACGAATACGTTCGGCAAAATCAACAGCCATATCTTCGGCTTGCTTTGGCATAAAGACAGCAAACTCTTCGCCGCCCATTCGGGTAAAAATATCTGTCGGTTTCAACATACCCTCGATAACATTAGTCACTTTTTTTAATACCCAGTCACCTGTACCGTGGCCATATTGGTCATTAATATTTTTAAATAGATCAAGATCCATTAACACAACAGAGAATCTTTCACCTATTGTTTGAGCTTGAATAAATTCATTTTCCGCCATTTCTTGTCCAGTACGGCGATTAAAAATACCGGTTAATCCATCTCGCTGCGCTTGTTTCATAAATTGATTACGTTGCAGCCAAGCCGAGATCAATAACAATAATAAACCGACAGAAAGACCTACAAGTAAAGTAGAGAACATGATAGATGAACTTTTTTCCTTCATAAACAAATCTTTTTGTTTCATCAGTAACTCGTGATCTTGGATCAAACTGCTATTTTCACGGCTTTTTTCAACACTATCAAAGCGAGCCATTTGATAAGCATTTTCTTTGACTTTCTGCTCATCAAGTAGTTGCTGGCCAAGTGCAGAAGCGACAACTTGAAACTGGTATGCTTTATCAAATTGCCCGCGTTTACCTGCAATTAAAGAAAGAGTTTCGTTAACTCGTTTTTTCGCTATCATGTTACTGGGTTTATTAGGCAATGCATTAACCATTTGCGCATACATTTCAGCTTGTTGGTAATCGCCTAAATGAAAATAAATAACACTTAAATAAGACCTTATCTCATTGATTTCAACTTCAAATTTAAACTTTTGGTAACGCTCTAAAGCAACAAGATACAAACTTTCTGCAGCCGCATATTGTCCTTTATCAAACAGCACTGTAGCCAAGCCTCTAATAGACATGATCTCAATTAATGGCAGACCATGATCTTTACAATAAGCTTGAGTGTCTTTAAATAATGTATCAGCTTGGTCAAAATGAGCTAATTTTGAATGGGCCACCGACAGGTATAACATTGAATAACATTGATCTTTTGGGTCTTTACCTTGATTTAAATTCAGCGACAATTTTGCTATACGTAACATTTCATCATAAGCGCCCAGCTGTAAATACACATTCATCAGACGGTTATAAGACTTTATTTTGATACTTTGGTCTTGATAGTTATCAATACGAGAAAGATTTTCTTCCAGAAGAGAAAAGGCTTTTTGGTAGTTGCTAAGCCCAATATTTGCAGTGATTTTCAATAGATAAATATTGGTGAGTTCTTCACCAGTTGGACCGTCTATCAGTGCTTCATCGAAAGCTTTATCTGCTGCGACAAAATGACCTAAATAAAGCTCTTTGGAACCGACCAACCTATGTAGGCGGCTGTGTTGTGATGAGGTAAGTGAAGATTCAGAGGCTAATACGGTTTCAATCTTTTTAATTGCATAACCAGTATCTGTCGCCAAATATTGTTCAATAGTATCGAGTTCTTTATCATAATCGATATTGTCAGCTATCGCCGCGCGGCTAAAAAGCAACACGATGATAATAAAAAAATACCTCGATGTATGATGCAAGAATAATTACTCTGTAGGGTTAGTTATAATCATGTACATAGCCATGTCTTTATCACCAACTAACTGGCTCACACGTGCTTTATCTCCCGACATTACAGCGTCAATCTCTTCTTGTGTTAATCCATTTGATTTCATGACAGCACGAGGATCAAGCTTATATGCTTCTAATAACAGGGCATTAGTCGCAAGCTCAGTAAAAAAGGCACTCATGTTTGACATATTGTCACTCTCTGTTTTAATAATTTTATTGTTAATTTATGGGCATAATGACATAACATCAGACAATTCAACACATAAAGTACATTCAACTGATTTAACTAGCTTTTTAAACTTGTGCGTACTTTACACTCAAGTCAGTTTAACAACAAACGCTGATAGTTGTTAACTTGTATCGGCTAACAATTTTAACAAAAAACTGACTATAAAAAAATTAACAATTGCAACTTCATCTTCAATTAATCTGCTGTCTATATCAGGTCAAGATATAAACCAAAACGTTCAGTGTAGAGCACGATTATGCTATATTATCTTTTAATGTTAACAGATACTTAACCTATATCTGATTCGGTAATACCTAACTTAGCCAACATCTCATGGTTTAATGTGATCTGTTTAGCGGGAGGGATCAATAGTGTGCTAATTGGGGTCAACCTAGCCTCAGGTAAAGACGACAAAGCCATGCGCTCGATTACTGGTGATTGAAACGGCAAATTTGCGGCTTCATATATCACCACTTGATGATCAAGAGGATACCATTGCGTTAAGTGCTCAACCAAAATCTGTAACCTCGCTTTAGTGGTACTAAATTGAGTCAAAGTATGTTCACCCGCTAGGGCTATCTGCCACAGTAAAAGATGCGTAGTAGGATCGGGCACATGATGATAAATCATGAACTGAGTCGCTTCAAAACTTTGATGGCCACTATTACCAGGATCTATTCCTAAGTCAGCCCACAAACAAGCTTCCGCAGAAATACCCGGTAACATACTCGCATCATACCCCTCCAAACGTGCTTGTTTTATGGATAAATGCCCAACACAAGCAAATACTCCAGGATGACCATATAAGGCGCATACGACTAACTTACCTAGGCGTACTTCACACAAAACAGCATTAACCATTTCAGCATAAGTAGCACGGCGGTTTTTGATCTCGCCGCATTGTGCATAATAAGGCTGCAGCGAACGCACGTCACAATTAAGCGACATTAGCCATCGTTCAGAAAAACCATCGGGCACTAACGAAAACACCACATCAGCATGCTCAATATAACTCAAACTCAACGCGCCTATTTGCCCAGCTAACTGCAATCCTGTTCCAACACAAATCAGACGGCCTTTTTTTACATTGGATAATGTTGCATTTTGCGATTGTTGAATAGTCATTGTTGTTTCTTTTTTGAGCACTGCAACTTGGATAAAGTTATTAATAATAAATGCTTAGTTAGATATAGCACTTAATAGTGACATAATTTAGTTCGATCGTTTAAATTGAACGATTTAACAACATCCTACCAACATTTGCTGTAATGCGTTAAATAAATATGAAAATTTACCTTAGATTTATTTACTGAAAAAATGGAACTTAGGGCGCTAAATTGACTCAAAGCCACAACATCTTTTAATAGACCCTTGTCAGCATAGGGACAGCTTGGGTATGATGACCGACAGAATTTAGGAAGTAGCGCAGACAATGATAAACAAAAAACAAAGTCTTACCCTTGTAAGCGCAGTAGCGCTTTCATTATCTCTTAGCGGATGCAGTGTATTTGACTGGTTAATATATAAACCAGATGTGCCACAAGGCAACTACATGGAAACACAACAAGTCGAAAAACTTCGTGTCGACATGACTAAAGCACAAGCAGAATATATTTTAGGTCGCCCAGTATTACGCGACAGCTTCTCTGATGACACTTGGTACTATGTCTATCATTTCAAAAGTGGTCGAGATGCTAGCATTACTCATAAAGAGTTGATCATTCACTTTAATGGCGACACAATTTCCAGTGTTAGCGGCGATTACGATCTCAGTAAAGAATTTAATACTCCGCTGGAACAAAGCTCATTACCGTCCGTTAACGACCCAGATATGAAGCCTTTACTACCTGAAATTCGCCCAGATGCAAAACCGTTAGTTGAAGAACAACGTCCGGCATTAAAGAACCAGGCAGAAAATGATAATACACCAACATAAGCCACACAATAACATGTGATTTATGCCAAAAAAAGCAGGACCTCTCATGAGAGTCCTGCTTTTTTTTGGCGTTTTTTCATTGCCACACATCAATCGAGTTAACCTTAAACTAGCGTTAACACATGGATAATTAGCCAAAATAACTGTGCTTAACCTATTTCAAAATTAACATAGACGATTTATTTTGCAAACTTTGCCCTGCTTATTGCATCCATTAACTTGCGATAAACTCGTCATTGACCCAAAGGATAATACTCAAAGGCCTAAAGCACATTTTGATAAACGGATATTATTCTAAGTTTAGTTAACTTTAGCACCGGTTATTTTATTAATACGACCTTCATCTTTAGCTTTTTCGGCACGCTTACGGCGAACATCTTTAGGATCGGCAATTAGTGGGCGATATATTTCAACACGCTGCCCAGGAACAAGCACCTCATCATGTTTGGCCTGGCGGCTAAACACCCCAAGCTTAACGTCTTCAAGGTTAATATCTGGAAAAAATTTAACTATATCACTTTGCTTAACGGCTTCAATAAATGTGGTTCCTGGAGACACCATCACCGAAATAATTTTCTGCTGTTTTGGTAATGCATAAATAACATCTACCGAAAAATTTTCTGTTTCATTCATCACGATAAATCACCTTTGCCCTATCGGTAAACGCCATTACCATAGACGACATTAAATCTTTAAACACTTTACCAAACGCCATATCAACCAGCATGTTTGAAAATTCAAAATCTAAATCAAACTCAACTTTACAAGCATCTTCGGTTAGTTCAGTAAACTTCCATAGACCATGCATGTACTTAAAGGGACCATTTTCCAATTCAAGTGAAATAGATTTAGCTTGCACCACTTGATTACGAGTAGTAAATGTTTTACTGATCCCGGCTTTACTGACATCAACTGATGCCACCATGGTTTTACCATCAAATTCCAGTACCTTACCCCCAACACATCCAGGTAGGAAAGCATGATACGATTCAACATCATTGACTAAATCATACATTTCTAAGGCACTAAATCTAACCAGCATACTTTTGGAAATCTTAGGCATCTGACATCACTATCCTTAATACAATAGCGGGATTTTATCACGTTAAACAAAAAAGGCATCTCTGAGAGTGTTAAATCGCGTTGGAAATAACACAATCATCAAGAAACTCGGTATAATCGTTGTAATATCATAAATCTCCCCCATATCTATTATAGTTAGTAAACATAATAGAGTTTATCAAATGGGCTCACTGCGGGTTGTCCAGCACCATCCTTCAGGTCAATAACGGCAATCAGAACGGTAATAATAATGGTAAAAAAGAAATCAGCAAACGCCTCAGCGAGCATCGCACGCAATAAACGCGCGACCTTTGAATACCGCATTGAAGACAAAATCGAAGCGGGATTACAACTTATGGGCTGGGAAGTTAAGTCCATTCGCATGGGTAAAGTCAATTTATCGGATTGTTATGTCTATATTAAAGAGGGTGAAGCTTTTATGCATGGTTGTACTATTCAACCACTGAATACTGCTTCAACACATGTAATATGCGATCCAATCAGAACCAAAAAACTGCTATTGAAGCGCAGTGAAATTGACAAGCTTGCCGGCTTAATCGAACGTCAAGGCTATACGTTAATTCCTTTATCAATGTACTGGCGCAAAGGTGCCTGGGTAAAAGTCGAAATAGGCTTAGGTAAAGGTAAGAAAGATCACGATAAACGTGAAGACACCAAAGAACGCGAGTGGAAAATCGAAAAAGCCCGCGTAATGAAAAAAGACAAAGAAAACGCTTAATATTGTTAATAGGCCACTGAAACGATGAAAACTGATAAGTTGTTATTGAACATAAGCCTATAACGAACAGATAGTGAACAAACGATTATATTTTGTTAATGGATACTAGGTATTCATCTCACAAAGCGTTATAGTTAACTCAATTGGGGGCGATTCTGGATTCGACAGGATTCACGAAACCCAAGGAGCATGTCGAGGGGCGGTTGGCCTCGTAAAAAGCCGCACCGTTATAGTTGCAAACGACTCTAACTACTCTCTAGCAGCTTAGGCTAGCTAGCCATCAACCACACGTTTCGCACGTGGACAGTGGATTCTGATGGTCATATTACAGTGTGCTAGCGAGGGAACTCCGTCCGGGGGTGAACCGCGAAACAGTACCGGACTCACCAAGTAGCATCCTGTCTTTCGGAGACTGCTTGGTTAAATAAAAGAGAGACTAAACATGTAGTGCCGAGGATGTAGGCTTTCTGGACGCGGGTTCAAGTCCCGCCGCCTCCACCAATTTATAGAAGGGCTTAGCAGCAATGCTAAGCCCTTTTTCTTTGTCCATTTTTGCATGGCAACTTTATACATTAACTTCATTTTAAACTAACATCAACGTCGTGGCGCTTCGCCCACACCCGACCAAGAAGGGAAAAACTGCTTTCCCCTCTTGGATCACCCCAGCAGCTCCGACAAAGTGTTGATCCTCATAGCGATAATAAAAATCGCCTAACGGCTCAGATGGTACATCCATGTACCCCTGAGCCTGTGACATCATCCATGATGTCACTACGGCATTTTCATCACGCTATTTCGGACACTTCGGACGGAGAACCATTGAGCCTGCTGGTTTATTTGTATTAAAGTTGATACTTCTGACTTTAATAAACTAAAAATCGACATGAAGCTCATTTACTTTCTCAATTTGGATTTTAAGTTCATTATAAAAACTAGGAATATCACTTTGAGGAAATTCTGATACTAAGCTAATTAAATCATTTTCATCTATAAAATCTTTAAATGGTTCTAAATACGAACATGAATGCTTCCACAACATGGCTACCGAGTGTTTTTTGTACAGTGTAAGTTCGTGATAATCGAACCAAGATTTAGAAATTTGCAAACTCATAAAAAGAGCTGATTTTATCTGCCCCTTCGAATATTCATCATTTCTCATAAAATCTGTAATAATCTCATCAATTTCATTTTGCTTGATGCCGCTGAGTAGCTCAGCAGAAAACCTTATTTTAGCAAAAGGAATAATACAGTTTTTATAAGTTAGTGCTGATATTTTTTTATACAGAATATCTGCGGGATGGCTTTTAAGATTATGTTTCTTAATCAATATGTCAAAAATTATGATTTGAAAATTATGGGGAAGTTTTTGACTTAAAACCAATTCTCTTTCCTGTAGATAGTTGTCTATTGATATTTGAATCTGCCTAAGTTTTACTTCATCTCTAGAAATATTTAACTGATTTTCAAAAGCAATTCTTGATTGTCTAGCCTCAGATCTAGTTTCTCTCAACTCATGAAGTTGGATGTTAATTGACCAAATAAGGAGCCCTACTGTCGCAAAACCTAAAATAGGATTAATTGTACCTCCAATAAAATCACCGAACTGAGCAAAAGTCTCTTGCGTACCATATGCTCCATAAAACATACCAAAATATAAAATAAGAATACTGACTACAACTAAAACAACGGCTACTAACGATATTTTCAACCAGGTAGGGAGAACATATTTAAGTGTGTTCTTTTCAGTATTTTGCAACTTGGTTACATCATCCATTCTAATTAATCCTTAACAATACTAGATTCAAAATTTTGCATACAATGACCAAATGTTTCTTTTTCTCCATTAGTATTGATCCAACCAGCTGAACTGCTCTCATGAAGCACAACCCGGCCATCAGTGAATACGTCAGCACTAACCAGTAAATAGTTAAATGAACCTGTGTATGTTTCAACACGATAACCCGTTGAACGCATTGATTGCCTAACCTCAAAATTTGTTAACCCTGAATGAGATTGATTAAATCCATCAATTAAACAATCAACAAATAGTGGGACTGAATCAGGAATAATTGTGCCAGTAGAAACAACAAAAAACTCATCAACGTCTGTTCTTGTTGGGGCTGCGCATGCGGTGAGCATAAATATAAGGAATAAGACAGAAATCTTTTTCATTTTACATATCCGTATGTTTAGATAATAACCAATATCATAGTATATAGACAAACTCCAATTACAATCACTTATTAGAAAATCATTCAATATTAATAATAGACTTTTATCTTTATTAATAGTCACATACAAAGTTAAATCGAAGAGAGTAGAGACACAGGTGCAATCGCGGCTGTGACCATCGAAAACATGGATGTTTTCGCAGAGCGCCCATGGATGGGTTTACAGCGTGTCACCGAAGTGATTGCACTTGGGGAGCACAACTGGACAAGCATGCGATCGGGCATTGCTAAACAATATACTTTTGGAACAACAATAACCGGTTCAGATGTGGCGGCGGGACTTGAACCGGTGTCCATAAAAAAATCCCCATTAATAGCGATATCAACGGAGATTTTTATTCATCTTACCAAGCCTAACAAATGGTCACTAACGCGACGGGCTTAAGTATAATTAGCTTTGTTTTTTAACAAACTTCGATTTCAGCATCATTTGGCCATTGCCATCCACTTTACAATCGATGTCGTGGTCGCCGTCGACAAAATGGTTGATCACTGCTTTAGTGCCAACTTTAAGCACGAGTGATGAACCTTTTACTTTAAGGTCTTTGATTAAGGTGACTTTGTCGCCTTCTGCTAATAAGTTGCCGTTGGCATCTTTTAAAATGATAGCGTCTGGATCAACCACTTCTTCATTTGGGTTCCACTCATTGGCGCATTCTGGACAAATTAATAATGTGCCGTCTGAATAAGCGTACGGAGACTCACATTTTGGGCATGGCGGGATTACATCACTCATATCTTTACTCTCTGTGTTCTTGGCAGTTGTCGAACACGTTAACAGCGCTAATACGCAGTTCGACAGGCTTTATCGATTGGCGTGAGATAGAAAAGTATCTATCCTGCCGAATATTGTAATGACATTATAATGCTATTATCACAAATTGACTACCCTAGGATAATAAACCAGCTGATCCACTCACCTGCTAACGAAACGATTGGGATTACCACTAACGTCACGAATAGCCTAACAATAGGCGAATTAAAGCTTAGCTTTTTACCTGTGGATTGGGACGACTTTGATTGTCAGCAAAACTCACATCATGCTTTTCGAGGTATTCGCGAATAAGCTGACGGGTGACTTCTGATGGGGTGAGATCTTGCGCAGCACACAGTTGTTCAAATGCCTGCTTTTTTAGCGGGTCCATTAATACAGTAAAACGTGCAGTTTTATTTTCCACAGTGGGCTAGCCTTTCATTACGACATGATAATCTGATTATAATCCAGTGTGTGGCTAAAGACCATATTCTGGATTTTTTATTCGCCGTACTATTAGCTAGAGCCATTAGCTTGGGGCATTCACCCGAGTTAAGAAACAACTAGGTTAAACCTAATGATGCCTTAGCCCGAGTGTGTTTATCTGTTACACAATGCTCGCTAAACGGGGTAACAACGCCTTAAAACTCGGTCTAGTTGATGCACTATGCTGCAAGCAATCTTGCACTAACTGGCGCAACATTGTCGCTTGTGGTGTGTTTGGGTTATCGATGAGGTTTAGCATATCATCGACCAAATAACCAAATGCCCTAACCTCAATCGCTTGCATTAATTGCAAATGCTGTGGGGTAAACTGTTTTAAATTTGAGGCGGCGCCAAAGTCACCAAACAATACGTTATCTTGGGTATTTATCATGATGTTGTGAGCATAAATATCGCCATGGCTAATCCCATTTTGATGTAAATGAGCCAAAATATCAGCCATTTGGCTGGCAATATAAGTTATGCGAGCCCAAGTAAATACGGTTTGCGCTTCAAAGGTGTCGCGGCTACAGGTTTGCAACGACGGCGGTAAACCTAAATTGCTATAGTTTGGCGGGATAAGTTGCATCACTAAACCCAGTTGCTCTGGTTGATTAATTTGTGCCACGACATTGATTAAATTTGGGTGTTCGCCGGCGGTTAAGCAGCAATCAAGCTCATCTGCTGGGTAACCATCGCTGGTCACCATGCCTTTAAACAACTTAATCGCAACATCAGTCTGGCAGCTAAAGCTTGCCTCATCTGAGTGTTCATCATGGTGAGTAGCTTGATAAATCAGTCCAGATGCGCCCTGCCCGAGTAACTGACCTAAAGTAAACTGGGTTAATGGCACTACAGGTACGCGAGTATTATCGCAATGTTCAACATGACTGAACGCGTTACCTGCAAAGGCTAACCAGGCTAAGTTAGGTAACTCAAATAACCAATGTGGTAAAGCGGTAAGCTGGTTAGCCGATAATCGGATCAGGGCTAATTGATGGCAGTTTGCCATGCTATTAGGTAATGCTGTTAATCGGTTACCCGCAAGCGCAAGCTTTTCGAGCCGATGACATTGACCTAAACTGTCTGGCAATTGCTCAATTTGGTTATCGGTTAAAATTAACCAACGGGTTTGTTTTGGAATGGATGCTTCCGATACGGTACGAATTTGATTGGCTTTAAAACCTATCATTTCGAGCTTTGGACACCGACCTAATACAGCTGGAAGATGTTCAAATAGGTTATTCGACACAAACAAGATTTTAAGTTGATGTAAATCGGCAAGGTTATCTGGCAACGACGACAACTGGTTATTGCTAAGATCGAGTACTTCTAGGGTATCGGCTAATTCAAACAGTTTTGTAGGAAATTGCGTAAGTTGTTCAGCGATACTGACCCGTTGATAACCCAGTAACAAACCATCATTTAATTGTTGCAGTGTCTGCATCATGTTTCTCTTTGCCGAAAATTGTCGCCATAGTAATAGACTGCACCCACGGAGACAAATTTCTGCTAAATTTTTATCAAAAAAAAACCACAGCAATAGCTGTGGTCAAAACGGAGGCTAAAAAACACAAATTGGGGTTGATAATTTTAGCGCCATTTCTAGTACATCAAGTACGGCTTAGAAATGGATTCCTACACACTAGGTTACTAACCTCCATTGACGTTAGTAACCTAAAACAACAAATAACGTTAAATCAGTTCCGCTAACATGCTGTCAGCGTATGTCACTAATTCGCCGCCATCACGCACTTTTGCCACGTAATCTGGATTGGCAATAAATGGACGGCCAATTGCCAACAAATCAAATTTGTTGTCGGTTATGGCTGCACTGCCCGTTTCGGCGGTATAGCTACCGACACCCACTAAGGTGCCAGTATAAACACTGCGCAAATAGGTCGATATATTGCCGCCTAAGTAATCAAACTGCATTGAGTCGTCAAAAATACCGCCATGTAAAAACGCTAAATGGCGTTTAGCCAACTCAGGTAATAAATAGTCAAACACATCACGGTCGCGTGGATCGGCGGCCATATTAAAATAGGCACCAGGAGAAACTCGAATAGCTGTGCGATCTGCGCCAATTGTGGCAACCACAGCATCAACAACTTCTAAAGCAAAGCGTGACATGTTTGCCGGAGTTTGGCCGTATTCGTCTTCACGGCGATTGTTGTCATGATGCAAAAACTGGTCAATTAAATAACCATTCGCGGCATGAATTTCAACGCCGTCAAAGCCTGCATCAATCGCATTTGCCGCGGCTTGAGCATAATCAACCACTAACTGCTTAATATCATCTAAGGTGGCCGCTTTTGGTGTTTGATAAACGAGTTCGCGCATTCTAGGCACTGTGCCTTCAACCGCTTGTGCAGAAGAAGAAAGTACATCACCACCATCGAAAAAATGTGGGTGTGCTACACGGCCAGTGTGCCAAAGTTGAGCAAAGATTTTACCGCCACTTTTATGCACGGCATCGGTCACTTTACGCCAACCGTCAATTTGAGCTGGAGTAAATAAGCCAGGGGTGTTTGGGTAGCCTTGGGCATCTGGACGGATAATTGTCGCTTCACTGATAATTAAACCAGCTTCAGCTCGGCGAGCATAGTAATCAACCATCTTCAGTGTTGGCACAAGGTCATCATCCGCCATACAACGCGTTAATGGTGCCATTAAAATCTTGTTTGATAATGTTAAGGTGTCATTGAGTTTGTAAGGGGTAAATAAACTGGCCGTCATGTGGTTAACTCCATTCTTGAATATGCGTTCAAGATTAATCGTATTTGAATAGACATTCAAGTATTTTTTGAATAGTCGGTAAAATTTAGTTAGACTCAAGTGTGATGAGTTATCACGCTTTGTTGTTGACCAGAAGTGACCATATATGAGACACGCTGAATTTAATAGAGAAACTGTTTTACGTGCTGCTATGAGCACCTTTTTAGTGAATGGATTCGCTAAAACCAGCATGCAAGATCTCACCAAAGCAACGGGACTACATCCGGGATCAATTTACTGTGCCTTTGATAATAAAAAAGGCTTATTTATTGCTGCAATTGAGCAATATCAACAAGATCGCAGTAAGCAATTTGAGCAGCTATTTGCCAATGATGATTCAGCGGTAGACAACTTAGGTGCATATTTAGCCCTAATCGTACAAGAATGTTTAAGCTGCGATGCGACCCAGTCGTGCTTACTAACCAAGTCACTCAGTGAAATGGGCGAGCAAGACGAGCAAATTAGACTTATGGCCTGTGAATTTTTGCAGCTGTGGCAGCAGTCGTTAGCGCAAGTATTTGATACAGCAAAAAAACAGAAGTTAATCGCACAAGACAGCGACAGTCAGTTTTTAGCGCAATATTTGGTGATGGGAATATACGGTTTAAGAACGGTGGCTCATACCGAACCTAATATGCAAGTATTACAGCCTTTGGCAGATAAGCTATTAAATGATTTATTACGCTGTGAATCAAATGATTAATCCCCATATTGCTAAATAGCAAACATCATAGCTATAACCAAAAAAGACACATTGTGGTGTCTTTTTTAGGTTTAGAATCAATAAGTGCTTAGCTCAATACACGCTGTGAATAAACACGCTCACCTAACGAGTTAAGTATTTTGCACTCACCCTCTAACACCGCAATAATTGACTTACCTCGACGAAATGATTCTGGGATCATTACGCGTCCTGTGTTGCTGACATGTAAATCGGTCATGACAGCATTATGCATTTCTAAACCAACAGGCGCTTCATAATACAAAATAGTCACAGTGGCAGTTGATGTTTGACCTTCAGCAGATTCAGATTTCATATTCGCATTCTCATTTACAGCATACTGGTTCAGGGTAGAAATGATATTGATAACCTAGCTCATCAACTCATCTATTTATCAAAAGGCAAACACTTAATCTATTGATTTTAGACAACAAAAAAACCTTTCAACTTATTATTGTATTTTATCATTAAATGATAATTATGTTTAAATTGTATTATTGATTCAAAGTAATTGATACATAAAATTAACAGGCTTGAGATGTTAGTATAAAAATTATTCACTAATGAGACGAGGTGCGAATACTGAATTTAATAATATTTATCGTATTATCAAGCCTATTTACGTGAAATTTAGATCCTGCACCTAAACAGCACAACTAATTCCTGTTAGAATCGATGACAATTTTTAGCCTTAAACATTTAAAAAACGAGATTAAGATGGGCAGAGCATATCAAAATAAAAAAGAGTCCATGGCGAAAACCGCCGGCCAAAAGACACGAATTTACTCACGCTATGGTAAAGAGATTTACATTTGCGCTAAAGGTGGCGTTGACCCAGATGGTAACCTAGCTCTTCGTAGCTTGATTGCCCGCGCAAAGAAAGATCAAGTTCCGGCACACGTTATTGAACGTGCCATTGAAAAAGCTCGTGGCGGTGGTGGTGAAGATTATGATACCGCCCGCTATGAAGGTTTTGGACCTGGCGGTTGTATGGTGATTGTTGATTGCTTAACAGACAACGGTAACCGTACTTTTACTCAGGTTCGCCAAGCATTTGTTAAAAATGATGCCAAGTTAGGTAGCCCTGGTACTGTTGGCCATATGTTCGAACATCAAGCAGTATTTGTATTTGATGGTGATGACGATGAAGCTATTTTAGAACTGCTTATGATGGCTGACGTCGACGTTGCCGATGTAGAGCTTGAAGATGGCATCATCAGCGTATTTGCGCCAGTGTCAGAGTTTAACAATGCCCGCACAGTGTTAACTGAAGCCTTTCCAGAGATTGATTTTAAGGTAGAAAATTTAGCATTTGTGCCACAAACAATGACAGAACTTACTGGCGAAGACATTGAAAGTTTTGAAAAATTCTTAGCTGCTCTTGATGATTGTGACGACGTACAAAACGTTTATCACAACGCTGAGATTAACGAAGAATAAAACTCGCTAAAACGAGAAACGCTACAAGTCTAGGAACTAGATGACTTAGCCGCGAGCCAAACGTCATCTTCCCTAGCATTAGTGTTTTGAGCAGACCAAACTAAAAAACGCAGCTTAGGCTGCGTTTTTTAATGTCGTTTAATCAACGAATGTACTTAACGTAAGTCCATTTCTTGAACTTTTTCGTAAGCAATTTCTGGTGCAGTTACATCTGGTTTTTCATGTAAATCTGCTTTCAATTGACCTTTACGATGCTTTAGTGCCGCATCGAGTTTTTTAGCAGCGCTTGTTATAGCGGGATACATGACTAAATCAGTACCTTTAGCAGCAATGCGAGTTCCTTCATAGTTAGTTCTAATTTCAACATCATATTCACCATGCTCTTTAGCAATGATGATATCTAGCGAGATAAGCGTGGGGAAATGGCTAGCTATTTTAGCGAATTTTTCATCTACGTGTTGTTTGACAGTGTCTGTAACATCAACATGGTGACCAGAAAGATTTATTTTCATAGATTGTCCTTAAAAGAATTTACTTGCCAAATTTATCGCGTGTCACAACTGCATGCTGACATAAATAATGGTGTTGCACAAATGCAGACTGACATATTTAGACATAGGGCATGTGCTTTGCGTCACAAGTACTCAAGTCTATAATGTGTTTTATATCTCCTTGCGTACTTTATCACTGTGCCATTAATAAACGTGCATGGGGTATATCAAATTGACCTAACCCCTACATTGATTAAACATCAGATTACTGATTAAGTATAGACACAATAATGTCACAAAGGTTGCAACTTTTGGCTTGTTCTCACAAGTGATTACAAACCAAACAAATAACCACTAAAAGCAGTTACTTTGTAAGCAACTATACATTTTTTATCTGTTTAGACTTTAGTAAATGAAGTCGAATTAATTTTTTATAAAGGATCCCTATGGCAACGAATCAACTGCAAATCGATATTATTTCTGACGTAATGTGCCCGTGGTGCATTGTTGGTTATCGCCGACTTGAACAAGCATTGAGTCAATTTGACGATTTAGAGGTTAAATTGCAGTGGCATCCGTTTGAGCTAAACCCCGCAATGGGGCCTGAAGGACAACACTTAGGTGAACATATTGCCGAGAAATACGGCTCAACACCGGAACAAAGTACACAAAATCGTCAACGATTAACCCAAATGGGTGCCGATTTAGGCTTTGAGTTTAACTTTTCTGACGCATCGCGAATTTATAACACGCTACAGGCCCACCAGCTACTTTATTGGGCGGCAGAGTCTGGCAAGCAAACTGAATTGAAACTGGCGTTGTTCAGCAGCTACTTTACTGATCAAAAAAACCCAGATGACATTGAAGTTCTCATTGAAGCAGCCACAAAGGTAGGCTTAGATGCTGATGAGGCACGAGCAGTGCTCACAGACAAACGCTTTGAAACTGCGGTAAAAGAGGAAGAGCAACTGTGGATCAGCCGCGGGATCCAAGCCGTCCCCGCCATTGTGTTTAATCAACAATATTTAGTCTCTGGCGCACAAGATCCCGACACGATTGCTGAATTAATTAGTAAACTGACGACAGAAGACGCTTAAACCGTTTTAATTAAACAAATAAAACCCAGCTTGCGCTGGGTTTTGTGTTTACTGGATAATCACTAAACCTAGTTCAACTTTGTCACTAATAAAGTAGGTGACTCAGAGCTTGGACCTGTTACCGTAAAGCGATAGGTACCGGCGCTTGTGGCATTAAAGTGCATGTTTGCGCCTTTTTTCGCTAAGGTTTTCAACAAACCTTCACTCACAGCGTCATCGCCTGCTATTGCACCAAAATCAATTGTCGACCAATCTGCTGTCGCGATTTTAAATTCATTATCGCCAGCAGCTAACGCAATATCGACTTGGTAAATAGATGATCCCTGATAGGCCAATGCATCTACTTCGCCCCAGCCATTCATGCCACCTCGAATGTAAACGGTATTACCGACAAACATGTCTGTTTTGTCGATGGTCAAAATAGGGGCATTACGATTACTCATATCAAAGGTAAAACTGTACATCGCATCTGTTTCAATATTGATGCTTAAATTGCCACCTTTTACAGCCAGTGCTTTGCCAATACTCAGCTGCACGGTGCCATCGGCATCTAAGCTACCATAATCGACGCTATCCCAGTCGCTAGAGGCCATTTTAAAGCCTTTGGTTCCAGCGGTAACCATGACTTCAGCACGATATATACTGCCACCTAAATAGACCATTTCATTATCGGTAGACCAGCCATTCATGTCACCGCGTAAATATACTGGGGTGTCAGCAAAAGGCTCTTGGTTATATACCGATAACACAGGGTTCTGCTTGTCTGCCGCATTTAATGAGAACACGTAGGTTGCGTCACGTGATGCTGTAAAGGTCATGTTAGCTCCTTTGGCAGCAAGCAATTCAGCCACGTTTTCATCAACAACGGCCACATCACTAGAAATTGCACCAAAATCAACTGTGTTCCAATCTGCTGATGCCAGTTTAAAATTATAACTATTTGCAGTTAAGGTAATCGCAATACGGTATTCGCCATTACCGACATAAGTGAGCTTATCAACCTCACCCCAGCCATTCATATCGCCACGCACAAATACATCTGTACTGCCAAAAGGGACGACATCTGGTGCGCCTGCTGTCGCATTGGCTGTTAAGCCCTCGCCTTGCATTTCGCCTTGTACTTTAACAAACACAGCTGTGGTGTAAGCGGGTACGGTAAATGTGCCTTCACCATCTCCTTGAGTAAAGCTAGCGTTTTGCACCTCGTTGTCTATCGACGCTTGCTGCTTTGCATGCAAGCTAAAACCGCTAGCGGTGGCAATGGTCTGAGTTTGCTCTTGAGCACTACCATTAACCATCACCACAATGGCATCAACGCTTGGATCGATATCGGTTAAGCCTGCGCCGTCGTCAATGCTCATCACAATCACGCCCTGCTTTTGGTTTTTACCGATATTATGAAAGCCCACTCGGTCGATAATGTCTTGCGCTGTGGTTAAACGGAACAATTTACTTTGCTGACGGATGGCCAAGAACTCATTGAATACCGATGATGCAAAATCGATTTCAGACATAGATGCAGCAGCATTGGGGTTAGCCGAAATCCCACTAATCACACTCCACTTAGTCTCGTTATCTTGTGCTAACGGTAAACCAACATTCCAATTATTGCTGTTTTTGGTAAAGTCGACCCAGTTAAACCAATCGCCGGCATCATAGGTGTTACGGTCCATCGATTTAGAGCGCAACATGTCGCCACCCATTTGTAAAAAGGGGATACCTTGGCTCATTAATGGAATGGTTGCGGCAATGTTTTGTACCCGAACGCGGTGTTCAAGTGATAAACCAACATCATGTTTGTATTGTAAAATATCCCATAATGTTTCGTTGTCGTGCTTGGACACATAGTTAATGCTGTCGGCAGGGTCTAACGCGTAAGCTGTTGGCTGGCTGTTCCAGCTAAAGCTACTGCCTTTAGCTGAGTTACCGTTAAAGTCTTTTAACACGTAGTTTTGTAAGTTACCTGCCATGGATAAACGTAAGGTGTCTTGATCACGTAAGTAATCATCTTTTTTGTCTGTAGCAAATAATGCCCCACCGCGCACAGCTTCACGGATACGATCGTTAAACGTTCCTACTTCAGAACCCGCCATATTCGCTTGTACAGCTTGCTCAAATAAGCGATTGTCGGCAACCTCACCAAAGTTCCAACCTTCGCCATAGAAATAGTTATCAGGATCAACCGCTTGCACAGCATCACGCGCGGCTAAAATACTGCTTTTAGGCATGTGCCCCATCACATCAAAACGGAAGCCGTCGTAACCGTACTCTTTAGCTAAAATCACCAGAGAGTCGGTGACAAACTTATCCATCATACGGTGCTCGGTAGCAGTATTATCGCAACAGGTAGAGGTTTCTATTTTACCGCTGATTTCGTTATATCTGTGGTAGTAACCCGGTACAAGCTTATCAAATACTGAGTTATCCCATAGGCCCGATGCGCTAGTATGGTTATAGACCACATCGAGTACCACACGTAAGCCAAGTTCATGCAGCGCTTGGTTCATGGCGCGCAGTTCTTTAACTCGTGCAATACCCTCTGGGCTTGAGGCATAACTGCCTTCTGGTGCAATAAAGTGATGCGGATCGTAACCCCAGTTAAAACCGTCATAACTGCGTAGCGCGCCGACTAAATCTTGTGCGTCTGCAGAACCAGGTAAGAAGTCAGCTAAAATAGATGCGATTGTCGCGGCTTTATCTTGAGTTTTACAGGCGTTAGCTGTATCGCTAATTTGGGTGCACAATTTGCCGAGTGTATCGGTGATTTCAATGCGTTTTGTGACATCTTCATCGATAGTGGCAATATCCGTTGTTGGTAGCACATGAAAATGTGTTACCCCTGTCTCAGCCAATTTACGTAAATGCTCAACTGGCGCACTCCCCGTCTCGGTAAATGCTAGGTACTTACCACGGTTCGCTGCAGAAGTGCTTTCATCCCGAGCACTGAAGTCACGCACATGGCCTTCGTATATCACGATATCTTCAGGATTTTCAACAGTCATTACCGTATGACCGTCCCACCCAGCGGGCTTGAGATCAGCATCGCTTAAATGAATAAACTGACTATAACGGCCATTAGTAGACACATTTAATGAGTAAGGGTCGGTGGTTTCTAGGGTTTCTATTTTCTTCGAAATGGGGTGATATACCTTCAGCTCATAGCGATAGTATTGGCGGTCTAAGCTCATGTCACCGCTAAAGGACCAAATACCGCTTGCTGCATTTAAGGTCATTGCGTGGGTTTTAGTGAGTTTTTTAGCGCTGTCAAAAATCTTTACATTAACGGATATTGCCGTTGGTGCCCATACGTTGGCGCTAATGTTGCTGCCGTCATAAATCACACCTAAATTAGCCTCGTCGGCGTCATTATCACCTTTGGTATACAAGTCATCGAGCACTTTAGCGACCTGCACATTTGTTGCTGCTATGGGTTTGTTATCACTATCGTAAGCCACCAGCACCAGCTGCTCTTTGGCCATGGCTTTCGCTTCATCGGCAGTAAAGCTAGCTTGGTAGGCTGGCCAACTTGCTAAATGTGGCACTAATACTTTTTGTGCATCACTGAGTTCAGTTTCGATTAACTCTAGCTGCGCCCCATTGATATTACCGTCGTTATCGACCTCAATACCCGCGGTGGATGAGTGATGTAAGACAAACTTCGCCACGCCGTCGGCAGGCTCATTCCATACAAAAGTGTTTTGATCTAACCAATGCGCACTGGCACCATCAATAGAAAACCCAACGTCTAAAATAGGATAATCATACACATCTCCTTCACCATGAATAGTGAAGTTAGCCCGATTAAACTGTGCTTCTGGCGCACTATCATCTTCATAAGCTTTAAGGTTCATGGTTAAGTCTGTGTCACCCAGCGCTTTACCCGAACCTTCGGTCCCAACATGGATAATAAAGTTGCCGCAGTCGCTGTAGCCGTCTTTTAGGTTAATTAGCCAATAAGCACCATAGTTGGGATCGATACCATCGAACGAGTGACCATTGGCCCAGTCGCTTGAGTCATATGGAGGCGCATAGGCATCGCAGGTGTCGTTATTCCAAGTGTGGAGTTTATAACCGGGATAATTTGGATTACTGCTGCTGTTGTCTTTGTCTTTGATACGGTTGTAATACAACACAGCCTGATTTGGCCCAGCCAACACAACAGGCATAGGTAGTTCAGAATTGTAGCCAACGATACAACTCTCATTTTTAGCATCTGGAAATTTAGGTGCTGGGCAGCTTAGTGGCGGCGGCGCCACACATTCAGTCCCCGCGGCATTAGGCACATTGGGTACATTACAAGTTAATAATACTTCCCCTGGAGCTGACGAATCACCACCACACCCCATCAGTGTGGCCATACTTAGCGCAAATACACTGATCGTCGACATTATTGATTTAGTCATCATGACTGACTTCTCCCTATCGCATGTTGCCCATTGGCAATCGGATAATTTTTATTTGTTTTTATAAGTAACCTGAACTCGAGATAATAAACGCCTTTCAAACAGCCTTTGTCTTGCTAACTGCGTTGAATTAATTTGCCATAGGCTCGCTATTGACGCGTTAATTCACCTTGTGAGTAAAACAAATGACAAGTTTGACAGTGAAATCTAGTTAAGGTTTTGATTATTATCGTTATAAATTCACACTTCATCCCGAGTTCAGATTAAGCAATAAACCCGCTTGTTGGTTACATGGCATAAGTGAACCCCAAATAAAATTCGCGGCCAAAGTACTGTAAAGTGCCGGTTTTATTTTGATTACCGAAATAACTTTTAGTCGGTTCATCGGTGAGGTTATTGACTTGAAACAGCAGGCCTAAGCCGTCATTCACTTGGTACGATGCTTGATAGTCGATGACGGTTTCTGCGTCAAAGTTCACCACTTGCTCATTAATGGCCACTTGCTCAGACACAAATTCGTCGCGAAAACGCGCACTGACACGAGTCTCAAACCCTTCATAGGAATAAAACAAGGTTGCACTGACCACGTTATTAGACAAGCCCGGTAGGTCTTGAGTTGTGGTTTCACCACCAAGACTGGTAATAGACTGCACTTCTGATTCGGTATACGAATAGCTGGCATTAAAGCCTAGGCCAGACCATGCATCAGGAAGTGAGGCAAACACTTGGGTGTAAGCCAGTTCTAAGCCGCGAATATAACCGCCTTTGGCATTATTAACGGCGGTGGTATAGGTACCGTTAGTGGTGGCAATTTGTTCACCACTGATCTCATCGACAATGTAATCTGGCACGTTAAAACCATTCGCTTGAAAATCGAAGTTTTCAATGGCTATCGTGTCGATAAATGAGTCTATATTTTTGTAGAATACCGCCGCAACAAAGGCGCCTTCATCAAAATAGTACTCGTAAGACAGGTCATATTGATCGGCATAAAATGGCATTAAAAATGGGTTATTAGTGCTCGAACCATTAATCTTGCCATCGTCTGATACCGACGCACTGATATCGCCCGCTAAGCGGTTAATTGGCGGGCGTGACATGACTTTGGCAGCCGCGACGCGGATTTGAGAGTCATCGGTGATTTTAAAATTTAAGTTAATCGATGGTAGGTAATCGGTGTAGCTGATACCTTGAACCGTCGACACATAGTTTTGGTTGATAATGCCAATACTGTCAGTAATATTTTGCGCACCGAGGTTAATATCGCCATCAACGTTTTGTAGCATAGTGGCAGATTGATCGGTATCAACCATGCGCACACCAATATTACCGGTCACTGGCATGCCGCCAATTTCAGTATTGATATTGGCCATCACATAGGCAGATATCACTTTTTCATACACTTCACCACTTTGCAAAACAGTCCAAGAATAGTTAGTGGTATAGCCTTGAGGATCAACAACCCCGTCTGCATTACCCCAGGTTTGTACCGGTTGTGGAATACCATCAGGGAACCAAGCATTTAATGCTGCGTCTAAATCAATCGCTAAGTAAGAAGGAAAGTAGCTAAAATCACCTTGCCAATCGACAACTGTTGTCATGTCTTCGGTCAGTTTAAGCGGTGGCTCAGACTTTGAAAAAGCACCGTCGTTACCGTATTCAAATACCGAACGATTATTAGAGTAAGTACGATCTGAATAACGGGCACCAAATTCTACACTGGATATAATGTCGGTTTCTAAATCGTATTTAAAATCGACTCGGTAGGCTTTCATTTCATCCTCATTCACAAAAGGATAAATACCGTATTTGCTGACCATCACTCGGTCTACATCAGAAAAAGCCTCCGCTTGATTAAAACCAATGTCGGGTAAATCTAGACCATTGAGCAAGTAACTAATTGACACATTTTCATCGAATATCGGTGTGTCGGCATTGGCATCGACGGCCACATTTGACCACAATAAACCATTACGGAAGTCACTTTTGGCTGACGACAACGACACATCAAGATTGACATTTAGCTTATCGGTAACTTGCCAATCCGCATTGACACCAAAACTGTTTACTTCATCAAAATCTTGGTTGTCATCGTTAACAATTTCAACTCGAGTGTAGCTTTTAGAGGTGCGATTAAACGTACCGCCAATCACGCTGTTGCCATCATATACAGGATTGGCGACACTGGCATTGCGACCACCCAATTTTGCTCGAAATCCTCGTGCAAATGATTCGCTGTCAAAACGAGACATAAATGCATCGGCTTTAACCACAAAGTTATCAACGGGTGCCCACTCAATTGCGCCCATGTAACCATTGCGAGTTTCAACGCCACCTAAATGCTGCATTTCAAACCCTTCGCTGATGTATTCAAAGTCTGGGTTATCAACTGGGCCGTTAGTGTCGTTTGCCAGACCATCTAGCTCTTTTGAGTCGTTGTACGCTAGGCCAATAAATTGGGTGGCAACACTGGGCTGTTCTAGGCGGGCATAACCGACTGCAATACCTAAGGTATCTTCTAAAAACTTACCTTGGTAAGAAAAGCTTAAACGGCTGCCATATTCTTCTGCGCCAAACACTTCACTGGCACGATCGTTATGCATACCCCGGGCATTAATAACAAAGCTATAATCTTTATCAATACTCAGTGGGCTGACGGTTTGTAACTCAACCGTACCTGCAACGCCGCCTTCAATAAGCGATGCTTTAGGCGATTTATAAACCGCTGCTGAGCTAATCAACTCAGAGGGATATTGGTCAAACTCAATACTGCGCGAACCGCTGGTTGATACCTGCTCGCGGCCATTTAAGGTCGAAAATACAAACCCACCAGACATGCCGCGAATGTTAATTTCTGCCGCCTGCCCACCAGTACGTACTGCAGAAATCCCCGGTAAACGTGTTAATGCATCTGCCATTGATACATCAGGCAATGCCCCCAAATCATCTGCCGACAACTGCTCTGACACTGTGTCACTAAACCGTTTTGAGTTAAGTGAATCAATGAGACTGCGGCTGTAACCTTTGACCGCAATACGTTCAATCGGCTCGTCACTTGCTGCAAGACTGACTACAGCACTGGTGGCGACAAGCTCACTTGCATTAGCGTCATCGGCCGTCGTCGCAGGCTTATTGACTTCAATACTTTGTTTAGCGGCACTTGGCTGTTCAAGCGGATTAACATCATCATTAGCCATTGCAATATGAGGCATGAACATCACGCTCACACCTGCTGCCACTAAGGCTAATGACAATAAACTGGGTTTGCTTTTGAGCATTGGTTTTTCCCTCACCATATCGACTTATTAGTGATCCAATACTCAGTTATCTCGCGCAGACAAATCTAAATATTAGACATTTATTATTCCGATATACTAGGCATTAGCTTGAATAACACACAACACAATGCATACGTATTCATTACAAATTGATAACATAAGCTTGTTTTAAAACACATAACCAAATAGTCATGTTAACCATGTAAGCAACTGATTTTAAAGTTATCTAACTCACTTTGATGCATAGCGGTTTCGCAACATTGATTACCACGATTTAGTCACATTAGGTGGGTGTTTCAATTTGACTATTCAGATCAAATTAATGGACATTGGGGTACGCTTGGTGTTGAATCAATACAGATGTGTTACCGTTTGGTAAGTACCCGCTGTTCAGCGGTAATACACGCTATATTAAGTTGTTATAAATACCACTTTAATGGGGTTTGGGGAGTACAAAATGGGCTTTAAATTAACGGTAAATTGGCAGTCTTCACCTAGTGAAGAAGGTGAATTTAATCGCGATCATGAGGTTAAGTTTGGCACAGGGCAAAGCATTCAAGCGTCATCTGCGCCAGAATACAAAGGCAATGCGGATAAAGTGAATCCAGAAGAAAGTTTGCTCGCGGCTTTGTCTTCATGCCATATGTTGACCTTTTTAGCGATTGCCCATTTAAAGCGGCTGCCTGTGGCCAGTTATGTTGATAATGCCACTGCTGATTTAGGTAAAAATGAAGCGGGCAAAGTGGCCGTGGTTAAAATGACATTAGCGCCAAAAGTGACATTTGCACAAGGGGTTGACGTTGACGAAGAAACGTTAGCTAAAATACATGAAAAAGCCCATGCAAATTGCTTTATTGCTAACTCATTAGCATGCGAAGTTGAAATAAAACACTAAGTATTTGTTGTGATAAATCAATAATAATAACCCTCTCAGCATTATGCGTGAGAGGGTTATTTTTTACTGTTTTACTTAAACCAATGTGAGGTTACTTGGTTTTAATGTCTGCCGCAGAACCTGTTTTAGGTATAGGTAATCCGCTCAATGGCTTTATAGGTTGCTGTAATAGTTCATCTTTTAAATAACTGATCGCTGCTTCAAGTTGTGCGTCTTTACCGCTAAAAGTGGCATAAGGTAAATTATCCACTTCAATGTCGGGTTCCACCCCATGACCTTCAACAATCCAACGACCATCGATGGCATATTGTGGGTATTCTGCTACCCGCGCCATGCCTTTGTCGGTCACCGAATTTCGACCCGATAACCACACTCCAGCGCCTGCAGTTTGTTTACCAATAATAGGCGCAATGTTTAGCGCTCTAATTCCCGCAGAAAAAGTCTCACCATCTGAATAGGTCATTTGATCAGCTAATACGACTAAGTGGCCTCTGAAAGTTTGCTGCATGTTTGCATTCGTGCTGCCATGGGTTGGCTGCCAAAATGCCCACGCACGACGTAACAGTTTTTCGATAATCCAGCTGTCGATATTACCACCACGATTGCGGCGAACATCAATGATTAACCCCTCTTTGTCGTAGTTGGTATAAAACTCGCGAGCAAAGCTTTCAACATCACCGCTGCCCATGGCATACAAGTGCAAATAACCAATGTTACCTTTAGAGGCTTTGGCTACTTTGTCACCGTTATGCTCAACCCAATCAAGGTAACGTAGCTTGGCATCGGTACCAATATCATGGGGCGTTACTATGGTATTGATAGCTGTTTTCCCACGAACTAAACCCAGCAACACTTGCTTATTACCTTGATTACGCAGTAATTGCGTTACATCAGCAATATTAGTGACTTTCTTGCCATTGAGGCTGGCAATCACATCACCTTCTTGAGCGTCCACTTCAATTCGTGCTAGGGGTGATGCCGACAATGGCAATTCAGGGTCGGTTTGATAAATATGGCTTATCACAACACCTTTGTCGGTTTGTGTCAGCCTAGCCCCTAATGCAGCAGCTTTGGCGGCATCGGCGTCTTGAGCAATATCACCACCGCGCACCTGTGAATGTAATGAGTTAAGTTCACCCATCATTTGCATGAAAATGTCATTCAGCTCATTACGATCGGTCAGCCTATCAACCAAAGGCTGATACTTGGCTTTGGCTGCTTGCCAATCTACACCACGCATTTTCGGGTCAAAAAACGAATCACGATGCATTAACCATGCATCTTCAAAAATTTGCTGCCATTCTTGTGGTGGCGAAATGCTTAACTGCCATTGGTCAGTACTGACTTTGGCGCGTGATACATCGCTGGGCAGTTTGTCTCCAGCATCAACAATCAAAAGGTTTTTAGGGTCAGACTGTTTGCGCAGCATAATTTTACTGCCATCTTTTGATAACGAATATTGGCCGACATCTTCGCTAAAGGTATCAACCTTAATATTGAGCGGATCAAACTTAATCAGTTTTAACTCACTTTTATCTTGGCTGCCATCCAATAAATACAGCTTATCTTTAGTTGCGACTAAACTATTGTAGTTACCAGCATCTACTGGCACTTGCCATAAGCGTTGGTTTAATCCGTCCCACTCTACTTTGACTTTTGCTGGGGTATCCTGGTCTTTACTGTCGTCTTTTTTAGCGTCTTTGATAACAGTAAGCTCGGTTGGTTTGGCAAACGGAAACGACGCTTTAGCATCTAATGCTAAGGCAAACACTTGCGTGCGTTTATCAAATATCGGCCCCATATTACGGTCACCCCAAGGCGAGTCTGGGGTGGCTTTAAATTCGCGATTAGACAAGAAATACAACCATTTACCGTCGTGACTAAAACTGGGTGAAAACGACTCGTATTTGTCTGAGGTCAAGGTTTGTGCTTTTGATTCGTTAATGGAATACAACACAATTTGCGGACGCTGTTTGCCAATTTCGGCCTTGGTTAGGGCAATAAACTGACTGTCGCCAGACCAGGTAATGTCTTGATAAGGGCCTAACCCCTCGCCGTTTTGGATAATTTTTTGGTTATTGTTGCGGCTTAAATCGTATAACCACACATTGCCCATGTAGTCATCATGCACTAAATAACGGCCATTTGGCGATAACGACAAGCTGGTGCGTAAGGTGCTGCCATCTTTGGTGAGCTGTTTCGCGCCAGCTGAACCGTCGGCTGGATATTGCCAAATTTCTTGCTCACCAGATGCATCGCTAATGGCATAAACCCATTTGCCATCATCGCTTAATAGTGCATCGCGTACTCGGCTATCGGCGGGAGAGTCTATTTGCACTAAACGGCGACCATCGTTACTGGCAATTGCCACATGGCTGCGGGCGGTAATGACCACGTTATCGCCTTGATGCGAAAACACTGTCGAGGTGGCATAATCCATTGGGTCGTTAACCCACTGCTCGCGGCGATGAGTAAAGTCGCTGGTAAGCTCGATGTCTAATGTTGACTCAGTAAAATTCGCTAAGTTGAGTAACTTAATGTCGGCGCCCTGCTGAAATACAATACGACCATTATTAAGTTGGGCATCACGCACTTGCCAGTCGGTATATTTGGTGTGCTGTATAAAATCTTTGCCATCGACTGTCATTGACCAAATATTGTCATTACCGGACTGATCACTAACAAAATAAACTCGACCATTAGATAGCATCGGCTGTTTAACTGAGCCGTCATGGGTTGCGGTTAACTGCTGGGCTTCTTGTTTACTGCCTAGCTTATAACGCCAAATCTCACCTTTAGCGCCGCCGCGATATACTTTGACATTATCGCCACTGACTTGCAGACCAAATTGGGTAAAGTACACATACTCGCCTTTATCATCTATGGTGCCTTCAACGGCGTCAGCTAAAGGTAAATCAGTAATGGTTAAGGTTTGTGGGTCAACGGTTTTAAGCACCCAAAAGTTAGCTGGGCCAAAGGCGTTATCGGTGGAATACAATACTTCGCCAGATGCGGTCCAGCCTTGTAATCGCACTCGGCTGTTTTCAAAGCTGACGCGTTTAGCTACGCCGCCTTCAATAGGCATCACATACACTTCGGTTGCGCCTTCATAATTGGCCGTATACGCCACCCATTTACCATCTTTAGAAATTGTTGCGTCCAACTCTTCTGCCGCCAAACTGGTTAAGCGACTGGCTTTAGTTTGGTTCTGGTTTTGACTGAGTTCAGTAGTCCAAAGATCGCCTTCGGCAGTAAACACTAAGGTTTGATCGTGTAATGCAGGAGCGCGGTAATAACCTTGATTAGAGGCATTGGCGAATATCATTGATGAACACGCTAAAGTACCTAAAGCCAGCATACAATGCGCAACAGAGCGGCGAAGTTTCATGGTGAGGAGCTTCCTTTATTAAGTCTAATAGACTGTTTTTATTTATCGCTTCACGTTAGCAGAGTTATGGCTGTTTTTGCAGCACAAAAATGTAACCAAAAACGGCTAAGCAGTATTTGCTTAGCCGTTGGGTTATTGAGAGTATTTTCACGAGTGTTATGCGTGAATTATCGAGAGGTTAGCTGCAGTTTAATTTTATGGTATTGCTCATAAAGTGGATGCGACGGATCTGATAGCTCAGGGAAGCGTTGATCGATAGTGAGCATATAACGTTCCGCCTGAATCAGCTTATTGTCTGCCATTAATACGCTTAATCGGGCCAATGCGACATCAGGCGTATCTAAATGAATATCACCTTTTAGTGAACTTTCATCTTGCTGCTTCATCAATTGCACCTCTTTTTTATTAGCAAGCGATTGTAATCCAAGCGCATTTTTTGGCGATTGGGCTTCATTGCCTTTGGGGACAACAGCTTGTTTTGTATCCGATTGTGCTGGCGCAGCACTGGCGGACTCGATATTGGCGGCGCCACGACTGAGAGGTTGATTTTCACCACGCTCGGCACTGCTCGATAAACCTTCTACCACTATCGACTTTTCGGTTGCAGCATCAGCTGAAAGCCTCTTAGTCTGTTGTAATAAAGCAGGCTGTACCGATGAACTCGGCTCAAGGTCGATACCCACTTGCTGCTGTATGCTTGGATTTAACATAAACAATCCAGCCACCAGCAACACTGATGCAGCACTTGAAAATGCCCAGGCATTACGTTGCCACAGTGACTTTGTCGACTTTTTGCCTTGAGCAGATACATGAGCTCCCGCTCGCGCCTTGGCTAAAATAGCCTCATCCAGTTCAGCCGATGGCTGCTCTAAAGGTTGCTGATGGTAAGCATCTTTGATTTCTGTTTGTAATGCAGTGAACTCTGCATCATGATCTTGTTGCTGACTCATAATGATGTCTCCTGCCATTGGTTAGCGATACATTGCTTAATACTTTGATAAGCATATCGAATACGACTTTTTGTGGCTTCTAAAGTCACATTAGCAATATCGCTTATCGCGGCAGCGGTCATACCCATTTCGATATTGAGTAAAAAAGCCTCTTTTTGTACAGGCGGCAGTTTTGCAATGCATTGCTTCATCATATCGACTTGTTGCTGTTGCTGTAATTGCGACTCTGGTGAGGCTTGGCTATCAGCTTCTAGGCTATCCATAGTCTCGTCTTCACCAAGTGGGGCCACCTTGTCCAGTGGCTTAACCGCACGCACATGATCTATCAATAAGTTGTGGGCAATTTTATATAACCATGTGGTGAATTTAGCCGTTACCTGATATTGCGCTGCAGCAGTAATCACTTTACCCCAAGTATCTTGATATAAATCTTCTGCTAACTGCTGTTGATGTAATTGGCGGACAAAATAACGATACAAAGGTCCTTTATGCTTACGGTACAAGGTTTCAAAGGCATCCATATCGCCGGCCTGATAATCTAACATCAGCTGCTCGTCACTGCCGGCTTGTATGGCAAAAGTCTGTTGCGTAGGCTGTTTCAATGTTGACACTATTTAATCCTTTTAATTATGCACTTATTGATTAAGCCGATTGACACCCGGCGCTAACGCTTGGGAAAGTACACTCGCGGTTTTAAGCATTTGCACAAATTCATGGCGATAACCAAAATGGTCTTGGCCCATAGCTGACTCTGCAAGCGTAATTAACTTAGTATAATCAGTATCGTGGACATAATCATTATGATTAAGTAATTGGCCAAATCCGGCGACGGCGGCAGCAAAGCGAAAATCATCACTGGCTTGGTGTAAATGTGTTAACTGCTGATCACGGCTGATCGAATAAGTTATTAATTGGCTAGCTTGTTCGCCAATAGCTTTATAGCGCAACTTTAAAAATGCCACTTCATTCACAGTACTTAACTGCCCGCTTCGACTTTCATTAGTGTCTTTAGCCCCACTAACCGACTCTGACTGACTCTGAGCATAACGCAGTGGATCAACTAAGCGCTGATGGCTGTCGTTATAACGCAGTTCATATAAAGCAGTCACAGTATGCCCGGCGCCAATTTCACCGGCATCGACGGCATCATTGTTAAAGTCACTGCGATTTAACATACGATTCTCATAACCAATTAAGCGATATTCTGACACGACAGCTGGATTAAACTCGATTTGTATTTTGACATCATGAGCAATGGTTAGCAGGGTGGCATGAAGTTGATCAACAAGGACTTTTCTGGCCTCATTGAGGGTATCAATATAGGCATACTGACCATTGGCTTTATTTGATAATTGCTCTAATAAATGGTCGTTATAACTGGCAGTGCCGGAGCCTAGACCAAAACCTAGGGTTGATAAGCCAATCCCCTTTTTACTTTGACTGGCAACGTAATCAACTAATTGCTGATGATCTGTCATACCAAGGTTGAAGTCACCATCTGTGGCCAAAATAACGCGGTTACTGCCGTTTTCGATAAAGTGCTTTTGTGCTATTTGATACGCCAGCTGAATCCCTTGGCTACCGTTAGTGCCGCCTTGCGCACTTAACTGATTCAGTGCGATGTTAATCGCGCTAAAGTCATTACCAGCGACACCGTCTAACACCACACCACTGGCTCCCGCATACACCACAATCGACACTTTATCTTGCGCCGATAACTGCTGACTGAGCATCAGCAGTGCTTGTTTCAATAAGGGCAATTTATCGTTAGATGACATTGAACCAGACACGTCCAAAAGTAACACTAAATTGCTGGCTTCGAGCTTATCGGGCGCAATGTCATAACCTTTAATACCAATCCGCAGTAACTGAGTATCTTGATTATAAGGTGAAGGAGCAAGTTCTGTTGTCACACTAAACGGCGTATTCTCTCTTGTTGGTGCGGGATAATCATAACTAAAATAATTAACCAGCTCTTCTACTCTGACGCTATTTTTAAGCGGCAACTGACCTTGATTAATCAATTTTCTCGTGGTGCTGTAACTGCCTGTATCAACATCAATTGAAAAGGTTGATACAGGTGTTTCACCCGCAACCATGTTGCCGTTTTGCACTACCGATGCAAACTTATCATTATTGCTTGGCAGCAATGTCATGCTACGACTCTTGGCCTCCAAGGAAGAGACATTGCGATAACCAGCTGGATGATCAATGGCTTTTGTGCGTGTTAATTGCCGTTCTTCAGTGACAAGACTGGCTGCTTGTTGGTATGAAACTGGTGATGCATCATTCAAAGCCTGTATCTGCCCCTGTTTGCTTGACGCTTGCTGAAGTGATGATTCAACTTCAATCGTCGCATCTTGCGCCTTAGATTGAGAGCCTTCTTTGGGTTCTGGTGCGCAGCCACTAACAATCATGGCACTTATCGTTATGGTTAACACACTGTGCTGTAACCGCTTGCAGTGATAACTTAGGTTATGACTTATTTTAGTGTTCATGCTGTTTCCCTCATCATTTTGCTTTTATTAAGCGCTTTTCATCAACTCATTTGTGATCACTCGATTGGCTATAAGCCTACTGGCGGTAATCAAACAAGATGGCGTTTGCGACTAATAACGACGAGATAAGTAAAAAGGGTTATTTAAATGATCATTTCGTCGCGATTGAAACCAGCACCAATAAAAATCTGAGCGAGTGATAACTTGGATGTTCCAGCTTAGTTTTCGTATTTAGAAACTGAGTGTTAGCCTCATAAAACACTGAATTGCAGCCAACAGAGCACGGCTTATGCTATTATCTAGCACCTTTTTTATCGCCTTAATATTGACGTTAATCGCCGCGGTATCCTGATGAGCGAATTAACTAAATATACTAATAGAATAAGTACGTTAAGGAGTTAACATGCAAGCCCTAGTTGCTGTTGTAATGGGTTCGAAAAGTGATTGGCCTACGATGGAAGCCGCCGCTGAAATTATGGATAAGTTACAAGTGCCTTACCATGTTGAAGTCGTTTCAGCTCACAGAACACCTGACAAGCTAATGGAATTTGCAAGTTCCGCTGCCGATAAAGGCTATAAAGTCATTATTGGTGGCGCAGGTGGTGCAGCCCATTTACCTGGCATGATCGCCTCTAAAACTCGTTTGCCTGTGCTGGGTGTCCCAGTACAAAGCAAAGCACTATCTGGCATGGACAGTCTATTGTCTATTGTACAGATGCCCAAAGGGATTGCCGTTGGCACCTTGGCTATCGGTACTGCTGGTGCATTTAACGCCGGTTTATTAGCCAGTCAAATTTTGGCGATTAGCGATGCCGCTTTAGCTGAACGTTTAGAAGCATTTCGTGATGAGCAAACCCGCTCGGTCCTTGATAATCCCGATCCGAGAGAAGACTAATGACTTTGCCAAAAAATCTTTGGGTATTGGGTGACGGTCAATTAGGCGCCATGCTCAGTCATGCTGGCCAGCCGTTAGGCATTAATGTGCGTCCAGTTGACATTATGACGCCATCAGATGCGCAATTACCGCTAGAAGCTGATGACATCATTACCGCTGAACGCGAGCAATGGCCAGAGTCACAGCTCAGTTTACAACTCAGCCAACACCCACATTTTATTAATGGTCCAGTATTTGGTCGTTTAGCGGATCGCTTTACTCAAAAAAGTCTGCTCGATGAATTAGCTGTCGCCACATCACCTTGGCAATTAGTCGATGACAATACCAGCACCGAAGCCCTGCATAAGGCTTATGGTGAGCGGGTATTATTAAAACGTCGCACCGGCGGTTATGACGGTAAAGGCCAACATTGGTTAAAACAGGCAGAATCGACAACCATCCCTGCCGATTGGCGCAACGAAGCAATTGCCGAACAAGCGATTAACTTCGATGAAGAAGTGTCGATAGTTGGTGTTCGCACTCAAGATGGCCGCTGTTTGTTCTACCCACTAACACTTAACTTGCACCAAGACGGCATTTTAATGGCCTCTATCGCGCCATTAAGCCGCTTAGCACCTTTGCAAGCTGAAGCGGAAGACATGCTAAGCAAGGTCATGCATGGTCTTGAATACGTCGGTGTAATGGCAATGGAATGTTTCCGTGTTGGTGAACACTTAATGGTGAATGAGTTAGCACCGCGGGTGCATAATTCTGGCCATTGGACCCAAGCGGGTTGTCATATCAATCAGTTTGAATTGCATTTACGGGCTTTATGTAACTTACCTTTGCATCAGCCACAAGTGAATTTTCAATGCGTGATGGTAAACCTTATCGGCGTTGATAAAGACGATCGCTGGTTAAGCCTGCCTAATGCGGAGCTGTTTTGGTATAACAAAGAAGTTCGCGTGGGGCGCAAAGTGGGTCATTTGAATCTGTCTGTGCATAATAACCCTATGCTGACTGACAGTATCAATCAGCTTAAAACGTGGATGCCACAACAGTATCAAGCACCATTAGATTGGATTTTAGCTGAGTTTGCCAAGTAAACTTTGCCCGGTCAATTTGCCAAGCGCTTGGCAATAAACACGTTAATCAAAAAGGAGCCTAGGCTCCTTTTTTTGTGTGTTTTTTTAGCGGCAAACACAACTACACGCACACTCGGGTTAACTCTTGATCAAGCTTGTTAGCTGTGACTTTTTGCTGTTGCGCCCGCTCGGCAATCACAGTTAAATGGTCATGAACATCTTGGCTTAAACTCGACATTTTTGCCGCGCGTTGGTTAATTGAATTAGTCGATGCTTGCTGGCCCAAAATACTATCAGCAATGTTGCTAGCGACACTGTCAAGCTGGGTAAATACCACTTCAATATTATCAAATGCTTGAGTGACTCGCTGACATTGTTGCAGGCCGACTTGGCTTATCTGCTGGCTTTTACTGATGCCATTAACCGCATTATTAGCTTTAATTTGCAGTGCTTCCACTATGGTTTGTATTTCGACGGTGGACTCTTGGGTGCGCGAGGCTAATGCACGCACTTCATCAGCAACCACAGCAAAACCTCGGCCTTGCTCACCCGCACGAGCGGCTTCGATAGCGGCATTAAGCGCCAATAAGTTAGTTTGCTCTGCAATACTTTTAATCACCTCAAGTACGCTACCAATTTTCTGACTGTCTTTATTGAGTAGATCTAAGTCGTTCACCATAACATCAATGCCATTGGTGAAATCAGTCATACTTTGGTGATTGGCGATGGCGTCTTGATTACCAGACTGTAATAACTGGGTCAGGTTAACTGAGGTCGATTTAAGGTCATCAGCACTTAAGGATAAGTCATCTGCGGTTTGAGTAATGGCGTTTAAAGATAAGGTGATATGTTCGTTCTCACCATGACTATTGCTAATCGACTGCTCGGCTAAACTCATTCGCTCAGTGAGTACCTGTGAGCCATGGTGAAAAGTTTGTACATCTTGTCTAATCTCAGCTAAAACGACTTTTAAGCCTTCAATAAAGGCACTGAACTGGTTAGTAATGTGACCGAGTTGATCATCAATCGGATCGACTAGGCGCTTCTGTGGTGCGGTTTCAGTACTCACGACCAAGGCTAAATAATCTTGAAGTGCCGCTAAACGCTGGTTAATCGCTTGATTAAATAACAACCAGCCAAGCCCTGACTGGATCACTAAAGTGCACCCTAGCAAGATTAACACCGTAGATTGATCAACTGGCGCTGACATAAAAAAAATCGCCAACATTGCTAGCATCAGGCATAACGCCGGAAGTAGCACCACTTTTAACTGCAATTTATTATTATTTTGAGTTTGCATATTGGGATCCGCAATATCGTTGACAACATTTTACACAATGCAGGATATTGACGATTTAACAAAATGTAAACACAACTATTACAATCGAGTGTATTTAAGGAGTAAGTGGATGTTTTACGCACAATAAATAGCCTCACAAGGAGGCTATATGGTTAATCAAAAAATAATCGCCACAACCATGACGAATCTAAATTCTCTTTGCATTGATGATATTGCGCAGCATAACGTTTTGAACGTTGATCGACTTTATTCGCTACCGGGACTAACCATTTTTTGGCTTTATAGCTGCCACGTTTATAACCGCCCCAGCCTTCATGGTAATTTAAGTATTGGTTTTTAGCATCCCACTTGGATACACCATTAATTTTATTTGTTTTGTAGATAAACCAACCCATAAAATCCATCGCATCGTCAAAGTCGCTGCGGCTAGACCAACTGTTACCTGTTTCACGAACATAATCGTTCCAAGTCATGGTTTTGGCTTGCGCATATCCATAAGCGTCACTGGCACGTCCTGTGGGGATAAAACCTAAAAAGTATTCCATTGGTGGTGCAGCATTATGCTTGAAAGAACTTTCTTGATACATCATCGCTAAAGGAACATGTACAGGCACGCCCCATTTTTCACGTGTATTAACCGCTGCGTCATACCACGAACGATGTTCTTTAAAAATAGAACATAAATTATCAGGCTCTTTTGGAGGCGAAGTGGCACAGCCCGCTAATGACAGAGATAAAACAACGCTAACGATACCTAAAAAACACTTCATAACACCTCTACCAGCACCTAAGATATTGATTCTGGATTTAGTTTTACATCAATTAAAAATCAATGCAATTATGCTTAGCGTTTCATTTCACATTGATGGAATTCGGTTTGCCAAACTATTGGCTGCCAATAGCCTTGATTTTGACCAATATAGATTTTATCGGTATTGAATTTAGCCGCTATATGGTATTGCTGCTCGGCAACGACATTAACCGAAAGCATTTTTACCTTACGAGCTGATAATGACACTTTCAAATCTGGTGAGTTAATCAGTTCTGCCACAGTAAATGTATGTTCGCCTGGCGATAATAGATAATTCGGTCTTGAAATAACTGGCACGCCGTCTAAATGAGTGACCACGACACGATATAAATTAGCACTGTTGTCGGGCTCTACATAGCTCGACACAGTACCACATTCAACCATATCATCTGGCGATGAGGCACAGCCCTGAATAGCCAATGCCGCGCCCGCAACCAGCAGTGCTCGCCAAGATGAATAAAATTGCATCGCTTATTTCGCCTCGAAAGTGCCAGCAGGAACAACATCATTAAAATAATTTTGTAAGAAAACCGCAAAATTATCTTGTGGTTGAGCCTCTAAACTTTGTAATTCAAGTAAAGATTTTTTCGCCTCATCCTCATAAGATTTTGTAATCTCATCACTTAATGGGTAATGGCTTAAAAACTCGTGGTAATCATTAGCCAATTGTTTAACCCACACGCCGTGATCGGTACCTTTAAGGACGACCTCATTCATCACTCGACCTGATAACGTTTTGTTTGGGTTATCAATGGCTTCTGACCAAGTATTCAATGCAGTTTTGTAGGCATAGCTATCATCGCCGTCGAGCAGCTTAGCGATAGTGTCTAATTGTGCAAAGAGTTCATGCATCCATTGCGTTAATCCAATATTTTTGCCATTACGCTGTAGTTCAAGTCCTGGCTTACGGCCTTCTAATACGACGGCTTTTAAGTTAGCGGCAATTTCAGCCTCACCGACCTCATCAGTATTTTCAGAAGGAGATAATAGGCAATACAACAGGAACAGATCAAGAAAACGCACTTGAGTGGCGTCAATACCAACAGGGCTAAATGGATTCACATCCAAAGCGCGCACTTCAATATACTCAACCCCTGCACGCGATAAAGCTTGTGAAGGTTTCTCACCTTTTTTGGTCACACGCTTAGCGCGTATGGGGGCGTAAAACTCATTTTCAATTTGTAATATATTGCTGTTGAGTTGGCGATACTCTCCATCGACATTAATGCCGATTTTAGCAAAACTTTTCGAGGGCATCTTAATCGCAGCGCCCACACCCTCAAGGTATTCAGGCAATGAGTTGTAACTAATATTCAGCGTGTCTTGTTCTTTATTGGTATAACCTAAATCACTCATGCGCAGTGACGTTGCATAAGGCAGATACAAGGTGCCTTTACCGGTTTTTTGAAACTCAAAATCGACATCTTGATCTTTAATAAACGAACTGCATAATGCCGGCGTCGAGCCAAACAAATACGGTAATACCCACACTAAACGACGATAATTTCGAATAAGGCCGAAGTAGGATTCTGAGATAAAATCTTCAAGGCTAATATTTTTACTGCAACAAGCGCTGCCATTGCCATTAGCAATTTTGTCGTCATACAGGCATTGCCATAAATCTTGCGACACAGAAAAATTAAAATGCACCCCGGAAATAATTTGCATTAACGCACCATAGCGATGGGTTAATCCTTTGCGGTATAGCGTTTTCATTTTACCGTTATTGGAACTACCATAACGTGCAACCGGAATATCACTGACGTCACCGACGTAACATGGCATGCTGACAGGCCACAATTTTTGACCGTTTAAATTGCGCACACTATATGCATGGGTTTGGGTTAACCCATCTAATAACTCATCAACACTGTGGCTTACCGGCGTAATAAATTCTAATAAAGCTTCACTATAATCGGTAGTGATACGCGAATGAGTAAGAGCAGAACCAAGCGCTTTTGGGTGTTCGTCTTGTGCTAGATGGCCATTTTCATCAATACGCAATGCTTCACGTTCAATACCACGTGACATGCCCAATAAAGCCTCACGGCCTTGAGTGTCGCTTAAGTGTTCGACTTTTTCATTGAAAGACTTCAATTTACTACTCTCTTTTATGGATTCGCATTGCGAGTAAACAGCTGGACCTGATAATAAACGAGATTATTACTGAAAACGCGAAAAAAGTGTAACTCAGTATAATTAGCGTGTTTATGAGGGTGAAATTAAAAACGGCAACACTCTATGTCACCGTTAATGGATCCTTAAACATTCTCTGCTATTCACTCATTAACCGACACAGAATGATATTACGATTAAAGCATACAATATAGCCCAACCTATTTTAAAATAGCTTGGGCTATATCTATATAGGGTTAACATTAACTTATTTCAAGGCGACTGTTAACCCTATTAGGAACAAGTGTTCAACTAGTCAGCAAGCGTGACCATTTCAACCTGATATCCTAGCGCTTTTAGTTGCGGTTCAACTGTGGTTTTATCTCCCACCACCAACATAACCATATCGTTGATATTAAGTAACTTACTGGCCAATTTATTTAGTTCATCCGTCGAAATACTGTTGACGATTTGGTCTTGCTCAGCGGTAAAATCTTGAGCTAACTGATAGCGTTGGATCATTCTTAAGAAGCCCGCTTTTTGATACGGTGTTTCGTATTCTAATGCTTGGCTTTGGGCAATTGAACTGCGCATAAAGGCACTTTCTTCGTCTGTCATACCTGACGCTTGGTAAGCGTTAATTTCTTTGACAAACTCAGCCAAAGATAAGCCTGTGACATCACTTCTCACACTGGCATAAGCCATAAATTTACCGGTATCTTCACCACCACTAAATTGAGTGCGAGCACCATAGGTGTAACCTTTATCTTCACGTAAATTTAGATTAACTCGACTATTAAACGCATCACCTAATGGATAGTTCATCAAATAGGCTTTAAAGAAATCACCGGTAGCATCATAGGGTAACGACACCTGACCAATATTAATAACCGATTGAGCCGCACCCGGTTTATCAATCAGATAAACGATATTTTTTGGGTGGGTTGGCAAGGCAGGTAATGCAGCAAAGTGCGTTGCCTCACCTTGCCACTGAGCAAACATCGACAACTTCGGCATGATCTGCTGCTGGCTTAAGTCTGATACCACCACCATCTGAGCATTACCGGCACGGTACTGCTGATGATAAAACTGCTTCACATCATCAAGAGTTAACGCTGATATGGTGTTAATCGTACCATCACTGCTTATGCCCAACGGACTATTTTCACCATACAACAAGGCAGAAAAACCTGTGCTAGCGAGATAGTTAGCATCGGACAGCTGATGTTGTAAGCCTTGCAATTGTTGTTGCTTAACCCGTTCAAAATCAGCGGCAACAAAACCAGGACTAAACAAACGCTCTTTAACCAGTGCCAGCGTAGCATCAAGATTTTCGGTCAAACTCGATACCTTGATATAACTTTGTGAATCACTGGAACCAAAGCTAATGGATGACCCAAGCATATCAAGCGCGCCAGCTAAATCTTCACTGCTTCGCAGCTCGCTTGACTCATTAAGCATAGATGCAGTTAATTCTGCTAAACCGGCTTTGTTAGCTGGGTCTAATCGATGACCACCATCAAGATAAATAAGCAGTTCAACGGTTGGAGTTTCATCACTTTCAGTGCCCATCACTTCGATGCCATTGGCAAGCTTGCTGTCCCACAATTGCGGAACGGTTAACAAAGGTGCTGCAGCAGATGAAGGCATTTTATTGCGATTAAATGAAGACTTTGCAAAAGTGATGTCGGTTAATCCTGTGACAGCTTCTTGTGCAATAGGCATAGTGGTTGGTATAAAATTGTCTGCATGAGCAATCAATTGCGTTTGCCCTTCAGGGACAATACTCATCACCACCATGGGTTTGTTTTTAATGTAAGTATTGAAAACGCGCATCACATCGGCTTTGGTGACGTTAGCATAACGAGCTAAATCAGATGCCACCATGTCAGGCTGACCAAAGAAGGTTTGGTTCGCAGCAAGGGTGGACACTTTACCGGCCACACTCTGCATACCAAAAATAGTATTTGCTTCGAACTGCACTTTCACTTTTTGTAAGTCATCGTCGGTTACGCCACGTTGTTCAAACTCATTGATAGTCTGATTAATTCGAGTTTCAAGATCGGCAAGACTGCCACCTTTAGCGGGATTGGCCACTGCATAAAGTGATAACTGACAAGCCAGCTCTTGGCATGGATGACTGACCGCAGCTTGCACTGCATAGCCATCTTTAACTAAATTCTTATAAATCAGTGATGTTTTACCGCCGCCAAGAATATTAGCCAGTAAATCGAGGGCTGCCTCGTCTTTGTGCTGCGCATAAACGGTTGGAAACCCGACGTAAATAAGCGGTAGGTGTACTTTATCTTCCATCGAGATATAGCGAGTTTTATCCAATGTGACCATGGTTTTCGCTTCAGGCTTGACGACTGGTCCCGCTGGAATTTCCCCAAAATATTTATTCACCCACGCCAATGTTTGCATTTCATCAATGTCACCACCAATGGTTAAGGTGGCATTGTTAGGTCCATACCAACGTTGGAAAAAATGTTTAACGTCATCGACTGTGGCGCGATTTAAGTCGTCTGGCCAACCAATAACAGGCCATGAATAAGGATGGCTAGCGGGATAGAATGCTTGGTTAAAACGTTCATTCAAACGACCATAAGGGCGGTTATCGATGCGCTGAGCGCGCTCATTTTTAACGGTTTCACGTTGCACCTCAAATTTTTCGCTGGTGAGCGCTGGCAGTAAAAAACCCATACGATCCGACTCTAACCACAGCATTTTTTCTAACTGGTTACTCGGAACCGTTTCAAAGTAATTGGTTCTATCAGTATTAGTACTGCCGTTTAATGTTCCGCCCGCTTCGGTCACCACTTTAAAATGTTGTTCATCCTCAACGTGCTGTGAACCTTGAAACATCATGTGCTCAAATAAATGGGCAAAACCACTGCGCCCTGCTAGTTCTCGCGCCGATCCCACATGATAAGTCACATCGACATGAGCCAAAGGATCTGACTTATCTTGATGTAAAATAACCGTTAAACCATTGGCTAACTGATATTTTTTATAGGGAATACTCACTTGGTTTTCTTGCGGGGTCGCGATTTCGATTAAGGTGACACCTTGGGGTAAACTCGATGCTTGCTGAGCGTTGTATGCACAACCACTCAACGCTGCGCTGATGGCAGCAGCCAGTATCCATTTATTTACATTTAGTTTCAAAACTGATTCCTTCCTTTTATAACAAATATAACCATGACGGTTACACAGATAATGGCTATCAAAAATCGACCGAATACATCACCAGTAACACTATGAGGCTATAACGGATAAGCTTACCGACAAACATAAAAAATGATGCCGGCACAATAGGAATTTTAAGCCATCCAGCCAGTAAACATAATAAATCACCAATTATTGGTAACCAAGATAACAGTAACGCCCACGTACCATATTTTTCTATCCACGCAAGCGCATAACGATATTGTCGGCTTTGAATATCTTGAGGATTTTTGGCTAATCGCCCTGCTCGACCAAGACCATAACTGGTTATCGCCCCGAGTGTATTTCCGATACTAGCCAGTATCAATAATTCAAGCCATGAAGAGGGGGTTTGATTAAGTAACGCTACCAGTAAGACTTCAGAGCCACCAGGCAGTAAGGTGGCGGCTAAAAACGCGCCGCTGAACATTAACCATAAATTTGTCATCAATAGACCTTAATACGCATTAATAGTTTCATTATGTTCACTATTCAATTTATTTTTATTGGACCTTTAATATGTATATAAGCCCAACATATCTCGCTCAAGATCCGGTGCATCAATCTTAAAATGATATATCTCGGCCAAGATATTGACCTAAACACCCTAGTGGTAAAACGATGAATTACGCAAAAAACGCAAGCTTTTCTGACTAAACTGACAAAATTAAAGTCGTTATCATGCAAATACGTTAATAGGGAGTGAAATACTTAAAGTTATAATAACAAATTTATTTATTCTTATAAGTTATAATAAAATAACGTTGTTTGTCATTGGATCACTTCATACAATACGATTAATATTTATTAACCTTAACGAATTTAATTGATCGTTATTAAGCGTTAACATCGGCTATTTTTTTAAAGACTAGCCAGTAATATCGCACGATGTCGCCAATAGAGGGGTTAACTTTTTAGTAATTCATAACTCATTAATAAACATAATGAGTCTCGCACAACGACCTTGTCTACTCAAATTGAGTAGCGCCATAATGACATAATTTGGAACTTTCATGATATTGCAAACCCTCAAACGCATCCCTTTTTGGCAGAAAGTCATTGCTGGCTTTGTTTTAGGCACACTCACAGGTGTCGGATTAGGCGAATCGGCGATAATGTTAAAACCGCTGGGTGATTTGTTTATTAGTGCCATTAAAATGCTGGTCGCGCCTTTAGTATTTTGTGCCATTGTGGTCAGCATTACCTCTCTAGGCTCGCAGGGTAATTTAAAGCGTTTAAGCTTTAAAACGTTAGCCATGTTTATGTTTACCGGCACAATTGCTTCATTTATTGGCTTAACGGTCGGCAGTCTGATCGATATGGGCGGCAATCTTGCTTTAGCCACAACAGAGGTGCGCGAGCGTGATATTCCAGGCTTCGCCCAAGTGTTGCTCAACATGATCCCAGTCAATCCGTTTGCATCATTAGCTGATGGCAATGTGTTGCAAATCATCGTATTTGCCGCGCTAGTTGGTATTGCCATTAATGCAGTCGGCGAAAAAGCCGCACCGTTAAAGAACGTTATTGAAGCTGGTGCTGAAGTGATGTTTCAATTAACCCGTATGGTGCTAAAACTGACACCAATTGGCGTATTTGGCCTAATGGCGTGGGTTGTAGGTGAGTATGGTTTGAGCACATTATTACCATTAGGTAAGTTTATTATGGCGATTTATATTGCCGCACTCATCCATATCATTTTTGTTTACGGCGGGTTAGTAAAGTTTGCTGCAGGGTTAAGTCCTGTGCAATTTTTCCGTAAAGCCATGCCAGCGCAAATCGTAGCCTTCAGTACTGCATCAAGTTTCGGAACCTTACCTGCCAGTACCCGTTGTTCAGAGGCGATGGGCGTATCAAAACGATACAGTGCGTTTGTATTACCCTTGGGCGCAACAATGAACATGGACGGTTGTGGTGGTATTTACCCTGCGATTGCCGCCATTTTTATTGCACAAATTTACGGTATCCCGCTCGACATGACTGACTATATGTTGATTGCAGTCACGGCAACGGTCGCGTCTGTCGGTACCGCAGGTGTGCCAGGTAGTGCGATGGTGATGTTAACTGTGACATTAGGCGTAATAGGCTTACCACTTGAAGGTATCGCCTTTATTGCGGCTATTGACCGTATTATTGACATGATCCGCACAGCAACGAATGTCACTGGCGACATGATGACCGCGGTTGTTATTGGTAAGAGCGAAGGTCAGCTTGATGTTGAACAGTTTTACTCGGATGACAAGCCAATTGAACAAACAGCTTAATAACACCGAAAACAATATTGTATAAATGAATAAGCCAGCACTTTATCGTGCTGGCTTATTGCTATTAATTGCAAAGACAAATCTCTCTTCGTAAGACTAAATACCACAGTAACCGCTTTAAAGATTAAAACAGCTAAGCAAAATTAGACCATTTTAATCCCACCATCCCCATAATAATCAACAGTAAACAGACGAATCAAATCAACTTAGTAGACTCAGTAGACAGCCCAAAGTCATTAAGATTTAGGCTGCATATTGATGAGTCTGCTTAAGCAGAAAATAGACGCTTTAGCCCAAAACAGCCAATAACACACCAGCAGCGACAGCACTGCCCAAAACACCGGCAACGTTAGGTCCCATCGCGTGCATCAGCAAGAAGTTTTGGTTGTTAGCCTCTAAACCAACTTTATTAACCACACGGGCAGCCATTGGCACAGCAGAAACCCCAGCGGCACCAATAAGTGGATTAATTTTTCCACCAGAAAGCTTACTCATTAATTTAGCCATCAATACACCAGAAGCAGTACCAATACTGAACGCAACCGCCCCCAGGATTAAAATACCTAACGTTTCGATACGTAGAAATTGATCCGCAGATAACTTAGACCCAACGGCTAGACCTAAAAAGATCGTCACTATATTGATTAACTCGTTCTGAGCTGTCTTTGATAAACGATCAACCACGCCAGATTCGCGCATTAAATTACCCAAACAGAACATGCCGATTAAGGGCGTTGCCGCGGGTAAAAACAAAATGGTTAAACCAAGCACCATCAGTGGGAAAATAATTTTCTCTTTCTTACTGACCTCACGCAATTGCTCCATTTTGATTTCACGCTCGGCTTTGGTCGTGAGCAGTTTCATAATTGGCGGCTGAATAAGCGGCACGAGTGCCATATATGAATATGCAGCAACAGCAATTGCCCCTAACAATTCTGGCGCGAGTTTAGAGGCTAAGAAAATCGCTGTTGGACCGTCTGCACCACCAATAATCGCAATGGCTGCAGCATCTTGCATACTAAACTCAAACCCAGGCACCCAATTTAAGGCAATAGCACCGAGCAAGGTGGCAAAAATACCAAATTGTGCAGCCGCACCCAGTAGTAGCGTTTTAGGGTTAGCAATTAGTGCGCCGAAATCAGTTAATGCACCGACACCCATGAAGATGAGTAACGGGAACACCCCAGTCTCGATCCCAACATGATAAGCGTAAAATAATAAACCACCTTCATCAGTAAAGCCGGCATTAGGAATGTTGGCTAATATTGCCCCAAATCCAATGGGTAATAATAATAACGGTTCAAAACCTTTCATTATTGCTAAAAATAATAACAAACAACCAACAGCCATCATTAGCAGTTGGCCACCAGTAAAGTTAGCGATACCCGTTTCTGCCCAAAAGGCCAATAATCCTTCCATCTCGACCTCTTATGCTAATGATAACAATGCTGAACCTACGGTTACGCTGTCACCTTGTTTAACTACTAACTGAGTGACAACACCATCTTGTTGAGCGCGAATTTCAGTTTCCATTTTCATTGCTTCAAGGATGATGATCACTTCACCGCTTGTTACCGCTTGACCATTGCTCACTAGCACTTTAAAAATATTACCCGATAATGGCGCAGCCATAGTGCACTTAACCTCGCCTGCAGGCGGTGAGGCAATTTGAGTTGGCGTTGCAACTGCTGGCGCGGCTGAAGCGGAAGCTGGCGCAATGTGACTTATTTCCCCTCCTTCGCTGACTTCGACGACAAAATGCTGACCTTCTACATTGACGCGATACGTTGCAGGGCCGCTATCGACTTTAACGTTAAGATCGTCGGCGCTTGGTATAGGTTCAAATGCATCCGGATTACCGCGATTTTTAAGAAATTGCAGACCAATTTGATTGAACAAGGCGTAAGTCATTACATCATCGTCAACTTCTGCAGCTAACGAGATACCTTGATCTGCAGATATTTCAGCTAACTCAGTACGTAGTTTGTCGAGTTCGGGTGCAATCAAATCTGCCGGCCGACAAGTAATAGGCTGCTCGCCTTTTAACACTCTAGCCTGAAGCTCAGCATTAACCGGCGCTGGCGTCGCACCGTATTCGCCTTTTAGCACGCCTTCGGTTTCTTTGGTCATGGACTTATAACGCTCGCCCATTAATACGTTAATCACCGATTGCGAACCAACAATTTGTGATGTTGGGGTGACTAATGGAAGAAATCCTAAGTCTTCACGCACCCGCGGGATCTCCTCAAGCACAGCATCCATTTTATCAGCAGCACCCTGCTCTTTTAATTGATTTTCCATGTTGGTTAACATGCCACCAGGCACTTGAGCGCGTAAAATACGTGAGTCGATACCTTTTAATGCACCTTCGAAACGCACATACTTTTTACGCACCTCACGAAAGTAAGCGGCAATCTCTTCTAGCAACACCATATCGTAACCGGTTGCTCTGTCAGTATCTTCAACCATAGCCACTAAGGTTTCTGTGGCGCTGTGGCCGTAAGTCTGGCTCATTGAAGAGATAGCGGTATCGAGCACATCAACACCCGCTTCAATGGCTTTTTGATATGTAGCCGTGCTCAGGCCCGTTGTTGCATGACAATGCATCGACACCATTAGGTCGGTTTGCGATTTTAAACGGCTGATCAGATCGTAAGCTTGCATCGGTTTAAGTAAACCAGCCATGTCTTTAATGCATAATGAATCAGCGCCCATATCTTCTAAACGCTTTGCCATATCGACCCAAGTATCAACAGAATGAACTGGGCTAGTAGTGAAAGAAATTGTTCCTTGAGCATGACCGCCAACATTTTTAACCGCTTTAACCGCGGTTTCAAGATTACGCACGTCGTTCATCGCATCAAAAATACGAAATACATCGACACCATTGGCATGCGCTCGTTCGACAAAACGCGTAACAACATCATCGGCATAATGACGATAACCTAATAAATTTTGGCCTCGAAGCAACATTTGCTGCGGGGTATTAGGCATGGCTTTTTTGAGTTCACGAATGCGATCCCAAGGGTCTTCACCTAAATAGCGAATACAAGAGTCAAATGTGGCCCCTCCCCATGACTCAAGAGACCAAAAGCCTATATTGTCTAACAGTGGTGCAATAGGTAACATATCGTCAATACGTAAACGTGTTGCGAGTATTGATTGGTGTGCGTCACGCAGGACAACATCGGTTAATGCTAACGGCTTGATCATAATGACTCCAAAATTATTTTGCGCGGTATTGATGTATCGCAGAAGTGATAGCGGCAACCAACTTAGGATCTATCCCAACGGTTTTTGCACAACCTGTCGTTGCTGGCCCAGTGACAGGCTCCTCGATAGGTGCAGGAAAAAGCTTGGCAACAATGCCAATACCAATGATTAAGATACTCAAAAAAATAAATACTAAGCCCATGCCCATTACCATAATGCCAAGTGCATCAGATAACTGCTCTGATATCGATGTCATGTGTCCTCACTTTTTCTAGTAAACATCAAACTATCGCGCTGGCTATTATGTATCGTGCGCTAATGCGCGATCGCGGTGCAATATCACAAACCTGCACCAAGACAGGAACACCGTTAACGATTACATAAAGCGCATCAACTATTCAATAAAGCATAAATATTCATATTGAACGCGTATTCAATGAAGTTGTATTTTCATGGTAAAATAGCAAACTGAGATTAAAACCCAAAAAACCGTCACAAAATATAAACAAATTAGCGCCACAATGCTATCTTTTTGTAAATTGGTCTTACCAAATTAGTGATATTAGATGAGGTTGGATCAATAAATCTCAATAAATACAGGCATAATTTATTAAATCATCAATGAATTTCGCTTAATAAGCTTTAAATTAGTAAAACCATGATAAGAACAACGATATGAGTCATATTTTATTGATTTTACAGCTTGATAAAATGAATAACAAATCACGACTTGGGAGATAAGTGAATAAAGATGTAAATATCAGCTTTTGTTGATAAAGGGCTTAGGCGTGGATAAGAAAATAGTCTAAAAATGAACCATAAAAAAAGCCCTGCAATAATGCAGGGCTTTTTTATTATGGTGCGCGTGGGAGGAGTCGAACCTCCGACCGCCTGGTTCGTAGCCAGGTACTCTATCCAGCTGAGCTACACGCGCAAAATCGTTACAACATGCCATTCATCAGTATCGCTGTAGTTAGCATTAAACTGCTAACTATACTTAATGAATGGCGGAGAAGGAGGGATTCGAACCCTCGATGGGATTTAAAGCCCATACTCCCTTAGCAGGGGAGCGCCTTCGGCCACTCGGCCACCTCTCCGCAATATATGGTGCGCGTGGGAGGAGTCGAACCTCCGACCGCCTGGTTCGTAGCCAGGTACTCTATCCAGCTGAGCTACACGCGCATAAATTGGGTTTTAGTGAAACATGAATGGTGCGCGTGGGAGGAGTCGAACCTCCGACCGCCTGGTTCGTAGCCAGGTACTCTATCCAGCTGAGCTACACGCGCATTCATGTTTAACACTATAATAGATAATGGTGCGGATGGGAGGAGTCGAACCTCCGACCGCCTGGTTCGTAGCCAGGTACTCTATCCAGCTGAGCTACATCCGCATCGTATATCTATCGTAAGAAATGGCGGAGAAGGAGGGATTCGAACCCTCGATGGGATTTAAAGCCCATACTCCCTTAGCAGGGGAGCGCCTTCGGCCACTCGGCCACCTCTCCGTTTCTTGGCGCACATATTACTGTTTGATGAAAATAAGTCAAACCCTTTTTAGGAAACCTAACTTCATTTGGAGTGTTTTTAAGCACATTGGGGATAATAGACTCAAATAGTCACAAAAACAGTGGTCTTTTCAGTGAAAATTGATTTAAATAATCTTCCTTCATCTCATTATCTCGCTGTTAAGTCTGTTAGAAATTTAGCGATAAAAAACTTTTTTTACAAACGACATTATCAGCATATCAATTAACTAACTTAGACGAGGTTTTGAAGATTAAAATTTCGCCAGGCCATTTGTCATAATTAATGTGACCATAATGATTAACATGAACGGTTTAAGTATTTTTTATGTAGTTGATAACCTGAACGATAATTGACCACTTAATGCCAGCTCAACTAGGGCAAATCGTTTGAGATAGATTAATGCTGACTCAACACAATAAAACCAAGCGATTTCCAATGCTCATATTAGAGTGTCAGTAAGATACTTTAACAAGGTCTTAATCAAAGCCATGCAGGCTTGTTTTTAATATCACTCGCGTAGAGCTAATACTTCAACCTCATCTGGAGGGTAAGCCAAGAGACAAAGCATTTTGCGTTGCAACATAGAATAGGCATCCTCCTATTGGATCACTGCGATAACGGATTGGGCTCGTCGTTGAAGAAAGGGCAACTAACACGCCTGAGCGCTCCTGTATTTAGTCTTCGCTCGTGTATAGATGAATGTGCTATCTATTATCAATATAATCACTCTGCTGTGGTACACAGATGCGAGTAAGCCTTAACTTAAATAATATGTAGCGCTTTGACTAACCATACTGGATATAAACTTAACCGCCCTGTTTAACCGCCAGAAATATCTCTCGTGCAGAAAACAAAAAAGTCAGCAAATGCTGACTTTTTTGATATCGATCAAATATGCTCGAACTTAGTAATTACCACCTTCAGAAGGGGTACCTGACTTCTCAGACTGAATACGTTGATAGATCTCTTCACGATGAACAGAGACTTCTTTAGGTGCATTGACACCGATACGTACCTGGTTACCTTTAACACCTAACACAGTAACTGTGACTTCGTCACCGATCATTAATGTTTCGCCTACACGACGAGTCAAAATTAGCATTCGATTGCTCCTTTAAGTTCAATCTGCATAACACGCTTTATCCGTAATATGCGCTCATTATAAGGTCTGCTTTACATAAAATCATAGTATCAATTTCTGAATACGTCGGTTTATAAAGCATATTCTCTTAAGAAATCATAAAACTTGATGATTTTCATCTTTTGAAACGAGGTTAACCGTCAATTAATCACATTCACGATACGACTCGCTGGTTAAACAATCCAATACGGCAAACCAATAACAAAAACGCTAGCAATGGAAAAACAAATACCAAATCAGAGTACTACACTTGAGCACAAAAAAAAGCATTGTCTGACACTGGTAATCCTTTTAAACGCTTTTACTGTTAGCAAGTTAGTTCACTATGCCAAATCTACTGATAGCACTCAAGTCATAAAGCTGCATATAGTAGACTTTATGACTCAATTGCCGATAAATCGTTAATTTACAGATTTAATTAGCTTAAACGTTCGTTTACCCAAGGTGCAACCAAGGCTAATGCAGCGGCTAAATTCTCAGGCTGAGTACCACCCGCTTGAGCCATATCTGGGCGTCCGCCGCCCTTACCGCCAACCTGCTGTGCGACCATTGCCACTAACTCACCCGCTTTAACTTTTTTAGTTAAATCATTGCTGACACCAGCAATTAAGTTAACTTTACCGTCTTTAGACGTACCTAAGACAATAATCGCAGATTTAAGCTTTTGTTTCAGCTCATCTTGTAAACCACGAAGTGAACCAGGATCAATGCCATCAAGCTGCTTAACTAACAACTTAACCCCATTGATGTCGACTGCATCACCCGCCATATCGGCACTGGCTGCTGCAGCTAACTTATCTTTTAACTGCGACAAATCTTTTTCTAATTGCTTCACTTTATCTAACTGGGCTTTTAACTTAGCCACAACTGAAGCACTGTCTGATTTAAGTAATTGCGCAGCTTCATCTAATACTGCTTGTTGATCGGCAATATAAGCCATTGCTGCGATACCTGTGACAGCTTCAATACGACGCACACCGGCAGCAATACCGCCCTCAGAAGTGATTTTAAATAACCCAATATCACCAGTACGGCCAACATGAGTACCACCACATAGCTCGATAGAGAAATCCCCCATAGTCACCACGCGGACTTGGTCATCGTATTTCTCACCAAATAATGCCATGGCGCCTTTTTCTTTGGCTTCGTCAATGGCCATTTCTGTGGTGCAAAGTTCATGGTTACGGCGAATTTGAGTATTGACTAGATCTTCAACCGCTTTCAACTCTGAAGCTTTAACTGCTTCAAAATGAGCAAAGTCAAAACGTAAGCGCTCAGGGTTAACTAATGAGCCCTTCTGAGACACATGCGAGCCTAACACTTGACGTAATGCAGCATGCAGTAAGTGAGTGACGGAATGATTTAACTGAGTACGATGACGTAAATTTTTATCCACTTGCGCAATTAACTGCTGACCGATAACTAATTTGCCTTGGCTTAATTGACCTTCATGACCAATAGCAGGGCCAAACTTTTGCGTGTCGTTAACAATAAACAGTAAACCTTCAGCTGTCAGTTGACCTTTATCGCCCACCTGTCCACCTGACTCTGCATAGAATGGCGTATTATCTAGCACAACAACGGCATCTTGACCGGCAACCACAGTATCAACCGCTTTACCGTCAACATATAAACCAATCACATTAGGCTGACCAGTTAACTCGGTATAACCACTGAATGCGGTTTCTGCATCAATAATTAATTGGCTATTATAATCTGCGCCAAAGTTACCTGCGGCTTGTGCGCGACTTCTTTGCTCCGCCATTGCGACTTCAAAGCCTGCTTCATCAACATTAATATCACGTTCACGACAAACATCAGCGGTTAAATCAACTGGAAAACCATAAGTGTCATACAGTTTAAATACCGTTTCACCATCTAAAGTATTACCTTGTAGCGTATTTAGCGCACCATCCAAAATCACTAAGCCACGCTCAAGTGTACGAGCAAACTGCTCTTCTTCTGCTTTTAAGGCTTTTTCAACAATGGCTTGTGTTTGTTTTAAACCATTAGCTGCATCACCCATAACGCTAATGAGTGTTGGGACTAACTTATAGAAAAATGCATCGGTAGCACCAAGCTTATTACCGTGACGAACTGCGCGACGAATAATACGACGCAATACATAACCACGGCCTTCGTTTGATGGCATAACACCATCGGCAATTAAAAATGCACAAGAACGTATATGATCAGCAATAACCCGTAATGATTTATTTTCTAAATCAGATACACCAATAATTTCAGCCGTTTTTGCGATGAGTTGCTTAAATATATCGATTTCGTAGTTTGAATGCACACCTTGCATAATTGCTGCAATACGCTCAATGCCCATACCTGTATCAACCGAAGGTTTAGGTAATGGCAACATTTCACCGTCGGCTTGACGGTTATATTGCATAAATACAATATTCCAGATTTCAATAAAGCGATCGCCGTCTTCTTCAGGCGTACCAGGACGACCACCCCAGATATGATCGCCATGATCATAGAAAATTTCGCTACATGGGCCACAAGGTCCGGTATCACCCATCTGCCAGAAGTTATCAGACGCAAACGCGCCACCTTTATTATCACCAATACGGATCATATTTTCAGGTGCAACACCAATTTTTTGCGTCCAAAGTTCATAGGCTTCGTCATCTGTTTCATAAATGGTGACACATAAGCGATCTTTTGGCAGCTTGAGGGTTTCAGTTAAAAAGGTCCACGCAAAACGAATCGCATCTTCTTTAAAATAATCGCCAAAACTGAAATTACCCAACATTTCAAAAAAAGTGTGGTGACGAGCGGTATAACCCACATTGTCTAAATCGTTATGTTTACCACCAGCACGAACGCAACGTTGTGATGTTGTTGCTCGGCTATAGTTGCGCTTATCCATACCGAGGAACACATCTTTAAACTGATTCATACCCGCATTGGTAAATAACAGTGTTGGGTCGTTAGTGGGAACGAGCGAGCTGCTATCAACAACCTGATGTCCGTTATCTTCAAAGTACTTTAAAAATGCACTTCTTAACTCTGCTGTAGTCTGAAACATGAAATGGCCCTGAATAGAGAAAATACAAAAGTAACGAGCTTGATATGCAAGCTAGTAAATGTAGGCATTATATACTGAATTTGTCGAAAGAAGCGAGTTGAGTCAGTTGATTATAATCTCGACAAAAATCGATAGAATAACGATCTACTGGCCCGATAATGACGGAGATAGCGAACTCAATCCACTGATTATTTAAACGGAATATGCATTTCTATCTTGTCTATAAATAAGCTCGTTGATCATGACTAGGACATAATTTTATTAATCAATCTGATAAGCAACCAAATCAAACGCATAAGAAACCAAGATAGTTAACATTTTGGCGAGTCTGGTAATCAGCACAATCGTGATGTGATAAGAAATAATGTGATTAAAAAGGATGTTATTAAAAAGGATATTATTTAGCCTAACCGACATTTGATAGAGCAACTTGTCGCCGTACATTTCTCAATGTACCCAACTTTACTTAAAAATGATGCAATCACCTTAACATTAGCAAACACAAATAAATGCATACCAAGGGTGTTAAAGGCTTTAGATATTTTTTTGCTTAAAGCGGTGTTGACTATAGCTGGAAAGATTAGCCATTGTGCATGACAAGTGTCACTTAAAAGGCTCTGAGTTTGCCATTATTTGCAACATTTAGACTGGATGACGTTTAAAATATGGTGAGTGTAAAAGATGGTGAGTGCTTGTAATGAGGCGACTTTATGGCGGGAATTTTCGCGGCGCGCAGAAGCGCTACCGCGATAAATATGACTGGCTAATTTAGAATACTTCACCTGTTTCAAGGTCAATATTCTCATCACTTTCAGTGGTTGAGTCTGATGAGTTAGCCCCACCATTCAATAACATGCCACGAAGAGTGGTATTAATTTCATCAGCAATAGCTGGATTTTCAGTCAAAAATTTACCAGCATTGGCACGGCCTTGACCAATTTTTTCGCCTTTGTAGCTGTACCAAGCACCGGCTTTATCAACCAGCTTGTGTGCAACACCTAAGTCAACTAGTTCGCCGGTACGGTTAATACCTTGTCCATAAAGGATCTGGAATTCAGCTTGCTTAAATGGAGCTGCAATCTTATTTTTAACCACTTTAACGCGAGTTTCATTACCGATGACTTCATCGCCATCTTTAATCGCACCGGTACGACGAATATCTAAACGAACAGATGCGTAGAATTTAAGTGCATTACCACCTGTAGTCGTTTCTGGGCTACCAAACATTACACCAATTTTCATACGAATTTGGTTAATAAAAATAAGCAGTGTGTTTGATTGCTTAAGGTTACCAGCAAGTTTTCGCATCGCTTGGCTCATCATACGCGCGGCAAGGCCCATATGCGAATCACCAATTTCACCTTCAATTTCTGCTTTTGGTGTTAATGCTGCAACAGAATCGACAACGATAACATCTACCGCACCTGAACGCGTTAACGCATCACAAATTTCTAGTGCTTGTTCGCCTGTATCTGGCTGTGAACAAAGTAAGTTATCAATATCTACGCCTAGCTTTTTGGCATAAATTGGGTCAAGAGCATGTTCAGCATCAATAAACGCACAGGTTTTACCTTCGCGTTGCGCTGCGGCAATCACTTCAAGAGTTAATGTGGTTTTACCTGATGACTCTGGGCCGTAAATCTCAACGATACGTCCCATTGGTAAACCACCCGCACCAAGTGCGATGTCCAATGAAAGCGAACCGGTAGAGATAGTTTCAACATCCATTGTGCGATCTTCGCCCAACTTCATAATTGAGCCTTTACCAAATTGCTTTTCAATTTGGCTTAATACGGCGGCTAGCGCTTTCTCTTTGTTTGGATCAACCTTCATTATAAAACCCTCTTAAGGCATTCAATACGTTTAGTAAAATGCTATTTTGACTTAGGTGAAATGATGTAAACCATTTCATTATGTTCATCAGTATACTGTATAGTCATACAGTATCAAGTGCTGAGGGCAATTTTTTTTAAACCTTAGCGAATTGCCTTTTTACATCAATATTTTATCTCCATATACTTTTTTGTTTGAATCTATTTATACCCTAGGGGCAAATATTGTTAAGATTAGCCCCATAAGATTTACGTCCTAAGATTGATTAATAGTGAAGTGTTCATAATGACAGTGATTGATACCAGCGATTTAGAAAAACACACCCCGATGATGCGTCAGTATTTAGGCTTAAAAGCGGCCCATCCTGATATGTTATTGTTTTACCGAATGGGTGATTTTTATGAGTTGTTTTACGATGATGCTAAGCGCGCTTCTGAAATGCTGGGGATTTCACTTACTGCTCGTGGAAAAAGCGGCGGCGATCCTATCCCAATGGCTGGAATCCCCTATCATGCTGTAGAAGGCTATTTAGCTAAACTAGTCAATATCGGCCAGTCTGTAGCCATTTGTGAGCAAATTGGTGATCCTGCGACATCAAAAGGCCCAGTTGAGCGTCAAGTCGTACGCATTGTGACTCCTGGTACCTTAACGGATGAGGCTTTACTTCAAGAAAAACACGACAATTTACTGGCGGCGCTTTATCAAGGTAAAAACGGTTTTGGATACGCTACCTTAGATATTTCATCAGGTCGTTTTGTGGTTGCTGAATTACCTACTCGTGAAGCCCTAGAAGCTGAATTACAACGTACTAATCCTGCCGAGTTGATCTACAGTGAAGATTTTACTGACATGTTATTAATCAATAATATGAAAGGTATTCGTCGCCGTCCAGAGTGGGAATTTGATTATGATACTTGCGTAAATTTACTGCTTGGTCAATTTGGTACCAAAGATTTACATGGCTTTGGTATTAGTGATGCACGCTTAGCATTACAAGCTGCTGGTTGTTTAATGCAGTATGTCAAAGATACGCAAAAGATGGCACTGCCACACATTAATTCGATTGTGCGTTTTAACCAATCTGAATCCATTATTTTAGATGCCGCGACGCGACGTAACTTAGAATTAACGCAAAACTTGTCTGGTGGGCGTGAAAATACCCTGTCGTGGGTACTCGATAATACTGCCACGCCTATGGGCAGTCGCATGTTACAACGCTGGATCCATGAGCCACTTCGAAATAGACAAACGATTCAATATCGCCATAACGCCGTAAGCGAGTTGATTGAGCAAGATATATATCAACCCCTACATGAGCAGCTGAAGGTTTTAGGCGATATTGAACGTATTATGGCTCGTTTGGCACTGCGTAGCGCCAGACCTCGTGATTTTTCACGTTTAAAGCAAGCGCTAGCACTGCTACCTGAAATTCAACAAACATTAGCCGTATGCCAACAACCAAGATTGACAGCTTTAATTCAATTATTGGGTGAGTTTCCAGAACAACACGATTTATTAGCACGCGCAATTGTTGATAATCCGCCAGTATTAATTCGTGACGGTGGCGTAATCCGAACGGGCTACAATAATGAATTAGACGAATGGCGTAAGTTAAGTGAAGGCGCAAGTGATTATTTAGTCGAACTTGAAGCTCGCGAGAAACAGCAAACTGGAATTAACACTTTAAAAGTAGGTTATAACCGCGTCCATGGTTACTACATTGAAGTCAGCCGTTTACAAGCTGATAGAGTGCCACTGAGTTATCAACGTCGCCAAACCCTTAAAGGCACCGAACGTTATATCACTCCAGAATTAAAAGAATACGAAGAAAAGGTACTCTCAAGCCAGGGCAAAGCGCTCGCACTTGAAAAACAACTGTGGGAACAGCTCTTTGACTTATTACTACCTAAATTACAAGAGTTACAACAGTTTGCCAGCGCAGCGGCTGAATTAGATATATTAAGTAATTTTGCCGAGCGTGCAGAAACCCTTAATTATCAATGTCCACAAATGACGCAGGATATTGGTATTCATATCAATGCTGGACGCCATCCTGTGGTAGAGCGCGTCAGTCAAGCGGCATTTATTGCTAACCCTGTGGTATTAACACCTAAACGGCAAATGCTTATTGTAACTGGCCCTAATATGGGCGGTAAATCAACCTATATGCGTCAAGTGGCACTGATTACATTAATGGCACACATAGGCTGTTTTGTTCCTGCTGACTCAGCTCAAATTGGTGAAATCGATCGGATATTCACCCGTATTGGCGCATCAGACGATTTAGCATCTGGTCGCTCCACCTTTATGGTTGAAATGACCGAAACGGCTAATATTTTGCATAATGCGACCGCAAACAGTTTAGTGTTAATGGATGAGATAGGCCGCGGTACTTCAACCTATGATGGTCTATCGCTGGCATGGTCTGCTGCAGAATATCTCGCGAAAAATGTTAGTGCACTGACATTATTTGCCACTCATTATTTTGAACTCACCCAACTGCCAGAGCTGTTACCATCAGTAATGAATGTGCACCTAGATGCAATAGAACACGATGACACCATTGCCTTTATGCATTCAGTGCAAGAAGGTGCGGCAAGTAAAAGTTATGGCTTACAAGTCGCTGCGCTAGCCGGGGTTCCCGCTGCGGTCATTAAGGCGGCAAAACAAAAGCTACATCAACTTGAAAATAGGGATATGAGTTCCCCACAACATAATCAGGCTCAAGTGAGTATGAATTTATTACCACCAATGCCAGAGCCATCAGCAGTATTGGAAAAGTTAGCACTAATTAACCCTGATGATTTGACCCCTAAACAGGCATTAGATTATTTATATGAATTGAAGCGCTTAAACAACGTGAGCTAACAAATAGTGCTAGTGATTATTCGCGACGATAACAACGGTGGAAGTCTGCAAAGACTTCCATTTGATATTTACGATTAACTGACGCAAACCCACTATTAATTAGCTGTTAGCAATATACTGCATCAAAAGGATAAACGTACCGAGGGAGTGAGACAGGCATAAAATAGGCTATAGACAATAGGATTGTATTTCTAACAAGTTGCTGAACTGAGCTTAAATTGTCATATCGAATAGTGAGCAATAAATCACAATCACATCAATCACGTTGGTATTGATTGTCGGGATAAACCTAAACACATGAGCAAAAAGTAATCTCTCATATAGGCTTTACCCGCATACCAACAATAGCTTAAGTTAACGTTATCCAAAATTTAGCTATCACAAATGATTCAAGTTAAATTAATTAATCACCAGTAACTTAGTTATGACAGTAAACGTTCACTGTCCATTAGTCTCTGAATAATGCTTCAACAGAAAGCCCTTGAGCGCCCAATAAATCTTTTAAACGTTTAAGCGCTTCCACTTGAATTTGACGCACACGTTCACGTGTTAAACCAATTTCAGCACCAACATTCTCTAACGTTGAAGGTTCATATCCAAGCAAACCAAAGCGTCTCGCCAGTACTTCACGTTGTTTAGTATTAAGCTCATTTAACCATCCAACTATCGAATTCGATAAGTCTTCATTTTGCACCCGATAATCCGGGCCTACTGAATCGTCATCAGCAATAACATCTAATAAAGCCTTCTCATTATCGCCGCTCAGTGGTGTGTCGACAGAAGTAATTCGTTCATTTAGTTTCAACATGCGACTGACATCACCCGTCGACACATCTAACTTTTCTGCAATTTCTTCTGCAGTCGGTTCGTGGTCAAGTTTTTGCGCCAGCTGTCTTGCGGTGCGTAAGTAAACATTTAATTCTTTAACTATATGGATAGGCAGGCGAATGGTGCGGGTTTGATTCATAATTGCCCGTTCAATTGTTTGTCTGATCCACCATGTCGCGTAAGTAGAAAAACGGAAACCACGCTCTGGGTCGAACTTTTCCACCGCTCTAATTAAACCTAAATTGCCTTCTTCAATAAGATCGAGCAACGCTAATCCGCGGTTGTTATATCTTCTGGAAATTTTAACGACAAGACGGAGATTACTTTCTATCATGCGGTTGCGAGATTTTTCGCAGCCTTTGAGGGCTTTACGTGAAAAAAATACTTCTTCCTCTGCTGTTAGTAGCGGGGAAAAACCTATTTCACCTAAATATAATTGAGTGGCGTCTAAATTTTTCTGTAAGTCATCTTGGACTTTTTCTTCAATATCGAGTTGTTGCACCAAATTAGCATCATCGGTTGCAACTTCTGGTGGTTGTTTAGCTAGATCGACAAGACATTCTGCTGAAGCAGTATTATTTTTGCGGCTCATAATTGCTCTCCCAAACCTAATTTATGTTATTTAATCTACTGCACTCGCTTATCCTCCGTTATTTATGTTGCTAAACAATTACTGTTTAGGTAGATATCGTAATGGGTTGACAGACTTACCATGAAAGCGCACTTCAAAGTGAAGCATAACTTGATTAGTCCCAGTACTGCCCATTTTTGCAACTGTTTGACCTGCCGTCACATATTGCCTTTCCTTAACCACTATCGTGTCAGCATGCGCATAAGCACTTAAAAAATCATCATTGTGTTTGATAATCACTAAATTGCCATATCCGCGCAGTGCATTACCTGCATACACGACTTTCCCATCTGCAGCGGCTTTAATAATATCACCGCGATTACCTGCAATCTTAATACCTTGATTGCCTTGTTCTGAAGCCGAAAAATACCCGATTATCCGACCTCTAACTGGCCAATGCCATAATTGAACTTGTTGTGGTAAATTTGCGACAGAACCACTTGTATTTTGGTTAATTGTTTGTTGGGTAGTTGTTACAGAATACGCAGGCTTGACTTTGTGATCAAGCTCTTTTTTCGTTCTGCTTGAAACAGCTGCTGTGCCTGGCTTTGAAGTGACTACTGACTTTATTGTTTCTGATTTTGAACCAATTGAACTGGCAATATATGGCTTATTAATGGCTTGAGTTTGAACAGAAGCAACCTGAGTTTGAGGGGTACGAACAGTTGGCGTTGGACGATTACTTTTGGCCGCTAAATGAAGTATTTGGCCAGGATATATAGTATAAGGAGCCGATAAATGGTTCAAGCGAGCAACTTCGGCAAAATGGCGTCCAGCTCCCCAAGCGATTGAATAAAGGGTGTCGCCTTGCTGTACTTTATATTTATCGGTTTTTAATGACCCTTTGTGGTAACGAGGTCCATGATTTTTTGATGATAAACTGTCAACCGGCGCAGGACGATCTGCTTGAAAGCTGCATCCTGTGAGCATAATTGCTAAGACCATAAAGTTTGGCCAACCGGTATTCATCAAACAAAATCCTTACAGAGAAAAATACATGATTGTTAAGCTAAAACAAGCTTATTCCAAACGAACATTTGTTCACTAACCAAAACTCAACTATGTCGAATTGACTACGCCAAATCTCCGTTAACAAGCGGCACAAATTTAACCGCCTCGATAATCTCAGATTGGAATGACTGTCCAATACGGGTAATTTTGAGTAATTGTTGGATATCTTCTCCAACAGGAATAATTAAGACTCCATGTTCAGCTAATTGTTCAAGCAAGGCTTGAGGCACTGTTGCCGCAGCAGCAGTCACCATAATGCCATCAAATGGACCGCGATTTGGCCAACCTTGCCAACCGTCACCGTATTTAAATGACACATTATGTAAATCGAGACGCTTTAAACGTTGCCGAGCTTGTATTTGCAATGCCTTTATTCGCTCAATAGTACAGAGCTCAGGAATTAATGACGCTAAAACGGCAGCTTGATATCCTGATCCTGTACCAACTTCGAGCACTTTTTGAGGTTGGTGCTGCATTAACAGCTCTGTCATTCTAGCAACGATATAAGGCTGTGAAATAGTTTGTCCCTGCCCTATAGGTAACGCGGTATTTTCATAGGCTTTATGAGCTAGCGCACCATCAAGAAACATCTCTCGTGGTGTAGTCGCGACAGCATGCAATACTGCAGGATCTTTAATTCCTGCCTCCGCCAACTTTTTGGCCAAATTAAGTGCTGATGTTGACGCTACCCGGGTCATATTTTTATTATCCAATCGGCTAATCCATCAAGTTGATTGTATGCTGTTAAGTCAACGGTTAGCGGAGTTATCGAAACATAACCTGCTGCGACTGCACCAAAATCAGTTCCATCACCCGCATCTTGTTCACTGCCAACTGGCCCGAGCCAGTATATATCTTTACCCGCTGGATCTTGGGTTTTTATCATACCTTCAGCTTTATGCCTGGCCCCCAAACGGGTGACTTTAATCCCTTTAATTTGTGTTAAAGGCAAATCAGGAACATTAACATTTAAAATTTGATCGCGGCTAATTGGGTGAGACAATAAACCTTTTACGATTTTCACGGCATAAATTGCAGCGGTATCATAGTGAACGAGTGATTTACCAGCCAGTGATATAGCAATAGCGGGTAAACCTAAAAAACGCCCTTCCATGGCTGCTGCAACAGTACCAGAATATAAGGTATCATCGCCCATATTCGCTCCGGCATTAATACCAGAAACCACGATATCGGGCTCGACATCACACAGCTGCCTAATCGCAAGATGGACACAGTCTGTGGGTGTGCCATTAACAGAAATACTGCCGTTATCTAAGTTATTAATTCTTAATGGATTAGTCAAGGTTAATGAGTTACTTGCTCCCGAGCAATTACGATCAGGTGCAACCGTTAATACTTGCGCAAACTCACTCAGTGCCTGGCTTAACGCAATAATACCGGGTGCATTAACACCATCATCATTACTGACTAAAATATTAATCATTCATTAACACTCTTCATTTGTTTTAGCTTGTTGATCTGCAACCATCACTTTTCGCTGTGACTCTTGGACATCTTGATAATCAACCAGTTCACGAAGCACTGATGTAGCATAACTCCCTGCTGGTAATATAAATTCAAGTGTTAGCGTATCGGCGTCAAATTGCCATTTCATTCCTTGAGGTTCAAGCAATAAGGGCCGTCTTTCTTGTGTCAAACCCGCTTCTTCGAGCCCCTGAAGATCAGCTGAAAATTCGGCTAACGGCATCATTTCTACTGCTAATGCATCACCTTGTGCTAATGGTGTTCCCCTGCCCCACAATGGTGCTGCAAGTTGAATATCTTTTTCTGCTAAACGAGTTGTCAGAACGTCATCCCAAGCTTCCACAGTAAAATAGCTTTTACTGCCGGCTAACATCACACAATCGCCTGTTAATGTCTCGATATGATGATTGGCGAGGCGAAATGACACCACTTGGTTAAATATATTGGAACGCACAGCCGATAAATACATGCTGCGTTTGTGACGATCTTTTATATTTCGACCACCACTGAGCATTTGTCGGCCTAAGATAAGGTTTTTACCATCATGGCCAAAACGTTGTTCACCAAAATAATTAGGCACACCCAGTTTAGCAATCTGCTGTAAACGCATGTCAACATCGGTAGCATCAGTAATATTTCGTAATGTCAGCACAAACCGGTTGCCAAGTAATGCGCCTATACGCAGTTTTTTGCTATGACGGCTACTCGATAAAATCGTTAGCTTTTCATCATTTAGCTGAGCCCACTCTGGTGTTTCTTTACCAGGAATGCGGATCCCGAACCATTGTTCAGTAATGGCATTTTTGTCTTTTTGGCCAGCATAAGTCACTTCTTTTGGATGAACCTTAGCAAATTTAGCTAATATCTCAGCAACATAAACCGTATTCATGCCATTTTTGCGCACGTGGAGCATATGATGTTCACCTTCGCCAGTTGGCGTAAAAGGCAAAATTTCTTGGACAATAAAATCACTGTTATGGGTACGTAAATCAGCTTGGCTTATTGGTTTACCAAATAGGTAATGTAATTCTTTCATGTGACAGAACTCTCTATATATTTTTAGGTTATTGGCTCTTCATCAACACAACAGCTTCAACGGCAATGCCTTCTTTACGCCCAGTAAAACCAAGTTTTTCGGTGGTCGTCGCTTTTACATTAATATTATCGATATCGGTTTGTAAATCGACACTTAAACACTGACGTATCGCTTCAATATGAGGCGCCATTTTAGGTGCTTGCGCAATAATAGTCACATCGAGGTTACCTAAAACAAACTGCTTTTGCAGTGCAAGTTGATAGCAATGTTTCAATAACTCTCGGCTATCTGCACCAGCAAAATTAGCATCGGTATCAGGAAAATGTTTACCTATGTCGCCTAATGCCATCGCACCTAATATGGCATCGCTAATAGCATGCAGAACGACATCACCATCAGAATGAGCTATCAGCCCACTTTCATAAGGCACCGTCACCCCGCCTAAAATAAGCGGGCTGTCACCGCCAAATTTGTGTACATCAAAACCATGACCGATACGAATATTCATTTCAAAACCTTACGTTAACTGACTATCAGGTGATATTAACGACTCGAGCTAAATCTGTTAAATTTATTGTTGTGACATAAACAAAACTGCCAATTGTAAATCATCTGGATGAGTCACTTTAATATTATCCACCCGACCACTGACCAACCCCGGCATAACACCAGCCCATTCCATAGCACTGGCTTCATCTGTAATAGGGGCCTGCGCCGCTAATGCTGCTGATAAATGGCGGCGTAAAATTGATGCTGGGAAAAATTGTGGGGTGAGCGCATGCCATAACAAGGTGCGATCGACAGTATTAACAATATGACCACTGGCATCACTGCGCTTCATGGTGTCACGAACCGGTGCCGCCAAAATAGCGCCTTGAGGATAAATGTTTACAGACTCAATTAATCGACTGATATCGGTTAGGGTAACACAAGGCCTGGCGGCATCATGGACAAGCGCCCACGCGTCTGGATGATGACTATAAACATAGTCTAATGCGGCTAAAACTGAGTCGGCACGCTCTCCACCACCCACAACTTGGATTAACTTAGGATGCTGAGATTGCGGTAATTGGCTGAAATAATGATCTTGTGGATGCAATGCAACAATGACTTGTTCTATTTCAGGATGAGCGAATAATGTATCTAATGTATGAGCGAGAATACTTTGTTGACCAAGCATTAAATATTGCTTAGGTTTGTCAGCACCCATGCGGCTACCAATACCTGCAGCAGGCACAATAGCAATAATAGAACGAGGATTGTTGCGCATATTAGCAGTACCAAGATTGAAAGTAATATGATTGAGGGTTATACCTGCAGTACCACATAAGGTTAACGATTAAATTGGTTGCGTTCACGCAGCTCACTGCCTACAACTCGATAAAACGTCTCGCCTTCTTTAACCATACCTAACTCGTTACGGGCACGTTCTTCAATGGCTTCTGTGCCACTTTTTAAATCAATAATTTCTTCTTTAAGGATTTGATTTCGAGCAACAAGCTTGTCATTACTTTGTTCTTGCGCCGCGATTTGCGTTTGCAAGACGACATATTCTGAAAAGTTGTTATCGCCCTGCCAAAGCCGGTACTGTAAAAGTGATAATAAACAAATCAATAAAAATATTAGTTGTTTCATAATATTAAGTTATGTCGAAGTAACCCCTAGAAAATATGACTGTTATAGTACAACAAAAAAGGCCACCAAGTGGTGGCCTTTTTAAGCTAAAGCAAAAATATTATGCTTGGCCTTTGACTTCTTTAAGACCGTTATACGGTGCTTTTGAACCTAAAGCTTCTTCAATACGCAGCAATTGGTTGTATTTAGCAACACGGTCACTACGGCTTAGTGAACCGGTTTTGATTTGACCTGCCGCGGTACCAACAGCTAAATCAGCAATCGTTGAATCTTCTGTCTCGCCGCTACGGTGAGAGATAACAACCGTAAAGCCTGCATCTTTAGCCATTTTAATTGCAGCCAAAGTTTCAGTTAATGTACCGATTTGGTTGAATTTAATCAGGATAGAGTTAGCAATACCATTATCGATACCACGCTTAAGAATTTTGGTATTGGTTACGAATAGATCATCACCGACTAATTGGATGTTATCGCCCATTAGTTTAGTTTGGTGAGCAAAACCATCCCAGTCAGACTCATCAAGACCGTCTTCGATAGAAACGATTGGGTAACGTTGCGTCAAACCTTGTAAGAAGAAGTTAAATTCTTCAGAAGTAAATTTCTTACCTTCACCTTTAAGATCGTAGATGTTTGCTTCTTTGTCGTAAAACTCAGATGCAGCACAATCCATCGCTAAGGTGATGTCTTTGCCTAACTCATATCCGGCGTTGGCAACAGCAACTTTAATTGCCGCTAGAGCCGCTTCGTTAGAGGCTAGGTTAGGTGCAAACCCACCTTCATCACCAACAGCAGTTGAGTGACCGTCAGCTTTTAATACTTTAGCTAGGCTGTGGAATACTTCTGCGCCCATACGTAAGCCTTCACGGAACGTCTTAGCGCCAACAGGCTGGATCATAAACTCTTGGATATCAACGCTGTTATCAGCATGCTCGCCACCATTGATGATGTTCATCATTGGAAGAGGCATAGAGTAAACACCTGGAGTACCGTTTAAGTCAGCAATGTGAGCATATAAAGGTACATGTTTAGCCGCAGCAGCCGCTTTAGCAACAGCAAGAGACACTGCTAAAATCGCGTTCGCGCCAAATTTTGCTTTGTTCTCTGTTCCATCCAAGTCAATCATGATTTGGTCAAGTTCAGCTTGAGCCAATGCATCTTTGCCTTTTAACGCTTCTGCGATTGGGCCATTAACAGCGGCAACAGCCTTAAGAACACCTTTACCTAGGTAACGCGCTTTGTCGCCGTCACGAAGTTCTAAAGCTTCGCGACTACCGGTCGATGCGCCAGATGGCGCTGCAGCCATACCGATAAAACCGCCTTCTAAATGCACTTCTGCTTCAACCGTTGGGTTACCACGAGAATCCATAATCTCGCGACCAATCACTTTAATAATGTTAGCCATAATTCCCTCGTACTTTGTGTAAGTAAATTAAAAAATTAAAAGAAATAAAAAGTTAATACCAATAAAAATACATACAACACTAAAAACAGCAGACTTATTGGTATATAACTTTCAGTTTTGTAATTTAAATTCGAATATCACTTAGGATAAATCGAATTAGACTTTGCATCAACTTAGTTTTGACTACTGTGATAAAAGATTGAGGCTATTATTTGATCTAACGCAAGTATCGTGCATAAAAAAGCCGCTAATGCATGCATTAGCGGCTAGTTCATTAAGCGATATCGCGTTTTTGATACGCATAAGAAGCGGCAATAAACCCTTCAAATAATGCATGACCGTCGCGTGGGGTTGAAGTGAATTCAGGATGGAATTGACTTGCCACAAACCATGGATGATTTGGTAGCTCGATCATCTCAATCAATTTACGATCAGATGATAAACCACTAAACACTAAACCGGCCTTTTCAAGACGCTCAATATAGTTGTTGTTGACTTCGTAACGGTGACGATGACGCTCAACGCAAGTTGTAGCCTTGTAGGCTTCAGCGGCTTTAGTTCCTTGTTTCAAATGACATAACTGAGCGCCTAAACGCATAGTGCCACCTAAATCAGAAGACTCATGGCGCGTTTCAACATCACCTTCTTCGTTAATCCACTCGGTAATTAATCCCACTACTGGATGAGGTGTTTGCGAGTTAAATTCAGTCGAATGTGCGCCTTCTAAACCTGCCACATGACGAGCAAATTCAATTAATGCCACTTGCATACCTAAACAAATACCAAAATACGGTAGGTTGTTTTCACGGGCAAATTTGGCAGCAAAAATCTTACCTTCAACACCACGTTCACCAAAGCCGCCTGGGACTAAAATACCGTCCAGTCCTTGTAATACTTCTTCGCCTTTAGCTTCAACGGTTTGTGAATCAATGTACTTAATGTTCACTGTCACGCGTTTTTTCAAGCCTGCATGTTTTAAGGCTTCGTTAACCGACTTGTAAGCGTCAGGTAATTCAATATATTTACCAACCATACCAATAGTCACTTCACCATTTGGATTGGCTTCTTGATAAATAACATTTTCCCACTCAGACAAATCAGCTTCGTTACATTCTAAATTAAAACGTTTGATGACCAAGTCATCTAATCCTTGTGAACGCAATAGCGCTGGGATTTTATAGATGCTATCAACGTCTTTTAACGAAATAACTGCACGTTCTTCAACGTTACAGAATAACGAAATTTTTGCTTTTTCATTCGCAGGAATAGCACGGTCGCCACGGCAAACCAACACATCTGGAGCAATACCAATAGAACGTAACTCTTTAACAGAGTGTTGCGTAGGCTTAGTTTTAATTTCACCCGCAGCGCCTAAGAATGGCACTAAGGTTAAATGCATAAATAGAGTGCGTTCACGTCCTAGCTCTGCACCTAATTGACGAATAGACTCAAGGAAAGGTAATGATTCGATATCACCTACCGTGCCACCGATTTCCACAATAGCCACATCATGGCCTTCTCCACCGGCTAACACTTTTTCTTTAATCGCGTTAGTAATGTGAGGAATAACCTGAATGGTTGCGCCTAAATAATCACCACGGCGTTCTTTACTAATCACTTCTTCGTAAATACGCCCAGTGGTAAAGTTATTACGACGATTCATTTTAGTGCGAATAAAACGCTCGTAATGACCTAAGTCAAGATCGGTTTCAGCGCCATCTTCAGTCACGAATACTTCACCGTGCTGAGTCGGGCTCATGGTACCCGGATCGACGTTAATATAGGGGTCAAGTTTCATAATGGTTACATTGAGGCCACGCGCCTCTAAAATTGCTGCGAGCGAAGCCGCTGCAATGCCTTTACCTAGTGATGAAACAACGCCACCAGTAACGAAGATATACCTTGTAGTCATGCTGAACCTGAGAAATTGTGTTGGAATAAACGTGCTTGTAAGAAAGCACTAGGACGGGGCGATATTATAGCAAAGCCACCTCGTTTCGACAAACTTAAACGCGCTAATTTTAGCTTAATTTATGTTTTCGTGTTGTTTTACACGATTCCAGTAGTGGTCTAATTGCTCTAAGCTGTGTTGCTCTATTGGTTTTCCACTTAGGGCAACACATTGTTCAACCCCTCTGAATCGCCGTTCAAATTTATGATTGGCTTGACGCAATGCTTGCTCGGGATCAACCTTTAAGTGGCGCGCAAGATTGACCACTGCAAACAATAAATCGCCCATTTCATCGACAATTCTCGGTTGATAAAAATCAGGATCTTGATGTCGTTGATTAACTTCTACCAGTACTTCATCGATTTCTTCATGTATTTTAGCCACCACAGGCTCAAGCTCGGCCCAATCGAACCCCACTTTTGCCACTCGATGTTGTATTTTTCGTGCTCGACTGAGTGCCGGTAATGCGTGAGGAATATCATCTAAAGCGGAATGCAGTTGCTTTTGCTGACGTTCTGAGGCTTTTAATTTATCCCAGGCTTGGCTTAAATCATCGGTATTGGTGATTGCCGCAGGTGCTTGGGTTTCTGGTTGGGCAAACACATGGGGATGACGACGAACCAACTTATCACTAATACGCTCAATCACTGTGGCAAAGTTAAACATGCCTTGCTCTTGGCCTAATTGACAATAAAACACCACCTGAAATAATAAATCACCCAGTTCATCAGGTAATTCCTGCCATGCTTTGCGCTCAATAGTATCCACCACCTCATAAGCTTCTTCTAAAGTAAAAGGCACTATAGTTGTAAAGTCTTGGGCAAGATCCCACGGACATCCTGATTTAGGGTCGCGCAATTGCTGCATAATGGTCAATAACGATTGAATATCTGCCACGATAGTGTCCTCTTTGAATAAGTAAAAAGGCACCTTCGTTAGAGGTGCCTTGATCGCGATAGTGTGATTATCTGTGTCTTGATTATCTGTGTCTTGATTATCTGCGAATTAACCTCTGTTAACTAAAGTCTGCGCGACTCAATCACGCCATCAACTTGGGATAACTTGGCGAGGATCCGTGATAAACCGTCTAAGTTGTACAACTCAAGTTCAACTTCTACCGTTGCGGTTTGAGTTTTCACGTCTGATGATGAACTCATGGCCATCACGTTAGACTTTTCAGCAGCCAGTACTGTGGTTAAGTCACGTAACAAACCACTACGGTCATGTGATAGCACCCTAACGCGAATTCGATAACCACCAGAGTAGTTCTCGCCCCAAATCACATCGACGCTACGTTCAGGATGAGCACGCATTAACTCTTTGACTTGCTCGCAATCGCTGCGGTGCACTGAAATTCCCCGCCCCATAGTGATGTATCCAAAAATCTCATCACCAGGTACCGGTTGGCAACAACGAGCGATATGACTCATTAAATTACCCACACCATTAACTTCAACTTGGCCTTTGCTCGATTTTTTAGGTTTATGTGACGCTTTCTTGATGATGTCTTCAAGTAAATTTTCGTCTGTGTCAGCGACCTTACGAATTTTGGTGTCAGTGAAATTAACCACTTGGTTTAAGCGCAAATCGCCGCCACCGATGGCTGCCAACATGTCATCCATTGAATTTAAATTAAAACGTTCTACCGCCACCGCGGCATCTTTGATTTTTAAGCCAACGCGGGCCAATTCAGATTCAAGCATCTCCTTACCCGCAGCAATATTTTTGTCGCGATCTTGTTGCTTAAACCAGTGTTGAATTTTTGAGCGTGAACGTGACGACTTGATATAGCCTAAATTAAGATTCAGCCAATCACGTTTGGGGTTAGGCGTTTTTGAAGTGATAATCTCAATCCGCTCGCCCGTTTCCACTTGGTAAGTGAAGGGAACTATGCGGCCATCAACCTTAGCGCCGATACATTTATGCCCCACCTGCGAGTGAATATAGTAAGCAAAATCGAGCACGGTTGAGCCTAAAGGTAAGTCAACCACTTCACCACTTGGGGTAAATACATAAACTCGATCTTCAAATACTTGGCTGCGGACTTCATCAACTAAATTACCGCTTTCGGCGACATCTTCTTGCCACTGCAGAATTTTACGCAACCAGTTAATTTTTTCTTCGTAACCCGTTTGCTTACTGTTACTGGCACCTTCTTTGTATTTCCAATGCGCAGCGACCCCAAGCTCGGAATCTTGATGCATTGCTTCGGTACGAATTTGAATTTCTACTGTTTTGCCTTCTGGGCCTACAACTACAGTATGAATCGATTGATATCCATTCGGTTTTGGATTGGCGACATAATCATCAAACTCACGAGGAATATGGTGCCAAAGATCATGCACAACCCCTAATGCGCCATAGCAATCTTGTAATCTTTCAGTGACGATACGTACGGCACGAACGTCAAAAAGCTCATCAAACTTGAGATCTTTGCCCTTCATTTTGCGCCAAATACTGTAGATATGCTTAGGACGACCGTACACTTTGGCGCGAATATCATCACTGTCTAAGCGTTGTTGTAATTGAGTCACAAATTTGTCGATAAACACTTCACGATCAAGGCGTTTACCATCTAATTGTTTGGCAATGTCTTTGTAAACCGTTGGATGCAAATAGCGAAAAGATATATCTTCCAGCTCCCACTTGAGCTGACCAATACCTAAACGATTAGCTAATGGTGCATAAATATCGGCAATTTCGCGGGCTAACAATACTCGAGTTTCTTCATCGGCGTTTTTAACCGCACGAAGCAAACATACACGCTCAGCCAATTTGATGACCACAGCGCGCACGTCTTCAACCATAGCCAATAGCATTTTGCGGATGTTATCGATTTGCGGTTCTGCATCACGGGAGTTTTGACTGACTTTTAACGCGCCGATAGCATTCATGGTGACAACACTGGCAACAAGTTTTGCAAGATTTTCACCGTATTGCTCTACAATTTGCTCTTCATTGAGCACACCTGCATCGAGTAGCAGAAATAACACCGCAGCTTGGAGGGTTTCGATGTCCATATTCAGCGGCGCTAAAATCTCAATCATTTCGCGAGCGCGCGCAAGCAACTCTGTATGAGCCAGCTTGTTTTTAACCGGTAAGGCCTCAACTTGCTGGATCAATAATAATAATTTCTGAGCATCATCTTTGTCGTCGAGATATCGAGCGACCCACTCATCTAATTGGAATGCTTGCGTGTTAAAATGTGCTTCGCGAACAGATACCATGAACCCTTCCTTAGCCGCATGACCGACTGACAGACATTCAACCATATTGCCACATGTAAAACTGTGTTTGTATGGCGCTAACAATAACTAAACGACCTATCTTGAAGCTCTACATACGTTTGTCAATTTAATCGCGTTTAGTTGAACAAATTTTTAGCATACCTAAGTTCCGATATCGCTAAAACGGCCTGTTTATTTATCTAATTCAAATAATACCATGGCTTCAATATGATGTGTTTGTGGAAACATATCCACTAATCCGACTTTAGCAATACGATAACCATTAGCTAATAATACACTACTGTCGCGAGCTAAACTTGCCGGATTGCATGAAACATAGACCACTTTTTTAGGTTGCATTTTCTGTAACCATTGTAAACTTTCGAAGGCACCGGCTCTGGCAGGATCAAGTAAGAGTTTATCAATTTTCCCCAGCCAGGGTTGCGTCGATAAATCAGCACTTAAGTCTGCATGATAAAAAGTGACGTTATCCAGTTTATTGTCGATAGCATTTTGTTTAGCTTGTTGTACCATTTCAGGCACACCTTCAACAGCGACAACCTCAGCAGCCTTCAATGCCAAAGGTAAGCTGAAATTCCCCACACCACAAAACAAATCTAAAATGCGCTCGCCTGGCTGAGGGTCTAACCACGCAATAGCTTGATCTACCATGCTCTGATTAATCGCGCCGTTAACTTGCACAAAATTACCCGGGGTAAACGAACAACGCACCGACTCCTGCGCAAGATGGTAATAAGGTAACGTCACCGCATCATGAGTTTGTAACAAGGGATATAATTGGGTCAATTGACCGGCATCATCTTGCAATAATAAGTTAACTTGATGTTTCTCAGCAAAACCCGTTAACCAACGAATATCTGACGCGGGTAACACTTTCGTCACTCTTAATACTGCAAAATTACCGTTATCCGCTTGAGTGAGTTCAACGTGCCCCAAACTTGACCGCGCTTTGAGTTGATTTAAATTAACCGCAAATGGCGTAATTAGTGCCGATAAAGACTCTGCTAATACCGGACACTGCTGAATAGAAACAATTTTATTGCTATTGGCTGCGCGAAACCCCAGCTGCAGCCGACGAGTGTTTTTATCAAATAATGTTGCCAGTCTGGCGCGTCGACGGTAATGCCAACCGTCACCAACGATAGGATCAACGACAACATCGGCCTCAATCGCTGAAGCAGTCGATGATTTACTCATAAGGTCGACTAAGGTCGTTTGTTTATGTTCGCGCTGAGCTTGTGTGTCCATGTGCTGTAAATCACAGCCGCCACATTCATAATAATGCGGACAATGAGGTTTGACTCGATGTGCAGATGCAAGCTCAATCGCAATTAACTTAGCTTTAGAGTAGCTTTTCTTTTGTTCCACAAATTGCACTGTTGCCGTTTCGCCAGGCAACACACCAGGAATAAACACCACTTTGCCTTGATGCTGTGCTATACCTGCACCTAAATGGTCAAGTTGAGTCACACTGAGGCTTAGTTTTGTTGATAATTGCTTAGATTTGTTCGGTTTAGCTTGGAAAAATTGTGCCATTTCGGCCTCAGGTATTGAATAAAAAACTAGTCAAGAGTGCGCCATCTCTGGCAATCTAGACGCAATAATCGCGATTAAGTAACAGGGACATACCTAACAAACATGAAAAGTGCCAACAATATGACCAAATACAGCCTACGCTCTTGGGTTCTGGTACTTGCGTTAGCACCCACTATTGTCGTGGGTATTCTACTTGGAAGTTATTTCACGATAAACCGCTTTTATGAATTGGAACAAACCTTAATTGAAAAAGGCAGTAACATTGTCGAACCGTTAGCGATTGCCAGTGAATTTGGCATTATTAATCAAGACCGTGAATCAACTAAACTTTTACTCGCCGCTTCACAGATAAACAATGCATCCCTAATCCTCTCCATCGCTGTTTTTGATGCCAAAAACCAACTCTTTGTGACATCGCACTATCATAAAGATTTTGAAACCATGCGTTATAAGCAACCTTTGGCTAACTTGGTTGGAACAGAGCATGAAACCATTGGCGATACCTTAGTCATTCGAGTGCCAATAATATCTCATACTGGCTTAGAACTAAAACCGGTTACCAACATCAATCGCCAGAATGACACTAATACCGATAATGCCTCGGCAAACAATGGCATGATTGCGCCGATTTACAACAACCAACAAGAAAAAATACTCGGCTATATTTCGGTATTATTAAACAAAGAAAACGCTCTGCTTGAACAGCATAGAGCAGCAATAGCCGCATTTATTATCGTGTTGATTGGCGTACAGTTTAACTTATTTTTCACTTTCCGTTTAGTCAAATACGTTAACTACCCCATTACCGAAATGGTGCGAGTTGTTGCCAAAATCCGTGAAGGTAAACTCGATACTCGCCTTGAAGGAAATCTGATTGGCGAGCTCGATCTGCTTAAACGGGGTATCAATGCAATGGCAGGATCATTGTCTGAATACCACGATGAAATGCAGCAAAACATTGATCAAGCAACCTCAGATTTACGCGAAACACTTGAACAAATTGAAATTCAGAACGTAGAACTCGATATAGCTAAGAAACGAGCGCTTGAAGCAAGCCGGATAAAATCAGAATTTTTAGCTAACATGTCGCATGAGCTTCGTACCCCACTTAATGGTGTCATAGGTTTTGCAAGACAGCTGTTAAAAACGCCACTGCATACCAGCCAGCTCGACTACATTAAAACTATTGAACGAAGTGCCAGTAATTTATTAGGGATTATCAATGACATTCTCGACTTCTCAAAACTAGAAGCCGGCAAAATGGTATTAGAGAAAATGCCATTTGCATTGCGTGAAACCCTTACCGAAACCTTGACCATTATTGCCGGAAGTGCTCAAGAAAAAGGCCTAGAATTAGTCATTGATATCGATGCCAATGTTCCTGAAAGCGTCAGTGGTGATGCCATGAGAGTGAGTCAAATTATTACCAACTTAGTCGGTAACGCCATCAAATTTACCGACAAAGGCAGTGTGATACTCAAAATCCACTTAGTGGGTCAGGACGACGATAATATTACCTTACGCTGCGAAGTTATTGATACCGGTATTGGCATTGATGAAAGTCAGCAAGAGTATCTATTTCAGGCATTTGGCCAGGCAGACTCATCGATTTCTCGCCGCTTTGGTGGCACTGGATTAGGTTTAGTCATTACCAAACGCTTAATTAACCAAATGGGCGGCCAAATAGGCTTTACCTCTGCGCCCGATAAAGGCTCAAACTTTTGGTTTATTTTACCACTGGGGATCAGTCAATTTGAAATTGGTGAAGTGCTGCCAGTGGATGTATTGCAACATAAATCAGTATTATTGTATGAACCACGAGAATTAACTCGCGACACACTTAACCGCCGCTTAGTGTCATGGCAATTAATTATCACTAGTGTTGCCAATCCCGAAAACCTAACATCGGTTTTACAAAGTAAAAACAGCAAGTTTGATTACATCATCATTAGCTGTCATGGGTTTGCAGACAACGCAGCCTTTATTCATTTGTTACAACAAGCCAGACAGCATACTGATTGCCTTATTTTATTGCATGACTGTCTAGACCAAGACATGATAATCAATGTACTAAAAGTCAATGCAGATGTATTGCTCAACACTCCGGTTAGCGATTTTACCCTAGCACATCATTTAATCTATCCTCCAATGCCGTCAACCTTAGTGGCTTTACCTGAACAAATAAACCATGAGATTAGCAAACGCCAAAATGCATCCGTATTAGCCGTTGACGACAATATGGCTAACCTAAAGCTAATTGATACCTTACTCAAAGAGTTGGTCGATAATGTGGTCACAGTCAATAACGGCGCGGATGCGATAAAACAAGCAAACACACAAGTGTTTGACTTAATCTTTATGGATATTCAAATGCCAGGCACAGATGGCATTACCGCAACCAAACAAATTCGTTCAGGATCTCTCAATCGAAATACGCCGATTATTGCCGTTACTGCACATGCTATTGCAGAAGAACGTGAGAACATATTAGCCAGTGGTATGGATGGTTTCCTTCCAAAACCTATTGATGAACTGTCACTAAAAAGCGTTATCAGTCGATGGATAATTAAACCGAAATTCACCCATTTTGATACTCATGTGCTCAATTGGGATTTATGTTTAACCCAGGCCAATCAAAAAACAGATTTAGCATTAGACATGTTAAAGATGCTAGTTAACTCATTACCTGAAACCACCGCAACGATTAATGAGGCATTAATTGCAAAAAATGCCGAGGTACTTGTGCAAGCGGTGCATAAACTGCATGGCGCAACATGTTATTGCGGTGTACCTACTACACAAAAACTGTGCCGGGATATTGAGTCAGCATTAAAGCATAAAATTGCCATTGATGACTTAGAACCTGAAATACTAGAGTTACTTGATGAGTTAACTAAGGTAGAATCAGCAGCAAATCAAGTCATAAACCAGCTATCAGTGGATATACCCCATGACCAGTAAATCCGGTTTTTTCAAACGCCTAAAAGCGTTATCGTTACCTCAGAAGCAGCTTTTTGCTTTAGCATTGTGCCAACGAATGTTGCCTAACTACCAATTATTTTCTGAAGTGTGTGAATTTGGCCAACCGCAGGTGCTCAGTACAGCCTTAGAGTTACTGTGGCAAAGCCAGTATGACAAAAAACTTAAGTTCAATATTGACGTGCATTTGCAACGCCTTGATGAAAATACCCCAGATCCTAGTGAATTTGAAGCCTATGGTGCTTACCCTGCCATGGATGCAGCAGTAGCCATTGCAACGCTAATGGGTGCTATAGACGGGAAAATTGAAGAAGATATTACTAATATTAGTAAGTTATCATCAAGCACTGTAGCAAATTACATTGAAGCAATTAGTGATGAATCATTAATGGATGAAGAACTTGATGAATTTGTATTTTCGCACCCAGTAATGGAAGAAGAAAAAGAACTACAAGGCATGTTACTCGACATTATCGAAGCTAACCCAGAAATCACCAGCGAACTGGTTAAAGGTTTACGTAAAGAGATTATCGAAGCCGGTGTGTCTAATATTGGCATTAGTCTATAGGGGCTGACTCCGATACTGCCAATAAACAACCAAGCCTGATGTTATTCAGGCTTTTTATTGAGTGTCACGCCATGAAATTTTTTATCACAGTTTCATTTTTATCCAGCCTGATAAAAAACCGATAATTGTACCTTAATCGTTAGTTATCTGGTGCAAATAGGCTCTTTCTTTGGGTTGAATGCAGTAAGTGCATTTTTACTGAACTTGAAATATTGTCATCAGCAAAAGTATTACAGGTCAGTTTGAGCCAAAAGTAAAAAATAAACACTCGTTTAACTTTAGCCTAATTGCATCCTCCTAGCAAAACGCAGTAAAGTGACCATATTGTCATTTTGTTAAGGAATTGCGTGGGATGTCCAGTATTCTTACCCCGCTAATCGCTGTATTTATCATTATGCTGCTTGGCAGTATTGTACAAAAATTGAGATTTTTGCCAGCCGACACCGATCTGATCCTCAATCAATTTGTCTACTACATTGCCTTTCCGGCAATTTTACTGATTGTATTAGCTGAAACACGCATTGAAGACATTATTCAATGGGGCTTTATTGGTGGCTTTAGTTTGGCGATGATCATTACCTATGCATTGGTGATTGCTGTGTCATTGTGGCGCAAACCTAAGCAGCAAGCCGTTGCGGCAATGCGCGCCTTAAATGCCACCTTTGGCAATACTGCATTTATTGGTATTCCATTACTGAGCTTGTTATTCCCAGGTAACAAGATCGCCTTAGTTGCCGCTGCCATTGCCAGCTTACTGTCGGTGTTTATGTTTGCCTTTGCCTTGGTCTCTATTGAACTGGCCAGCCGTGACAAAAAATCAACTGATCATGCCATCGTCATCATGGCGAATGCACTATGCAAAAATCCGATTGTACTGGGCAGCGTCATTGGTATCAGCCTATCGGCATTGCATATTACCTTACCAGAGAGTCTGGCATTAGTACTGCATCAAATAGGCAATACCTCAAGCCCTTGTGCACTATTTGCCATCGGAATGGTACTTGCTAAAGCGTTACGACATCAATCGTTCGCAAAAATGTTCAGTCTCGGACTTATAATAGAACTCAGTTTCATTAACTTACTCAAGTTATTTGTTCAGCCCTTGATTGCCTTTGGATTACTCAAATTCTTTGGCGTAGAGCATCAACTACTGATTATGGGAGTACTTTTAGCAGCCTTACCAACGGCAGCAAGCGTATATCTGTTGGCTGAACGATACCAAATTAATGCCAATGGAAGTGCTCAAGGGATTTTATATGGCACATTAATCACCTTTATCAGTTTGCCTATAATAGAAACACTTTTAAAATCCATTGCTTAATGTTCAACCGACTCTCGACGATAAAATAGTCAATAATAATTTTACCTCAACCACTTTACTGTATATAAAATCAGTATATACTGTTTATCAATACAGTGGTTTGGTCGTTTATTGACAGGAATTCATTATGCTTTGCCAACTCAGCATCAATAATTTTGCTATCGTGCGTTTTTTAGAACTCGATTTTAAAGCCGGTATGACAAGCATCACCGGCGAAACTGGTGCAGGTAAATCGATTGCAATCGATGCACTTGGGTTATGTCTTGGTAATCGTAGTGATGCCAATACTGTCAGACCTGGCGCCAGCAAAACCGAAGTGAGTGCAAGGTTTACCCTTGTCGATGTGCCTTTAGCTAAACGTTGGCTTGAAGATAGCGATCTTGATGCTGAAGATGAATGCATATTGCGTCGAACCATTAGCAGTGATGGCCGCTCAAGAGCCTACATTAATGGTAATCCAGTTCCTGTGACGCAATTAAAAGCCATCGGCCAGTTATTGATTGGTATTCACGGCCAGCATGCTCATCACGCTATGCTCAAAAGCGAACATCAATTAAACCTACTCGACAACTATGCTAATCACAAACTACTACTCGATAGTGTCAGTGCCAGCTACCAACGCTGCAAGCAAGTTGAAAACGAGCTGAAGGATCTCGAGCAAGCTCAGCATGAGCGTATTTCTCGTCAACAGTTACTCCAATATCAAGTTGAAGAGCTTAATGAATTCAACTTAGGCTTAGATGAGTTTGATGAAATAGAACAAGAACACAAACGCTTAGCCAATGGCACAGATCTAATTGAACGTTGCCAAGCGGGCTTGCATTTATTGACCGAAAATGATGATGCTAATATCGAATCACTACTCAATAAAGTGGCCACTATTGCTGATACGCTTCAAGGCTACGATGAATCACTTAGCCCGATTAGCACTATGATCAATGATGCATTAATTCAAGTACAAGAAAGCGCTAGCGAAATTGAGAGTTATTTAAGTAGTTTAGAGCTTGATCCTGAACATTTCGCCTATTTAGAAAAACGCCTATCAATGGCAATGCAATTGGCGCGCAAGCATCATGTGAGTGCTGACAAGCTAGCGCTACATCATCAAGCGCTTATGAGTGAATTAGCCGAACTTGCTGACGATGAAACTAAATTAGATGAAATAAGACAACAACTTGCAGACACCAGAAATGCTTATCTAACCAATGCACAAAAACTCAGCCAAAGCCGCAGCCGTTATGCCAAGGAATTAGATAAGTTAGTCACTCAATCTATTCATGAACTCAACATGCCTAAGGGTAAGTTTACCATTCAGATTAATCATAATCCGCACAACATTTCAGTTAATGGCTGCGATAACATTGAGTTTATGGTGACCACTAACCCAGGACAACCATTGCAACCGATCTCAAAAGTCGCCTCTGGCGGTGAGCTATCGCGCATTGGATTGGGGATTCAAGTGATCACGGCGAAAAAAGTTGCCACTCCAACATTAATATTTGATGAAGTTGATGTGGGTATTTCAGGTCCAACAGCCTCTGTCGTCGGACGCATGTTACGCAGTCTTGGCGAGTCGACCCAAGTGTTATGCGTCACCCATTTGCCGCAAGTTGCGGGTAATGGTCATCAGCACATGTTTGTGAATAAATTTAATAAAGGTGGCAACACAGAAACGACCATGCAGGCCTTGGATAAAGAGCAACGGGTGAATGAACTTGCACGTTTATTGGGTGGCGATGTCATAACCGAAAACACCTTAGCTAACGCCCGTGAACTATTGCAATAATCGTTACGCACTTATAAAAAGCAAATCAATATGTTAACGTAAAGTTAACATGGATTTACGGATAAATCATAATGATCAAAGTAATAAAGGGCTTGGGTGTTGTTGTCGGACTAATTTGCAGCTTATTAGTATTTATTGTTGTCTGTTTAGTGGCCATTAACGCTACAGACAGAACAAAGTCACCTAACACGCTTTTAGTTGAAACTTGGTTAAAACAACAATCGATTGACCCTGCTCAAAATGGTTTTGTATATTTGCAAGCTTTTAGCGGCACTATTGAGGATGTAACGGCTAAAGAAATGGCCACGACATTAAGTTTCAATGATGAAGAAAATCAACTATTAAGCGATTACAAAAAATCGTGTTATCAAACAGATGTAGTAAGCTGTAATGAATTTATTGAAAAAAATAACGATAGTATTTTACAAACAATTAAGGCACATAAAGCCAATATCACCCATTATAACAAGCTGATTGAAATGCCTTATTGGCAAGAAGATATTCAGTATTTAACACCTGAGAGTCTATTTAAATGGTTACCACTACTTAACTTACGAGCAATCAGTGAACTTAGCGTTTTAATCAACTTTGACGGGGCCACTAAACTTAATGCCAATGAGGCCTTGTTAACATTTTTAACTACAGATGCTCAATTCTGGAATATGGTTTATCACTCATCTCGCTCTATAGTCAACCATATGATTGCCGTTAGCGTCATCAAATCTCAACTTAACTTTGCCAGCACTGTAGCTAAGACACTCGATAGCGCGTTTGTAAATAAAGTCACCACTTGGCAAACACCATTCGAATTAACTAACAACGATTTTGAGAGAGTATTTTCTGGTGAATGGCAGTTTGCTCATAATGTCAGAGAACAAATGCTAATTGAAGTGCAGTCTGATGAAGTCGCCTTTTATGAAAAATGGCTAGCAGATGCTTTGTATAAGCCCACAGACAGTGACAACCTTATGGCTGAGTATATTGTAAGCTTAGTAAAGGAACCGGTTTCAACGAGCTCTGCTCACACGGTCATAAAGCCTGATTACTGCTCTCTTGACAATTATATAAAGCAATTATGGATGTCACGCTACAACCCGATTGGTAAATTATTTAACTGCACAGTTTATGAAACAGATTATAAGCAACGATTAACTAATATCAATACAGAGTTAGAGCAATTGCGCACTAATCTACTTACCGGAACATCATCTTAAAAATTCACTTCGACTGATTTTATTAAATGCCGTTAGCGAAAAAGAGCACAAATGGGCTCTTTTTTGTTTTATAAATCTTTATATAAAGTGCTTAACCCGAAATCGAGATAAAGATGAGAAGGTAATAAAAATGAACTTATTTTGCCACCTCGCGCGCTAAACTTATTATTTTAACAAGATTCAGCATCTTGCTACTGAATGCATCGATAACAAGCCTATCAACTCAGTGAGGAAAACAAAGGACTTTTTGATAGTCGTTTGTTATCCAAAATTCAGGTTACTTATAAATAATAAACCGCAAGTTGCACCCCGATTAACGAAAATACACCCGCTAATACGTCATCAATCATTATCCCAAAACCACCATGCACTTTGGCATCGAGCCACCGGATAGGCCATGGTTTAACAATGTCGAAAAAGCGAAATAGTACAAAACCAAGTGCTAACCACATAAAACCTAAAGGCGCTGCAATCATGGTAATCATCAATCCAACAACTTCATCCCATACAATAGCACCATGATCGTGCACCCCCATGTCCTTAGCAGCTTTTCCACAAATATAGAATCCAGCAAGCATGCTAATACAGGTAATGATGAGGTAATGGGTTAAGCTTAATTGTTGCATCAAAAGCACTAAAGGTATCGCAGCTAAAGTACCAAAGGTACCCGGCGCTTTTGCTGCTTTACCACTGCCAAAGCCTAGTGCCAAAAAGTGTATTGGATGTGCTAATGACAGCTTTTTAACAAATTTATCTTGGGTTAATAGTCTCATAATATTCACATTAGAAATGTACAAAGCCACGTGAAATGAGGTTAAATTCCTGGCCATCATCGACTAATTTTAATTTATCACCAGCACAGATTTGACCAATTTTAACGAATTTCACCCCAGCATGGATCAAAGCAGTATTGATTGCACCACGCTGTGACTCAGGTACAGTAAATAACAGCTCATAATCTTCCCCGCCAGTTAATGCATAACTTAAAGCATCTTCACGGCTGAGGTTGGCTTTGATTGATTTTGATAACGGAATTTTATTTACATCGATTGTCGCTCCCACTTTCGATGCAGTTAACACATGACCAATATCGGATATTAAGCCATCAGATAAATCAATAGCACTTGTTGCAAGCGTTCGCAGTGCTTGACCAGCCAAGACTCGGGGTGTGGGGTAATAATGTCGATTAATCAGGTATTCTTTATCTTCAGTATTGACGCTTTGGGCACCTCTGAGAATATCAAGACCTAAGGCTGAGTCACCTAAAGTACCAGTGACATATATCCAATCGCCATTTTTGGCACCAGCACGAGTCAACGCAGTGCCTTTTATCACTTGGCCATTAATGGTGATACTGATACTGCGCGGTCCCCGAGTGGTATCGCCGCCGATTAAGGCTATACCGTAGTATTCGGCAATCTCAAATAAGCCTTCACTAAAGCTGGCTAACCAGGGTTGATCAACGCTAGGTAGTGTGAGAGCTAAGGTAAACCAAGCAGGTTCCGCCCCCATAGCAGCAAGATCAGAAAGATTAACCGCTAACGATTTGTACCCTAAAGCATGGGCGGGGATGTCGGCTAAAAAATGAACTCCCTCAACGAGAGTATCACAAGAAATCGCAATGGATTTATTGTCTGCAGGATTCACTAACGCACAGTCATCGCCGATGCTTAATTCAACATCGCGCCTTTTTTGGCCTTTATTGCGGAAGTAATGTTCAATGAGTTGGAATTCTTTCACATTCAGTCTGGTACGGTAAACCGTCCACCTTAATTTTGAAACCATTAACAACAAATGAAAACGGTATCCGAAGATACCGTTCTGGTGTTACTTATGCTTCACTAACTTATCAAGCAAGCCGTTAACAAATTTGTGACTATCTTCAGCACCAAACGCTTTCGCTAACTCGATACCTTCGTTAATCGCCACTTTAAACGGCACATCTTTACGGAAGGTCAACTCGTAAGTTGCCAGACGCACAATGGCTTTTTCTACTGGTGACACTTCTTCAAAATTACGATCAAGATGCGGCTTTAATAGCTCATCAATTTGCGATGTTTTTGATGCTACACCAGTTAACAACTCACGAAAATAAGCGACATCAACACCGTCAGTGTTCTGTTCAGTTAAAAACTCATGTTCTACGTCAGCAACTTTGTTTTTACTTAACTGCCATGAATAAATGGCTTGAACGGCTAAACGGCGGGCCTTACGGCGCTCTGAAGGTTTCATACTTTTCCTACTATTACAGCTGTTGTTCTAGTTGTTGCAGTACATTAACCATTTCAAGCAAACTAAGGGCTGCTTCGCCACCTTTATTGCCTGCTTTAGTACCTGAGCGCTCAATAGCTTGCTCAATGGTATCTGTGGTTAATACACCAAATGAAACAGGAAGATCATACTCTAATGCAACTTGTGCAAGACCTTTATTACATTCACCAGCAACAAATTCAAAATGAGGTGTTCCGCCACGAATGACAGCACCTAATGCAATGATACCGTCAAACTTGCCACTTGCTGCAACACGCTTTGCGGCAAGGGGTAATTCAACTGCACCAGGGACGCGAACAACAGTAATGTTGTCGTCACTAACCTGGCCAAAACGCTTTAATGTGTCTATTGCACCATCAAGCAGACTTTCAACTAAAAAGCTATTGAATCGCGAGATCACGATCGCCACTTTGGCATTTTTCGCTTCGATATTACCTTGAACTACGTTCATTCTATCTTACCTAAATTAGCTAAAGCACCCGGCTCGGGGCAAAAAGAGGCGTTATAATATCACAGCCAAAAGCCCTGAGCGCTATGCAATTAATGAAATTGTTAAATTTACCACGAGCTAAAATTATTCAGCTATATAATCAGTCACTTCTAAACCGAAACCCGACAGTGAATGGTAACGTTTTGGTGAGCTTAATAAGCGCATAGTCGTAACACCTAAACTCGACAGAATTTGCGAGCCTACGCCAACACGACGAGATGTTCCTTGCCACATTGCTGGCGCTGGAGATTGACCATTGTCTTCAGCTTCGAACGCTTTGACTTTGGCCAATAAGTTACTTGTATGTTCATCATTACCCAGCAACACTAAAACACCACCTTCTAAAGCAATTCTTTCCATGGCTTTTTCTAATGGCCAACTGCGCTTTTGATCACGTTCAGAATGCAGTAAATCATTGAAGGTGTTTTGTAAATGAACACGCACCAAACAATTTGATTTTACTTCATCTTTAATCAAGGCGTAATGTAATTGATTATCGATAGTGTCTCTGAAGGTCACCATAGTAAACTCACCAAAACGAGTGGGTAATTTACACTGAGCTTCGCGAACAACTGTGGTTTCGTTGGTATTACGGTACTCAATCAAGTCGGCAATAGTGCCTATTTTAATGCCATGTTTTTCACTGAATATTTCTAAATCCGGACAGCGAGCCATAGTGCCATCTTCGTTTAATATTTCAACAATCACGCCTGACGGTTCACATCCGGCTAAGCGCGCTAAATCGCAACCCGCTTCGGTATGGCCAGCACGAGTTAATACCCCGCCTTCTTGCGCCATCAATGGAAAAATATGTCCAGGCTGAACTAAATCAGAGGCTTTAGCATCTTTAGCAACGGCAGCTTGAACTGTTACAGCACGATCATGGGCTGAAATACCTGTGGTCACCCCAGTTGCGGCTTCAATTGAAACCGTAAAATTAGTTGAAAACTGGGCGTTATTGTTGGTCACCATTAAAGGTAAGTTAAGCTGCTGACAACGCTCTTTGGTCATGGTTTGGCAAATTAATCCGCGGCCATAAGTGGCCATGAAGTTGATTGCAGCTGGCGTCACTTTATCAGCGGCCATAATCAAATCACCTTCATTCTCTCTGTCTTCATCATCCATCAAGATAACCATCTTGCCTTGACGAATATCTTCAATGATTTCTTCTATGCTATGTAGCGCCATTGTCAGACCTTTATTGATTAAGTATTCGATTTAAACCTTAGGCATTAAATCTGTTTATACCGTGTGTTTTTACACTTCTGGTACTGGGTACGAATGATATTTTACGGCAACAACTAACGCAAAAAACCTGATTTAGCGAGTAATTCCATGGTCACGCCCGATGAAGGCTGTGCATGGTGAGCTTCTGGTTGCATTAATCGTTCTAAATAACGGGCAATTAAATCCACTTCAATGTTAACGCTATCACCGACTTTCAAATGCACCAGCGTAGTTTCGCCCGCAGTATGAGGCACTATGGTTAATCTGAAGCGATGACCATCTACTTCATTGACGGTTAAACTAACACCGTCAATGGTAATCGAACCTTTGTGAGCGATGTAACGACTTAATTGCGCTGGTGTTGATAACCAAAACTCAAGCGCTTTACCTCGATAAGCACATTGCTCTACTTTTGCGATGCCATCCACGTGGCCGCTGACCATGTGCCCACCCAACCTTGTGGTTGGCGTAACCGCTTTTTCAAGATTAACCTTTTGGCCGACTTGATAATGACTAAAACCGGTTAACGCGACAGTTTCAGCTGATATATCAGCAATATAACCATCACCTAAACGTTCAACAACCGTTAAACACACACCATTAGTCGCAATGCTGTCACCTAGCTTTACATCGGTTAAATCTAGCTTACCGCTAGCAACCGTTAAGCGAATATCGTCACCTTTTCGATCAATTTTACGTAATGTGCCAAGGGCTTCGATTATCCCAGTAAACATAATGACTCACTTTTTGCTTATAAACTTTGCTCTTGCTCGGGTTTTCGCCTAAGCACTCGCACATTAATACGATTGATTATATCTAAGGATATATCGCTTATCTTGTCCAATGCTACGCTCATCAATTAATTGCAACGACGGTGTTTGATCCATCGCACTGTAATCGGGTAGCTGCAACATATTACGTCCATGGCTGCCTAAAAGTTTAGCTGCCTGATAAAGCACTACTTCATCAGCGAGACCTTGAGCAACAAATGCGCCGGCTAACGTTGCCCCAGCTTCAACTAATACGCTATTGCTATGCTGACCTAAATACGTTAGCAAAGCTAACAAAGGGATTCTACCTGACGAGTCACACTCTAATTGCAGAAAATCAACGTGCTGTGGAAAGTCAATTTTGACCTTGTCAGAATATGCACAGCCTGAAACCAGTAAAATAGGACTTTGAATCGAAAATAACTGCTGGGCTGACGTTAATCTAGCTTGGCTATCAAGCACCACCCTTAAAGGCTGGAATATGTCTTCTTGCGTATGACAAGTGGTTAATTCACCGAGCGCTTCATAACGGACATTTAAGCTAGGGTCATCAACAAGAATAGTTTCAACCCCAGTGATTAATGCGCAATGCCTGGCTCGGTACTTTTGCACATCAGCCCTGGCAGCGTCACCGGTAATCCACTTTGACACTCCATTCGACAGGGCTGTTTTACCGTCTAAACTGGCGGCTATTTTCACTGTCACCCAAGGCAAGCCAGTTTTCATCCGCTTCATGAAACCCAAATTTAGCGCATAAGCTTGCTCTGTCAGTAATCCGATATCAACTTGAATACCTGCATCACGTAACATGCTGATACCGCGGCCAGCAACCTGTGGATTGGCATCGGTAACAGCAATAACAACTCGAGCGACCTTGGCATTAATTAAGCCTAAAGCACAAGGTGGTGTGCGGCCGTAATGGCTACACGGCTCAAGAGTGACATAGGCGGTAGCATCTTGTGCCGAAAAGCCATTATCGCGAACCATTTTAAGCGCATTGACTTCGGCGTGGCCTTGGCCTGCACGCTGGTGATAACCTTCACCGATAATCTGACCATTGGCGACAATGACGCAACCAACACAAGGATTTGGCCGAGTGGTATAACGACCTTTCTCGGCGAGTGCTATCGCACGGCTCATCATTTGAGTGTCGAAGGTAGAAAAGTTAGCCATATTAGGTAATCTCTTATTGCTCAGATGCCGTCATAAAAGGATGATATTTGTCGCCATTACTTTTGTAATTTGGCAATGGCCTCACCAAATTGTGATACATCTTCAAATGCTCGATAAACTGATGCAAAGCGGATATAAGCCACTTTATCAAGGTTCATCAACTGTTCCATCATAAGATTACCAATCATTTCAGAATTAACTTCGCGTTCGCCCGTTGCGCGCAGCGTTGATTTGATTTTAGTCAATGCTTGTTCAATTTCATCGATTGAAACAGGACGTTTTTCAACGGCACGCAGCATGCCGCCACGGAGCTTTTCTTCATCAAAGGGTTGCCGAGTACCGTCACGTTTAATCACTCTGGGCATCACTAATTCTGCCCCCTCAAAGGTAGTGAAACGCTCATGGCATTCGGTACATTCCCGGCGGCGACGAACTTGGTGACCATCAGCCACTAATCGAGAATCTATAACTTTGGTATCGGTCGCGCTACAAAAAGGGCAATGCATTGAGCCTCCTGCAGAAAAAAACAAAATGGCCGCTAACAATTAGCGGCCATTAAAGTTTATCCTATTTGTTGAGCAAGGTTAACCTAAACCTTTTCAACAGGCATCAAGAGACGATTAACCGTATACAGGGAATCGAGCACATAATGCCAACACTTGAGCTTTCACTCGTTCAGCCACTTCGCCGTTAGATGCATCATCAAGAATGTCACAAATCCAGCCAGTTAACTCTTTCGCTTCTGCTTCTTTAAAGCCACGACGAGTAATTGCCGGTGTTCCAATACGAACACCAGAGGTGACGAACGGTGAACGTGGATCATCAGGTACTGAGTTTTTGTTCACGGTAATGTTGGCATTGCCCAATGCAGCATCTGCTTCTTTACCCGTTAAATCACGGCCAATTAAATCAACCAACATTAAATGGTTTTCTGTACCGCCAGAAACAATTTTGTAACCACGATCTAAAAACACACTTACCATAGCTTTGGCATTTTTAACAACTTGCTGTTGATATACTTTAAACTCTGGCTCTAATGCTTCTTTAAATGCAACCGCTTTACCGGCGATAACATGCATTAAAGGGCCACCTTGGCCACCAGGGAATACCGCTGAGTTCAACTTTTTATATAAGTCTTCATCATTAGCAGCAGAAATAATAATACCGCCACGTGGACCAGCCAATGTTTTATGGGTTGTTGAGGTCACAACGTGTGCATGAGGCACGGGCGTTGGATAAACATCTGCAGCCACTAAGCCAGCAACGTGAGCCATATCAACAAGCAAATAAGCACCAACTTTATCAGCAATTTCACGCATTTTAGCCCAATCGACTATGCCTGAAAATGCCGAAAAACCGCCGATCATCATCTTAGGCTTGTGCTCAATAGCTAAGCGTTCCATTTCGTCATAGTCAATTTTACCTGACTCGTCGATGCCGTAAGGAATGATGTTGTAAAGCTTGCCGGAAAAGTTAACTGGTGAACCGTGAGTTAAGTGACCGCCGTGGGCTAAGTTCATACCTAATACAGTGTCACCTGGCTTTAATAGCGCCATAAATACCGCACTGTTAGCTTGTGAACCAGAATGAGGCTGCACGTTGGCATATGTGGCACCAAATAATTCTTTTGCGCGTTCAATCGCTAATGTTTCAACCACATCAACGTATTCGCACCCACCATAGTAACGCTTACCTGGATAACCTTCAGCATACTTGTTAGTTAACTGAGAACCTTGCGCTTCCATCACACGTGGACTGGTATAGTTTTCAGATGCAATCAATTCAATGTGTTCTTCTTGACGACAAGTTTCATCTTCAATGGCTTTAAATAATTCTGGATCATAATCCGCAATATTCATCGCTTTCTTCAACATGGTAGCTCCAACATCATTATCTATATAGTAGGGTTGCGGCGTATTCTACTCTGCAACGATAATGATTTACAGTATAAACAACATGAAATTCACTGTGTTCTGAATACAAAACGATTCATGTTTATGCCAATAGACTGGCAAATTTTAGATCTTATGTGGCCGAAAAAACACTCAGGAGTAAATCACACAATTGCCTGTTGAGTTCAGCCTATAATACAGTAGAATTATCATCATCTTTATTGACAATTAGACAGTATTATTATGGCTCAGTTTGTATACAGCATGCTTCGTGTGGGTAAAATTGTCCCGCCTAAAAAGCAGATTTTAAAAGATATTTCATTAAGTTTCTTTCCTGGCGCCAAAATTGGTGTGCTCGGCTTAAACGGTTCAGGTAAATCGACATTACTGCGTATTATGGCCGGCATCGACACTGAAATCGAAGGTGAAGCACGCCCAATGCCTGGATTGAAAATTGGTTATTTACCCCAGGAACCTCGCTTAAATGAGCAACAAACGGTTCGCGAAGCCGTTGAAGAAGCCTTAAGTGAAGCTAAAAATGCCCTAACCCGTTTAGATGAGGTTTATGCGGCTTATGCTGAGCCCGATGCTGATTTTGATGCCCTAGCTAAAGAGCAAGGTCAACTAGAAGCTATTATCCAATCTCAAGATGCCCACAATATTGATCATATTCTGGAACGTGCAGCAAATGCGTTACGCCTCCCCGATTGGGATGAAAAAATAGCTGTACTTTCTGGTGGTGAACGCCGACGTGTCGCAATTTGTCGCTTGTTACTTGAAAAGCCTGAAATGCTATTACTTGACGAACCGACCAACCACTTAGATGCTGAGTCAGTGGCTTGGCTAGAGCATTTTTTACAAGAATATACTGGCACAGTCGTGGCGATTACCCATGACCGCTATTTCTTAGATAATGCAGCTGGCTGGATTTTAGAGCTCGATCGCGGTGAAGGTATTCCATGGCAGGGCAACTACTCATCTTGGCTTGAGCAAAAAGACGCCCGTTTACAGCAAGAGTCTTCTACCGAAAGCGCTCGTCAAAAAACCATAGCTAAAGAACTAGAATGGGTAAGACAAGGTGCCAAAGGTCGTCAGTCTAAGGGCAAAGCCCGTATGGCTCGTTTTGAAGAACTCAACACTAACGATTATCAAAAACGTAACGAAACTAATGAGTTGTTCATTCCGCCAGGGCCACGCCTTGGTGATAAAGTGATCGAAGTGACTAATTTAACCAAGTCATATGGTGACCGCGTACTGATTGACGACCTAACCTTCACTGTCCCCAAAGGGGCAATTGTCGGTATTATTGGTGCTAACGGTGCCGGTAAATCAACCTTGTTCAAAATGATCTCAGGTGATGAACAACCCGACAGTGGCGATATCTCTGTCGGTGAGTCGGTTCAAATCGCCTCGGTAGATCAGTTCCGCGATTCAATGAATGATAAAAATACTGTATGGCAAGAGATATCTGGCGGTCACGATATTATGCGTATCAACAACACCGAGATATCGAGCCGTGCTTATGTTGGCCGCTTTAACTTCCGTGGCGGCGACCAGCAAAAAATCATCGGCACCTTATCGGGTGGTGAGCGCAATCGAGTACATTTAGCCAAATTATTGCAAGCTGGTGGCAACGTATTGCTACTCGATGAACCCACCAACGATTTAGACATCGAAACATTGCGAGCTCTCGAAGAAGCCTTATTAGAGTTTCCTGGGTGTGCAATGGTTATTTCTCATGACCGTTGGTTCCTCGACCGCATTGCAACTCATATTTTGGATTATCGAGACGAAGGCAAAGTGAACTTCTATGAAGGTAACTATACTGAGTATTCAACTTGGTTAAAGAATACCTTAGGAACTGATGTCGTTGAACCTCATCGACTAAAATACAAGCGCTTAAACAAATAACCTAAACACTTGCACACAAATGGTTAACAATTGTTAAGCTTGAGTGATAGTGTTGAAATAGAAGTATCAAATAAAGCAGAGCCCTAAGCTCTGCTTTATTCTATTGGCTCGTATGTGAAAGGTTATTATTGAGAATGCTCTGTAGAAATATCAACATGTGTCAAAAAACTGTCAATTTATTGTAAGTAATGCACTAAATCTGTTTGTAAAGCCAAAATAACTTCAGTATCATAAAATATTAATGGATTATTTTACTCTTTGCTGATTACACTCAGCGCATTACAGAGTGTCGATGGTTCTAGCTTGAAGAGAAATTTAATGGAGATATCAGTGAGATACGGTTCAATCAGCCTTGCTTTATTGTGCTTATACGCTAGCAACTCATTTGCGGCACTCGAAGTCATTACCTCGTCAGAAAAGCAGACCCTCAATAAGATTGAAGATCAATATGATATTGATACTCTGCTGATCACAGTTAACGACAAGTTCTCACAGCTTAATAAAAAAGCCTACGACATAGAAAATATAAAGAAGACGATTGTTGCAGAACAAAATCGATACAACGAATTAATTACAGAATTACCTAAGGTCATTCGGGCCAAAACGGCGCTTGCAGATACCTATAAAAAAATTGAAGACTCTGTCAATCTAGTCGATGAACTGACCCTTAAAGCAGAGCAAGACAGTAAACTTCTGGAAACTGAAAAAGTCGAAATACTGTCTGAATATGAAGTAATAAATAATAAACGCACAACTAAAAGTCAGCAATTATTTAAACTTAAAACCGATATCACCAATCGTTTAATCGCAGACTTGTCAAAATCAACGAGTACTTTGCCAGTCAATATCAATGGCTCTACTGAATGTTCAAAATACCAAACTATCGCAGATTGTTTGAAAGAGTCTAAAAGCAGCATTTTATCTAATACTCGCAATGAATCACCATTTTTAAACGATAAAAGTGTTTTATTGTCATATGAAGTTCTTGATGCCAACATGAATATGAAAGGCGATCTTCATTATAAAGTCGCGATGAAATTTAAACCTTCATATAACAACAAAATCGACACTATACTGAATGAAAAACTAGGTTTAGTATCGGCGATGGTGACGTTAATCAGTAATGTTCCAGCTGATTGGTATGTAAATGGCACCAAGGTGGGTACAGGTAAAAAACTGTTTCACGAGATCCCTTTAGGTAAACATGGCATTTTAGCTTCATACCAAAATCAAGATAAATCAAGTGTCGAAAACATTGAAGGTAATGGAGTATTTAACTACAAATTCAATGAGGTTGCCTCTACTCAAAAAGTCAGTAACAAACCTAAAATGGACACGGCTGAGGTGAAAAACGTTATCCTTAAGCAGGCGCCTAAACAAGTCCAACCTTCAGTACAACAAACCAAAGCTAAGTACACTCTATTCTCTGACCAAACCAGTATTAAGCTAAGTGACGATGATGCTAAAAAGAACTCATCAGATAACAGCTACGAATATTTTATGGGTGTTGCCCCAGCAAATAAAAAACAAAACATAGAGTTTACAAATGAACCCGTTAATAAGTAATGGTTACATTGCGGGCATAATGAAGATCTTGCTCTAGCGATAAAACCAACATTTAAATAAAAGCCATATCAACTGATATGGCTTTTTTGTGACGATTAATTGTTGCCCCCCTTGCTTCATATGCGCCTTGTTACAAAGAAAATCGAAAGATTTACATTACTTTACGCTCAATTAAGCAAAAATAATTACAATACCCAAACATCAATCACCGGCTAGCCATTAGCCAATGTCGTCGCGCAACGACACCTTCCATTATTGTTTATAGAGATGTGTACTCAGATGATCAAAAAACTTAGCCAATATCTTTTTTCAACTACCATATTGATTATGGGATATGTTGGATTTGTTCACACAGTTAACGCCGCGCCCAAGGCTATGCACGCAGAAAAAGTTGTGCCTGTTATCACAGCCATCGTTGAACAACATGAGCTTTCACAATCAATTACCTTAATAGGAAAACTTGTCGCGACTCACTCAGTAATGATAGCCCCGCAAGTTGCAGGCAAAATAGATAATATAGAAGTCACATCCAATCAATACGTCAAGCAAGGGCAAGCATTACTGACGCTTGATAACCGAAAAGCTAAAGCCAGCGTAACCGAAGCCCAAGCTTATTATCAAGATGAAGTTCGCAAGCTTAACGAATTTAACAAGTTAATCCATGTTAACGCCATAACCCAAACTGAAATAGAAGCGCAAAAATCGACTGTAGATATCGCTTTTGCCCGACTAGAATCAGCCAAAACGGACCTTGACTACCATACATTAACTGCGCCCTTTTCGGGTAATACCGGCCTAGTCAATTTTAGTCGCGGAAAAATGGTTACCATTAATGAGTCTCTATTATCACTTGATGACTTGTCTGTGCTTCAGTTGGACTTACAAGTGCCAGAGCATTATTTATCACAACTCAGCACGGGAATGTCAGTCAAGGCCACCAGTAGAGCTTGGAATAAAACCACGTTCACAGGCAAAATCATCGCCATTGACCCTCGTGTCAATTCAGCCACACTCAACCTCAACATTCGCAGCCAGTTTGATAATCAAAAGGGTCAATTAAAGCCCGGTATGATGATGTCAGCTACGCTAGTATTTCCAAGTGTGTCATCACCAATAGTGCCAGTACAAGCTCTTGAATATTCAGGTACTAAACGGTATGTCTACGTGATCGATAAGCATAATATCGCTACTCGTACCCAAGTGATGTTAGGCGCAAGAATTAAAGACCAAGTCTTACTGGAATCTGGTATCAACATTGGTGATCACATCGTAGTTCAAGGCTTGGTCAACATGCGTGATGGTGTCAAAGTGAAAGAGTTAGCGACTCAATCGGAAACGTCTCCTGTGCAACAGGAGCATAAATAATGTGGCTAAGTGATACGGCGGTTAAGCGCCCTGTTGTTGCGATTGTATTAAGTCTGTTGCTGTGCGTATTTGGTTTAGTGTCTTTCTCCAAACTGTCGGTGAGAGAAATGCCCGACGTGCAAAATCCTGTCGTAACAGTGATGACCACTTATAGCGGTGCATCGGCGACGATAATGGAAAGTAAAATCACTAAAAATCTCGAAGATGAATTAACAGGTATTAGTGGTATTGATGAAATCACCTCAACGACTCGAAATGGCATGTCACGTATTTCAATCAAATTTGAGCTGGGTTGGGACTTAACTGAAGGCGTAAGTGACGTCCGTGACGCCGTAGCAAAAGCACAACGTCGCTTACCTGATGAAGCAAACGATCCTATTGTATCGAAAGATAATGGCACGGGTGAGCCATCAATTTACGTCAACTTAAGCTCTGAAAATATGGACCGTACTCAGCTGACCGATTACGCCCAGCGAGTATTAGAAGACCGATTTAGCTTAATTACTGGTGTGAGCTCGGTTAATATTTCTGGTGGCTTATACAAAGTCATGTATGTGCAGCTAAAACCGCAATTAATGGCCGGTAGAAATGTTACCACCAACGACATTATCAGTGCATTGAATACTGAAAACCTTGAAACACCCGGTGGTGAAGTTCGCAATGACACGACCGTCATGTCAGTCAGAACGAAACGACTCTATTACAGCCCAGAAGACTTTAATTATCTAGTGGTTCACACCGCAGATGATGGCACACCGATTTACCTTAAAGATGTCGCGAGCGTGTTTGTCGGTGCAGAGAATGAAAACTCGACCTTTAAAAGTAACGGCATTGTTAACTTAAGTCTCGGCATAGTGCCACAATCAGATGCCAATCCATTAGACATCTCGACGCGAGTACAACAAGAAGTCGATAAAGTGCAGAGTTTTCTGCCCGAAGGCACAAAGCTGATTGTTGATTATGATGCTAACGTGTTTATTGCACGATCGATTAATGAGGTATACAACACCCTGTTTATTACTGGGGTACTGGTTATCCTGGTGTTGTACATTTTTATCGGACAAGTGCGCGCAACGCTTATTCCTGCGGTGACGGTTCCGGTATCATTAATTGCTGCATTTATAGCGGCATACAGCTTAGGTTATTCAATTAACTTATTAACCCTAATGGCACTGATTTTAGCTATTGGACTGGTGGTTGATGACGCTATCGTAGTCGTTGAGAATATCTTCCACCATATTGAGCAAGGTGAAGAACCGATCCTCGCTGCTTATAAGGGAACGCGCGAGGTTGGCTTTGCGGTTATTTCCACCACACTAGTTTTGGTAATGGTGTTTTTACCTATTTCATTTATGGATGGCATGGTTGGATTACTGTTTACCGAGTTTTCGGTGATGCTGGCGATGTCGGTGCTGTTTTCATCACTTATCGCCCTAACGCTAACGCCAGTAATGAGCAGTAAACTCTTAAAAGCCAATGTGAAGAAAAATCGTTTTAATATTGCTATCGATAATGGGTTTGCCCGTATGGAGCGAGGTTATCGTAGACTGGTTAAATGGGCATTACGCTGGCGTATAGCAGCACCGCTGATTATCATCGCCTGCATTGGTGGTAGCTACATGCTGATGCAACAAGTCCCTTCACAGCTGTCACCACAAGAAGATCGCGGCGTGTTATTTGCGTTTATTAAAGGCGCCGAAGGCACCAGTTATAATCGTATGATCGCCAACATGGATATTGTTGAAAGTAGATTGATGCCACTGTTAGGTCAAGGTGTAGTGAAATCATTCAGTGTTGAAGCACCAGCATTTGGTGGTCGAGCCGGAGACCAAACAGGATTTGCCATCATCCAGCTGGAAGATTGGCAAGATCGTGACACTAATATTAAACAAGCACTGGCATTAATCGCTCAAACCTTAAAAGATATTCCCGATGTGATGGTACGCCCTATGCTGCCAGGATTTAGAGGTCAATCCAGTGAACCGGTGCAGTTTGTGCTCGGAGGCTCTGACTATTCGGAGTTGTTCAAATGGGCTCAAGTGCTGCAACAAGAGGCTGATGCAAGTCCGATGCTTTCAGGGGCTGATTTAGATTATGCGGAAACAACCCCAGAACTGGTTGTTACTGTTGATAAACAGCGAGCTGCTGAACTCGGTATCAGTGTGGAAGAAATCTCCACCACATTAGAAATTATGTTAGGTGGACGCAAAGAGACAACGTTTGTCGAACGCGGTGAAGAGTATGATGTCTATCTTCGTGGTGATGAAAACAGCTTTAATAGTATCACTGATCTTAGCAAGATTTACTTCCGCTCAAGCAGAGGCCAACTCATTACCCTTGATACTGTTACTCATGTTGAAGAAGTCGCCTCGCCACAAAGATTGAGTCATACCAATAAACAAAAATCGATCACCATCAAAGCCAATTTAGGTGAAGGTTATACCCTTGGGGAAGCGCTAGACTTTTTAGAACAACGCGCAATAACATTGTTACCCAGCGATATCTCGATTGCTTACACAGGTGAGTCAAAAGATTTTAAAGAAAACCAATCCGGGGTAATGATAGTGTTTGGTTTAGCATTGCTGATTGCTTATCTAGTATTGGCAGCTCAATTTGAAAGTTTCATCAACCCAGCGGTGGTAATGTTTACCGTTCCTATGGGCATTTTTGGTGGTTTTATAGGTTTAGTGCTTACCCATCAAGGGATGAATATTTACAGCCAAATAGGCATGATAATGTTAATTGGTATGGTCACTAAAAACGGGATTTTAATTGTCGAGTTTGCCAATCAATTACGCGATCGAGGCTTATCGCTGGACAATGCCATTATTGATGCATCAGCACGTCGTTTACGGCCGATATTAATGACGGCATTCACCACATTAATTGGTGCAATACCGTTGATCGTCTCTACCGGCGCAGGGAGTGAAAGCCGTATTGCTGTTGGAACTGTGATATTCTTTGGTATGGCATTTGCGACCATGGTAACTTTATTAGTGATCCCCGCAATGTACCGACTTATTTCTTCGTCAACCCACTCTCCTGGGTTTGTAGAAGAACAACTTAATAATGCTATTGCCGCTCAACAAGCGCAAAAGCCTTAATTTTTCAGGTGTAATAATGACAACGCTTGCCGTATTTGTAGATGTGCAAAATATTTATTACACCTGTAAGCAAGGTTTTGGTCGTTCGTTTAATTACCGAGCCTTGTATAAGCAGTTATCGGCACGAGGGAACATTTCTCATGCTATCGCTTATGCTATTGCGCCAGCTGATGATGGACAGGTAAAGTTTCAAGACGCGCTAAAACACATTGGCTTTAACGTAAAAACTAAGCCCTATATTCAGCGTAGTGATGGTTCGGCTAAAGGAGATTGGGACGTGGGGATCACCATCGATATGCTCGAGATAGCGCCCACGGTAGATGAAGTTATTTTACTCTCTGGTGATGGTGATTTTGATTTATTACTCAAAAAGATAAATCAAACAACCACATGCTATACCCACGTATTAAGTGTTGAGCGCCTCACAGCAAAATCTTTAACCGATCAATGCCAACAATTTACCGCTATCGAAGCACCATTATTGATCTAGATAATGTAACACGTAAGCTTGTGCCAATGAGCGATACCAAGTGACTTTTGCGTGCTAAAAACCTCATTAGCCACTACTTAGCGCCACATTACTGTAGTCCATTACAGCAACACTGCATAAGTTCTAACACAATAGAATAGCCGCATAAATTAACAAACCGATGCAGTTTAACTTCAATGATATTGGTCAGTATCAAATGGATTTAAGCCAGGTTAATTTATCAAATATAAAAATACAGTAACGGGTGCCGATTACGCTTATCGGTAATCTAAAAACTTATATAACAAGCGTTTAATCACTAAAAGTTCACAGAATGAACTAATGATGAAAAACATGAAATATCACTTTATTGCTAGAAGTGCTATTATTGCCTTGTCATTACAGGACTGTTCGATAAAGGATTATATGTCGTCAACATATCAAAAAAATGTACTTTTTGATTGCATTTTACTGCCAAAATATTCTGGCTTATCAATACATTACTTATTTTTAATATTAATGACTATTGTCAGTTTCCTTTCTATACACAATACCGTGGCACAACCATTATCAATTACGCTAGCCGCTGAAGATAGCTGGCCACCCTTTGCTGATGAATTTGGTCGAGGTATTTCCCACAACATTATCCGCCATGCTTTTGAGCAAGTTGATGTTAACATCTCAACTATCGTAGTCCCTTATGCTCGCGGATTAATTATGACTGAACGAGGCTCGGTTGATGGCGTATTTAATGTTACCAGAGAGCAAAGTACAATTGACCGATTTGTTTTCGGTAATGAACCTCTTTTTACCATAACGGCTTCTTTTTTCTTTGCCAAAGATTATCCTACGGTTGCAAAAAATAAATGGCAACTGCCAACCGAAAGCACCATAGGTATTATCAATGGCTATGAGTATGGAGATGAATTTACAACACTGGTAGAAAAACGAAAGCTCCAAGTTATTACTGTAGATAGCCAACGCCAATTAACTAATTTGTTACTAGTGGGCAGAATTGACTCTGCTATCATGTATGATCTTGTTGCTGACGTTTACATCAAGCGGATGGGAGTTAACAATGATATACAAGCTAAATTTAACAATCATACCAGTAAAATATTTGTCGCTTTTTCTAAACTTAATCCGCAATCAAAACACCTTAGTGAGTTACTCGACAAAGGACTAATAGCACTAAAAAAACAGGGTAAATACCAGCAATTACTTCTGCCCCTATATGATTAATAGCAACACAGTAAATAACATAAGGTCATAGTGTAATGAGTCGTGTCCCTGCGCAACAACAATACAGCCCAGTGCACTCTTTTTCAGTACAAATTTATTATGAAGATACTGACTTTTCAGGAGTGGTATATCATCCAAATTTTTTGAAATATTTCGAACGTGCTCGTGAACATGTTATTGGTGCAGAGATCCTCAGCCAACTTTGGCAACAACAACAATTGGGTTTTGCTGTTTATCGCAGTGATATGTTATGTCACGATGGCGTTGAATTTGCTGATATTATTGATGTACGTACTCAATTTTATTTTGAAAGTAAGTACCGTACAGTGTGGAAACAGGAAATATGGCGACCTAATGCGAAAAAACCAGCAGTGACGGCAACGATAGAAATGGTCTGTATGAACCAGAAACGTCAACTTGCGCCCATGCCGACAGAATTAATAACCCATCTATCCAAGGGGATTTAGGACGTTAGCGCTATGGATAACAATTTATGGCTGGTTAATTTGAGCAGAGCTGATGAGTGGGTAATTAAGTTGCGGATATATGTGCTCAAACTCACTGGCAGTAAAAGGTTTAGCAAAATAATCACCTTGAATGGTATCCACCCCAAAATGATGTAATGCTTCCAATACTGTCTTAGATTCAACCCCTTCAACCGTCACTTCAAAACCCAGATTTTTAGCGAGATCGATACTCGTCTTAACAATTTGCTTTGCCGCTGGTGAAGTTTCAAACTCATCTAAAAAGGCTTTATCTATTTTCACTTCATCAACGGGTAAATGACGCAAATAAGCCAAAGAAGAGTGACCAGTACCAAAGTCATCAATCGCAAGCTTAACCCCAATATTGCGTAATTGATTTAAGGTCACAATGGTTTGTGCCAGAGATTTCATTAAAACACTTTCAGTGATTTCAATCGTAATCGATTCGGCTGGCACCAGATATTGAGCTAATTTGCTTGCAACATCAGCGGCAAGATTGGGATTATCTAAATCAGTAGAAGATAAATTAATGGCGACATTAACGTAAATCCCTGTGTTGCGCCATTTAACTTGTTGAGCTAGCACGTTATCTAACACCCAAGTACTCAAAATATTAATCATTCCAGTTTGTTCTGCTAATGGAATAAACTCATTAGGCGAAATTAATCCCAAACTGTCATGCTGCCAACGAATTAACGCTTCAACCTGCTTACATTGACCACTTTTTAAATCTAACTTGGGTTGGAATACCATAAACAGCTGATTTTGCTTTAACCCTTTAGGCAAGCCATTGATAATTAATAATTCTCTGTATTGGGCTTTATCATCATCTTGATCATAAAATGCCATGGCTTGCTTTAATGTTTTGGCTTTTTTTAATGCCAAATCTAAGCGGCGCAGCATCAAACTGACCTCGGCATGATGTTCACTTAATGACAATACACCCAATTGTATTTTGATACTGATGGGTTGCTGTTCAATTTCAAACGGTTTTTGTAATTCACTCTTGATTTCAAGCAGTTGCTCAACTGTTAATTTTTGGTGAAAAAACAATAGAAACTCATTTCCGTTCATTCGAGCGATAAACTGTGCTTTGCAATTAAGGTTATCGATCCGCTTCGCAAACGCTTTAAGAAATTTGTCGCCAAATAAAAAACCAAACAAATCGTTCACAAACCGAAATTGTCGAATATCTATCAGCACTAACATGCCGTCTGACATGGGCATTTTAGACAACATTTTACGTTTAAAACCGACACGGTTAGCTAAGCCAGTTAACTTATCTCGTTCGGTACTAAAGATGCTTGATTGATGTAAGTCGTGAAGAACGTTAATGAGCGGTTTTAATGAGGTTGAAGTTGAAGCTGAGTCTACGTTGAATGAATCTTGATTAAGTAATTGTAATTGCAACGAATGAGTCAATTGTTGAATAAAACGATGCTGACGCCAATAGAGAAGTGCAACGCTACACAGCAAGATCGCCATAATACATAACATCGTTATCAAAAAGTAATTCATTAAGTCTTCATCATGTTGCAATTTTAATCATCACAGTATTCAACGCAAAAATACATCACTAATATTAATCATCTGTGTTTGACTCATTTGATAATATCAGTGAAATAAGCACAACATACTACTATTCGTAACTTTGCTTAATTGAATGATACATATCAATGAACTCATCACTGGCAAGATCTTCTGCAGTAACAGGTAAGCCTCTTTGTGCAAAGACGCCCAATCTTTCAGCTAATTCTTCACCGGCACGCAGTTCACCCGTGTAAAATGCAGCCGAACGGATAAAGTCGAGATAAGATACTTTTTCAGGCATGTAATGAAGATCGGCCCATCGTTCGACCACTTCCATTACCTCAGGGGCAAAATCCCATGTTTTTAATACGGCGCGACCAATAGGGCCCTGCATTTTACGCACTAAACTGCGTAAATCATCAATTCGGCTAAATAACTCAGGGTGAACTTCCGCTTCGGTTAATACTGGTAATGCACCAATATTATGCACTAAACCAGCTAGAGTAAGCGTATCACGGTCTAATTTCTTACTCGGGTGACGTTTATTGTACATCTCTAACATGGCACCGGAGGAAGCTGTCACTTCAATAGAGGTTTTCCATACTTCATCCATCACCTCCCACACCATTTCGTTAGTGGAGATAAATAACTGCTCCATGGCAACAGATGTGGTAATAGATTTAATTTGTACTAAACCAATACGACTCACAGCGGCATTAATATTTTCAGCTTTGTTACCACGAGAATATAAAGCACTGTTGGCAACTTTGATAATGCGCGCTGAAATAGCGGCATCTTGACCAATAATGTCAGCAACTTGCTTGAGGCTTGAATCTTGACGAGACACGACTTCTTGAACACGCATGGCCACTTCTGGCAGTGTTGGTAAAACTAAAGCATCATCTTTAAGCTTTTTTAATAGTCCAACCAAGAGTTGATGTTCCGTAGACATGAGGTCTCCATAAATAAATAGCCACTGATGTTGGATTATATACCCAAAGCGATAACATTTGCGATTACTCAACTAACGAGAAGCCAATTAATTATATCGTTCCGTTAAGCTTTGTCGCTCGGTAAACAGATTAGTAGTTGTAAAATACAACCGACCTCACAAATTCTAAGGCTATATTTGTCCCCGCTAATATCCTTAAGTAAGCTTCGGCCCTTGAGTCATACACTATTTAACTAGGTCGAGTAAAACCATGTTTAAACCTGAATTATTATCTCCCGCTGGTACGCTTAAAAATATGCGTTACGCCTTTGCTTATGGTGCCGATGCTGTTTATGCAGGCCAACCTCGTTACAGTTTACGAGTCAGAAATAATGATTTCAAAATGGAGAACCTTGCTTCAGGTATAGAAGAAGCTCATGCCCTAGGGAAAAAATTGTATGTGGTGAGTAATATTGCGCCGCACAATGCCAAACTCAAAACCTATATTAAAGACATGGAACCTGTGATTGCAATGAAACCTGATGCGGTGATCATGTCAGATCCGGGGCTTATTATGATGGTACGCGAAGCGTTCCCTGAACAAGTAGTTCACTTATCAGTTCAAGCAAACGCCATTAACTGGGCATCGGTCAAATTCTGGCAACAGCAAGGGATTAAGCGAGTCATATTATCGCGTGAATTGTCACTTGATGAAATTGAAGAAATTCGTCAGCGGTGTCCAGATATAGAATTAGAAGTGTTTGTTCATGGCGCATTGTGTATGGCATATTCAGGCCGTTGTTTATTGTCTGGTTATATGAATAAACGCGATCCTAATCAGGGAACCTGCACTAATGCATGTCGCTGGAAATATGATGTTCACCAAGCACAACAAACCGAGAGCGGAGATATCATCCCTGTGACCCCCACAGTTCAGTTTGAAACCCCAACCTTAGGTTCGGGTCAACCCAGTAGTGAGATTGTTTTATTACAAGAAGCCGGTCGCCCTGGCGAATATATGCCAGCGTTTGAAGATGAACATGGCACTTACATTATGAACTCAAAAGATTTACGCGCTATTCAACATGTGGATCGTTTAACCAGAATGGGCATTGATTCATTAAAAATTGAAGGTCGTACCAAATCTTTTTATTATGTTGCGCGCACTGCCCAACTTTATCGTCAGGCCATTGAAGATGCTGCTGCAGGTAAAGACTTTGATCGCACTTTAATGAACAACCTTGAAGGCTTAGCGCATCGCGGCTATACCGAAGGTTTTTTACGTCGTCATGTTCATGATGAATATCAAAATTACCAATATGGTCATTCTGTAAGTGATAGTCAGCAATTTGCTGGTGAATTTACTGGCAAACGAAATCCACAAGGGTTAGCTGAAATAGACGTCAAAAATAAATTCTCTGTCGGCGACTGCGTTGAAATAATGACAACTGAAGGTAATTTTGTTATCACTATTGAAGCATTACTGAATCGCAAAGGTGAATCTATCGATTCCGCTTTAGGCTCAGGACATTTTGTGTTTCTCGCGCTGCCAGCAGATATTAACATCGACAAAGCCATGCTAATGCGTAATTTACCTGAGGGGATGGATACTCGAAACCCTCATCAATCTGTTTAACCTGAGGTTTTATGGCATTAATCATTGACGATAGCTGTATCAATTGTGATATGTGTGAACCTGAATGCCCTAATGAGGCCATCACTATGGGTGAAGAGGTATATGAAATTGATCCCGGATTGTGTACTGAATGTGTGGGCCATTACGACAAACCGACCTGTGTGTCAGTTTGCCCGATTGATTGCATCGATCCCGATCCAGAACATAAAGAGTCGCAAGACGAGCTGCTAATCAAATATGCTAGGCTCACGGGTAAGTCACCCAATTAACACTGACAACGCATGTTAGTCATACCGTAGTCAGCATAAAGTGAATGAGCGCCGATTGGCGCTCATTCACTTTGAGTCATTTAGCGGCACAAGTCATGCTCAAAAATCATTGCAATCATAAAGACTGACTCACCTTCTGAGTAAATTGAAAAAGATGATAAATTTCATTTTGTTATCTTTATTTATGTGTTTATTTGCTCTGTTCTAAAATCATTACATTAAAATAGTATCAGACTAATTGAGCGAGCTTAATCTGTGGTACAACTTGCATTATCGGACATTTTTTCTATGTCATTTTGTGTGTTGAGTATGTTGCTATCTTCGGGTTGTAATTGAAGTGCTTTTTTGATCATCTCCATTGCCCTCTGTTTACAACCAGACACAGACAAACTGTAAGCGTAATTATTTAAATAAGCGCCCTGTTGCTCAGGCTGTTGCGCGCTATAATTTAATCCCTGTTGATACCAAAAAGTAGCCTTGGCGTTATCTATTGCTAAATAATAATTTCCAAGCAAAAAATAGCTTAGCCAATAGTCAGGCCATTGTCTGGTGGCATTTTCAAGCGCATTTATGCCGGCAGTACTTTCGCCAACGCTGAGCAAATCTTGGGCGGCGCTGGCGTAAATAAACCGGTCGAAATGTGAACTCTTGATATCCGGCGGCACAACAGCCAATAACCAATATTGGCCTCGCAACCAGGTGCGTTCAAATACTTTAAGTTCCGCGATACGGTTTTTATGGCTGCCAGAATGGAGCACGATCTGCTGATTATCAAGGTCATAGCCTGTTACCACTGCGTAATGCCACATGGGATACCATGAGGTTGATAAATTTTGTAGCACTATGACCGGAATGTTGTCACTGACCAAAGACAGTAGTTGGGTCAAGTTGCCTGATTCAGCATAAGCAAGCAGCCCCTGTTGACGGGCTGCGGCCACCATTTCAATTTGCAAGCTGCCTTGTAAATCAGGAATAAACAGTGCTGGTGCTATTTGCTGAGGTGTTTTGGTTAACCCATAAAAATTGAACACTTCTGAGAGTGTTGTAGGACCACAGAAGTAATCCTCTTGAGGATAAAAAGGAACCCCAGTAATTTGATGTTTAAGGGAAATATCGGGCGGATTAGCTAATAGCATGGCTGTCTGGGGCGGAACCGATAGACAGCCACTGAGAAATAAACAAAAGCCAGTAATACCAACGGCTTTTGTAAACCTGCTTATATGACTCATACTTGAAAATACGATCTAGTTAATGGGCCTAATAAAGGAAAACACATCGGTAACGCCCACCAAATCGAGTACCACTAACACCACTAATACAGTGACTACAACTCCGACTACGCCACCAGCAGCCGCAGGCATATCATTCATTTGGGTGTTTAATTGGTTTAATTCCTGATCCGTCATGCTGGCGATCCGCATTTCTGCATCCTCCATACTAACGCCAAGTGCTACCAGTTTATTTTGAACGTCAACGTTACTGAGCATTGCAATGACTTGTTGTTTATTATAAATATTTTTCTGCTGAACGATAACCTGCTCTGAGGAAATAACCCCAGCGTAGGTGGTCGAAATACAAGTCAAATAAGCTAACATTACTGTGGCGACTGCAAGAACTTTTTTCATTGGATTTCCTTTGATTGAGCGAATGTAAATATCTTATTAACAGTAGAGTTAATGCTGTGTAATAACAAGGTATATCGAGATTATACCTACTTTGGTGACACTTAAATAATCACACTGCACCCGCTTTAGCAAAATTGTCACTAACTGCCGCAACTCTTTATCGATTGAGAGGGGGGTGTAATCCTCAGCTTTTTATCACGGCTACTGATTAATTAAGTCATACTGACGGGTTAACAAACCCCAACATGGTTTCCTATTTGCTCATTGATGGCATCGCCATAGTTCAGCTTATGATTCACTTAATGTTATCAGTCAGCTAATTTGACTGGCGTATGATGCCATATTTGCGCATTCTGGCGCGCAAGGTGCTGGGGTTAAGTCCAAGAAGTAGTGCTGCGCCTTTATGGCCTTCAATTCGCCAACCTGTCTGCTGCAATACTTTAGCGATATGTTCACATTCCAGCTCAACCAAGCCCTTTATCGAAGCATCATCTCTGGGCACTCGTTTTTCAAAACTATCAAAGCGATCTAAGATCTGCAGTGTATTTCCTTCGCTAAGGATAACGGCTCGTTCAATAGCACTCTCCAACTCTCGCACATTGCCAGGCCATTGATGTTGCAGTAAGGCTTGATGAGCTTCTTGGCTGATAGTGTCAATCAACTTACCTATTTTCTTGTTAAATTTAATCACAAAATGATTAACCAACAGCGGGATATCTTCTTTACGTTGTCTTAAAGGCGGCAAAGTGATTGGGAATACGTTCAAGCGGTAATAGAGATCTTCACGAAATTTGCCATTACGCACTTCCTCAATCAGGTTGCGATTAGTCGCGGCAATAATTCTCACATCCACCTTTATGGTACGCGGACTGCCTAGCCGTTCAAATTCTCCATCTTGAATAATTCTCAGTAGCTTAGCTTGCATCTCTAGCGGCATTTCACCAATTTCATCTAAGAACAAGGTGCCACCATCAGCCAGCTCAAAACGGCCTATCTGTTTGCTGTCTGAACCGGTGAATGCTCCCCGCTCACGGCCAAACAATTCGCTCTCTATCAGGCTCGCAGGTAAGGTGGTGCAGTCTACTGTGATCAACGGACGCGTTTTTCGCGAACTGCGGCTATGGATAGCACGGGCAACAACCCCTTTGCCAGTGCCAGTCTCACCGAGCAGCAATACTGTGGCATCCATTGGAGCAACTTGCTCAACGTTCTGAAAGACCTGCGACAGCAGTTTGCTATTACCGATTATTTCGTCAAAATTAAACTGCCGCGCAACTTCCTTTTGAAGATAAATATTTTCGGCCTGAAGCTTGTCCTTTAATTGCTTTATTTGTGTATAAGTCTCTCTCAGTGACGCTTCAGCCTTTTTACGTTCATCAATTTCTAGACCGAGTAGCAAGTTAGTCTTGGTCAACTCTAGCGTACGCTTTTGTACAGTGTCTTCCAAAGAGAGGTTATTTTTTGCCAATTTTTTATACAGTAAACTCACTTCCAACATATTATGAATACGGGTTTTCACCTCGACCAAGTCAAAGGGCTTGCTAATAAAATCCTTGGCCCCCGCTTGTAATGCCTGCAGTTTATGATTGGGTTGGGCAGTGAGCACCAGCACTGGTAAATAATCCATGCTATGGTCTGCCTTAAGCGCAGCCATAACCTCGAATCCATCCATTTTTGGCATCTGTAAATCAAGCAAAATCACATCATAGCGATTAATCCGGTTGAGGTCGCAAACAACTAAAGGATCCATGCTTGTCGTTACCTGGGTATAACCGCTATCAAGTAATAATTGCTCCAACAGAAGCACATTAGGCTCTTGATCATCGACAATCAAAATCTTAGCGTTGAGTATATCGCTTGCAGTAATTTTCATTATTTTGCCTCATCATCAGCGATTACAGCAGACTTATTGGCATGCTCAAGCGCTATGTCGACAGTCTTCAGAAATTCATTGATCCGCAGTGGTTTAGTTAGATAATGAAAGAAGCCGGCATCCAGACCTTTCTTAATGTCTCGGGGAATGGCATTTGCACTGAGAGCGACCACGGGTATAGACGCTGTTATCGGACTTTCCCTGAGAATTTTCAATGCAACTAAGCCGCTAATTCCCGGTAGATTAATGTCCATCAAAATAATATCCGGCTGATGGGTATGTGCCATTTCAATACCTTGAATCGCATCGGCAGCACTGAGAAAACGCAGATTAGGTCGACGAGAAATAATGTTCTCAACAAGCATCAAATTAGCCGGATTATCTTCAACATACAGTAAGGTTTGCAAATGCTCAGGGGCTTTATATTGTAGCGCTTTGGTGACCATTACTGCGCTGTCAGCAAGGTTAGATACCGGTTCGTCGGTTCGCTGTAGTTCAAACCAGAAGACACTCCCTACGCCAACGGTACTTTGCACACCAATGACTCCCCCCATCGATTCAACCAGACGCTTACTCACCACCAGGCCTATTCCTGTACCTTGTTGATTATTAGCTTCTTGACCGAGGCGGTTAAAAGGTTGAAAAAGTTGCCCGAGTTGCTCAGCTGATAATCCTTCACCTGTATCTCGAACACTGAACCGCACCATATCATCACTGCTTTGACTGTGCTCTAATATCACGCTTCCGCCCTTTCGGTTGTATTTAATTGCATTGGAAAGCAGATTAATAATCACCTGCTTTAGCCGGGTCCTATCGACGTGAAGAAAATCTTTGGTTCTAGATCGGTTAAAGATGACGTTGATGTCATGAATTTTAGCTTGTGGCTCACTCATCAACACACACTCTTGCATGACTTCGGACAGCGAAACCACTTCCACTGACATAGGCAGCTTGCCTGATTCGATTAGCGCTAGATCCAGAATTTCATTGATAAGCTCCAACAAATACCATCCGGCTTTGAGGATCTGAGTAATGCTGCGTTTCTGAGCGGGCAGTGGCGCGGGAGTACTTGATTCCATAAGCTGTGCAAAGCCTAGAATAGCCCCCAGTGGGGTACGGAGTTCATGGCTCATACTGGAAAGAAAATCCGATTTGGCAAGATTGGCTTTCTCAGCCACAGCTTTAGCATTTTCCAGTTCGATGTTCTTTTCCAGCAGTTTTTGATTTAGGCGATTACGCTCAGTGATATCGCGGGCGCCATAAAAAATCCCCTGTAATTTATTGTCTCGGTGATAAAAGGTGGCCGCATTAATGGAAACTACGGTTTCTTTGCCGCTCTTGTTGCGGGCGGTCAATTCATAATCTGAGATTATCTTTTCACTCAACACCCTTTTTATACCAGCCGCGGCAAACTCAGGATCGGTGAAGTAATCTTTGAATGGGGTGCCGATAAGGGAATCACGCTGGTTACCTGTAAGCTCTTCCATTTGTTTATTGACATCGGTAATGATGCCGGACGGATCAGTGGTCGTCAGCGCATCAATGTTGGATTCAATCAGGTTACGAGTATAGAAATGTTGATCTTGCAGGCGCCGACTAAGTTCTTTTTGTTCTTCTTCGATACGCTTACGCGCGGTATTATCGGTTCCTATTAACAAATAGCCTATGATAGCCTGGCGCTCATCACGCAATGCCGTGACGGACACTACTGCTGGGAAGCGGCTGCCATCTTTACGTATGTAAGTCAGCTCGTAGATATCCTCAATACCGCGCCGAGCCTTAAATACTAGCGCATCGAAACCAGGTGTAATTGCTGTGTCCAGTTCAATACTGAGCTCTTTAGCGCGCTCGATGACTTCTTTGGGGTCGGAAATATCTGCTGGGGTGATCTTGTTCATCACCTCGTCAGCGGTATAACCCAGCATTCGCTCGGCACCCACATTAAATATCTGAATAACACCATGAGCATCGGTAGCAATACTGGAAAAATTAGCACTGTTAAAAATGGCTTTCTGCAGTGCACCAGCTTTGAGCAAAGCTTCTTCTGCCTGCTTGCCAACACTGTTATCTGTGCCAATCAAAAGATAACCTATGATGATACCTTGGTCGTCGCGAAGTGCTGTAACCGATACAACAGCTGGAAAGCGACTACCATCCTTACGGATATAAGTTAATTGGTAAATGTCTTCAATACCGCGTGACGCCTTAAACACCAGCGCGTCGAAACCAGGTTCTATTGGCGTGCAGAGTTCTACAGAAAGCGCCTTGGCGCGGGCGATGATTTCCTGGGGATCGGATATCTCGGCAGGGGTAATGTTGTCCACTACTTCGATGGCTGAATAACCTAGCATCCGCTCGGCGCCAACATTAAAAATTTGGATAACCCCTTTAGCATCAGTAGCAATACAAGAGAAGTTAGCGCTATTAAAAATAGCTCGCTGCAAGGCACCCGCATTTAGCAATGCCTCTTCAGCATGTCTGCGTTCGGTGCTCTCTTCAATCACGGCTTCGAACAGATTGATACCCTCCCCTTTAATAAAGCTTGATAAGCTTTTAATCTCGTCAGCCTGGGCACGTTTTGTATCATCACCTTTCATTACTAACCTCTATAACCATCCAATGGTTTTGACGGGGTCGACATGTTGGCCCAGAGACAAAATCTGCCGCGTAGGTATCGTTATCTGGTATTTAAGACGGGAATATCAGTGCCGTCCTACTTGAGTATCGGTAGCGCTTGTCTTACAACCACCACATATACCGCACCATAATACCGCCTATAACAGAAATACCCTCAACATATTACATTTCTTTCATATATTGAGGCCGTAGCAATATTGATAATTAAAAAAAATAAAATTAACTCATTGTTAATAATAAACTAAATTCATTTTTTAACAAAAAACACTTTCGGTACGATATTTGCAATTTAGGTTATTAGTGTTCTCGAAATCTTACTCGGACCAGTACTCAGATTTTTCAATTCGTGGATATCGCATAACAAGAAAATCTCACTGAGTTATCAGCACTCATGGCTAACAAGAATCGCAGCCGTTTTTTGCTGATGTAGAAAAGGTAAATTAACGCAATTTAATAAAATCATTAGGAAGAAGAGAATGAATAGTTCCCTAAAAAAGACTTATCTCGTATTCACTATGCTATTAGGACTTATCCTTTTAGCTGGGTGTAATGGCGATAGCAGCAACGATAACAACAATAATGGGGTGTTACTTACAGCCATTGCTGTTACCCCTGCAGACTCAAGCATGCCATTGGGCTTGAAGCAACAGTTTACAGCCATAGGCACCTATTCAGATGGCACGTCGTCTGATATCACCAACTCGGTAACTTGGTCATCTGATGACTCAGCAGTTGCCACTATTAATACCAGTGGTATAGCCATGGGAGTTATCCCTGGTTCCTCTACTATCACAGCATCCATTATCGACTCATTATCAAACGAGCAATCCGCAACGGCCACGCAAACCATCACGGATGCGACCTTAACGGCTTTGGCTATCACACCAACCACCCCCAGCGTAGCTAAGGGGTTGAGCAAACAATTTGCTGTTACGGGTACTTATTCGGATGGTACTTCGCCAGATGTGACCACTTCAGTAACGTGGTCCTCGGCGAATACGCTAGTTGCTACCATAAATGCTAGTGGCCTTGCTAGTGGCGTTGCTATTGGTTCTGCAGTTATTAGCGCATCTTTAGGATCTGATGAAATAACGACTGAGCTCAACATCACTGATGCTATTTTGAGCTCAATAGCGTTAACGCCCGTTGAACCAAGTATTGCCAAAGGCATGACCCAACAGTTTACTGCTATCGGTACTTATTCTGATGGTACATCAGTGGATATAAGTGCTTCAGCAAGCTGGTCATCTGCGGACACACTGGTTGCCACAATGAATACCGGTGGGGCTGCTAAAGGAGTGAGTATAGGTTCATCTGTTATTACGGCAGATTTTCAAGCTCAATCAGCAACCTCATTGCTGACAGTTACCGACGCCACTTTAACGTCAATCATGTTAACACCAGCCAACCCACATATACCTAAAGGTAATACCCTGCAGTTGACTGCTACTGGTATTTACTCAGATGGTATCTCGGTTGATATGACCAGCTCAGCTATTTGGTCATCTTCAGACACCCTAATTGCCACTGTGAATGCCGATGGTATTGTCAGTGGTATTGCTTCGGGTTCTACAATTATTACCGCGACATCGGCTGCGCTGTCAGCCACCACTAACGTAACAATCACAGATACAAGTTTGACGTCAATTGCAGTAACACCAGGTAATCCCACTATAGCTAAAGATTCGAATAAACAGCTCACCGCTACCGGCACTTATTCTGATGGGTCGCTAGCAAATATTACGAACGCTGTAACTTGGTCATCAGCAGATACCTTAGTGGCTACAGTAAATAATACTGGTCTTGCAAATGGAATTAGCACTGGCTCATCACTTATCAACGCAAGCGCTGGAGGGGTCTCCGGTAGTACAAACATGACCATTACTAGCGCCGTATTAAGTTCAATTGTGGTATCGCCAACCAATCCAAGCCTTGTTAAAGGTATGAACAAGCAGTTTGCTGCAACTGGAACTTATTCTGATGGATCTGTAGCAGATATTTCTACCTCGGTTACTTGGTCATCTACAGATACCTTGGTTGCTACAATTGATGTCAATGGTCTTGCCAATGGCAAGGTGGCTGGCTCATCACTTATTACCGCAACTTCAGGAGCACAATCAGACAGTACTAACCTAACCGTTACCGATGCCACCTTGAATTCAATTAATATAACACCTGTTAATCCAAGTATTGTTAAGAACTCAAGCCAAAACTTTGTTGCTATTGGTCATTATTCAGACGGTAGTACAACAGATATCACATCGACGGTAATGTGGTCTTCAGCAGATACACAGGTTGCTACATTAAATCCCAATGAACAGCTAAATAGTGGGCGTGCGACAGCTATTGAAGTAGGCTCATCAGTGATTCAAGCAACACTAATTGGCGTACTTGCGGATACAACACTTAATGTTACTGCAGCTCTGCCCAATAACCCATTAGCACCTGAATTGGGTGAAGTGGCACGTTTTGTCATGCTTGCCTCACAAGCTATTACGACGACAAGTGGTTCTGCCATTGTCGATGGTGATTTAGGTATTCTTGACCAGGCACGTTCTTATTACGCAGGATTTACCGCAGGCGTTAATGCTGGCGAATTTGACGAATTAACCAATGGCTTGTCTTATGCTGGCGACGATAGCACACCACCTTATGTTGTACCGGTGCCTTATGCCTCTATGGTTGCATTTATTAACCAGTCCAGAACAGATCTTGGTATTGCCTATAATTTCCTCGCGGCAGATCCAAACCCTAATGCGGCAACCCAGATTTGCCCTATTGAATTGGGCAATCTGACTCTGACTCGTGGTGTGTATAAAACCGCAGCCGATGTGACCCTGCAAACAGGTACTCTCACTCTTGATGGCGAAGGAGACCCTGACTCTGTGTTCATCTTCACCATAGGCGGAAACCTAACTTCTGGTGCTCCAGGTGGCGATATTGTGCTTATTAATGGCGCACAAGCAAAGAACGTCTATTGGAGAACCGCTGGAAAGACAGTTATCGGCACTAATACCAAATTCTCTGGCAATGTTTTCGCTTGGTCAGAAGTGAATGTATTGACTGGAGCAAGCGTTACAGGTCGATTGTTTGCGGTCACTGATCAGGTAACGCTAGACGCAAATGCCATAAGCAAAGCACCATAGTGCCACTCTCTACTGACATTCACATTAACACTTAGGACCAAAAGAGGGAGACAGACAGCTTGTTTCCCGATGACCTAAAAAACACCTCACTATTGTGTTTTTTAGGTACCTATTAGTGAAAGGTTTTCGCTTATAAGCCATTTTACCGTTCACATGTTTGCTAACAATGCCCATCAATGTGTGGGCCAAACATAGCCCCTCCAAGCAGCAAAGACAAATCCATTTATCGGTTTAATAACCGACAATATGACGCAACATTCTTTGTAATGTGATCTTAAGTTTTTCAAGGATATAACAATGCATATACGAAAAAATAATTTTACCCCGCCAATATGGGCTGGCAGCATATTGGTGCTTACCTTAATCGCTGGTTGTAATAGTGACAATAATACTGACTCGGCCATTGTGCCGACTATTAATGCCAGTAACCCAAGTGATCTTGCTATCGATGTGGCGATCAATCAACAAATCACCGCAACCTTCGGCGAAGCGATGAACGAGCAGACGATTAACGATGTCAGCTTTACCTTAATGGCTCCGAATCAAGCCGCCGTGTTAGGCACAGTTTCTTATGATGAAACAAGTCATACTGCCGTATTTGCTCCAAACAGTGATTTTACCCATAACACTCTGTATCAAGCATCTATCACCACTGAAGTCACAAATACGGCAGGCATAGCGCTTGCCAGTGGTTTTAGTTGGTCATTTACGACCTCTGCATTACCCGATGTTATTGCCCCACAGGTTGTATCAAACTCCCCAGCCGATCTCGCACAGAGCTTTGCCTTAAATAGAAATGTGACAGCTGAGTTTAGTGAAGCACTTGCTCCTAATACGCTAAACGGTACTAGCTTTACCCTAAGTGACGGGACAAATCTTGTCGCTGGTGTGATTAGCGTTCAAGGCACAAGCGCAACGTTTAATCCAGACGATAATTTAGCGGCCAATACACTTTATACCGCAACTCTGACCACGGCTATTAGCGATTTAGCGATGCCGGCAAATTTATTGGCAGCTAATTTCAGCTGGAGCTTTACCACCAGTGATGTTGCCGCTATGGGGCCTGAACCAGTGAAGTTAAACACTTCGGGTGATTTTGCTATTCTGACTAAGACTGGAATCACCAATATTCCAGCGTCTGCTATTACAGGCAATATAGGTTCAAGCCCAATAACAGCTGCAGCGATGGATAACGTGTTTTGTGATGAAATCAGCGGGACTATTTATGGTGCTGATGCTGCTTATACGGGCAGCGGTGCAATTACTTGTTTTGCTGGCGCAGCAGAAGATAACACCCTAGTGGCCAACGCAGTACTTGATATGGGCACAGCCTTTAACGATGCAGCTGGCAGAACCTTACCTGACTATACCGAACTAGGCGCTGGTGATATCAGTGGCATGACACTAGAGCCAGGTTTATATAAGTGGAGTTCAGGTGTGTTGATTTCGACTGACGTTGCTGTTTCTGGCAGTGCCAACGACGTGTGGATTTTCCAAATAGCAGGTGACCTTACTCAAGCAGCAGCCAGTCGTATTAATTTACAGGGTGGCGCTCAGGCAAAAAATATCTTCTGGCAGGTAGGCGGAAGTGCGGGAGTCTCACTTGACACCACAGCGCATTTTGAAGGAGTCATCTTAGCTGAAAAAGGCATCAGCATAAACACAGATGCAACGATTAACGGCAGATTAATGTCACAAACAGCGGTCACTTTAGACCACAATATCGTGACTCAACCTACTGAATAACCGTCGTAATAGTCGAACACTAGCAATAGCCTAGCGCTCACAATCCATGACGTCATGCGTCATAACATTAAAATCCGCTAAACCTGGTTTAGCGGATTTTTTATGTCATAAAGAGCTAAAAAGCATATAGGTGATGTGCGCAAGACTAATAGGATACAAGCTAGCGGGAACGGTTTATAGCACTGACTTCCACGATAGAGAACTATACGCGTACTGCACTTCTCCACGCCAGCTTATAGGTTAATTGACGCCATTAAGCACATTACTCGCCTATAGCGCGATAAGATCGATCACTGATTGAATCTACTCTACTCACGGTTAAATGATAACGTCAGGATTTGCGCTTGTATCTCATCTTGATTCGCTAATATTGAGCATCTAATCTTATGTACCTAGCATCGGCAAAACGGCGCAAAATGCGCCGTTTTTCATGGTAAAACAAGCAAAACTATTCACAGGGTCTTAACATGTGGAGCATTTTTGCCAGTTGCTCGATGCCGATCTGAGCGGGTTTGGGTAAGTTATCTAATTCAATAGATAACAATAGATTTTTAACTTGTAACCCTAACTCAGTATCCCCTTCTATACGTAATTTACGTTGAAAAAATAAGGTATCAGGATCTTCTATCCCCGCGGCCACTAGTATCAACTCAGGCACATTGGCACTTAAAGTCACATCAGGCTGAGTAAACGATCGTACTTGTAATTGTTGAGCAATCCCCACCTCAAAACGTAAACCAATATCATCAACACAAATCCCCACCCACTTGTGTTTGAGAAAATCGAGTTCATCTGACTGCAATTGTTCAGCTAACACTCGATTAAGCAGTGTATTGATCGCGGCTATTTTTAATGTTTCTGGCATGACACTGAGCGAGCGGCGACTAACCTGAGGTGCGAAATGCAATACCTTTTGCGCTAAGTGTTGCGATAATTGTTGTGATAATGCCTGAGTCATCGAGAGTACCTACTTGCAAATAGAGCCAATAATCAAGTGAGTTTACTGGTAATTTATCTAACGAAACCTGTTTTAAATCAAATCATGTTAACTCAATCACATTTACACTCCTGTTCTTTGAAAAAATGAGAACACCAATATGGAACTCTTATGCCCCGCCGGTAATTTAGCGTCACTCAAAGCCGCGCTCAATGCCGGTGCTGATGCGGTTTACCTTGGACTAAAAGATGACACCAATGCGCGTTCGTTTGCAGGATTAAACTTTTCTGCCCCACAGCTAGCTCAAGCGACTCACTTAGCCCATAGCCAAGGCCGAAAGGTGTTTTTAACCCTAAACACCTTCCCTAAACCCGGTGAGGAACATCGCTGGTATCAAGCAGTTGATTTAGCAGCACAATTAGAAATGGATGCACTTATCGTTGCCGATTTATCATTACTCGATTATGCCCACCAGCATTATCCACACCTTCCGTTGCATTTATCGGTGCAAGCGAGTGCGACCAACCTCGGAGCGCTGTCATTTTACCAACAAGCTTTTAATATTGAACGGGCTGTATTACCACGAGTGCTGTCAATAAAGCAGGTTCGGGATTTAGCGAAAGTCAGCTCTGTTGATCTGGAAGTCTTTGCATTTGGCAGTTTGTGCATCATGGCGGAAGGACGTTGTCATTTATCATCATATGTTACAGGTCAATCCCCGAATACCGGTGGCTCATGCTCTCCCGCGAATCATGTTCGCTGGCAAGACAGTGGCAGTGATAAATTAACCAGACTGAATAATGTGTTAATCGATAAAGCCGATGCGAGTCAACAACTGGGCTATCCAGTGGTCTGTAAGGGTCGATATGTTGCTGAATACGATCAAGATGCAAAATATTTACTCGAATCACCCACCAGCTTAAGCACCTTAAGCTTATTACCTGAACTCGCTAAAGCGGGCATCAAATCACTCAAAATTGAAGGACGTCAGCGCAGCCCTGCTTATGTAAGTCAAGTGACCCAAGTTTGGCGCAGTGCTATCGACACTTATTTGGCCAATCCCGATTCGTTTTGCGAACAACCACAATGGACGCAAGCATTGGCTAAAGTATCCGAAGGACAAATCACCACATTGGGCGCTTATAAGCGTCAATGGCAATAAGGTTACAGAATGAAAATATCTCTTGCTCCAATTAGCTACTGCTGGTCAAAACCTGACGTTGAGCTTTTCTATCAACAAGTGGCATTAAGTCATATTGATACTGTTTACTTAGGTGAAACCGTGTGCAGTCGTCGCCGCGAACTCAAGTTTAACGACTATCTTGATCTGGCGAATATGCTTAAGTCTCACGGTAAACATGTGGTGTTATCGACCATGGCACTAATAGAAGCACAATCAGAGCTCAATGAATTAAAAAAAGCGATTGAGAATGGTGACTTTAGTATTGAAGCTAATGATATGGCGGCAGTACATTATGCACAGCAAGCCAAAGTTCCTTTTGTGTGCGGACCAATGATTAATAATTACAATCGGGCCAGTCTGGATTTACTGCATAAAAAAGGCATGTTCCGCTTTGTTATGCCATGTGAGTTATCTCAACAGTGGTTAAGTCGTATCATCAATCAAGGTGATAAACCCAAGTTTGAAATTGAAGTGCTCGGCCACGGCTATATGCCGCTAGCTCTTTCAGCGCGCTGCTTTACCGCTAAGCATTACCAATTACCGAAAGATAAATGCCAAACGATTTGCCAACGCCACAGCAAAGGTTTATTGGCTCAAACTCAAGAGTCGCAGCCCTTATTACGCTTAAATGGCATTCAAACTCAATCAGCGGCGCAAATAAATCTGATTAACCAAATTCCCCAGATGATCACCATGGGAGTGGACTATTGGCGGATTTCACCCAACAAATTAACCGATATTGACTTGGGTTCTGAGCTTGCCAGCGCACTACAACAGGTAACAAACGACCCATTTAATACTGAAGAACTATTCAATCAACAATTTAATCACAAGCAGCATACTGCAATCATTCATCATCATTGCAATGGTTACTGGTTCGGATTGCCGGGCATGGACTATCGCCAAGAGAACCAAGAAACTGTGTTTCCGTCATAAAAACTCAGCCGATTGCCATTAATGCAACCACTCATAATAATGATAATATTCATGTTCATTAATGGCATACAAGCGACTTAAAAACTCACACACCCAAAGATGAAACACTCCAGAAACAAACCATTAACCAAATGATTATATTAGTTATTTATCATGTACAACATCATTCCCGCAAAGTAAATATCTACTCATATTTAACTAATATCTATTCGATTAAGTTATCATTTTACATACAGCAAAGAAGGGGGTAACCTTGCCTACCCAAAAAACACAACTGAATGGACATTCAATCTCTGTCCATAAGAAACAGTTGGATAGCCAAGCTGGCCAACTTACAGCAAATACGTAAGGTGTATTTAACGTGACACACAAAAAACATAACATTAAAACAATTCTTACCTTTATCATTCCGTCACTGATTGGTTTGTTACTGTTTATGACGCCTATCACTGTCAATGGTTCGATTACCATCCCAATTGCAATCATTTCAAAAGCATTGCAAAACCAAATGGGCAGTTCGATTCAGCTTATTGTGACCTGCATCGTTGTATTTATGGCAATAGCCTCATTGCTCACCCAGCTTATGAATCCTAAATTTGTGCGTAAAAATATTTTTTTACGCACCTTATTAAAAGTAAATTTATTTTGGTTAGCCGTGCGGATATTAGGTGCGGTCTTTATTGTCATGGTTTATTTGCAGATGGGACCTGATGCGATTACTTCATCGGCAACGGGTGGTTTAGTCTTAAATGATTTAGTGCCTGTACTATTTTCAGTGTTTATTTTTGCAGGCATGTTATTGCCGCTATTGCTCAATTTTGGTTTATTGGAGTTTTTTGGCACGTTATTAACCAAAGTGATGCGTCCAATATTCAATTTACCCGGACGCAGTGCGATTGACTGTATGGCATCTTGGTTAGGTGACGGCAGTGTGGGCATTTTAATGACCACCAAACAATACGAAACCCGTTTCTACACGGCACGAGAAGCAGCCGTTATTGGTACCACTTTTTCAGCGGTATCGATAACTTTCAGTCTAGTGGTTATATCGCAAGTAAAACTTGAGCACTTGTTTGTACCATTTTATCTCACTGTGTGTTTGGCAGGATTTGTCGCCGCTATCATAGTGCCGAAATTACCGCCGTTATCATGGAAAAAAGATCTGTATATCGACGACACCCCACGCCATGAAGATGATGAAACAATTCCTGCTAGTCACGGTGTCTTTTCATGGGGATTTGAACAAGCAATGCAGCGAGCATCCTCTGCTGGTGGCATTAAACATGTCCTAACAGAAGGGATTAAAAACGTTGTTGATATGATTTTTGGGGTAATTCCAGTCGTTATGGCTATTGGTACCGTAGCGTTAGTGCTCGCTGAACATACACCAATTTTTAACTACTTAGGTATGCCATTTATTCCACTGTTAGAGCTACTGCATATTCCTGAAGCCACTGAAGCCTCAAAAACAATTGTGGTGGGATTTGCCGATATGTTTATTCCATCTATATTGGCCAGCTCTATTGAGTCTGACTTAACCCGTTTTGTCATTGCGGCATTATCTGTCACTCAGCTTATTTATATGAGTGAAGTGGGTGCTCTTTTGATTGGTAGTAAAATTCCGGTGAACTTTTTTGAGTTGTTCGTTATCTTTATCCTACGGACATTAGTAACGCTTCCTATTATTGCATTAATGGGCCATTTACTGATTTAGTAGGCGCAACTAAACATAACATCTTAATATCAACTCAGGAGCGCATTGCGCTCCTTTTTTATACAAAATATTCTCTGCGTAACCGAGATAAATCGAGTATGCTTAACAAATAAGCATTGGCTATGTACCATAGCCATATTGATGACTAAGGGTGAACCATGGACAACAGACGTAAATTTTCTCGTATTTTATTTGCAGCCAGTGCGCATCTTGCGCAAACAGAACAAACTTGGCGCACTAAAATTTTAGATTTAAGTCTCAATGGCGCTCTAGTAGAACTGCCAGCAGGTTATACTGGTCAGCTACATACCATTTTAACCTTAGCGTTTGTGTTAGCCGATTCTGATATTGAACTGCACATGGAGGCGGAAATTGTTCATAAGACCCCAGAACATCTTGGCTTAAAATGCACTCATATTGATGTTGACAGCATTACTCATTTGCGCCGTATTATCGAACTCAATATGGGCGATGCAGAATTATTAGATCGTGAGCTTACCTCGTTAATCACACCAGTTCCTTAAGCTTGCAGATAAACCATGAGATGTAAAAAAGGTAAGCCAATGACTTACCTTTTTTATACCAATAGCCCGCTGTATCACTCGAAAATTAATTAATCAGCTCAAGTAACTCGTGGATAGTTTTAACTGGGATGATTTTTGCGCCGAGCCCTTCCATGGTTTTATGATAATTACGAAATGGAATAAAAATCTCCGTAAAACCATGCTGCGCAGCTTCTCTCACTCTGGGCACTCCGCTATCAATTGGGCGCACATCACCATTCAAGCTCAACTCACCCATAATACAAGTGGTTCTTGGCACCACAAAGTCATTTAAACTGCTCAATAATGCTGTCACAAGCGCTAAATCGATACAGGTTTCTGACTCATCAATTTTTAGCCCACCAACGATATTGAAAAATGTGTCGTGGAATATTTTGGTTTTAGTATGTTTACGCAAAATACCGGTTAACATTTTAATCCGATTCATGTTTAACCCCACACACACACGCTGGGGAAATTCTGATTCAGTTTCAGTTGTTAAACATTGGATTTCTAATAGTAAATTACGGTTACCTTTACGAATACAGGTAATAGTCGAGCCAGGTGACTCTGTAGTAGAACCCGATAAGAATATCTCACTGGGATTATCTACGCTCACCATACCGCGTTCGCTCATGCGGAATATGCCCACGGTATCAACATCACCAAAACGGTTTTTATTGGCGCGCAAAGTGCGAATTTGACCATCATTAGTGTCGATATGTAACAGTGAATCCACGATATGCACTAAGGTTTGCGGCCCAGCAATTTCGTTATTTTTATTCACATGAGCAATAATGAACATGGTGACATTATTTTTTTTACAATATTGCGTAAATGCCTGCGCCGCCGTTTTAACTTGTGAAGGCGATCCCGGGCTGCCATTGGCGGCATCAGTGACAACCGCTTGAATAGAATCAATCACCGCAAACTTGATTTGCTTGGCTTCTAATTCCTCAATAATAGCTTCTACACTGGTTTCAGACAGCAAAAACAAGTTATCTTCGTTGTAATGAAGCTTTAAACGATTAACTCGGTTTTTAAACTGCGATAATGACTCTTCTGCAGTACAGTATAATGATGCCATCGACTGTGACATTCGGGCCACTAGATCAGATAACAAGGTCGTTTTACCTGCGCCAGGATCACCGGAAATAATATTCACCGAACCCGTGGTCAAACCACCGCTAAGCACTCGGTCTAATTCACCGATCTCAGTAAGTCTTTTTTCAGCATCTTGTGACTCAACTTCACTGAGTTTTTTTGAACCACCACCAGCAGCACCGGCGTATCCCAATACCGAAGTACGAGAAGTAGTGCTTTTTGTGGCAGATAATTTCATTTCCACTAAAGAGTTCCACGCACCACAACGACACTGTCCCTGCCAACGAGGATAATCTAGGCCGCAATCGTCACAAACAAATGCCATTTTTGGAGCTTTTGCCATGTTAATTCCCATGTTGCAAATCAATTAATACAATAAGATTGATACTATTAGGCCTGAGGACCAATCGACAATCACTGTGAACATATCATTCTTTATTAGTCATACCGGCTGCTCATCAATACAACTATAACGGCTTAAACCACTCATAAGATAATAATAACAATCAGCTTTACAGAGTTCTTTACGATTAACACCTTGCCCACACGCAATGAACACAAACGCTAAGCCATTATGAATAAGCTTCAAGCAACACCAAGATACCGTTAAGACACTATGTTCATCTGAACGGTAAAATAATTAGCCCTAAAATCATTTCAGCATAACTCTCGAACAAGGTTCAAATCTATATTACTATAAAGATCAGCACTTTCTTGCCGATAAAATTATTAGCCAGACTCACAATAAACAATTAAAACGACAAAATAATGAGTTTAGATAACCACAGTGCATTAATCGAACAACTAAAACCTCTGTTCATGGAACCTGATTTTCAGGACGTTTTTGAGCAGTTAACTGCTGACGAATCAAATTCCACCCGTTTTCTTCTGAAAATGGAGCTCAACCGTATCTCATCATTGTGTAACAGAATTATAGATTTACGAGATAAAACAGAACTCCCTTGCAAAGAAGTCGTTATCGCTAATCAAAAGCACTTCCTTGACCAACCCGCTAAGGAGGCTTTAGAGCAAGCACTGCCTTTATACCGCAATCAATATACTCTAGGGGTATACGAACAGGTTATTAAAGCCCATAAGCTGCGACGCATAAAATTAAGAGAAAATATTCCTGCCGAGTCTATTGGCGAAGACAATCCATTTTTAATCCCTGGGGTCGTACTCGGAAGTTACTTTAATCGCTGCGAAGAACGAATGAATTATAGCATTCGAATTCTGGTTTCTCAGCAAGGAATACCCGAAGTTAATGGTATGACACTAGATTTATCTGTCGGCGGTGCGCGGATTAAGTTGCCATTAAAACACCAACTGGATCAAGACAAACCAGTTAAAATTAAACTGCTTGAAGTCAGTGATGAGTTTTATGTAGAAGAGCTACAGCATGGCATTGAATATCAAATAGTTGATGTTCAAAATAAAGACAATACAGCGATTTTTAGACTGAAAAGACTTGGTGGTGGAGAAGCATTAGATAACTTGCTATCACAGCTAATCCGCAGCTATAAATTCCGCTATAAAGTGGATGTCAACGATGTCATTGTTACGGCTACGGGTTTAGGTTATGAGCGTCATTACTTACCACTACTAACCCATTTACCATTATATATTTCCATTGTTGACGGAAAACCACTGATAGCCTATGAATTGCTCGGCAGAGGTAATCAACCGATCCAACATTATTTTCTAGATGAAAATCAAATTAGCCAGCTACCGAGTTTCATTAATACTCGCCGCTTGACCCAATTGATTAAACAACCAGACAATAATGAACATTGTTACTTATTCAGTTTTACTCATAGCGCCCATGGGAAAGTGCATTTTTACTCTGCTACATTAGCAGAGCTCAGAGCAACTAAAAATCTTCATCTATTTTTAGGTTTTGCCTCTACCAAAGCGAGCTGGCGAGTGTTTAGAATTGTCATGCAGCCTATCGATCATAGTAAGAATTATAAAAACTCTACATTACCGGGTGATGATGCTCGATATGGCGCACTTACCGAACAACAATTAGCTCAATTTAGCCATACGTTACAATTAATTGACTTAACAAATAAAGAAGCAAATGAAGACTATCAAAGTTGGTTTGATAAATCCGATGTAAATGGTTTAAAGATATTTTCGCAAGCAAAAACAAAACAACACAGCATTAAAAAAGTATCAATGCCATTTAGTGAACGACGCCATGAAGCTCGGTTCGCCTTTAAAACCTCAATCACAATTCAGCAAGGCGATAAAAAAGCCACCGGTATTACTCACGATATTTCGAGTCGAGGTTTACAACTCACATTTGAAACTTCGACGGATTTTAATGAACCTGGTGCGGTAACATTATCGTTTCCACGTCTACAAGCCGCAGCAGGCAAAGCCAATTTAACCCATTTACCTTATCAGTTAATCCGCAGCAGAATGGGTGGAAAGACTTTGCATTTAAGCGCTTTAATAGGCCATACACCCCATGATGGTGTGGAGTTTTTAAGTAAATTAATTGCCCACAACAAACAGAAGTTTGAGCAACTATCCGATCATGAAGGTCAGCAAAAAGAGCTGGCTGATGGCATGAAAAACCTGTTCATGCGCCAGTTACCCGGTGTACCATATTTTATCGAAAAAACAGTAAAATCAGCACAAATGGCTTACATAGGTATTGGTACAACGACGGATGAAATTAGCCACTTATTTGCCCAAGATAGTGACAAAGTACTGCAGTACAATTTAATGCCGCTGCTGGAAAATAACCTACTGAAACAAAAGATTATTGACCCTATCAAATTAATGAAACCGAATCAGGATATGGTTTTCTTTGAAGTGTTTATGCAACTGACTCGCCACGCTAGAGGAACAGTACAGATCCAATGTAAACTTAAATCTGAACTCGGTGATCGTCAGCAGCAAATTCAATTTATCACCCAAAGTAAAAAAGCTGGGCGCTTTATGGCATTAAGAGTGTACTTAGGGGCAACAGATAAGCCTGATATGAGCTATATTCGACGCGAGCTAGAGTTTATCCACATTCATGCTAACCACAGAGCAAAGCACCTAGAAGAGCAATTATGGAGAGTGATTGGTTCAGGTGAACTATTAGATATTACTGCTGAAGTTGAACTCCGTTTTCCTAGCTTAATGCCTGCAGCCTAGGTAATACTCAAGCAAGGATAAAATAATCGCTAGCGTTACAGTGTCAAATACCACTGCTTAATTTGCACAAAGTGATCTTGCTCTGCATGTCGATTCGTCAACATTCCTGCATGATCATAATCCAATAAATTACCCTTTTCTTTGGCGAGCAAGGTGTACTTTATCTGGCTAAAACCACATTCATCAATCATATCTCGTACATCTGACGGATTGCCTAATACACGATCATTTTTCCCCGCAATAAACCACGCTGGTGGCCAAACGGCTTTTTCAGCAGCTTGAGCATAATGAAAACTATCATCATGATCAATCCACTCTCCCCTAACCCAATCGATGGTTTGTAATAAGGACGCACTGCTCTCGTTATCCATACCAACGCGGAGTCGACTGGCATTAAAATATCCCTGCTTAGCTATGCATAATGGCGCAAAGCGATTCCAAAAAAAATCGACCATCAACCATTTCTTAAGTGATTTCACCTTTATGGTCCGTTTAGACCCAAAGGTTAGTAACGAAGCTACACTTGATTGCAAATGAGTATACCGAGCCAAACTGCTGGCCATTAATACTCCCCCCCATGAATGAGCACACCAATGAACTTTATTGACTAAAGGATGACGTTGCAGAATAAATTGTTGCACTAAAGGTAATTGCTCACGGATAACCTCACCTTGGCCCAAGGTGAAATCACGATTAATTCTAGGCTCACTCAAGCCTCGACCCGCGGTATCCATTACATAAACATCAAAGCCAGCTGCTGCCAAAAAACAGCCTAACCCACGACCTTTTTCACTGTAAAATACTTTCCCGTTAGACATAGCCCCATGCAACATCAAGATAGGGACACCTAATGCCGTCGGCGACGGAGGGCGAATATGACGCAAATGCAATTGGCCATCACGATATGGAATGAATAATGAGTCTTGGAGGATATCTATTGTCAAAATAAGCAGTTATGTTAGTAATATTGATTATAAAACTAACATTACTGCAGTGAAACACAACTAGAATAGAGTAATAATTCTATATTTAGTCGGTAAGCGCCAATCGTTAAAGCTGTAAACAAAAAACCAATGCTCGTAAGTCGATATTTTGTATTGATGCATCTGCGGCTTCAATTAACTTAGGCTTTGCATGAAATGCTATCCCCAAGTCTGCGGCCTGAATCATTGGGATATCATTAGCACCATCACCAATAGCCACTCGCTGGCCTGATGCGATAGTCCATTGTTGTGCACATTGACTCACCACATTAGCTTTATATTGCGCATCGACAACATCACCAGTGACTTCACCGGTTAGCTTACCATTAACAATAACCAGCTCATTGGCAAACGCAGCATCAAGATTAAGTAACTGCTTTAAGTGGCCAACAAAAGGTGTAAAACCACCGGAAGCAACCACCAGTTTCCATTGATGCGCTTTTAACTCGGCGAGCATGGTTTCAAGACCGGGCATTAAAGGCAAGGTATCACATAACTGCTGAATAATCGCCGCATCAGCCCCGGCAAGTTTGCTCACTCGCAGCCTTAAAGACTGCTCAAAATCTAACTCTCCACGCATTGCACTTGCGGTTACTTTTGCCACTTCTTCGCCAACACCAGCCATGGCAGCCAGCTCGTCAATACACTCAATTTCAATGGCTGTGGAGTCCATATCCATGACGAGCAATCCAGGTTGATTTAGACGTGCTAGCGGTTGTTGAATAAGCACAATTTCAGCTGAAATATTATGTGGAAATGATGCTATCCATTGCTCATCCACGGTCTGAGTTGCTAGTTCAAAGCCAAATAAATCATTCTGTCTCACAAGCTTAGCGACATGAGCATCGGTTGATATTGAAGAGAGCCATGACTCAATCTCACTTGAGCATTCGCCATTAAAAATAACTCGGCAACGGTAAGGTAAATGAGCTTGCAAGCTCAATAAATATTCTGACTCTTGATAGCGATATAACACACTGCCTAGATGTTGGTATGTATCACAAGTATCTGAAAATAAGAAGTTTAATAAAGCGTTATCACATTTTTCCAGCATCAATACGGCCTCTTAGAATGTTACGACTATCTACTGACAAATTTTTCGATTAGTATAGCTTTTTGATAATTCTCTGTAATTGGATTGGTACTGAGTGCTTGTTAGACAAATAATGCATCCAAAACAGCCCCCAATTAAATAGAAAAAACCCTGAGGATTAAAGTGATTTTTGTTAAAGGTCTTAAGAAAAGACAAAAAATCAGCAGGATTGTGCAAATTATCGTGGCAATAGTGCTGATATTCGGCCTAATCTATTTGTGGCAATCGAGTTTACGTAATGGTCAAAAATTACTAAATTCGCAGACAAAAGTAATGGCAAGACTATTAGCACAACAAGCGGCTAATGGTGCAGCTCCTGCAATGTATTTGCAAAATGATGAGCAGCTTCAATGGCTTGCCTCTGCGCTGGCTGCTGACCCTAAAGTTATGTCGGTCAATATCTATAATTCTCAAGGCGTCAGATTGGCCTTCGCCCAGAGCGTCTCTTATGAAAAACTAGAAGCTGATTCAGAAATATTAAAAGGCTTATTAAAACCATATCCTCCGTTAATTGAAAATGTCATCCAGGATGAAAACAATTTAGGCTATGTTGAAGTACGTTTGAATCTTGATATCTTTTTTGACGAAATCAAAATATTGCATGAACAAAACATGCAATTACAACAGATGATGTTAATTGTTGCTGGTTTTATTGGTTTGCTATTATCGCGAGCATTATCATTTAAGCGTGCCGATTTTGATCGACGTAAGACCCAAGCTAAGTTGCGTAAAAAGCCTAAGAAGATCGCCTTGGTAAACGCTGACGAGCCTAAAAGTGGCCCACAAGAACCTAAAACGTAGAGAATAAAATTACAGACATAAAAAATGGGCACTCTAATAAGTGCCCATTTTCATTTATAACGTTTGATTATAGCGTTAATGCTGCATCTAAGGTCATAATAATCATGTCGCTGAATGTGGTTTGACGTTCATCAGATGTGGTTTTTTCACCAGTACGGATGTGGTCAGATACAGTAACAACACACAAAGCTTTAGCACCTAATTCATGTGCAACACCATATAAACCAGCGGCTTCCATTTCGACACCTAGAATGCCCATTTTTTCCATAACATCAAACATTTGAGGATCTGGAGTATAAAATAGGTCGGCAGAGAAAACGTTACCAACACGGATTTTAGTGCCGTGCGCTTTAGCTGAATCAACAACTGCACTGAGTAAGCTGTAATCTGCAATGGCAGCAAAATCGTTATCTTTGAAACGTAAACGGTTCACTTTAGAATCAGTACATGCACCCATACCGATAATCACATCGCGTACTTTTACGTCAGTGCTGATTGCGCCACAAGTACCTACACGGATTAAGTTCTTAACCCCGTAGTCTTTGATAAGTTCGTGTGCATAGATTGAACAAGATGGGATACCCATACCTGAACCCATAACAGAAATACGCTTACCTTTATATGTACCGGTAAAACCGAGCATATTACGCACATCAGTCACTTGCTCAACATTTTCTAAAAATGTTTCAGCTATGTATTTGGCACGCAATGGATCGCCAGGAAAAAGTACCGTTTCAGCAAAAGCACCTTCTACAGCATTAATATGTGGTGTAGCCATGTTTATAACCCCTATGTTTCTATTTTATTTTGTGTTGCTTAATCTTGTTTGTAGTTTAGCAAAACCATTAACCTTTATATAGAACCGTCGTTTGAAAATGTGACTAATTAATAAAAGATTTACCATAATCCATCGGTTCTAGCTTGAAATAACTCGCAATAGATTGACCGATATCGGCAAAAGATTGACGACGACCTAGTGAACCGGCAGATAAACCGGCGCCATAGGCAAGAACAGGAACACGCTCACGAGTATGCTCAGTGCCAACCCAAGTAGGATCGCAACCATGATCAGCGGTGAACACGACTAAATCTTCAGGTTGTAGAATAGCCAAGAGTTCAGGTAAACGTGAATCAAAGTATTCAAGAGCTTTAGCATAACCAGCGGTATCGCGACGGTGACCATAATGAGAGTCAAAATCAACAAAGTTAGTAAACACTATAGTGTTATCACCAGCACGTTTAATTTGTGCTAAGGTTTCATCGAATAACTCTTCAAGTCCGGTCGCTTTAAATTGCTGTGTAATACCACTATGAGCATAGATATCAGAAATCTTACCAATACTAACCACTTCACCACCGGCATCTTTCAGCTTATCTAATACGGTCGGTGCTGGAGGTAATACGGCATAATCATGACGATTACCGGTACGGGCAAAATCAGCAGCACTAGTACCAATAAATGGACGGGCGATCACACGGCCAATATTATAAGGTTCTAACTCTTCACGGGCTATTTTGCACAAGTTGTATAAATTTTCTAAGCCAAAACTTTCTTCATGACACGCTATTTGGAATACAGAGTCTGCAGAGGTATAGAAAATAGGCTTGCCTGTTTTCATGTGCTCTAGGCCTAACTCTTCAAGAATTTGAGTCCCCGAGGCGTGGCAATTGCCTAAGAACCCATCTAAACCAGCGCGTTGAAGAATTTTATCAGTGAGTTCTTTAGGAAATGAGTTGGTTAAATCACTAAAATAACCCCACTCATAAAGAACAGGAACCCCTGCCATTTCCCAGTGACCGCTTGGCGTGTCTTTGCCCGAGCTTAATTCGTCAGCATGGCCATAAGCACCGATGATTTCGACGTTATCAGCAAATCCAGCAGCAAATTTACCAGTACTTTCAAAACCAGCATGACCTAGGCCAAAGCGAGCAAGATTAGGTAACTTCAATGGACCTTGACGGCCGATATCCGCTTTGCCATCAGCACAAGCTTGCGCGATGTGACCAAAGGTATCAGAGCCAAGATCACCAAACTTATCGGCATCAGTTGCAGCACCGACACCAAAAGAGTCGAGCATTAAAATAAAAGTACGTTTCATTATGTGTTTCCTTATAAATCTGAAGCGCGAATATAACGATATATTTCAGGCGTCTTCTGTGGCGCACTGTCGCCAATAATAATGGCTTGTTGGACAGCTGCGGCAGCTTCGGCGAAAGCATCTTCAGATTGAGCATGGATCATCGCTAACGGTACATCTTTGTTAACTTCCTGGCCCAATGCACATACTTGGGTTAATCCAACACTGTAATCGAGTGCATCACCAGGTTTGCGACGTCCACCACCTAAGGTGACGACGGCTAAACCAAGTTCTCGGGTATCCATTTGGTATGCAAAACCTGATGTATTGGCATACACAGGGCGAATAATTTTCGCATGAGGTAGATACTTATCATATGCCTCAACAAAATCGGTTGGGCCACCTAAACCAGATACCATTTTAGCAAAAGCTTCAGCTGCTTTACCATTATCTAATACAGCGTTTAGCTTATTACGCGCTTCCGCTTCATTCTGTGCAATACCACCCAAAATGAGCATTTCGGCACATAATCCCATGGTGACAGCATATAAACGAGGATTACGATATTGACCCGTTAAAAAGTTTATCGCTTCACGCACCTCAACAGCATTACCAGCACATGATGCTAAAACTTGGTTCATGTCAGTTAACAATGCCGTTGTTTTGGTACCTGCGCCATTAGCAACGGCAGTAATACTGCGGGCTAATTCTTCAGATGCTTCATAGGTAGGCATAAATGCCCCGCTGCCCACTTTGACATCCATTGCGAGAGCGTCTAGTCCTGCGGCTAATTTTTTAGACAAAATAGATGCGGTAATAAGTGAGATTGACTCAACCGTTGCGGTATTATCGCGAATTGAATAAAAACGTTTATCGGCAGGGACTAGATCACCAGTTTGACCAATAATGGCTACACCAGCGTCTTTAACGACTTTGCGGAATAATTCACTTGATGGTTCAGTTTGATAACCAGGAATAGCATCAAATTTATCTAACGTTCCACCAGTATGGCCTAAGCCACGGCCAGAAATCATTGGTACATAACCACCACATGCCGCAGCCATAGGGCCAAGCATTAGGCTGATGACATCACCAACACCACCAGTGCTGTGCTTATCGATAATAGGGCCATTGAGGCCGAGTGAATCCCAATTTAATACAGTGCCGGAATCACGCATTGCAATCGTTAAGGCAATTCGCTCATCCATATTCATATCTTTGAAATACACAGCCATACCAAATGCGGCAATTTGCCCTTCAGAAACAGTGTTATGAGTGATGCCATCTACAAAAAATTGAATTTCGGCAGTGCTTAATGCATCACCGTTACGTTTTTTACGGATAATCTCTTGAGCAAGAAACATATAGAGTCCCCATGAGGCAATCCAACACCTTTAGGATCGCCATTAATATCAAGAATGTCATTCAATGATGACGCTTTGCATAACGATTATTCGTTATGCAAAGTGGCTGTTAATACATTATGCCAATTAGTAACCTGAAGTCGGTTTCGGTGCTTCAGTTAGCTCTAATGTATGCAGCAAGCTATTTAATAAGCTAGAAGCACCAAAGCGGAAAGTCTGTGGACTAACCCAATCAGCACCCAAAATACGCTCAGCCAGATCTAAAAACTCTGCTGTTTGAGCCGCATCACGCACGCCGCCAGCAGGCTTAAAACCAACTTGACGATCTTTTTCGCTGATCACGGTCAACATAATTTCAGCCGCTTCAAGAGTGGCATTAACCGCCACTTTACCGGTTGATGTTTTAATAAAGTTAGCGCCAGCATCAATTGATAATTCAGAAGCTTTACGAATAAGAGCAGGATCTTTTAACTCACCAGATTCGATAATGACTTTCAACAATACATCATCACCACACTCTTCTTTACACGCTTTAACCAGTTCAAAGCCAACAGTCTCATTACCTTCCATTAATGCACGGTATGGAAATACAACATCAACCTCATCGGCACCATAAGCAACGGCAGCACGAGTTTCTAATACAGCGATAGCGATATCATCATTACCGTGTGGGAAGTTAGTCACAGTCGCAATCTTAATGTCTTCACAATCAAGCTCATTAAGGGTTTTACGTGCAATAGGAATAAAGCGAGGATAAATACAAATCGCAGCTGTATTACCAGCAGCAGACTTCGCTTTATGGCATAAGTCGATCACTTTTTGATCGGTATCATCGTCATTTAATGTGGTTAAATCCATTAATGAAATACCGCGTAACGCTGCTTTTTTTAAATCAGTCATAATTGCTCTCCGAAACGAAAAATCAAAGTCGATAATTTTTTTCAGGCAACACTATAGAATGGGCATATGATTATTATTATGGCCGGGCCTTCAGTGTTGCCAGTAAATCTAGATAATATTTACTAACCTAAGTATTCAATCTGATAACGAGTACCACGACTTGAATCCTTGAAGACCGGAAAAGAAAAAACAAAGACATTTGTTTCAACAATTCCGCGAAAAATCCATTTTAGCGCGTAAAGATACAACTTTGTAGAGTACAAACCTTTATATAAAAATATTGTTAACTTAATAGTTTTAAATAAAAATTCGCGGCTGTCTTATAGTGGAAAAGTTAGAGCCGCAAATGCGACTCTAACATGCACTATACCTATCTTAGAACTTGTAAGTTGCTGTTAGGTAATGTGACCAACCTGTAGATTCTAGGCCAACGATTCCGCCTTCATCTTCAAGTAGGTATACGTCTTTGAAGCCTTTTAAGCCATAACCAAGAGCGTAACGATCTGAGTGCCAGTATAGACCAAAGAAGATGTTACCACCGCTTGAAGTCTTAGGAACGAACATGTCGTCAACTGCGTCTGCACCAAATTGATAATCAACATAACCTTGGAATGACAAGAAGCTCTTGTTATCAAAGAAGTAGAAAGGTTTGAACCAGTTAGCTGAGAACTGATATCCGTTCCACTCTTTAGCATTCATGTCGTAGAAACCGTAAAGGTTCATACCCGTTTTGCCTAACCAAGGTACATTTACGTCAGCACCAACACCCCAGAATGTAGAGTTAACGCCTTCGCCGTTAAGACCATCCCAGTTAAACAAAGTAGAGAAATATACTTCTTGGATTGGGCCAAAAGATAAATCTTTACCTGTGATAGCATCGATAGAGAAACGTGGAGCAAACTTCATAAACAATTTGCTAGTGCCAGAACCTGGGTTCTTGTCACCATTGTCAGACGTTTCATTAGCTAAGTTGAATACATCAACATAACCGTATAAATCTACAACACCAGAACGACCACCAAACTCCATTTCTAGGTAGTTATGTTGATCACCTGAAGCTGGGTTATCTGGCTTTTCACCGATAGAGTACATAGCGTTAAACTGCATCCACTTGTAATCAGTACCGTGAAGATCGCTGCGGTCTGCAGCAAAAGCATTACCAGAAATAGCAGCAACTGTTGCACCGGCTAAAGCTAACATTTTTACATTTTTCATCATCAACCCCATGTATATTATTAAACTATCTTCGTGGATAGCACTTCTTTTTTAATCATTCGCATTTTACCGTTACTGATATTAATCTCAATATTTAATCGATAAAAAACGAATACAAAATTCTTTTTTGTGAACAATGTCGCGACTATTTGTCTACACTCTATTCACAATTTGACATTTTAATTTTGACTAGAGGATTTAATACATCCTCTTTCGCAATCAATAAAACGGCATAACTTCGTATTGGGAAACGGTGGATTAACACAAAATCAATAACAACTTTATTATAAACTGGGTCTCTAATATGGATTAAGCTAAAGACCCAGTTATTGGGGTATTCCCCCTGGACTTACTCTTAGATAGCTAAGAATAAACCGGCTAATGTCGCGCTCATTAAGTTAGCTAATGAACCAGCGATAACAGCACGGATACCTAATTTAGCAAGGTCATGGCGACGTGAAGGAGCCATAGCACCTAAACCACCAAGTAAAATTGCAATTGAAGATAAGTTAGCAAAACCACATAGGGCGAAAGAGATAATCGCTTTAGTGCGGTCAGACATCATTACACCAGTTTCTGCTACAACTTTGAAACCTTCTGCTGAAGCATCAAGTAGATACGGAGCAAAATTTAAGTAAGCAACAAATTCGTTAACCACAATCTTTTGACCGATGAAAGAACCAGCAACAAGCGCTTCATTCCAAGGTACACCGATTAAGAATGCTAAAGGCATAAAGATATAACCAAGGATGAGTTCAAGAGTAATACCCTCTAAACCGAACCAACCCGTTACACCACCGATGATACCGTTGATCATGGCGATTAAACCAACGAATGCGATCAACATAGCACCAACGTTTAATGCTAAATGCATACCTGATGCAGCACCTGAAGCAGCAGCATCTAACACGTTTGCTGGCTTATCAGGATCATCTGGTAAATCGTCCATTTCGTTAATAGCAGCTTCTGTTTCTGGGTGCATCAATTTAGCCATTAACAGACCACCAGGAGCAGCCATGAATGATGCAGCAACTAAATATGCAATTGGAACACCCATTTGCGCGTAACCAGCTAATACAGAACCTGCAATAGAAGCTAGACCGCCCACCATGATGGCGAATAATTCAGATTGTGTCATTGTCGCAATAAACGGACGCACAACTAGTGGTGCTTCAGTTTGACCAACGAAAATGTTCGCTGTTGCTGACATTGATTCAGTGCGGCTAGTACCGAGTGCTTTTTGTAAAGCGCCACCGATAATACGGATAACCCACTGCATAATGCCTAAATAGTAAAGCACTGCAATTAGAGAAGAGAAGAAAATAATGACAGGTAATACGTTGATGGCAAAAATAAAACCAACTTTAAAGTTAGCTAAATCACCAAATAAGAAGCTAGTACCGGCTTGTGCATAACTAATCACACTTGATACCGCATCTGAAACACCTTTCAGAATATCTTTACCGACTGGAACATATAAAACAAAACCTGCGAAGAATGCTTGAATAGCTAAAGCACCACCAACAGTACGAACATTAATTGCTTTTCTATTATTTGATAGTGCAAAACCTATCAATAGTAAGGTGACCACCCCTACTAAACTCATTATTATATCCATTAATCATCACCCTTTTGTTAACAGTTTTTTTGAATGTTGTTAACTCACCTAATTTCCGCTGACGATTATAACTGAGCGTGAAACGAAAAGCGTCGTTTTGATCAAGTTTTTAAACTTTAATTTCAAACCCTTACGACATTAAAAACAATTAATAATGTTGTGTTCATAAAAAAACAATTAAAGCTCAAACAGTTGCAAAGCATTTTTATTCAACTGTTCTAATATACAGACAGTGGTTTTTTTCTTTAAAAATGCGATTTCGGACACAATTCGAGGCAATATAAGGGGAGTGTTTCGTGATTTAGGTTGATCAAACGGAGGCATGCTCGGTGAATCTGTTTCTAATAAAAAGTGTTCAAGGGGTAAATTAACCACTGTTTCACGGAGCTTTTTCGCACTAGGATTGAGTATTAAAGCACCAACACCTAATTTAAAACCGAGCGAAACATAGCGTTTGGCTATATCACTGTTGCCATAAAAACCATGCACCACACCACCCTTTATCAATTTAAAACGCGCTAACATTGTCAATAATTGTTGATGCGCTTTCACGGCATGTAAAATGACAGGCAATTGATAATTTTGTGCCAGTAATAATTGTTTTTCAAGTAACAACAATTGGTTATCTGACCAGTGATGCAATTTATCTAGGCCACACTCTCCAATCGCCACCAAACGCTTATTATTGCTATATTGCTGTAACATTGTATCAAGCTTCATTATCGCTGTATCAATGTCGTCTGGGACAAACCAAGGATGAATTCCAAGCGAAAAATAACAATCAAATTTATCTGCAATATGAATTTGCTGCTGCCACTTTTCTGCTGATACTCCTGGTAAAATAACCGAAGTAATACCACTTTCATGCATAGCATCAAATAATTGTGTTCTATCATTATCAAACTCTGCCATGTCGAGATGTGCATGGGTATCAATCATAAGATCACGCTCTGCTATTACTGATATTAATTACGGATATCATGTTAAGTGACAATAGACTCATATATTGACATATCACGCCCATGATCGCTCATCCTTGGTGCACAACTGAATTTATTTTTCTTTGTCAACGTAATCTCAGCGTTCCATAAGATGCAATTTTGCCAAGATGTTACCAATAAAAGCTTAAAAACAGCTTTGCTCAGTCAAATATCTACTTAAAAATAGTAATAAAAAAGGCGGCAAAGCCACCTTTCATTAACACACTTGAAACATTTGCTATAACAATTAATGCTCTCGAGTTTTGGCAAACTCAATATCAGGATAACGTTCCATTGATAGGTTTAAATTCACCATAGTAGGCGCAATATAGGTAAGATTATCACCACCATCCAGGGCTAAATTCTGACTACACTTACGACGGAACTCTTCTAGTTTACGCTCATCTTTGCAATACACCCAGCGAGCAGTACTCACACTGATACCTTCGTAAATGGCTTCGACGTTGTATTCACTTTTTAAGCGTCCAACAACCACTTCAAACTGCAGCACACCAACCGCTCCAACAATTAAATCGTTAGAGTCTAGAGGTCTAAAGACCTGCACAGCGCCTTCTTCAGATAATTGCACTAGTCCTTTGAGGAGCTGCTTTTGTTTCAGTGGATCTTTTAAGCGAATACGGCGGAACATTTCTGGAGCAAAGTTAGGAACACCCGTAAAGCGAAACTTTTCGCCTTGGGTAAAGGTATCACCAATACGCATGGTGCCGTGATTATGTAATCCAATAATATCACCAGGATATGCCGCTTCAGCACGGGCACGATCCCCTGCCATAAAGGTTAATGCATCACTGACATTAACATCTTTACCAATGCGAACATGGTGCATTTTCATACCTTGCTCATACCGACCCGAGCAAACACGCATAAAAGCAACACGGTCACGGTGTTTAGGGTCCATGTTGGCTTGAATTTTGAAGATAAATCCTGAGAACTTTTCTTCATCAGGCGTCACGTTGCGTGCATCACTTTCACGCGGTAACGGCTTAGGTGCCCACTCGACGATACCGTCTAGAATATGATCGACACCAAAGTTACCCAAGGCTGTGCCGAAGTATACAGGAGTCAGCTCACCTTTAAGAAAGGCTTGTTGATCAAATTCATGTGAAGCACCAGCAACCAGCTCCATTTCATCACGAATTTCAGACGCATAAGAGCCCAGTACTTTATCAAGCTCAGGATTGTGCAATCCTTTAATAATACGTTCTTCTTGAATGGTATGACCCATACCACTTTGGTATAAAATAACTTCATCACGTAAAATGTGATATACACCTTTAAACTCTTTACCTGAACCAATAGGCCAAGTAATAGGAGCACAAGCTATCTTTAAAATCGCTTCAACTTCATCCATTAACTCTATAGGATCGCGAATATCACGGTCACATTTATTCATGAACGTCACAATAGGCGTATCGCGTAAACGGGTCACTTCCATTAATTTAATGGTTCGATCTTCAACACCTTTAGCGGAGTCAATCACCATTAAACACGAGTCGACCGCAGTCAGGGTACGATAAGTATCTTCAGAAAAGTCTTCGTGACCAGGTGTATCAAGTAAATTGATTAGTGCGCCACCGTAAGGAAACTGCATAACAGAGGTGGTAATAGAAATACCACGATCTTTTTCCATTTCCATCCAGTCAGATTTAGCATGTTGACCAGACTTTTTGCCTTTTACCGTGCCAGCCTTTTGTAAGGCATTTCCGAATAAAAGTACTTTTTCGGTGATGGTGGTTTTACCCGCATCGGGGTGCGAGATGATAGCAAAGGTCCTTCGCTTATTGATTTCATTGAGAAAATCTTGGTTTGCCATGTATAAATTCTTTTAGTTTGTACACGGATTTGTACACACTTTTGGAAGTACTCTCTTTTCAGTTCTTCGCTTGTCAAATCCGTCGTGTTAATCGTAATTGGCCGCTATTTTCGCTGATCTTGACTTTATAAACAATCAATGGTTATCTAATCGGTTACCATTTACTCTCAGCGTGCGCCAATGCTCAGTTGTAGCTGTTTGCAATCGTTGCTTCTTCAGCTCATGAACAACTGTGGCTAAACCACAAATTCCTTCGCTACCAGAAATCGATGATAGCTTGTCGTACTACACCGATGATGGTGCAGTTGCCGTTGATCGGTATTGCCGGGTATTGCGGGTTCAAAGGTTTTAGATACTTCTGTTCACCATCAATAACCAACTGCTTAAAGGTTGCTTCTTTCGAATCATCCAAACGCGCAACAACCAATGAACCTGAAGAAAAAGGTAACTCAGGATCAACAACGATCACTGCTCCCTCAGGTATGGATTTTTTTCCGCTTGGATTTTCCATACTGTCGCCTTTTACGCGAAGTGCGAAACAACCCTCATGTGCTTTCCCAGTGACTTCACGCCACTCCTCAGCATCTTCATGGGCAAATCCCTCCGCTATTTCAGTCCAATCACCGGCCTGGACCCAGTTAATGAGAGGAATTCTTCCCTTAATATCAGGCCCGACTTCTACATTACCGACCCCCAAGCCAATCTCGCCATCACCTGTGGCGAGCCAATGAGCATTCACGCGAAGCGCCTCCGCGATCTGCATGGTGTAACGAGACCTAGCCGATTTACCAGAGCAAATCTGGCTGATCGACTGTTGTTTGATACCAATGCGACGAGCCAACTCAGACTGAGTCACCCCAGTAAGCTGCAAGGCATGGTTTAGTCGTTCGGATAAAGTTTTCATAAGCCCGTATTCTACAAATAAAACTGTAGCCTTTCAACAATTTTAACTGTTGACTTAACTACAGTTTAAACTGTAACATTCAATCTTGTAACAGTTATTATTGTAACAGGAGACGGTATGGAAGTGTTCAACACGACACAAAAACATCTCCGCCGTGCCATTGACTTGGTCGGCGGGCAATCAGCATTAGCACGAGCCATCAACTCAAAGCAGCAAAACGTCTGGTTTTGGTTGAATAAATCAGGGCGTGTTCCCGCTGAATTCGTTTTACCCATCGAACAAGCTACGCAAGGACAGGTAACCCGATCCCAGTTAAGACCGGACATCTATCCCGAATGCCCAAGCGAGCAGAAAGCCAGTAACCAGTAGGATTAAGGGCAAGTAATGGTCAGCATTTTACCTAAACACAGAAGCGAGTACCTCCATGCGTGATTATGGCAAGGTCTATACCCGCTTTTGGCTAAAGCAAAATGTTTTGTCCTGGAGTGACTCTGCGAAGTTGCTAGGACTGTATTTGCTTACATGCCCACACTGTAATTTGCTTGGCTGCTTTCGATTGCCGATTGGTTACGTTGCTTCTGACTTGAACTGGGATGAGCAACAAGTTGCTAAGGCTTTAAGTGAGTTAGAACAAGATAAGTTCCTGATTCGTTGCGAGGAATCCGGTTGGACTTTGATTCGGAGCTTTCTGAAGCACAACCCAATCGAAAACCCAAACCAAGGTAAGGCAGCCTTTCGGTTGTTTAAAGATGTACCTGCCGACTTCGTTGGTATGGCATCGCTTTTGAAATCTCTTGCCGCTTTTCAAGCTCGGCTACCAGAAGAATTTTCATCATTGTTTATGCCTGATGGCAACCCGGTAAGGGACTCTCAACGGTCGGATGACTCTGAGAGAAGCAACAAACCAACAGTTAAAACTGTTGACCACATACAGTTTGAAGACTTCTGGGATGTACAAATTCGCAAAGAAAAAAAAGCAAAAGCCAAAGAAGAATGGCTACGCATGGGCCTCAATGAAGACTATGAACTCGCCTTGGAAGTGCTAACACGCTGGAAAGAGCAACGAGACAACCGATTGCAGTATCAAGATCGGACTAAGACCCCTATGCCACATAACTGGCTTTTAAACCGGCAATGGGAAGACGAGTACGTTCGCATTGATGAAGTACAGCAATCATCGACGAGCCTAAAGGGCAGCAATCACCAATTGAATATTGAAGAAAGCAATCGTCGCATCGCTGAAAGCTGGGCCGGACCAGGTATTCGGGAGGTTCGTTCAAGTGCAGGAGGTTGATAAACGCGAGTTTGCTGAAGTTTGGGGAGCCGCTTGGGCCATGTATGGCAAAAGCGTATCACCGCAATTGCTATCCATCGCATTTGAAGCCCTTCGTGCTTATAGCATTGAAGAAGTGCGAATCGGTCTGACTCGGCATATTCAATCACCGGATACTGGGCAATTTTTTCCAAAGCCCGCTGACGTCATCAAGCATATCGATGGCAACTCGGGTTCAAGAGCCATGGTTGCTTGGAACAAAGTTGACAAGGCTGTTCGTCAGGTTGGCGCTTGGACATCCGTGATGTTTGACGATGCACTTATCCACCGCGTGATTTCAGACATGGGGGGATGGGTTGAACTCTGCAAAGTTGATGACAGGGAATACCCCTTTAAGCAAAAAGAGTTTTTAACACGCTACCAGGCTTACTTGCTGCGGGACGAAGTGGGTGAATACCCAAGGCTATTACAGGGTATTGCCGACCATCAGAACCAGCAAAAAGGATTTGATATGCAAGCGCCTGTTGCCGTGGGTGACTGGTCAAAAGCGGCACAAGTTTACACGAGAGGCATCGCCAATTTTAGCGCAGTGCCTTTGAAAAGAATAAGCCCGAAAGCCATTCAGGCGCTTCTCGGAAATCAATTAGAGGACAAAAATGAAAACGATTAAAGCAAAAACCGTTGCCCTAGTGATAGCCATGTCCGCAAGCACTTCAGTCTATGCGTTTCCGGGCTATCAGTGGGAAAAAGCAGCACAAAGTGTTGGTATTGATCCAGTCATGCTCTACGCCGTTGCCTTGGCTGAGTCGGCCTCACATCGAGGTCTTAACATGACCAGTCCATGGCCATACGCAATTCGCAATGGTTCAAACGCAACCTACGCCAAATCTAGGACAGAAGCGGAGCAACTGTTAAACCAGGCACTTCAAGAGAGTGAAAAATACCAGCTCGATATTGGCCTTATGCAAATCAATTTGCATTGGCATGGGCATCGAGTGAGCTCAGCAACAGAACTGCTAGACCCCATCACCAACCTTACTGTCGGCTCCAGTATTTTGGCCGAAGCAATCAAGTCTTCACCAAACGATTTAGAGCTTGGCATAGGCCGCTATCACAGTTGGAACGAAGAACGTGCACGCTGGTATGGGCAAAGAGTGCTTTCTATCTATCGCAATATTTTACATGAACTGGAGGTCCGTCAATGACAACCAATCAACAAGACTTCTATCAATTAAATTTGGCGTACCTACACGCAGCACGTGAATTAGCGCGAATTGATCCGCAAGAGGCGGTCTTGCGCTTTGGACTTACACGCGACGTGGTGGATGCACTTATTAATGCCGGTGTTGACGACCTGCAACGAGTGGCGACCTCATCATTCATGCTGTTTCAACCAAGGGGTAACCAAAGCCAACTGATTGAGATGGTGAAGAGCAAAGGCACAGGTATCCCAAGAATCGCTTATTTATTATCAACCCTAAACAACAAGGGGGATGCATGATTGATAACCTGTCCAAAAGTGAGCTGTTTACCCGAGCCTCGCTGCTTATTAAGTACGGATTTCGAACGACCATTATCGCGCTCGATACAGGTTTGCCAATCCACATTATCAGAAGGCTGCACAAAGAAGTGACTGGCAAGTCACCTTGTCCTGGTCAATTGCCAGAATCTGATGCCATCGTTAAAAGCAGAAGAGCCTTAGTTGAAGGCTCCCTGCTGATGGCCCTTTATGTCAATATTGGTGGTGATAATGTCTACAAGCAATTAAATATTGATGCTTTGATGAAAGCTTACGATGCGTACTTGGTTGCAAGGGAAGAAGCAGATCTTCCAGCTGAGATCCCCTGGAAAAAACTAACCATCAATGAAGGTTGGGTTTTAGCTCGTGATTTAAGATCACAGCTTGCATCCTTACACCGGTGTCGATGCGGTAGTCTGTATTTGACGGTATCTCAACAGCGCATTCAGCTTAAATGTCCTGTGTGCGTGATTATGGCCGAGCAAACCACTAGAGCACTTTTTGAGAACTAACATGCTGATACATGATTTGATTGTGCACCGCCTGTGCACTTGGAGAGTACTAAGATGACAAGCTTACTTAAATCTTTACCAGCACGCTGCTGGGTTATTTCACTGGGGCTTTTTCTGGCGACTTTGGCTGTGGCTCATTTTTTTCCCTCAGAAATATTAACAGCATCTGCCAAGTTAGCGGCTTTGCCATTTCTGTTCTGCACCGTCGTTTTTTTCAGCTACTTGGGATTCAAAGCGACCTGTAACCCCATCGGCCTTATAGCCATCACCACTATGTTTTTAGCAATCGCATATTGGCAAGCGAGTTGGACAATTGTTGGTTTGGGACTCTTTTTCATAGTTATTTGTACTGGAATTAGATTCTTGAGCAGCCAAGTTAAAGATTCGGGTAGAACTTTGAGCATTGAAGAAAAATGGTATTGGTATAAGCTCCATTCGTTTTTTGATGGCTTTTATCCACGGTATCCCAAAAAGCCAAAAAAATAGCCAGCCCACCACAAGCTGGCTACCTTCTATTTTCAGTTCCTTCCTGATGCCTGGTTATAGGCCCTAATATCGATCAAGTTGTTCTGAGCATAATCTCCCGCAAGGGATGCATTTGAGATCACCGCTATCTGCTTATCCACAAATGCTTTATCTTCTTCGGACACACTGTCAGGGATGTAACCGCCACTCTCATCCTTTTGACGATAGTCATTTAGCATTTGCTCCCTTAGACCAAGCATTTCAGGCGACCAACTCGATGAGTCTTCAAAGTTGAAAACGCGCCCCGCCAAACCTTCATTGAAAGCTTGAGCGAACACTTGACTTTGAATCGGGGTCAATCCCATTCTCTGCCCTTCGCTGTATGCTTCCTGTTTAAAATCATCAGCATACTGCTCTAGGAACTCACCATATCGATTGTTAACTGCCGCACCAAATGCCCCCGCCAACATGGCTTCAGACTTAGTGCCCCAGTTTACTTCGGAGGCATACTGCGAACTCGATCCACTGTATGCATCATTAAACGCCGTCAATGGGTTTTCCAAAGATGTTCCGGCATCAACGGCGGCTTTTAAGCCATCCCAGGTTGATTTGCTGGCCACCGTTGCGTTGTGCAAGAAACCTCGTGAGCCAGGATCTTCAAGCGCTTGTTCTTTGTAACTCTCATAGTCTTCGCCAAAGTGATTCAAGGTATGCAGTGCTGCATCAGTATGCTTGCCACTGAAATCACCAATAGCACTGGCGCTGTTGAAGAACATTTCAGCACCAGAAACTCCGCTATCATCAGCCATAATGCGTGCTCGCCACTGAGACCCAGCTTCACTGTTTAGTCCAGATTGATAGGTACTTGTGTCAGAAGCTACGGCCTGCTGGGCTTGCTGCTGATGCGCATTCAACTGTCCATCTATACCAGATAGATTGGTTTGGTAAGCCGATTGAGCTGCGTTGTACTGAGTTTGAACTGTTGCTGCATCCTCGTAGCCGCCCAATACACCCGATTCAACTTGGCTTTGAATACCACCAAAAGTAGGTGCAGTTGATGACATACCTTCATTAGAGCGCGGCTGAATTGATCGTAAATCGGCTCCGGTAGCCATGGCCATAACAGTCATTGCTGCTTGATAATCATTGTCGCGTTCAGCGGGCGTTGAAGAGTTGCTATAGGTCAAAGACTCCATAGCTGCGGCCACATACGCCTGATTATCATCAGGTAGCAAGCGCTGATACATCGGAAGGTTTTCACGTAAACGGTTACCTGCTTCAACATGCTGGTTCATATAGCGACCTAAATAATCCATGACTTCAGGATTGTCCGCCGCTAATCGGGTTAACGTCGCACCATCAGTATTTCTTTGTCCTGATAGACTGTAGCTGGCCTGATCAAGCTCACTAAAGCGATTTGATGCCGTGACAACGTCTTGTGCTGAACTCTGAAGTGACTGATAGTCTTGGTTAGACAAGGACATCTCAACGCCAGAACGTCTTGAGTCTGAAAGGTCCTTAACCATTGCATCGCGATACTCAGCACGTCGTGAATCACTCGATGCCAAGCTTTGCATCTCCCCAGTGAGCGTATTTGCGGTCGTAGATCGAGAACTGCCTTCTGACGACTCAACTTGGCCACTAAAGTTACCACCTAAATCCAGCCCTGCTCGTACCCTTGATAGTTTTGGTACACGAGATGAGTCTGGCTTATCGACTCCTGGCAAGTTGCCCTGTGGAGAATCATTGCCGCCAGTACCAAGAAGCCTTCCAAGAAAGCCCTTATCAGCAACTTCTTTCTCACCGGGATTAGTAATGGTTCCATCGCCACCGACCCTTAGGCCTCCCGATAGCACGCCCGATACCAAGCCACGTACAGCATCTTTTTTATCGTCTCCAAAACCATACCGAGTTTGCAGGTCATCAGTAACCTGATTAACAACGGCGCTAGATGCGGAGTTAGATGAGCCGATCTGACGTCCAACCGAAGACAGGTTGTCGTAACTTAGCTTTTCACCAAAAGTTCGACTCATAGTATTCCCAACCTGACGACTAAAGGCTTGGGTTGCCTGAGTCATGGATTCTTTTGCAGAGCCGACCATTGAACCCACCGCGTTTCCGACAGAGAAACTGCTTAGTAGGTTTGACGCGCCGGTCATAGCAGAACCCGTAAGGGCTGAATTTTGGAACATTGACTGTGATTGCATTACCGGGGCATTTTTCGCGACATCTGGACTTGCCATCTTTTCATCAATTGCATCACCGTTTTGAAGACGTCCAGCCAAGTGGGTAGCGGTTATTGCTGAGCCATACACGAGCATGAGCGAAATCGCTGGAACACTCGACGCCAACATGCCGCCAGTAGCTATCCAGGTTTGCAGCACTGAATCCATCTGCATCATCCCAGCAAAAGATGGCACTTCTGTACCTGCAAAGGCATCAAGAGCCGACATTTTCCCTGCAACGGTTAAATGAATATACAGATTAATGATGGCCATGACAGGCATCCAAAGTTGAATCCAAAGCAGGATTAACAAGTACTTCCCAGCCATTCGCATCCCGATTTGGCCAAGGGCTATCACAAAGGCCATCAATGGGGTGATGGCGTAAATGAAACCCTCAAAAAACGTCATCATCGGACGAACGATACTTTGGAAAAGAGTCTGCTCCGCCGCCCATTGTGTATTGCGCTGCTCAATCGCCTGGTTAACCATAACGGCTGCGGTGAAAGCTTGATCATCCATATACTTGCCCGTCACGCTTTGCTCATAAATAGGCAAAAGCACCGACGCGGTCATGTACTTTTGGGTGTTAACCGAGGCCAAACCAAGGTTATTCAGTGCATTTCGGATCACGACATCAGTATCCGTTGCTGACGAAGACCCCAATGAGGCTGACAAAACCTGTTTAAGCCTTGGAATGAAGGTTGATTCTGTCATGAGTTTCAGTTGGCTGTAGGCATCGGTGCAGTCCAGATCGCTACTGCTACCACTGAGCATGATTCGAGTGCCATAAATGCGCGAATCAAACCTAATCGCAGTCATCGGATTAGGATCACTCAGCACCTGATCGAGGTTCTTTTGGCCAATATCGATGCCAATCAAGGTGCATTCTTTGATGTAATTAAACCACGATTGCTCGATGTCCGAGCCACCAACACGATTTGCATCACCCAACCCCGAGCGATCCATCACCTGTTTTCTCACTTTAATCAGTGACTGTAAACTGGATGCAAAGCCGTATTCCGTCATGGCGGGAGTTGAGAACGCCGTTTCAAACAATCGCGTGATTTGAAAGCCAACAGTCGAAATCGTACTGCCTGCGGCAGCAATACCGATGGGCACATTATCAACCACACGAACTTGTCCCGTGTACGCATCCTCAATGCTCACTCGGGTACTGGGCCCAAACATGGTTGCAAAGACTAGCCATGAGACTAAGACGTGTTGAAAGTTAATCCCACGACCACCTTGCATTAAGGCCTGAACAGAGACCATCAATACCCCAATGAGCAAACCAATCCGAACCATTGAAGTAAAGTCGCCTGTACCAGTGATCATCGCGACAGCATTCAGGACCTGCTCTAAAAAAGCCGAATCCCCGATGGAATAGATTTCCCACATTATCTATTCCCCCAGCGCCGTAGATTTAACGGTGTAATAACGCTGTTTGCGAATGGTCTGAATCACCTGGTTAAAATGCGCCAGCAATTCTTGCTCTGAGCCGTATCTTCGCTGCAACGCAGCGTACTCCTCATTAATTTGGCGACGTGCACGTTCAAGGTCTTCGGTTAACAACTTCGCATAGGCATGATCTTCCACACCAGAGGTACTTCTAGCTGCATTGAGCATGTCTTCAACCAATGCTCGGGCCATCTCAACAGCAATAAATGGCGCAGCTCTTGAAGCAAACGACCTAGCGGCCCCTTCATTTAATGCAGAAAGTGTTCGAATCATGCCGCCAATGCTCGCAGGAGCCGAGGTCATAAAAGCCTTTTCGGTGGTGCTAGCAGCCCCTGTATTTCGAGCAAATTTAAAAATAATGCCGTTACTGGAACCTGTACCAAGAAGTAAATTTTCTACCTGGGTTGATAACCCGGTTAGGGTCACGTTAGTGATTGTCGGATTCAGACATCCGTCTTGTGTCACTATGTCACATCGGTACATAGCGACGTTACCGCCATGAATTAGATGCTCAATAGTCACTTTATTGCCATTCAGTCTGGTCAGTTTTGGGGCTTTACCTTGGCCATCAGCGGCATTCGCTAAATCACCAACAATGATCGAGCCCGTCACTGACATAACCGATTCAAGAAAACGGTCATCCCCCGATGCAAACCAGCTTGATGCCGAGTGACGTTTCAATGCTCGCCAAACCAAATTACCTTTAATCGTTTTGTTCACATCAGATGCCGCGACACTCGAAGCGTTCTCATATGGGTTCTTACCATTGGATTCACTCCAACTGGTAAAAACGTCTCCAGCCCCTTTAAGTGAGCTCAACATGCTGGCTTCTGTTTGCCCCTTTTTACCAAAAGCAGCCAGGGTATCGTTCACGACTCCCTGAGCCATTTGACAGGAATTGCCGAAATACTCGTTCAACTGCTGGATTTTCTTTTGCAGTGTCTCCATGTGCTGAGAGCATTTCTCACACATAGCACTGAGCGCCAATTGGAATGCGTATCCCTTCGCGTTTGCAGCAACAGAACGAAGTAATTGAACAAACTGATCTGCATTAACAAATGACAAACTACCAGCGAACATATCAATGCCGCCACAACCGGCTTGGAATGACGGAGGCACCATAGAGACGAGGTTCTCGTTCATGATCCTGTTACGAACAACAACGCTTCCGCCAGATATCACACCACGCCGTTGACTCTCGAATACACCAGGCGCAGTGGTGTTGGTCATTGAACCAAACAACTGGTTCATCTCCTGTTGCAAGCTTGCTTGGCTCATAGATGAAAAACCAATCGCACAGGCGATTAGCGATACTCGGAATACTTTTTTCATCGTTATAACCCTCCTTGTGCACGCAGATAGCGAACAAGGAACTCAGGGTCCTGTAATATCTTTTCGTTAAGCTCTTGGGCTGACATCGCGAGTGACACGCCGGGTTGAACAGGTCTGGTGGCATAGTAAGTTTGATCGTCAATCCAACCGGCTTGATGGGCTGCGAGAATAATTCGATTATTGAGCTCATCGAGGCTCATTGCGCCTTGGCCAATGGGAGTGATGACATTAGGCGGATCAACTAAGAATACGGCAGGGACAGTCGTAACGGACAAGGATTGCGCTTGTCCTGAATCGACTTTGTAATTAGGAAATTCTCCACCCGGTAAAGGCAAGCCATCGACAGCAATAGCAAACACCTCGAAACCGTAGTTCAAAGCCATGGATTCGATGATAGGCGCTTGAGCGTGGCAATAAGGGCAATCCGAACGATAGAAGAAGAACAAGCCAGCCCGTTTTGCTACTTCACCTAAAGCTACATCACGTTGAGCGCCAGCTTCTCGATCCATCCGATTGGCAGCATAGGTCGCCAAGGGTCTGCGGCTGATTTCATCCAAAACAGGATCGCCCATGACCACCTGCTGACTAACATCAGCAAACTGTGAGCCCTTATCCATCATGACTCGCTGGAGATACAGATAGGCTCTGACGTTTGCAGTCGTTGGTTCATCAATTGCCTTGTCCATGAACGACTGCATGTGCTCTCGGAACCAGGCAGCACTGAAGGGTTTTAGCTCGTCCTTTGTGGGCTCCATGACTCCAGGTTCTGGCTTTATTTGCTCTTCAGACTCCGCTGGCTCAGGAATGACCTGATACCAAAACCAGCCTTCCTGACCACGCTGATAGAATTGCCCATCACTAGCATAGGCGGGCAAGATGAATAGAAAGAAAATAATGATTGGGATGGTCACCCATAGGATGAACCAAGGTAACAAAGGCGTTCTCATTGTCAGCTCCAGAAATTTCACAGAGCTAACATGCTAAAGATCCCCTTAAGAGCGATTGGCCAGATAGATGAAGGAATCGTGTGTGTTTCTGACTATCTATTAAACACTGTTACTAACGTAAGTGCTTTGGCTGATCGCACCATCACAAAGTGCATACCAGAGCTCCCATGACACCAAAACTCTGCCTGTACGAAATATTTTTTTGCTTTCTTTGAAGCTATATATTCTGGCAATAATGATTTTGCCAATTCTGTGCTACACAATTTGGCGCACAAAGCCTTCCAAGGATGCTTAGGTGCACCGTCTGAAAGCCGTTCCACAAACCGTTCCAGTGCATGACGAGTCACCACGACAGGTCCAATGTTCGGAACGTTGATCACTTCATCGATGTCTCTCACTGAAACGTTATCGTCGTTGTATTCCTCGAAGGAATATGAGAGCCAATCTTCCCTTTTATCTACCGATATCTGTGCTTCTTGGTAACGGGTGAGCAAGAACCTGGTCAGGCTGTAAAGTGAATGCTGAGTTGAGCGTTGTTTCTGTAACTTTTTGATGGCTCCTTTACTGACCCGAATTTGAAACCCATTACCGCTTCGGTTACTCCCCATCACCTCTTTCACTGACAGTAGGTGATGAATAGCATAAAGCTCAGCTGCAATTGGCTTTTGCTGCTCAGGTAGCTTGTCGTATTGCTCACCTAAATCGACCTTTAGCTCACCACCTCTTCGAAGGCCGGTCTTCCAGTAAACCGTAAACTCACCATCAGTCTGCTTTGTTAAAAGGGTTAATACCATCATGTTTGTTTCTCCTATTGGTTATCTATTTTTCATTCTCCATGTTTTTTCAAATATGCAAGGCGCAAAAAAAGGGGCCGAAGCGTCTTGGATCAGATATGAACTTTCGGAAAGCCCATGGCACCGTAAACATTCAGCACATCATTCCAATCCCAACTTTTCACGCCGAGTGACGTAGGTATCGGAGGGATTAACACTTGTGTCAGAACGCCTTTCTGCCAGGCTTTTTTCTTGAGTTCATTCGCTGCATTCAGGCCGGTCTCAGAGATCGTGTTCTTCCCTGAATGGCATTGCTGATTAATGATAATAAGATTATAATGCTATTATCATTTTTGGTTAACGGAGACGTCGTGCTAGCAATTTTGGAAGCAAAAAGAGCGGGACTTCTTCAGTCGAAACATTGGCTTAACAATGTTGTAGCAGGCGTTATTGTCGGTGTAGTGGCATTACCTCTGGCGATGGCATTTGCTATTGCCTCTGGCGCTAAGCCTGAACAAGGTCTTTATACTGCCATTGTGGCGGGTTTATTTGTTTCGATCTTTGGTGGCACCCGTCTACAAATTGCAGGACCGACTGGAGCATTTATCGTCGTTCTATCTGGGATCACCGCCCAATACGGGATAGAAGGATTGCAGATCGCCAGCCTGATGGCGGGTGTGATGCTGCTGTTACTTGGTCTGGCCAAAATGGGAGGAGTCATTAAGTTTATTCCAGACCCGGTGATCGTTGGATTTACGGCTGGCATTGGCGTGATCATCTGGGTTGGCCAATGGAAGGATTTCTTTGGGCTACCAGCAGTATCAGGTGATCATTTTCACAGTAAGCTCATTCACTTAATTGAGGTATTTCCACAATTTCACCTTGCGACAACCATGTTGGCGGTAATGGCGCTTTTGTTGGTGATATATAGTCCTAAAGTACCTGGGTTTAAGCAAGTACCAGGACCTCTTGTTGCGTTAATTGTGACAACCTTGATACAAGTCGTTTTCCAGTTTGATGGGATCAGGACCATAGGAACAGCGTTTGGCGGTATTCCCCAGGAGTTACCTGAATTTGAAGTGCCATCAATTACTTGGAGTAAACTCGTTGAATTGATAGGCCCCGCATTCACCATCGCCATGCTGGGAGCAATAGAATCACTGCTATCAGCCGTCGTGGCAGATGGTATGGCGGGAACTCGGCACGATTCAAATCAGGAATTAGTCGGCCAAGGATTAGCTAATATCTTCGCGCCCTTGTTTGGGGGATTTGCAGCAACGGGTGCTATCGCCAGAACGGCAACTAACATTCGTAATGGGGGGACTGGTCCACTGGCAGGCATAGTGCATTCTCTCACACTCATCTTCATCCTTCTGGTGTTGGCTCCATTGGCGGTCCATATACCACTAGCAACATTGGCAGCCATCCTTTTTGTCGTTGCCTGGAATATGAGTGAAGCCAAACATTTTGTGAAAATGGTTCGTCGTGCTCCACGAGCAGATGTAGCCATTTTATTGATTACCTTTTCTCTCACGGTATTTGCCGATCTGGTCGTAGCGGTCAATATCGGTGTAATTTTAGCGACACTGCATTTTCTACGTAGGATGGCGACCAGTGTTGAAGTTCGCTTGGCTACAGAGCAGGAACTGACTCAAGAGTTTTCACATAAGGGCTTCATTAAACTGCCGCCTGATGTTCTTGTGTTTGCTGTTGAAGGGCCTTTCTTCTTCGGTGCGGTTGAAAACTTTGAACGCGCTTTGGCTGGTACTCATACTGATCCCAAACACCTTGTCATTCGTCTTAAATGGGTGCCTTTCATCGACATAACCGGCTTACAAACTTTGGAAGAAGTGATAAGAGATCTTCAGGGACGCAGTGTCAATGTCATGATATCCGGTGCAAATGAGCGCGTCAGTAAGAAGCTGGGAGACGCGGGAATTATTGACTTGATTGGCACAGACAATAACTTCGCCAGTTTTGATGAAGCAATTCGATTCATTAAAGACACATTATCCGAAACCAATGAACTTGATACGGCCCAGAGAATGGCTGTCAGCGATTCCGCCCAAAAAATGCTAGACACAAGTCGCGAGTACTTTCTGTCTTCCTCTGAGCAACGTAGTAAAGGGGAGTAAAGTTACATCTTTACTTGCGGATTGGTGACAGTCATATCTTCATCTTCCAAGTAACTCACGCCGTGTTTCTCAAGATATTCACGAATTAACTGCCTAACTACCTGAGACGGCGTTAAATCTTGAGAAACACACAGCTTTTCGAAGGCTTGCTTTTTTTCGGGGATCCATCAATACGGTGAATCGGGCGGTCTTACTTTCCACGTCTTGTGGCCTCATGCCTGTATATGATAATAGAATCATAATCCAATTATCATTAAAGATACAGGCATAATCCAACTGCTAACTCACCATCAGTCTGCTTTGTTAAAAGGGTTAATACCATCATGTTTTTTCTCCTATTGGTTATCTATTTTTCATTCTCCATGTTTTTTCAAATATGCAAGGCGCAAAAAAAGGGGCCGAAGCCCCTTCGATCAGATATGAACTTTAGGAAAGCCCATAGCACCGTAAACATTCAGCACATCATTCCAATCCCAACTTTTCACGCCGAGTGACGTTGGTATCGGAGGGATCAACACTTGTGTCAGAATGCCTTTCTGCCAGGCCTTTTTCTTGAGTTCATTCGCTGCATTCAGGCCTGTCTCAGAGAGATCGTGGTCTGCCCAGATGTACAGCATTTTCACATTACTTGGTGGTTCGAACCTAGCCAGTAGCGTTGCATTTACAACCGACCAACATGTTTGCCCCGTTGCTCTGGTAACCGCTAAAGCTGTTTCGATACCTTCAGACACACCTAATACTTCACCAGGTTCACCTATCGGAATGGCACCACCTGTGATTGTTCGGTCACTGGGTATGGGCATCATCTTTTTAGGCTTTTCGACCGGTGCTTTGAATCCATCTTCACTTAGGTAGATCCGATGGAACGTGGCCGAACGCCCTTGCTGCGTAACGATTTTACCTAGCAGCGCTGGGTAGCTATCGATAAACAGACCATCTTCATCATGGTAAGGCAAGTTTGGATGAAACCTCAGCACCGAATCCCATTCAGGACGAAGCCGCGTAACAATGCCACGACGATGCAAGTAGTTCCAAACCGGTTGCGCACGAGTATCTGCAAGAGATAACGTTTCTCCCCAGGTTTGATTCAAGCGATGGATAATCGCTTTGTCCTCTTCCTGCTTTTTAGCCTTCCAATCAACAGCGTTGCTCGGTATTGCCCGAGTTGGTACTTGTCCGGGTTGAATACCTAGAACTTGACCGATTGCTTCAATAGACTGAGCAAAGTTCCATCCATTAATCCAAGACAACAGTTCAAAGCCATCATGAAAGATCCCGCAGGTATTACAAACACCACCACCGGTATATTCAGCATCTTTGAACAGCCTAAAGCCATCACGACCGCCATGAACAGGACAAGCCACATGTCGGCCTTTTCGAGTAATAGCGGCATCAAGTTCTGGCACCAATGCCGCCAAGACTTGAAGCCATTGGCCATTGAGATATGGCCTTACTGTGTCAATTTGTAAAGGTAACGCCATATAACCTCCTTAAGTAAAATGCCGACTCCTACCACAGGTGGTAAAAGTCAGCTTAGGACCTGCATTAGCCGTTCGGTTAATGCAGGAACGTTAGTCAAGCTGGATACCATGTCGTCTTAATAGCCACATGATGGAATCACGAAGCACATCAGGATCGACAACCGCAGCCATCGCGCAAACACGAAAGCAAAATGGCGCTATTTCGTCATTTTGAATCCACGACAACACATCCTTGCGCAACCGAGTACTGACACGACCGTCCAGCAACACACGGATCGCATCCAATAGAATGCCTTCGCGTAACTGCCAGATTTCCGTGTCAGACCAAGTGACTGGGGCATCATCAAACTCAAATAGAAATTCGAGCTGTGCTGATGTGTGCTGATGGGACTGCTTTTGTGATGTAGGAGAATGGGCAATGCGCCCATTCATTAAAGATAACCGCGTTCGGCAAGCGAAACGCAGCCCTCGGATGCGACCACAACATGGTCAAGCGTTCGAATATCAACAAGTGACAACGCGTCACGAAGTCGATGAGTAATACGTTTATCAGCTTCACTGGGCTCAGGATCACCCGATGGATGGTTATGAACCAGTATCACTGCTGCCGCATTAAGCTCCAACGCCCGCTTTGTTACTTCCCTTGGATACACGCTCGCCGCATCTAAAGTGCCTTTGAACAGCTCTTCAAATCGAATAACGCGATGCTTTGTATCAAGAAACAGCACGCCAAAGACTTCGTGCTCATACTCGTGCATCAGTGTTTGCAGGTATGAGAACGCCGACGATGGCTGTTCAATTTTGCGACCTTTACTCAATCGACCACGAGCAAGTTTAAGCGCCATATCTAATATATCCGCTTCGGTCACCTGCTCAGGAACGATGTAAGTACCGGCTTCTTCGCCAGCTAAGAACTTTCTGTTTTTCATAGGAGTCTCCAAAAAAAAAGCGGAGACGAACCCATGCCCTGACGGGGACGGAATCGTCCCCGCAGGGTGGTAAAGTTGATGTGGTTACTGAATTAACAGTTGTTGTGTTACTTCGAATAACTCACGCTTCAGATCTTTGACGTCGTTAATCACGATGCTTTGAGGAAAGAATTTCTCAACACTGCGTGTTTGAATCCCGATCCCCAGCAGCTCAAAGCCACTGCGTCTGCAACGGTCAACAATGTCATGCGTAGCAGCCCAGTCATCTGGGTCACCATCGGTTAGCACTATCATTAGCTTTCGCTTCTGTTTTTGTGCCAACAAACTATTTGCTGCAAACCACATAGCTTGTGCCATAGGCGTACAACCTCGTGGTTTTTGGTCAAAACAGGCGGCCCGATGTCGAACCGATTGTTTGGGCAATAACGCGATAGAAACTTCCTGATGAATACCCGGAAAATAACTGACCGCAGGTACAACACCCGGTATACCTTCCAATGCCATGGCCAAAGCCAAAGCGGCTTCATTGGCAACATGAAAGTACTTGCGATTACCTTCGCCAATGGGTTTACCCATTGAACCCGATATATCAACAAGCAAGTGCACAGCAGCATTGGGCGCAATGCGAGGTTGCCTTTGAATAAACAATCTCGACTCACCTGCTTGTGAAGCGGCAAGACGATGGGTTGCAACTCGAAGACCGTGCCTTTTGGCATGATTCCGATTGTCCTGACTGGACTGAACCATGCCCCTAAGTCGGGCTCGAATTTGAGCGGACTCCGACGCTGATAAGGTCAAAATGGCCTCATAACCCAACATAGCTTGCTCTGCTTGGGGCAAACTGAGTGGAGTGACGCCCTGATGTCCCTCAGCTTGTTCCGACAACACTTCTGCCACTTGGGCAAAGGTATCGGGTTCAAACTGAGCGGCAATGGCCTCTAAGGCTTGTCGCAAATTATCAGCTTGATCAGCGTTATCTGAATCACCCGTTTCAGCAGCATCCCCCATTGCAGACGAGTCTGTTTTAGGGATTTGACTGTCACTACTGTTATTGCTGTCATTACTCGCATCTTGTCCAATGTCATTACCGCTATCAGCATCCGACTCATCCTGTGGTGGACGAGATTCTTCTTCCAACATGGCAACGATGGCATCGACAAGTTTCAGCACTTCACCTGTAGACCCTAAGCAAGGCACTGCTGTCAGCATGGCGCTTAACCGGCTCATCGCTGCGGCAGGAAAGAGTTGTCTCACTCTTTCATCAACCGCTTGATACAAAGGCGTCAGCGCTTTCTGGCCCAGAAGATGGCATCTCAAGCGGAATAACAACCATGCTTGCAAGTTAGATGCAGGCTCAAGCTGTTCAGGTACACACATTTGCTGTGTGTCCACCATGTACTCAATCACTTGCGAAATACTGCGCCGGGTTCCGGGATAATCCTTTGCCAATTCGTTTTCAATGCGAACGTCCTCAATGATATTGAGAAGTGCCATACGGATCGGTTTGGACGACGCCTTCTGCACCATGTCAAAATTAGTATGCCGAATATGCGCCGCTTCATGAGCCAGATAACCCCAAGCTATCTGTTGATAGTGTGGGTCGTCTGGGTTTGCTGTTGGGATCACAATCCGCTCACCATCGGTAAACGCATCTTGTCCTTGAATAAGCACCTTCACACCAAACTTTTCGCCATAAGCGGCGGCAACGATTGGCAGTGCGTTTTTTAATGGATGATTCATGGGAGTCTCCTAATCATTAGGGGGAATACTCCCTCAGCGGGAGCGTTTCCCCGCTGGGAATGTAAGTGTTTAAACCTGTGCTTTTAGCTTATCCAGATCGTATTTTTGACCTAACCAAGCCACCAATTGAGCTGGACTCTCGTGCTGCTCAAATGACGTTTTAAGCTGGTCTAAACTCAGGATGTCATCCAATGTCAGACCGTACTGGTCTTGTAACTGAGTAGACACCTCGTGTTGATATTGCAGCCAGGCCCGTTCATGAACGGTTTGCTACAATGCTATGTTTGGAACAAATACCATGGCCGTTACCCAAGCTCCTTGTGCGTCCGCATCTGCGATCAAAACAGGGTTCTCGGGAATGACGACACTATGTGTTGAGTACGACCGTTGTACTAACGTTCGACAACACGCCACTTCTGGTATCGATTCACTTTCAACAGCATCAGTCACACCACGAAAATGTGCTTCAAACTGGTTCAGTTGGCTGGGGTTATGGATAGTTGATTGCATAATTTCCTCTTACATAGTTCAGAGGACATGCGCCCTTCAGGGCAACATGCCCCCAAGGACGTTAGAAATAAAATGAGTTTGGTACAGTCGAACCAAGGTTTGGTCTGACGGTTGGTTGTGGTATTGCACGTAAGTTATCTGCCTGAGCAGATACTGGCTGTGCGGGTTTAGGTTCAGGTTTGGGCATCAGTTGTCTGATATCCAATTGACCTTCACCGTGCATTCTCATCTTGTCTGGATCAGACAAAATTAAAATGGTCGCCATCAGTTCGTGATAGAGATTGTCTGTCACAGGGCCGGTCTTCGGCAGACGAACAAATAAATTGTCCATCGCTTCAACCATCGGCTGAACTCGATGATCCAGGAAGGACAAACCATCCAACTTGTCTCTTAACCGTTTGAGCGGATTAAGGGCTCGCTGGCTGATTTGATTCTTACCTGCAACGGAACGCTCAAACAGTTCATTGGCATCACGAGCCACCTCCCTAAAGAGGGTGTATCCCATTCCATTGACCTTGTCATCTAAGCCTCCAGCTTGTTCAGCCGGTTGCATTCGATAGATGGCATAATCGAACTGAAGCCGTTGTTCCACGTCTTCGATGGGTGATAATGCACGTCGGATTGCATCTGCAAATTCCGGGTGTTTCGCAACCCAGTCAAACGTCACCTGATCATAGTTGTCCAAGAACAACTGCTTACACTGCGCAAACTCCTGACCGATCCGGTCAAGCTCTGGAACAATCTGATCAATTCGGTCTTCAGGGACGGCATAGCCACCTAAAAACCGCACACCGACTTGCTCACACAAGCGCTGCGCTTCTTTCTTAAGCCTTTCAAAGTTCGCCAATGCCTCAGGGTCGCAAATTTTTTTACTCCCTAAGCTGGCAACATCCTTCGGTGGAAGTTGGCTGCCATTGGCTAGTCTGAAATCTTCAGGCCTTAGTTTTTTTCTACCGCTCCAGATGGAACAGTCGATGTGACAAATCAAAAGTTTGTCGAGGGTTTGAATACTCATAGTGCATCCTCATGCGAAATGGGGACGCACCACTCCCAACAGGAGCAATGGCCCCCGTTTGGGTGGTAGTTGACGCGCTAATGGCAACATCACTATCAGAAATAGTAATTTTGCGAATCAGGCGACGATTGGTTGAGATCGATTTTCACAGGCATTAAGTCCAGTGCTTCAGCTATCGGGCGAACCCGCTCTAAATCACTGCCTAGCAACCGCAATACATCTTTTTCCAACTTCAGTTGGTCAGATACTTCTATCCCTTCAGGACTCGCTACTGTGAGCGAACAAAGTGGTGGTAATTGACGCTTAAAGGCGAGTAACAGCAACAATGGCCACGGGCCATCATCAGTGTTAACAATGCCAGCGCCTTCACCTGACACTATGCTAATTTGATTGGTACTAGGTAATCCGCTTTTGCAAAACCCTAATGACCATTCTCCAATCCTGACCTGGTTATCATCAATAACAGCCAAGCCATAGGCTTCAAGCAGCTTTGCCATATCGAACAACGCTTTTTGTGCCAGCGAGATTTGGCCATTGGCGTCCTTGCGAGTACGAAACTCCCAACTGACGTTATTGGCACACGCGACGCTATCTAACGCATTTGAGAGTTCAAATGGCCGCCCTTGATGATCAATGCCGACTTGTCCAACCAATCGATAACCCTTATTGATTTTCTCATTGATTCGTCGGTCTGCTTCAGCGTTAGGATCAGTCGAATCAATCAATCGCTGCTGCGACAATTGACCGGCTTTTCCAAACCGAACTTCAATCTCCTGGTTATCTGATCCAACGTAAATGGCCCATTCTTTGGCTGTCCCATCAGAATGACTGTAACGGTAAAGAGCAAAGCACTTTTCCATCATCAATCCTCCCAGTGGTCACCGAAGACATCAGCGGCAATACGGTGAATGGCTTCACGTTGCTCCAACTCAGCACGAGCCGTCAAAGACCGAACCAGTGCATATTCCACTGCGTTAGGAGCGCCTTTAAAAGCAAGTGTTAACTTTGCCCAGCGCACCAAGGTCCGAGTGGACATGGTGATACTGAGCTCTGCACCGCCATCCGCACCGCCAATAAAAAGACGACGAATGTCACCAGCCACTTTCACCATTTTTTGGCGAAAGACTTCTGGCAAGCCCGGCGCAACGTTCTCCAGAATGGCCTCCTCTACAGATGGCTCTGCATAAGTCGCTTCAATGATTCTAAAGCGATCAAGGAAAGCCAAATTCTGTTGAAGCACGCCTTGATACAAGCCCGTCTGGTCACCGCTGCCCGCACTGTTGCCGGTAGCGATAAAACGAAACTTGTTATGTGGCATGATGATCTCTCCGCCATTTTGTGCGATGACCAACGGGGCACCTTCCAAAATGTCATTGAGCCCAGCCAGTTCAGCAGGCTCAGCAAGATCCATTTCATTAATGATCAGCAAATGGCCATGCTTGACAGCCAGTGCCAGCGGTCCATACACAAAGGTCATGTTGCCATTAACCAGTGTGTGGTGACCGATAAGATCGGACAACTCCAATCGACCGTGCGCAGTAATTTGCTGAACAGGCCAATTCAATCGAGAAGCAACTTGGCAAATTAGCGAGGTCTTACCGCATCCTGTGGGGCCTGTAATATACAAACCGTCACCGTCTGGGTTAGACAAGAACGCCAATACGTCACGTAAGTCTTCTTTTCTAAAAACATACTCGTCCTTGCGAACGGGAATGTTTGGATGGGTAGTGTCAGCACTAAATCCTTCCAGAACGAAAGCATCAGGAGCCGGGACATTAAACGCTTGATTCACTTGAACCAAAAATGGGGAATGTTCAGTCATGGTAAACCTCATTAGTTTTAACGAGGCCCCATGCCCCAACAGGGAATGAAGTCCCCGTCGGGTGGTGAGTTGATTGTGGTATGGCTGTGTATGTAAGAGTTCAGCTCGCTCTATCATTCGTACCCAACATTGGCTACGAGTGAAACTGCTTTCTGATGCACTCGATGTAAGCGCATGAGAAAGGAGCCGAAATCGGCTCCAAGTGAACGTTAAAAATAAAATGAGCTCGGCGAGTCACCTGGTAGAACCAAGTTCTCTTGCTCAAGGCTGATTTTGATTGGTGTTTCAACGGGCGGCTCTGGCTTATTGGTGCTGATACGCAACCGCTCTTGTGGCGCTTTTCGGTAAGCGGCTAAAACCTGTTCGTCCAGTTCGCCTAATTTGTCGGTGGCCAATTGCTTATAGTCCACGGTGCCCGCCATCATGTAGCGGCTGAGTTTGACTCCAGCATAATCCGCATGAGCGTAGTTACCCATCATAGCGACCAATTTCGACTGAGCGTCTCGCATTTCCTCTTTCAAAGATTTAATGTGATTTTCCAGTCGAACCACTTCGGCATGTGCTGAGCAATACTGCCGAGACAGTGATGTCCAACGGTACTGAGCTTCACCCTTAGGAACAAAACAATCTTGCTCAGGGCATTTTGACGGTTCCTTTTTGGTCTGTACTAACTCCCAAAACTGAAGCGCTGTTTCTTGCAATTCAGTTAAGAACGCCGCGTCTCGTTGTATTTCAAACTCAATCAGTTGATCCTCAAAATAGAAAACCAACCAACCACGCGTGCTATTGGCGACCAGAATTTGATGCTGAACTTGCACCCAATACAACTGGTACGCCTCACTTTGTTCTCTGTGAGCTTGCACATCCTCAAAAACTGACTGGCAAGGACATTTCAATTCAACGGGTTCGCCCGCATCGTTGATGCCATCAAAGCTGGCCCGAAAGATTGCGTTATGATCGGCTTCAGCACATAACGGTAGAAGAAAGTCATTGTGCGCATTCTCAAATGCTCGCCTTGCTTGAGGCTCCAACCGTATACCGCGAAGCACATTTGGATTATTCGACAGGTCTTCCGGTAATACGAATCCAGTTTTTTCTGCCCATAATCGCCAAGGTGTTTTGTAGGGTGAACGCCCCATAATAATTGGGGCTTCAGATGCCGTAACCCCTGCAATGCGCCACTGGTGCCATGCAGGAGTACGTTGTGATAGGTCGATAACCTTCATATTGCCTCCTTTGAGGGGAGACTCCCCCGAAGGAGAGAACTCCCCTTCAGGGTTAAGTGGTTACTTTGCAGCTTGTGCTAACGCTGTTTGGTGCTGAACAACACTTGCTTGAACCGAATCAATTGCCGCTTTACCGGCTTGAATCGAACCTAAGACAAGGGCAACAACCAATACCAAGCGAAAAAGTGAGGCTGATTTAGTCATGGAAGATCTCCAAAAAAAGACGAGACCTTCCCCCTGACGGGAGAATAATCCCGCCAGGGTTAGTAGAATGAATGCGTGGCGCTAAGAAGCTAAAGGCTGTGTGAGCGCTTTGGCTGCTTGTTGCTGTGCATTAAATATTTCTTGTTTCGCAAACGTCAGTTCAACACCTTGAAAATGTTCATTGGCATATTCCAATGCACTATTCCAAGCGTTTGAAGCTTCTGCCCGCTCGATAAGCTTGTAAACAAGCCCTCGGGTACGATCGTCAACTTGCTCGGGTGGAACCACAGATGGCTCAACAACATGTGTTGCTTGGCCTTCGATAATTCGCTCCGCTTCGTCTTGATCGAAAATTCCCACAAAGCCGAACGCAATGCGGGAACACTGGATCATGGATTTATGTCTTAGCATTCGCTTAGTGTGCGTCTGCCATGGACCATCTACACGGTAAGGGCCATTTTTGCCGTTACCTTCAAAAGGCGGTCGATAGACTTCATCCAGGTATTCAGTGATTTTGACTGGGTGCGAACGGTCGCGCCGGTAGATGATGCATTCCATCCATTCCGGGCATTCTTTCGCGCCATCCAGTGAGACTTTGTTTTCTGAAGTCTTAAACTCCATGCCATCAAACTGGTCGTGTTGATTGATGATGCGAGACCAGCCATCGACACCTACCACTGGAATAATTCCAGCTTGCTTATCAGGGAACGCAAAAATCTCTTTGGTGAAAGGGTTCAAGCCGTACTGATCTGCAACCACCAAGAGCGCCATCATCTGCTCATTGGTCGGTGCACTACCGTCACGTTGCTTGAATGCTGTTGCTTTTAGAGTATCGAACAATTTGTTTGGATCGACACTAAAGCGCTCAGCAAAGCGTTGGATCAGCTTTGGTTTTTCCATTTTGGACTCCGACAATCAAAGTGGGAGTCTGCCCCTGACGGGAAAGTACTCCCGACTGGGTTAAAGCGTTTTCGCTCGGTTAAAAACCTGGTTCAGGATAAGTTTGTGCCCAATTAGCTTGGGAGTCCGCATCATCCGCCGCTGATGGCTCAGATGCTTTGTTCACACTATCAAGAAGCAGAAACTCGTCCGCGTCCACTTCGGTCAATCGATGCTTAATGCCATCTTTCTCCCATGAGCGCGTGCGCTGAGGCCCTTGAACAAAAAGCTTCGCTCCTTTTTGGATTAAATCTTTTGCTCTTAGCCCTAACTTAAATCCACCACGATCTCGAAAAACGACCCGATGCCATTCCGTATGCTCTTTGAGCTCATTGGATTGACGGTCGCGCCATTTCTCAGAAGTGGCAAGCGAAATGCTGGTCACTAAATCACCTGATGGATAGGCTCGCGTCTCTGGCTCAGAGCCAACGTAGCCTATGAGTGTTACTTGGTTTTTCATGATGTTCTCCTCGTCTTAGTTGAACTCTGTGCACACAGTCGCTTCTACCCGGCTGGGCAAAGAAGACTGACGGCGCAGATAGGTTGGTATTTCGAGTAAAGCCATGTCGTACTGATGTGGCTCTTTGTAAAACGCAGATGTCAAACGGGGCATACCAGGAGCTTTAGGCACTGCCATTGGACGACGTTTTGGTGTTGGTGTGAGCAAGCGCTTGATTTGAGTAAGTACAAATCGAAACGGGCGCACGCTTTGACGAGCAACTAATCGCAAAAGAGACCAGCTCAGTTTTGCAAGCAACATAATGCCTGCGACTTGGATAATAAATCCGAAGATATATTCCATTGGTGACTCCTTATGTTGGTTTTGAAGGAGTCACCCCCGACTGGGGAAAACTCCCCCAGTTGGGTGGTGAAAAGGCGAACCGTAAGGAACGCTTGGTTGAGCATGTAAAAACATGCAGGCTATTTGTTTAAGGAGGCTAGCTACCTCTTAGTACCACTGAGAATACTCAGCGGCGGGCTTCCTTTGAGCTCATGCTCTCAGGCGCAGATATCACTGAAACAGATCAGCAATATTTGATAGTCAGTGTAACCGTCTTATCCAGACAGGATAGTTAGAAAGATGCTCAATTCTTTCACCTAGCTGAAAGGCCATTACCTCACAGAGGATTAGGCTAGGGACTGATTATTGTCATATCAGGAGCAAACTTATGGCCCAAGCAAAACCCAATTACTCAAAACCCATCTTTGAACAATCATTCACAATTAATAGCTTACAGGCGCAACGTGTCGTTGACCGTGTTTTTAGACGGACGGTCAGTGCGCTCTACGGAATCGATGTCATCCTGCGCATCATTGGCGATGAGAACGAAATTGATGAAGTGGAACAGATCATTAGCCAGTTGATCGAGGATTGCGCTAAGGCGGTAGACAACGAACAAGCTCGTTTGGACAAACTGATGGAGTCCAACGGCATCGATGAAGTACCTGACTACACCGATCCAATTACCTTCAACGCCAAAATAAGCTCGCCCCAAGTTGGCCAGTTTGTTGGCTTAGTGCGCAAACTCGATGCGTTGATGATCTCAATGGACACACTCTGGTTATCTAGCGTGCTTAGCAACAAACAACGTGTTGATGGCAACTACGCATGGCAACAGCGCATTATCAAACTGGCTAGGCGCATTATTGATATCGAAATTCGAGCACGAAAATCAGCCCAAGCTAAGGGTAAAGAAGCAGAAGTTGAGCAAGCGGTGCCTTCAACCGATGACGATATCACTGAAGAAGAAACAGATACCCCCGCCAACTAGCCGGCTAGGCTCCCATCACACAGCCCCTCTCGAAGGGGCTTTTTCAAGATACGACGCAAGGCTTGCGCTGCATATAACTATTCAAGCATTGGTTATACATGATTTTTGTAAGCGTGGTAGTTATCGAGTACTTGATGATAAAGCATTGCCGACTTTTTTCTTGCGGCAGGATGGAAGGCATTGATGAAGACAACCCCGTCATTAACATGCACTCATTCGCTAACTTTTTTAAGCTCAGGGAATACGTAACGTTTAACTTGATTATATGTGCCGCAAAGTACAACAATGTCAGGGTTAATCAACTCAATTTGCCTTCTAACAAAAGGGGCAAATTCTCTGGCATGGGCGTCAAACGATTTTTGGTCGGTTCGCGCACTTCCCGATGTTTTCCTTATGTTTATGTATGCAATACTCTTAACGGCAATTTTTTCATTTAATTTAGCATCTCTCAGGGACGGCACAGCCCCATCATATTTTTGAAGTCCGTAAGCCCAACGACCCACCCGACGGAGAACCTTTCCTCGCCACCATCCACTTGCCTTCACTTCAATAGCTCTATTAATAGCGTTGACAATATTTTGCTTTGCTTCATTTGTTTCCTTTAAAACAAACAAAACTTTTTTACCACAACTATCCCAGTCCTCAGTTGAAATCACTCCATCGTACTTGAAATACCAATCCTTCGGGAATGCCTCTTCCCATGCAACCATCAACTTATCAAGACAGTCTATTTCTGAAACAGATTTATCATCCATAGAAAAACTCAGGCAGGTTCTTATGAAACATCATTTGGATAGATGGGTAGTTCCATTAGGTAGCCATTCAATATTTAAAGTGCCACCACCGAAACGTACAATCCCTTCCTTTTTCGGAAGCTCGTTACATTGACCTCGGTATTCTATGAAATTATCCAGAAGCTCAAGCAAGTGTAGTTTGAAGCCTGATTCGGTAACCTGATCAAAAATGTCATCTTCAAGAGTCCAAGATGTTCCGCTTAGGCGGTCTTCATCATCTTCCGCACGAAACACTACCTCACCCGACACCTTCACAATGTCAGGGTGTTGTTTTGAAAGCATAGCCAAGCGAGTAGCTTCAAAGTTTTGATCGAAATTAGGCATTATTAATTTTCCTTTTATCATAAATTTGATATGTGCCAGACTATCAGCTTTTCCTTTTTTCAGCAGCCTACTAAGTCTGAAAATAGTAAAAAATCAGAGCAAATTGCGCACACGCTGAACAGTAAGCATAAGAGGAACAAAGTACCAAATTGGTTACCTTAAGGCGCATTACGTTCTTTAAAGTAACCAAAATGGAACATTATTGGCGGAGCTATTTGAGAAGGATACGCTCAATTATTCCCCGAAATTTCTTCCGTCGCCTCCTGACGCAGTTTCTGGGTATCCATTCCGTTTAGCCGTTCAATAGCTCGGTCTGCGGCACTTTGACGGTTTCCATCCACGTTTAGCGTACTTCCTGAGCCAGTGAGTCTTTCCAGATCCAGTGACGGTACTTCGGGTAGGTTGCCCGTGATCGACAAAATACCTATCCATTCATCCAAATTGACTTGGCTCCAATCTACCTGGTTTAACTGACTCGCGGTCAAACCTTCACAGTTTGGTGACTTGGCACTGCCCCAGCCAAGACCAAGTTGCGGACGCACTTGCTCTTGAATGATCCGTGAAAGTGGCGAAGTAAAGCAGCAATATGATTGCCGTTTCTCAACACAGGCACCTAAAAACTTAGACTTGCAGTAAGAGCCTACATAGTGGCAACTCTTCAATACCCGCTTGGCGTTCATCTCAAACTCACTCTGCTCACATTTCCAGATAAGCTGAATGAGGATCATAGTGACTGAATAAATCATGTAGGCCGTCATAACCGTGCTCAGAACCGCGCCAGCAGCGCCACCCAGCGCGAAGTTACCACCCGAAACAACACCATCGGCTCCAACCGCGCCACCAACGTTACTAAACAGTGCCGATTGCGCCCCCGAACCAAAGGTCGTACCTACCCATTCAGCCGTTTTGTTGGTCAACACCTGCATGAAGCCTGTCGCTGCTTGCTCCGCTCCCGCACCATCAGCCGTTGATGGCCCAGCCCCCATGAGAGAGTCCCATGCAGACACAAAGGGCTCTTTGACCGCACTCCAGGTACTGGTGATTGGTTCCCTGAGCGTATTCCACGAACCATAGATTGCCGAAGACGGATTCATGGCCATGACTGCCGTATCAAGCTTGTTGACCGCCACAATCATCGTGATGTAATCCGATAACGACACGCCACTTGGCTTTTCACAGCAATCCACTATGCCACCAACGGCTTTTTTGCACTGGCCAGCATTACCTTTAAAGACCGAACACTCGACGTTATCTTGGCCATCAGCTCCCGTACACGACATATCATTGGTCATAAACTGCGCCGCATTAAGCATCGCAGCGGCCTCTGCAAAGTTAGCCTGCTTGATTGACTCTGGCTCTAAACAATCTGTGCCCATACAGCGAACTGGCCCCTCACAGTTGTATTGAGTTTCCATTCGAGCGTTTTGCACTTCAACGCTTTGTCCGCAGTCATACACCAGACTTTGGATATAGCAGAAGCCTTCATGACCAGCCCCGCCTTCAGTGCATTCGGTTCTGACATACTGGCAGGCCGGGTTTTGCTCTAGCGCGGAACACGTATTGGTGGTTGTGTTGTGTCCGTTATTGACGATGGTTTGTGTATTACCATTGGCATCTACCCAGCTATCTGAGCTGCCCATGTTGAACTCTGGGTGAGCAGTCGAAGCATTGTAGGTCGCTCTTGCCCTCCAGCATGAGAGCCCCAGTCCATCAGAGCTTCCACGACTGGTTAAATGAGCAGGAGACGAAACAACCGCCGGATAAAGGCTTCCAAGATTGGCCAACTCGCCACTACCAACCGTTAACCCGTCGATTCGTTTTGTGCCCGTATCCAAACACTGCCACTGCACCGCAGTAAACTGATCCGTTTGCATCAAGCATTGGTTTATGCCCGGATCACTTGATTGGTGAACAACGTCTTGCTCTAAGTACTTGCCAGAGAAGGTCAAGGAAGCACTCAGTTTCGCAGGAGCCAAGCACTTCTGAACTTCTCGGCTGCAAGTGTCGAAATCGACTTTGTTCCAGCCGGATTCGCATCTCGAACGAGTGACTTCCTGGGGTTCATGCCACGAATTAATCGAACCATTGACGACTTTACACAATGAGCCAACCAAGGTTCCTTTTGGACAGGTCATTTCAGGGTATTTAATGGACGGTTTCGTCTCAGTCACCGTCTCCTTATTGCCCGTCAATGAGAGTGTCGTTTTCCAACCATTTGCCTTGGACGGCGACTCGGTGATTTTTATCTCAGTATTTTGATTATCAAAAATCCTCAGTGTCGCGTTTCCAGTTTGCATAGTATTGCTGTGCTGTGGAACAAAGCTGAGCGTTTCAGAGCTAAAGCAACCACGCTCAATGGACCAGCTTTGTTGATGGGTTTCAGCGGATACACGTCGCTCTAACTGACACTGAGTAAGCGTGCTGATCTTCTCGCACACCTGGTAATCCGGTACATGCTTGGTTTCAGTAAATGGCGTAATCGTCTGAGTAGGCTCACAGGCCTCAAAACTACTCGGCATAAGATTGGATACCACGCACTTTGGATCGCTGGTTTGTAATCCACAGTCATAAGTATCGGTAAAACGAATGCATTCACCTTTATCATTGATCTCGGCACATTCTGACGACATGAATCCACAGGAAGGATTTGCTTCAAGCACTTGGCAGGCCTGATTTTCAATCCCCTTATAGCTTTCGTCATCCACACTGACTTGTACACGCCGACACAAAGGCGATATGCCAGTCACAGGGCTTGGGGCAAAGTAGGATTCACAAACTGAAACACCATTGACCACCGTACATCCGTTGGTTGAAGACGGCTGATCCGTGCATTGAATGCTGTAGTCTGAAAACTTCGTCGGGATATCCGCTGCTTGTTCGATACAGGATTGTGGCGACCAACTATCATTCATCACCACCTTGGTTGGATCAAAGCGCACCTTGATGCGTGCATACCCCTCACCACTACCCGTAACCGATACGCGAATTTTTACCGGCACTTCTAAACCGGGCTCTACCGCTTTTAGCCTGGCAGTGAGATCGGTATTTGGATTGCGCTCCCAACTGGTACTGAGCTCGCAGCGACCTGCCGTTTCTGGTGGAAAGTTATTGTTCGGCCCAGACCAGACTTTCTGATCGCCAAGCCAAACCTGCATGTAGTCATCCCATTTGGCGTACTCAAGAACGGCTGAGGTAATCGCATCAGGGTTCACGACTTTGAGTGTGATGGCCTGTTCGAACACTTTACAACGGCCACTCCAGTAGTTGTCACCAATTCGTCCGATCCAAACTTCAAGGCACCCTTCACCACAAGAGCGAAGGTTCATCGGCCCTGAAACATGCTCAATGATGCCAGCCGTGTAATCGTGAGTAATCGTGCAACTGTTAACCGCTGTATTGAGCCTATCGCATTGCTGGTAATTTGGTCTGCCTTCACCTTGAGATTCACAGCCTGGGAAGCTTTGCGTCAATAGATTGGGGTCAGTTTGAACCGCATCAGTTAATGCCCAAAGCGGATCATTGACCATATCTGGCCGAGACCTGTCTTTGATCTGTTGTAGCGAACGAAATGCTTCACCCGTAGCGCCACTTTCGGATGCCATGCTCTCTTGGCGCTGTGTCCCCAATTGATTCATACTGGCATCAGAGCCATAAACGCCCGTTAAGACATCCAATGAGCCCTGAGCCATACCAGGGAAAAGCTCTTGCAAGTTAATGGACTCATTACCACTGCCATTCGGCACCGACAATGTATTGCCATTGAGTGCGGGCATCGTCCAGTTTTGCAGCAATTGCTTACCTTCCTGTTGTCCGCTTAGACCGGATTGGCGCTGAACATCAGCGGCCACACCATGTAAGGGCAAGCACGCCATAGTGATAGATAAAATACCCGCTAACACTCGGGTAAAAAATGTTGGTTTCATAGTTAACCTCCCGAGTTACAACAGTCTTGCCAGCGCCACAAAATGTAGAGCGCATCTTCTCCGGCACCGGGGATCGTTCGCCACTCTCCCCAGTTCATGGTGCTTTCACCGATGACATGCGCACTTTCAGTTTCCGGTACAGGGAAGAACATACTCATCTTGTATTGGGATTTCGGCAGCATGGGTTCGATAACAGGTCGGCATAGCGCACTGTTCCCCATTGTTCGCCTTGCAAGACCACGCCTGTGTTGAGCCGCGATTGCTCGCGCCGCTAAATGGCTGGTGTTTTCTGCTAATGAGCCAAAGGCTAAGGTGTGGCCAGATAACGGGTAGAGATGGCCCCAACTGCCAGCACACCAAAACAACTGGTCGATGGGTTTACCAAGCGTTGATGAAGCAGCGTCAGCGGTACAAGCCGAAATAGCCAATGGATTGGCAACGGCAGCAGCTTCAGGCTGAGTAAAAAAGGCCAGTTCATCGTTCAGCCATGTTGGGTCCAATTCGGACAAATACATCAAGTCAAAGTCCATGTAACCATCTGCATTGCAATTGCCATCCATGAACAAATCGAGCATGACCAAAAGCGGAAAGGCGTAATAATGGTAATGGTAGAAAGCAAGATCACCGGTATCGTATTCACCCTCACCATGACCACCTTGCAATCGCCTATCACCTAACGGTAAACGAATCCCTCCCAGGGAAGGTGAACAACCTGGCGTTCTGACCAGTTCAATCAGACGCGCTGGCTCCCACATGCTGGTAACAATACCTGGCCTTGGCACACCTAAGTTGTCTTCACATAAGCAAAATGACTTGTTTGATGCGCCGCTTGGGACACTGCCAGAGCCAAGAGGAAGACCCGCAACTCGGATAGGAAAAATGCATGACCAGCAAACATCCGTCAGCAACTTGCCGGACAATAACCCCGCGTCTGGGCAGGTCAATTCGGCTTTTGCAGGAATAGATGCGCTTAGGACAAACATGACAACGAGAGTCCGCAACAGACGATACGTATTATTGAGCTTTTTCATGAACAAGCTCCTTTGCTGGAATTTCTTCTATTTCAAACGCGAGTCCCTTTGCTTGAACAAACGATGGGGTGACTTGCAGATCAAAGCGCTGCTTTAGCGAGGCATTGAGAAGGTAAACCGGGCTATCCAATGTCTTTTCGAGCGCATTGAGGCTATTCCAACCTTGAGTACGGTCGAGCTGCGTGGTGATAAGCGTAATGCGGCGCAGTGTCCTATCTTGGCCCTCAAGCCAATGCGCAACTGCGTCCACTTCTTCAGCGTTCGAAGCATTAAACACCACAAGCTGCTGAGTAAATGGCAAGGCTTTTAGCGGGTTAATACGCGTTCCTGCTGGGATCAATGTTCGGCCATTGGCATCCAATAGTGGCCGCTGCATGACGATGGTTGGATCAACCATTCTTATCCGATACTGCGTGGCTTTGGGTAAGTCAGTGAATGTTTGGCGAGACCAGAAACGCTCAATGGCTTTTTTCTTTAATGCGCCCAAGTCAATCGACTGTAAACGCTGCATCGCCACTTGCATCAAATCCGGTTCTAAAATGGAATGAATCGGCCCCCGTTGACCCAATGAACCGGTATTGCCTGTTTCAATTTGACGTTGCAACCATTCCTTGCTGTATACCCCTAGTGCACTTGCAGTCACCTTGTCATCTTCTATGCGGAAAATGGCAGGCACGCTAGTCACCCGCCAGTGCACAAAGGCTTTCGGATCGATTCGAACCTGAGGAACAGGATCAAGCCCCGTCATCAGGGTATGCCAATCACGGATAGCCGCCCCCAAGGTCTTTCCTTCAGGAATTCCCCGAAACAACACAATAGCGCCGGTAACACTGGCCTCTTTAAATAGTTGCTTCAGTGACGAATCCCCCAATGAGGACGACGCAAATATCAACCATTCATCGTTGTGTTTGAGCGACACAGGTTGTTCAACCGGTGCAAAAGGCTCGATAAATTCAGATGAACCATCCACAGCACTTTGTAAAATGCTGCGGCTCATTTCGACGATCTTTTTGTCCTCGTCAGACAACGGATAAGGCTCTTGTGCCCAGGACACTTGAACCCAAGCCAATGGAGCAACCAACAAAAATAAGAGGTATAGTCTTCTCATCATCCACCTCCTACCAAAGCGGCCAAGCGCGACCGACAATCTGCTCGCGCTTAACGGCATTCCAATAACGGGAGTCGAAACTCGTTGCGGCCTCACCGGAAAACCAATACTCGTTTTCTTGCAGCGTCAATGAGCGGCTAAATTCTGTTTCAGCCACACCAAGACGCTGGGCTAATGCCATGCCGGTAGAGACTTCAGCACCATTCACCAGGACATGCTCAGGCGTCACCTTGACTTCATCCCCAGGCATCCCTGTTAGGCGTTTAAGCATCCGAGTACCGTCGTTATATAACGGAGCGAGTCCTTTTGAGTGGAAGGCATACAAACCCTCCTTAACGGGCTCTTTATTCCATAGGTCAATCAGATACACCGTGGTATCAGGCAGACAGCGCTCTTGCTGGGTATCGATACCTATTCGGTAGCGCATCATGGCGTAGGTGCCTACCACGGCCATGATTAACGCAAGAACGGTCAAACGGATGAGATATGGCCGCCAAGGCATTTTTTTACGGAGTATCTGCATGAGACACCTCCTTTGAGCCTACTGGCACAAATATGGAATCATCTGCACCCACCACCGCTTGGGCATCCAGCACGATAAAACCGGCTGCTTTTAACTTTTCAATTTGCTGATTGGTCTGAAGCAACCTGGATTCGATGTCTTGTTCGCTGGCATTAGGGCCCAGTGACAGCACAGCCTCCCCAAAATCCACGACTGCAATGGGCGTACTTAACGCCAACTGGCTGTGGATGGGTTCGAGTGTTTTCATTAAAAGCCAGCTGGTCATTAAACCGCTACCAGCAATAGACAAAGTAATAGAGGCCATAAATGGCCAAAGCGTGGTCTTATTCATCTAAATCCCGCGAGAAACCCCGTCCTTCTAGGGCGAGGAGGGATAGCGGTTGCTCCGAAGGAGCAAAAACTACCCGATTGGTTAATGTTAATATTTACTTTCACAAAAACAACTGTATTCTTGTGAACTATGAAAGAGATCGCTATTAAACAACGCTTTTACCCAACGACTGAACAGGCTCAATTGCTTGCGCAGACTTTCGGCTGTGTGCGTTTCGTTCACAACGCGATCCTTAAATGGCGTACCGACGCTTTCTACAACGAAAGCAAAAAGGTTAACTACAACACGGCAAGCTCTAAGCTGACCGAACTCAAGAAGCAAACTGAGTTTGAATGGCTTAACAGCGTGTCGTGTGTACCGCTCCAACAATCTTTGCGCCATCAACAAACTGCGTTTAAGAACTTCTTTGAAGGAAGGGCGAAGTATCCAGCCTTTAAGAAGAAGCGCAGCAAGCAAAGCGCAGAATTCACGAAGTCGGCGTTTAAGTTCAAAGATGGCAATATCTACATTGCCAAGTCCAAACAGCCGCTTGATATTCGCTGGTCGCGTGAACTTCCTAGCGAACCAACTACCGTCACTATCTCGAAAGACAGTGCAGGCCGCTACTTCGTGTCTATGCTGTGCCGCTTCGAGCCTAAACCACTGCCTGTTACCAAAAAGACAACGGGTATTGATTTGGGTTTGACCGACCTTGTGATTACCGCTGACGGGGTTAAATCTGGCAATCCCCGCCATACTGCAAAGTACGAGAAGAAATTGGCTCAGGCGCAACGCCGCCTTTCCAAGAAGAAGAAAGGAACTGCCAACTTCCACAAAGCCAGAATCAAAGTTGCTCGCATTCAGGCGAAGATTGCCGACTGCCGCCGCGACTTTACCCACAAACTCACCACTACGTTGATAAACGAAAACCAAGTGATTAGCTGTGAGAGTTTGAGCGTTAAAAACATGGTCAAGAATCCGCGACTTGCTAAGGCCATTGGTGACGCCAATTGGGGCGAAATGGTTAGGCAGCTTGAGTACAAAGCAGAATGGCGCGGCAGAACACTTGTCCAGATTGACAAGTGGTATCCGTCTAGTAAGCGTTGTAATTGCTGTGGTCACGTAGTTGATTCTCTACCGTTACATATAAGGCATTGGACTTGTCCAGCGTGTGAAGCGCGCTTAGACCGTGATACCAATGCCGCTATTAATATCAAAGCCGCTGGGCAAGCGGTGTTAGCTTGTGGAGCGTAAGTAAGTCCCGATTGTTCTAATGAACTTCGGGCATAACGCCTTGAAACAAGAATCCCCTTCCTTTAGGGAGGGGAGCAGTCAAAGCCTCGCTCCTTTAACAACTGGGAGATGGCATCAGCAACAGAAAGGCCTTTGCGCGTTAACTGCTTAATCGCGTTTACATCTTCTGCACGGGACGAGTACAACAGCTTGTGAAACGGATCGACGATGAGGCGGCCAATCCCGGTGCCCATTTCGGTAATAAAGAAAATTTCGGAATAGACACCCGTGACGGTATGAACCGTTTTCAGGTATTCATAGCCGCCTTCACCTAATGGCAAACGGCCTTCTTTTTTGAGCGCGTTGATGGTTTCGGCTTTTTGGCCAAGCAGGTACATATTGGCCGAGTTTTCAGCGATGGCTTTACCTGTTGGGCTGTCATACAAATCGTTGACCGACTGCGTTACCGTTACAGCACTGCCGCCATATTTTCGAAATCGACGGTAACCCGTCTCGATGAACTTACCGACATCACCTTGAGTCAGCAGATCCCAAGCTTCGTCAATGAACACAATCTTGCGACGATCACGCTCACCTAAGTACATCTCTTGTTGGATTTGGTAGATAAGCTGAAGCAACACCACTTGTTGTAGATGCTTACGCCCCTTAAGCTCTTCTAACTCCAAAACGGTGAAACGGTTTTTGAAGCGAATATTGTTGTGGCCATTAAAGAAGCGGCCATATTCGCCCTTTGTCGTAAACGGATAGAGCTGCTCACCCACGTCTTGCACACGACGGTCATCGTGATTTTTCAAAGCCTCTGCCACATCATCAACTAACATGGCACGACCTTTTTTCTCCCACAGTTCACGGGTCTGACGCTTTAGATTGGCCATCTGAAAATCGGTTAATGACTGCGTAGGTGCGGCCATTGCGGCCAATAACCCAACCAGCACATCCGCTTCTTCGTCATAGTCCTCAACAATTTCAAACGGATTCAAGCAAATGCCACTGTCCCGCCCGAACTGTAAGAACTCACCGTCATAAACTTCACACAACTTTTCATAAGAGCGGCCAACATCAATCACCCAGCATTGCCCGCCTTCTGATAGGTAGGAGGAGATGATTTCGTTCACTAGGAATGACTTACCCGACCCCGATTGCGCCGCGATGCAACAGTTGTAATTACTGCCCGAGTCATAAAGGGACACACTCATGATCTGACCATTACGGGAAACAAAGTTAATCACTGGCGTGCCCGTGCCTTTCCAATCTGCAAACAAAGGCAACAGTGGGATCACATGTCGTGTCGCCATGGTCTTGAATCGAAACAAGTCGTTCATCGCCTGGCGATCAGCACCAAATGGCAAGGCATTCAGAAAAATGGGCAAACAGAAGTACTTGTCTTCCATCAGCTCAAATCCGAGTTCTTTGAAATAAGTTCGAGCATTTGAAACAGAGCTGATGGACGCTTCTTCAGTTGGTGAAAACAGCGTTAAGGTCATGTTTGCCCTAATAGGACGATCACCTTCTTGCAAGGCTTCAAAAAGAACATCAAATCCCTTTTTCTTGGCTGCAAGCACCGGCACAAACTTGAGCATCGGGCCATAGGCCTGATTGACCGCCCATTGACGCTTCGTCTCTAAACGAGATCGCATCGCCTCAGCTGAGGGAAAGTGAATGGTGACATTTAGCAAAAAGCTGCCGCGTAAACCGCGACTGCCCGTCATCATATCGCCCGCAAAACTTGCGGCATGACCAAACCAGATCCGCTCAGGCAAGCGCTTAAACGATAAGGTTTTAACTCGGTAATCACCCAGCATCAGACCTTGGCTATCCACCTTGATAGCTCGGTCATAATCCAACACTTGCTCTCGAAGTGGTTTATCTGCCTCACTGCGGATTGGTGATGGATTGCGCCAGGAAGCATCTTTTCCCCAGTTAAGCTGAGAACTTAATGCCGCGAGCCAATTTCGGTCAGTCATCTCAGTGACACGAAAACCAACCGTTGCCAGCGCTTGCGAGAAAGAAGCCCGAAGCGCGGATGCTCGACTCAACTCACGCTCCGTCGGTATAGGACTTTCCAAAGGCAATTTGCAGGTGACGATCAGTTGAAAGTTGCGTACCTGAGTCTGGGTCGATTCTTCTATCGGTTGAACCGTGCCCCCATCGAGGAAATCCGCACGTTTGCGTATCGACGCCCTGAGCAATGGATCGGATTGACGATGCCGTAAGCCCATCATGCGTTGAAGGTCGGTTTGAATATCAGGCGAGGCGTAAAGGCCAAATTGTAGCAAAGTGTCTTTTGGCCAGTCGTTGTTAAGTAGAACATTAACCCTGTCTGCAACAGACTCATCACCACCCGGCAATGGGTCACATAGAAAACCAAAGCCAACACTCTGGTCTTCCATGAAAAACAGTTGCTCATCGTCTGAATAGGCCAATACTGGCAAGAGCTCTGAAGCGCGTTGCCCTGAATACAGAGAGGCTTTCATTAACGCCCCTCCAACCAAGCAGAAAGATCATAAGGACGGCCTCGACTGATGCGACCATCATTGGCGACGATGAAAGGCACACCTTGAATGCCCAGGATTTGAGCCGTCACCAAGGTACGCTGCATTGGCTCTAAGTTGCAGGCATCATCCTGTTCTAGGTTACCAATCCGGCCATTGAGCAATGCATCGGTGGCCGCTTTCTTGTCACGCGCACAGCCAAGCTGGCGAACCTGACGCTCTGAATCAGGACCAAGCACTGGTACAGGGAGTATTTGGAAGGTGTATTCTTTGGTTAACGGTAAGGCTTGTTTCAAAAGCTCATGGCAATGCGGGCACCGGGGGTCAACAAAGACCACCACTTTCTTTTTGCCTTCGCCCAGCGTCAGTGGGTTCAAATCATCCATTTTTAAGCCAAGACGACTTAAGTCCAGCGTGTTCCCCGCTTCACGAATTTCTTCAAGGCTGGTAAGCGGCTTTTTGGACCAGGCATCATAGAGCGTGCCATCAATGACGAACCGGCCACTGTCTGACATGAAAACAATGCGGCCATTGCTTTCGACCGCTTTCATACCCGTGACAGGTAAAGAAACCATGCCGTCAATTTTGCCAACGGGCGACACTTCAGACACTGGTTCAGCTTGAACCAAAGGAGACAGCGCAAGCGCCAGAATAATTGGAGATAGTTTTCGCATGAGGAGTCCTCGTTAATGTAAATCGAGGCTCCAGTCTATGCAGTTGTCCTATGTGGACTCGGTTAGATAGATTGAAGAAATCAGCATCTAGCTGAGGGTAGTTTCGCTTGAAAATCAGTGAGACAAGGTGGAAATTAGATTACAATTTAACCATTAAATCTGATGGGTATTGACACAGATTATGCACCGCTGAATTTGTGGTACTTACAGTATGATTTATTGCCGATAAAACTGGCTCATTTCATGCTACTGAGAACCAAAGATAAGAGAATCAGGACAAAAAATTGGCTACGGATAATTTACTTAACATCGACGATGTTCCCATACCTTGCGGTCTGATCCGCGATGGTATTGTTTTCAAGAACAGTTTATTTGATAGCTTCCCTAAAGAAGCTCAAAGTCATTTCGAAGAATTGGCAAGTAATTTTCTTAAAAACAGCAAAATGCTCAGTAAGAATGTCGATTTCAAGAAAACGAATCTGCAAGGAAAAATCTATTTTAAGCGAATAAAAGATTCCTCTGATTGCAATACAGTCTTATTTTGTATTCATATTTTTGATACTCCTCAAGATGCCCCAATCGATAACATTGTCTTCGACCACAGTGGTGAAGCTATGGTACTGACGGATAAAGATGACGATATTGTCAAAGTCAACGGGGCGTTCAAAACTGTTTTTGGCTATGATGAGCCTGATATTTTAATGAAAAATCCATCTTTCCTTCGCGATGGTTTAAATCAGGTAGAGCTAATCAAAAAAGCTTTTTCTGAAATCGAAAGAAGTGGTCACTGGAGTGGCGAAATTGCTGTTCGAAAAGCATCCGGTGAGATTATTCATACTTGGCAATCAACATCTTCAATTGTAAGAAATGGCAAAATACAGGGCTTTATCACTATATTTTCTGACATTACCACTCATGTCAATGAAATTGAAAAGGTGCGCTTTCTAGCTTATCACGACTATTTAACGGCATTACCGAATAGAATGCTTTTGGAAGATAGGTTTGAGCAATTAAAACGACACTTAAATCGCAACAAATCAAATCAAGAAAGTACTTTTAACATAGTTTTTATTGATTTAAATAACTTTAAGATTATAAACGATACTCATGGTCATGCTTTTGGTGATAAATCTCTGATATCGTTCGCTAAAGCATTGCATGAATCAATAAGGGAAGAAGATACCGCCTCCAGAATTAGTGGGGATGAATTTGTTTTACTACTGGAACAACAAGATCACCCTCTTGACGTTAGTTTGTTTTTTGAACGTTTAGATAAGAATGTGGCGCGTCAACTTAAGGAAAATAATTGTCCAATAAAACTAGAATACAGTTTTGGATTAGCAACATACCCAAATGATGGCGAATCACTAAAATCTCTCTTACACGTAGCAGACAATCGTATGTATGATATGAAGAAGCAGCCGAAACAATAAGCTCGGCTGCTTGGCTTGGTTACTTAGCGTAAAATAATTAAAGGTAATGCCGTTTGCTCAATCATCTTGAGTGTATTACTACCCAAAAATACACTCGCTAATTTAGAGTGGGAAAAAGCGCCCATCACGAGCATATCAACACCACTGTTTTCTTTGTAATTCATTAAAGCATCAAAGATCGGCCCTTCTAACAAACTAGCTTTCACTTCAAAGCCTTTATTCGTCAACAAATCTTTGGTTTGCTTGAATTTTTCCTCAACGTTCGGCGTGCTATTTTTTACAGTAACTAGATGACAGGTCAAACCATATAGCAGACCACCGTCAATAATACGCTGCACGGCTTTATCTGCTGTTTCCCTACCATCATAGGCAAGCATAAAGCTTTTAGGCGTTTTAAATGTCCGATTAGCAATCAGTACTGGTGTGTGAACCTGGCGAATGATCTGCTCAATATGGGAGCCTAGTGTTTTGAAATCTCCATTATGTTGCTGTCCAGATTTACCAATCACAATAAGTCTTGCATCATTTTCAAGATCACAAATAGCCTCAACAATACCACTGTGACGTTGCGTTTTTTCAACATCATGGCAACCGTTGTCAATCAACAATGCCTTGGAGTGAGCCAACATTTCCTTACCAAGCGATAAAGCAACCTTGCTGCGCTGTTCATCTAAGGCGGCCATTTCATTGAGAAGTGAAGAACGAGCCCCAAGGCCAATTGCTCCACTTAAATCCTCATTTTCTGTTGAGTGGCTTTTTTCAATGGCATGTAGTAACAATATAGGTTTATTCAATTGCTTAGCTGACCAACACGCCGCAGAGCAGACATTATCTGAAACCGCTGAGCCATCTACACAAGTTATTATCTTATTCATTTATTTTCTCCTTAGTGACCAGCCATCAATTTTTCAACTTCTTTTGGATCATTATGGACGCCAAATTTATCAACAATAGTTTCTGTCGCTTCGCTCATCCCAACAATGTCAACTGTTGCACCTTCCCGCCTAAACTTAATAACGACTTTGTCTAATGACGACACGGCGGTAATATCCCAAAAATGAGCATGAGTTAAGTCAATGGTTACCTTATCAACCGCTTCTTTAAAATCAAAGGAATCAATAAACTGTTCAGATGAGGCAAAGAAAACCTGACCAACCACACGATAAGTGCGTGAAGCATCATCAGTTTGCGTCGCTTTAACGACCATAAAGCGACCAATTTTGTTCGCAAAGAACAACGTTGCCAATAACACACCAACGAAGACACCAATCGCTAGGTTATGTGTTGCTACTACAACTACCACGGTCGCGATCATAACGATATTGGTTGATAGTGGATGCTTTTTTAAATCTTTAATTGATGACCATGAGAAAGTTCCGATTGAAACCATAATCATCACAGCCACAAGTGCTGCCATAGGGATCTGCTTTAACCATTCGTCTAGGAACACAACCATGACAAGTAAGAATAGACCTGCGCTAAAAGTAGATAGTCGCCCACGACCACCAGATTTTACGTTAATAATGGACTGCCCTATCATGGCGCAACCAGCCATACCCCCTAGTAAACCAGAACCAATATTGGCAATACCTTGTCCTTTACATTCGCGGTTTCGGTCACTTTTAGTGTCAGTTAAATCATCAACAATCGTGGCCGTCATCATTGACTCTAACAAACCTACAACGGCAAGCCCTAAAGAGTAAGGAAGGATAATCATCAACGTGTCGAAGTTTAGTGGTACATCAGGCCATAGAAAAATTGGGAGTGTGTCCGGTAATTCGCCCATGTCACCCACGGTACGAATATCCAGACCGATCATCATTGCAAATACAGTGAGAGCAACGATACATACTAAAGGTGAAGGGAGGGCTTTGCCGATAACCGGGATATATGGGAATAAATAGATGATGCCTAAGCCTGCTGCTGTCATAGCATACACATGCCATGTGACATTGGTAAGCTCAGGCAATTGAGCCATAAATATCAAAATAGCAAGCGCATTCACAAACCCTGTCACGACAGATCTGGAAACAAAACGCATCAAACTCCCTAGTTTTAGATAGCCTGCGACTATTTGAATAACACCTGTGAGTAATGTTGCGGCAAGCAGATACTCAAGGCCATGCTCTTTCACTAACGTAACCATGAGTAATGCCATTGCGCCCGTTGCAGCGGAGATCATGCCAGGACGCCCCCCTACAAATGCTATAACAACGGCAATACAGAATGAGGCATACAGACCAACTTTAGGGTCCACTCCTGCAATAATCGAAAATGCAATCGCCTCAGGTATGAGCGCCAACGCAACAACAATACCGGCTAATAGGTCTCCTCTGATATTGGAGAACCATTCGAGTTTCATTTTTTCAAGCATAGATAACCTTATTGATAAGTTTGGCGACAACATAGGCATGCAAAATCAGGTCGCTCTAGCGACTGAATTCACTATGATAATTGTCAGATTTTGAGTTTAAATTTTATTTTCGGCACGAGGCCTACCGATGAACGGCATAGGGAGTGTCACGTTGAGAGATGTGACTTTAAGGAGGAGTGAGCGCCTAAGGTGGCGTAATACGCAAAGTGTTTACCTTTATAACATATAGAACTAAAAGACATGATTTTGGCATAATTTACTTATAATCTCAAGTACAATCTCTGTAATCAGTAAACGTATCAGTGAGGGGCCGGACTATAAAAATGAAGCGGCACTTTCATCAATTACCTTATGAGTGTTAGCAACTACAAGTAAGATTACAAAGACAACACTTTCAACGCCTGTAAGCGCAGACAGGGCCACAGCTAGCCAACAGGTTTAGCGGAACCCAATTCTTCATACCCTAGGTGTTAAAATTCATCACCCTGTAAACCGACCAAGCCTCTTTAATCCTCCCCAAAAAACAAGTCAACAAATTTGACGCTTTTTGATGTCATTCTTGTAAACTTGCAGCCTACTAAAGTTAAGTCTACACTCATGACATGTTTAAGTGTCATCCTTGATAACTAGAGGCGTATAGTGAAAAAGGCTGAGGCAATTAAAAAGCTCTTAGAATATGACAAGCGTGGTCGCTGTGTTTTTACTAATTCAGATCTGGCCAAAATCTTTCATCAAGATAATGAACGAGCATTGCGTGCAGGAATTAAACGTTTGCAAGACGATGGCTTGCTAACTCGAATGATTAATGGTGTGTACTTATTCAATTTAGCGCAGTCGAAAGGCAGCGATACGTTGGAGCAAATTGCTAAAACTATTCGACGTGGGGAATATAACTACCTTAGCTTGGAGTCTGCTCTTTCTGATTATGGTGTTATTTCGCAAATTCCAGTAGATAGGTTAACTGTTATGACAACGGGACGTTCCGGTGAATTCAAAACACCTTTGGGTACAATTGAATTTACGCATACAAAGCGAAATCCGATAAACATTTTAGAAAATACCAGTTTAGTTGGCAGACCACTTAGGTTAGCAACGAAACAAACTGCATACAGAGACCTAAAACGAGTTGGCAGAAATACCCATCTAGTTAACGACGATGCTTTGCATAATAGTTGAACAACTGCTCTTGGGGCGCTACGCCAAGCAAATTTCATCCAGCCAACTACAACCGCTTTTCCCTATCACAGACCCCAAAAGATAACGTATATCTGTTGACTACACGCTAAAACCGTTTAAACTGTGTATTAAGTAGATATACAGAGGATGGTGTCATGGCTACAAAGACAGCGCCAATCAACATGCGAGTACTGCCATCGGTAAGAGACATCATCGATGCCGCAGCAAGTTTAAAAAAAGTCGATAGAACTGTATTCATTCAGCAGGCAGCGCTCAATGAAGCGCATAGTATACTGGCAGAACAGCGGGATTTTGTTCTTGAAGCAAAGGCTTTTGAAGCGTTTGATAACGAACTTCGTGCAAATCCACAGACTCTTGAAGGTATGAAAGATCTGTTTAAGAGGAAAGCGCCTTGGGAATAAGTGCACCAACCCTCCTCACTGATGAGCACCAGCTTAATGCCTTTCAATGTTGCATTGAAGAGCTCGATACTTGGTTAAGAAAACAGGCGTTAAAGAGTCAAAAGCGGGGAACCGCGAGGGTGTATGTGGTCAATGACACTGACGCCCATCAAGTGGTCGGGTACTATGCCATTGCCATGGGATCAGTTTCCAGAGAGCAAGCTTTCAGTTCATTAAGAAGAAATAGTCCAGATCCCATTCCCATGGTGATTCTAGCCAGGCTTGGAGTAGATAACGCCTATCAAGGTCAAGGCATTGCGGCAGGTCTTTTAAAAGATTGTATCATTCGCTCAGTACAAGCAATGAACGCTGTCGGTGGAGCAGGAATCTTAGTCCATGCTATTGATGGTAGTGCGCAAACGTTCTACAAGAAATTTGGCTTCAAAGAATCGACGTTTGATCCTTTAGTACTCATGGCAAGGATCTGCGATATCGAAAAATCATTGTCGATAGACTGAGATGACGGCTCCCCTTTCACAAGAGAAGCCGTCAATATTATCAGGTGCCCAGTAAAACGGCGCTGAGCGCTGGAACTGCTGTGCCAATGACTTCTTGAGTGCTGGCAACAACAGGTAAAGTTGCAGACATGACACTTTCAACGACTGTTGGCGTATTGTAGAGACCCATACCGCCACCAATGCCCAAGGCAAAAGCCATCAAGCTTTGGCGAGCGATACCGCCCACAATACCCACCAGTACCATGGCTCCCGCTACGATCCGTCCCAAAGTACCTTGGGTCCAGTCTTTTAGGGTATCCCACACATCGGTGAAAGCATCACCACCGGTGCCCGCAAATGAGGGCTCCGAAATCATTAACGCCATTAAACCAAGCGCACCAATAGTCATTAGGCGCTGAGTTTGAATGGTGCGAACTGCATTTGTCATTCGTTAGTTTCTCCGTAGATACTCAAGTTATCGCGCTTACCATCAGCTCCCGCTGAGGTTGAATCGCTCTGAGTCTGAAGTGGACGTAGCACAGGCGAAACCGTTCGAGGTGCTGACACCCCAATATCCCACCGGCGCGGTTCAATTTCGGTAAACACGTAGCTGGATAAATTCAGATCCCCACGGTCATCCTCCCAAGGCGCAATCCAAATCCGCATTACCCTTGAAGGAATGCGAATAGGTGCAGATTGCTGCGTCTCAGGTAATGCCGGATGGCTCAGCAGTCCTGTCTCTAAATCAGATTGTGAATACCCAGAGGGAGAACCAATTCGAGTCGCCACAGCATCAATCGTCTTGGGTGCAGCGCCATTACTGGTAAGCTCATAGACTTCACGAGCGGATAAACAGCGCACACCGTCAGGCATACCTGGGCATCCATATTCACTACTCCCAAGACTCAATGAACTACAGCCAGACAATAAGGTTGAGCCGACTGCCAATAAAAGTAATCCAGCTTTAGACCACTGTTTTGACTGGTGCTTTGGGTTGTTCTGCATTGATGTCGTCATGGTTAACTCTCCTCTGGATACACATCTTATTGTCTGAAACGGACTTCGATCGGTTAGCAACATGCAGGATTTTTTCATCTTCTTGCACCTCCCCCTTGCGAAGTGGCCAACGACAACGAGGCACCACGAGTGACTATGACTTCAATTTTCCTTGCAGCGTCTACCTCTATGACTGGGAACATATTTTCAGCCATGTCCAAATAGAACTTGGCCACTCGATCCAATGCTTTACCGGTGCCTTTAATCGCAGCACCTTGTAATGCTTCTTGGCTCATGACTTGCTGGTACAGCTGAGTATCACCGGCATTACCCGTCTGAATCGTTGGTACAGGATTCACATCAAATGCGCCTGCCAAGCCCTGAAGGAATCCGGCCATCATCGATTTGGCCACCAGCTGGCCTTGTTTCGACACTAATCGGCCACGAATACCGGCTTTGCCGTCTTCACCCACGGCATAAGAATCCAGTCGTGTTTCAATGACGCCACCATCTTCTCTCACACATGAAATGGTCTCGCCTCGCAAATAAGCACGCTCAGAGCTCAAATCACCGTAACCTGCGGCGATCAAGAAACACTCTTTGATATCCGCTCTAAATCGGTTGGGTAAAATGGCTTCCTTTTGAATCCTCAGCAATGCAGGAAAAGGCTCGCGTCTTGCGGACTCGTGAGTAGGTGCATCCAAACCGGTGATTAAAGTACCTGAGATGATGCTGCCCGCCGGTAGATACAAAGGCGGCGCTTCTTGCACAACAACCTCTGGTTCAGCAACCACTTCAGGCTCAATCATACGAATCGTGATTGGCGGCAATGGAACATCTCGTGCTCGTGTACCTTGGCCACTGGCTGGCTGCTGATAAAGCGGATCAGGCAGCGGCGCATTGGCAAAATAGTCGTCTGGGTTAGACGGCAGTGGCTTTTCGTCTTTGGGTAATTCCATGGCAGATAAAGGCACTTCAAAACGGCTATTTGTGCCTTCAACTACTGAATCTCCCCCAGCGCGAACATCATCAAGTTCCGCTCGAAGGCGAGCCAACTCCGCATTGACCTCACTTGGTATAGAAGGCGAACCTGGGCTTAGCCGTCCTGAATCGACGTCACGACGCAAGCGCTCAACTTCACGACGTAACTGTTCATTGCGCTCACTGAGTAGTTTTACGTTCGCAGCCAAACTATCGACCCCAACATCACGAGTATTGGTATCCGTAAGAATGTGCCGGATCGTTTCCTGTCGGTTCCGACTGCTTGAGCCATCGTCAGGAGTAGGTGAAAACACCATCACCATAAAGATGAGACCACCAGCAATACCGGCAACCGATAGGCCCCGCTTCATGTTCGGGCTCATTTGTTCCCATTGTGCTTTCATCGTTATTCACCTCCCACAAGAAGCGAAGGTCGCTGACTTTCCACCGCTTCTTCACGATGATTGCGAACAACCACATACAACTCAGTCTTTTCACCCGGCAACAAGATATTGCGAGGCCAGTAGGCGCTTGCCACTATATCTGGTGCATGACAGGCTATTTCACTGGCTTCTATCGGCTCATCGGCAAAGCTTTCAACCAGTCCTACATAGACGGTGAAGTAATGTCCCGTCACAATTTGCCCCTGCTTAAAACCAAACTTTAAGCCCGGCTGAAAACATTTCGGGCTTGTGTCAGTTTGGCCAGCTAAACGGATGTCATAGCCTTGTGGTAACTCATTTAGTGCAAGGCGTCTGAGTAAATCACGTAAGCTATCGACGTATGGCTGAGCCGTTTCCCAAGTGGCGGCTTTTCGGTTCACGACACCCTTAATAGGCCACTGCTGACCATCAATAGCTAAGGTGATTTCACGCGGTGGAATACGACGAGGTACTAAGGTGACTGATAATGCGGGCGCTTCCTGACCAGGCGGTGTGATGTAAAGTGAAACCGGTGATTCTTTGTCCGTGGCTACATATACAACATTCCCCTTGATTTGCGTCTGAGCATCACTGGTTGTTCTCACCTGAGGCGATTCAAACGGCGTCACAATTCGATTCAGATGACCAAGTGCTACAGGGATCAGTTCATTAACCCCCGGTGTCATCAGTAGCGTTGTTGGCGTATCCGCTGCAACCGAATTGCTTTGAACCGGTGGATTTGCAGTAGCAGATTGCTTCATCACACTGGCTGGCACAATTGGCAATTCCACGTCTGCATACGACGCTTGAGATAACAGGACGCCACTCAAGCTCATTGCGATTAAGCTTGGTGTCATCCATCGACTAATTTTGGTTCGCATCATTCACCCTCCGGTTTTGCTCTTGGGTCAACTTTTCACGAACTCGCTTCGTTCTAGCTTGCCCCTCGTACGTATCCATCCAACTGAGCTTTGGACGGTATTGCTCAATATCGATGTCAAACTCATAAGTGCGAGTTTGGCGCTGTTCATCTCCAGATGGTCCAGAGATCAAGGAATAACCGGTCACAAAGACATGGCCGGTTTCATACTCATACTCCACTTGTCTGGGTTGGAATTTGAGCGTGACTCGGTCTTCACGGATCTGTCTTGCCTGAATCTCCAGTGCATCGACCACTTGCTGGTACACCGCTGGAGAAAGTAGCGGCTCAATAGCAACCCGGATAAAAGACACATTACCCGGCGTCACGTTGCCCATAAGCTCAGCCAAGTAGAGCCCCCAGGATTCCAAGTAAGGCTGAGTAGCCTGGTTTCGTGACACTTCAGCCGTTTCAGACAAGGTTGGCGGTTGAATGGCCACTACGGTATTGCGAGAAAATGCCGCTACCGCAAGCAGCAAGTTAGATAGCACCAGCACTGCAATCAGGAACCGCTGCCATCGGTTCTCTAATTGCGTGCCTTGCCATGATTTTAAAAACACGTCGAACTTCACGGCAGATAGCTCCTGATAAATGGATTAGGGATCGTCTTGGCTTTGGTTGGCAACAGTCCAGCCCAGTAGATGGCGTGAAGAATAAAACCATCTGGGCGGCCATCACGAAAACGCCGATAGAGCTTGGTTGTTACCAACCCCAACAGGCATAAAACCAAGGCATTACCGGTAAAAATGCCGATCACTAGCCCCAACAGAATGGGAGCCATCTCATCGGCACTCCAAAGCAGGAAGTGCGGCGGGTCATCGATATAGGATGGAATACTCACAGGTTCCATAGTCACTCCTCGTTGTTTGAATTGAGAAGTGAAGGATGCCTCGGGATTGGCAACTTCAGTGGTCAGCTAGATGCCGAATTCTTGAAGGTTTTGAAGTGGCTTTGCAATTCTGCTCTTACAATCAGATTGATATCGCAACCTTAAGGGTTACAATTAGTTCACTGTAATTGGCACGTTACATTCAGATTCAATGAACGAGATGCGGAAATTGTTAACTACGAGGATTATCACTAATGGCTATGCATAAACCTGCTCACCCTGGTGAGATATTAAAAGAGATGGTCATCGAGCCGTTGGAGTTGACGATTACCGATGTTGCAGAACACTTGAATGTAAGCCGTAAAACCCTATCCAAGGTATTGAACGGACGAGGTGCAATAACTCCGGAAATGGCTGTACGCTTGGAGCTGGCTTTTGCTAAGCCCTCTGCTGACCACTGGTTGCGCCTGCAAAATGCTTACGATTTATCAGCTCTCAGAAATCAAAAGACAACGCTGAAAGTCCAATCTTATGAACTAGCGTAGGGGTAAAATTGATGTCTCTAAAAACATTGAAAGAAAAAGCACTTAAAAATCAAAGCGTTGTACGAGAATATCATAAACTAAGTCGCGAATTTGCTCTCATCGAACGGAAACTTACACGCAAAATCGCTCGAAACACGCAAACCTTAAGCTAGTTGAAAACTGTCACTAGTTCTATTGGCGTATTTTCTCAATGCTCGTGTTTTTAACTCAAGTGCGCGAGCTTATAACGTGTGCTCCTCCCTCCGGCTTCACTTTTTACCAAACAACCAATCTCGACCAAAACCGCTAAATGACGAGAAGCGGTTGGCTTACTCACGTTCGCCACTTTATGATATTGCGACGTATTAATGCCTTGGTCAAAATCTCCATCAAGCATTCGATTGAGCACTTTTACTTGCTCCGAGGACAGTCGCGTTTGATCAACATTTCGCCAGAAGTTTGTTTTAAAAACCGTTTGGTCGATTTCTTCGAGCACATTGGTGAATGTTTCACCTAAGGTGTTTAAAAACCACATAAGCCAAGCAGTAATATCAAGTTCACCTTTCTGGGATTGCTCTAATATTTCGTAGTAGCTTTTGCGGTTGGCTAGAATCGCCACTGACATTGCATAGAAACGGACAGATTGGCGCTCAGCCTGGGCAAGCGCCAAATCAGTGAGTAAGCGGGTGATCCTGCCATTGCCGTCATCCAAAGGATGGAGCGTCACAAACCAGAGATGTGTTATCGCCGCTCTAAGCAATGGATCTAAAGTTGGGTCCTCACGAGAGTCATTAAACCAGCGAATAAACACGTCTAGTTCGGACTCAAGCACATCTCGGCTCGGCGCTTCAAAATGCACCGTGGGTTTATCAATCCTACCCGATACAACCTGCATAGGTTCTTCGCCACGTAACTGGCCTCCTATCACAGGATTAAACATGGTGTAACCTTCAGGAGACAGTCGTTTATGCCATTGTAATATTCTCTCAAGTGAGAGCGGCGAGTCTAAATTATCTACCGCATCTAGCATTATTTCTGCAAGGCCATCAGTGCGTTCAGTGGTTGGAAATGGTTTTTCTTCAGAAAGACCAAGTTTATTAGCCAACGACGAGCGAACAGAAAAAGCGTTGAGCTTCTCACCTTCAATGGCGCTCGAATGAATAATGTTCGCCAATAGCGTGTCTAACATACTTTGCTTTTGATCTTTAGGTTGGCTCGACATCTTGCCCAAAAACATTCCTTGGTGAAAGCGAATGTCTCGTAACTTGGGTTCAACGACTTTTTCATCCCAGATAAAGCTTGGCCAGTCAGCTTGTTGCCAGATCCACATATTGTCGCCTTTTGATTTAAATAACAGCCTATTCAAATCATAGCATGATTAGAATGAATCCAACAATCAAATCAAATATTGATGTTAATAATGCGGATATTCATATCATCACTCGATGTTATCACCTGTCTTAGTAGCTATTAACCTAGGCCTCATATCTTCTTCTGCAAGTGACTTAACGCCAATCCCGCCATCAATGCCAAGCCGATGATCATCGACGGTAGCACTACCGGTGGAATAGCCAGCGGGGCGAACAATCCCATAAACAGCAAAATGACGCCTGAGCCCAGGATAATCATGCTGTAGCGGTGAATGATAGGGCTAGAAAAATCAAAGGTTGTTTTCTTAATTTTCCAGGTCATCAAGCCGTCCCAAAGCGCCGGTAACATGAGAATAAGCGCAAAGGGCAACCAGACCATCAGCAACGCAAATCGAGTGAACACCTGGTACAACACATCAAATAATGCCTGAATGCGGTCTTCCACCCAGACAAACCAAAAGCCGCCCATGTTCTCCATCCCTTTAGAACGAAGTCGCTGCTCTTCAGTGGGGATCAGAAAATCTCGCACAGATTGCTCCATCTGCGTATCCACAATCCATGACTGATACCAGCGATGGCTAGTTTGACCAATCCAATAGCTTGTTTGTGCGCCCAATTGGTTTTGGATCATCTGCTTCTCTTTCCTAATGACCCGGCCTGTCCAATCACCGGGCACTAACACGCCAATGGCAATAATCTCCAGCATCAGCGCCAGACACAGCAGCCAAACCGACTTATGCTTGCTCATGCCAAACATCCTCTTCGACTCGGGCCAGCATAGCTGCAACCGTTGGCGTCATAATCCGGGCTTTAATCACTTGTTGAAGCCGCTTTGTCGTCGTATGACCACTTTCATAACGCACTTCGATGCGTCCTTCAGCCAGATACGCCATTCGATTTGGACGATTACGCATCCAGGTGTGGAAATACACACCATCCACAGCGGCCCACTCGAAATGGTCAGGATCACGCAGCCGAATCCCTGTTAAAGCACTGGCGGCAGTCCAGGTCAGTGCCTCAATGAAATGCCAAAGTCGTACACTGTCATCATCACAACTGACTTCTTCATAACTGCCCAAGCCATTACACAGACACAAATCAAAGATGGAATGGCCATCTAAGGTGAACGCATCCGTTAAATAGTCCGCCAAACAGTGCACTGAAGCCAAAGCATGAGGCCAGTCGGTTTCAAGCAGTCTTAAAGCTTCCTTGAACTGAGGGTTATGTTGCTGCCACTGAGCGAGCATTTCTTTACTGGTAAGTGTTGTCATTTTCAGACAGACAGAATGATGCATACAGACTCCTTATGCTGCCTGTGTAGAGCTGGTTAAAATAGGAATACGGCCTTTGATCACGCGGCCACCTGAAAGCTTGGCGATGTACTCAAGGTTCGGGAGCTGGCCTAATAACTGCGGTGGAAACATATCGCCTTCTTCCTCCATCAAGCGCTCGCCATGATTGCCGGTAAATAACGCGGGGCTGTCCGAGTTTGACGACATACCTTGAGTTTGCATGATGTACTGCAAACGAGTCTTAGGCAGATTGTCGGTAATGTACTGCTGCGTTTCGGCATCCATCACCCGAAGGGCTATCAAGTTGTTAATATTACCTAACACCTGACGAGCCTTAGCTCCACTGCCTGTACGAGCGACAAAGTCAGCAAAGGTCTGAGTAGCGATCACACAACGCATTTTTGCGCCACGGCCTTTGTTGAGCAGTTGAATGAAAGGATCGTTGACGACCTCAGCTGCCTCATCGATGAAGATATTTACGGGACGATTTTCCACACCATAGTTATAGCGGTCACCGGCCACAGCAGTGAGATCGGATAAAAGCAACGAGCCAATGGCGCTGCCAACCATGGCGTCGGTCAATGAATCCAAGCCGATATACGCCACTTGGGCATTGTTGATAATACGGCCAGAATCCGTAATTAACCGGCTGTCATCCACATCGTTTGCAATAGGTGATAGCAGTGGGCCAAGTTCACTTGAAGTGAGCATATTGAGCACCGGCATCAATGAGGCCACCATCTTGGAATAGTGGGTTCTGTCATGCTCAAACATGCTCAAAAGTCCTTCCAAATCGGTATTGGCGGCAACAGGCTGAATGCGTTCGTAGTAAAAAAGCAGCATCGCCATGGCTTGTTTTGCCAAGGTATTGGCCTTTTCGGTAAAGCGCTTAATCTCCACACTAAAGTTCGGATACACCTGCTCCCCCCAGGCCGTAACGGCTTTTACTACCAAGCCTTCTGGACCGCCTTCCAAGAATCGCCTCAGTGTCTTCAGATCAGGACGCTGTGACGTAAGCAACAAGCCTTGCACGATGTTGTTCAATGCCATTTGGCCAAAGGCTTTAAATGGATCAGCACCGGTTTCAGATGGGATTAAGGCCGCAATTCGGCTGGCGATTTCAGTACCCCGGTTAAAGTTCCTCAGGGGATTAAGTCGTACTGAATGCTCAGGAAACCCCGGATGAAAATACACAAAGCGCTCAGGACTACCGGCGGCAATACAGGCTCGCTGCGCATTATCCTTAAGTTCCTTGTCTCCCTTAGGGTCAATAATGATCACGGCTTCATTGCGCAAAATGGCCTGGGTGATCATCGCATCAAAGCATCGGGTTTTTCCTGCACCGGTCGTACCGACAATTAAGGTGTGCCCCTCAGTGTGACCAACTGGCTGGTACACATCTTCTTCTTTGGGCTCGACACCATGAATCCAGGTCGAGCCCATTTGGCTATTCTTTCGATAAGAGGCGTGACCCTGGTTAAGCAAGGTTTGCTTATCCCGCTTTAGGATTTCATAAGCGCGTTGAGCATGACGCTGGTCCCACTCAAAGCCATAACCTAACCACAATTCATCAGGATGTTTTGCCATCACCTTTTGTAAATGCGAAAGCGCCATAAAAGCCAAAGGTTTGCCTTTTAGTCCCTTCTGTAACTTATGAAGACGGTAAGCCTCAGGCAGGCGATACAACGCCATGCCCGAGGAAATCCCTGTCATCCACCAAAATGGCTCAGGTGGTAGCTCAGTCAGCATTTCTGCGGCTATTGCCCCAGTGGCCCCAACCAGCCAACCTGCTGCTGCCATGGCTTCATAGTTCGTGCGCCAGGGCATCTCGTATGCGTTTTCTTTCATTCATGCTCCGCAAATAACCGTTTGCAATCGCTTAATTTCAAATGGATAAACGTTTAGCGTGAGCGGTAAACAGAACCGTTTCCCCCTCATAAAACTGGCATTCGTCACTGGCCGAGATCCCCCGAAGCAGCTGTCCGGCTGGAATACCATGCTCATTGGCGACTTGGCGTAAGGTTTTAATCGTGACGCGAATACCATCGGCACTATGATCCACGTCTGGGTAATCGCCATCGGTCAGTAAGATGGGCAAATCTTTCACAAAATTAACCATCTGTTGGCGCTGTGCGTGTTTGGGGTCAGTACATGAGTTCGTATTGGGCGCTATCGGCTTTTGCTTACGCTCCGCTCTTGTGGCGGGCTCTTTTGCTTGGGCACTGGTTGTCTCAGTTCGACTCGGACGCTGTGAAGCCTCATCGTTCTCAATTGCTGACACTGATTCTGCGTCTTGATTGGAAAGGTCTATCAGTGCAGTAAGCCCTTTAGAAATCGATACTTTCAGCAGCAACCCTTGCTCCTGGAGGCCATCTTTCGTAGTCACAGTTCTGGCCTTACGAGTCGGGTTTGCGGGATCTAATTCAAGCCAATCTAATCGACTGAGTTCAGCAAGCAGTTTTCGGGGAGCACACCAAGGTCTTACGGCATCGGGATAGCGGATCAGTATCTGTTCACCAACCATAACCAACGCACTGCTGGCCTCTGGGAGCCACGCCAAAGATTCAGGTAGATTCAATGCTGCTTCGTTTTGCTGGTTTACGTTATCTGCGATAGCAGCATCGTATGAATGGTGAGGCTTTTCATATCCGTCATCCGGAACATTTTCATTTGCCTGTAGGTGATTTACATCACTGGCATGACAAAGTTCATCATCTTGTTCGGACGATTTTGTCGATGGCGACTGTGCCGAATTGCTATGTTCGATTGATGATGACGCTTCAGGAAAATCTGGATGTTCACTGGAACGACTCTGAGATTCTGCTTGTGTTTGCTGTGTTGCTTCCCACTCAGATTTGCTAAACAGTCTCACGCTACTTGGTACATTCGAGCTGAACAATAAATCGGCCTCAGATATATGCAGCATGAGTAACCAGATTGGCTTGCCGTCTTTGATCAGCACTTCAGGGGCAAGGTTTTCATATCGCTCATTTGAGGCTGATTTTTTGGCTAATCCTCGCTCAATGAGGATGTCCGCAAGGGTATCGGGATCTCTTGGAATGCCGGGTATCTTGTCTTTGGCCAACAGCTCAATGATGTCTTTAGCCGCGCTTTTCCAAACCAGGTAAAGATTGGTTGATTGATTCGATTTTCGTAACCAGACTCTGGCGTCTCGCTGATTGACTAACCATTGGGAACTGGCAAGTAATCGCCTCATGGCATCAAGTAGATAGCGTTCGACTGGGACACCAAGGGCATTGTCGTCGACGGAAATTCGTTGAGCTTTCAGGTCTCGCTGGACACTGATTTGGTCAGCTTCAATGACCAGTTTAGACAGGACATGCTCGGGATCGGTATTGCCAATTGCTTCCAACATGGCTTGCAAAATCTCAGGGCCCGGCTGGGTTAACCAGGCGAGCAACTCAGGTGTCATCACCCGGTTTAATACCAAAATTGAAAATTGCTCGTGCCGCTTGCACCGTCCGTCGCGCCAGCGAATGAAATAGCGTTCAATGCTGTTATTTGTGGTCCACTGAGATAAGGTTTCTAAAAAAGGGTTCCACTGATAGCGTCCATCTTCGTCTGTGATGGACAAGTCTGAAACAGGCTTACCAATATCATGGAACAAACCGCCTAATGCCGCCGCAACACGCCACCTTGGTTCAAGCTCTTTTTTCTCAACCGGTGTGCCACTGGCAACAAAGATGATCCCTTCAGCTGCTTGTGCCGCCCAGAAAGCAACTTCCAACGAATGACGTAATAAACCACCAGCACCACTGTGATGATGATGCTCAGAAGCTGGCAACAAGTGAACATAGGACGCCAGATGATCAATGCAGGGCTGAATCAGCCTTTGAAACTCACGCTGATTAAAGCCAAGTACCTGGCGCAGTTTGGCAATTAGCTCGTCTTGTGTGGACTGCAAATCCTCGGGTGACGCAGCTGGCAACCCCTTCAGGAATGGCGGGTAGCGTGGAATTTCTGCATCCAGTTGCGATGACAGTTCTGGTAGTGCTTTGGTTTGAAAAAATAGGTTTTTGAACATAGTGAACCTCCGACGCGATAGTGTGAAGGTTCAATCTGCTGTTGCTGGCTAATTAGATTCAAAGTTTTGAAATCTATTTGTGCAGCCAACACGTTTTACGTTGCAGCAGCCATTTTGCTTTACTCGCCTAATACCTGCCAATACCCACCTTTTTTGGGGCCATGGAAAGCTAATTTATTTTGTTGTTTTAATTTAGCCACGGCGCGTTCAATGGTACTTGTCGATTTGCCTAAGTGAGCCGCAATTTCAACTAAGGTCAGGGTCGGCTGTTTGGCTAACAAGTTCAAAATTTGCTCTGGGGTTTTTACCCGCGTTTTTACCTGCCTTTCTACCCGCACTTTCTCGGATTCTACAGCCAGTTCTGTTTCCGTCGTGTTTTGTACTTCGTGTAGGGTTTTGGCGATAATGCCCAGCATGAACTCAATAAAAGGAGCACAGTCAGTTTTTGCGGTGCTGGTTCGAATAGCTTGGTAATACTCGGCTTGGTGTTGATGAATTAAACTTTCTACGGGAATGTCCATAAAGACTGGTTGCCACTGGCTTAAAATCAATGTTTGCCATAGTCGCCCCATGCGGCCATTACCATCTGCAAAGGGGTGAATAAACTCAAATTCATAATGGAACACACAACTACTAATAAGTGCGGGTAAGTCTGATTGTTTAAGCCATAGAAATAAATCTTTCATTAACCGTGGCACTTGATCAGCGCCCGGCGCCATGTGCACAACGGTATCGCCCGACATGACACCTACACCACCTTGTCGATATTGCCCCGCACCTGTCAATAACCCTGTCATAAGAACTTGATGGGCATGCAATAAATCTTGCTCACTGCTATATTGCCATTTTGCTAGAAACTCATACGCTTTAAGGGCATTTTGTACTTCAAGCACTTCTTTGGGCGGTGCAATAATTCGCTTGCCATCTAAAATGGCCGTAATTTGCGCTTCGCTTAAAGTATTGCCCTCAATCGCCAACGAGCCTTGTACTGTACGGATCCGATTGGCGCGCCGAAGCCTGAGCGCTTGTGTTTGCTCGATGCGCGCACTCAAGCGGCCAATGCTTTCACTGATCTCAGCAACCTGCTTAAGTATGGTTGGGGTGATACTAAAAGGTGGATTGTAGGGCATTAGTACACCTCATTAACATCGTCATAAACTTCAGCAAAGTCTCTAGAACCACAAAGATTGTTCAGGGCGATCATCAAAGGCTGCATTAGTTGGTCAAACGTCACCATAGTTTTTAATCCTTGTTTCCAATCATTCTTTTATATCTGCCCACCCACACCTTTAAACTTCTCAACAAAAGCGGCAATTTTCTGAAAAACAGTTTGCTTCTGGGTTCGGTACTGTGGGTTCAATGGGCTAAGTTTGGGCAGCGCCTCATTAAGTGCAGTGCCATTTTCAGAGGCGTACTCACGTTTGAGTGATGACGCAATATAACGTTTGGCAGCATCGATATTGAGCTTTTCAGAGGCAATAATGGCATCGGCTTCGCGCTTCTGCTCCGCCTGGGCGAATTTGAAGAAAGCGTCAATAATGCTGGCTTTGTCATTGATCTCATCTAGGTTTGTCTGGTTAATAAAATCAACTACCAAGCTTTCTTTCGCTCTATTGCCAAGGCTACCGCGGATCATACGACGAACTTCTTCAATCAAGCCTTCTTTGCTCTTGTTCTTCTTATTGTGATCAAAAATCAGTTCAAGAATGTAATCGAGGTTGATTTCCTGAGATTTAAGCAAATCAACTTCAAAGACCACATCGTCCCAGTCTACCGTTGACTTATCTTTGTCCTGACCTTCTTTATCGCGTCGCAACCAGTCACGGGTATCGTTGTAGGTAGAGCGATAATCTTGGATAGCACGCTCGCTTGGCATATCGATGGTTTGCATTGCCTCGATGTCTGCATCGTCCAGATAGTACTTTGACTTGAACGCATCAACAGCTTGTTCATCACTGGTATCTAGGCTTTGCAGTGCTTTTAATCCAGCAAACTCATCGTAGTTTTGTAAAATATTTTCTGCTTTGAGGTATTCACCAAACAGCTTGGCAAATTCCTTTTTATCTTGTTCTTTTTCAATATTTTCTGGGTTTGGAAAGCGTTCTTGCAGCTCTTTGACGATATCAACAAAACCTCGACGCGCTTGGCCAGTAGCAATATCGTTAAAGCCTTCCATGTATTCTTTGTAGCTCTTCTCCAACACCACGTTTTTGGTGTTTTTGTCACCAAACAAAGTAATGGCATCAATGGTTGCCTGCTCCAAATCACGGAAGGTAACAATATTGCCAAAGGTCTTCGTTGCATCATAAATGCGATTAGTGCGAGAAAATGCCTGCATCAAGCCGTGATAGCGCAAATTCTTATCAACAAACAAGGTGTTAAGCGTAGGCGCATCAAAACCTGTTAAAAACATACCCACCACAACCAGTAAGTCTATTTCCTGATTTTTAACCCGTTGTGCAAGGTCACGGTAATAGTTTTGAAAACCATTACTGTCTACGCCATAGTTTGATTTAAACAACGCGTTGTAATCCGTTATTGCAGCGCTTAAAAATTCTTTCGCGCTGCTGTTCATGCTACTGACTTCAAAACTCTCATCTGCAATGTCACCGATTGCTTCTTGTTCTTCATTGGCAGCAAAAGAAAAAATAGTTGCAATACGAAGAGGCTTTTTTGTCGAACCAGTGTCACTTTGTGCCTGCAAATTTTTAAAGCATTCATAATAAGTTTTCGCTGCGTCCACGCTACTTACTGCAAACATCGCATTAAAACCTTTTGCACCTGCAAAAGCCCGATGAGTTTTCTGGTTAAAATGATTCAGTATGTACTGCGAGATTTTTTCGATTCGTTTTGGATGCAAAAAGGCTTGTTTGTTTTCTGCTGCGCTGAGTTTCTTTTCATCTTGTTCAGTTTCAATATTTTTAAATTGAGGGCGAACGTCGTTATAGTCCACTTTAAATTTAAGTACTTTTTCATCGCGGATAGCATCGGTGATTACATAAGTATGCAATTGTTGGCCAAACACGCTACCCGTTGTTTCTGCACCTAATGCGTTCTCTGGAAAAATAGGCGTTCCAGTAAAACCAAATTGATAATATTTTTTGAATTTTTTCTTAATATTTTTTTGAGCTTCACCAAATTGACTGCGGTGGCACTCATCAAAAATAAACACAACTTGTTTATTATAAATCGATAAGTCACTTTCACTTTTAATCAAATTATTAAGTTTTTGAATGGTGGTAACGACAATTTTATTGTCATCTTTACTGAGATTATTTTTAAGCTCTGCGGTGCTATTAGAACCATTGACACTATCTGGAGAAAAGCGCTGATACTCTTTCATCGTCTGATAGTCGAGGTCTTTTCGGTCCACCACAAAAAAGACTTTATCAATAAAGTCTAATTCGGTTGCTAAACGTGCAGCTTTAAAACTTGTGAGTGTTTTACCTGAACCGGTGGTGTGCCAAATGAAACCACCGCTTTCGCTTTTGCTCCAATCTTTGCTGTTAAATGCACTTTTTATCTTCCATAAAATGCGTTCTGTGGCGGCAATTTGGTAGGGACGCATTACCAGTAAGGTATTGCTTACGTCAAACACCGAGTAGCGCAAGATCACTTCAAGCAACGTCTCTTTCTGGAAGAAGGTGGCGGTAAAGTCTTTTAAATCCTTAATCAGCGTATTGTCTGACTTCGCCCAGTTCATCGTGAAGTCGAAGCTGTTTTTGTCGCGCTTAGTGGTATTGGCAAAATAGCGCGTGTCGGTGCCATTAGAGATCACAAATAGCTGCAAGAACTTATACAACGAGTTCTCTGCATTAAAGCTTTCTTTACTGTAGCGATGTATTTGGTTAAACGCCTCACGGATCGCCACACCACGCTTTTTAAGTTCGATTTGCACCAAAGGCAAACCATTGACCAAAATCGTCACATCATAGCGGTTGGCATGGCTACCCGTTTGTTCAAACTGTTTAATAACCTGCACTTTGTTACGAGCAATGGTCTTCTTGTCGAATAGGTAGATATTTTCGATATGACCATCATCGAAGACAAAATCGAAGATATAGTCACTGTGCACCTTGCGGGTTTTATCAAGAATATTGTCGCTGGGTGTATTCAGGTATTGCTCACAAAAGCGAGCCCACTCGGCATCGGTAAACTCAACTTTATTGAGCGCTTGTAGCTGCTTGCGCACATTCGCCAGCATGGCATCAGGCGTGGTTAAGGCGGGTAGATATTCATAGCCTTGATTGCTTAAATCCTGAAGAAACTCGCGTTCTAAATCACCTTCGCTTTGAAAGTTTTCTGCTACTTTCCACTCTTTAGTGTATTTATCTAACACAATAAAGTTATTCGATTCGGCAACCGTTTTATACGTTGTCATTCATCTACATCCTTTTCTTTTCGCTCACAGTGGTGTTTTCCAAAATGGAAATGGCCACAGCATCGCATTATTCTGTGACTTGCCAGTGGCCGGTTTTATCTGAGCCTATTCGGGTTAATTTGCCTTCTTGTTGTAATTTACTAATGGCGCGGCCAATGGTTCTCACGTCTTTATTCAAGGTATCGGCAAGTTGTTGTCGGGTCAGCTCGGGGGTGCTACTCAGCAATGCTAAAATAGCCTCAGGCGTTTTAAGACCCGTTACATTTATATGGGCATGGGCATTTACAGGGGCGTTTTTGCCTTTATTTAGAGGGGCATTTACAGAGGCGTTTTGCGCCAACGTTTGCTGAATAACCGACAACATAAAATGAATAAACGGCGTGCTATCCGCTTGGTTATCCGCCTGCTCAAGGGCGTGATAATAGGCTTGCTGATGATCTTTAATCACACTTTCTAGCGGCAAGGATAAAAACAGCGGATGCCACTTGGACAAAATCAGCGTTTGCCATAATCGCCCCATGCGACCGTTACCATCGGCAAAGGGGTGAATAAACTCATCGCTCAACGGCATCCATGCCTCCGCGAAATACCGTCCATCCATGGACATAAATTCGTAATGAAATACACAACTGGCGATCAATGGGTGATCTTTTGTTTGCTTAAGCCATTGGATTAAATCCGCCATTAAACCCGATACTTGATGGGCAGGCGGTGCAACGTGGTGCACGACACCACCTTTATGGATACCCACGCCTTTACTGCGAAACTCACCTGCATTGACAAGAATATCTGACAGCATTAAACCGTGAGCCGTGAGTAAATCGTTAATGGCGCTAGGTGTAAAAGTTGGTAGTGCATCGTACGCGGCAATCGCGCCTTTTACCTCGGCCAGCTCGCGCACGCTGCCCAGCACAGGCTTACCCTCAACAATGGCAGTGACTTGCTCTTCAGTTAAGGTATTGCCTTCAATCGCAAGCGTGCCGGTAATGGTTTTAATGCGGTTTTGTTTGCGCAGTTGTGGCGAGGCATTGAGCTGGCTGGCGTTTAACTCACCGACCTGCTGGCTGATTTGCGCCACCAAGTTCAAAATATCGGTGGTGATGGTAAACGGCGGTTGGTAGGCCATTAGACTGCCTCCTTGTGCTTGGCATCGTTGGCAGTTATTCGAAAATCTCGAATAACTGCCTTTGATACTTCCCTTAGCGTTTTATTCATTTAGCCGCCTCATCTGGATGAGATTTCGGGAAGCTCAACAACAGGTCACGATAATACTCGTATTGCTTTTGACGTAACTCGATCTCGCGAGGGAGACCTTCGATGATGGAGTTAGTTAACAGCTCAAATTTATCGAGCAAAGCCACAATGCGCTCTTGCTCCGTAATTGGAGGGAACGGAAGCTTTAAGTTCTGAAATGTACCCAAGTTTATATTGCTTTGTGCGCTCCCTTGACCTTTTTCTTCTAGCTGCGTTTTGATTGAGGATAGTAAATATTCAACGTAACTTGAGCTCGTTTCCTCAGGATTTGCAACGAAACCAATAACACTATCAGGAAAACATGCATCAAAGCCCAAAATAGATGTTTCTGCAATATTCGCGGCGATAGTGATACATAGTGTGCCTTTAGGCCACAATTTACTCTGCTTTAAACCGAGTTCACTATAAGTCTGGCTGTACTCTTGAATAGTATGAGCTGCATTTCTGATATCACCCGTTTGAATAAAGGGTATATCACCTCCATACAAACTAGGATCATTTCTAGGTCGATGTTTAGATTTTCCTCGACCAAAATCTAAAGCTACTTCACCTAACGTCTTCCACTCAACTTCGTCATCTTCAAAACTTAGCAACTTATCGCGGTAGTAGTTGTATTGTTTTTTGCGTAGGCTAAGCTCGGCGGTCAGCTCGGCGGTCATAGCGGTAAATGCGTCAAGAATGCGCACAATTTCAGCTTGTATTGCCAGCGATTTTTCTGGGTTGTTTGGGCATGGGATGGGGATTAGTATTTTTGCCATGTCAGTAGCAGAGACATCGATTACTTTTGTCCCTTTTGAAAGCTTTCTCTTCTCACTTGCAAATACATTAGTTTGCGTGAAGTACGCAAAATATTTTCCGATTATGCTGTTATTTGGTTTGAATATTGTTGCATGACCACCGGTAACCGCTTGCACCTTACCTAGATACACTAAAGCCTTACCAACGTCTGCAAAGTTTTCGCTAGTATTAGTAATAACAACATCACCTGTATTTACTTTTTTTAGTTTTTTTGCAGTTTCATGAGAAACATAAGATTTTGTTGATTCAGTTGAAAGACCATAAAAAGTATAAATTTGTCCATAGTGAATAGCAGGCACACCTGATTCAGTAAAATCTGTTTTTGGCAATCCATTTCCGCGAACAAGCTCACCTAATCCGCCTAAAGCCTTCCACTCAACCTCAACCCCATCCAGCAGCTTTTCCATGTAACTCAAATGACTCATGCCTCAATCTCCTCACCTTCAATCTCTGCCACAATGGCATCAATATCACTGCGAAGTTGGTCGATTTTAGCAACAGTGGTTTTTAGATCGCGATTGAGTTCAGTAATGTTTGTGACTACGCGATTATCTTTGGCTTCTACATAGCTACTCACTGATAGGTTGTAGCTATTGGCTGCAATGACATCTAACTCAACGGATTTGGCAAAGTGATCCACGTCCTCTTTACTGACAAAGACTTTGATAATGTCTTCGATGTGCTGATTGGTGATAACGTTGGTATTGGTTTCCTTTTTAAAGTAAGCCTCGCCGCTGGCATCGATAAACTGCGTGGTGGTGTCGGTTTTGTGTTTAGACAGCACCAAAATATTTACCGCAATGGTGGTGCCAAAGAACAGGTTAGGTGCCAGTGAAATCACAGTTTCAACGTAGTTGTTATCTACCAGATATTGGCGAATTTTTTGCTCCGCACCGCCACGGTAAAAAATACCGGGGAAGCAAACAATGGCTGCACGACCTTTGCTTGATAGGTAATTCAGTGCATGAAGCACAAAGGCAAAGTCGGCCTTTGATTTAGGCGCAAGTACGCCAGCGGGCGCAAAGCGGTCGTCGTTGATTAGGGTTGGGTCGTCGCTACCAATCCATTTCACTGAATAAGGCGGGTTAGAGACAATCGCGTCAAAGGGTTTATCATCTAAAAAGTGCGGTTCGGTTAAGGTATCACCCAACTGAATATTAAACTTGTCGTAGTTAATGTTGTGCAAAAACATGTTCATACGTGCCAAGTTGTAGGTGGTGTGGTTGAGCTCTTGACCAAAAAAGCCATCTTCAATGATATGCGCATCAAAATGCTTTTTGGCTTGTAGCAGCAACGAGCCCGAACCCGCCGCAGGATCATAGATTTTATTCACACTGGTTTGGCCATGCATGGCGAGCTGCGCGATCAGTTTTGAAACGTGCTGAGGCGTAAAAAATTCGCCACCTGATTTACCCGCATTGGCAGCATAGTTTGAAATAAGGAACTCGTAAGCATCACCAAACAGATCGTTTTCGTTGTCTTCAAATTGAGTGATATTTAAGCCAGCCACACCTTTTAATACAGCAGCAAGGCGTTTGTTTTTTGACTCTACTGTATTACCTAAGCGATTACTGGTGGTATCAAAATCAGCAAACAAGCCTTTGATGTCTTTTTCTGAATCATAGCCATTGGCTGAATTTTCGATTGCCGCAAAAATTGCTGCCAAATCCGTATTTAAATTTTCGTTTTTGTGTGCATTGGCCGCCACATTGCTAAACAACTGGCTAGGGTAAAGAAAATAGCCTTTGGTTTTAATGGCATCTTCTTTTGCAAGTGTAAGATTTTCGTCATCGTCAGACATCGCCGCATAATTAACGCTCTGATCACCACCGGTGATATAAAGCTCAAAATTCTCGCTTATAAAACGGTAGAACAAAGTGCCCAGTACGTACTGCTTAAAATCCCAACCGTCTACCGAACCTCGCACATCGTTGGCAATGGCCCATATTTGGCGCTGAAGTTCGGCACGTTGTTGTAAACTTGTCATTTGTTAATTCCTGCTTTTAATTCGTTTATGGGTTATGCAATGTTCACTGTCGTCGAACATCATTCGTTAAACCCTGGAGCTAAATTCAAATTTCCGACCCCGTAGAGTGTCGGAGTATTCTTTAACCAAAGTTGGTATTCAGTGCCTCGAAGGCTGTGTGCTTTGGAACAATCCACATGCCATTGGCGAAGCAAATAGCCAGCGGTTGCCGCTCTGATCTCGACCTTCATCACGCCCCCCATCATGGCATAGTCCAGCTCTATCGCTTCGCTGTGTTCAATGCGTGGGTGTGGTACTAACTCCAGCTCTACAAAGCGGTTCCATTGCCGATCCTGTGTTTCGAGCTCAGCCTCTGACAGAATGGAATCCTCAAGCACAACCGCTGCTTTAATTCGGGTCAGTACAAAATCTCGGAACCCATTTGGCGCTCCGCTTGGGCCATGCTTGCGGTCAAAACCACGAACGTGCCAACGCAGGCCATTGTCCACCAGCGTATGCGGCACAATTTCACGCGTTGTTTCACCGCTCGATAACGACACATAGGTGATACTCAAGGCTTTGCCTTTGTGGATGGCCTCTGTGACTTTCGCTACTATTGATAAACTCGGCTTGTTAAGGTGATAAGGCGCTTCACAAGCCAATGGTGGTTTTACCTTTCCAGTAAAGCCATCGCCGTACCCTTGGCTAATCGTCGCCAGCGTTCTCACAACGTCGTAGTCGAACAAGGGCTCAAATGCTTCACCGCGCTTGTGCAACTTGAGCTTTTGGTCATACTCAATGTTGCCTGGCGCAAGCTCTCGGTACATGGTGAAGTCTTTCGTTGCTTGTGCGGCGGCTATACTGAAGCGATCGACTAAATCCGCCCGCACCGCTTCTCCCTTAAACAATAAAGTGAAATCGATGTGGGCAATGCGATCCCTGGTTGCTTGTGGCAACTGCGCTATCTGCGAAAGCCTATCTGGCTTCGCCACTACTGTTTGTTTCAAACCATCATTTGTCATGCGTCTTGTTTATCCAATTCAACCAGTTTCTCAAAACTCTGTTTATAAAGTTCCGTCAGACATCGCGTAATCACATTGAAAGGCATCGCACATTGCTGCTCTTTGTCCGCAATGACTAATCAATCTCTACTGGTTGAAGCTGGACAGATGGCCATAAAACACTGAATAGGCTTCAACCTAATTAATTTTATTAGGTATCATCCTATCACAAATTATTTTGTAGGGAAGAGTAAGCGGCAACTTTTTGATCTGGATTGCAATTGCCGCTCAGGTATGAGGGTGAAGACATTGTTTCATGCCATTGCTGATAGCCGCTATCAATGCGATACCCGAACCAATGACACCACGATGTTGCCGCGATGAGAGACCCCTTTGTCCGACTCTGTAGACATCAGAACGCGTTGCTCACTTTCCCGAACACGCCTAGCAACTTCTGCCTGGGCTGGTAGCAATGGCAGCATCCCTTCAGCAATCGCGTCTGGAGCAGACTCTTGTCCACAGGACATCAAGTGCTTCCATGGATCTTTAAGAAAGCGCTCGAACGTGATGCCAAATTCAATGATGTGGGCAGAGACGAAGATTTCGCCCCAGTATTCAATGTAGGTGTCTTGGTACATGGAAAGATTCCTCTTGTTGGTTATATACCCTTCCTACTTGCAGCCGCAGCGGTGTTACCTGCATTCGCTCACCCCAATCACATAGAAGATCTATGCTCATGGGGACTCGCTCACTTGCCGCCTAGCTGCAACACCAAGTAGTTTGGGTATAACGTAAGTTCACTTTCCATTTTCCAGAGGTTTTCAAATATGCAAGCAAAAAAATATGTAAGAAATGTGCTTCTCCACCCGTCTATTTCAATACAAGGTTAAATTACAGGAAATTCCTATGTGTTCATCACCAAAATCAAGTCGTCCGGTGAGCGTTAGCAAACCTATCAAAGCGTTTGGCGAAGGTCTTACAAAAGAACAACGCTTAAACTTTACTGAAGTCGCTAACCGTGCCGACGAACGCCGCCAACAAAGACTTGAAGCTAAACGTCGCTGGGAGCAAAAACATAATATAACCAAAAGCAAACAGCAACATTCTTCAGTTTGGCAATGGCTAAACAATTTTTTTGCTTCTTTTGCTACTCGATAGATCTGTCACGAATTTTTAAATCGATTATACGAGTCAAGGTAATCATAGTGAGCGAACTCAGACCCACAATGGTGCAAATCATCTAAGAAAGTTTGCTCCTGCGGCAACTCGTCTTTGCTGATTTCGCGCCACCAATGTTTGTTGGCACCTTTTACACTGTCATGCCAGCGGTAACCGCGCTCTTTTGAATAGTCCTTTACGTCAAACGGTACAACAAACGCTTGAACTAACACGGTATGAAGGCTTTTTTAAAGCCTTAGCCAAACCCTTTACGTATGGCTCAGCCAACCCCTTTTCAAACGGTTGAAAAAGGCTTGAACTGAGTTCGACTGCGCATTTTAATGATGCTCCTGACTTCGCTTTAAGCCTGTAAATTCAATACGAAGCAGAATTTTACTAACTGTTTTGAAACCCTTTGCGAAGGGTTCAACAAGCCTTGTCTGACGGTTACTCGACCCATGCGTTAACCAGTAGCAGTAACAGGATCAGTAACAGAAACAAGAGCAGTAGGCAGAAGCAGTATTGTCCAAGCCTTGCAGGCTTTGACGAGGGCGAGCAATCCCCACATCAAGCTTTTCACCACAAAAAAGAAATCACCTACAACACAGCGTCTTACTCGAACAACACCTGCTTTACCTACAATTTTACTTGTAGCTTTCGGTTTAATAACTGTAATCAGTAATTGAATAGCAAAATATTTAGATGTGAGCAGCAGGCCCATAGCTGACCTGCTCATTCATGTGTTTTAAAAGTTCTGCGGAGGGGGCAAACGCCTAAGGCGAGGTATTTACTATGTCTTGAATTTATTTGATACCGTTTCAAGCATGGTTGATAAGCTCATCAATTGATTTGATGCCTCGTGAACGTTTTCGCCTCCCTTTGCAATAGCTTGATTAGAATGAAGTACTTTAGCCAAATTCTGGCGCATCTCTGTAATGACAGTCTCATTACTTTGAGTAAGGTGTGCTAGCTTTTGATTATCTGCACTTAAACTTAAAATGGTACTTCGCAGCATTTCTAACGATTCAACCGTCTGATGCACATCATTTACCGTTCCCTTCACTTTTATCTGGTTTGAGTCCATCGAAGCTACAGCGCCTGTGATTGACTGAACAATTGTCGCCAGTATCTCATTAATCTGGTGTGTGGACTCATGCGTGCGAGTTGCCAACAACCTGACTTCATCAGCGACAACAGCAAACCCACGGCCAGACTCACCTGCACGAGCCGCCTCTATTGCTGCGTTAAGTGCAAGCAAGTTCGTCTGCTCCGCTATTTCCGCAATTGTTTTTACAACGGCACCAACTTGGTCGCCAGAAGCTTTTAGCGCAGTCAACATATCACTGGATACCTGAAGATCTTGACTCAACTCATCAATACCACGTGCAGCATTATTTACAATATCCGCGGCGGACTCAGCTTGTTCGGCCCCTATTAATGCCACGTCAGATGCCGCTTTTGACTTTTCAGATGCATCTAAAATGCTTTGCTCAACTGTACTGACTTGTTCATTTAAGTCGTTAATAGAATTCGAAAAATGTGCTATTTCGTTTTTTACCGTACTGGACAACTGCTCTAACGAGCCTGCCGAGACAATAAGCTCCTGTGCAGACTGTTTTCCTGTTTGCGCATTGGCGCGAAACGTCACAATTAATTTATTCAGTGCATTAGCGATATCCAAAAGTTCATCATTTGTAGATGTTTCTATCTGCTTCGTCAGATCCATCGAGGAAATAACCCTTGTTAAATCTCGGGACAGCGACTTCGCAGGCACGACAATGCCACGCCGAGCAGTCACAAATGCCACAATGATGATCAGCAGAATGACAAAACCAACCAGTATGATTGAGGTATGCATACTCAAAATTTGCTGTTGAATATAGCGGGAATCTTTTTGAGCAGTCTCTTGCACACTGTTTTTTACTTCGTTAAGTGCTTCATCCAGTTTGTGTTTAATAGATTGTAACGTTTCAAGATACGACCTCGCCTCATCCCAATCTATGCTATCACGGTTCATGGTCGCATATAGTTTGTCTATCACTTGAAAAAGCTCAGTGAACGACTGTTTGGCGCCAATTTTTAAGAACATTTCATCTTCAAACTGACTTAATTGTTGTGTTAAGGTACGTTTAGACGTCGCATAAAACTGGCTAAACTGTTCCGCGCTAATTGTTGTGCCGTACAAAGCATAGGTTGCAAGCTGCAATTCACTGAGCTCTTTCGAAATCACCTCGATCGATTGCAGCTGAGGCAATAGCTCCTTGGTAAACGCTTCATTGGTCCTCCCAACGTAGCTACTCTGTTGATATAAATACAGACCCGCCAGCAATACGGTCACAAGTATTACAATATACCCAGCCATCACTTTTCTACTGATTGACTTACCAATCATTTACCTACCCCTTCTTCCTATCCGCACTCGCGCCTGTTGCGACATATTACTCTTAACACATTTAGTCGCGTTTAACCCACCATTCTTACACCTTTTTTGCTTAGATTTGCAAATATGCAGCACCAACACGGATAGAAACCTATGTTCAAAAATTATTTTTAAAAGATGTGTAAGAAGTGATGATGTCGTTCCGACTACTCCTATGAACGCAGAGTTCAGATGAACACTGCCATTTGACTACTATTAAATAATCCATTTTAAGGAATACATTATGAAAACTTCATTGTTTACCAGCTTGGCATTAAGTTCATCAATCGCATTGGCTTCAGGCGCTGCGTTGGCAAATGACAATCCATTTTCGGCTAATGCTCTGGACTCCGGTTATCAACTTGCTCAAGCGGATACTAAAGCGCAAGAAGGCAAGTGCGGCGAAGCGAAATGTGGAGCCGATAAGAAAAAAGCTAAAGAAGGTAAGTGCGGCGAAGGTAAATGCGGAGCCGATAAGAAAAAGGCCAAAGAAGGTAAGTGCGGCGAAGGTAAATGCGGAGCCGATAAGAAAAAAGCCAAAGAAGGCAAGTGTGGTGAAGGTAAATGCGGAGCCGACAAGAAAAAGGTTAAAGAAGGCAAGTGCGGCGAAGGTAAGTGCGGAAGCTAAGCCCAGTTCCTACCCCGAATTACCTGGAGAGGTCGTCATGTTCCCTCTCCAGTCACTGCCTAGCTAACACTTAGGAGTAAATTATGAGCGTACTTCAAGGCGCGGGCCTAGGGTTTCGTCGCGAAATGCTAAGTGATTTAAAAGAGAATGAAGCGCCGGATGTTGATTTTTTCGAAGTCGCACCAGAAAACTGGTTAAACATTGGCGGACAGTATGCCCGAGATCTGCGGATGTTTAGTGAAAAGTATCCGTTTGTCTGTCACGGCCTATCCCTGTCATTAGGGGGAACCGAGCCCCTGGACATCGACTTACTAAGAAGTATCAAAGCATTTATCAACATACATAATGTTGCGTTTTACACTGAGCATTTATCCTGGTGTACCGATGATGGTCATTTATATGATTTGCTTCCTATACCGTTTACTGAGCAAGCTATTCAGTGGGTCGTTAACCGGATACAACAGACACAGGATCTGTTAGGTATGCAAATTGGGATTGAAAATGCCTCCTATTACATCAATCCACCCAATGGTGAAATGACTGAAGAAGGCTTCATCACTGAAATTGTTAAACGTTCAGGCTGCTTTCTACATCTTGATGTGAATAACATCTATGTAAATAGCCAAAATTTTAAATTTGATCCATACCGTTACATGAATGCATTGCCATTGCAGCAGGTTGGCTACATCCACGTTGCCGGACACTATACCGAAGCCGACGGACTGATCATCGATACACATGGCGCAGAAGTTATTGATCCAGTTTGGGAGCTACTTAAACATAGCTATGCTGCAATTCCAGAAGTAAAAACGCCAACGTGTCTGGAACGGGATTTTAACTATCCAGGCATGGATATACTGCTGGCCGAGGTAGACGTTATCAAACAGTTACAACAGCAAGCATTTACATTGCGAAATGGGAGCGAATATGAACGCGCCAAACGAGCTTAGAGCATTTCAGTTAAGTCTCGGTAAATACTTACGCTCGCCGGAAACAGAAACACTGCCCAGTGGTATTGAACCACGTCGCGCCAGAGTATATGAAGAACTGTTATTTAATAATGTTTGCGGTTTTATAAATAACTGCTTCCCGGTTGTAAAAAGCCTTGTCTCTGAAGAATCATGGACAAACATAATACGCACTTTTTTTTCAACGTGGCGGGCAAAATCACCTTTATTTAAAGATATCCCGGAAGAGTTTTTGCAGTTTCTCCAGCAAAGTACATTGCTAGAGTCCCTGCCTTCCTGGTTTTTTGAACTGGCGCATTATGAATGGGTCGAGCTTTATATAGATACGTCAAGTGCTAACTCGCCTGCTCCGCAGTCGGGAAAAGTGATGCTTAATCAACCTATTTTACCACTTATTTACGAATGGCCCGTGCACAAGATCTGCAAAGATTTCCAACCGCAAGAAAAACAAGAAACCTGTTTGATTGTGTATCGGGATACAAGCAATGAAGTACGCTTTATAGAAACCAATGCTGCCACCATTCTATTGCTTCAGCTATTAGAGCAAGCACCATTATCCAGCCAAGAATTGTTCGAAACCTTAGCTCAAACATTTAACCGTTCATGTGATAGCCAGTTTGTCGGCTTTTGCGAAGAAATCGTGAAAGATTTAACCCAGCAATCGGTTCTTATTTAACTAATAACATCTACTCAAAGGTCATTTATATGAAGAAATTAATCGCTGCCTGTTTTATCGCACTGCTTAGCTTTAATGCCAGCGCGCAAAAACAACCATTTAACGAAACGCTTTATCAGCAATATCAGGAGTCGGGAACCGTTTTTCTGGTTGATGTATTTGCTACTTGGTGCCCAACGTGTAAAAAGCAGTCTAAAATCATCGATCAATATTTTGCAGAGAATCCCAACAGCAAAATTCAGGTACTCGTTGTGGACTACGATGAGCAAAAGGAATGGGTCACCCACTTTCGAGCCCCCAGACAATCAACACTTTTACTTTATAAGGGCAAAGAACAATTGTGGTTCTCTGTAGCAGAAACCAACAAAAGTAAAATATTCACTCAACTTAAACAGGAAGATAAATAATCCATATGGAATTTACCGCAATCCCTCTCGCCTTTATGGCGGGTATATTAAGTTTAGTTTCGCCTTGTGTTCTGCCTATGATCCCTGCTGTTGCGGCTTCGGCGATGCAGTCGTCCAAGTGGGGCCTCATCACTCTTGCATTGGGTATTAGTCTGGCTTTTGCACTGGCTGGTACGGTACTGACTTTCGTATTGCTTAACCTTGGCATTTCAACCGAATGGCTCCGATACTTTTCGGTGGTTTTATTACTACTGATGGGGGCGACCTTACTCATTCCAAAGCTTTCTGATACGCTGGCATTTTTACTCTCTCGCCTTACCAGTCGTGCTGCCAACGTGCAAATTGAAGGCAGTTCTGCACCCATGCAGTTTGTGATCGGCGCTTCTCTGGGGCTTGTTTGGCTGCCTTGCGTTGGCCCCACGCTTGGAACGGCGATAGCACTTGCCTCAACAGGCCAAAGTATGCCGATGGCATTTGTTGTCATGCTATCATTTGGTATTGGAACAGCGATTCCTCTTGTCCTTTTAGGATATTTTTCTGGTAAAAAGCTGGCGACGATTAAATCATCAGGGAAGCTTGGTAAAACTATTCTAGGTGCAACTTTGGTATTTCTTGCCCTAATTATTCTGACCGGTGTAGATCGAGTATTAGAAACTTGGGCGCTCGAAATACTGCCTGATTGGGTAACATCAATCTAACAGTTTAGTTCTCTCCCAAAGCCCTGTTGCCCCAATTCGTTGGGGCTTTTTATATGGGAAAAATGTTATCTTATCACTTGGAACAACACCCCTTATTCAACTGTATTGGGGGGCACGGCACCGTGCCAAAAGAACAATAAACACAACAATCGCCCTGTTTGGGTTTAAGGAGAGCATGGCACAGTTTCGGCATTCGTAAAACCATTGACATGAATCTGTGGGCATAACTTCTGCCTTTTCAAAACCACACTCTGGACAAGTCAGCTCGGATACGCGTACTAAATCAACCATAATCTCTCCCTATAATCACAATAGCCTAAGCTAAACTGACTAATGTCGCTGAAGCGAGTTTAAGATACACAGAATCCTCCAGTTCAAACTTAGAGAACCCGTCTTGTTTTTGCGCTCTTTTGAAGTGGCATACACTAAGACTTTCACCACCAATAACAACTTGAGTAATACTCTTGGTGTGCCGTCCCTCTCGTATCATATTAACGCTATAGGATGGATTATCTTTTGCTCCACTTGTATGAAAATTCATTAGCAGTTGAGGACTGAGATGCTTGTTCGTGAAGAGAAAATTATCAAATGCCCGTTTGCGCCACGCCGTCACGGATTCCAGTTCAATAGATGACGAAGTCATAAAAAATGGCTTGGAATAGCTATTTGCATAATGGCTCATCTCCACTCCATTCCAAACAACCTTGATAAGCATATTCCCCTGCACCAGTAACAACGTAAAGGGCATAAAATGATGAAGATGCATTTTTTCTAGGCTCGCCAAACAGGACATGATATCTGTGTTTACCAACAAATATGGAATAATTTTTCCTCTGGAGACAAGCGCTTGAGGATTACTTTCTTGATAACGATTGAGGATCATCAATACCAGTCCATAATTGTTAACGCCAAACCAAGTACCCTCACTCACTGCATCAACAGGGTACCAAGCATGTACTTCATGACTCAAATGATGTAGTCGTGGCGCATCTTCTTCGCGCTCAATTAACTCATCACGGTTCATGGTGATCACCGTTTGCCCATCGACCGGTGTAATTGTTACTGTGCACATACTTCTGGCTCACATGCTAACTGTCGGTAATACGTAGCTGTACCAGGAGCCAAGCCAATTTCTGATGGACAACTTACACCGGCATTATCCATCATGTGTTTAATGATTGCCGCATGGTGAATGGTGTGGTTTATCAAATATAAAAGCTCACGCTCGACACTTGAGGTCATTTGTAGGTTTTCAGTCGCATCGCAATTGATTTCAGAGATAATCTCTATTTTGGAAGACGCGACATTCAACGTGTCCAGCTGGTTAAGGATGTGTTTATTTTCCGACAGGCTAATGGACAAGCTCACCTCTTCCATACTGTCCCTGTTTCTTAAGTTATAATCCACTACGCCTGTATTTAAACCAATAAATAGGCTTCTAAAATGGTCGTGCACATGTCTAATATGAGCCCCAATACGTTGCTGAACAAAAAGCTGCTCTTGCTTTTCTTTCGACTGCGACGCCAACAAGGTTAAGATCGTCGTGATTTGTTGTAACGCGATACGGGTTGAGTTAAGCAGCATCTTGTTTTCCCCATCTTTTTAAAAATACATATCGTCCTTCCTCTCCTAAATAGCGCTTAAGGTAGCGCTCAGGTGCTTGTCGTAGATCCACGACAATGAGTCCATCAAGTGAGTTGTTGAATCCTTCATTAATCGAGAAGTCAATAAAACGGCCATTGAGAGAAAGATAATGACGAATAAGGACGGGGACGCGTACATCCAGCCCCGAAAAACCGAGTAACTTATTAACCGCGCTGACATTGGACAGCTGCCTAACCAATTTTTGGCTCCAATAGCTGGGTTGAGTTTTGAAAGGTTTGTTGGGCACAACGCCCGCTTTTTGACTGTCATCCACACTGTAACCAGCAAGCAGCGTGTCGTAAAAGAGCTCTCTGATGAGCGGAGCATAACTTTGGGAAATGCTGACACAACCAATAAACGTATGACAATCAGGATGCAGCAACATATATGCCCCCAGTCCCTGCCAAAGGGTATCAAGCGCTCTGGGCTCACTTTGGTATTCTTCGCATACAAAAGAACGTCCAACCTCAATAGCACCAGAGAACTGCTTTATAAATCGCTCGTCATAATAGAATAATGAACGGCTATATAAGGGTTTTAGAGAGGCGTTAGTGAACGGACTGTTTACGCGGCAAGCACGATAACCGCCAATCAATCTGTTTTTCTCAGTATCCCACGCCAGAATGTGCTGGTAGTGTTCATCGTAAATGTCAAAATCAATTGATTTTCCTGTTCCTTCCCCTGCCTTTCTGAAGGTTTTTTCTCGCTGTGTAGCCAAATGTTCGGCTAATGGGCCCAACGCGCTATAAGGTACACTATAAACAGTCACATGACGCTGTCTTAGCAAGACATAGTCTTCCAAGTAGTCCATCGAAACTGGGGCATCGATATCAGGGATCTGCGCCTCAGTTCGAGTGATAAGCTTGGTAGTTGTGTCTGCGCCCATGATGTCACAGCTTGCTTTGAGGTACTCGGTTGCCGTTTGCATAGTATCTATGCCAATATCAGACAAACTAAAAGGGTTACCAACAGATACAGAAATGGGGTGTTTACCACTTTTCATCATTGCCCTGGGTAGTAACAGTGTTCTCAGCCGTTTGTGGATACGTTTGGCAAAGTAAAAGCGGCGTTCATTGCGACCTTCAATATGGATAGGTAAACATTGAGCGTTGTGCTTAAGCGCAAGCTTGGCTGCGGTGTGTTGCCACGGAGCATCATCCACTTGATTTGTCTTTGCATTGTACTCCCCGACGGTACTCGCAGGAAAAATGAGCAACGCACCATTATTTTTCAGATGCTGGTTCATCATTTTCACTGACGACTTGTTACATCGATTCGCACTTAAAATATCTACGCCAATAAACAACTCTTTAAATTCGTCAAAACAAAGTAATAGCTTGTTTGTAATGACTTTTAGATCAGGTCTGAATGCCAATAAGTAATGTGACAAAATAATCCCTTCCACCGCGCCAAGTGGATGATTGGCGACAATTACCAGCGGGCCGCTTTTAGGAATACGTCCCTCTTTATCACTACTAATAAAACGAACATTGACATCTAGCTTTTCAAGCACAAAAGCAAGAAATTTCTGTACCGTGCACTCTTCCTTTGTAAGCCACTCTTGATACCAAGCAGACATCTTAGGCTCATTAATAATAAACTTTATAAGCGGGCGAAGGAGTGCTGGCACGCCAGATAGATTAATCGGTGATTGTTTACTCATTTAGTCATTCTCCGGATATGCCGCACTTAACTGCTTCTCATGTCGCCAGGCCTTTATCAACGAGGCTATCGAAGGTGGCTTCTCGCCTGATTTTCTAACCTGAGCACCAATTTCAAATAAGGTCTTGTATTGCCAAAGTAAGGTTTTGAAAGCGTCTAATAACTTTGCGTCTTTATCCCAAATGTGGATAGACTCAGAGCTCGCGCCATTAATTTCAACGATCTCAAGATGTTCACCTCGTTTTAGTGACGCCAAATCTTTGTATTTCACATCCATCCGTCCGTAATGAAACTCTGGCAGGTCTTGCATAACCATGTTGATTGCCTGATTTAATTCGGGCGTAATATGATGTCTGCCATCCTGAAATACCGCTCCTCGACAATGGCTGGCAGAAAACAGTAACGAGTGACGTTGCCCTTCTGCGAGCACGTTATGCCAAACCGATTGATTTCGCGATTGGTATAGCGATAACAATTTTGCTGCCCGTTCGTCCTGTTGCACCAACTCACACACAGTGCTTTTACCATCGCCGATAACCTCTGGTCGGTTTTTAAAGGTCAACGACACCACGTGGCCAGCAGAAGTGTTCGGATATTTTACAAAGAAAATGCCGACTTCATCTGGGTAACGCGACAATTGCTGTAGGATAATGCCAGCGCCAGTTGGATACTGCGCCAACGTTTTTGAAAACATGGCTTGGTTCTGAATCAGTTTGACACCTGCACCGCGACACCCCGTATCAGGTTTACACACGAATGGAAAGGTGATGTTTTTGCTATTTAGTCGCTGCAATGCCCTGTGTGTCTGTTCTGATAACTCGTCATTTGTCTTAGTAATTTTCACCCAGGGTAAGATTGTTTCCGCGCACTTTCCCGTGGCTTGAGACATCAACTCAGCTTTAGACCCTCCCACCATTCCTGACAAAAAGATCCGAGGATTCGCAATTAAAGGCAAGGTCATACAGCGGTAGCGAATGCTCCATACTAACCACATGAACCCTACAGGTAAGTACATAAACCATGTTGGCCAAAACTCAAAAAATGAGGTTGTCCGAGTAGGCGAACCAGACTCGCTATGGCCCGTTGAACTTGTCCGCGTAACCATCTGTACGCGAGTTCGCTGTTGGTCGGTTTTTTCCATGTTTACACCTTAAATATTGCAGTTATTGATTGGTCGTGGTGGCTAGACAGTTTCTTACAAAAATTGTGTAAGAAATCTTAGGTAGCCACGACTAATCAAAACCTAAGGCGTAATCTCGCAGTATTAGCGCGCATTTTACGTCTGCAATTAATGAATCGTAATGAAGGATAAACAGATGAATCTTACTGTAGCTTTTATGTCTTTAAGGGACAGAATTAACACTATCGACTTTTTAGGCCCCCTTGCTCTTAGGATTTATTTGGCGCCTATTTTTATTATTGCTGGTTGGAATAAATTAACGGGACTGGAGGATACCGCTTACTACTTTGGTGAATATCTGGGAATGCCAGCCCCTATGATGATGGCCGTACTTGCTGGATTAACTGAGTTTATCGGTGGCTTATCTTTATTATTTGGTATTGCACTGCGTTTTATGGCGATCCCCATGATGTTTACCATGATAGTTGCCGCAGGAACAGCCCATTGGGATAACGGTTGGCATGCACTACCTGAAACAACGCTTACCGTTCCGTGGGAATGGCGCACTGATCTAATCGAAGAAGCACAACAGCGCAAATCAGCTGCCGTTTCTATATTACAAGAACATGGAAATTATGAATGGCTCACTGAAGCGGGCAACTTTACGGTGCTTAAAAATGGGATTGAATTTGCCGCCACCTACTTTGTGATGTTGCTTATGCTGCTATTTAGTGGTGCAGGTCGATACGTCAGTTTTGACTACTGGATTGCACGAAAGTATGCAGAAGCATCCAAGATCAGTGCGACTTCTTAAGAGCAAAGAGGTTGCGTACTAATGAATTTCAAGGCATCAAACAGCACTTTGATATCCGTGATCAGTTTGATTATCGCGATTTCAGCACTTGGCTACAATACCTGGCGCAATGAGGTGAGTGAACACAACCGAAACATCAGAGCATCAGGATTTGAACTGTTAAAAGCGTCTGCAAAATTACAACTGCTTGTTGATCGTCAATTTTATGAAGACAGTAGTCAGTTAAGTCCAATTGAAGGCTGGACACGCATTAATTTTATTGTCGCACTCAGTCAAGTAATGCCTGAGCCGGTGAAGATCAATAGTGTTCAACTTAAAGCAACATGGTCTGAAAATTGGCAGTCCCTAAACATAAGTGAGGATGCAAATAAAACGATTTCTACGGCAAACAAACAGCTTGAAACATCAATTATTGCTGCATTAGCAGCACTAAATTAATTATTTATCAATAGTATCAATAGTATCAATACGCTAATAAACTTTACATCAGGAGAAATGACATGCCTAAATTTACTGTCCATAATTTAGATAGCGCCCCAGAAAAGGCGACCAACCTACTCAAAGACTCACAAGCAAGCTTTGGCATGATCCCAAATTTGCATGGCGTTATGGCAGAAGCGCCGACAGTGCTCGACGCATATAAAAAATTGCATGAGCTAGCCTTGGCAACCAGCTTCAATAATGAAGAGAAAACTGTTATTTGGCAGACGATCAATATTGAGCATCAATGTCACTATTGCGTCCCAGCGCATAGTGCTATTGCACGCGCTATGAAAGTACCTGAACAAATTGATAACGCGCTTAGAGAAAAAGCTGATTTGCCAAGCACGAAACTCAATGCGCTACGCAGCTTTACATTGGCAGTTATTAGAAATAGAGGTAAAGTTGAGAAAGAGATCAATGATTTTATCCAAGCAGGGTATAACAATCAGCATGCACTTGAAGTGATCCTATTCGTATCTCAAAAGGTGATGAGCAATGGTAGTGTTCATAATTCTGTGTCATTTCAGTAAAATATTCAAAAACAGGAATGACACATGACCCAACCTTTTAACTTCGAACAAGCCCTTAAAGATCTGCAATCAGGTAAAAGCCTCACAGGTAAAGACAGCATTCTTGGACCACTGATCAAGCAACTCACTGAAGCGGCTCTCCAGGCTGAGCTTGAGCAGCATTTAGCGCATGATCCTCTGCCTAATCGTAAAAATGGCAAAACCCCTAAGACCATTAAGCATCCGTCCGGTAACTTTGTGTTAGACGCGCCTAGAGACCGCAATGGCACCTTTGAGCCTCAGTTGATTAAGAAAAATCAAACTACGCTAACCGATGAAATCGAACGTAAAGTGTTGTCGATGTTCAGTATAGGTATGAGCTATCGCGATATTAATCAACATGTTGAAGATATGTATGGGATCAATGTGTCTAACGCAACGGTAAGCGCCATCACCGACAAACTCATCCCCGAACTTAAAGCGTGGCAACAGCGCCCATTAGATAGCCATTATCCTATCGTTTGGCTTGATGCGATACATTATAAAGTCAAAGAGGATGGGCGTTACGTCAGTAAAGCCGTTTACACATTGTTAGCGCTTAATATGAAAGGAAAAAAGGAAATTTTAGGGCTTCACTTGTCCGAAAATGAAGGCGCTAATTACTGGTTATCGGTGCTGACCGATCTTAATAATCGTGGTGTAAAAGATATTCTTATCGCCTGTGTTGACGGCTTGACCGGTTTCCCTGAGGCCATAGCCAGTATCTTCCCTCATACGGAAACACAGCTATGCGTTATCCACCAGATCCGCAACTCAATGAAGTATGTCGCCTCAAAAAATCAGAAAGCGTTTATGGCTGATTTAAAGCCTGTGTATCGAGCCGTGAGTAAAGAAGCCGCAGAGATGGCATTGGACGAACTGGAGGCCAAATGGGGTGATGCTTATCCGCTGGTAATCAACTCTTGGCGTCGCAAATGGCATAATTTGTCTCATTATTTTAAGTACCCAGAACATATCAGGAAAGTGATTTACACCACCAATGCAGTTGAGGCTGTACATCGCCAATTTAGAAAGCTCACCAAAACCAAAGGTGCTTTTCCTAATGAAAATAGCTTGTTGAAGCTCCTTTACGCAGGCATATTAAACGCCTCAGATAAATGGACCATGCCAATCCACAATTGGAGCCTTTGTTTATCTCAGTTAGCGATTTATTTTGAAGGACGTTTAGATAGCGTGCTGGAAATTTAAAAATTAGCCTGACACAGAATTTTGAACGCCCTCTGAGCAATTATATTAACCATTTTGCTAACACGCCTGTCGATGAGGCCTTTAAAGCGTTTGAATAACAAAACATAAACAACTGAGGATTATAATCATGCTACACATGCGTCACTTTAATATGGTCGTAATCCTCTTGATTGTTACTTCTTGTGTCTTTGTTGGAGTCCGGAGTTTTCAGAGCGTACAAACCGTTCAAAAGAGCAATGCTTCGCTTGCCCAATCGCAACTACCCTTATTTGAGAAAACCCAACAATTACGCTCCGTATTGGCACTTCAAAATTTATCATTTCATAATTACTACCTAAATAATGATGATGAAGCATTTTATCAGGCTTTTAATCAGCATCGCCGTGACGCTGTCTCGCTGATCAAACAAATCACTGACGATTTTGGTGAAAACAGTAACATAATCCTTCTCAACACTAATCTTGATAAGATTGATACACTGGCAAATGAGATGCAGTCGGTGATGACTTCGCCCACAGACTGGGACGGGGCACGTGATGTCTTATCAAAATTAGAGCCGATTACTGTATCAATTAGTCAGGCTATCGGTACGCTAATCACTGATATAGAGAAAGATGTGCTTAACCAAGCGAAAAAAAGTCTTTCACATATCGAACAAAGTCTGTTTTGGACAATGCTTCTAAATGGCGGGCTGCTGTTTGTTTTAGGCTTACTACTCTGGCTTGACGCTAAAAGAAATCGAGCCCAAAAAGAAATTGCACACTTTGCCGGCTTTCCTGAGAGAAACCCAAGACCAGTGCTTGCATTATCGCAATCTGGGGAGGTTAATTATGCCAATCCAGCGTCTTCAGAATTGGTCCAAGGATTGTTTAACTCAAATAATCTTAGTGCCCTACTACCAGAGGACATAGCAACGAAACTCGGCGAATGTCGGACAGAAGGTGATTACCTGGCGGGCGAATATTGCTTGAAGCAATACTACTACGACTATGTGTTGCAATATCTGCCTGACCTGAAAGAGTTTCGCCTGTACCTTGCTGATATTACAGCTAGAAAATTAGCAGAAAAAGATCTCAACCGGTTGGCCTATTTTGACGAACTTACTCATCTTGATAACAAAGCGTCGCTGCAACGAGATTTTTCAGTCGATTCAAATAACTATAGCGCACTATTGCTGATTGATTTTGTATCCATACCCCAAGTGACTATGCGGTTAGGACATAGCGCCACCTATGAAGCGATAAAAGTCTGTGCCAAAAAGTTAAGTGTTGTTTGCATGCCTTATAGAGCGAAGCTTTATCACTTGGGTGAAGAACGCTTTGCTTTATGCTTGCAAGATAATGATACGGAATTTAACGATTTGACAAATGCGCTAGCTAGTTCATTCTCCCAAACCGTTTCAATCAACGGATTAGACTTCCATATTCACCTCGCCGTGGGTGCCACCAAATTCAACACCAGCGTAAGTTTTGATGACATAATGCGACAAGCAAACATTGCTTTGCGTTCAGTCTATCCCAAAGGCGGTATGGTTGTTTATACCGAACAACTAGAAACGCAAACACAGCGCAAAATTCAAATAGAAAGCGCCCTCAGAAGCGCCATAGAAAAGGAACAACTCACTCTCCACTTTCAACCACAGCTCAGCCTTAAGACTAATCGGGTAAGTGGTGTTGAGGCACTATTACGATGGGTCGATGATGAAGGGAACTGGATATCACCTGCGGAGTTTATACCTGTTGCAGAAGAGTCTGATCTCATTATTGAAATTGGTCATTGGGTGCTTCGTCAGGCAATCAGTACCTGCGCCAACCTATTTAAGCAACAACTTATCAGCAAACCGTTTTCAATGGCAATCAACATTGCTCCAGTTCAACTCCTCACACCAGGATTTTGTGAAACGGTTTTAGCATTATTATCTGAATATCAAGTTGATGCCGAGTTAATCGAACTTGAAGTCACGGAAAGCGCCGCACTTTATGATATAGACTTGGCAATTTCTGTTATGACTAAATTAAAAAATTCAGGGCTAAAACTTGCTATGGATGACTTTGGCACCGGATATTCATCGTTTAGCTATATCACTCAACTGCCACTTTCAAAACTAAAAATAGACCAGTCGTTTATTCGCAATATGCTCACTGAACCTAAGCTGTGTAATGTTACTGAAACCATGATTGCAATGGCGGGACCTTTGTCACTCAGTGTGATAGCAGAGGGTGTTGAAAGTCATGAGCATATCCAGAGACTAAAAGATTGGGGATGTGATGAAGTCCAAGGATACCATATTGCCAAACCCATGCCTTTGGAAAGCTTGAACCAGTGGTTGATATCAACCACTCTGAACTAATTCAGCTCAGTTGATATAGACCTATCCGTTGGTTCATGCAATCCTACAATCTATACATCATCTTGTTTACCCTGATCTTTATCGGCATTGACATATTCTTTACTGATACTACGAATTAGTCCCATTTGTTTACCAAAATTTCGACATCCAGAGCACATTGCCGTATGCATGGTTAACGCTGCCTTCTCGGTGAACGTTAGTTCCCTTTCCTGAGCATCAGATAATAGACGAGTCGCCTGTTTGCAATTCATCATGGCAATTACTCCTGTTTAAACCATTTATTCTCAAGGCATTCTCTTAGTCGAATCCTTGCCCTATAAAGCATGACATGTAAGTTGCTCGTCGAAATATTTAACGTGCTACACATTTCGTCACTATCAAGCTCTAAAAATTCTCTCATCATAAAGATACGGCCTAAATTCTCAGGTAGCCCATTTATGCAAGCATCAAACACTCGCCAGAAATGCGCGTCTTTTACAGACTCCATTGGAGCAGACCAACCTGCCGGGCGCTCTTCTGCGTGCCAAAATCCTCGCTGGTTAAATAACACATCCGAGATATCATCAGCATCATCGTCAAAAAGTTCGCTCACACTACTTTCCCGCGCTCTTTTGCGCAGAATATCAATGATTTTGTTCTTTAAAATTGCAAATACCCAAGTTTTAAAAGCCGATTCCCCGTTAAAAGAGGAACGATTTTGATGCGCCGCAATCAATGCCTCCTGAACAGCATCTTCTGCTAACCCCTCATCTTTCAATTGCAAATTAGCAAACCGAAACATGTCTCGCCGAACTTGACTTATCAACGCAGAGTCACTGAACTCACTTTCTACCTTTGCAGTATTTTTATCTGTTGTTTCCATCTGCTTTCTTCCTTTCGATTTCGTTTCTCGCCGCGCTGTATGATGCTACAAAGTAAGGAATGCAATAGTTTAGTAGCGCTTGAACCCAAGATATGTCCGCCCCAGAAAGGACTTCACTCCCTTGGTTTGCGATATTTAACAATGTACCGACAACACTAGCTATCTTTATCGCATTTTTCACTATGTGGGGTCTGAACAGGGTAACAAACAATACTTTCATAAAGTACAACCGATTCAATTCTTCATAAAAATGCAAAGCAGTTTGATCTTGGTCGCTTCAAGCATCTTGTTTCTTACATCCATAAACTAAATTTTTTTCATAATGTTGATTTTTATGAATAATATTCAGATGGATCGAGTGAAGCCTTAACATCAGTTCAGCCCTATATTTTTCATCGTATTCCACGCATTACTACTGCTCTCGAACAGCGCCCCGTGCTCTTCACTAACGATAAGAGAAGCAATCCCATACTCGTTGGCGACTCTTATTGCATCACTTTCACCAAGACACAGTAAGGCGGTTGACCATGCATCTGCTTGTGTTGGGTCATCATGAAGCACCGTGACTGATAGGGTCGAATGAGTGACGGGGCTGCCAGTACGCGCATCTATAATATGGCTATAACGCTGACCTTGTTCATCGAAGTAGTGTCGGTAGGTGCCTGATGTCATAATGGCAATTGAATCATCCTGCTTAATATCAATGACCTTGTGTACAGCCCTATCACCAGGCAATGGCCGCTCTATAGCAATACGCCAAGACGAGCCATCTGGTTTATGTCCTCGTGTTTGCATTTCACCACCTATTTCAACTAGGTAATCGGTTATTCCAGCGTTCTCAACTACCTTAGCAATACGAGACACACTGTAGCCTTGAGCTATCGAGGAAAGATCAACACTTAATTCTAGCTGTTTTTTTAATAGGCTGGTTTTTGTTGGTGAAGCAAGATAATTTAGGCCAATTTTATTCATGACACTTTGGATGTCTGATTCAGAGGGAGCATTAAATACATCTTTACTAAACCCCCACAAATCAAAGAGCGGCTTAACGGTCAAATCATAGCAGCCATTTGTTGCCTGACTCACTTGCCGAGCTATGTTGACCAAGTTAACAATTTCTTCTCCCACTTCTATAGCTTGAGAATTTTGATTGCGGTTAAACTGTTCAATGACAGAGTCTGGACGGTAATTCGACATCATTTTATCAATTCGCAGGAACTCAGCTTCTATCTCTTGCTGTAATCTTTCGGTATCAATTACAGAGTCGCTCCACACTGAAACGTGCCAAGTGGTGCCTTGCGCAGCACCACTTAACATTTTTACCTCAACAGGCTTAGAGCATGCCACCAAGCCAAGCATTAAGCTGGTCAACGCCACCAAAGTTAATCGCTTCATGACTTATCCTTTTCGGTAGGTAAACGTTGCTCAGATACAACGCGCAGTGTGCGTTGTGGAAAAGGAATCGTCAGGCCAGCCGCTTCAACGGCTTCTTTTACTTGTTTATTCAAATCCCAATAAGCAGACCAATAATTTTCATTGGTTGCCCATGCTCTCAGCTGAATATTTACTGCACTGTCGGCCATGGACGCAACCATTACCTGAGGCGCTGGATCTGTCATCAATCTTGATTCATTTTCTGCAACACCTTGCAATATTTTAAACGCGTCATCTATGGAGTCTGAATAGGAAATTCCTACAACAATATCCATCCGTCGTTTACCATTACGGGTGAAGTTTTTAATATTATTTCCCCACAAGACACTATTCGGAGAAGCAATATACAATCCATCTATGGTTTCAAGCACCGTTGTAAAAAGATTTATCTCTTTAACTGTCCCTTGAGTTGAACCAAACTCAATAAAATCGCCAGATTTAAAAGGTCGAAGGATCAGTAGCATGATTCCCGCTGCGATGTTGCTAAGCGTATCTTTAAGCGCAAGACCAACTGCCAAACCTGCCGCACCAACCAGAGCGATAAGGCTGGCAGTATTTACACCAAAGATGTCTAAAATAAATACACCACCGATGACATATACCGCGTAACTAGCTACGGTTGAAAATATTGGTATCAGGGTCGCGTCAACTTTATTCAACTTAGAGTTAGTGTTTTGAATCGCTTTGCGCACTGCTCTTGCAACAAGTGAGCTTGCCACCAAAATAACAATAGCTAATATCAAATTGTAACCAAGCGTAACTATTGTCTCTGAATGATTTTGCCAAAATTGAATAAGTGAATCTTTCATATCTCTCTCTTTCATTGTGCGCATGTGAGTTGAATCCACATGCTCACTTGTTATTTTTGATTTTGCTATTAAATCACAGACGAAACTAACCAAGTATTGTAAGCACAAAATGCGATTAGCAGACCTGCGCCTTCCAATCTGTTAATCCGTCCAGCGCCACGAAATCCATAAGCCATAAATAGCAAGGCGATTGTCAAACCCATCATGACTAACCAGTCACGAGACATAACGTCTCCAGACAAACTCGTTATCGGAGATATAACGCCTGCTATCCCCGTTACTGCCAGTAGGTTAAACATATTTGACCCCACCACATTGCCAATAGCGATATCATGCTCACCTTTTCTAACTGCAATAATGGATGCTGCTAATTCAGGGAGTGACGTGCCCAAAGCAACAATCGTTAAGCCAATAATTAAATCACTAACACCCAGAGCTTCTGCAATACTAACCGCTCCCCAGACAAGTACTCGTGAACTCACTATCAGAAGAATCAAGCCAATCACCAGCCAAAAAACAGCTTTTTTGATAGGCATTTCGTGCTCAACCAGTTCTTGATCCATTTCACTTTCGAGTTTATCCCCTTTGCCTTTCATAGCAGAGTAAATACTCCAGCCAATTAAGCTAAAGAATCCAACCAAAAGAAGAACGGACTCAAAGCGTGTTAGTGAACCATCCCAAAGGAAATAACCGAGCACTAAACTAATAAGCAATAATAAAGGGATCTCTTTTCTGACTATTTTTGATTGCACCAATATTGGGGTAATAATGGCTGTTAACCCTAGAATTAAACCTGTATTGACGATATTTGAGCCGAGCGCATTACCGAGGGCTAAATCTGGATTGCCATCAATGGCCGCCATGGCAGAGACAACCATTTCAGGGGCTGATGTACCAAAGCCTACAATCACCATACCGATTAATAATGAAGGCATACCTGCATGTTTAGCCGTAGCAGCTGCACCTTCTACGAAGCGGTCAGCGCTCCAGACCAATAAAATAAAGCCACCCAAAATGGCCAAAATCGCGAGAGTCATAGTGTTACCTTAAGTTAAAAAGAAAAAATAAATTAAGCCTGCTAAGAGGATGCGGTAAATGACATAGGGCCACATACCATATTGATTTAACCATTTTAAGAAAAAATGAATGGCGGTAAGTGCCATTATAAATGATGAAATGCCTCCAATAAGAAATGCCAGCCAATCAACACTTACATTTGACTGAGCGACATCTATCAGTTTTGCTGTTGAGGCAAGCGCAGTAATGGGTATCGCCATCCAAAAAGAAAAGCGGGATGAAGCTTCTCTACTGAGTCCCAAAAACAAGGCCATAGTGATGGTCGCACCGGAGCGTGATGTCCCAGGAATAAGCGCAACAGCTTGCGCCAAACCAATCAACATGACATATATGGACACGACCCACTTTGCAAGCGTGAGCTGTTTTTATCTTGTAAAAAATACAAAATAAATAGTGTCTTCTTTTTGTTCGTTAACATATGTTCATGTGGTTTTCTGATAAATAGATATTAAAAATATCAGCACTGACATATATACAGGCTCTGTTCTTTCCTCTGATTTTGAGGAAAAGAGTGGCGGGAGTTGACTCCCACCGGCCTCTGATGAATTCCGTACTTGAAACACCTAAACACCCACACGGATTATCAATCCTTGTCAAAACCAGGTTATTTTCAAGCGGGAAAACCGTTTACTCATCAACATGTGTTAGCTAACAATGGTGTGAACAACCCGTTACTATTTAGGTAATGGTTGAATAAGCAACCATTTATAAATAACGTTATGGTGTGAAATCTTCATGTTAGGCCTTTATATGTTGAGGTTGGTACATCACATCTTTTTGCAACAAGTGCCAAACAATTCGCGCAAGTTTATGAGCAATTGCAACCACCGCTTTATTAAAACCACGTCGATGTGCGACCGATTCACCCCACACCTTGAGCGCATCGTTTTCATTTTTATAGCGATTAAGGACGGCTCTGGCGCCATGAATGAGTTGCTTGCGTAAATAACGATGGCCTCGCTTTGATATTTTGCCCATATAACTATGTGAACCTGATGCATATTGGCGCGGTGTTATTCCCAACCAAACAGCAAAATCTTTTGCGCTTTTAAATGCTTGCCCTTTATCAATGCAGGCAATTAACGCGGAAGCGATGATGTAACCAACTCCTGGCACACTAAGCAGTATTTCTGCTTGTGGAAACTGGGTTAAGTTTTGTTTTAATTTGGCTTCGATTACTTTTAACTTGGCTTTAAGCCCTAAAAACTCTTCATGCAACATGGCAACAAGAGATTTTATATTTTCGCTCACGTGTGAGCTTGCCGCGACGATATGGGCCATGACAGAAAAGCAGCGCTCTCCTTGGCTAAAAATAATCCCAAAGTCACTCAATAAACCATGTGCTTGGTTTGTTAAGGCCGTTTTGTTTTTGATTAACCGTTCACGAATACGATGTAATGCCATGACTTCTTGTTGCGCTTCACTTTTTATCGGCACAAATCGAATGTTAGGTCGTTGACTTGCTTCAACAATGGCTAGAGCATCATTGCGGTCATTTTTATTCCCTCGAACAAAGGGCGTAACATGTTGAGCGGGGATTAGGCAGACAGTATGCCCTAATTGGGTTAATTCTCGACCCCAATAATGGGATGAATAACAGGCTTCCATCACCACTTGCGTGGGCGGTTGCTCTGCCATAAAAGCATAAAAATCACGCCTAGCTAATCGTTGATTAAAAACAGGTTTTAGATGTTGATTCACTCCACACGCTTGGAAAACAGATTTTGCTAAATCAATGCCAATAGTTCTACACTTCATGATGGATGCTCCTAGAATAACTGAGTTTCACTTCCAGTTTGGCGCATAGACGCCGTTTTGGGAGTGTCCATCTCATCATCCACTATTTTTAAATCGTTTAATTGGCGTTGCTTATTTGGCCTTAAGTCTGCCCAACCTAACAGTAAACCAAACAATAATGTGGTAACGAAAATGATAGCGACAGAGCGCAACTGATTATCAATTAGCTCCATAAGTAACAATCCCGCAATGACAGCGGGGATAGTGGCGACAACAATATAGAGCGCCAGTTTACCTTGCCCAACAAATTGACGACGCTGAAAAGACATCACGCCATCTTGGGTTAAAGCAGTGACATCTCGCCTAAAGTAGAGCAGGACAGCCAGTAATGTGCCGACATGCACAGCGAGATCAAACGCTACGCCTTGATCCTGCCACCCAGCTAGCAATGGAGTAAGAATGAGATGAGCGGAACTTGAAATCGGCAAGAACTCTGTAATTCCTTGCACAACTCCAAGAAAAATTGCGTTAATAATATCCATATGCCCCTCTTAAATGAAACAGAGCACGTTGGATTGAAGATTTAATCATGACCATACCTTGGGGTGGATGAGACACAGGCAAACGAAACTCCCCACCCCGAGAGCGCCATTTGCCTTAAGTCTTGTCAATCCAAATATGGACATAACCGCCACGAACTGCCGTTCGGAGACTGTTGACGGTTATCACAGTAAAAACTGAGAGACTACTCCCCTAAGGTTAGAACGGAATGATATAACCATTTATAGCCATTTACAACTTAGCAATAAGCATTCACTCTGCGACGCAGCATGTTGAGCTTATCAACCTGGCGGCGAATATCACTGAAGAATTCTTCTTTCTCCATGGCCAGCGTTAACTCCCATTCTTTGGCCAGACCTTGGCAGTCCAAAAATGAGTATTTCAGCTTCGTCTTTGAAATACGCAGACCTTTACTAAAGACTACACGCTTGCCTCGTTGACCGTGAAAACTGTTGATGTACCACTCTATTCCAAAGCCATATTTAAATTCTCTGATACGGACACCAAGCAGCCCCCAGTCTTTAAAGGGCGCATTCTCACGAACCTTGTAATGGGTAACCCAAAAGTCATCAACTTCAGCTCGTGCCAGCGCTTTTAGCCTGTCTGTTTCTTGCTGAAGTAAATCTGATACCTCTGCTTTCCATTGTTCATTGACGATTTCTACCAAACCAATTTCTCCATCCAATTAACCCCAAAAGCCAAAACCACTATCCGTTTGGCTTTTGGATCGAAACGCCAAACGTAAAACTGCCGTCACAATCACTGTTTGGCGTCTCGATATAAATCGACTCGCTCAATCCCATACCTGACAAAGGATACAGCCCGATTTCACTTAAAAACGCCTAAAAAGACGTATCGCAATGAAGATGCAAACCGTTTGGCGAGTTCAGGCCAGAATGCAAACGACGTTTGGCGTATCGATTTTTTTGGCTCAGTCATCCGCCGCCAAACAGAGCCTATTCTCATACTTTTGCGAAAATGCAATAGGCAGATAGATGAAAGGATTTGTCACCTTTCTGCCCACCGCCAGTGCACCGAGTCCTGATAATGACATTTGAGTGAACCGCCAGAGCACTTGGACATACCCAAGCGTGACCAGTGCGGTTGATTGAAAACCGTTAGAGCACTTTGAGTGCACAGGAGATAAGTATGTTTGTACTAGGCGTAGATATCGGTTACTCAAACCTGAAGCTGGCAATTGGCCAATCAGGCAGTGAACCGAAAACCATTATTCTGCCTGCGGGTGCCGGTCCTGCGGATCGTATGCCGGAGCGTATCGGTGGAGGCGATGATGAAACTTGTTTGTATGTGTCTGTCGATAATGAGCGTTGGGCGGCAGGTGTGCCTGCTGGACGCCTTCAAGGCTGGGAACGAGAGCTTCACCCGGAATATCCCACCACAAAAACCTATAAGGCGCTTTTTCATGCCGCCTTGTTAATGGCTGAAACAGAATCCATCGATTTGGTTGTCACCGGATTACCGGTTTCCCAGTTTCATGAACCACAACGTAAGTCTGACCTTGTGCAGCGTTTAAAAGGTGTCCATCAAGTGACGCCTAAGCGCAGCATCACCGTTCATGACGTCAAAGTGCTGCCGCAGCCTGCTGGTGCCTACATGGATCTGGTTCAAACAGGTGGTGATCTGGGCTTGATTGAAGAAGGTCGTGTCGTCGTCATCGATCCCGGCTTCTTTTCTGTTGACTGGGTTGCCCTTGAGGCCGGAGAAATTCGCTACAGCTCATCAGGAACCAGTCTTCAGGCAATGTCCGTGCTACTGGAAACCATTGATAAGCTGATTTCGGAAGATCATGGTGCCAAAGTGGGTATGGATCGACTTGAAAAAGCCATGAGAACCGGCGACTTGCAGGTCCTGCTATTTGGAGAAAAAGTCGATATTTCACCTTATCTGAATGCTGCCATGAAAAAGGTAGCGCCTGTTGCTCTTACAGCCATGCGCCAATCCATGCGTGACGAAAGCATCAATGCGGACTTGGTTTTGATCGCCGGAGGGGGAGCCTTGGCTTATAAGGAAGCGGCCAAGGAGATTTTTTCACGAAGCAAGATTATCGTGCCGGAACAGTCTGTTTTGGCGAACGTCCGAGGCTTCTGGTTTTATGGGGCGTGATCATGAGAGTCGTCGTCAACATTCCCCCAGGGAGCCACCCTGAACTGCTCAAAGAATTAGAAAAGACGCCGCCACGGGAACGCGCTGAGCGTCTGCGGATGCTGGCCACCTTTGGGTTAATTCACATGAGCCAACCCAATCTATCCACGACATCTGTACCGGTGGATGGCCTTGCACCAGATGGTGAAGTGACTTCTATGAGTACAGCGCCAGAACCCAAAGCAGAATCACGTAAACAATCATTAAAATCAAAACTAGGGCTGGGCTTATAACATGGCGTTATCAGTTAGCTGGCTCGATGCCAGGTTAAATAAAGAAGCAAAAGAAACCGTAGTAAAAGCCGACCGAGATGGACTAAGTGCTCGGGTATCGCCCAAGGGCAAAATTGTTTTTCAGTTTCGTTATCGTTTCGATGGCAAGCAACAGCGGGTAGACATTGGTACTTACCCACTTATGAAGCTTGCTGAAGCCAGGAATGAGCTGGATAGGTTAAGGGCCGTACTTGATCAAGGCCGAAACCCCAAGCTCTACCTACAGCAGGAACGGGCTAAGTATTCTGCTAATCAAAGCTTCGAATCGATTTTTCGAGACTGGATAGACTCTGCCGGTAAGCAAGGACTAAAGGAGAAAACGTGGCACTACCAAAAACGCAGCAGTGAAATATATTTGCTGCCCCGACTTGGTAAGTACCCATTAACTGACATCAATGAATTGTCCTTACGAAACTGTCTTCGTGAGGTTTCGGAGTCATCCCCTTCAAACACAGAGCGACTAGTGTCTGTGCTGCATAAGTTCTATGACTGGCTGATTGATGAACAAATCTTGGAAATTAACGCTGCTGCTGGGATCACAGCAAAAAAGGTTGGCGGTAAGAAAGGTAAACGAACTCGGGTGCTAAACGATAACGAGATCAGGATACTTTGGAGCTATTTGCACGAGTCAAAAATCACTGAGAAGAACCGCATCTACATAAAATTGCTTCTGCTATTGGGCGGTCGCAAGGGCGAACTCATTCAAGCTGAAAAGCATCACTTTGACTTGCAATCTGCAATGTGGACAGTGCCCATAGAGATCCGCAAACAAGGTGAGAAAATAGGAGCGCCGATCATGCGGCCATTAATCAAACCAGCTATCGAGCTGATTGAACTGGCGATGCAGATGAGTAAATCAACTTACTTGTTTCCCGCTAACGGACAAGAGGAACTTGCCACAAATGGCTTTGATACCACTATTCCTAACAATGTGAAAATCTGGGCTCGCAGGTCGCTTGGTATTGAGATGGAACACTGGTCTATGCATGATCTTCGCAGAACGATGCGAACGCGAATGTCGGCCATCACGACGCAAGAAGTTGCCGAGTTGATGATTGGCCACAGCAAAAAAGGGTTGGATGCTATCTACAACCAATATCAGTACCTGGATGAAATGCGTCATGCTTACGACGTTTGGTATCAACAGCTAGAAACCATCATCGAGCCGACAGGCTTTCCATTCAACTGGCGTTTCGGACAGTAAAAGAAAGAGGCTCAGTCCTCTTTCTTCTCATACTCTTCCAAGTCTTCAATGTGCCACAGCTTATTTCGCGTATTTCGGTTGATACGAGGTTGCGGCAAGCTGCCATCTTTAATTCTTCGCCAGAGCGTCGTATAGCTAATGTGGTAACGAGCCATAACTTCGTAAGACGTGAGAAAAGGGGTTACTTGGTGCGCTACTGCTGTCATCTGCATTCTCCTGAAAATCAATGTAAAGCTATCATCGCCTGATTCATCACTTGTTGATGGTCAGAAAGATGCATGATTTGTTCAGAAGATCAGCCTTATCACAACACCAGTATCATTGTGCAGTTTACCAAATTTCCAGTTTACGGAGCAAAGCGCCGTAAATTAGCGTGAAGTTAAACCATCATTACGACAAACATCAATATTCACCCTCTAGCTACTAGAAATTCAGCGTAGCGGTATGCTTCGTAAGTGTGTTTCGATTGCTTCAATCATCGATTTGGTAAGCGGTAAATGCGCTTTTTCTTTCGCCCATACCTCATGAAAGCCTGCTACGGTTTGTTTGGCGGTATCTAACACCAATTTTTCTGGCAGCATGGCTTTAGCTGCTAGGTGTGATAACTCATCCAGCGTGAAATCACTGAATTTCTTGCTACGGCTCACCTTCAGCGACGCACTATCATCGGGGATATAAGGAATGGTCGAGACAAAGTCATAAGCAGGAGCTATCGATGCTGTGAGCTTATCTTTATAGATCACAGACCAATTCTTCAAATGCATATCTGCATTTCCAATTAGCGCATTGAACACCAATCGGCGAGTAAATTCTGCGATATCATCGTCTTGGCCTTCGATGCCGATAACCTGAGCAATATTGCGCATACTCGCTTTTTTGTATTTATCTTGGGGATAAACGCCAAACACTTGCGCAAAGTCCTCAATGTGCACAGCTTGACCATCTGCACGGTCAAAACGCTTGATCACAAACGCACTGTCACCAAATTTACCAATACCATTTGGGATATTAGCAATCTGGTTAATAGGGAGTAGCTGAGTCTCCGGCACATCCATACCTAACTTGCGAGCCAGTTCCATCATTGAATATTCATTTTCTGGCACAGCGTCAAATCGAGACGACGGTAATTTTACAATCCAAGAACCACCTTGACCGGTTGCTGGGATCGTCAAACCGCCATTTGCCTGCTGCACAGCTGAAAACTTCAATTGCACTCCCGCCAATGAAAAACGCATTGGCCCATCTGTCTTTGTATCACCTTCTATGTCTTGATGCACATTAGGTGGTAAGGCTTCACCATCCGCTGGTTCTACCGTGATCGCGCCAGCCAGATCCTGCCCCAGTACCCACAATAGAAAAAACTCCCGCGCAGGATTAACACCGGCACGCTCTGCCAGGTAATTTCGCATGGTTTCTTCTGGCAAAAGGTTAGAGAAAAACGGGGTTAACTTAGTTTGGGTCGGTTTGAAGCTAGTCAGCAGGCCACCTAGCGAATCTTTAAAGCCAAGTCCTAACACAGGACGCGATTCATCATGAATGTACGAATCCGTAAACGCAAAAAGCGTTCTGTCATTGCCAACGTTGGTAATCGTTGCGATGAGCTCACCGTAGAGCAACACGTTGAGCGTAGAAACATGGTTAGTCATCTTCGTCTTCCTCTAACTGATATGCAGGAGACATTGCCTCACCTTGGTCGATGCTCCCTTGGCTGCTTCGAATGATCGACTTAATGGCTGGTACAGATTTTTTTGGCGCAACAAATAACTCTAGGTCGAGTACACGGGCAAGTGCAATCAAACTGGATATTCTTAAATCAACGCCGCCAGACTCGATTTTCGATATATGGCTTTGAGGCACCCCCGAACGAGCGCTCAGCTCTCTTTGGCTAAAACCCTTACGTACCCGAGCTTCTCGAAGGCTTTCTAGTATCTGCTCTGTTACATAGCTCACTTCGATATACCTTAATGCATCACTAAAGAAAAAATATATATCAGAACATATCACACCAACTCAAAGAACTCAAAGATGATTAGCTATTGCACATCAATAGATATGAAATGATACATAATTACATATAATTAGATGGAGATTTTTTGTCATCGACAAAAGAGAGATACTCTAGTGATAATCGCGAACTGACGCATCAAATTCCCTAAGTACTTTTGTCGCTCAGCCCTTATACAGCAAGGGCTACAAAAGAACTCGCGTCAAATCGCCAGAAGATAAGTGCAACAAAGAGGAAGTTTGTACACAGTTACAGGAAATTTTGTACACACAAGTCGAAAAACAAGTGCAAAATGATGGTGTAAACAGCAACTAAATTTGAAGGTAAGTCTGATATCTCAATTAGAAATAACCGTATTGGCTCGCTTCAAGCATCTTCAAAAACAAACACTAAAGCAAAAATTACACCAACAATAAACTCCCTCATTAAATTTTGTTATTTGGTACAGAAGAAAACATTTACCAAAAAAAGAGACTCTTTTTAACGGTAGTACTTTTTACGTCAAACCCAGTAACCACAAGGCCTACAGCCAGGTTTGTGTCATGGAATTTTCGCCAAAGGCCTCAAAAACGGAATTTGTACTCAAGTTTGTACACACTTTCCGAGATTACGCTTGAACATCATTGAAAAGCAAAGAAACGAGAAAAAGACAAAAAGCCTTTAAATTCAGTACGTAGAGATGTGATTGTAGTGTGCAATGAAAGGTGGTTTTAAGCGTTGAAAGGCTGGGCGGCATCAGGGTGCGAAATGATGGCGAAGGTACGACGCTTGTCGACCTCAACTTTATTGCCTGACATGTTAACCTTGCACTAGCCGCTAAAAAAGGCGCAAATTATAGCGCCTATCGGCAGAATTGGCTAGGCAAAGTGTTTTTTAGCTTTTCGAGGATAATTCGGAAGACTGTAGGATTATATTTTTCATTTTAGCTAATTCAATTCTGGCATAACGATGTTCAACAAAATCATAAATGTTGGTCGCTAAGGTTAACCGATAAAAATTAGCAGCTTGCTGATATTGGCCATTTGCAGCGGCATGCTTAGCTAAGTAAAAATACGCTTCACATAAACGCTCTGCATATTCTTTTGGTTGAGACAAGCCCACTTTCGCCGCTGAAAATACTTGCTCTTGACTCATTTTACCTAAGTAAAAATCAACCAACACACTTGACCATTGTTGATTATTTAATTGTTTTCGTTGCGTCGCTAAATCGATTAACGCGTTACCTTTATCGACCTCTGAAGCCATCAAATAGAGCCAAAGTACACGATAACCATCAGTAGGGTCTCGATCATAAAACGCTTGCATGTCACTCACAGCTAATTGGTAACGCTCGCCATAATATAACGCGATGCCACGATTTAAGAAGGCATAATCATAGTTTGGTGACAGTTCCAGTACCCCATCAAATGCTTCATAGGCACTGTCAAACTCACCTTCTTGAGTATAATAAATACCCAGGAAATTATATGCATCCGCTAAATCGGGTTGCAACTTTAATGCTTGATGGAAATCAATTCGCCCCAGTAAACGCAGTCCTACACTGTCATATATGACGCCGCGATCATAATGAAAACGTGCACGCTGTTCGTCAGTTAATTCCATGGTAGCCAGAATTTCATTTAGCTTTGCCAGCGTCACTTCTAACTTATAGTCTGGCATGACAGGGGCTACAATCATCTGCCCTGCAGTATCATCATTTGAACCTAACGTTGCAGCACAACCTGACAACATCATACTTGCACCAACAACAACGGCAACGATTGTGGTGCGTAGCTTACATTCCATCCGCTTTACCTTATCAGGTTCTATTAATATTCAACATCATAGCAATCTGGCAATCTAAGAGCCATGTGCATTAACGATTATTTTTCGATAGATAAAAAAAGGAGACCAAATGGTCTCCTTTTTTGTCGTTAAACTTTAAAAAAATTACTCAGCAGTTTCTTTTGCTTGAGCTTCTTTAATTGACAGTCTTACGCGACCTTGACGATCCACTTCCATTACCTTAACAGCAACTTCTTGGTTCATCTCTAGGTGATCAGATACGTTAGCAACGCGCTCATCACTGATTTGTGAAATATGCACTAAACCATCTTTGCCAGGTAGAATGTTAACAAATGCACCGAAATCTACGATACGGATAACTTTACCGTTATAGATACGACCCACTTCAACTTCGGCAGTGATTTCTTCAATACGACGAATCGCTTCTTTGGTAGCTTCGCCATTTGAAGAGGCAATTTTCACAGTACCATTGTCATCAAGTTCAATAGTTGTGCCAGTCTCTTCAGTTAGAGCACGAATTACTGCGCCGCCTTTACCAATCACATCACGGATCTTCTCTGGGTTGATCTTGATTGTGGTAATACGTGGAGCGTGAGCAGAAATATCGTCACGATGTGAACCAATAGCTTGATCCATTACGTTTAGGATATGAACACGTGCGCCATAAGCTTGTTGCAGTGCAATATCCATGATCTCTTTAGTGATACCTTCGATTTTGATATCCATCTGCAATGCAGTAATACCATCACGAGTACCGGCTACTTTAAAGTCCATATCACCTAAGTGATCTTCATCACCTAAGATGTCAGAAAGTACAACAAAATCGTCGCCTTCTTTAACAAGACCCATCGCAATACCAGCAACAGATGATTTAATCGGTACACCGGCATCCATTAATGCTAATGAAGTACCACATACAGAAGCCATTGAGCTTGAACCGTTAGATTCAGTAATTTCAGATACAACACGAATGCTGTATGGGAATTCTTCAGCAGAAGGCATAACGGCATTCATACCGCGCCATGCTAACTTACCATGGCCAATTTCGCGACGCTTAGGTGAGCCAACCATACCTGTTTCACCAACAGAATACGGAGGGAAGTTATAATGAAGCATAAAGCGATTAGTACGCTCACCCATGATGCTATCAATCTTTTGTGCATCACGTTCAGTACCTAGAGTACAGGTAACTAAAGCTTGAGTTTCACCACGAGTAAATAATGAACTACCGTGAGTACGTGGAAGTACACCAGCTAAAACACTCAATGCGCGAATCATATCTGGTTCACGACCATCGATACGTGGCTTGCCACTAATAATACGTCCGCGAACAACATTTTTCTCTAGACTGCCAAGTAGATTGTCTACTTCACGAGTATCAACATCTGGGTTTTCAGCCACTAATGCCGCTTTGGCAGCCGCTTTAACGATGCCAACTTGTACATAACGATCTTGCTTAACTTCGATTTGATAAGCTTCTGTCATGCCAGCTTCTGCAAGCTCTTTGATTTTAGCAACTAACACTTGATCTTGAACTGGTGCAGTCCAATCCCATGTTGGCTTGCCAGCTTCTGCTTTGAACTCAGCAATAGCATCAACAACGACTTGTTGTTGGTCATGACCATAAGTCACCGCACCTAGCATAATTTCTTCTGCAAGCGCTTTCGCTTCAGATTCAACCATCAGTACAGCAGCTTTAGTACCCGCAACGACTAAGTTTAATGAGCTTGTTGCAAGCTGATCAACCGTTGGGTTAAGGACATATTCATCGTTGATATAACCAACACGCGCCGCACCTAGTGGACCGCTGAAAGGAATACCAGAAATAGCTAATGCTGCAGAGGTACCGATCATTGAAACAATGTCTGGCTCAATTTGTGGGTCAACAGACACCACAGTGATGATAACTTGAACTTCGTTTTTAAAACCGTTAGGGAATAAAGGACGAATAGGACGGTCAATAAGGCGTGCAATCAGAGTTTCATCTTCTGAAGGACGACCTTCACGCTTGAAGAAACCACCAGGGATTTTACCTGCAGCATAGGTTTTTTCTTGATAGTTAACAGTTAGCGGGAAGAAGTCACGGCTTAAATCCGCTACTTTTTTACCAACTACAGTAACTAATACTGTGGTATCGCCCATGCTTGCTAAAACTGCAGCATCTGCTTGACGTGCAATAACACCTGTTTCTAAGGTGACTGTATGTTGACCATACTCAAAACTCTTTACAATTGGATTCACGTGACCCATTCCTTAATTTAATGACCTTTAATTACGCGCACAAGTATACTTCAATTACACCGAATAGTTAAATAGACGCGCGATACAGAATGAGAAAATGTTTTAAATAATCATTTTCCTAGATGAGATCACAGCATTAACAAACGATTTTGACAGTGATGAGCGAGTTTACTCCGATTAAATGACATGAGGTTCACTATTTGGCTTGATTATTAATGACAAGAGAGATGAATTTAACTAAAGTCGTAGTAATTAGTATTATTATTTTTTGTGAAAGTTAACTAATTAATTCGCCCTATTGGCGATTTAATTTATATTTAGTATAAATTCTTGTAGTTTTAGGCTGTTAAACTGCAAATTTAACGTGAAAAGTCACTTAGATGACATGGAATAATACATGACGGCTCGTTTTAAGTCTCTCACATGGAAACAAACTAACTTAGTAGTTTTTACTGCTTTGTTTTTTGCTGTTGCTATTTTTATCATCGAAATAGCACTCGTCGTTGTTACCGCTAAACAACAGCTTACCGCGGCACAACAAGAGCTGCTCAATTCCGTCGAACAAACCACTACCAACGCGGTATGGTCGTTAGATGATAAACTTGCCAGTCAAACCCTAGAAGGCATTATAAAAGTCGATAATGTTGGCTCTGCAGTCATCGAGCTCGATGATGGTTCATTGTTTGTGTCTGAGGTAAATGAAACCGGAGAGTCCTCAAAAGCTTATGTTTCCTTAAGTAATCGTCTGTTTGGGGATCTAAAAGAAATCGCCCGTCCACTGTATCGTCCTTTCTATTTTGAAGGAAACAAACAACAACAGCTTATTGGCACCCTGACGATTTTTTACGATACCCAAAAGCTGACCACGAAACTGTTTAATCAATTACAACTTGGACTTATCGCAACATTAGCTCGAGCATTATTACTCACATTAGTATTGACCGTAGTGTTTCATCGTTTTCTCACTCAACCGATTGCTCGGATTAGCGAAGCAATTGACAAAATTGATCCTGATTATCCTGACGAAAACCTGTTACCTATGTCAAAAGCTCATAAAGATGATGAGTTAGGACTGGTGACCAGTAAGTTTAATCAAATATTATTGCAGTTCAGTCAAACTCAAAATAAGCTGCGCAAAATGGCAACCCGAGATCCATTAACGGGCTTACCTAACAGGACCTTATTATTAGAGACATTGAATGTCACCATTCAACGCTCTCGAGTCCACAAACGAAATTTTGCTCTACTCTTCATTGACTTGGATCGCTTTAAAAATATTAATGACTCCTTAGGCCATGCCATAGGTGATCAGTTTCTGGCGCGTATTGCGCGTATATTAGAACGAGTGGTGGGTGACAGAGGCAGCGTGGCTCGTCTTGGCGGTGATGAATTTGTTATCTTAGCCGATGAGATCCAAACACCTTCACAAGCGGCAGACTTTGTTGATAAATTACTCGCTCAATTAAATACTCCAATCCAGCTTAATGAGCACGCAATTCATCCCGCGGCATCGATAGGTATCTCTATATATCCCGAGGACGGTATCACTGCGGAAGACCTAATTCGACATGCCGATATCGCCATGTACAGCGCTAAAGCGGCTGGCTCTAATCAGTGGTCATTTTTCAAGCAACAAATGACTGAACGTGCGGCAATAAGACTTCGCACAGAAGCCTCATTACATGACGCATTGAAAAACAACGAATTCTTATTATATTTTCAACCTAAATTTGATTTAAAAACCAACAAAGTCGTCGGATGTGAAGCCCTTATCCGTTGGCAAAAAGACGGTCAATTGATAAGCCCGATGTCATTTATCCCTGTGGCCGAAGAAACCGGAATTATTATCCCAATTGGCCGTTGGGTTATCGAGCAAAGCTGCAAAGTGATCCGAGAATGGCAACGTAAATACAATTATGAGATCCCTATTGCGGTGAACGTGGCATCGCAGCAATTCGCTGATGCCAGTTTAGTACCCGACATCAAGCAACTGGCAATTCGATACCAGATACGTCCTGAATTACTGGAAATTGAAATTACTGAAACATCGCTGATGAATGATGTTGAACAAGCAGTGACTAAATTAGAACAGCTTAAATCTGCCGGTTTTGGTATTGCGGTCGATGATTTTGGCACAGGATACTCGTCATTATCCTATCTACGTCACTTGCCAATAACAACAATGAAGATTGATCGTGCCTTTGTAAGTGATCTTCCTGAAGATAGTGCAATCGCATCGACTATTTTAATGTTGGGTCGTCAACTTGATTTGACCATTGTTGCTGAAGGTATTGAAAATATTCAACAACTTGAATGGCTCAAAGAAAATCAATGTGAGATTGGTCAAGGCTTTTACTTTAGCCAACCACTGCCGTTAGCCGAGTTTGAAGAGAAATATATTATCAGTAATACAGCTAAAGTCATTCATGCTTAAACACTCTGTATAAGCCACAGTAAACCTATCTCGTCAGCGGCTTACCCATAAGCGGCAAAGTATCATTTAGCGGCTAATAATCCTGTTAAAGGCCCCTTTTCCCTTATTAAGTGAAATCAACTAAGTTAGTAGGGCAAAGGGCTATTGGCGAGGTATTTGTTACCCAAGTTTAGGCTGATTACAACCCACAATTCTTTTTTCTTTCAGTTCTTAATAATTTTAAGACTTAAAGCTGAGCAAAATATCCTAAAGACAAAACATAGATGAAGTTGCTCTGGAGTGATTAAAGTGCGGTTAAGTGCCCATTAACTCTTGTTGAATGTAGTCATGATCAACGGCCATTATTTATCCAAGCCTTAAAGGCTATTTCGGTAGATATGGCAATATCGATACAGATTTGATCAATCAAAGTATGACTAAAAAAACAACCACAAATGATTATGGGAACTGGTCAGTGAAAGGATGGGCTAAAAACAAGCATTTTTAGGCAATAAAAAAGGAAGCTATTAGCCTCCTTTTTTATGGTTTAATCAGCCTACTAAAGTAAGCCGAGTGTCGAATTAACGACGTAAACCTAACTTCTGGATCATAGCAGTGTAACGTGCTACGTCAGTACGCTTTAAGTAAGCAGAAAGCTTACGGCGTGCACTAACCATACGTAATAAACCACGACGAGAGTGGTGATCATGGATGTGCTCTTTAAAGTGACTTTGAAGGTGGTTAATTTGAGCAGTTAACAAAGCTACTTGAACTTCAGTTGAACCTGTATCGTTTTCGCCGCGACCAAAATCAGCTAAAATTTTTGCTTTTGCTTCAGCACTTAGTGACATGTGTATCTCCAAAAAAAGTAAATGTATCTCAAGCCGATCACTAACTCAGCCAGAGCGAGGGCAGCATTTTAACCAGATTGATGGTTAACCGCAATATAAATTCGATTATTTATCAGTAAAAGCAAACAACAACTCCGACTGATTACTCTGCAGGAGCATTATCATGGATCACAATCAAACGCTTTGGTGCTAATAAGCCATCATCATTCATGATGCCCATACCAACAAACCGACGTTCATCACCAATAGTGATACGCACTAATTCATCAGGCTTAAGTCCAGCAGCCTGAATAGCCTGGCCTTGCATGACGTAATATAGCATCGCCTCTGGCAAGTTAATTTCAGGGAAATTAGCGACCGCGGTGTCCATTGGTAATAATAATGGGTCCATCAGAGTTTGAGGCGCAACGTCATCTCTATGAGCTTGCTCAAGTAGCGCTTCTAATTGCGCTAAGGTGACCATTTTTTCATACGGATATTCGGCAACTTGAGTACGACGCAGCATAATAACATGTGCACCACATCCCAACATTTCACCTAAATCATCAATAATGGTCCGTATGTAAGTCCCTTTAGAACAATGAATATCTAGGGTTAACTCATCACCTTCAAGCTTGATAAAATTAAGCTCAAAAACAGTGATTGGTCGAGATTCACGAGGTACTTCAATGCCTTCACGTGCATACTTATACAAAGGCTGGCCTTGGTATTTTAATGCCGAATACATTGATGGTACTTGTTGTGTTGTGCCACGAAAAAAGGCCAGTTTCTCATCGAGTTGTGCTTGAGTAAAATTAACAGGACGCGTCTGAACGACTTCGCCATCTGAATCACTCGTATCAGTGCGCTCACCCAATTTAGCCGTCACCAGATAACGTTTATCCGAGTCTAATAAATGCTGAGAGAACTTAGTCGCTTCTCCAAGACAAATAGGCAACATTCCTGTTGCTAGCGGATCCAAAGCACCTGTGTGGCCCGCTTTATTGGCATTAAAAAAGCGCTTAACTCTTTGCAGAGCAAAGTTAGAGCTCATGCCAGTATCTTTATCGAGTAATACTATTCCGTCGATGAAGCGACCTTTAGGGCGACGAGCCATTAATCTTGCTCCTTTTCACCGTCAACAGACTCGCTGTTATCAGAGACTTCTGGAGTAAATTGCTGTTGCTTGGCTTTATCTTTATTGATGACTTGAGTTACTAGGTTAGACATGCGCATGCCTTCTACCAGTGAGCTATCATAAATAAAGCGTAATTCAGGCATAACGCGTAATTTCATACGCCCAGCAACCAAAGTACGAACATAAGGTGCAGCAACAGTGAGTGCATCAATTTTTTGTTGAACAAGTTCAGTGTCTTCTTCAAAGAAGGTCACAAACACTTTTGCATAACTTAAATCACGTGAAACGTCGACATCGTTTACGGTAATGAAACCAATGCGAGGATCTTTCATATCGCGTTGCAACACCATAGCAAGTTCTTGCTGGAGCTGTTGCGCAATGCGACGTGTACGACTAAATTCTTTTGCCATGATGATATGCCATATCGTTAGGTCTACAATCAAAAAGGGCGGCTAAAGCCGCCCTTCCATTGGTACTTATAAGGTGCGAGCAATTTCGACTGTTTCGAACACTTCAATTTGATCGCCCACTCGGACGTCATTGTAGTTCTTAACACCGATACCACATTCCATGCCATTACGCACTTCAGGAGCATCATCTTTAAAGCGACGTAAAGACTCAAGTTCACCTTCGAAGATAACTACGTTGTCACGTAATACACGAATTGGTGCGCTACGTTTAACGATACCTTCGGTAACCATACAACCTGCAATAGCGCCGATTTTAGGAGACTTAAATACATCACGAACTTCTGCAAGGCCGATAATTTCTTGTCTAAACTCAGGTGCTAACATACCTGTCATTGCAGCACGAACTTCATCAATTAGGTTGTAGATGATGCTGTAATAACGTAAATCGACACTTTCTGAATCTATGGTTTTGCGAGCCTGTGCATCAGCACGGACGTTGAAACCAACAAGAATCGCATTTGAAGCAGCTGCCAATGTTGCGTCGGTTTCGGTTAATGCACCAACACCGCGAGCAATAATGTTCACTTTAACTTCAGCTGTTGACAGTTTAGCTAAAGATTCGCAAATCGCTTCAAGAGAACCTTGAACATCAGCTTTAAGTACGATGTTAAGCTCTTGTACTTCGCCTTCTTCCATGTTGGCAAACATGTTTTCTAGTTTAGACTTCTGCTGACGCGCTAACTTAACATCACGGAATTTACCTTGACGATATAAAGCGACTTCACGAGCTTTACGTTCATCACGTACAACAGTGGCTTCATCACCCGCAGAAGGCACACCAGAGAGACCTAAAATCTCAACCGGAATAGAAGGACCCGCTTCAGTAATTGAATGACCATTTTCGTCTTTCATCGCACGGATTTTACCGTACTCTAAACCACATAAAACGATATCACCTTGGCGTAACGTACCTTCTTGAACCAAGATAGTTGCCACAGGGCCACGACCTTTATCAAGTTGTGATTCAATAACAACACCTGCAGCCATACCATCACGTACTGCTTTAAGTTCTAATACTTCAGATTGAAGTAAGATACCTTCTAACAATTCGTCAACGCCCATACCAGTTTTGGCTGATACGTGAACGAACATGTTATCTCCGCCCCAATCATCTGACATGATGCCATGTTGAGACAGCTCACTCTTAACACGCTCTGGATCAGCATCTGGCTTATCCATTTTGTTAACAGCTACGATTAACGGTACGTTACCCGCTTTAGCGTGTTGAATCGCTTCAATCGTTTGTGGCATTACGCCATCATCGGCAGCAACAACCAAAATAACAATATCAGTCGCCTTAGCACCACGAGCACGCATTGACGTAAACGCCGCGTGACCAGGAGTATCAAGGAAAGTGATCATGCCGTTTTCAGTTTCAACGTGGTATGCACCAATATGCTGAGTAATACCACCGGCTTCGCCAGCAGCAACTTTCGCACGACGGATATAATCAAGTAATGACGTCTTACCATGGTCAACGTGACCCATGATAGTCACAACAGGAGCGCGAGACTCTAGTTGGATGTTGTCATCGCGATCTTTTAGTACTTGATGCTCAAGTTCGTTTTCACGAATCAGCACAACCTTATGACCTAACTCTTCAGCAACCATTTGAGCGGTTTCTTGGTCAAGTACTTGGTTAATCGTCACCATAGAGCCCATTTTCATCATTTGCTTGATGATAACAGTGGCTTTGATTGCCATTAAATGCGCTAATTCAGATACAGTTACGGTTTCACCGATACGTACATCACGACTCACTGCTGCAGCGGGTTTATTAAAACCGTGCGCCATAGATTCTGGTGCTGTGCTGCGGTTACGCATGTGTTTTTCACGACCGTCACGCGCATCTTTTCCGCCACGTTTTTTGTTGGCATTTTTGTTGCGAGCACGACGACCACGTTTTTCATCATCGGCATCAGAACTGTCTTCAGCTGCACGAGCAACTTTAGATGTGGTGATATGATGATCACCGTTCTTTTCTGCATCTAAACGTTGACGTTCTTCTTCAGCCCAGCGCTTTGAGTTTACTTCAGCAAGTAAACGAGCTGTTTCAGCTGCTTTGGCGGCTTCATCTTTTTGCTTCTGAGTTAACACAGCTTCTTGAGTCGCTTTTAAACGCTCGGCTTCAGCTTTTGCTGCTGCAGTTTCTGGGTCAGCAACTTTAGTTACTTTAGGTTCAGACTTTACTTTTTCTGATTTCAATTTGGCTTCTGCTTCCGCTTTTTTCTTCGCTTCAGCATTAGCTTTCGCTTCTGCCGCTGCTTTTGCTTCAGCTTCCACTCTTACTTGAGCTTCAGCATCTGCTTTGGCTTTTGCTTGAGCTTCTAATTCAGCTTGTTTGGCTAATTCTGCATCATCACGCTTAACAAAAGTACGTTTCTTACGTACTTCTACTTTAACGTCTTTCGACTGACCGCCAGTGCTTGCAACACTTAACGTAGACACGGTTTTACGTTGCAATGTCATTTTAGTCGGTACTGAATCTGCACCATGCTGTTTTTTTAGAAAATCAAGAAGCTGTTGCTTCTCTTTTTCTGAAACAGTATCGAGTTGTTTTTTGCTTATACCAGCATCTGAGAATTGTTCGATTAATCGATCAACTGATTTTCCCACTTCCGCTGCTAATTTTTCTACACTTGTATCTGCCATCAATTAAATCCCCCTGTTGATCGACTTATGCTTCTTCGCCAAACCAACAGATATTGCGGGCAGCCATGATGAGCTCACCTGCTTTTTCTTCTGTTAATTCTTCAATATCAATTAAATCGTCAATACCTTGCTCGGCCAAGTCTTCTAAAGTCACTACGCCTTTGCTCGCTAGAACATAAGCTAAATGTCTTTCTAATCCTTCCAATGCTAATAAATCATCACTTGGCTCTGCACCATCTAACGCTTCTTCAGACGCTAATGCTCTTGTAGAGATAGCGGCCTTTGCACGTTCACGTAATGCTTCAACGATTCCTTCGTCGAAACCTTCTATTGCTAATAGCTCAGATTCTGGAACATAAGCGATCTCTTCTAACGAAGTGAATCCCTCATCAGCCAATACGGCTGCAAAATCTTGATCTACATCTAGATAAGCCACAAACAAATCAATCACCTTAGCGCTTTCGGCTTGGTGTTTTTTGTTCATGTCTTCAACTGTCATTACGTTCAGTTCCCAACCAGTCAGTTGAGTCGCTAAACGTACGTTCTGGCCGTTACGACCAATAGCCTGTGCCAAACTGTCTGCTTCAACAGCAATATCCATCGAATGATTGTCTTCGTCGACAATGATAGAGGCAACATCAGCTGGCGCCATGGCATTGATCACATATTGCGCTGGATTATCATCCCACAACACGATATCAACACGCTCGCCGCCTAGCTCGTTTGATACGGCTTGCACTCGAGCACCACGCATACCAACACAAGCACCAATTGGATCGATACGACGGTCATTTGATTTAACGGCTATTTTAGCACGAGCACCTGGATCACGAGCAGCACCCATCACTTCAATCAATTCGTCGTAAATTTCTGGCACTTCAACCCGAAATAGTTCAATCAGCATTTCTGGCTTGCTGCGTGTTAAAAATAACTGCGCACCGCGAGCTTCTGGACGAACTGAGTACAATAATGCACGCACACGGTCACCAGGACGGAAAGATTCACGGCTGATTAAATCTTCTTTAAATAATACGCCATCAGCATTATTACCTAAATCAACAACCACGCTTTCACGGGTGCTTTTCTTAACAACACCAGTAACAATCTCACCTTCACGTTCAATAAATTGTTCAACAATTTGTGCACGTTCAGCTTCACGTACTTTTTGCACGATAACTTGTTTAGCAGTTTGTGTAGTAATACGGTCAAACGCGACAGAGTCGATTTGATCTTCGATATACTCACCTACTTGAATCTCTGGCTCTTCATAACGAGCGGCTTCGAAGGTAATTTCGCTATATGGGTTTTCCAAAGCCTCGCCATGATCGTCAACAACCATCCAACGACGGAAAGTATCGTAATGACCGGTTTTACGATCAATCGCAACGCGAACTTCAATATCGCCTTCGTATTTTTTCTTTGTTGCGGTAGCCAGTGCAATTTCTAGCGCTTCGAAAATCTTTTCGCGCGGAAGGCCTTTCTCATTGGAAACCGCTTCTGCGACTAGCAGGATCTCTTTATTCATTTGGTCTTGCCTCGTCCTTCACCTGAAACTATCAAAACTTAGCGATAATGCTGCCTTTACGGATATTATCCAAAGCAACAATCAAGTCTTTACCATCAACGGTTATGGTGAGCATTTGCCCATCAACACTATTGATGACGCCTTTTAAATTACGACTACCCGCAACAGGCATAGTCAGTTGTATTTTTGCATCCTCACCTTTATAGGCAGCATATTGCTCGGCGGTAAATAACGGTCTATCTACGCCAGGTGAAGATACTTCTAATGTGTATTCTGTAGAAATAGGGTCTTCAACATCCATAACTGCGCTAACTTGACGACTGGCTGCTGCACAATCTTCAATATTGATGCCATTCTCGTGATCAATAAAAACACGTAAAATTGAATGACGACCAGCTTGAATATATTCAATGCCCCATAGTTTAAAGCCTAATGCTTCAACAGGTACTGTTAACATTTCAACAAGCTTGGATTCTATTGTTGCCAAAAATGACCCCCAAAAAAACAAAAAAAGGGCTAATAGCCCCATTGCAACCCGCATAAAACACGGATATTTAAAAGTTCATATAACAAAAAACCCCGTAATCACGAGGTTATTTTATTATAAAACCTGTAAATTGTAATTTATTTTCTAACGAAATTAAATTACAAGGAGCTGGTTGCGGGGGCCGGACTTGAACCGACGACCTTCGGGTTATGAGCCCGACGAGCTACCAACTGCTCCACCCCGCGTCAACTGTATGCAAGTATATTGATTTACACTATATCTTGCAATAACTAATCAAACGCTATCTATCATTTGTTAGTTAAATTTGGTGCCGAGAGCGGGACTTGAACCCGCACGTCCGTTAAGACACAGCCACCTCAAGGCTGCGCGTCTACCAATTCCACCACCTCGGCGTTACCTGGTTTACTAGTCAGGAATTTTCGTTTCTGACTTTTCGGTTTGCACCGGAGCTTCATCAATGATTTGCTCTGCTGCTGGACCTAAATCTTTCCACTGATCATTTTGCTCTGTGTGATTAGCACTTAAATTACCAATCACTAAACTCAATGCAAAAAAGCCAATGGCTAATACTGCAGTACTGCGAGTCAGGAAATTACCTGAACCACTTGAGCCAAATAATGTGCCTGAAGCACCGGCTCCGAAAGATGCGCCCATGTCGGCACCCTTTCCTTGTTGGATTAATATTAAGCCGATAAGACCTAACGCTACCACCAAGTATACAACTATAAGAACTTCGTACATATAATTACGCGCTCATTGCTATGGTACATAAACTTAAAAACTCACTTGAGTTCAAACTTGCACCGCCAATCAGACCACCATCAACATCAGGCTGGGCAAATATATCTGCCGCATTGCTTGGGGTGACGCTACCACCGTAAAGAATTCTGATATTCTCACCAATAAATGGAGAAACTTCCGAGAGGCGACTGCGAATAAACGCATGTACTTCTTGTGCCTGCTCTGGTGTAGCACTTTTACCTGTCCCTACTGCCCATAAAGGTTCGTAAGCGATAATTGCGTTATCAAAAGCCATGGTACCGTTTTTTTCAATTACTATATCAAGCTCTTCCGCAATCACCTCAAAGGTACGTCTTGCTTCACGAGCTGGTCCTGATTCACCTACACACAAAATCGGTGTCAGACCATGTTTCTGAGCAGCAGCAAACTTCTCTGCCACAATATTACTCGTCTCTCCGTACATACGGCGACGTTCGGAATGGCCGATAATCACATACCGACATCCAGAATCTTTTAGCATCTGCCCGGATATTTCGCCTGTGTATGCACCAAAATCATGTTGACTCAGATTTTGTGCACCCATTCTAACAAGCGCACCATCTAAGGTTTGCTTATTGGCTTCTAGCAGCTGCCGAACACTTTCAAGATAAATTGAAGGCGGGCATAAAACCACTTCAGCGGAATCATTTTGGAGCTTGGTAGCAAACTTCTTGAAAAGCTCTTGGGCTAATGCCGAATTACCATTCATTTTCCAGTTACCAGCGACCATAGGACGTCTGAGTGCCATTCACTGTCTCCTCTGAAAGCGGCGTGAATAATAGCGAACCACTTATCAAGTTACAAGAGCTAAAAGGGGAATATTTCATATAAACTGTCGAAGCGTCTACTTTTTGAGCGAGCAACGGCTTATCTTAATATTCAAATAATTAACATGCTGCCTTTACCGCGTCAGCAATACGATTTGCATGCGCAAGCACTTGGGGATGATCATCTCCCTCGACCATGACTCTAATTAACGGTTCAGTACCCGACTTACGTAATAATACACGTCCACGAGCACCCAATTGTTGTTCAACATCCGCTTTAGCTAACTTAACCGCTTCGCTATCGAGTGGATTAGAGCTGCCTTCAAAACGCACATTAACTAACACTTGCGGTAACATCTTCATCGATTCAGTTAATTGTTCAAGTGAAGCATTTTGACGTCGCATTGCCGCGAGGACTAAAATACCTGCAATGATACCATCACCAGTAGTACCATGATCAAGATTAAGAATATGGCCAGAGTTTTCACCGCCTATACGCCACTTATTCTTCTTCAGCATCTCCATGACATAGCGGTCACCGACCTTAGAACGAACAAAAGGAATATCAAGTGCTTGCAGCGCTAAGTCCAAACCTAAATTAGACATTACGGTGCCAACAACTCCGCCGCTTAAAATACCACGTTTTTGGGCATCTACCGCTAAAATATATAAAATCTGATCACCATCAACCACTGCGCCATGACGATTAACCATCATAATGCGATCGCCATCACCATCGAGTGCAATACCTAAATCAGCTTTTTCAACTAAAACGGTTTCACAGATTTTGGCCATTGCTGTTGCACCGACTTTATCATTGATATTGAGACCGTCAGGTTTATCTCCAATAGCAATAACATCGGCACCTAATTCACGAAAAACGTTAGGAGCAATATGGTAAGTGGCGCCATGAGCACAATCGACGACTATTTTTAATCCTTTAAGTGTTTGATCAGCTGGAAAATTACCTTTGCAGTACTCGATATAGCGCCCTGCTGCATCATCAATACGACGAGCCTTGCCCAGTAGATGCGACTCCACACAGACTAGCGGTTTTTCAAGTTCTGCTTCTATTTCTAGCTCGATTGCATCATCCAGTTTACTGCCATCAGTAGAGAAAAACTTGATACCGTTATCATAATAAGGATTGTGTGATGCACTAATCACGACACCGGCCTCGGCGCGAAAGGTACGAGTTAAATAAGCCACTGCAGGAGTAGGCATAGGGCCTAGCAGCAAAACGTTAAGTCCCGCGGCTGATAAGCCTGCCTCTAAAGCTGATTCAAACAGGTAACCTGAAATACGAGTATCCTTACCAATAATCACTTTTTGGGTGCCATTTCGAGACAATACTCGTCCAGCCGCCCAACCGAGCTTCAATGCCAATTCAGGAGTCATTTTACCCGCCCCTACTTTGCCGCGAATACCATCGGTTCCAAAAAATTTTCTTTGCTTCACAGATCCCTACTTAAGTGTTTTCACTTTACTGATAACATTATTATGTGATGCAACTATAGATTAGCCATGGTTTCTGACATCACTTTAAGCACATCGACTGTTTCTGGTACATCATGAACTCGAATAATTTGTGCACCTTGCTGAGCTGCAATTAATGCACCAGCAAGACTTCCGGCAAGGCGTTGGTCTATATCACGCGCTAACAGGTCGCCGATCATGCTTTTTCGCGACAGACCTATCAATAAAGGCAAATGAAATTCATGTAACTTTGGTAATGCCGCTAATAGACGGTAATTATGCGCTAAAGTTTTGCCAAAACCAAAACCTGGATCGAGAATTAAACGCTCGCGCTCAATTCCAGCCGCTTCACAGTAAGCGATACGTAATTCAAAAAAAGCCGCCACTTCATCAATCACATCCTCATACTCAGGTTGATCTTGCATAGTTTGCGGCTCACCTTGCATGTGCATTAAGCAAATTGGCACATCTAGCGTTGCAGCCATAGCTAAAGCACCTGGTACTTGTAACGCGCGCACATCGTTGATTAAATTAGCTCCGGCATTAACAGCTTGTTCCATCACTTCAGGTTTGCTGGTATCGATTGAAATCCATACATTGTGTGTTTTTGCTGTGTATTCGATGATAGGGATCACTCGAGCAAGTTCTTGCTCAATCGTCACTTCTGCAGCACCAGGTCGGGTTGACTCACCACCCACATCAATAATTAATGCACCTTGCTCTACCATATTATCAACATGACGACAGGCTTGTTCAAAACCAATATATTCACCGCCATCGGAAAATGAATCTGGCGTCACATTCACAATCCCCATCACTACAGGGCTTGATAAGTCTAGAGTTTTATTAGCATGAGTTAATTGAAACACGGGTATTTTCCTAGATAAGATTAAAAACAAGAAAACCCCTTTCGGGGTTTTCTTTATTTGCTAAATTGTTTATTTAGCGGGTGATTCATCCGCGTCATTGGTATCGGCTTTATTATCGACTTTAACGTCGGTTTTAGCCTCATCCACTGGCGTTTCGGCTTCAGATTTAGGCGTGTTATTGCCACTATCTTTGTCGTCTGATGATTCATCTTTTTGCCATTCAGCTGGCATGCGCACTTCACGGCGATTCATTAGATCATCGATTTGCAACGAGTCAATAGTTTCATATTTCATCAATGCGTCTTTCATCGCATGTAAAATATCCATATTGTCTGTCAACATCGTTTGCGCACGTTGATAGTTTTTATCGATAAACATCTTAATTTCAGAGTCAATCAATGTTGCTGTATCACCTGACATTGCCTTTGCTTTACCCATACTGCGACCTAAGAAAACTTCGTTTTCTTCTTCTGCGTAAAGTAACGGACCTAGCTTGTCAGAGAACCCCCATTGCGTAACCATATTACGAGCTATCGATGTGGCGTACTTAATATCTTGCGACGCCCCTGTAGACACTTTTTCACTTCCGTAAATAAGTTCTTCAGCTAAACGTCCACCATAGGCAACTGAAATTTGTGATTCCAATTTACGACGGCTTTGGCTAACGGCATCAGCTTCAGGTAAAAAGAAGGTCACACCTAATGCACGGCCACGCGGAATAATAGTCACTTTATGCACTGGGTCATGTTCTGGTACCAAGCAACCAATAATGGCATGTCCAGCTTCATGATAAGCGGTCATTTCTTTGTCAGATTCAGACATCACCATAGAACGGCGCTCTGCACCCATCATGATTTTATCTTTAGCACGCTCAAACTCTTCCATACCAACAACACGACGATTACCGCGAGCAGCGAATAACGCCGCTTCGTTGACAAGGTTTGCTAAGTCAGCACCAGAGAAGCCTGGCGTACCACGCGCAATGACACTGGCTTTAACATCATCTGATAAAGGTACTTTACGCATATGTACTTTAAGAATTTGTTCACGACCACGAACATCAGGCAAGCCAACGACAACTTGACGGTCAAATCGACCTGGACGCAACAACGCTGAATCAAGTACGTCTGGACGGTTAGTTGCTGCAATAACAATAACGCCTTCATTACCTTCAAAGCCGTCCATTTCAACCAAAAGCTGGTTTAATGTTTGCTCACGCTCATCGTGCCCACCACCTACACCGGCACCACGTTGGCGGCCTACGGCATCGATTTCATCAATGAAAATGATACAAGGAGCAGATTTTTTAGCTTGTTCGAACATGTCACGTACACGGGATGCACCAACACCGACAAACATTTCCACAAAGTCAGAACCCGAAATGGTAAAGAACGGCACCTTAGATTCACCGGCAATCGCCTTGGCTAATAAGGTTTTACCTGTACCAGGTTGTCCGACCATCAGCACGCCCGTAGGAATACGACCGCCTAATTTTTGGAACTTGGTTGGGTCTCGTAAATAATCAACAAGTTCTTTGACTTCTTCTTTTGCTTCATCACAACCTGCAACGTCAGCAAAAGTGGTTTTGATTTGGTCTTCGCTCATCAGTTTGGCTTTACTTTTACCAAACGACATTGCGCCCTTGCCGCCACCACCTTGCATTTGTCGCATGAAAAATATCCATACGCCAATTAGCAGTAACATTGGGAACCATGAAATAAAGATTTGGGTTAGGAAACCTGACTCTTCAGCTTCTTGGCCTTTCATGGTGATGCCTTTACGATCAAGATCATTAATTAAATCTTGGTCATATATAGGCATGATTGTGGTGAACTTCTCGCCGGTACGTTTAGTTCCTTCAATCGTCCGTTGGTCGCTTTTTATTTCAACCGTGTTAATTTGACCATTTCGAACATTGTCCAAAAAGGCGGAATAATCCATCTTCTGCGAATTCGAAGAAGAGGGGGAATAACCCTGAAACACTGACATCAGTACAACAGCGATGACAACCCAGAGTATTAAATTTTTTGCCATGTCACTCAAATTACTAGACCTCTTAACAGTCCTGCGATTATTAACGTTAGACTACTACAACTTGTAACCAGTCGCCACTAGATAGACTTCCCGAGAGCGCGCTCTAGAGGAGTCTGGTTTTCGGGTTTTTACTACTTTGAATGCCTGCTTGACCGTTTTAATATAATCGTCAAAACCCTCCCCCTGAAAGACTTTAACAGCAAAACAGCCATTAGGCGCCAACACTTGATGACACATATCTAGCGCTAATTCAACTAAATACATAGCTCTTGGTTGATCAACAGCACCCGAACCACTCATGTTCGGAGCCATATCTGATAGTACCACATCCACTTTATCTTGACCTACACGCTCAAGCAATGCTTCGAGTACTTTGTTTTCTCTAAAATCACCTTGAAGGAAATCAACACCAACAATTGGGTCCATAGGTAAAATATCACAAGCAATGACTTTACCTCTGTCACCAACGAGTTTAACCGCAACTTGCGACCAACCACCTGGTGCTGCACCTAAATCAACAACTGTCATACCTTGTTTTATCAAGTTATCTTTTTGTTGTATCTCCTCTAACTTGAATGCTGCTCGTGAACGTAAGCCACGTTTTTGGGCCAGTTTCACATAGTGATCATCAAAGTGTTCTTGCATCCAGCGAGTTGAGCTCGCCGTACGTTTTTTTGTTGTCATTTAAATTCCGCAACGATTCAGAGTTACATAAGCTCTATATAAGGGTAGAATACCCGTTTTTCAACAGTAACTCAGCAAAAGTTGGCACAAATGAACTTAACAACCAAACAAAAACAGCATTTAAAAGGTCTGGCTCACAGTCTAAAACCAGTGGTGCTGCTTGGTGGCAATGGCCTAACTGAAGGTGTTCTGGCTGAAATTGATAGCGCTCTTACACATCATGAATTGATTAAAGTAAAAGTAGCCTCTGCTGACAGAGAGCTCAAAAATGCCATCGTTGACGCCATTATACGTGAAACCCAGTCTGCGAAAGTGCAACTAATCGGTCATGTTTTAGTCATTTTCCGTCATTCGGTAGAAATGAAGATTGCTTTGCCTAAAGCCAAATAGTTTCACATTCTTTTATTAAAAGCCGCTGAATTCAGCGGCTTTTTTATGGGAGATGAATTATCGTTAATCAGGGGTGATCAGGTAATGGAACCTCTTGATAATGCTGCGCCTTTAAGCCTAAAAACTCAGGCAAAGTTGCGCCAATTGAAATTGAAGACCAAGTGCCGGTTAAAATACCAATAAACATCGCGATAGAAAAACCTTCCAATGGCTCCCCTCCCATAATCCACAATGCTACCACGGTTAATAAGGTGGTCCCCGATGTAATCATAGTTCTAGAGAAAGTTGTTTTAACCGCTAAATTATTAATATCTGAAGTTTTCCATTGTAACTTAGCCACTAACTGTTCGCGGATCCTATCAGCAATAATAATCGAGTCATTGAGTGAATACCCCAGAATAGCTAAAATTGCTGCCAGGATAGTTAAATTAAATTCCATTTGGCTTAACGCAAAAAAAGCCAGCACAAACACCACATCATGTACTAAAGCCAATAACGCACCTGAAGCTAAGCGCCATTCAAAACGAAAACTTAAATACCCCATAATACATAGCATAGCGATTAGCAGAGCTATGCTGCCTTGCTCTACTAACTCTTGGCCTACTTGAGGCCCAACAATGCTGCTGTTTAGCACAGTAATATCGGTATTTAATGGCGCTAAGACTTGTCGGAGTTCTGGACGAAGCTGCTCGTCGGGTATGTTGGCATAACGTAATACCCACCGTCCCGGTTCGCTGGCGGAAATAACACTCACGTCTTGTTGGTAGGCGGCGGTCATTAGTGGCTGTATTTCACTGGCCGTAATACGATGGTCAAGTTGAATTTCTGTGACCACTCCGCCAGTAAAATCTAAGCCCCAATTAAACCCCTTTACACCAATTACGCTTAGGGAGACCAGCATCAACACAATAGAAAGTATGCTTGAAATATAGCGCCATTTGGTGAGGTATTTTAGTTTACCTGTTTCTAGTGAGTTATTTATACTTGTTGAGTTCATAGTATTACACCTTAATTGCGCGGCGAGTGTCGCGGCCATAAACTAAATTGATTAATGCTCTCGAGGCAAAAATGCCGGTAAACATGCTGGTTAATAGCCCTAAGCCTAAGGTCAATGCAAAGCCTTGAATAGGGCCATTACCAATAGAGAACAGCACAACGGCGGTGATCATAGTGGTAAAATTAGCATCAAATATGGTTGAGAATGCACTATCAAATCCCACATCTATAGCGCTGGCAAAGCTGCGACCTTCAGCTAGCTTTTCTTTTATTCGCTCAAAGATAAGCACATTAGTATCAACCGCCATACCAACAGTAAGCACTAACCCCGCAATACCAGGTAAGGTTAATACTGCCCCGGGAATAAGGGCTAGTAAGCCAAATAACATCGTCATGTTGGCGATTAACGCCACATTAGCAATCCAGCCTAAACGGCGATACCAGCAGGCCATAAATAATAATGTTACTGACATACCTAATGCTAACGCTGCAAATCCGTTGACAATGTTTTCAGCACCTAAGCTTGGTCCTATTGTGCGTTCTTCTACAATCGTCACCGGTGCTGTCATGGAACCTGCTCTTAGCAATAACGCAAGCTGCTGTGCCTCTTGATGGCTGCCTGAACCGGTAATTTCAAACCGATTACCCAGTTGACTTTGTATGGTGGCAACACTAATGATTTGGGTTGTTTGTCGAGCTTTACCCGCTTCATCTCGGCTATATTCACTGTATGCGGTCGCCATAGGTTTACCTATGTTGTCGCGCGAGAAATCAGACATTAACTTACCGCCTGCAGCGTCGAGACTAATGTTGACTTTCGCCATGCCAAAATCACCAGTAGTCGCTCTAGCATCAATAATATGATCGCCTCCCAGCACTGGCTTTCTTGATACGTACACGGGTTTATCATGTTGGTCGTTAATAACCACAGCGTTTACAGAACCCGTTGGCAGTACGGGATAAAATGCTAAACTGGCCGTTGCACCAATAACGTTTTTAGCGGTGGCAGGATCTTGTACTCCAGGTAACTCAATACGGATACGATGATCACCTTGGCGTTGAACGAGCGCTTCGGTTATCCCCAGTTCCTCTATCCGGCTACGCATAATTTGCAAGTTTTGCTGCACAGTCACATTGGTCAATTTAAGTTGTTCATGTTGAGACAAACTAACTGTGAGTATTTGTTGGTGACCACTTACTTGCCATAATGGATACTGCTGTGCAATAAATTGTCTTAGCTGGGCTCGAGACGGTTCATCAGCAATCTCAATACTCAATGTAGCGCCATCACCGGAACGAACCTTAACGTTACTGATATGCTGATCAGCAGCAAATTGCTTCACGGCATCACCAAGCATAATCGCCTGGTTTTGAAACACTAAATCGAGATCTACATCCAATAAAAATTGTACTCCACCGCGTAAATCTAAACCCAGCTTTATCGGTTTAACACCTAGGTTTAATAGCCAGTGAGGTGCAGCAGGCGCTAAGGCTAATGTCACTTGAGCTTGATGCTCAAACTGCTCAGCTAAAGCCTTTTTAGCTTGGGCCTGCATATCAGGGTTATCTAGCACCACCAGTAAACTATCTTGTTGTTGCTCAATACGTTTACTCTTTATGCCTACCTGGTGTAGCGCATAATCAACTTGTTCTGCTGTTATAGATTGGCTTGGCTTTACACCAAGTTGTACAGCAGGATCTTCGCCATACCAAGATGGTAATGCGCTCATAAATAAGATGATTAATGTGGTAATTAATAACCAGTATTTCCATTGAGAATAATGATTTAGCTGTTTCGTTTTTGATTTCATAACTCTTGATCTCACTAGATCGAGGCTATTTAAGCCACGATAAAAATGCATAGCGAGTGATGAGGCGCAATTGACCTAACCCATCGACCCACAGTAAAACTCATTAGCAAAGCTAATGGCGTTTATCATCAAGGCAGAATATGGCTAACAGGTATGGGAATGGACGAAAAGTAAATTAGACTCTTTCCAGGCGGAAAGTCTTGAAGGAGCTGAAGCTGTGGATAAAACCCAGTCCAATTGCGGACTAAAGTTAATTTGATACCCTATGGTTAAACTTGGAACAGGTGGAGATATAAATTCGTAAGCCAATAAATAATTGGGCTTTAACTCATCAGACTCGTGTTGAACAATACTGATATATCGCGACGAATAAGTGGGCACATAATGAATGTCTTTAGAATTAGATTCTGCAGAGATAGAGTTGGTTGAAGAGATATTACCAACATAGCCCAGCAGTGAACTATTACCATCGATGAGAGTGTGATTTAACGCGGTAATACTATTTGCATCATGACGGTCAATTGAACGATCAATGCCTTTGACTGACGACAGGATAATATCAACGTTAGCTGAACTCATTGGTTGATCACACATACTATCATCTGAGTGTGTGTCGATATTATAAGAACAAGAATGTGCCGTAGTCGTGGTAAATGGCAACGATGCTAAAACCAACACACGGCTATTGATGAGGAAGATTGAACACAACCCCACAATTACCAGCATTAGTAGTATACGAGCCCACGGAAACGTCATAATGACCTTATTTAATCAAGCAATTCAGATACACAATCTGCATATTCTATTTTTACATCATCACAAGATGATTTTTAAACCTATATTTTAAACGTAATATTGCAAAGCATATTAGGCTTCATACGGTAAAATGTAACAGCATTGTAAACTAAATGGATGATATCCATTGCACCTTTAATGTGCAAATGAATTTTTTTACATGTTTTATCGTCATCAGCACATAGGTACTGTATTTCATGACAATAAAAAAGCACTAAACAGGATGCTATTTAGTGCTCGCTAAAGTGATGTGTTATTGATGTCGGTATTGAGTTGTGCAAAAAATTTAATGCTTAATATTTGGTCATCAGCTTTAATATAATAGATAAAACATACTGTTAAATATTAGTTATTCTCAATAACAATCCACACTTAAAGATATTTAACGGCAATGACTTCATAGTCAGTCAAACCACCTGGAGTGGTAATCGAGACTTCATCACCTTCACTTTTGCCAATTAACCCACGTGCAATCGGTGAATTAACAGAAATTAAATTTTGCTTAATATCAGCTTCATCATCACCAACAATGCGATAAGTCACTTCAGCATCAGTATCGATATTTAAAATAGTCACTGTCGTACCAAAAATCACTCGGCCAGTATTTTCTAATTTGGTAACATCAATGATTTGAGCGTTAGACAACTTACCTTCAATGTCACGAATACGCGCTTCACAAATACCCTGATCTTCACGGGCAGCGTGATATTCAGCATTTTCTTTTAAATCACCTAATTCACGAGCAGAAGCAATTGCTTCGGTAATTTTTGGGCGGCGATCGAACTTTAAAAATTCAACTTCTTTACGTAATTGATCTGCGCCAACTACCGTCATTGGGACCTTACTCATAATGTCTTTGTCTCCTTTAAAAACAAAAGCATCCCGTGCTGACGAAAGTCAACACAGTAAAAATTCAGTTGGAAGTACGCAATCGACTTAGCGTACGTATCTAGGATGCATCTTTTCGATGATGTCTGACAGCTTACCTAAGCTTTTACAGACTTGCTAGTCATCCATCATCAAAATGTCATAAAAAAGGTCGCCAAAAGGCGACCTTAGTCATTCCTTCGCAATAAAAACTAACTTTTTATGCGTTTGTGCAGTTCTTGCAAAGATGTCACCTTGATACGATCATCTGCTGAATGCGCCAAACAGGTCGCAAAGGCAGCATTTAATGTCGTCGTGTAATTCACTTTGTAGCGCAATGCTCCACGACGGATCTGGCGAGAATCTTCAATTGCTTGACGACCTTCAGTAGTGTTAACAATGTAGGTATATTCACCATTTTTAATACGATCAAGAATGTGTGGACGACCTTCATGTACTTTGTTAACTAAGCGAGGATTAATCCCTGCTTCACCTAAAATAATCGCAGTGCCGTGAGTGGCATCAATTTCATAGCCTAACTCAATCAGCTTAGAGGCTAAGTCAGCAACACGTTTTTTATCACTGTTACGAACAGATAGTAACGCACGACCTGACTTAGGCACTTCAGATGTGGCACCAAGCTGTGCTTTAGCATAGGCTTCAGCAAATGTATCACCCACGCCCATCACTTCACCCGTTGAGCGCATTTCTGGGCCTAAGAGTGGATCAACGCCTGGGAATTTATTAAACGGCAATACAACTTCTTTTACCGAGAAATAAGGTGGGATCACTTCTTTAGTAAAGTTTTGTGAAATTAAGCTTTGACCAGCCATCACACGTGCAGCAATTTTAGCTAAAGGAACGCCTGTTGCTTTAGATACAAATGGTACGGTACGGGCAGCGCGCGGGTTAACTTCAATCATGTAGATTTCGTTATCTTTTACCGCAAATTGCACGTTCATTAAGCCGATTACGCCTAACTCAAAAGCCAGTTTTGACACTTGCTCGCGCATTCTCGCCTGAACATCAGCACTTAAAGTGTAAGGTGGTAATGAACAACCTGAGTCACCAGAGTGAACCCCTGCTTGTTCAATATGCTCCATAATAGCGCCAACAACCACGGTTTCGCCGTCACATACTGCATCAATATCGACTTCAATTGCATCATCTAAGAAGTGATCGAGTAATACAGGCGATGCATTAGACACTTTAACGGCTTCATTGAAGTAACGCAGTAAATCTTGCTTGTCGTAGACGATTTCCATCGCACGACCGCCCAATACATAAGATGGACGCACCACTAACGGATAACCAATTTTTTCAGCTTCAATCACCGCACTTTCAACAGTCGTTACAGTGGCATTTTCTGGCTGCTTCATGTTTAAACGTTGAATTGCTTGTTGGAAACGTTCACGGTCTTCTGCACGGTCAATCGCATCAGGGCTAGTACCAATAATTGGCACACCTGCGGCTTCTAACTCACGCGCGAGTTTAAGCGGAGTTTGACCACCGTATTGAACAATAACGCCTTTTGGCTTTTCGATACGCACGATTTCGAGCACGTCTTCCAAGGTGACAGGTTCAAAGTATAGGCGATCAGATGTATCGTAGTCGGTTGATACGGTTTCAGGGTTACAGTTAACCATGATGGTTTCATAACCGTCTTCACGTAAGGCTAATGCAGCATGCACACAACAGTAATCAAACTCAATACCTTGACCAATACGGTTTGGACCACCGCCCAGAATCATGATCTTTTCACGGTTCGATGGGTTAGCTTCACATTCTTCTTCGTACGTTGAATACATGTACGCGGTATCGGTTGAGAATTCAGCAGCACAAGTATCGACGCGCTTATAAACTGGGTAAATTTCATGTCGATAACGTAGTTTACGAATCTCGTTTTCATTGACACCTAACACAGCAGCTAAACGCGCATCAGAGAACCCTTTACGCTTTAATTGACGTAAATAGTTTTGCTCTAAACCTGACATACCAAGCTCAGCCACTTTGGCTTCATGGGTAATCAAATCTTCAATTTGAACCAAGAACCAATGGTCGACATTCGTCAACGTGAAGATTTCGTCACGGCTTAAACCGGCACGAAATGCATCAGCTATGTACCAAATGCGGTCACAACCTGGCTCTTTAAGTTCATGACGAATACGTTGCATGGCTTCTGGTGATTGTAAATCCACCACAGAATCAAAACCGTTACGACCCACTTCAAGTCCGCGTAACGCTTTTTGCAATGACTCTTGGAAAGTACGGCCGATTGCCATGACTTCACCAACAGACTTCATTTGAGTGGTTAAACGGTCGTTTGCACCGGCAAACTTTTCAAAGTTAAAGCGCGGTATTTTAGTCACAACATAGTCGATAGCAGGTTCAAACGATGCTGGTGTTTTACCGCCAGTAATGTCGTTGCTTAGCTCGTCTAAAGTGTAACCCACAGCTAATTTAGCCGCGATTTTAGCAATCGGGAAACCGGTTGCTTTAGAGGCCAATGCTGATGAGCGAGATACCCGTGGATTCATCTCAATAATGACCATGCGGCCAGTATTAGGACAAATACCAAATTGTACGTTTGAGCCACCGGTTTCAACACCAATTTCACGCAGTACCGCTATCGAAGCGTTACGCATTAATTGATATTCTTTGTCGGTTAGCGTTTGTGCTGGAGCGACAGTGATTGAATCACCGGTGTGAACCCCCATCGCATCGAAGTTTTCGATAGTACAGACGATAATACAGTTATCGTTGCGGTCACGAACCACTTCCATTTCATATTCTTTCCAACCAATTAATGATTCATCGATCAATAATTCGTTAGTTGGCGACAAATCTAAGCCTTGAGAACAAATCTCTTCAAACTCTTCTTTGTTGTAGGCAATACCACCGCCGCTGCCACCCATGGTGAAAGACGGACGAATAATACAGGGGAAGCCCACCATATCTAATACGCCATAAGCTTCATCCATGTTATGAGCAATACCCGCACGCGGGCAGTCTAAACCAATGGATTTCATCGCTTTGTCGAAACGACTACGGTCTTCAGCTTTATCAATCGCATCTGCTGTCGCACCAATCATTTCAACATTAAACTCTTTTAGTACGCCTTTTGCTTCAAGCTGAAGTGCGCAGTTCAGTGCGGTTTGTCCACCCATAGTCGGGAGAATGGCATCTGGACGCTCTTTGGCAATAATGTTGCGTACGACTTCCCAATGAATTGGCTCGACATAGGTTGCATCGGCCATTTCTGGGTCGGTCATAATCGTTGCTGGATTAGAGTTGACCAGAATAACGCGATAGCCTTCTTCACGAAGGGCTTTACAAGCTTGCGCACCTGAATAATCAAACTCACACGCCTGACCAATAACAATTGGACCGGCACCTAGGATAAGAATACTTTTTATATCTGTACGTTTTGGCATTGCTTCTGTCTTCTCCCAGATAACTACTTGGCGTGCTGACGGTATTGTTCTATAAGCTCGATGAAATGATCGAACAGAGGCGCGGCATCGGTTGGCCCAGGGCTCGCTTCAGGGTGACCCTGGAAGCTAAATGCGGGTTTATCCGTTAGATGAATACCTTGTAATGATCCATCAAATAACGATTTATGCGTCACCTTGATATTAGCAGGTAGCGTGGTTTCATCAGCAGCAAAACCATGGTTTTGACTGGTGATCATCACGTTGCCTTTTTCAACATTGCTCACTGGGTGGTTTGCACCATGGTGACCAAATTTCATCTTTAAGGTTTTTGCGCCTGAGGCTAATGCTAATAGTTGATGGCCAAGACAAATACCAAAAACAGGGATTTCTGTTTTCAAAATTTGCTGGATGGCGGTAATCGCGTAATCACATGGCTCAGGGTCGCCAGGACCATTTGACAGAAATACTCCATCAGGATTCATCGCAAGTACGTCTGCAGCAGAAGTTTGCGCAGGTACCACGGTGACATCACAACCACGGTCAACCAACATACGTAAAATATTACGTTTTACACCGTAATCGTAGGCAACAATTTTATATTTGAGTTCAGCTTCTGGTGTTTCAGACGGTAAACCACCGACTAATTTCCAGCTACCATTGCGCCATGTATAGGCTTTATCGGTAGTCACTTCTTTAGCTAAATCCATACCTTTTAAGCCTGGAAATGCTTTTGCAGCTGCAAGTGCCTTCGCTTCATCTAGGTTGCCGACCATAATGCAACCGGCTTGAGCGCCTTTTTCACGCAAAATACGAGTTAGTTTGCGAGTATCAATATCAGCGATACCAACAACATTATTTGCTTTTAAATAATCGCTTAATGATTGTTGGTTACGAAAATTACTCGCCATAAGCGGTAAGTCACGAATGATTAAGCCACATGCATGAACCGAATCCGATTCAGTGTCTTCATCATTAGTACCTGTGTTACCGATGTGAGGATAGGTTAATGTTACTATTTGGCGTGAATATGAAGGATCCGTAAGAATCTCTTGATAACCTGTCATTGAAGTATTAAATACCACTTCTCCAACAGAGATACCGGTAGCACCAATTGCGGTACCAGAGAATACGGTTCCATCTTCGAGTACGAGTAAGGCAGACTGTGTCAACGCGACCTCCAGAAAAGAGCCAAGCCACTTAAATTATGTGTTTTTTATTTTGCACTAAAAATACCAATTTCCGTTAAATTACGAAATTTTGGCAAATTCTAGCGATTGTATAAGAAATTCGTTTTTACGTCTATATTTTGCAGGATTGTTTTCAAAAAAAAACACCAACGAATGGTGTTTTTAGTCGCTAATTCAACCCTAGTACTTGCTGCATGTCGTATAGACCAGCATTTTGATCTGAGAGCCAAAAAGCCGCTCTCATAGCCCCATTCGCAAAGGTCATTCTGCTCGATGCTTTGTGGGTTATTTCTAACCGCTCGCCTATGTCAGCAAACATAGCGGTATGTTCACCAACAATATCACCAGCGCGAACAGTAGCAAAACCTATGGTATTACGGTCGCGTTCACCAGTAATACCTTCACGTCCAAATACCGCACATTGGTCTAAATCACGGCCTAATGTTTGAGCAATAATCTCACCCATTTTGAGCGCGGTGCCTGACGGTGCATCTTTTTTATGACGATGATGAGCTTCGATTATTTCGATATCGGTATAATCACCCATCACTTCAGTGGCAAGTGCAAGTAACTTCCACATCACATTGACACCAACAGACATATTAGGTGCTAACACCACAGGTACTTGTTCTGAATAGGCACCAATGAGCTCTTTTTGAGCATGATTGAACCCAGTTGTACCGATGACAATGGCTTTGTGATTTTTAGCACACCAATCAAGATGAATGATTGAAGACTCTGGTGAGGTAAAATCAATCAGAACGTCAAAATCATTCACTACGTTATCTAGTGAATCGGTAATAACAACGTCCATTGCACCAACACCAGCAAGCACACCGGCATCAATACCGACTAAACTAGAGCCTGTACGATCTATCGCTGCGCCAAGTACGATGACTTGTTGCTGTCTAGCAGATTCAATCAGTGTACGGCCCATACGGCCACTGGCACCAACTACAGCAATTCTCACTTTTGCAGTCATTTATTTCTCCCAGTGTTAACTAAAGATAAACCTAAAAACAGCATATACAAAAACGCCTAAGTTAACTTAGGCGTTTTTAATAACTAGATAATTTCTAACAATTCAACTTCGAAGACCAAAGCTGAATAAGGCGGGATTGAAGCACCCGCGCCACGCTCACCATAAGCCAAGTGATGCGGGACATATAATTTAAGCTTAGTGCCAACAGGCATTAGCTGTAATGCCTCAGTCCAACCAGCTATCACACCTGATACCGGGAACTCAGCAGGCTGACCACGAGCAACAGAGCTGTCGAAAACATCACCACTGATAAATGTACCATGGTAGTGAGTACGTACAGTTGAATCATAGGTAGGCTTTTCGCCGTCACCTTGAACAAGTACTTCGTATTGAAGACCAGACTCAGTAATCGTAATACCGTCACGCTTAGCGTTTTCAGCTAAGAATGTTTCGCCTTCAGCAGCAGCGGCTTCAGCAGCAGCTTCTTGAGCTTCTTGTAAACGACGACTAATTTCAGTAAATGCAACTTGAAGCTCTTCCATTGATACTGCGCTTTCTTTACCGGCAAATGCATCAGCAAGACCAGCTTGAACAGCCGGGATATCAATACCTTCAAAAGAGTTTGCCGCTAGCTGCTCGCCCATTTGACGACCTACACCGTAGCTAGCATGCTGTTCCATAGTGCTGAACAAATCTGACATAATAATTTTCTCTCAATAAACATAAAAAATTCGCACCAGAGTTTATCACAATAAACTCCGTCAATGTTGGCAAAAAACGCTATTTAACTTGAGCAATTTTACACTCAGTCAAAGACTGTTTTCTTGCCTGTGTATAAAGCAGCATCACTTGATTTTGCGCCGCTTGTAAGTCTTCAATTCGATGACTGTGTGACGGATGAGTCGACAACAGCTCAGGCCCTTGTGCACCTCCAGCCTTGGCCATATTTTGCCACAAAGCAATGCTTTGCGCCGGATTAAATCCCGCTTTAGCCATTAGCTCTAAACCTACAATATCAGCTTCAGACTCTTGACTGCGGCCAAAGGGTAAAATAATGCCGACTTTTGCCCCTAAGCCAAGTCCGGCCATGTACAGATCTTTATTAGCAATTCCAGATGCGCCTATCGCTGCATCGGCGGCTTGCATACCCAAACCAGTAAGCTGGGCGCGAGATACTTGCTCATTTCCATGTTGCGCTAACACATGTGCCACTTCGTGCCCCATCACAGTAGCAAGTTGATCTTGATTAACGGCGACCTTCAATAAACCGGTATAGACACCAATATGACCGCCCGGCAATGCAAAAGCATTAACCTGGTCTGAATCAAATACCACTACGTCCCATTGTTGGGACTGATCAGGTAATACTGCTGTGATACGTTTAGCAATACAATTGACATAGTCAGTTTGGGCTTTATTTTGACTTATTTTTTCACTTTGTTTCATTGCCTCAAACGACTGACCACCCATTTGCTGCATCTGTGTATCAGAAAACAATAAGGTCTGCCCTCGCCCCGTGGGCGATTGACTATTGACACAGCCCACTAATAAAGCAGCAACAAATAGGGTTAGTGCGAGAGGTTTCATGTTGTCATCCCTTAAACATTATTGAATCAAAAAGCTAATCCAGCATTAGCTTATTTTATACCAGTCTTTAGCGCGAATACATCACTTACAATATCAAACATCAGCTCGCATTAACGGGTCGGTTTGCGTTTGGTAAAATCACTAATACTGCGTTTGTTAGCTGTACGACGATTAGCTTGTTTATCGCGAGGCGCTCGCTTACTGGCTTCGCTCGTTGGCTTATCTGTTACGGCAAAACCAGCGAGTTCAGTTAACGGTAACGCTTGCCTTGTTAACAGCCTAATAGCATCCAAGCTTAATAACTCAGCATGACTCACTAATGACAAGGCAACACCACTTAATCCTGCCCGAGCAGTTCGTCCTATACGATGTACATATACAGCGGCCTGGCTAGGTAAATCAACATTTATGACCACAGGTAGAGCGTCAATATGGATACCACGAGATAATACATCGGTAGCCACTAGTACTGTTAACTGTTGATTTTTAAACTGCTCCAAAGTATGGCTTCGTACAGCTTGTTCTTTATCACCATGAAGTGCCGCGGCATTAATACCCGCTTTGACTAATTTTTTACATAATGAATCGACATCATCTTTAGCATTAACAAATACCAACACCTGTGACCATTGGTGCAAAGTAATTAAGTGGATCAGTGCTTTTGCTTTACTGCCTTTATTTACATGATATAAGGTTTGAGCGATATCAGCCACAGCACTATTGATCACATGCGCCTGAATACGCACATGTGCTGTCGTCAAAACTTGCTCGGCTAATGTGGTTAATGGCTCAGGCAATGTGGCCGAAAACAATAAACGCTGCCCAGTTGGCATCATTGCGATTAGCGCATTAATGTCGCCAATAAAACCCATGTCCAATAATCTATCTGCTTCATCAAGTACTAAGCTTTGCAGATGTTCAAACTGAATAACACCTTGCTGCGCTAACGCTAATAAGCGCCCTGGGGTCGCAACAATAAGGTTAGCAGGTTGTGTCAATCGCTCTACTTGCAATTCAATTGCTTGGCCGCCGCATAGCATATCAACGCGTAAATTTAATGCTTGCGCTAACGGGGCTAAATCTTGCATCACTTGTGAAGCTAATTCTCGAGTTGGCACTATGACCACCGCAGAAAGACCAACCTCTGGAGACAGACTCAAGCGCTGTAAAAGTGGTAAACCATAAGCATAGGTTTTACCGCTACCGGTTTGCGCCAATGCCAAGACATCTTGCCCAGTCAATATTGCAGGGATCGCTAATTGCTGAACGCGACTAGGCTCAGTCACTGCTGGCGGTAATGCGGTTAATAATGTTGGATTGAGCTGGAATACAGAAAATGACATACATAACGCCTAATGGTAGAAAAAACAGCTAAATAAGTTGCTAAAAAATTGTATCGTTAAAAATGTGTTCGCCATGAACTAGACAGACATTGACGTCATCTGCAGAGCTATAACATGTCACCTTTTAGTACCTGATTATACCAGTCAATAAAAAAGGCTGTTTACCTAAAGTAAACAGCCTTTCATGATAGTCACGTTTAATGGAACGATACTAACTGTTTAAGTCTTGAAAAAACTTTTTTACGCCATCAAAAAAACCTTCCGCTTTAGGGCTGTGCTTTTTTGACTCGCCAGTTAAGGTCGCTTCAAACTCACGCAATAACTCTTTTTGTTTGTCATTCAAGTTAACCGGCGTTTCCATGACCACTTTACACAACAAGTCACCAACGGCATGGCTACGAACCGACTTAACCCCTTTACCACGCAAGCGGAACATACGCCCAGTTTGGGTTTCTGTTGGGATTTTAAGGCTAACTTTACCGTCTAATGTCGGTACTTCAATCTCGCCGCCTAATGCCGCTTTACTAAATGAAATAGGCACTTCACAGTATAAGTTATTGGCATCACGAGTAAAGATGGCATGTTCACGCACACTAACCTGCACATATAAATCGCCAGGAGGTGCACCAAACTCGCCCGCTTCACCTTCACCGGTTAAACGAATACGATCGCCTGTATCAACACCGGCTGGAATTTTAACTGACAGAGTTTTGCTTTTCTCGACTCGGCCTTCGCCATGACATTTGCCACAAGGATCTTTAATAATTTTACCGCGACCATGACAAGTAGGACACGCTTGCTGAACAGCAAAGAAACCTTGGCGCATTTGCACTTGGCCTTGACCATGACAAGTGCCACATGTGGTTGCAGAGGTGCCTTTTTTAGCGCCACTACCATCACACAAATCACATGCAGCGAGTGTCGGAATGCGTAATTCTTTGGTTAAACCACGGACAGCTTCTTCTAAAGATAATTCAAGGTTGTAGCGTAAGTCACTACCACGTGCAGCCTGACGTTGACCACCGCGGCGACCGCCACCAAAAATATCACCAAAAACATCACCAAAGATATCGCCAAAATCACCTTGGCCACCGCCGTGTCCACCACGATTAGGATCGACGCCAGCATGACCAAATTGATCATATGCAGCTTTCTTGTCGCTGTCGGTTAAAATTTCGTACGCTTCTTTAATTTCTTTAAAGCTGGCTTCTGCGGCTTTATCACCCGGATTACGATCTGGGTGAAATTTCATCGCTAAGCGTTTGTACGCTTTTTTAATTTCGCGTTCACTGGTGTCACGTCCAACACCGAGAACTTCGTAATAATCACGCTTTGACATAGTGTTCTGTTTCTCGAAGGTGTGAGTAAGTTGTTAAACTTAATTTATACAAACGGGCGTGTGAGGATAGCCTCAACGCCCGCTTTTAAAGTAACTAACTGAAATGGTTAATTACTTTTTGTCGTCTTTAACTTCTTCGAACTCAGCATCAACAACATCATCAGCAGGCTTAGATTGGCCAGCATCTTGTGCTTGGCCTTCAGCTTCGCCTTGCGCTTTAGCTTGAGCAATTTCCATTAACTTAGCAGACGCTTCGATAAGAGCTTGAGTTGCAGTGTCCATTGCTTCTTTGTCTTTGCCTTTAATAGCCGTTTCTAAAGTTGCAATTGCCGCTTCAATCTTTTCTTTTTCATCGCTTGCTAAAGCATCACCAGCTTCTTCAACTTGTTTTCTAGTTGAATGAGCTAAACCATCTGCTTGATTACGCGCTTTAACTAACTCTTCAAATTTCGCATCTTCGTCAGCATGAGCTTCGGCATCACGTACCATTTGCTCTACTTCTTCATCAGACAAACCAGAAGAGGCTTTAATGGTAATGTTTTGTTTCTTACCTGTTTTCTTGTCTGTTGCAGACACATGTAAGATACCATCAGCATCGATGTCGAACATCACTTCAACTTGTGGCTGGCCACGTGGTGCAGGCTCAATACCTTCAAGGTTAAATTGACCTAAAGACTTGTTTGCACTCGCTTGCTTACGCTCACCTTGAAGTACGTGAATTGTCACGGCACTTTGGTTGTCGTCAGCGGTTGAGAATACTTGCTGAGCTTTAGTCGGGATAGTGGTGTTTTTATCGATAAGCTTAGTCATCACACTGCCCATGGTTTCAATACCAAGAGACAATGGTGTAACGTCAAGTAGCAATACGTCTTTCACTTCACCTGAAAGTACGCCAGCTTGAATCGCCGCGCCAACTGCAACCGCTTCATCAGGGTTGACGTCTTTACGTGGCTCTTTGCCGAAGAAGTTAGTTACCGCTTCTTGTACTTTAGGCATACGAGTTTGACCACCAACAAGAATCACTTCATTGATGTCTGATACTTTTAAATCAGCGTCAGCTAGGGCAACTTTTAACGGCTCTAAAGTACGTTGAATTAAGTCTTCAACTAATGACTCTAATTTAGAGCGAGTAATTTTAACCACTAAATGTTTAGGACCTGATGCATCTGCAGTGATGTAAGGCAAGTTAACTTCAGTGTGGTTAGTGCTTGAAAGCTCGATTTTTGCTTTTTCAGCAGCTTCTTTCAAACGTTGCATCGCTAGAGGATCTCTACGAAGATCTAAGCCTTGGTCTTTCTTAAATTCGTCAGCTAAATAGTTGATTAAGCGGTTATCGAAATCTTCACCACCTAAATGAGTGTCACCATTGGTTGCTAACACTTCAAATGTTTGGTCACCATCATTACTGTCGATTTCGATGATAGAGATATCAAATGTACCACCACCTAAATCGTAAACGGCAACGACGTTGTCGCCTTGCTTCTTATCGATACCATAGGCAAGTGCAGCAGCTGTTGGTTCGTTGATGATACGCTTAACATCAAGACCTGCGATACGGCCAGCATCTTTAGTTGCTTGACGTTGTGAATCGTTAAAGTAAGCAGGAACAGTAATAACCGCTTCAGTCACTTCTTCACCTAAAAAGTCTTCAGCTGTCTTTTTCATCTTTTTCAAGATTTCAGCCGACACTTGTGGTGGTGCCATTTTATTACCACGAGACTCAACCCATGCATCACCGTTATCAGCGCCAATAATTTTGAATGGCATGATGTTCACATCACGTTGCACTTCATCGTCTTTAAAACGACGACCGATTAAACGCTTAATCGCAAAAAATGTGTTTGCAGGGTTAGTAACAGCTTGACGCTTAGCAGGTTGGCCAACAATAATTTCATCATCGGTGTACGCGATGATTGAAGGGGTTGTGCGATCACCCTCTGCGTTTTCAATTACGCGTGCTTTGCCGCCATCAAGGACTGCTACACACGAGTTTGTTGTGCCTAAATCGATACCAATAATTTTGCCCATGGGGTCCTCCGAAATTGACGTTATTCGTCGCAAATATGTTATTTGATGTTGATATGGGGATGAACAACCAGTATTTCAAGCATTTTATTGCTTAACTTGAGATTCATATTAACCACTCATATCAGCCTTGATACCTATATTGGGACAGCAAAGTGAATTACAAGGGGAATGCTAAAAATTTATCGTGTTTTACTGATATTATTGACGCAGCATCAATGAGCGAAGGGGTTTTCTCTTCAACTAACAACAACAGCTTAAATAATTGTATTGTCGAGCTTACCACTGCAATGTGAGGCTAAACCGCCTGTTTATTTTATTTTGGTTAGCTGTAGCAAGGCGCAAGCTCTGCCATGTCTTTACTATTACCCCTTAAGCCTTTTACGTCTTATAACAGCATGAACTGCTCGAATATTAGTCTCAAATAATCCAACGTTACTTAGGCACTGATGACTGACCTTTGCAGCCGAGTTTACCGATGGCTAACATCAGCTAACTCAGAGAGAATAGGCACTCGGGTATGTTTTAATCCTCCTCATATTAGCTAACCCTATCAGCAGAACTTATTGTCAGGATATTAAACAGCGACAGATAAGCATTAAATAACGCTATTCATTTGATAAAAACACAACTAAAGTTATAAAAGTATCAAGGATGCTTAGAAAACAATCAAAATGCAATTAATTGAAGAGGTAGTAGGCAATGGGACTGCCAAGATGGAATTTAAGTGATAACACGGAACGTAAAATACGCATTATTATTTTAATCGTTGTAGCATTAATCCTTATCTATGAAAAGTTTTGTGGCATGAGCTCCACTCAATATCCAGCGATGTATTTAAGCGTGTTTTCACTGATAGCCACGTTTATGACCAATGCGGTACAGCGTCGCTATTTCACCTATGTAATGGAATACGCTCAAGCATTTAGAATTGTAGCCATATTAATGACCGGAGCATTTTTTGTGATTTGGTTGTTAACCACCTATGAACGCTTGAATGAATCCGCAATGCCAAGCCATCTTATTTATAATATGTAATGCGCTATTTGATTGTCAAAAACCAGCTCTACATTCACAAATTATCAATAATAAGGACGCTTAACAGCGCCCTTATTATCATGAAGACCATCACCCAATCAGTTATTGTCTACAAGTATAATCGCCCCAGGCGAGCCACTTATACGTCGTCAAAGCATCTAACGCCATGGGACCACGAGCATGCAATTTTTGGGTACTCACGGCAACTTCTGCGCCAAGACCAAACTGTGAACCATCTGTAAAACGAGTACTGGCATTCACATACACTGCAGCGGAATCAACTTGATTCATAAAGTCGCTCGCTGTGTGAATGTTATCCGTTAAAATAGCCTCAGAATGTCCTGTCGAATATTGACGAATATGCTCCACCGCTTCGTCAATATCATTGACCACTTTGATCCCTAACGTAAGTGATAACCACTCGGTTGAGAACGACTCATCATGCGCTGGAGTAACATCAAAACCTAGACCGTCAAGATAAGGTAAGGCAATGGCACAAGCATGGAAACGTACCCCAAGCGAATGTAAATGTGAGGCAATATTTGGAATAAATTCAGCGGCTACCTGTTGATGTATTAGCAATGTATCTAAGGCATTACACACTGTTGGGCGTTGCACTTTAGCGTTAGCAATCACATCAATTGCACGGACTAAATCGGCCTGTTTATCAACCAATAAATGACAGATGCCAATCCCACCTAGAATCACTGGAATGCTCGATTGTTCAGCACACAATCGCTGCAGATTTTGTCCACCACGGGGGATAATCATATCGACATATTTGTCGAGCCTGAGCAAACCACTAACAAGACTTCGCTCAGGTGAATCAATAAGCTGCACGGCATCTTTAGGTAAATCTAGGCTCACGAGTGCATCTTGAATGACTTCACTTAGCACTTTATTGGAGGTCAGGGTTTCTTTACCTCCGCGCAAAATCACGGCATTGCCAGTCTTTAACGCTAACACAGCAATATCAACTGTGACATTTGGCCGAGCCTCATAAATCACTCCCACCACCCCTAATGGAACACTGCGACGAGTTAAGCGTAAGCCGTTATCTAATACTCTACTTTCAGCTTCTTTACCGACAGGGTCAGCTAGGGCGATGACATTATCAATGTCAGCGATAATCCCGCCAAGCCGTCCTTCGTCCAGCATCAACCTATCGATCATGGCTTCGGTTAAACCACTTTGCTTCGCAGCAATGATATCTTGTGCATTGGCTTGTAAAATATCATCTTTCCGCTGGGCTAAGTGATCGGCAATAGTTGCTAACAACAGGTTTTTCTGTTTTGCCGTTAAACTCGCTAAGATAAAACTGGCAGCTTTAGCGCGTTGGCCGAGTAGGGTTAAATATTCTGTTTCTGTGGCTGACATTTGCTTATCCTTAATTATCGAGTACGACCATATCATTGCGATGAACCACGGCATCCCCGTAGTTATAACCGAGTAAACTTTCTATGTCATCAGAGTGTTTACCGCTAATTTTAATTAAATCATTGGCACAATAACGGCTAATGCCTTTAGCTAAAATCTTACCGATTTGATTAACGATCAGTAAAGTCGCACCACGCTCAAAATGACCTTCTACATCAATAATACCTTTAGACAATAAGCTACGACCATTAGCAACGACGGCAACCGATGCTCCAGCATCAATGACTAATTTACCTTGCGAAGCTGGGCCGGCAAGGATCCATTGCTTGCGACTTTCTAATGGATTTTCTATGGCACTAAAATGAGTACCAACAGACTCTCTAGCCGCTACTCTGGCGATAACATCAGGATGATGACCGGAAGCTATCACCACTTCAATACCCGCACGGCGAGCCACATCGGCAGCTTCTAGTTTGGTTGCCATACCACCCGTTCCAAGTCCAGACACAGAACCGCCAGCTAACAAACGCAAACTGTCGTCGATATTAACAACTTGTTTAATCAACTGTGCTTCTGGATGCGTGCGCGGATCGGCATCAAATAAGCCTTTTTGGTCAGTCAGTAAGATCAGTAAATCAGCATCGCAAAGCAAGGCTGCACGGGCGGACAAATTATCATTATCACCCACCTTAATTTCATTGGTGGCAACGGCATCATTTTCATTAATGATCGGGATAATATTATGAGCTAATAATGCATTTAAAGTGTCACGGGCATTTAAATAACGTTCGCGATCTTGCAAATCAGCACGAGTTAACAATAACTGGCCAACATGTAAGCCGTAAATACTGAACAATTGTGACCACGCCAAAATTAACTGACTTTGACCTACAGCTGCAAGTAACTGTTTATTCGCCATAGTGTCGGGCAACACCGGATAATGTAAATGCTCTCGCCCAGCAGCTATTGCGCCCGATGTACACAATACAACTTCAACGCCTGAACGCATAAGCGAGGCCATTTGCCTGGCCAATTCAACCATATGTGCTTTATCGAGCTTTTTACTGCCAGATGTCAGCACGCTGGTGCCTAACTTAACTACTACGCGGCGATAACCCATTTATCTCACTCAGCTTGCAAAAAATATTCAGTTCATTTTTATACCCAATTCACTCGATAATTCATAGTGAAAGCCGCTAATAGTGGAATATTTATCTAGATTAACTATTTTCAGGTTAATAAATGGTTATCAAACAGTCTCTAATCCTGCTAACTCAGTTTCATTAAGCTTAAATAGCTTGGCTATTGGCGCCTTATTAGAAAAACAAAAAAAGGGCTAATAGCCCTTTTTTTGTTTTGGCCTTAGCCAATTTATAACCATTTACCCTATTGATGGGCAACGGATTAACTATAAATAAATTTCGCCACAAACAATGCTGCTACAACTAAAATACCTGAATTTAAATCTTTAAAACGTCCTGTCATCAATTTGATTGCAGCGTAAGAAATAAACCCAAGGCCAATAGCATTGGCAATAGAGAAAGTTAACGGCATTAATAAACATGTCACCACCACTGGAGCGGCTTCCGTTATATCTTCCCAATCAACATTCACCAAACCTGACATCATTAAAATAGCCACGTAAAACAAGGTACCAGTTGTTGCATAAGCTGGCACCATAGCAGCTAACGGCGATAAAAATAACGCCGCAACAAACAACAATCCAACCACCACAGCGGTTAAACCTGTGCGGCCGCCAGCACTTACCCCTGCAATACTTTCAATATAGCTAGTCGTCGTTGATGTACCCAATGCCGCACCGGTAATGGTGGCAACACTGTCTGCTGTTAATGCACGTTTAACTCGCGGCAAGCGGCCTTTTTCATCCAGTAATCCACCACGTTGTGCAACAGCAACTAAGGTGCCGGATGTATCGAATAAATCAACAAACAAAAAAGCAAAGACGACAGATAACATGCTAATTTCTAATACACTAGACAAGTCCATTTTCATGAATGTAGGAGCAATAGACGGTGGCATAGCAACTAAGCCTTGATACTGTACGTCACCAAAAATCATGCCGAGAGCCGTCACGATCAAAATACTAAAAATAACTGCCGCTTTCAGGCCACGATGCACCATAGCAATAATTAAGAAGAAACCTAACGCCGCCATCAAGGCTGGAAATGAGGTAATGTCACCCATAGTCACTAATGTTGCAGGACTTGCCACAACAATGCCGGCATTTTTTAAGCCAATCAATGCTAAAAATAAACCAATACCTGCCGCGATACCAAATCGCAATGACATAGGAATACAGTTAACAATCCACTCGCGGATCCTAACTAGAGATAAAATTAAGAAGCACACCCCAGACATGAACACCGCACCAAGGGCCGTTTCCCAGCTATAACCCATTTCACCTACTACAGTGTAAGTGAAAAAAGCATTAAGTCCCATACCAGGCGCTAATGCGATAGGGTAATTAGCCAATAAGCCCATAACTAAACACCCTATGGCAGCGGCTAAACATGTGGCAACAAATACCGCACCATGATCCATTCCTGCATCAGCAAGCATCATAGGGTTGACGAAAATAATGTAGGCCATGGTTAAGAAAGTAGTAAGACCGGCTATCGCTTCTTGTTTAAGACTCGTGTTGTGTTGTTTAAGTTTAAATAATTTTTCTAACATGGAGCGAAGGTCCTTGGGCAAAGGTTAACGTTGAGTTTATCGTTTTAATCGTTACAGATGAGGATAAGGCATGCTTACCATGCTAAGCCGACATCTTTACGCAGGATAGGTGTTAATTAGCTGGAAATTATAAGTACTTACGACCTTGATAGCTATCTATTGCCTTTTTATTGAAAGATTTCAGTTTTTTATATAACGCACTAACCAATTGGCTAAATTTCAGGTAAAAAAAAGCCTACTCAAAAGAGTAGGCAGACATGTTACAAGCATTCCGTATGGGGAAAGGAAAGCTAGCACCACTGAATGTGATGTGGTAATAAACTATTAGTTTATCACCTTGTCTAAACCGTCAAACGAGACGAACAAAAGGTTGATGGATATTAAAACGACGTAAAGAGGGTCAATTCTTAACGTTTCATGGCGAATATACCGCCACGTAAAACTGTCACATCAGCAAACCAAGTGTTTTGCCAATAAAATTTGCTGCTACCTGTATAAGACATGGTCTTCTCCTGAATAAAGTTAAGTTGCATAAACCTAGTAAAGCTTGGCTCGGTTCCCTGGAACGTACATTTCTCAAATCCATTGAGACAACTTGTCACTCAGATCCTTGGAGGCTATATCCATCCTGGATTAACTAGAGCCGGCAATGATAATCCTTGCCGACGAAATGAATTATACAAAACTGTAATTTAATTACAAGTATTATTTGCTTTAATTCACAAAAACTTCATTAAAAGTGATTTAATTACAATAATTTCTGATTAAAACCATGTTAACCCATTGTTATCGGCATGTGATCGTTAAAATGAAACCAATACTTACAACAACTTAATAATGCACCACCTACAAAAATGAAAACTGTAATAAAGCAACCAAAGGGCTTGCAGTTGGCTTTCCGTAGAGAGGATCGCCCTCAACAGCACTGCCTGCAATATCGATATGGGTAAATGCCAGTTCTGTTTCGGCTAATCCAGATGCTTTTATCAAGAAAGCGGCAGGATATTGATGCCCACGAGCCGTAATTGAAGACGGAGCATTATTCGATGACACCACATCTGCAGCGCCATTTTTATCGGCAACTTTATCAAAGTCTTCTGGACGTAATTGTGAAACCTCAAATGGTTCCCCCCATAATTGCCCCACTTCAGCTAATGTTGCTGCAACACCTTGCTTTTTAGCCGCGCTATTTCCAACTAATGCAGGGTAACCACCGTAGGCTCGTACAACATGACCGGTTAACGTCGCCACCGAAAACAATTGTGGATTCACCGCAGTTTGAGCCTGTAAACGTAAATGGGATAACAAATCGGCTAGCACTAAACGCCCTTCAGCATCGGTATTACCTATACGGACTCGCACACCTGCGTGACTGGCAATAATTTCATCGGTAACAAATGCATCACTGCCAATACTGTTTCTCACTAACCCAAGCTCGGCGACCACTTTGATCCCTTTAGGTTTAAGTATCGATAGCGCCTTCATTAAACCGGCAACCGCAGCTGCGCCACCTTTATCACGGCTCATGCCAGCCATTGACCCGGCAACTTTAATATCAGCGCCACCAGTGTCGTAAACCACACCTTTACCCGCAAAGAATAAGGTTTTGGTAATAGTGCCTTCACCAACATATTCAAGCTTTACCACTCGTGGATGATGACGAGCCACATCAAAAGAGCTTCTGCCAACAGCGCTTAATAATGGATATTGCGCTTTTAACTGCTCGGCTCGATCAGTCACAGATACAGCCAAACCGCTATCAGCAAAAGCATCAACACAATATTGTGCAAACCCAATAGCCGACATACGCTCAGGTTCTGTACCACAAAGATCGCGCGCCAATACTCGTCCAGACTCTGCCGCATTAAGTAATAAACTATGGGTGGCGGTATTCAATAGTCCAATCGCGGTTAAACTCGGTGGCAAAGACTTTGCTTCTCGTGCTTCTAACGGTTGCCAAAGCTCTTGTCCACAAGCTAGTGCGGCAACTTGTTCAGCATTAGCAAAACGCTTGTCAGTTACGCTTGGTACAACTAATAAAGGTTTAGTGGCACCTGCGGCTTTAGCAATGGCAATCCCCTCTCGAGCAGCTTTGGCAAAAATCCTCACATCGCTATACTCATTGCCGCTATCAGCCACTGGAGAGATGATCAATCGACCACCGGCCAACCCTGGTGCAAAAAGGAGCGTGGCACTTTTACCGACACGCATATCAATTTGGCGGGCGTGTGCAGCAAGCAAACTCACTTCATCTTGTTTAATCTCAGCTAAACTCGTCGCTATCACGACAACAGCGTCCCAACCTTCGCCTTCAAAAATAGCCCCATCACTTGTGACATCAATAATTGGCACTTGGAACGCGGTAACCGCTTTATTCACTTGGGTCATACAAGATCCTTACTCTTTAGGAATACAGATAAATTAGTGGGTTCATAATTATTTACATATTTGTGGACTAAACCTTGGCAAATAGGTATCGCAATATCAAGTAACTGCGCAGAATATGTTAAAATAATTGCAGTTATATTTTGTGTCGTATATCGACTTGATTTCATCTTAGAGGGCGTTTCGTGACTGCATTAACTCAATTATATCCTCAGCCTCTATGGCAATGGTTTGAACAAATTTGCGCTATTCCACATCCATCAAAGCATGAACATGCGTTATCACAACATATTCAGCAATGGGCAAAAGCTCAAGGCCTTGCGGTTGTTGAAGACAAAGTCGGTAACTTGATCATCCGTAAACCTGCCACAGCAGGAATGGAAAACTGTAAAATAGTGGTGTTACAAGCGCACATTGATATGGTGCCGCAAAAAAATGCCGACAAAGTACATAACTTTGAAACCGATCCGATTGAAGCTTATGTAGACGGTGATTGGGTTAAAGCTAGAGGAACAACCTTAGGTTCTGATAACGGTATTGGTATGTCTTCGGCGCTGGCTGTTTTAGGCAGTAAAGACATTAAGCACGGGCCACTCGAAGTACTGCTCACCATTGATGAAGAAGCTGGCATGACGGGCGCTTTTGGTTTAGAAGCCGGTTACCTTGATGCAGAAATCTTAATCAATACAGACTCTGAGCAAGAAGGTGAAATCTACATGGGTTGCGCCGGCGGTGTTGATGCACAGATAAGTGTACCAATGTCTTGGCAAGCACCAGAACAAAGCAACGCCAGCTTTTCACTGACCATGTCAGGATTAAAAGGCGGTCACTCTGGGGTTAACATTCACCTTGGACGTGGTAATGCCAATAAGTTATTAGCGCGCTTTTTGTTTAAATACAGTGACGAATTAGCCCTAGAGCTAGTTAGCTTTAGTGGTGGCTCGCTGCGTAATGCCATTCCGCGTGAAGCTAACGTGCAATTTATGCTACCAGCAGAAAATATTGACGCACTAAAGCAAGCCATTGAATCGTTCCAAGCCCTAGTTCGTGAAGAATTAGCCGTTGCAGACCCAGGCATGCTACTGAGCTTAGCAGCAATTGATGCACCCACCAAAGTCATGGGCGAAGAAGCGCAAAATACCTTAATCGACTTATTACATGCTTGCCCTAACGGTGTAATGCGCATGAGTGATGAAGTGGAAGGCGTCACTGAAACATCACTAAATATAGGCGTGATCAGCACTGAAGATGAAAGCGTAGAAATATTGTGCCTTATTCGATCATTGATTGATTCAGGTCGTGAAGAAGTCACCGGTATGCTAACCGCACTATCAAACCTATCGGGTGCTAGCATAGATTTAAGCGGTGCTTACCCGGGTTGGAAACCAGATACTAGCTCACCTGTAATGGCAATTGTGCGAGACACCTATAACGATATTTATAAAAAAGATCCTACCGTGATGGTTATCCATGCTGGTCTAGAATGTGGTTTATTTAAAGAGCCTTATCCACTAATGGACATGGTCTCTATTGGGCCGACTATTCGTTATCCACATAGCCCTGATGAAATGGTCAACATCACCACTGTTGGTCAGTACTGGGAATTGCTACTTGCCGTATTAGAGCGTATTCCAGCTAAAGAAGCGTAATCAGTAGCGATGATTTATGCGTAAAACCAAAAAACGACAGAAATGTCGTTTTTTGGTTTTAGACTTGAGCGTTTTTCATTGCGACTCTAACCTTTAAAACTGCAAATCAAGCTGAGTAATATGTGCCACTGGATTATCTGTAACAGCCAATGTTGTATCAGCTAAACCAACACTAACCCCCAATAAGCGAATACCTCGCCCTTGGCTGCGCAGCAAAGCCTGTTGCAGTAAATCATGAAACAAATTAATCGACATTTCATCACTGCGATGTTCGATGGTGGTCTGTTTAAAATCATTAAATTTCAGCTTCACAACTTGCTTGTGGATCTGTCTATCTTTAGCACTGCGATGAACCCGAGCACTCAGTTCTTGGATAAGCTGTGGTAATACTTGACGACATTGCTCTAAGGTAAAAATGTCTTTGGCTAACGTAGTTTCAACCCCAACAGACTTTCGTACCCGATGCGGACTAATTTGTCTTGGATCTATCCCTTGTGATCGCTCAGCTAGTACATGACCAAACTTGCCAAATACCTCAATTAATTGCGCTTTTGGATACTGTTGCACGTCATAGCAGGTGGTTAAGCCAATATCAGCTAACTTTTTTGAAGTGACTTTACCGACGCCAGGAATTTTACTCAGAGGAAGATCTTTTACAAAATCACTAATTTGATTAGGAGTGATGACATATTGACCGTTGGGTTTATTTAAATCGGAAGCGATTTTAGCTAAAAACTTAATCGGTGCAATACCCGCTGAGGCGGTTAAACCTGTGGTCTCAAATATATCATTTCGAATAGCCTTGGCAATTAACGTGGCACTGCCTTGGTGAGCATCGCAATCAGTCACATCAAGATAAGCTTCGTCTAGAGACAAGGGTTCGACAAGATCTGTGTATCGATGAAAGATCTCACGTATTTGCACAGACACCGATTTATATACATCCATGCGCCCTGGCACTAAAATTAACTGCGGACACAGCTGCAGTGCATGATAACTGGACATAGCACTTCGCACGCCAAATTTGCGGGCCTCATAACTGCAGGTACTTATCACACCGCGGCGATCACTTCTGCCGCCAACAGCAATGGGCTTTCCTCTTAATTCAGGAAAATCTCGCATTTCTACCGCAGCAAAATAACAATCCATATCGATGTGAATGATTTTACGCATTCTATAACCATCATCATTTACTCAATTAAAAACAATGATACTGTATATAAAAACAGTATTCAATCATTGTCTCACGGACACAAAAAAGCCCAAACTGAGTTGGGCTTTACTAACATGTAACGTGTCGACTAAGTCGTTACATTTTAGTCTGTAAATAGTTCTGTAAACCAATACGTTCAATAAGACCTAATTGCTTTTCTAACCAATACATATGATCAGATTCAGTGTCATCTAATAACACCTCTAAAATTTCACGGGTTTGGTAATCAGCCTTTTGCTCACATAAGCCGATAACCTTACGTAAATGATCAGCCACATGGTATTCATATGCAAGATCATTTTGTAGCATTTGTTGCACATCTTTACCTAGGTTGAGCGCTTCACGACTGGCAACATCTGGAGTGCCTTCTAAAAATAAAATACGTTGGATCAACTTAGCTGCATGTAATTTTTCATCGTCTGATTCATGTAGAATACGGGTATAAAGTTCGTTAAATCCCCAATCCTCATACATGTGAGCATGGACAAAATATTGATCCATAGCAGATAATTCGCCGGTCAATAAACTATTGAGCGCATCGATGACTTCTGGATGACCTTTCATAATAATGTCCTATTAATCGTTAATTTGTGATTGAAGGTAATTTTGAATACCCGTTTGAGTGATGAGCTCTTGTTGTGATTCAATCCAATCTAAATGCTCTTCTTCATCTTCGAGTAAATCTTCCATTAAATCGCGACTAACATAATCTTGCTGAGTTTCGCATACCTTAATGGCTTCACGCAAAATGGCAATTTGTTCCGTTATCGCAGTGAGATCGCAGCTAAGCATTTCTTCAGCATGTTCACCAATACGCAATTTATCTAACTGTTGTAGGTTAGGTAAACCTTCAAGAAACAATACACGTTCAATCAGCTTGTCAGCATGCTTCATGTCTTCAATCGATTTTTTATATTCTTTCTCATTAAGCTTTTCCAATCCCCAATGCTTAAACATACGAGCATGTAAAAAGTATTGGTTAATAGCGGTCAGCTCACAAGTAAGTACACGATTGAGTTGGCTGATGACTTTAGGATGACCTTTCATAGTAGTGTCCTCGAGAAGTAATGTGATCTTGATCAATTACAAACAGAATAAAACACTATAGGGTAAAATGCAAATTATCCTTTATTTTCACACACTTACAATTGATAACCATTATCATTATAACTAAGCTTTGTAACTGGCCAGCAATACTCAAGCATAAAAAAAGCCTTCAAAATGAAGGCTCTTTACAAAGCATTAGTGAAACAACCTAAGCTTAAAATAATTAACGAGGTTAAATAATACGATTTTGGTTAAGCAACTTATTTCGAGCTTGCTCTTTTTCCATACGGCGTTTGCGTTTATCACATGGATCATCACAGTCACAGGCTTTCTCTATACCTAAAACACCTAAACCACCGCAACTGCCTTCTACCGCTTTTTTCTTTACGATATAGCCAATGGACATTAGCAAAAAAAATAATAATAAAACCACAAACGCTGCAATAAATGTACTCATCACAAACTCCTATTGACTCATTCAGATTAGGGTAAACTGGTTCAATAAATTAGTAGCTCAATCAACCAGTTTAAAAATAAGCAAGCTACTTAAGATACGATTTAAACGCATCACTGTAATAGACCTGATATCCCTGCTCTTGCTTCTCTATCAACATTACCGCTAAATTGTTCTTTTTAGCTAACGCCAATGAAGCCTCTGTACCTAACACCATCATGGCCGTTGCATATCCATCTGCGGTCATACAACTAGAGTGTAACACGGTTGCTGAAGCTAATTGATGCTTTATTGGATAGCCGGTACGAGGATCAATTAAATGTGAGAAGCGCTCACCATTTTCTTGATAAAAGTTACGATAATCACCCGAAGTTGCCAATGACATAGTGCCAGGTTCAATGATTTGCTGAACCGCTTGACCTTCGCTGGTTGGTTGCTCTACAGCTACTCGCCAAGGGATATTATCACTCTTAGTTCCTTTGACATTCAGTTCGCCACCAATTTCAACTAAATAACCAGATACATGATATTTATCTAATAAAGCGGCAACCTTGTCGACGCCAAAACCTTTGGCAATTGAAGATAAATCGACATACAAATCTGCATTATGCTTGGTTAATGTCAAACCGTTTACAGACAGCTCATGTATGCCCATTTTAGCTTTTGCAGCATCAATTTGAGCTTGAGTAGGTTCTGATATAGGGCGCTTATCGGGACCAAATCCCCATAAATTAACCACTGGGCCTAAAGTGATATCTAATGCACCATCAGTCTCATTATAAAGACGCATGCCCTCTTTAATCACCTTAATTGTATCGGCCGAGACGCTAACGCTCTGCTGCACCTGCAATTGATTAAACTTAGACAGTTCTGAGTCAGGACGGTAAGTCGACATTTGATCGTTAACCACCTCCAATGCCATGTCAATTTCAGCTTGCAGTAGCTGTGGTTCGGGTAAGCTTTTATTACTGACCACTTTAATATGATAAGTGGTACCCATTGTACTGCCAGATAATGAAATAATAGGCTCTGGAGAGCTACATGCACTCACAAATAATAAAACAGCTGGCAATAGCAGTAACTTGATTGAATTTACAGTCATCTCAAATTTACACTTGTATTAAATCAACAAAAAAAATTGCAGCATGCGAGACCTGTGTTTAACCACCCTGTCTGCACTGCTGCAATCTCATGACTTACATGTCGATGTTATGGGTTAACTCATTAACCACCGAAATCATCTAATAAGATATTTTCGTCTTCGACACCTAAATCTTTTAGCATACCAATAACAGCTGCGTTCATCATTGGAGGTCCACACATGTAGAACTCACAATCTTCTGGCGCATCATGGTCACGTAAATAGTTTTCATACAATACGTTATGGATAAATCCAGTATAACCAGTCCAGTTATCTTCTGCTTGCGGATCTGATAACGCGACATGCCATTTGAAGTTCTCATTTTCAGCCGCTAAGCCATCAAAGTCTTCTACATAGAACATTTCACGTTGAGAACGCGCACCGTACCAGAAACTGATCTTACGCTTAGATTTAAGACGCTTTAATTGGTCAAAAATATGTGAGCGCATCGGGGCCATACCTGCACCGCCACCAATAAATACCATTTCTGCATCGGTATCTTTAGCGAAGAACTCACCAAATGGACCAGAAATAGTCACTTTATCACCGGCTTTTAAGCTCCAAATATATGAAGACATTTTACCGCAAGGCAAGGTTAAATTACGTGGCGGTGGCGTAGCAATACGCACGTTCAACATAATAATCCCAAACTCTTCTGGATAGTTAGCCATAGAGTAAGCACGAATAGTTTCTTCGTCTACTTTAGACTCTAACTTGAAGAAACCAAAGTGTTCCCAGTCACCACGATACTTATCAGGCACTTCAAACTCAGCATACTTAATATGATGAGCAGGCGCTTCAATCTGAATGTAACCACCGGCGCGGAAAGGCACAGACTCGCCATCAGGAATTTGCAGCTTAAGTTCTTTAATGAACGTCGCTTTGTTATCGTTAGAGATAACAGCACATTCCCATTTCTTGATGCCGAAGATTTCTTCATCAAGTTCAATTTCCATATCAGATTTAACGTTTACCTGACAAGATAAACGACAACCTTGACGAGCTTCGCCCTTGCTAATGTGATCAAGTTCGGTTGGCAGAATATCACCACCACCAGACTTAATATTCACACGACACTGACCACATGAGCCACCGCCACCACAAGCACTTGATACGAAGATGCCGTTGTCTGCTAAAACGCCAAGTAACTTGCCGCCAGCACCTGTTTTAATTGCTTTATCTGCGTCGCCGTTAATACCAATAATGATATCACCGCTTGCCACTAGTTTTGATTTAGCGAATAAAATCACTAACACCAAAACCAAGACAATCACAGTAAACATACTCACACCTAGATAGACTTCTAGTGGAGTAGATTCAAGAATACCCATTCACTTATCCTTAAAGGTTCAAATTAATGCGTCGTCTCAGTGACTCTTACAGAGAAACACCTGAGAATGACATGAAACCTAGAGCCATAAGACCTGCAGAAACGAAGGTAATCCCTAAGCCTCGTAAGCCATTTGGCACGTCAGAATATTTCATCTTTTCACGGATACCGGCTAGCAATACGATTGCTAACGCCCAACCAATACCAGAGCCAATACCGAATACTACGCTCTCGCCAAGGTTATAATCACGCTCTACCATGAAAGATACTGCACCGAAAATTGCACAGTTCACGGTAATCAAAGGTAAGAAAATACCCAACGCGTTGTACAAAGGTGGAAAATACTTGTCTAAAGCCATTTCCAAAATTTGCACAAGTGCTGCAATCACACCGATAAAGGTGATGAACTTCAAGAAGCTCAAATCAGCATCAGGGAAACCAGCCCAAGCTAGAGCACCTGGAGCTAACAGACCTTGATAAATAATTTGGTTAGCAGGAACCGAAATAGCCAGTACCACGATAACTGCAACACCTAGGCCCATCGCAGTAGTGATTTTCTTTGATACTGCTAAGAAAGTACACATACCTAAGAAGAACGCTAGCGCCATGTTTTCAATGAAAACGGAGCGAATTAATAAACTAATATAATGTTCCATTGCGTTTACCCTTTTGCTTCAACTTGCTCTGGCTTATACGTACGGATCAACCAGATCAGACCACCGATCAAGAAGAATGCACTCGGTGGTAGCAGTAATAAACCGTTAGGTTGATACCAACCACCGTCAGAGATTTTACTGAGGATTTCTACGCCGAATAATGAACCATTACCAAATAGTTCACGCACTACGCCGACAGACAATAGAATTGCACCGTAACCTAAACCGTTACCGATACCATCCATAAAGCTCATCATAGGCGGGGTTTTCATTGCGTAAGCTTCAGCACGACCCATTACGATACAGTTAGTAATAATTAAGCCAACGAACACCGATAACTGCTTAGAGATAGCGTAGGCATAAGCTTGTAATACTTGGTCAACCACAATCACTAACGAAGCAATAATGGTCATCTGTACAATAATACGCACACTGCTTGGAATATGATTACGGATAAGTGAGATAAACAGGTTAGAAAACGCTGTTACCGCAGTTAATGCAATCGTCATTACCAATGCTGTTTCTAACTTACTGGTCACAGCAAGTGCGCTACACACACCCAAAATTTGCAATGCAATTGGGTTGTTATTGATAATAGGTCCGGTTAGAACCTGTTTAAGTTCTTTAGCGTCAGCCATTAGCTTAACCCTCCGTTGTGTGCTTTAGCGATAAAGTTTGCAAAACCTTCTTTACCTAACCAAAACTGCAATGAGTGTTGTACACCGTTACTGGTAAGTGTTGCACCGGAAAGTGCATCAACACCATGAACAGAACTCGCCACTACAGGGTTTTTAGTTACACTAATCGCCAGATTGCCTTGCGCATCAAATAACTGCTTACCTTTCCACAATGCTTTCCATTTTGGATTTTCAACTTCGCCACCTAAACCAGGCGTTTCGCCTTGGTCATAGTAAACAAGTCCTTGAACTGTATTTAAGTCAGCTTCAAGTGCCAAAAGTGCATACATGGTTGACCACAAACCATAACCGTGAATAGGAAGAATGACGCTAGTCAGTTTACCTTCATCATTATGAACAAGGTAAACCACTGCGGTATCTGCAACACGTTTAATCGAGGCAATATCGTTTTCTGGCACAGACGAAGTGTCAGTATCACGAGACGCTTTACGTTGATCGTAAAGGTTAGCATTACCTTCAACAAACTCACCGGTTTTAAGATCAACTAAGCGAGCTTCAACATATTGTTCGTACTTGCTTAGGATTTCTTTCTTGGTGACTTTACCTTCTTTGGTATTTATCAGGCTCGCCGCTTCAAGAATATACTTTTGCTTATCGAGTAACTTATTTTCTTGCTGAATAGGCTTTAACACCACGGCAGCGGTCGAAACCAGTACTGAACAGATAAGACATAAGCCGACAACAACAAATAGCGTTCTTCCGAACGAATCTTTATTACTAGCCACGAGCAATCCTCCGCTTGATATTTGACTGTACGACAAAGTGGTCAAATAATGGAGCAAATAGGTTAGCAAACAAAATAGCTAACATAATACCTTCAGGGAATGCAGGGTTAACCACACGGATAAACACTACCATTGCACCAATAAGGAAACCGTATGCCCACTTAGCGGTATTAGTAAACGACGCAGAAACAGGGTCTGTCGCCATAAACATCATACCAAATGCAAATCCACCTAACACTAAGTGCCAATACCAAGGCATTGCAAACATTGGGTTGGTGTCACTGCCAATCATGTTAAGTAAAGTCGCAATAGCAACCATACCTAAGAAAACACCACTGACAATTCGCCAAGAGGCAATGCGGGCATAAATGATAACCAGACCACCGAGCAAAATAGCAAAGGTAGAGACTTCACCGACTGAACCAGGAATGAAGCCCATGAAAGAGTCAATCCAGTTAGCCGTTGAGGCATAGTCAAACGTACCTTGTGCTGCTTGGCTTAATGCTGTTGCACCTGAATAACCATCAGCAACAACCCAAGTAGTATCACCAGACATGCTTAATGGGTAGGCAAAGTACAAGAAAGCTCGACCAGCCAATGCAGGGTTTAAGAAGTTACGCCCTGTACCGCCAAAGATTTCTTTCGCTACAACCACACCGAAGGTAATACCTAGTGCAACCATCCACAATGGAATAGTAGCCGGTAAAGTCAGAGCAAATAGTACCGAGGTAACAAAGAAACCTTCGTTAACTTCATGACCACGCACTGATGCAAATAGCACTTCCCAAAAACCACCGACGATGAAAGTCACGGCGTAGATAGGTAGGAAGAAGCACGCACCGTAGAACATCAAGGACGTAATGCCAGAGTCTGCAGTAAGTTGAGCGCCAAATAACTCAAATAAGCCAACTTGCCAAACATCTGGCGTGCCGAAACCTGCTGCCATCGCGACTTGAGCTTGTAAGCCTACGTTATACATACCAAAAAACATTGCTGGGAATGTACATGCCCAAACCGTAATCATGATACGTTTTAGGTCAACATTATCGCGAACGTGGGTTGCCCCTTTGTTCACTTTACCCGGAGTATAAAATACTGTGGCAGCCGCTTCATAAAGGGCATACCACTTTTCGTACTTGCCGCCTTTTTCAAATTGCGGCTCAATACGTTCGATAAAATCTTTCAAACTCATTAGCCTTCCCTCTCGATCGTATCTAAACAATCACGCAAATATGAACCGTAGTCATACTTACCTGGACATACGAACGTACACAATGCCAAATCTTCTTCATCTAACTCTAATGCGCCTAAACGGGCTGCGCCGTCAAAATCGCCAGAGAGTAAATCACGAAGTAGCATAGTAGGTAGAATGTCTAGAGGCATCACGCGTTCATAGTTACCAATAGGTACCATTGCACGGTCTGAACCGCAGGTGCTAGTGGTCATATTAAATAGACGCGATGGGCTTAAGTGGCCTAAGAATGCACGAGTGATAGAGAATTTATCTGCGCCAGGCATAGCCCAACCGAACAATTCTTTTTCTGTCCCTTCTTCCAGTACGCTCACCTGCTGATGATAACGCCCCAGATAAGCTTGAGGTCCAACCGCTGTGCGACCGCTTAACACTGAGCCCGAAATCACACGAACACCATCACCAACTGTTTCATCAGCAGTCAGTTCAGTCATGCTTGCACCCAAAACGGTACGAACTAGACGAGGTTTTTTCGCTTTAGGACCACCAATAGCAACCACACGTTCAGTGTTTAATACACCTTGAGTGAACAGTTGACCAAAAGCAATCACATCCTGATAGCCAATATGCCACACAGTACGTGTTGCAGAAGCTGGAAGAACGTTGTGAATATGCGTACCCACAAGGCCTGCTGGATGTTTACCCGCAAACTCTTGGACTTGCGCATTGGCTGCTGGGATATCGGCACCTTGTGCTTTACATAGGTAAACTTTACCTTCAGTCAATCGTGCTAGAACCTTAAGGCCGTTAGCAAAATCTTCTTTATGTTGAGCTATGACTACCACAGGATCGGCAGCAAGAGGTTGGGTATCAATTGCAGTAACAAAAATACCTGCAGCAGTAGCATCTACAGCCGGCACTTTACTGAAAGGGCGTGTACGTAAAGCAGTCCACAAACCTGAGTCAATCAGATTATCACGAACAACTTGTACGTCTAACGTGTCTAACTTATCAGCATCGTATTGAGCAAAAGTAACGCTATCGTCACCTTCCACAGCAATAACAACTGACTGAAGTACACGTCTTGCACCTCGGTTGATTTCTAAAATAGTACCACTGGCTAAAGCCGTATATTTAACGCCTAAGTTCTTTTTATCTTCAAAAAGAACTTGGCCTTTTTGTACTTTATCGCCCACTTTGATTTTCATCGTTGGACGTAAGCCAATATACTCTTCACCCAAAGTCGCTACGTGTCTAATGGCTGGGCCATTATGGATAACTTGCTCTGGTCCGCCTGCTATAGGCAGTTCCAATCCTTTCTTAATTGTAATCATATCCACAAGCACTACGTTTGAAGGAAAGACAATGCGCCACGTTCCGCTGCAAAAACAAAGCATTAACAAATGCCTCACGTTTGAGCTAGCGCAGATTTAACTCGAAAATGCGATCGTAATCACGCTGGTCGCGCGCATTTTACCGCAAATATGAGACTATCGCCACGAAAATTATAGGTGTTTTCATACCAATACATTACTTTGTTAAATGATTTTTAGATCAGACTGAACGAATAAGAACCTGCAAGGTTATGCCGTATACGAAAATCTGATAAAAAAACTATCGCATTAATTTTAAAGAAATAAATTTCAGCTGTTCAACCACGAGAACAATTGTGACATAAATAATACTCCCCAAATGAGTCATCACTTGAGGAGTATTGGTATTTTGACATCAAAGTCACATCAGTTGTGAACGACTATGTCTACAGCTTACCTTAGCCTATAAACGATTCTCTAAAAATGGCCTTGATAACCAAAGTAAGTCGTCATTTCAGACTGTCCTTGGGATCCCATTACAGTGCGATTTGCCACTAACTCTTCGTCTAACAAATTCTCTACACGAACATACAGCTCGTGCTGCTCAGTCAAACGGTAAGTTGCGGCGATATCAACTTTCCATTGACTATCGATAGCACGCTCATTTGTGAAGCCACCTTGATAACCTAATTCAGATTGATACAAGGCTTGAGCCATAATAGAAAAGTCGCCATAAACAACACCTGAGCTTAAGGTCAGTTGTTGTTCAGGTACCCAAGGTAGTTGACTATTAGCAGCAAAACATCCCATCAACTCATTGCAATTAGCATTATCTGTTTCAGCTTGGGTATATTGATATTTGGCTTTAAGAGGAATTGAAAAACTATCAAAACTAACGCCATAGGCTATGCTCAAATCTGCGCCGACAACTGAGACATCTTTAATATTCTCTTGTAATGATATTTGCTCATAATCACATACCATGCCCGGCAAACAGCTTACATGCTGGCTATCGTAATCATGCATATAAGCCGTCATGGCAATCGATAAAGCATCTTGTTGATAGCTTAACGCTAATTGATATTGCAGTGCTTCTTGCGCCGTTTGCTCAATATTGCCAGCTGATGCGGCGGTCCAAGCTTGTTTGGCTTGTAACGCGGCTAACCACGGCCCACTCTGATAAGCCACTTCAATAGATGGCGACCAGCCATCATCAGAAAAATCAGCAGCGTTAAGACTCGTATTTACATCACCAAGCTCGCGCGAAACACTGACATGCTCATAACCTAAACCAAGGTTAACAGACCACTGACCATAATTTAATTTGGTATCTACCGCAGATGAAAAAGCTGAAGCATCGTCAGTATAAGTCAGAGCATATTCATTATCTGTGGTGGGTAAAAGTACTAAATCATTGCCCCATAACCAATCTCGTTGACCTAAACGCATTTCAGCTTTGTCGGTGTGATAACGTGCACTATAAGTCACTTGATGTTGACCATACATAGTGACACCTTTAGTTTGCACACCAAAGCCAGCAAAGTCGTTGTTTTGCGTTAACGCGCCTAAGTTCATGCCATCGACAGTGGGTGATGTTTCAAACGTCGCAATGTCAGTTAGTGAGTCATTATCAATCTGCACACCATCAACAAAACGCATTTCTTGAGTTTGTTGCGAATAGGTTTGATAGTAAAAATCAGTATCCATGGTTGACGTCGCTGACAATATCACCTTATGAGCGAGTACATAACGTTGACGTTCGCCATCAGTGTTATCTGTGCTGGATGCGGAATATAAGGCAGTCGGGTTTAAGGCGAAATCTGCAGAGGTTAGCCCTAAATTTCCGCGATCACTGTCTTGCGATGAATACTGGTAACTGAATTCGGTAGTCTGTTGGTTGCGCGCACCAGGTAAACTTTTGGCTGCTATTTTAAATAAAATATCTTTTTGGGTGGTATCGGCCTCTTGCGAAATACGATAACCGACATCGTCTGACGCTGATTGATAATCAACCGCCAGTAACATACCAGATTCTTTCGAAGTGCCACTCACTATGACACCACCATTGATGGCGCTATTATCACTGCCTTCAAGGTTAACATCAGTTGCAGCTTTTTTAGGGCTAATTTGTACAGACTGATAATCCAATTTACCAAAAGCGGCTTCAGAGCTTTCGGTGACACTGGTCATCCCCGTAAAGGATACTTGTTGTTGATGCAACAAATTAGGTTGCAATGCTAGATGTTGTCCTGAATACGGCGCCGGAGAAAAGAAGATTCCATCTTGTAAAATAGCAACACCGTCTGTGGCCCCCGCATGGGTGAACATCACATTTTGATGTGGTGTAGCAGGTAATACTGTTGCGCCCGCCAAACCGAGCACAATATCACTCTGACGATAATGATATTGGCTTATTGATGACTGCTGCAACTCAAGTTGATTATTAATCTTATCAATAGACTCTGTTACCGTTTCGGCAACAGCATTGGTTGAATAGCAAACATAAAGCACTGCGGTGGCTATCACTGACAGGCTAAATGGGTGGTTAGACATATTAATCTCCGTATATGTGTCTGTTCACGCAAAAATCGCTTAATTTGACAAGTTACTAACTAAAACATAGGCATCACAATAACGGTTTTTTTCACATAAAAATAGCGTACTTTTAACGTTTACTCGACATTGAGATGTGCTATTTTCAAAAAAAGCGGCTAAAGCCGCTTTATGATTACCGAGTTAATCAATTGAATTATAATTTACCTAAAATTTCATCACTCAGTTTGAGATCATCATTTTGGTTAACGCTTACGCCAGCAGCAATAATCATCCGCGCAATATCTTGAGCTTGTTCTAATGAGTGCATCTCGTATGTGCCACATTGATACTCATTTAATTCAGGGATATCTTTTTGATCAATCACATTTGTGACGTCAATCATGGCTGCTAACCAAGCATCAGCAACGTTACTTTCTGTCGGTTGACCAATTAAGCTCATGTAAAAACCTGTGCGACATCCCATAGGTGAAATGTCAATAATCTCAATACCATCACCATTCAAATGATCACGCATAAAGCCAGCGAATAAATGCTCAAGCGTATGAATACCACGCTCGCTGAGGATATCTTTATTGGGTGCACAAAAACGCAAATCGAATACAGTAATAGCATCGCCACTTGGCGTGCTCATATGCTTAGCAACACGAACCGCTGGCGCATTCATACGTGTATGGTCTACGGTAAAACTGTCTAATAAAGGCATTGCTTTCTCCAAAATAAATTTAAAAATCTTACAATATAAAGCCTAATAACCAGATACTATCACTATTCCAGCATTGTCACAGTCAGAGTTTACTGCGCATGTTGTTCATCTATTTCAAACTGACTTAACGCATCTTCGGTATAACTAAAATAACGTTTCACAGACTTCTCATTAGCGATATATGACTCTAATACTTTATTAAATAGCGGATCTTTAGCCGCTTCATGATTAAGGACATCATCTCGGGCATTTTTTAATGCTCGCATAACACTATAGGGAAAAGCTTTCACTTGGACATTGTGTTCGTTAAGCAATACGTCCATGGCAGCAATATGGCCTTGAGTATAATCGTCTAACATATCTTGGTTAATGGCACTTGCCGCAACTTTAACCATCATTTGTAAATCTTCAGGTAAGGCAGAGAAAGCCTGCTTGTTAATGAGAAATTCCATGGTCGATCCAGGCTCGTGCCAGCCTGGATAATAGTAGTACTTAGCCACCTGATACAAACCTAGCGGTAAATCATTATAAGGGCCGACCCACTCAGCAGCATCAATAGCCCCGGTTTGGAGCGCGCTATATAATTCCCTGCCAGCTAGCGCATCAACAGGAACACCACCCAGTTTCTTAAGCACCTCGCCCCCAATGCCAGGTAGGCGCATTTTAAGGCCTTTAAAATCTTCAGGTGTTGCAATGACTTTATTAAACCAGCCGCCCATTTGCATGCCAGTATTTCCTCCTGCCAACGGTAACACGCCAAAAGGCTGATAAACTTCCTCCCACAATGCCATTCCACCACCATAATGAAGCCATGCATTCATCTGTTGTGCGGTTAAACCAAAAGGAATTGATGAAAAAAACTGCGCAGCGGGTGCTTTGCCTTTCCAATAATATGAAGCGCTATGCGCCATTTCAATGGTGCCGTTACTTACACCATCAAAAACCGATAAAGCAGGCATCAACTCCCCGGCGCCATAAACCGTAATCACTAAACGTCCGTTTGACATTTGTTTGACTAACTGCGCAAATCGTTCTGGGGCCATGCCTAAACCGGGCAAGTTTTTCGGCCATGAGGTTGCTAAACGCCATTTAATAACTTGATGAGGGAGTAAATCAGTTTGAGAAACAGAGTTTGCCTTTGCTGGCGCCTCTTGTTGACAGCCAAATAGTAATATAAGAACCATTAACCAGCAGATTGGTACCACCTTGCCCATGTCTATATCCTTTATCAATCAGGCTCTTCTACTCCATGACTGTAACATATTCATAACGAGTGACAAATACAACTGATTTACGACAAAAACAAAAAACCTCACGTCATAGGTGAGGTTTTTTTATACACTAGACAAAGTGAGAAACATTAGCCTTTACAGTTAGGCGTTTTAGGTACTTCATCTAAAGCTTGCCATTCTGGCTGGCTGTAAGCATTGATAGATAAGGCATGTACACCGTTGGCTAATTCGTCTGCAAGTGCTTGGTTAACCAAACGGTGACGAGCAAGTAAACGCTGTTCGCTAAATTGATCGCTAACTACAACCACTTTAAAATGGGTTTCTGAATTAGGCGGCACATGATGACGGTTACTTTCATTAATCACCTCTAGATGCAATGGCGCAAAAGCGTGATTCAATTTATCGGTAATGATTTGTTCGACAGACATAGTGATACTCTTATTAATCCATATCGATGAAATCGCAGGGTACTGGTTTGCCGAATAAAGGTCAAACAAGCAGGGTAAAAGTTAACGTTTGAGCACAGCTTTCTCAAGTTGAACTGACATTAACTCCTTGGCCAATCGGTTATATCGACACTATCGATACAATATAACGCATGGCTCTCATCATGTTGCTGTAATGCCTCACGTCCCAACCATGCATTAATAAATAATCCTTGTGGATCGTATGTCTGCTGCTGTTTTTGCAGATTAAAACGTCTCGAACCGCGTGGGTCGGCGCCAACACCGGCTAGATACTGCCAATTGCCCCAATTCACAGCTGGATCATAATCAATTAATTGCTGTTGAAAATACGCCGCCCCATAACGCCAATCACATTGCAGTTCATTGACCAAGCAACTTGCTACAATTTGCCTGCCGCGGTTTGACATATAGCCAGTGTCATTTAACTGCTTCATCAATGCATTCACAAACGGATAAGGTGTAGTGGCGGTTTTCCAAGCTTGAATGCGTTGGGCGTAAAAACTGGTTAATGGTTTACGCCCATTAATGCCTGAAAATCTAAACACCAGCGTATTGAATTTATGCGCGTAAAAATGGAAATACTCACGCCAAAGCAGCTCATACAAAATACACTCGGTCGATTCGTTAGCACCTTGTTGCAACTCAAATTGCTTTAATGCTACCACGACTTGTCTTGCCGATAAGCAACCATTGGCTAACCAAGGCGAAAACTTTGTTGAGCATTCCCAGCCATCAAGTTCGTTGCGTACCGCTTTATAGTTATGAGCTAAATTTGACGAAAAGTAACTGTCTAATTGCAATTTTCCTTGTGCTTCACCACCGCAAAAGACATTGTTCATCGTGTGAGTTTGTGGCAACCAACTAGGATAAGCCAGCCAAGACTGAAGTTGTTTGTCTTGTGGCTTAAGTGCAACCATAGGCGGGAGCCAAGATACTGCATCAATGGCTGGGCTGATATTAACGTTGTCGACCTTTTTACGAAACTGGCTGAATGTCGCAGCCAGATCGGCTAATTCAAAAGGCAGTTGCTGCAGCTCAAACAGCGTTTGCGTAGTAATAGTCGAATATTCAACATTGGGGCATTGCTGCTGAATCACTTGCCAAGCCGTTTGCTCATCGGCACCACTATGGTTACTACGGTATACCCTTGAAATATTATGAGCTTGAATTATATAGGGTAACGATTTTTGCGCTGATGCATAAACAATATGCACCTGTTGACCATATTGATTTAACGTTTCGTCTAAAGCCCGTAATGACTCCAGTAAAAACCTCAGTCGGTACTTACCAACATACTCAGCCTGATATTGAGCTTGGCGAAACCAGCTAGGGTCGATGCAGTACACCACCATCAACTGTTGTGCATGCTGGGCGATATCTGCAAAAATGGCATTATCTGCTACCCGCAGATCATCACCTAACCAATAAAGTGCATTGACAGTAGATTGTGACGTCGATTGTAGGTTCGAGTCTTCGAAAGTTTGCCCACCAGCATTATTCATCTATTCATTACCACAGTTTGTACCAATGCTAATGAGTACGTATACATAGCGGTTAACGGTTCAATAATGATCCATTTTAGCGATATTCCCAAACTAGCTCGACCTTCGGTCTCCGAGGTTCTAGATTCGCTTCGCTGCTAGTTCGCTACGCGGATACAGCACTTCAATTTTACTCGATATCGCTTGTCATCTCTGGGATAGAGACTGCTTAGCTACTGAGATTCTATAGCATCTAGCCGCGCAGCGTCCTAGCCTCTAGGCATTTCGCTTTTAGCTATGGCCATTAACGATATCTGTTAACCATAGTAATTAGGGATAATTTGTCGAAAAGTAAAATTAATACGCGGTTCAACCACCTTAAGGCGTTTAGGTAAAGCATGTTGCCAGTGTTGCTGCATACTGGGATGCATAATGAGTAAATCGCCAGATCCAAGTGCAAAATTCACTTTTATTTTAGTGTTTTTGTGACGCACAACAAAGTCTCTACAGGCGCCTAAAGTAACAGAAGCGATAGCAGAACCGCTGACAATCTCAGGTTCATCATCACTGTGCCAGCCCATACAATCATGGCCATCAGCATAACGATTAACCAATACTGAATTAGTGTCTATTTGATGATCATTAAGTAATTTGGCACGTAATCGGCTCAGGACTCTGGGCCAAGGTAATGCGGTAATGTGTAATTTAGAATAATGATAATCGCATCCAGGATCACCAAACCACACTTGGGTTCGAGGAGTCAGATGCTGTTTACCATATACCTCAATTGAAACCCGCTCTAATGGATATTGATTCACTTCATTGAGCAATAACTGCTGTTGCTTGGGCGATAGAAAACCTTTAATCCAAGTAACTGGGGGGCTAATTGGATTTTTAGCCGATGGCTCGACAACATAATCTTGGGTTAAGCCGTCTTGGGGCCCACCGAAATCTAACCCATGTTGAAATCCTGCCACCTCAATTACCCTCTTATCACTCAGCCTAGTTAATACCAACGCTTAATCTTTGCGATCCATAAACCTGATACCGCAATCACAGCCATTAGGATCAATACTGCAAAATAGCCAAAGCGCCATTTTAATTCAGGCATATTATCAAAATTCATTCCGTAAATACCCGCCACTAAGGTTAACGGTAAAAAAACGGCGGTAACTAGGGTTAATGTCATCATGACCCGATTGGTTTTATGAGCACTCACCGAAATAAAGCCATTAATGAGGCTATCCACTAAGCCTTGATAAAGACTGGCACGACTGGATAATCGCTCAAACTGATTATATAAATAGCTTAGCTGTTGATAATCCATCTTAATATGTTGATGGCTGTCATCGCGAAGCAATTGTTGCAATATCTCTTCGAGATAACTGAATGAACGTTTTGCTTTTTGTAATTTACTGCTATAACCGATTAACTCTGCCAGTAAATCATCAGATGACACCTCAAAAATCTCATCTTCTATGTCACTTAAACGCTCTTCTAACGCTAACATCACAGCTAAATAATCAACCACAATTTGGCGCATGAGATCAAAGCACACTTGACTCATATCAGCATTATCAAGCTGACCATGCTCAGAGATCCGTTGGGTAACCTTACTGACACTGACTGACGGTTTAATATGTTGAGTGACTAAAAAGTGATCATTTACATGCAGTAGTAACTGGCTGCGTTCAAGCAGAAGATACTCTTCTCGGTCCATAAGCTCATGGGTGAGCAAGTATGAATGTGTCTCATATTCTTCAAACTGCGGAGGATGACGTTCACGTTGTGCGTCTTCAAAATCGAGATGATCGATACCAAAGTAAGGATATTGCTTAAAAAATGCTTGGCTATGTTGACTGGTAATATCGACCCATATTAAATGCTGTTGTGGGTCATATTCAGCCATAAGGGCCTCATCTCCTTGAGATAATAATAGACCTTGTGCATTGAATAACATTATCTTTATTGCCATGAATAGCCCTTTTAACAACTCATTATTGCTGTAAAAATAGCCTAACTTACCCTTTCAAGCTCAGCAATCGTCTCAATATGTTGTTTAATCTGCTCAAAATGACTATTAACCCAAGCACTGCTAATTGGTCCCCAGGTTGATATGCGATAATAACCATCATTATGACGTTGGCCTTGTTGCACAAAGTCCACTTCAATCCCAATATCGACAAATGCCGCTATTGCATCTTGCAATGTTCTTCTGGGCATCTGAGTCAGTTTTTGCAGGCTTAATAAGTTGTGCTGTTCTTCATCAAGCAAATGCGCTAAATATAATTTCCGTAAAAATGCTTTTTGCGATTTATTGATCACGTAATTATTTGAAAACATCTTTTACACGCCCTATTGTCTCTATATCACTCAGTTGAAATTACTGTATCAATAGCCCGTCACGCAAGCACTATTACTGGAGTGGCTTTATTACTGCATAATTAATTACTGATTGTTAAGCCACGGCATTGATTTATCGATACCTAAGATGATTAACTCTACCTAAGTTAAACCAATCTAGTTATAGTTTTTAATAATAGAAATAGCAGACATGGACAGTGAACAAACATGGATACTCCGCCGCACGTGAAGAACCCATTCGAGCAACCACCAATCAATGAGCCTGCAATAATAAGCGATACCGCTATATTATCCGCAGAAAAATTGTCAGCAGAAAAAGAATCATCAACAAATATTTATGATCATGGTCGACGTTTATCTCAAGCCGATTACATTCAGCTGGCCGACTTACCACTGAGCAATATTGATGCTAACTATCCTAAGTTATTGCTCATCATTAGTACGCTTATAGCAGTAGTTGCCTTATCGCTATTAAGTGTATTTCAATTAATCGCTCAACCACTGCCATTAATGATAGCCCTAGTAGGGCTAGTTTCAGTAACCTTGTTGGCCGCTATAATCATTAAACTTATCCACCTCAAAGCCAGCAAAATTGCTTATGGATTGTTTAAACATGAAATGGTGCTGCGTGAAGGATTATTTTGGATATCGACAACAGCGCTGCCCTATACTCGGCTGCAACATGTTAATTTGTCTCAGGGACCTCTTGAGCGAAAATACAACTTGGTCACCTTAAAATGCTTTAGTGCTGGCAGTGGATTAGCTGAAATAGATTTACCAGGCCTCAATGCTGATTTAGCTGAACATTTACGCCAACACTTATTAAGCCAAGCGGCAGCGAGTCACCCGTCAGGCATCGCCGAAGATGATATGGTTGAAACAAGGGCTCCTAACCAAGAAACCGATACTTTATCCATTTATCCTGCGCAACAGGATAACCATAATGGATAAGCCATCAACAGCAGATAACCATCAGCCGCATGGAACGGAAGCCGTTGTCACTGTTCAACCAGTTGATGCAGCCAGCAGCGATATTAATCATACGCTAACCGATAACATCAATATCGCAAGTGATTTACAGCAATGGCAAGCACTGTCAGCGTGGTCTATCGTCAGTAATATTTTCAGTACCTTAAAAAGCATCCTTAGCAATGGCTTTGCTATTGTGCCCATTGTTTACACTGGATGGAAACAAGGTTTTGACATGCAATGGGGCATATTGGCGTCTGGCATACTATTATTGCTGGTGACATTATTGGCGATAATAGAATGGCGTAAATTTCGCTTTCGTCTTAATAACCATCAACTTGAAGTAAAACGCGGCTTATTGTTTACTAAAAAAGATGAAATACCCCTTAGCCGTATTCAAAATATTCGTTATGAACAACCCTTTTATTTTAAGCCACTGTCACTTGGAACCTTAGTGATTGAAACTGCAGGATCTAAGAATGATGAGGCTCACTTAGCGGCTTTAGATACCCAACAAGCGCAAACCCTAAAACGTTTGCTGCTAAATTTACCCCACGCAAAAACAGCATCAACAAGTGAACATTCACAGGTTAACGAACAAGATAGCGCAGATACCTCCCAGACTGTAGTGCGTAAAAGTTTATGGGATTTAGTGTTATTTGGCTTTTATCAAAACAACTTTATTTGGTTTGCAGTCATTGCCGGCCCCATAGCAGGTCAAGTCAATTGGGATAACATATTTGACTCACCAGTGGCGCAGCAATTTTGGCTATGGGCCCAGCAACAAACCCATCAAAATATTGGCCTACAAACCATCATGGTCATAGTGGTGTTGTTTGGGGTTTACAGCTTGTTTTCGTTAATTTCAATTATCGCGGCAATCTTAAAATATCATCCATATCAGCTCGACAAACATGATGATACTTTACAGCGCAGTGGCGGTGTGATTTCACATCAACAAGATGCCTTGGCTATAAGGCGTATTCAATTAGTGCATGTTCAACAACCTATCATTGCACGTTTATTTAACCGATGGACCTTATACTTCAAACAAGTCAAAGGCCATGAGGTTGAACATAAGACCAAGCAACACATGTTAGTTCCAAGCGTTAAGTCAGCTGAAATAGAATCTCTTTTGGCAAAAATACCTCACCTCAGCGGTGGAGCAAGCGCACTGCCCAACAGTTACTCGCCTATTCATGTTAATTGGCTAACCAGAAGAATCGCGCTGCCACTGACCCTAGCCAGTGTAATCAGTATCATGGGGTATTATGGCAATCAAAGCCTTGGTTTTTTTGAAGTGATTTGGTTTGCCGCCATCATGGTAATAGTTGCACTGTTTATCCGCTATAAACAGTGGGGTTATGTCGTAGCAGAACAGGTGATTTGGCAGCACAGTGGCTTTTTAGGTCAACAATGGAAACGAGTCACATTTGAAAAAGTTCAACACGTTTCGATTACTCAAACTCAAAGCCAAAAACAGGCTAAACTAGCATATGTTGAAGTTGGATTAGCCAGTGGCAGTGTGGTGTTCCCATATATACCAATACAAGTGGCCGAACTGATTATTACACGATCACTTAATGCAACGAGTCACGATAACCGCAATTGGATTTAGCAAAATGAATCAAATAATAACAAGTGTTACCCCAGACCATGTAATTGATTTTTGGTTTGTGCAACTATCCTCTAAGCAATGGTGGATAAAGGATTTAGCGCTTGATTTGCAGATAAAACAAGCTTTTAGCACCACGCTTGATGCAGCCGTAAAAGGTGAATTACAACATTGGCGTACTAATGCTCAAGGCCGATTAGCTGAAATTATCGTGCTAGACCAATTTTCACGAAATATTCATCGCGATACCCCAGCGGCATTTGCCGCTGACAATATCGCATTAGTACTTGCACAAGAAGCTGTAACATTAGGCTGTTTAGCTCAGTTACCAACACAACAAGCGGGCTTTTTAATCATGCCCTACATGCATAGTGAATCAATGAAAATCCATCAACAAGGCTTGCCATTATTTGAGCAATATGCGCCCAATAATCTGCCCAGCCAACTGCAACATCAAGCTATTATCGCGCAATTTAATCGTTATCCACATCGAAATAAAATATTAGGGCGCGACTCTACAACTGCCGAAATCGAATTTTTAACTCAACCCGGCTCCAGCTTTTAAGCAGATTAAAAGCACCGTTTGGTAATACCCTAGCCAGCTTCAACAAGCCATGCTATTTAACCACTAATACAGGGCAATCAGCTTTATTGGCAATGGCTTCGGCTACATTGTCATGTAAAAAATGAGCCAACCCGCTTCTGCCATGACTGGCAATTACCACCATGCCAATATCACCTTTATTGGCTTCGGCTAAAATTTCGGTAATCGCATCGCCACGGCGGATAACCGTTTCAATTTTTAAATTAGTATTTAGCTGCCCAAGCAGTTCATGCATTCGACTCGCAGCCGCTTCTTCCATACTTTTAGCTAACTCTTCGGGAGTAATCGCAAGTACCATATAATTTTCATCACCAAAAGGCTGATCAACTACGTGCACAATACGAATCCCAACTTGGTATAAATTTGCCATTTCAATGGCATAACGTAATGCATGTGACGCCGTATCAGAAAAATCGGTAGGCCATAAAATATTACGAGTACGCATATTATCTTCCTCCATATCATTTGCTAAAACATTACATACCAGATAAACACACTCTGTTTCGTTTCACCAATATAAGTTTCATCAACGCTGAATAACACCCCACGTTTAAAGATATGTTCAGCATTGAAATTAAGTATAGTCAATATTAAAGAGTCACTTAGTGATCAAAGTCAAATCAAAACCGAAAACTTGCTTTAGATCAAAAAACAACCTAACATTAGACCGACTAATCAGTCGGTTTATTGAGTTGTTCAATATGACACTCAGCAAATCAACATCGTTATTTTTGTTGGAGACAAAATATGAATATGGCCGTTGATAATATTGAAACACAACTACGACAATCACTAGCCGATCAACGCGCGCGTTTCCTGTCTAATCCAGCACCTGATTATCAATCACGAGTCGATAAATTAACTCGTCTAAAACAAGCATTACTCGATAACCAGCAAGCTATTATCGATGCCTTAATCAATGATTACGGTCATAGATCGCCAAATGACACTATCATTTCCGATATTATGCCTTGTGTAAATAACATCAATTACACCATCAAACAGCTTAAATCATGGATGAAACCCAGTCGACGCCATGCCGGTTTATTACTGTCGCCATCTAAAGTTTCGGTGCAATATCAGCCATTAGGCGTGATAGGCATCATAGTGCCGTGGAACTTCCCGGTCATGTTATCAATGGGTCCGCTAATCACCGCCATTGCCGCCGGTAATAGCGCAATGCTCAAAATGTCTGAGTTTACTCCGGCAACGAATGCGGTATTAAGTCAGATGTTGGCAACAATATTTGACCCTACTGAAGTTGCAGTCGTTGAAGGTGAAGCCGATGTGGCCGCGGTGTTTTCAGGATTACCGTTTGACCATATTCTGTTTACCGGTTCTAGCGTTGTTGGCCGCCATGTTATGCGCGCCGCAGCGAATAACTTAACCCCAGTCACCTTAGAGCTAGGGGGCAAATCGCCAGCGATCATTGCTCCAGATATGCCAATAGACACAGCAGTAGAGCGACTTATTTTTGGTAAGTGCTTAAATGCGGGGCAAATATGTGTCGCCCCTGACTATGTCTTATGCCCAGCAGAAAAAGTTGAGGCATTTATTGCCGCTTACCAACGTCGATTTAATAAAATGTACCCTAACTTCGACACCAACCCAGACTACGGTAATATCATTAATGATCGTCAGTACCATCGCCTAATCAAAGTGTTAGACGATGCAAAAGCCAAAGGTGCAAGCATCACTTCCGCCATTACAGGCCCAATATCAACAACACAGCGGAAAATAGCCACTCAACTAGTGACTAATACCACTGATGATATGCTGATTATGCAAGACGAGATCTTTGGACCTTTATTACCGATTATTAGCTACCAGTCGATTGATGAAGCGATGGCTTACATCAATAAAAACGATCGTCCATTAGCCTTATATGTGATGAGTTTTGAGCCACAAACTCAACAAAAAATATTAGCTCACACTCATTCTGGTGGTGTATGCATTAACGATACGGTATTTCATGTTGCCGCCGATGATGCGCCCTTTGGTGGCATTGGTCCATCAGGTATGGGGCACTACCACGGCAAAGAAGGTTTTTTAACCTTTAGCCACGCTAAAACCATTCTACACAGCGGTAAAATAAATAGTGGTATCTTGGTTCACCCGCCTTATGGCGGTATTATCCAACGGTTATTAATGAAGTTTTTCTTGCGTTAACACCGGATTATCGCCACTGCAATTATTGTGTGGCAAGCAATAATTGCTCTGCGTAATGAAGAGTCAAACTGATTTAACAGATAATCATCAACTCTCTCCTTATAAACAGACTTTAGATCAACAGGTATCTTGATTCGATGAGCCATAAAGCAGTGATGACCACAGATAAGAAACAAGCCATTTTAGATTCAGCTTTACAGCTGTTTGTAAAGAAAGGCTTTAATGCTACATCGACCGCCTCAATAGCCAAAGCGGCTGGCGTGGCAACGGGCACCTTGTTTCATCATTTTCCAACCAAAAAAGACATCATGAGCCAGCTGTTCTTATCCATTAAACAAGAATTTGCGACCAATATGATCAGCAATACTGATTTTAGTGGAGATATTGAACAAGATGCTAATACTCTATGGCAAAAAGCCATCGATTGGGCGATTGCACAACCGTTAAAGCAACTATTTTTTTTGCAATATTCGATGTCAGCAGACATTGATGCTGACGTCAGAAAGCAAGCGATGAATAGCATTTTAGGATTTGTGGTCGAGCTGATTGAGCAAGGTAAACAACAGCAGATTATTGCAGACTTTCCCAATGCCTTATTACTCGAAAACTGCCATGGGCAGTACTTAGCGGCGATTCGATTCTTTACCGACAACCCCAATTTAGGTGACGATGATGCGCACAGGAACGCTAGTTTTAGATTATTTTGGCAAGCAATGAAAGCGTAGCGTACTGAACACTGTATTATTCATCTACACTAAAACCGCTTAAATCAATTTCTTCATTGTCTGCTGTTATCTGGGTATCAAAATCTAATTGAGGTGTATGCGCGGTTTGCAGGGTTTGAAGCTCAAGCTGTTTCGCTTTATGAATGGCATACTGGCGACGTCGTTTACGCTGTAAACACAAACGGATCACATCTTGCTTTTGTAACTCGCTAAACGTCATCCAGTTAAAACGTTCATCGCGACTACGATGGCAGCCCATACAGTAGCCGCGACTGTCTGACTGACAAACGCCGATACAAGGGCTTGGCACCGCAAAAAAACTTAACTGTTCCATCATTAGAATGCTTAACCTCAGCGAATATTGTTAAATGCCAAATATACGATATAGTCATTAATAGTTTGCTTTGATAACGGCTCAGAACCGACTAACGTCGTTATCGAACACCTTGATATTAAGGTTATACTAATTGAGTTAATTTTGTACATTATTGCACGTTAAAGGAAGTCTTATGACAACACCACAGCGTTCAGGTAAGTTTTTTACTCAAAAAATAGCGCATTATCAATTCATTACCCTAATCTGTAGCCTGCTATTACTGACATCTTGCACGGTAAAACCCAAGCAAGATTATGATGTTAATTACGATTTTTCTGTACTCAAAACATTCAGTCAGCTCACCGTAAAACAAACCGATGATCCGTTAACCGCTGATCGTATTAATGCCGAAATTAAACAAACCTTACTTAATCAAGGTTATGTCTTTACTAAAGACAATGCTGACTTTTTAGTGAGTTACGCATTTTTCACTGAAGACGAAGAGCAAGATTCTGGGTTATCTTTTGGTCTAGGCTCTGGAACGTGGGGCGCTAATGGTGGGTTAATCGTTGGAACAAGTATGGGGATCCCTCTAGGCAGTGACACGGCTAAAATTCAAACGATTCAAATTGATATTATCGACCCTGCCAGTAAACGCTTAATTTGGCGTGGCACTAGTCAGTATCGCTATGATCAAGGTGGCGAATATAAAGTGAAAAGTATCCAGCAAACTATCATCGCTATTTTGGGGCAATTTCCCCCCAAAAAAGAATAATAGCCTTAATTTTACTCTCAGTAATAATCGATGCACAGTGGCTGATCAAATATCTATTTAGCAATGAGTCACTTCACGGTAAACTAAGCGCCACATTACTTTATTGACCCAGTTGAAATGACGACAGAAACATACAACCAAGCTTTATTAACACTTGCGCTAGCTGGAATAGAAGCCATAAATACTTCGGCATCACAACACAAATCCGTCAGAACACCAGCACAAGAAAGCCATTTTTTATGTAACTGGATGGTTGAGTCGTTAAAAACAAAACGCTTTTCAAAGCTCATGGCAGACGACTTAACAACTTGGATCAGTCAAGCACGAAGTCAAGGTGCGGGAGCTCAACTGAAACGTTTGTTAACCTGTATTGCAGATCAATATCAACAAGCTAACAACAGTACTATTGCGACCGGTGCAGGACTTAAAGGCCTTTTAGCCGCCTTGACGGAACAAAAGTGGGTGGTGATCACTGATACCGATATAGATGTAAAATTAAAACTCGGCAGCGATGGTCAATCCAGTATAGTCATCTCAGCAAAACAATTTAATCAGCATATTGTTGACGATAAAATTGTTAAACCCATCTCAATGTACATTCGCGGCGACGAAAAACTGGTCGCTCGCTTAGCACTAGAACAAGGTTTATTACTCAGTCAAGCCAATAAAAAGACTTCTCTGATCAAACACCATAAAACTTACATGCTAATGCCAAGTAATTTACATCCAAGTTTATGTTTGCTGTGTCTTGACCTTTATTAACTATCAATAGTTGATATAGTCTTGATACAAAAATAAAAATAAGGAATCACCATGAAAAAACGTTTTATAGCACTTTCTTGCTTTGTTATGTTTTTTTGTGGTTCGACAGCTCAAGCCGCTACAGTTCTTAAGTACAACGTCAACGCCTCAAGCAGTTGGGTACCTTATTATATTGCTGACTCAGCAGAAGAGCCTGGAATACTAGGAGAGCTGGTACCTTTACTGCTGGCAAAAGCCAATATTGACATTGAAAAACATAACTTCCCGCCAAAAAGAACCAATTATGCCCTCGATAACGGCTTATTAGATTTCGACTTTGTTAGCCCCGATTGGTTTCCTAATAAGGATTTAGGCACGCTTTTTGTACAATCTGATCCCATAATAGCTATCCAAGAAAATATTATTACTTTGGAGGAAAATGCTAAAAACTGGCAAAATATCAATAATATTAAAGGCAAAGAAATAGGCATGGTACGTGGTTATTTGTACTATGATGATGCGCAATATACTCGGGTCGATTTTGTTTCAGAACGCGATCTCATCAAAGCCCTATATAAAAACAGAATTGATGCGGCTATCTGCGGCGATTTACCCGCTTTATATTGGGCTAAAAAACTCAACAGTCCTATCAGCCTTGCGGCAATTCATACACAAGGCGAGTTAGTGATGCGTCTTCGTAAAGAGCACCTAGCCTTGTTACCACAAATCAACGCCGCTATTGCAGAATTTAATCAAAATGGTACTACTCAAAATATTATCGATAAATACACCAAGCAAGATGTATTTAATCGATAATGCGATTGCCTACTAGTACTGCCAACATTCTACAGGCAAATTAAAACGGATTTACACTGTAGCCTTCATGAGCCAACACGGCATGGGCAGTTAACGCCGATAATGCCATCTCAACGCCTGGCAATAAATCGTCAGGGGTAATGCCATAATATGCCGCGGTTTGACCACATACATAGAACTTTGCGCCATGTTTAACTAGCTGAGCAATTAAGTCTTTATTGACATTTTTTTGTCCCGCATTGAGCTGCTGGTAAACACTATCCTTGGTCATATCATTCGCAGCTTTACCATGCACCACCATAGCAACAGAAATATCTTCAAGCTTAACCCCGGCTGCCACATGCATGTTGATAAAACGCGCTAAGGTATCAATACTACGATTTAATTCTGCAGGTTTTGCTGCACTACTTAAATCAAAAGCGACTTTGAACTTCATTCCAGCAGGTATCACTAAGCTACTATTTACTTCAGCTATTTTGCCATAATCTTTAATTATCGACCCTGATTTAAATGCCTCAGTCTCAGCTGAAGCGGTAAATGATAAAGAGGTCATCAAGGTAAATATCGCCGCTGCCAAAACACATTTACGGGCTGAATGTAAACTGACTGTCATTATATTGATATTCCTTATAGCTATTATTATGGTTACTCTAGCACTGATTTAGGCTTATGATTCATGCCGTTTCTGAGTATAATTACGCCCTCAAAACTACCACGAAAGAATGATATGTCAATTCGTCCAATTACCGCTAATGATTGGCCCGCTATTATGGCGATCCAAGCGCAATGTTATGTTGAACTAACACCAGAATCGCTTGAGGTTATGCAAAGTAAATGGCAACTCTCGCCTGCTTGCTGTGTGGTATTTGAACGACAAGGTAATGTGCTAGCTTATGCTCTTGTTCACCCGTGGCAAAGAGGCGATGCCCCGTCACTGAACCGTGAATTAAAGGGGCCTATTGAGAGCAACAGCTGGTATTTACATGACATGGCTATCTCACCCAATGCACAAGGTATGGGTGTTGGTAAGCAGCTATTTACCTACCTAGTTAATCAGGCTAAAACATTAATGCTCAATGGTATTGGATTAGTTGCAGTGCAAGGCGCACAAACATATTGGCAACAGCAAGGGTTTAAACCTGAGCCCACCTCAGCAAAGCTAGCACAATCATTAGAAAGCTATCCTACTGGGGCATGTTATTTATATTTACCCTTATGATAAAAGCTCGCGCCATGTTGCTATCGGTTTATAACCACTGTGCGTTTAACACTCTATGACATTACTAATCAACTTAAGCAGTAACGTTGCGGCTTTATTAGGGATCTCGCCGATTGAGATATCCTAGGGTATGTTGATGTTTCAAGGTTATTTTGCAGTGAATGTTTGATCTATAACGGCAACAGTAGCCAATAAGACTAGGGCTTAGGAATGAAGTTATGCAGCATAAAAGCCGATAACGCAGGAGCGATGGCCAGTAAACACGGTCCGAAGGGCCAGCTAAAATCGTGTTGCTGTTTGTTGAGCGAATCTTGCTTAACTTGCTAGGCGGCTATCCACTCGCCTCGATTAATACACGTTTACATTGAACAAAATGCAACCAACAAAGTTCAATTGTTTCTAGTGGTGAAAAATTTATTGCCAGTTACAGCAAATCGGCTTGGTTATAACGAGATGAACGTGGGACAATTAACCGCTATGCAAGAGGCCGCTAACTTTACTGTATTTGCCCTTTTGTAGTTTGGTATCTCAAAGCCCCACGAATAGCTTAACGACTTGCAGGCAGAATCTGCATTTTTAGGTACCATATTGTTTATTTTTTACAGTGAATTACATTAATTTCAGGAGTTTACATGGCGCGCCAAGTGATTTACACCTTTAAAGGTCAAACCAAAACCATCGCTTTTAGCTACGACATACATCGCGATCTTTATGAAGCAGCCGCTGAAGCTGAAGGGATTGACTTAAAGAAATTTTTGGCCATGGAACAACAAGTTGCCTTAACGTCAAAAAAAGGCGCTAAAGCAGAAAAAGAATTTCGCAAGACCGAGTTTGCACGTTTTGGTTTTAGTAGCATTAAATTTGTTCGTGAAGATGATGATATTTAATCATTTTGATATCAATAAGGACTGTCTATGTTGAATTCAGATCATGCTAATTTCCCTCGTGCGAGTTTTATTCGACGTTTAGGTGCTATGGCGTATGACTCAATGCTCGCAGTAGCCGTTTATATGTGTGCTGGTGCCTTGGGCTTTGGGGTGTTCTTTGCTTTACAAAGCAGTGGCCTTATCGCGATGAATGGTCATGAACACGTGTCAGATCTACTTAATAACACCCCTATTTATCACGGCTTTTACCAACTCTGGATAGCGCTTTGTGTTGGCGGATTTTATGCCATATTTTGGAGTAAAGGCGGGCAAACCTTAGGTATGCGCGCTTGGCGACTCAAAGTGCAACATCCTAACGGTCAAAACCTGAGTTTTATTACCGCATGTGCTCGAATCGTGTGGTCTTTACTGGGTATTGGTAATCTATGGATTATCATCAATGATGACAAATTAGCATTACAAGACAAGATGACTCGTTCAGAAGTGGTAGTGCTGTCTGTAGAAGCCAATCAAATGCGAAATTGGCGTGGCGCATAGCACATTCACCCACGGCTAATGGGTAGTGTTAAAGCAAAAAAATGGCAACCAGAAGGTTGCCATTTTTTACAGATTATCGATTAAATGTTCAGTGTTATTTGCGAATATAATACAAAGCTAATCCGGTAAATAACATGCTAGGAGCAATTGCACCGACTACTGCGGGCAATTCGTACACTATGCTCATAGGCCCAAATATCTCATTGCTAATATAAAAACTAAACCCAGCGACCACACCCAACAACACGCGAGCCCCCATGGTTACGGTACGTAATGGTCCAAACACAAACGATAACGCGACTAACATCATTACAGCGACGGTGACGGGTTGCATAATCTTGCGCCATAATGCCAGCTCATAACGACTCGGATCTTGTTGGTTAACTTTTAAATAATCTAAATAATCAATTAAGCCACTTATGGATAATGCTTCGGGCTTAATCGACACAACACTCAACTTATCTGGGGTTAATGTAGATTGCCACACATCGGAATCAAGAAAATCTCGCACCACTCTATCATCGACCACAGTGGTGTTCTCAACCACAGATAATTGCCAAGCATCATCCCTAAATTGAGCGCTTTTAGCATGTGTCACTCTGGTTAATTCTTGTTGGTCATTAAACTCATATAAACTAATATTATTCAGAGTATTAACGTCTTGAACCTCACCGATATTGACGAATAAATCACCATCTTTCGCCCAAATACCTCGATGAGATTTAATTAAACTCCCGCCAGAGATTTTAGTCGCTTGAAGCTCTTTAGCACTTTTCTCAGCAATAGGTGCCCCCCATTCCCCCAGAGCCATAACCAGAATCATCAATGGAATCGCTGTTTTCATCGCCGACTGGGTGATTTGTAAGCGCGACATACCTGAAACTTGCATCACCACTAACTCAGAGTTAGATGCCAGCATGCCCATACCAATTAGCGCACCAAGCAGCACTGCCATTGGGAAAAACATTTCAATATCTCGAGGGATCAAAAACAATACATAGATAGCAGCATCGAGCATGGTATAAGCACCCCGCCCAACCAAACGTAATTGATCAACCCACTTAATGATGCCAGATAAACCGGTCAAAATAAGTAAACATAAGCCAGATGTACTAACGATCATCCGCGCAATATACAGGTCTAATATTTTCATAGCGTCACCTGCTTACGTTTAAATAAGCCCAAGAACTTCATCCCTGTTGGTCGCTCTTTAATTAATAACAATAATCCTAACATGAGTGCTAATGCATGGATCCACCACATGCCTAAGAACTGCGGCACCACCTCATCTTGCAGTGCTTTTCGCCCTGCAATCATTAATCCGAAATAACCTAAATACAGTAAAATAGCGGGGAACATTTTGGCAAACTTCCCTTGGCGAACATTCACTCGCGCTAATGGCACGGCAATTAAGGTCAACAATGGAATTGAGATAGGGATCGCCAGTCGCCATTGAAATTCAGCCGCCGCTTCCGACCCTGGGGTATCCAATAGTTCATTGACTGGCAGTGCAGAAAGTTTACGTCGGCGCTCATCGACTTCTTGTTCTTTGATTTCCATTTTATAGCCTCCAAACTCAATCACTTGTAGTTCGAGTGATTTAGGGCTGCCTTGATAACGAAAACCATTGTCGAGTTGTAATTGTTGACTACCGATATTATCTTCAACCACCCGACCTTTTTTGGCCACAACAATATTAGTTAAACCATTCTCATCTTCTGGGTCTGGCAACTGCGCGACAAAAACTTTATCTAACGTATTGTCTTTATTTATTTTTTCAACAAACAATACCGCGCGGCCATTTGGGCTTGCTTGAAAACGGCCTTGAGTTAGTGCTGCAAGACCAGCTTCAGACTGAGCCTTTTCTAGTACTTGATTTTGGCGTTCTTCTGCCCAAGGTCCGACGTAAACAGACAAATAGGCCGTGAACAATAAATTAGCAAATGCGACTAATAACGTTACTCGAGTGACATACCACTCACTGACACCAACACCATGCAAAACGACCATTTCATTTTCAGAATACATGCGCCCGTGAGCCAACAATATCCCTAAAAAGAAACTCAGCGGTAACACCAATACGGTTAATTGAGGCAAGTTTAAGCCCAATAATGTCATCACTAAAGACGCGGGGAATTCACCATCTGAGGCATCTGCCAACACGCGCACAAATTGTTGGCTAATAAAAATAGTTAGCAGTACCAAAAGTACCGCAAATTGCGCTTTTAAAACTTCACTAATAAGATATCTAAATACAATCACAAGTATGATCCGGTGGCTAAACTTATCTTTTTACTGGTATCAGAGCAACTTTCATGTAAACTGACTACTTTCAGCAGTTTTGCTAGTTTTCTGACCAGCGCGGAAGGTGCTTTGGGGTCAAGGTTAACATCTATTTGGGCTGCCAATTTGCGCCTCTTTTTCGTTAATAATCCCAAACAGTTATCACCTTTTCGTTGATTATATGCCAGATGGCCTAATGCAAACATTATCTAATAAATATAAAAATTTGTCTTTAAGAATCTAGGAGTGCTCATGGAGTTTAGCGTAAAGAGCGGTAGCCCCGAAAAGCAACGTTCAGCCTGTATCGTTGTTGGCGTTTACGAACCTCGCCGTCTGTCTGGTATCGCAGAGCAATTGGATAAAATCAGTGAAGGTTACATTAGTAACCTCCTTCGTCGTGGTGACCTTGAAGGTAAACCAGGACAAATGTTGCTATTGCATCATGTACCAAACGTATTGAGTGAACGTGTTTTACTGGTTGGTTGTGGCAAAGAGCGTGAGCTAGACGAGCGCCAATACAAACAAATTATCACAAAAACCATCAGTACCCTAAATGAAACCGGTTCAATGGAAGCTGTTTGCTTCTTAACTGAACTGCATGTCAAAGGCCGCGACACCTACTGGAAAGTTCGTCAAGCCATTGAAAGCACGCAAAATAGCTTATATTCATTTGATGCATTAAAAACCCGTAAAGGCGAAACTCGTCGTCCATTACGTAAAATGGTATTTAACGTGCCAACACGTCGTGAATTAACTATTGGTGAGCGTGCCATTGAACACGGCACCGCAGTATCTGCAGGTATGCATTTGTGTCGTGATGTCGCAAACATGCCACCGAATATTTGCAATCCAGCTTACTTGGCTTCACAAGCCCGCCAAATGTCTGAAGTTTACGAAAGCTTGAAAGTGACCACCATAGGTGAAGAGCAAATGGCCAAGTTAGGCATGAACTCTTATTTAGCCGTAGGCCGTGCAAGCAGTAACGAATCAATCATGACCGTGATGGAATATCAGGGCGCGGTTGATAGCACCGAAAAACCTATTGTGCTTGTCGGTAAAGGATTAACCTTCGATTCTGGCGGAATTTCATTAAAACCTGGCGAAGCCATGGATGAAATGAAATACGACATGGGCGGCGCTGCAGGTGTGATTGGCACCATGAAAGCACTATGCGAAATGAAGTTACCTATCAACGTCATTGGTATTTTAGCCGGTTGTGAAAACATGCCTGCGGGTAATGCTTACCGTCCTGGTGATATTTTAACGACTATGTCAGGTCAAACAGTTGAAGTGCTTAATACCGATGCTGAAGGCCGCTTAGTATTGTGTGATGTATTAACTTACGTTGAACGCTATGATCCTGAAATAGTGATTGATACAGCGACCTTAACCGGTGCCTGTGTTATTGCACTCGGTAAACATGCGTCTGGCTTATTCAGTTCACACAACCCATTAGCCCATGAGCTATTAAATGCTGGTGAGCAAAGCGGTGACCGCGCGTGGCGCATGCCGTTATGGGATGAATATCAGGACATGCTAGACAGCCCATTTGCTGACATGACAAACTTAGGTGGTCGCCCAGCTGGGTCGATTACTGCGGCGTGTTTCTTGTCTCGCTTCACCAAAAAGTACAACTGGGCGCATTTAGATGTCGCTGGTACAGCTTGGAACAGCGGCGCGAATAAAGGCTCTACTGGTCGTCCGGTACCGATTTTAAGCCAATTCTTAATTAATCGTGCTGGAGTTGAAATCAACGAGTAATCGTTTGGTTTATTTAAGTACATATTGAAAGGGTAAAGCCTAGTGCTTTACCCTTTTTTGTTATCAATCAGGTAAATTAAAATACAAGCTCACCCACATGATTGATGTCATCGATTAGGCTAACCATTGACGATGTAATTGCTCACTATCACCTAGGTAATCTAATACCCAAGCCAATGCAGGTGACATTTGATCGTCATTCCAAGCTAAACAACAAGCACTAGGCTGTTTCACTTTATGCAGTTTTTTACACACTAATTGACCAGATTTAATCAAAGGTGCAGCCAAATGTTCTGGCATGTAACCAATCCCCAGTCCTTCAACAAAACAGTTAATTGCGCTGTGCCAGTCAGGCACCACTAACCGTCGCTGATTCGTTAACAACCAAGTGATCCGCTTGGGGATCTCACGGGAAGTATCTTCAAGACAAATAGATGGAAAACCTCGTAACTCATCATCACTTAGTGGACGCATTATCTTGGCTAATGGATGCCCTGCACTGACCACAAACAGCCAATCAATATTACCCATGTTAGTGTATTTGAATGTCCCGCCAACCGGATTGGCAGTTGTCGCACCAATGGCGATGTCACTTAAGCCTTTGGCAAGCGCTTCCCAAACACCGTTAAAAACTTCGATACGAATAATCAGTTCAACATCATGAAACTGTCTGTAAAAATCTGCGATTAATGCATGCATGCTGTCAGTTCTGGCAATATTATCTAGCGCAATAGATAACATAGGTTTCCACCCATTAGCGACTCTAAGGGTATCTCGTTTCATCAATTCCATCTCGCTAAGAAACTGACGTGCTTTGGCTGCAAAATGTTTTCCCGCAGGAGTAAGGCTAACGCTTCTATGGTGGCGAATAAATAGTTCAACCCCGAGTTCTGTTTCAATTTGCTTAACTGAGTAGCTTATAGCAGACGGTACTTTATGCAGTTTTTTTGCTGCAGCAGTAAAACTGCCAGTTTGAGCAACAACATCAATTAGCTCAAATATTTGTTGTGAAAGCATATCTATTTAACTCATTTAATGGCGGTATTCATGGGATATAACAGGACAAAATGAATCATGTGCTAAGGGCATAATCGGATTCAATTATGCTTTACAATAAGCGTCCAATCAATTTTTTTGATGACAGAATTCAAAAATAAACGTTTTAAGCTAATTAAGTAAACCATTAAGCTAACAGGCTTTATTGAAACAACGAAAAAGACATGTTTAAAATGAGTAACAACGACCTAATAATTAACAAAAAAAACACTAACATTACATTTTACCTCTTCCTGTTTTATTTAGCCTTAATGAGTATGTTAGGTTTCATTGCTACCGACATGTACCTGCCATCATTCAAATCTATTGAAGGGACTTTTAATGCCAGCACTTCTGAAGTGGCCATATCGTTAACCAGCTTTTTGGCAGGACTTGCAATTGGACAGTTATTATATGGACCATTAGTCCATAAAATAGGTAAACGTAATTCACTGTTTATTGGCTTAAGCGTATTTATGTTGGCAAGTGCACTGATTGCACTCAGTGACAGTATGATGGCGATGAATATTGCCCGATTCTTCCAAGCGATTGGCGCTTGCAGTGCCGCAGTCATTTGGCAAGCGATTGTGATAGAACAATACCCAGCCGATAAAGCTCAAAATATTTTCTCTAATATTATGCCTTTAGTGGCATTATCTCCGGCATTGGCGCCCATTGCTGGCGCAATGATACTGAATAGTTTTGGCTGGCGCGCGGTGTTTATTAGTTTGTGTATTATAGCTGTACTGTTGATTGTCATGACCTCTATTTTTGTCCCCAAAGAAACTGTGAGCCTGCATAAAAGTAAGCCTAATATTGGCTATCAACAATTACTGGCTAATACACGATACTTAGGTAATGTGATAATTTTTGGCGCCTGTTCTGGTGCTTTCTTTGCTTACCTAACGCTTTGGCCTGCGGTGATGGAACAGTATGGTTATGCTGCGACTGAAATTGGCTTAAGTTTTATACCTCAGACCATTATGTTTATTGTTGGTGGCTACTCGAGTAAGTTGCTAATTAAAAAGTGGGGAACTCAAGTCAGCTTGAACTGTTTACTTATTTTCTTTGGTTGTTGTGTTACAGCCATTTTTGTATCCAGCGTGATCCTCGATACTGAAACGATCTTACCACTGCTAGTTGCATTTTCATTACTCGCAGGAAGCAATGGCGGTATTTACCCGATTGTGGTTAATAATGCCCTGCAACAATTCAGCAATAACGCATCCAAAGCTGCTGGTTTACAAAACTTTCTTCAAATCACCATCGCTTTTGGGGCATCAAGCTTGGTTGCCGTGTGGGCGAGTGCTGGCGATAATGCCATTGGTTGGGGAATTCTAGCCTGCTCCATTCTGGTTGTGGTAGGCCACTGTATTAAAAGTCATGATTCTTGGGCGAGCATTCGCGAGAATTTTACCTTTCCCGACCCGGCAAGACTATCTCAAGCCTTCACTAAACATGATCAATAACTGTGATGTGGCGATAAAATAATCATCATGTTTTAGGTTGTTTATCGAACAATTTAACGCTAACGCTCATAGTCAAATTAACAATCACAAGGAAGTGATTGAATGATGTGAATCAACCACTTGATAATGTCATTAGCAGTGGCATACAAATAAAGAAGCGGTTACTTTGCATATACGCCAACCAACGAGCTCTTTGCAAAAGACCATCCGCAAGTTCATTTCATCCCCCATCCTTTACCCTATTTAGTTACCTAGACGATGACCGTTTAAACGGTTTTTCAATCGATATTATTCAAGCGATGATGGAATATACCCAGCCAACATTGAAATGCCTCCCCTTAATAGAGCTTTTCAGTTATTAAAGTCGCAACCAAACACGGCGTTATTTGTCATTGCTAAAAGGCCGGAAAGAGAAGTAAACATGAAATGGGCAGGCCCCATGATTAGTAGCGGAGTGTATTTTTACCAAAAGCGTAATTACGGACTATCACTAGCAGATTTAGAAGACTTAAAACGTGTCCGAAATGTTGGTGTAGTGCTTGGTAATGCTGAGCACCGACTTAGATTCCCAAGGCTTCACCAACCTCAGTACTGACAAATCCCAATTGCAATCGCTCAAAATGCGCAGTTACGGCAGAGTTGATGTTGCACCTATGAGCGAGCTAGTGATGCCTTTTGGCAAAAGCAGCCGATATCGATATCAACTCAATAGAGCGTACTCCTATTAAGTTGTACGACTCTATCTTATATATCGCATTTTCAAACGACACTTCTGATGAGGTTATTGCACTATGGCAGTAAGTATTTGATGAGTTAACATCATCAGGGATGTACCAAACCATTTAGCAAGATTATTTTCCAACTGATACCGATTTTGCTAAACGATAACGGATCATTAATTTCCAATACATAACAACTGCAATAGATAGTTTTTACTATTGAATTTTCGTTACCCGCTAAATATGCTTAATGTAATCTCCCCAAAAGATCCTCTCTAAACCAAACTGACTAAGAATAAACAATGATTAACTTGTTACATCTAAGTAACAAATTTAATATAAAACCCAAAATAGCTTAAATGTATAATTTAATGAAATAAAACTCACTGAAAGGAATGTTCAGATGAAGGCGATGAAAGTCATACTCATTTCAATAGTCAGCGCGTTGGCGCTTTTTGGGTTAATGGCTATTTTATTGGGCTGGCTACTCAGTTCCATGTGCGGTAATAACGTTTACACCGAATCACTTTCATTAGATAAAATGTACAAGGCTGTTATCTTTGAAAGAAGTTGCGGCGGCGCTTCTGGCCATTCAACCCAAGTATCAATCATAAAAGCTGACGAGCAACTGTGTGACAATTGCGCTGGCGACGTGCTCGTTGCCAATGGCCATCCTAACAACAATAAACTCAAATTAGTATGGCTGGCTCAACATGATTCACAAGGTCAACAACTGCAAATTCATATTCCAGCTGATATCGCAATTGAGACTCAAGAAACTACTTGGTCCTCTTGGTTTGACAGTATCGATAGTTCCTACCCTGTATTTGACCATTACCCATTAGCCTGTGAACAAACGCCGCAACCTAAAGCGTGTCAGTTTGTGACAAATGATCAGAAACTTATTGATGTGTTAATCAAGTATGAAGGCTTTAAAAACCATAAAGCACTGGCTGTATCGGTTAACGATATGGGTAATGTTAGATATGGATACGGTTTTGGTTATGACTCAATGTTAAAAGCACAACGCAGAGCTTTAAAAGAGTGCACCAAAGGGACTAGTCCTACTCATGTAAAGTGTGAGTTAATCCGCTAAGGAGACCGAATGCGATTTGACTCGTCAGCAACACAAAGTACATTGAATTGATAATCAAAAATAGCTGTCTGTTACGACCGCTTCAGCACTCGTTTTAGCTTATCAGTCAATCAGCAACAAGTTTATAGTCGACTACTACTGTGAGGCCCATGGCGCAAACAGCACATAATAATTAATAATATCCCCTACAATTTAACCATTAGGTGGTTTGTACTGTGGCGTTCAAGCTTAACGCCAGCTCACCCATCTCCTCAACGTCCATCCATCACAGAGCTATTACCGCAACGGCGAAAAAAATCCATTGTGATAGCGATCTATGCCGGATTAATAAGCGCGATTAAACTCACGTTGGTGATATTGAGCTATTCTAACCTCATATAAATATCGCACCTCACAACCATTAACCCACGGCCTATTTTAGTGTAAACTCGAGCTCATCTTTATAACCTGTTAAAAGCATCACTATATGACTCAAGCCTTGTTTTACCTTATGCCTGATAATCATAATCAAATGAGTGCATTAGATGCGCTGTATTTAGCTGCGTGCAGGTTAGCTGAACAACAATATCGCCAACAAAAAACCGTCTACATTCACTGCAAAGACAAACAGCAAGCGTATGCAATTGACGAATTACTGTGGCAATTTGAGCCCAACGCTTTTGTACCACACAACTTAAAAGGTGAAGGCCCGACAACGGGTGCACCTGTGGAAATTGGTTTTGATACCTTAGGGCCAAATAAAAGTCGCCAAGTTCTGATTAATCTTGCAGACCAAATGCCCAGTTTTGCGGTAAACTTGCCCCATATTATCGATTTTGTCGCTAATGATGACGAACTCAAGCGCATTGCTCGCAATCGCTACCGTCAATATCAGAATGTAGGCATTACGCCCAGCACTCAAACATTAGCTGAATAAACACTTAATTTAGATAGAGAACATAACGCTCCTATGGAAAAAACATACAACCCAAAGTCTATCGAACAAGCCCTTTACCAAAACTGGGAAGAGCAAGGTTACTTCAAGCCGCATGGTGATGAATCAAAAGGCAATTACTGCATCATGATCCCGCCACCGAATGTAACAGGTAGCTTGCACATGGGTCATGCCTTCCAAGATACCATCATGGATACCCTTACCCGCTTTGAGCGCATGAAAGGTAAAAATACCTTGTGGCAAGTCGGCACCGACCACGCAGGTATCGCGACGCAAATGTTAGTTGAGCGTAAGCTTGAAGCCGAAGAAGGTAAAACTCGTCATGATTTAGGCCGTGACGCTTTTATTGATAAAGTGTGGGACTGGAAAGATCAGTCTGGTGGCACGATTACCAAACAGCTTCGCCGCATGGGCGCATCAGTTGACTGGGATCGCGAACGTTTCACTATGGATGAAGGCTTATCAAAAGCGGTTCAAGAAGTGTTTGTTCGCCTGTACGATGATGAATTGATTTATCGTGGTAAGCGCCTAGTTAACTGGGATCCAAAGCTACACACCGCCATTTCAGATCTGGAAGTTGAAAACAAAGAGAAGCAAGGCCACATGTGGCATTTTCGCTATCCTTTGGCCCAAGGCGCATTAACTAGCGATGGTAAAGATTACCTAGAAGTCGCCACGACTCGCCCAGAAACCATGCTAGGTGACAGCGCAGTAGCCGTGCATCCAGATGATGAACGTTATCAGTCATTAATTGGTAAATTCATTCTATTGCCTGTCGTAAACCGTTTAGTACCGATTGTTGCCGACGATTATGTCGACATGGAATTTGGTACTGGTTGTGTAAAAATCACTCCAGCCCATGACTTTAACGACTATGAAGTCGGTAAACGTCATCAACTGCCTATGTACAACATCTTCACCTTAGATGCCACGGTACGTAGTTTTGTTGAAGTGATAAACACTGATGGCACCCCAAACAAAGACATCGAAATGGCCTTACCAGAGCGTTATGCTGGCTTGGATCGTTTTAAAGCCCGTGATGCTATCGTGGCTGAATTTGATAGCTTAGGTCTACTTGAGAAAGTTGCTCCGCACGGCTTAAAAGTGCCTTATGGCGATCGCTCAGGTGTGGTGATTGAACCATTACTAACCGACCAGTGGTACGTGGCCGTGCAGTCAATGGCCAAAACGGCGATTGAAGCGGTTGAAAATGGCGACATCAAATTTGTACCGCAACAATACGAAAATATGTACTTCTCGTGGATGCGTGATATTAAAGACTGGTGTATTTCACGTCAACTTTGGTGGGGACACCGAATTCCAGCTTGGTACGATGAAAACGGTAAAGTCTACGTTGGCCGTAACGAAGCTGAAGTCCGCGCTAAACACAAATTTGCAGATTCAGTAGTATTACGTCAAGACGATGACGTGTTAGACACTTGGTTTAGCTCGGCATTATGGACTTTCTCAACCTTAGGTTGGCCTGACAACTTAGAAGACTTAAAAACCTTCCACCCAACCGACGTGTTGGTCACAGGTTTTGACATCATCTTCTTCTGGGTTGCGCGGATGATCATGATGACCATGCACTTCATTAAAGATGAAGATGGCAAGCCACAAGTACCATTTAAAACCGTTTACGTTACCGGTCTTATCCGTGACGAAGTCGGCAATAAAATGTCAAAGTCTAAGGGTAACGTCCTTGATCCATTAGACATGATTGACGGTATCGAGCTTGAAACCTTAGTTGAAAAGCGTACTGGCAACATGATGCAGCCGCAACTGGCGGCAAAAATTGAAAAAAGTACCCGTAAAGAGTTTGCCGACGGCATTGAAGCTCATGGTACCGATGCACTGCGCTTTACCTTAGCTGCAATGGCTTCAACCGGCCGCGACATCAACTGGGACATGAAACGTCTTGATGGTTACCGCAGTTTCTGTAACAAGTTATGGAATGCGTCACGTTACGTGTTAATGAACACTGAAGTGCAGACAGATCCAGATAGCGATGAAGCTGGCGAGCCTTTAGATTGCGGTCAACTATTAGTTGATGGTAAACCAGGTGCGATGGAATTGTCGCTAGCCGATCGTTGGATCATTGGTTTATTTAACCAAACCGTGAAAACCGTTGAAGACCATATGGCAGCTTACCGTTTCGACTTAGCCGCTAACACCTTATACGAGTTCACTTGGAATCAATTCTGTGACTGGTATTTAGAATTAACCAAGCCTGTTATGCAAAATGGCACTGAAGCGCAAATGCGCGGCACTCGCCACACTTTGGTCAATGTGCTTGAAAAAATGCAGCGTTTAATGCATCCATTTATGCCGTACATTACCGAAACGATTTGGCAACGCGTTAAACCGTTAGCTGGCGTCACTGGTGACACCATCATGCTAGCATCGTTCCCAACTTATCAAGCAGATCAAGTTGATGCGACCGCGATGGCCGATCTTGAATGGGTTAAGCAAGTTATTGTAGCAGTACGTAATATTCGTGCAGAGCTTAATATAGCCCCATCAAAGCCGCTTAATGCGTTACTGCGTGGTGTCAGCTACGAAGATCGTATACGTCTTGAAGCAAACCAAACATTCTTTGCTAGTTTGGCTAAACTTGAGACGATGACTATTTTAGCGGAAGGTGAAACGGCGCCAATGTCGAGTACTCAGTTAGTCGGCAATATGGAGCTATTAATCCCAATGGCAGGTTTGATCGATGTTGGCGCCGAAATGGCCCGTATCGATAAACAGCTAGAAAAGCTTGCTCAAGAAATTGCCCGTATTGAAGGTAAATTATCTAATCAAGGTTTTGTGGCTAAAGCCCCTGCTGCGGTAATTGATAAAGAACGCGCTAAGATGGCAGATTTAACTCGTGACATTGAAAAATTAAACGAACAAAAAGTCGAATTAGCTAAGATTTAACTGAAAGCCTCTATTTACCTTGGGGTTTACTCAGTTTACACAAAACGTTCTATAAAAAACCAGCGAGTAATTCGCTGGTTTTTTATCTTTGTTGATGTGACTCATGGCAATAATTAACGCTTTATTTTGTTCAAAATTGAAACTTTGATATCTCACTTTACATTTTTGGTGTATAAGCTTCGGCCAATATCATCATTCTATTTTATGGGCTAAAACCATGTCTGATAAATTCTTTTTTAAAGGTCGTCAAACCCCTAAGCCGGCTTATGGCGAAAGTGGTTATAACACCAAGCGCACAGCTAAACCTGGTACAGAAGCATTACCGCTTAAGTTGTCTGTGCAAACCGAGGCGCGTAAAACGGAAGTTGCCGCAATGGTTGCTGAAAAACAACTCTTTGCCAATATCACTATTGATGCTGACAAGCCTGAAAACATTATCGAATTAAGTGGTTTATTGAATAAACCTAAAACGGTAAAGTCTGAAGCTAAGCCTAATCGCAATGATGCTTGTCCTTGTGGCAGTGGTAAAAAGTACAAAAAGTGTTGTGGTGCCTAAACCGTAACAACAAGCTTAGCCCTGAGTATTTACATTTTTATATCAACATCTCAAATGAGAATGGCCGTTAAGCAGTTACAGATTTTTAATCTGTTACGAGCCAATGATTAAACAAAAAAGCGGATCATTTGATCCGCTTTTTTATTGGTTTTGGATATTTCTGCAGAACTTAGGTAAAGTGTCAGCCTTTGTTATAAAAATGATATAGAACATAAAATAAAAGGGTGACTTATGAGCACTAATTCACACTCAGGCAACGATCTGAGTGAAGTAAAACAATTGGGAATGTGGGCCTCTATCACCAGTCTTGGCTATATATTTTGGCTCGTTGGCGGCATGGAGCTGGTTGAACGTATCGCCTATTATGGCGTCAAAGCCAGTGCAGGCTTATACGCTAAGTCTCCGGTGTCACAAGGCGGTTTAGGCATCGACTTGCACGACTACGGTATTATTCTTGCTGTTTGGGCAATGCTACAAACCTTTATTCCTGTTATCACTGGCGGAATTTCTGATCGTGTCGGATATAAAGAGACTATCTTTGTGTCCACGATTATAAAAATTTCGGGTTATCTCACCATGGCTTTACTGCCCAATTTTTGGGGTTTCCTTATTGGTGCGATGTTACTCGCTGCAGGTACAGGGGTCTTTAAGCCCGGTATACAAGGCACTTTAGTGCTGTCGACAAAACGCGAGAACACCTCTATGGCTTGGGGGATTTTCTACCAGGTCGTTAACATTGGTGGCTTTCTCGGCCCATTGGTGGCGGTGCACATGCGTCAGCTATCTTGGGACAACGTCTTTTATGCTTGCGCCGCGATAATCTCATTTAACTTCTTATTTTTACTGGCTTATAAAGAACCGGGTAAAGCTGATCGCATAGAGCGTGCACGCCAAGTAAAGTCAGGAGAACGGCAACAAGAAGCACTGTGGAAAGATGCCTTAAGAGAACTTAAAAAACCGATAGTAATTTACTACATGCTGGTGTTTGCTGGTTTTTGGTTTTTATATAATTCACTGTTTGACGTATTACCGATCCACATTGCCGAGTGGGTTGATACTAGCGTTATTGTCACCTCGCTATTTGGCCCTGAAGGCACAAGTAACGGCATATTACAGTTCTGGTTGGGATTAAATAATGACGGAACTAAGGTTATGCCAGAAGGCATGCTAAACCTGAACGCCGGTATGATCATGACCACCTGTTTTTTAGTGGCCGCGTTTACCGCAAAATACCGGATCACCACCACTATGCTATTTGGCTGCATCTTAAGTATTGCCGCGATTATGTTAGTGGGCGTATTTAATGCGGCATGGATGATTGTGCTGGCAATTGTGATGTTTTCTTTCGGTGAAATGATGATTAGCCCAAAGAAAAACGAGTTTATGGGTAATATTGCCCCTGAAGGCAAAAAAGCCATGTACTTAGGTTTTGTTATGTTGCCGCAAGGGATTGGTTGGACATTAGAAGGCTACTTTGCCCCTAAGCTTTACCAAATTTACGCCTCTAAAGAGATCATCTCTCGAAATGAACTGGTTAGCCGTGGCATGAGCCAAGTAGATGTTGATAGCATTCCGCAAGGTGAAGCCTTTATGCGCTTAGTCGACTTTACTGGCATAGAAGCACAACCCCTAACGCATATGCTTTATGAAGCCAATAATATCGGCATGGCTTGGTATATTATCGGTGCGATTGGGATTATTTCTGCGGTGGGTATTTTTATCTATGGAAAATGGTTATTGACCATGCAACGCCAACAAGCAGCTTAATTAAACAGATGGCATAACACTTACCAGTAGGTTTAGATTGATGAATAAAAAGGGAAGCAACAATGCTTCCCTTTTGTTTTCTTGTTCTAAATACATTGGTCGTTTTTAATAAACACCTAAGAAAACGACCCTGTAGTTAACGTCAATCTTATTAACCCTGTTCTCATTAGCGACTCTGTTTATTGCCTATTTGTCGCTACTGTACCTCAAATGGCATCCGCAAAATAACAGACGAGGGCCTGCAACCTCAACAACTTACAGGTTTATGTATCCGGCTAATGAAGCCATCGTCTGTTGTAGGTAAACACCGCCACGCTTCATGATGCAATTAAGGTCAATACGGCATTAACCTCAATTCAGTGGCTAATTAAATAGCGATAACTCAAGCTGCTAGCTTTGGCAGGATTGGTTAGGTTGGGTTGGATTGAGTTGGTTAGATTGAGCTGGATTGAGCTGAATTGAGTCGAATTGAACTGGGCTGGATTAAATCTAATCAGCTTGGATAGCTAATTTTTCGAGTAGTTATACTGATCACGGATGAGCATTAAGTGCTTATACCCTGATAGATAAAATGAATAAAAAAGGAGGCATTGCTGCCTCCTTCTTACTTACTTTCTTAAGTGATGATTAAGAAGTTATTTTATAACTAGTGCGCTGCACCAGAGTGAACTTTATCAAGACCATAAGTTTTACCTTCAGCATGACAAGTCGCACAAGACTCAATTGGTACACCGGCAGCAGACATTACGTTATCACCAGTAACTGTCGCACCATTACTCTTGAAGTGAGCTAGAGCAGCAGGACCAGAGTGAGCGTGACAACTACGACATGCTTCAGCGACAGGAGAAATAAATTCGCCACCACTGATTGCAATTGCAGTTCTACCAGATGTTAACGTACCAGTACCAGAGAAGAATGGCATAGCATCTCCCGCAGCATTGGCATCTTTATGACAAGCTTGGCAATTTGTTTTAGTTGCAGGATAGTTAACCCAAGTTTCACCATCTGTACCTAAGTAAATGCCAGCACCAGTGCTACCTGCAAACAAACCACTGTGGAAACGGTGAGCAACAGTAACTAAGTCACGATTGGTATAAGTTAATCCTTCAACCACTTCAAACGTAGGTTCGCCATCAGCATCTACACCAGCTTGCTTGTAAACATCAGCATGATATGAACCTGCATAGTTGTTGTTATGACAATCAGCACATTGTGTAAAGTTAGTCACACCATGGTTAGGTGATTTAATGTGAGACAAGTTGCCATGACAAGCATTACATTTAGCTTCATCAGCCGTTGTACGGTCGTTACCAGCCTGTGTAGGTGAGGTATAAGCTGTCAACTCAGGACTAACGAAACGTAGATTGTCCTCAGTTAATACGCCTTTAGCCGCAACTGCATCAAACATAAAGAACTTAGTCACTATGTTTGCTGGAACAGGTACATCACAAGCACCAGTATCGGTACCTGCACCTTCAGCTAGTTTGGTATTAACAACAACCATATCGGTCGTTGTATTGCCACACATGTTCATTTCAGAAGAAACTGAAAGTATTTTGCCGTCTAACTGGTTAGGGTTAAGTGCTTTAGTTAAGGTTAACTTGCCACTTTGAACCACGAACATTTCAGGATTAGAAGCAGTATTGATACTTAAGCCACGCACATAATCGCCATTGCTATCAAGTGTACCGATTAAAATATCATCGCCTGCTTTAGCTTTGTTTAAGTACTGGGTTAAATCAGTACCATCAGCCGCAACCGCACCATTTAATTTAACATCAATGATGACAGTTAATACGTCTGATGCGACTTCAGCTGAAGCGACTTCTAGTACCAAACCATTTTCAAAGGCTGCACGGCGGTCAACGCTGTGAGCTTGCATTGGGCTTAAACTACCAGCGCCATGACAACCTGAACAATTCGCGTCACTTGCTGGCACAATACCTCTGTGATTTTCACCAGTCTTTAAGTTCACATTGACGTGACATGACAAACAGGCTTCTGCATAGATATTGTCGTTCCACTGGGTGCCACTATCATGACAAACAGTACATTCGTTTAACTCAGCAGGAAATCCGATTCCACCAAACATATCTTTGGCGTCACCAGTTAGAGAGTCAGCAATATGATGACCCGCATGAATGGTATGGATCATGGCATTGAAGTTGACGTTAAAACCAACTGCAGGGTCGTCTTGTCCACCAGCATAAGCAGGATTATGACAAGCTACACAATTTTCAACTTTTTGGTAATTATGATGAGCACCAATGTTGCTAATGCGCATATCAGTATCAGCGTAACCTTCCATTGGGCTATGACATTTAATACATGCAGCATTAGACACTGAGTCTTTTGCAGAAATAGCAAGTTCGCCAGTAGCAGGAATAAAATCAACCGGAGTTGATAAAATCTTATCACTTACTGCTGTACCATCAGCCATAGTAACGTCATAAACACGGATCATCACCCGCACTAAATCGTTTGCATCACCACTTGCTAGTACCACAGGCGCATTACCATCATGTGCCCAAGAACCAGTATAAGTACCTGGGTTAGCAGGATCTTCAACTAATGTACATGCATCAACGACAGACCCATCACGTGCTGTCGTACTACCCTCTAAATTACAATACATGCTGCTACCAAAATCATTAGCAAGTGCATGGTTTGTCCATAACATTGGCGCACCAGTGTCAGTAGTATTCGCTGATTGACTGGTCACATATAACGCTACTCTCTCGAGTCCTGAATATGGAACGTCCGCTCCGCCACTTCCTTTACCTGTTGCAGTAAATTTGAGGCTAAAAGGATCTGTACCTACTACTACAATATCTGTAGGAGCCAGTGTTAAGGTAAAGTCATAGGCATTTTCAACTGTTGTAACGACCGAACCAGCTGGTGTGCCCGGAGTTCCATCAGCACCCGGTGCTCCAGGAGTACCTGCTTCACCTTGGGCACCATCACTGCCATCAGATCCACAACCTGTCACACCCAATGCAGCAATAAACGCTGCAGCAAGTAAGGTTCTATTATATTTTTTCATTTTAAATCCCCCGATTTAAATTTGTAGGTTTTACACTTATAAAGTATAGGGAAATAGAACAAAACACCCGCGCGCTGTAACAAACCTGTGAAGCTTGGTTGCAAATTCGTTAACAGGAATCGATAATTTTAGTTTTGAGTATCCATAAAAACGAAACTGCCAATTACAGATTATGTAACCATAAAGAGGTAGTTGAGGGTGAGTAAAATACAAATGAAGATAAGAGGATAAATAAAAAACCGTAACACATTGAATTTACTCGTTAATATATAAAAAAGATCCAGATCACACGTTAATCATGCTGGATCTTATTTCATAAAATGATAAATACTTATATCAACAATGACTTAGTGATATCAATTATCATTTGCTTGGTCTCTAACGAGTAACGACGATAATGCTCTGCACGCTCAATTAAACAATAACTTGGCATCGCCATAACGCTGTTAAGCTTATTAAATTCACTGTCGGGTAGTTTCTCTACTCGCAGTTGTGGAATTTGCTGTGCAAACGAACCTTCATTGCAAATCGTTATCGCCAAACTGTCCATGGTGAGCATGTGCCAATACCAATCCTCTAGCTTAGCGACGCACTCTATATCTTCGATGAACAACCCGTGGGTTTGACAATAAAGCTCCAAAGGATCAATACGGCAGTTAAAGCCTTTGCAACTTAAATACACAATTGAATGTTGAATGATATTTTCTAATTTAATCTCGTCAACACTAGTCCAAAATTCATGGTTAACGTTACCCACTACACAAAAAGACTTCACATTGGCAATTGGGGAAGCCTCTAGGCCATGAGCATTCTGAGTATCAAAGCCAATGCCAAAATCGAGCTCACCATTATAAATCAACTCTTCGGTGTCAACTTGCCAGCTATGAAGGCTCACCTTACCGATAACATTACGAGGCAATTTACTGAGTGCTATGGCAACGCTGGTAATAATACTGGGCGAGACAGCGATATGTAGAATGGGCATTTGATGGTGATTTTGACTTTCATCTGCCACACGCTCAATTTTACTTACCATGTCACACAATTGACATACTGGCTGATACAAGCGCTCAGCTAATGGAGTTGGTTTTAATCCCTGTTGGCGACGAAAAAACAACTCATCATTAAAAATCACTCTTAACGATGTTAAACATCGACTAATTTTAGGTGCAGATACCGCAAGCTCTTTGGCGGCAAAGTTAGCAAAGCCTGTCTCGTAAATAAGCTTAAACACCAACAAACTAAATACGTCTAATTCGCTGACTTTTTTTAATGCTTGAATATCCACATATCACCTAATCTGCTGTAATGAGGCGATTAAATTAACATGTATTCAAATAATAAAAATTGATCTAGTGCTGAAAAACGCTATCAACTTCAGCTTTTGTTAATGCACGAAACTCGCCAGCTAACAAAGTGTGATCCAGCACAATATCGCCCACAGATTCGCGATGTAGCGCAACTACCGGATTACGAAAACGACCAAACATACGTTTAATTTGATGGTACTTACCTTCACGCAACACTACTCGAGCTTGATGACTAGATAAAAGCATCAATTGTGCCGGTAACGTAGTGATATTTTCATACTCAAAATACATCCCATTCGCAAAGGCCTCAACATATGCTTGATCCAGCGGATTGGCTAAGGTGACTAAGTACTTTTTGTCGACTTTATGATCTGGAGCCATCAAAGCCTCCGACCATTTAGCGTCATTGGTGAGCAATAATAACCCAGTAGAATGTAAATCTAATCGCCCAGCTATATGCAGCATCTCAGTATTAATGCCCGTCATTAGCCCCAATGCCGTCGGATGCTTATCGTCAATCGTGGCACTGACCACTCCGTCAGGCTTATTAAGCATATAGTAGCGTTTTTGATAATGACGTAGCACCACACCATTACACTCAATATGAGTAAACTCATCAATTTGTAAATCTAGTGACTTAGCAAATTGACCATCAACACGCACTTTATTGTTGATTAATAGTTCGCGCACGGCTTTTTTAGGGATCTGTAACGTGCCAGCAATAAATTGATCGAGTCGACCTCGTTTAGACACCATAAAACTTCACCAATATAGAATGATACCAATTTGTTTAAGAATACCTTATTCTGTTAAAAGGCAAAAACATTAAGGAGTAACATGCTTTCGCAACCTGCTAGTACAGTTTTGCGCTCAGATATGACTAGCGCCGAATTAAAACAGGCGATTAAGTCACTGGATCAACATTTACAAGATAACATTTTTCAGAGTGCCATTAACGACACCTTGAATAAGCGATCGCAGTTTTTCGATGCTCTATTATGCCAACTCTGGCACCCCTTCGAATTAGACCCTGCGCGTATATCGCTTAATGCTGTTGGTGGTTATGGCCGCCAAACCTTACACCCTTTCTCCGATATCGATATTTGTGTTATCCATGATGGCCAATTAACACCTAAGGAAGCGGCCGCTATCAGCCAATTCCTTACCCAACTATGGGATGTAAACCTTGATTTAGGTCACGCAGTTCGCAGCTTAGACGACACATATCAAGCCTGTAAAGACGACGTAACCATTGCAACCAGTTTACTGGAAATCCGCCATTTATCCGGTAACCATCACCATCAGCAACAAGTTCTCAATGCCCTTTACGGCCAAGAGTTATGGCAAAGCCAAACATTTTTTAATGCCAAACTCAGTGAACAGCAAGAGCGTCATGCCAAAGCACAAGGTACCTCATACAGCATTGAGCCCAACCTTAAAACCAGCCCTGGGGGAATGCGCGATATTCAAACCCTTACCTGGGTTGCTCGCAAGCATTTCGGCGTATCCAGCATGCAATCACTTCGACGCTTTGGTTTTTTAACCAATGATGAATATGCTGAATTAATGGAATGCCAACACTTTTTATTTAGGGTGCGCTTTGCCTTGCATCAATCAGCCCAGCGTGGTGAAAATCGTTTGTTGTTGCAATACCAAGCTGAAGTGGCAAAATTAATGGGTTTTGGTGATGGTATGCCCATCGGCGAAAGCGGCAATATTGCTATCGAAAAAATGATGCGCCAGCTGTTTCGCGCCATGAAGCGCATCGGCGAATTAAACAAAATTTTAATGGCCTATTTCCAGCGAGAAATTATTCCAGAGCTCAATCCACACATTATTGTGATTAACGAGAATTTTGAAATTGTCGATAAATACATTCATGTTCGAGATGAAACCGTGTTTATCGATCGCACCCAGATTATGGCGTTATTTGAATTTATCGCGATTCATCACGACAAAATTATCGGGATTACCGCAGAAACGCTACGTTCACTGCGCCAAGTGAGACGCCGCTTAATGGGCGACTTACAAGACTTTCAGCTGTGTCGTGAACAATTTAAAGCGATATTTGTTCACCCTCAAGGCATGGGACTGGCGATTACCTTAATGCATCAGCACGGTATTTTAGCGTCTTATTTGCCGCAATGGCGTGAAGTCGTTGGCCAGATGCAGTTTGATTTGTTCCATGCCTATACTGTTGATGAACACACCCACAAAGTGCTTAAAAATATTTACACTTACGGCCACGACATCAAAACCTTAGATAAAGATCTCACATTAGCAGCTGATATTTATCAAAAAATGTCCAATAAATCGACACTCTTGTTTGCCGCATTATTCCATGATTTAGCCAAAGGACGCGGCGGAGATCATAGTGAATTAGGCGCTGTCGATGCCAGTTTATTCGCCAAGTTCCATGGTTTAAAAGCCTCACAAGAAAGACTCATTTGCTGGTTAGTAGAACATCATTTATTAATGTCTATTACCTCACAGCGCATGGACATCTACGATCCTGAAGTGGTCAATGCTTTTGCCAAAAAAGTCGGCACATTAGCCCGTTTAGATGCTCTATATTGCCTTACCATTGCAGATATTCAGGCAACCAATGATGATCTGTGGAATGACTGGAAAGCATCACTGCTAAAAGACTTATATTTTGTCACCCGCAAAGCACTTCGAAGTGGTTTTGAAAATATTCTGCAACTGCGAACCTTAGTGCGAGAGCACAAACAAGAAGCGCTCAATTTATTGGTTGATGAAAACAACAGCGAAGAGATTAAAAAATTATGGCGTCGATTGCCTATCGCCTTTTTCAGTAATGCCGAAGCTGATGATATCGCCCGCTATACCCAAGCAATGATTAATCACGATCTTGCGCCAGCGACAGATAATCAATACAACACCCTTATTTTACTCGACGATGTGGTGGTAAAAGGCTGCAGTGATGTGTTTGTTTACACCAAAGACCGCCACGGCTTATTTGTAAAATTATTCAATACCTTAGCAACATTACGCATTTCGGTTAAACAAGCACAAATTGCCCGCACCAAAGATGGCTATGTGGTCGAGTCATTTAAGGTACTCGACTTCGACGAAAAACCCATCACTAGCGAGCAACGCCGCAAACAAGTTATTGATAAGTTACATCAAGTACTTGATCAGGGCATTACTTTGTCGAAAAAGCGTCAGTCCAGACGGCATCAAAGTTTTGATAATCAACCTAACATCGAATTTTTGCATTCACGCAAATCGACTCGTAGTTTGGTTAATGTATCCGCACTAGACACTAGTGAATTTATGGAACAAATTGCCAGTGCGTTCAGGGAATTGGATTTAAATATTCATTCTGCCACCATCAGTACGGTCGGCGAACGTGCAGACAATGTGTTTTTATTATCCAATAAAGACGATCAACAATTAACCCCAGAACAACAGCAGCAATTGTCGGCAACATTAATGCAAGCGATTACCGCCAAACAATAGCAAGGCTTACAAGCTAGTAAGTAGATAAGAATATGATTCAATAATGTTGATTTACTGGGTCATGAGCGGCTTAACCGCCATGGCCCACCTATTTCACCCTTAAGCATACTTTGAGCAAACAGATGACTATGCGATAATCATGCCCATCAACTGCCGTTCATTAGGTCATCATGTCACAAGCCTTTCGTTATACTGCTGAATATGTACTCGATAAGTCGTACTTTGAAGAATGCTATCAGCAATCAGTTAATCCCAATCCGTCACCAAAACGTTTTATTAAAACCGCTGTGTTTGCACTGATTGGTTTGGCAATTTTAATGCTCGACGCTATCAGTTCTGCGGCCATGAGCACCAAAGAAACCTACTATTTAGGCTACTTTTTCATTGGTTTAGCGGTTGTTGAATTTTTAAGTATTCGCTTTAATAAAACCTGGTGGTTATGGCGTCAAATGATGAGTAAAGCGGCAGGAGAACATGTCAGTCTGACCATCGATGATAAAGGCATCAACAGTCAGTCGCTGCATGTAAATCAACAGATTTTATGGACTGATATTTATCGGATTACTGAAACGGATAGCGGTTTATTAATAAAGCTCGAAAAAACCACTACTTATTTATCTAAGCGCTGTCTAGATAAAAGCGCCATTGATTTTATCATAAATAAACAATAGTTTAGGCACAATTCCAGCAATAAATAACTTGGCGATTACGCTCGCGCAATCGCCACCCGTTGACGAATATCGCTCAGTAACTCAGCCTCAAACCATGGATTACGGCTCAGCCAAATATTATTACGCGGGCTAGGATGTGGAAGTGGAATGTAACATGGCCCAAAGGTGCGCCATTGCAGTACGGTTTCGGTTAAGGTTTTCGGTTTATCGCTTAAGTAGTACTGCTGTGCATATTGGCCCACCAGCAAGATCAACTTTACATTTACGAGTTGCGCTAACAACAGACTATGCCATTTAGGCGCGCACTCAGGTCTTGGCGGTAAATCGCCAGACGGGCCCTTACCGCTATAGCTCCCAGGAAAGCAAAAGCCCATCGGCATGATAGCGATTTGCTTCGCATCGTAAAACACCTCTCGGGTGATGCCTAACCATTGGCGTAATCTGTCGCCACTGGCATCGTCAAATGGGATCCCCGACTGATGTACCTTGCGACCAGGGGCTTGACCAATGATCAAAATTCTCGCTTGGGGATCGATTTGCACCACAGGACGCACACCATTAACTAAGCTAGAAGCACAAAGCTGACAATTTTTGATTTCAGTCAGTAACCCTGTCATATCAATCCCATACATTTTGCATATAAAATCATAAAAAGCCCTTAAATAACCCTATCCAAGGGAACTAAGCTACAGTAGTATTTGTCGAAATAATAAAGTTCTCCCAAGAAGGAACACCCATGCAAGCATCCCGTATTACCCTAACCACATTAGCTGCAATATTCATCAGCAGCATAGCAATCAGTTTTAGTGCAGCTGCCCTTCCTCAAGCACCAATAAAAGATGTGGTGTCTTTAAAAGATGCTTGTAAGCAAATTGCAGTTGAAGATCAACTACCTGAATCTGAGGTTGGATCGTTTTTATTAGACTGTGTGAACGACCAGTTAACTGAAATGGGCTATGAACGGGTTACTAGCCTAGATTAAACAATATTATCGCTAAATATTATCGCTATCGTGAAAGTATCAACTAACGCGATAAAAAAACGCCTTTATGGCGTTTTTTTATCGGTGATTCAAATTTAAAATGCTTGGCAAAATATGCCAATCGATGCACCAATCCCAACAAACCAAGTCAATGATCGCATGGTGCCATAATTCAATAAATACATCACATGGTAAACCAACCGCGCGACCACATGCACAATCGCTAATAACGCAACCATATCAGTAACATTATTAGTGATTAACGCCGTTAACACAGCAATACCAAAAATGATTAACGACTCAAACGCATTTTGATGCCCAGCAGCCGCTCGTGCACCGTATCCGGTTAACTGAGCTTGCTGCGACCGCGGATGGTTATTGTCATATTTGCCCAATTTAGCCATTGCCATTGCTAACGGTACTTTTGCCACATAAGGCAATAACATCGCAATCAATAAACATATCAGTATCGTCTGCATAATCTGTCCTTTTTATTAGTTATTAGTATTATCAAGTCAATGCTATCGATAAAATAGTCAACTTACCTCGTCTTATTACGCCATCGTAAGTTAACACATCCACAAGATTTCAGTCACTTGTCTTGACGGTTACCTGAAACTGTTTTCCACTGAGATCGATTGTTAGGGGCAAACGTTAAGCTTAATGAATCAACGGCTGAGTCATTAGCGTGATGACATAAACATCCATCTGAACAGTAAGTCGCTAACGCCTATTAACTCTGTTGAGCAGGTAACCAGACTTTGACACTTAAGCCCCCTTCCGGGCGACTTTGCAGGCTAATTCGGCCACCGTGAGCTTCAATGATTTCCCGGCATAAGGGTAAACCAATGCCAGTACCAGACTGCTTAGTAGAATAAAAGGGCAACAGTGCCTGCGACAATACTTCGCTAGACATCCCCGAACCTTGATCATTCACTTTTATCAATAAACCAGCAACTGGATGGGTAATATCTTCAAAAATCAGCGCAACAGTATCGGCATCTGCACCTGATTCATGGGCATTTTTAAGTAAGTTAATCAGTACTTGTTCAAGTTGAACCGAATCAAGCTTAATCGGTATTTGCGGCAGAGCCGATAACACCTGAAACGGATATTGCTGCGCCAGCTGTTGGGTAATCTTAGGCCAATCAATTAGCTGTTTTTGTGGTAAAGGTAACTTAGCAAACTGGGCGTAATGAGAAATAAACTGACTTAAATGACTGGTGCGATTTTCAATAGTATCAAAAATCAGTTGCAGCTTAGTATTGTCTAAATGTTGAGTTAAAAACCTACCAGAGTTAACCATAGAAGCGATAGGAGCCACTGAATTATTGAGCTCATGGCTGATAATGCGGATCACCTTTTTCCACACGGCGACTTCTTGGCGATTAAGCTCTTTAGTGAGTTGTTTAAGTAAAATTAAATGATGTTGCTGATTATTTTGGGTAAAGCGACCGCGGGAAATATGCCAGGTTTCAACATCATTTTCATCGATACTATCGCCTGAGCTGCTGCCCATCGAAAACAGCCCTTCTTGCTCACTATTTAATGCCGTTTTAAGTGCTTCTGGCAATATCGCAATCAGTTCAGGTAACAACATACCTTCAACTTTAACGCCATGATTGAACAAATGTCTTGCCGCGCCATTGGCATAAATAACTCGCTGAGAGTCATCAACTAATAACATCACATTTGGCGAATTTTGAATCACTTTATCGAGCATTAACTCGCGCTGATAAATAAATTGTCGTTCGCTGCGCAGTTTTGCCGATGCTTGATTGTATAAACTCACCAAAGCATCAAGTTGCGGCTCACCATAAGGATGCAGCGACACACTAAAGTCGTTGTCTTTAAAGTTCAATAAGCCGATTTCTAACGCTTGCAGGCTGTCACTTAAGCGCTTGGTAAGCCACATACTGCAAAAGTAGCACACAGCCAACATTAGTAGCACAGCCAACCATAGCGAGTTATCACCTAATGTCAGCCACACTAAAGCCCCTGCCATTGCGGCCAAAAGGCAGCTTAACATGTTGCTTAACACGACTTTAGTGCGTAACGATAACATCATGGCTTAGTGACTCTAATCGCGTATTTTTCCATCCGCCGATACAGGGCTTGCCTGCTTAAGCCAAACGATTTAGCCACTCTGGCAATAACGCCATTATATTGGGTTAATGCAGCTTCTATCTGTTGTTTATCAGGCTCAAAAATAAGACCCGCACTGGCATCATCTGACTCATTCTGCTCAAGAGCATCATTAACAAAATATTGATTTTTAACAGCTTCACTTGAATGATGCAGTCTTGAAACCGCAGCCACTTGATTAGCCGTGTTCGGGTTCAAGCCAAAGTCGTGCAGAGTAAGCTGGGCAGATTTTGCCAGTAATACCGCTCGTTTACAGGCGTTTTCTAATTCACGTACATTACCTGACCAACAATGATTAAGTAACGCCTGCTGGGTCGTTTTATCAAGACTAAAGTTAGTGCCAATAAAATGTTTCACTAAGGGTAAAATATCATCTTGGCGTTGATGTAATGGTGGTACGCTCAGTTCAATCACATTTAAACGGTAAAACAAATCTTCACGAAATCGCCCATTGAGAATGTCATCGGCTAAATCGGCGTTGGTGGCACTAATTACCCGTACATTGACTTTACGAGTTTGATGGCTACCTAAACGTTCAAACTCACCCGTTTGCAGCACTCGCAATAACTTCACTTGACCAGACAAAGGCAAATTGCCTATTTCATCTAAAAATAACGTGCCACCATCAGCCGCTTCAAAACGGCCCATACGAGTTTTATTGGCCCCCGTAAAGGCGCCGGCTTCTGCGCCAAATAGCTCAGCCTCTAATAAATCTAGCGGCAAAGCGCCAATGTTGACCTTAATAAAAGGTTTATCTTTTAATGGCGAATTAGCCTGCAAAATATCGGCTATTTTGTCTTTACCCGCGCCATTTGGGCCAGTGATCATTACCGACACATCAGAACGTGCCACTTGTAACGCCAAATCAACGCAGCGCTGCATCGCACCACTACCAAATACTAGCCCACATAAATCAGCACCATTAATAGCCGACATCCGTTCGCTGTGTATGCGACTTAATTGGCTATTTTGTTGTGATAATCGATAAATAGATAATAAGTTGCTAATGCTATTGAGCAGCTTGGCGTCATCCCAGGGTTTACCCATGTAATCAGCCGCGCCCGCTTTAACCAGTTCAACAGCAGTTTCAAGTTGAGTCCAAGCGGTCATTAAAATAATCGGTAAATTAGGCTGTAATTTACGTAAACCATAAAACAACTGTTTGCCCTCTTCACCCGAAGTGGTATCACGGCTGAAGTTCATGTCTTGGATCACCAAGCAGATCTCTTTATGAGTGACAATCTCAACTGCAGCTTCTGGCGTGTGACAAAAAATAGCCTGATAGCCATGCAGTTCAATCATCAGCGCAAGGGCTTGGCAAATGGCATGGTTGTCGTCAACAATTAAAATATTATCCATTACTATAATGTAATTCTCATTGGTTAAACTCCAAAACGCGATGTCGATTGAGCACCTTTGCTAGCCTAGCACGCTAGCGCAAAGCTAACTAGATTGCGAATAAAATCAGCATGACTCTAGACACTGCGCGTCGCCATCGCCGGTGAAATATTGGCCGCTTTAGCCGCGGGAATAATAACCGCTAGTGTGGTAACTATCAGTAAGCCAACCACAGATGCTATCGGATAAACTACCGGCACCATTGGTAAGCTATACAGTTTCATTAATTGCTGTCCCAATACAAGTGATAACATACCGCCAATAACACCACCGACAATACAAATCAGATAGTTTTCAACCATAAAATATTCAATGATGTCACGCTTACGAGCTCCCAATGCACGGCGAGTGCCGATTTGTTTGGTGCGACGTTGAATATTAAACATCACCATACCCGTTAATCCTAGCGCAGTAATGAGTAGCAATAACACCACCATAATACTTAATACGGTTGCCATTAAACGGTGGTTACTGTAAGTCAGGTTTCTGATTTCACTCAGAGTTTGAAAGTTATCAAAAACCCGATTGGGATTTTCAGCATGCAGGGCTTTTCGGATAGCGTTTTCTAACGCGGGGATGTGTTCAGGTAATGCCCGTACCATATAAGATTTATTACTGCTGTTGCCGCCAAAATCAATATTTTGGATCACGCTGTATTCAAAGTTCTTGTTATCAACCCAAGCCCCTTGCAGTTTATCAACCACGCCAATAATGGTAACACTTTGCTCTCCTTGATACATGGTTTTACCCAGCGGCGATTCATCCCCCCAAAAGGCTTTAGCTAAAGGTTGCGACACTAGCGCCAGCATGCCGCTATCACTCAAGCTGGTATTAATTTCATCTGCCGTAAAGTTGCGTCCGGCAATTAACTTAGCGCCCATCACATTGAGCAAATGCTCATTACCCAAGTAAAATGCAAAACCTGGAGTGCTTTTGGCCGTATCTTCATTTGGGCTGTCAACATAGCGATCCATCCAACCACTGTCACTTAAGGGCAACATATTGCTAGAACTGGCATCAATAACATTAGGAAGTGAACGTAAAATCTGTTGATCAACCTCATTTTGCTTAAGATTATCAACGGCTGGGTCGAAGTTATAAACACTGAATGTGAGTATTTGATCTTCTGCATAGCCCGACTCACGCTGCATTAACGACAAACGCTCGTTAATAATAAAGCTAGCATTGGCGACAATCGCAACAGACAAAATGATCTGTAATAGCAATAAAACCGGCGCGCTTTTACTGCGCAGTAAACTGGATAAAATCGGTTTGATATGTAGCATGGTGATGTCCTTGTTTATAATCCGTTATTGGGCTTTTAAATACACGCTGGGTTTAGTGCGGCACACCACCCATGCAGGATAAACCCCTGCCAATATCGCCGTTGAAATAGCGATAATTGGGGTGATAAACCACATACTGAGATCAAGCCCAGTGACACTTTGGTCCACTGAAAAATAGCTGTGTAGCGCCGTTAACGAACCCCATGCCCATAACAACCCGACGACCCCACCAATAAAGCCAATCATGCCCACTTCGACCATGTACTGGCTAAAAATCTGTCCACGGCTAGCGCCAATCGCACGACGGACCCCCACCTCAGGCGCACGCTTTAAAAATTTAGTCAGCAATAAACCGAGAATATTGACTAAGCAAACGCTTAAAAACAGTAAGCTTAAACCGACTAATATTTTGTTATCTTTGGGCACCACTTCATTATCTTCAAGCCATTTGCTGATATCGCTAATTTGCACTGATTCGCCAGCGGTTTTAGCCGTATCAGTAAAGCGGCCAATGGCTCTTTGTTGCTCGACATAACGGATTAACCAAGCTAAATAACTTTGTTTTTGCTCATCGGTTTTGAGTTCGGTCCAAAATTGAATCCACACTTTTTCTGACGTTAATCGATCCTTGTAAGTGAGCATGGGTTCAAATCTCCAACCACTGGTATTGCCCCACACATCAAACTCTTCTTGTTCGGTTAACGAAAAAGGAATAAATATTTCTTCAGCATCATTAAATGCGCCATTAGTTGGATCGTAATATTTAGGCTGTGGATTCCAATCTTCAATCACCCCCACAATCTGATAAGGCTTACGATCTAAAAACACCGTTTTACCCACACTGTTTTTGCCTTCAAAAAAGCGTAAATTTAACTTTTGGCTAATGACAACTTGGTAAGCTGGGCGTAAATCAACGCTGGCATCCCAGTAACTGCCATATAAAAATGGTACCGAGAAAATCCTAAAAAAGTCTCTGTCGGTAACTCGCACACTTTGCAATACTGGTTCAATCTTTGGGTTATCAGACTGCAAAGCTAACCCAGTACGATAACTGGCAGCTTTAAGGCTTAACTCATCGTTATTACGCAAATTCATCGCATCGATATAAGTAATATTGGCAATAAACTCATCCCACGTATCCAATCCTTGGCTCCACAACTGTACCGAGTTAATCACTTCACTGCGATCACCTGCCGGATTATAAGACATGGTTTTATAGACATTTAACGTGGTGATGGTAATACCAATCCCAATCGAGATGGCTAACACCATTAACATCGATAACATCGGCGTTTTACGTATGCTTCGCCATGCTAAATCGCAATAGTAAAAAAACATAATATTCCCCTTATGCGATTATCGCGTGCCTGTAGCAGCTTGTTGATACATGGAAAAGTCACATACTTGGCCATCGACAATTTGAATATTGCGCTGCGCGCGACGTGCAAGTTCGGAGTCGTGAGTCACCATAATAATGGTGGTGCCTTGTTGATTAATATTCTCAAGCAGCTCCATCACCTGACGCGCCATTAAGCTGTCTAAATTACCGGTAGGTTCATCGGCTAATAAAAATCGAGGTTCGCCCGCTAATGCTCGCGCAATCGCTACGCGTTGCTGTTGTCCACCCGATAATTGTGTCGGTAAGTGCTTCATTCGCGCACCTAAACCCACTTGCTCTAATGCTGACTCGACTCGACGCTTACGCTCACTGGCATTCATACCGCGATAGCGTAATGGTACTTCGACGTTTTCGGCTAAATTGAGATCAGGAATTAAATTAAACCCCTGAAATATAAAGCCAATTTTTTCATTACGCACTTTGGCACTTTTGTTATCGCTTAAATTCGATACATTGACGCCATCAAGACTGTATTGCCCAGATGAAAACCCTTCAAGTAAACCGGCAATATTCAAAAAAGTGGTTTTACCTGAGCCTGATGGGCCCGTCACTGCCACAAACTCACCTTCATTCACTTCCAGATTAAAGTCACGTAGCGCATGGGTTTCAACTAAATCGGTTTTGAATACTTTACTGATGTTTTTCATGGATAACATAATGGCTTCCTTGGTTAATTCGGTTGTCGCATCCCAGCGCTTATGGCTGATAATGTGAATCTTACTAATCTGAATACTGTTTTTTTAATGCTTTTTTTAATGCTATGAGTGTTGTTATTATCGGTTTAGGTGATATGTCGTGGTCGCTGATTTGATTAGTGCTGCCAGCGACAGTACCCGCTAGCCGAGGCTAAAACAGCAGCTTAATGTTGACCATGTCGCTAATATCAATATGCAAGCGAACGGCCGGATTGACCCCCGTTAGCCGAGTTGAAACCTGGCTGCTCATGTCAATTAACTGCAAACTCACCGATAACCAATCGGTATGATTATCAATGCGATAACTCACAGCTATTGCGAGAACAAATAAAGCAGCGAGTGCGATAAGCTGTCTACGTTGAATAAAAGTCATTGAATGTCCTTACTCAGTTGAGTGTTTCGTTATGTGCTTAAGTCATTAACTTAGTTGCAGACTTGCTTAGCGGATCTGAATATTAGGTTCATTTTTAAAGCTTTCGGTACCTGATATCACCCAAACATCCCCTTCGTCACCGCCTTCAATCACTTCAACTTGGCTCATACTGCGTGCCCCCAGTTTGACGGTTTTCTTATGAGCAACCGCATCATTCACTTGATAGGCTACTTCACCGCCAAGATTGAGAAAATCACCGCGTTTTACTATCAACACATTGGGTCTGTTTTCCAGTAATACTCGGGCAGATAAACGCTGGTTTTGACGTAATGATAAGGTGTTGCTGTCTGCAAAACGCACTCGGGCAGTCACTTCGCGGTTACGCACCTCAGGTGAAATTGACGACAATTGGCCAACCACATTAACGCTACCAAAACTCAACTCAACATCCATTCCCAAGCCCAACTCATCGGCATAAGATTCTGGCACCGCAAGCTCTGCTTCAAAGGCGGTTAAGTCGACCACAGTTAGCATTGGCTGGCTCGGACCGATACGGGCTTTTTGCTCCACCAGCCAGTTACCAATAATGCCGCTAACCGGAGCAATAATATTCAGAGCATTGGCTTGACGAGTTAACTCTCTCACCACCAAATCTTGACGTTGTACTTCAAGAGTACGGTTTTTAATTTCAAAACTCAGGGTATCGCGCATTAACTCAACTTCTTGCTGGGCATGCTTATGCAGTAATTTAGCTTTGTGTAAATCATCTTTGCTTTTTTCAAAATCGATTTTGCTGATCAAACTCGACTCAATCAATTGATCGCCACGACGGCTTTCACGATCCGCAGCTTCTAAATCCACTGTCGCCATGTCTAAAATCTGACTGACACGAAGTTGCTCGCGGCGGGCGTCTAACTTGGCACGTTCTAAACTGCCCTGCATCCCTTCAAGCATCGACTGCTGTTGTTGTAATTCACTTTGCAAACGTGGGCTCTCAATTTTAGCGACTACCTGTCCTTGCTCAACTTCATCACCTGGTTGGCTCAGTAAAGTCACCACACCTTCTTCGGTGCTATATAAAATCGGCGCATTAGCAGCCACTATTTTACCGGTAGTGGCTATATCACGAACTAAGGTTCCACGAGTGATCGTTGCTAAGCGTAATTCAGCGCCATCAACTGAACGCACCGAACTGTCATGGCCCAAACTCGCCCACACCAATGCACTCATCAATATTGCACCGCCACCTATAATTAAGGGTAAGCGCAACTTACGACCTAACTTAGGCGCAATAACAGTATCTTGGCTACTTGTGTCTTTAATCATCTTAGTTCCTTAGGTACGCACAAACCGCACCCACAACTTCACATTTATACCAAGATAAAGCACAAGCCATGCCAATAGTTATTTATTGTTATTTTTCATAATGATAAGTATTTAAAAAGATAACCGAACACTCTAAAAGTGTCCGCGGACAGATGTATAAACTGTCCGGTCATTGAGAAAGTGTCCGAGCGGACACTTTGTTTTATGTATAGCGGGGGATTATCTTATTAACAGTTTTCTCGTCGTCCCGGTAGTGCTTTTGAGCCGGGATCCAGGTGTTTGTTTTGCTTTGTACTTTTGTACTTATGGCCTGCGGCCACTAACGTCGTGGCGCTTCGCCCACACCAGACCAAGAGGAAACTAACGGCTGTTCCCTCTTGGAACTCCCAGCCGCCCCGCAACATTTTCAAACAGCGAAAAGGTCGCCATGGGGTTAGCTTTGACCTGCATTTGTAGACCGCCTCGGCCTTATTCGAAAATGCTAACGCTTCCGATGGTACATCCTGTACCGCGAAAGCTAGCGGGCCATCCATGGCCAGCTCACGCTATTTTCTTCAACGGCCTCAAGTTAAGGGTTGAATTTGTACATTTCAAGCTGAGGTATCTAAGTCATTTATAGGCAGAAGCATTTTAGAGAAGCCAATGTTTCAATTTACTTTTTATAAAAGTTTACTCTGACCACACTAAATTTCTAAATCGAGACATACTGATTTACTTTGCCAACAAACCCATTCAACTTGGTTTGACGCCAAAAATAAGTAAACGACAAATAGCTAAAACAAGCATTCCCAAAAACTACAGTTATTTGGCTTTTTGATTAGCTTGTATCTTATTTAATTCTTGAGACAAAATGTTTTCCATTGTGTCGTTTTGGGGTAATTGCTTTTCCAGTATATCGACTAGCTCATTATATTTTGGAGAACCACCTAATTGTGGCAACATAATTGTCAGAAAAACCAATGGGATTGCCACATAAGTAAACTCATCACCTGACAATGAGCCAAAAAGCATAGCCAACAACATAACGACCAAAATAGCGAATAACACAGGCTGGAACAGTCTACTTTTGTTTCGTGATTTAATCGCAGCTTTAATAACTGCAACTTCTTTTTGAGTCATATCCATTATAAAATATCCATAAAAAAATAATGTTTTAGTATTTATCTGTGCGCGGTTTTAGAAAGTGTAAATCACTTATTGGACTTGATCGATACCATATATACATTTTTAGGTACCTTTTACTTAACATAATGCTATATGCATTTTCTTCAACGACTCCAAGTTCAAGGTTGAATTTACACATTTGTAAGCTGAGGCGAACTCATTTTTTAGACAAACGTTGCTTTAAGATATGGCCTGCGGCCACTAACGCTTAAGATCGCAAGGTTCCACCCTGCACGGGCCAAAAGGGAATCAACAGCAATCCCCTCTTGGATCACCCCTGCCGTTCCGGCAACATTTTCGCTATTTAACCAAACAACAGCAGCGAAAAAATTGCCACGGAAATTTATCCAGCTTTAAACCGTATTTGTAGCCGTCTTCGACCTTATTCGAAAATGCTAACGCTTCCGATGGGGCGTCCCTGTACCTCGAAAGCTAGCGGGACATCCATGGCCAGCTCACGCTATTTTCTTCAACGGCCTCAAGTTAAGGGTTGAATTTGTACATTTTCAAGCAAAGCATATAACGCATTTGTGGACAGAAACGAGTTAGGTTTCCAAATCTAATTCGTAAGTTTAGGATTAAAATTTCTATGGATTAACGCCTCAATTTGCGGCGAGCGTCAGCGAGTCCGGGCGCGATAGGGCCGAACAACATTGACTTGTTAAATGTTTGAGTCGTTAGCAATCGTACCGATCCTTGATATAACGATGATAATACTGACCCTTGGATCGAGAATTAATAAATTCTTGAAAGATATTTCTAGGTACATTACAGAAAGTATAAACAGGGTCACTATCCTCAAAATCTATGTACATTTTCATAGTTGATGAGTCGTAACCAATACGACGAATCGCGGTAGACCTTACATTAACCCACTCAGTCATTCCTTGATCTCCAAATTTTATTTTTTAAGCCATGGCAAAGTTTTTGATGGGCCGTAGATATGGCCATCATCTATCCAAAACGTTCCACTATCTGAAGGGCCCCAAATATACCCGTCGTCTATCCACCATTTTCCGGAATTGTATGGTCCCCAGATATAGTTATCGTCGATCCAAAATTTACCAGATTCCTCTGGTCCCCATATATAATTATCATCGATCCAATATCCGGTATACATTTTGACTCCTTGTACATTTAACGCCGCCATAAGCGGCTAAATAATAGTTGGCTAAAATAGCGAGGAACGAGCACAGCCAACTATTATGTATCCGTTTACTTTATGGCCTTGTTAGGTACTTATTCTACAGGCTCATTTTCAGCGTTGATTTCTATAAAGTCCTTTATTACATCATCGCCAATTGAGAAATTTATATTCAATGTAATATCTTGGTTTAAGCTAGGTGTTTCAAATACTGAAAATTCACCTGATATTTTATCTAGGTGAACACTACCAAAATTAAAATCATTTACACTACAACTCAGTACTCTTGATAAATTAAGATTCATAAGTTCAGTTGAAGTGTTTTTTATTAAGTAATTACAGAACTCCTTACCTTCCTCTGTTTCATTATGTTCACAGCTCTTTGAGAAGTTAGCCCAATCATTAATCAATTTAACTTTTAAAGGTTTACCGACTTTTGATTTGCTAGCAAAGGAAATTAAGTGTTCGCACAACTTATCATCTTGCGCTGATGCAATGAATGGCATTCCAATAATTGATATCAATAAAACTTTAAAATTACACTTAAACACTAGAAGTACCTAACGCCCCGCTTAGGGGCAATAACACGTGGGCTAAAATTTGGAGCGAAGCGACTGAGCCCACGTGTTATTGTCCCAGGGAGCTTGCGACCGACTACAGCGGTTTGTTATATTTTTATTCGACGTAAACTAAAGTTCTCTCTACTAACTTATTTCTACTGTATTTACTCGATACTTCAGGATCACTTCCCGGTATGAACAAAGCGTTGGAAATAGCTTTATTCGAAGTGAATGGAAGAAAAACATCAAAACCATCTGCCTTTGCAATATTAAAACCATTTAATATTTTTAAGTCGTAAGCATACATGTAAGAACCGCTTTTTAGCTGCGCTACAGTGACAGCACTTTTACAATCAACTTTATCAGTTTTGTATTCTAAGCCAGTGACTACTCTATTTGGATCAAAGCTAACTGATTTAAGATTTTTATAGTAACCGGATGGATCGCACAAATCGAACTCATACTTAAATGGCAAAGAGTCAAATCCAATGGAAATGTCAACCGATAGCTCTTCACCTTTATATATTTCAAAATTAAAAGTATGCTTTTTACCTTCATTGAAACTTAAGCCTAAATTCTCATTTGGAACGAATATTTTGGAGTTTTGATTAACTATCTTGGCTGACTGTTCTGTGAGAGAGTCTAGAGATTCGGCTAATTTTTCAAGCTCTTTATTGTATTCTGAATCAGCCTTTTTACTAATATTTTTAAGAGCTTCTGCTACATTTTCAGTAGTATTAGCTTTCTCATTAGCAATCTTAATCTCTTCTATTTTTTTATTTGGATCCAACTCCATGACGGTTGTCCCAATTCCGAGCTTTTTCAAATTATTGTCTTTAGCAAACTTACTAAAACTCTCTCCAAAATCTTCTGGCATTAAAAACCAAATTACCAAGACCAGCAGTGGCCACTTGAAATTTGGAATAATATCTAAAATTAGTTTCTGAAAGAATGAATATTGATTATTTGTATCCGGCATCTTTGTCCTTAAAAATCACATGAAATATAACGCCTAATTAACGGGCTAAAAATAGCGGGCTAAAATGGTAGCGTAGCGAACAGCCCGCTGTTTTTAGTCCTGTTGAATTTCTTGATACTCATTGAGCCTCCTCCCTAGCAAGCCGCATCAGCGGTATGCTTAAGGTGACTAAACCAACAGGAGAAAGCTCAATGAGATTTTATAATAACTCACATCCATACTACTGTGGTATCGATT